>Ga0070739_10000337_pt1 | contig 93635 bp, 86 predicted proteins | sample Coa_R1_7_FD_66445 | JGI IMG/M metagenome (GOLD analysis project Ga0070739, IMG submission 66445) | Surface soil microbial communities from Centralia Pennsylvania, which are recovering from an underground coalmine fire - Coalmine... | ecosystem: Environmental > Terrestrial > Soil > Unclassified ...
GCTCAGCCCGTTCAACAGCACGATGCTCGACCAGTACCTGCGGAACATGGGCGTGGAGAACCTGGTGATCGCCGGCGTGCTGACCGACGCGGCCGTGGAGACCACAGCGCGGAGCGCCGGCGACCGCGGCTACAATACAATCGTTGTCGAGGATGCTTGCGCCGCCCTCGCGGCCGAGCACCACACCGCGGCGCTGGCCACCGCCTCGTGGTACGTCTGCAAGCGCACCGACGAGGTGCTCGCGCAGCTCGGTGCCCTGCTGGAGACCGACGGCCCGCGCTAGAGTTGCCGGGCCCGAGAGCCGCTTTGTATAGTTACCCGGCCTGGCGGTCGGGACCGCGGCGAAAAACGTACGGTTCGCGCGATGCCTGGCAGAGCCGGACGTGCGAGCGAGGATGAGCCCGTGGAGCTTGCCGAGTATCTCGCGATCGTGCGGCGGCGGTGGTGGCTGGTCGCTCTAACCACCCTGGCCGCGCTCCTTGTTGCCGGGCTGCTCGCCTACCGCGGCGCCTCGGCGTACAAGGCCACCGTCCGCCTCGCCGTCAGCGTGCCGGTCTCTGAGGACTGCATGGGCCGCACGCTGTCCAGCCCCGATGGCGCGTCTACCCGCCTGCTGGCCTACGACTGCAACTACTACGCGTGGTTGAGCTCCGAGTACCTGGCCGACGACCTCAGCGAGGTTGTGCGCAGCCGGGCGTTCGCCGAGGACGTCAGTGCGGTGCTCGGCGAGGACATCGACCCCAAGAGCATCAGCGATGTGGTGCGCACGCGCAAGACGCACCGCATCCTGAGCATTACGGTTACCGCCAACGAGTTCGCGCGCGCCCAGCGCATCGGCGAGGCCATCGTCGAGGTGCTGCGCACCCAGCCGGGCAAGTACCTGGCCCAGCTGGCGACGGACACCGGCCGGGTCGTGGTCATCGACCCGCCGCAAACCCAGCGCGGCGATGGCCCCGTGGCCGTGGCACTGGACATCGGGGTAAAGACCCTGCTGGGGCTCCTCTTCGGCCTGGCGCTCGTCTTCGCCCTGGACTACTTTGACCCCACCGTGCGCGATGCCCGCGACGTAGAGCGGACGCTGGGCCTGCCCGTGCTCGGCGAGATCCCCGCCGAGGCGGCGCTCGCCCGCCAGCCTGCGCCCGTGCAGGCGCCCGCCGGGGGCGTCGCTGTGCCCAGTGGATAGCGCCGTGCAGCTCCGTGACTATCTGGCCGTTGTCCGCAAGAACTGGTGGCTCATCGCGCTGACCACTGTCGCAACGGCGCTGAGCGCGGTGGTCTTCGCCAAGCTCCAGCAGCCGATCTACCGCTCCTCGGTCGTGGTGGAGGTCACAGGGCGGCTGGACTACGGAACCACGCTGGCCATCAACAACCAGCTCCGCCAGCTCAGCAACCGGCTCCAGACGGTCAACCTCGCTGCGGAGGTCGACCGGCGCTACCAGTTCGACCTGGGCGCCGAGCGCCTCCTGGAGAAGATCCACACCCAGGCGTTTCCGGACACGGTGACGATCCAGATCGACGTGGACGACACGGACCCGACCCGCGCCCGCCAGATCGCGCGGGGCTTCGCCGAGGTGTTCGTCGAGCGCGAGACCGCGCTGATGGAGGGGGTCCCGCAGCAGGAGCGCCGCGTCGTGACCATGCTCGATGAGCCGAAGCCGGCGCGCCTCTACTGGCCCCAGCTGCGCGTCTTCCTTGTCTCCGGCGCGCTCCTCGGGCTCGTGCTCGGCCTGCTGCTCGCCTTCGCGCGCGACTATCTGGACGACTCGCTCAAGACGGTAGAGGACATCGAGCGCTATATTGGGCTTCCCACTCTGGCGACGATCCCGCGGTTCCCCAGCGGGGTGCGGCCGGCCATCGCCACGCCGGGGGGAACCGGGCTCGCGCCAGGGACGGGGCCCGCGGAGCGCACCGGCGCGCCAACCGCCCGCTGAGGGCGCCAGCGGGCTGACGTAAGGGAGGCGATCTTTGGTGTTGAGAGTCCCTCGGCTCGGTGCCGAGCGTCGCAACGGCCGCCTGCCGGCCGGGCTGATCACGCTGCACGCCCCGCGCTCGCCGGTGGCGGAGGCGTATCGCACCCTGCGCACCAATATCCAGTTCAGCAGCCTGGACACCGAGCTGCGCACCCTGCTGGTGACCAGCGCAGGGCCCTCGGAGGGGAAATCGACCACCCTGGCGAACCTCGCGGTGGTCATGGCCGAGAGCGGCAGCCGCGTGCTCGCGGTAGACTGCGACCTCCGCCGCTCGAGCCTGCACCTCCTCTTCGGCCTGGACAACACTCGTGGGCTGACCAACGTGATCCTCGAGGAGGGGACTGGGCCGCTGCCGCTCCAGGACACGACGGTGCCCAACCTCCAGGTGCTGACGAGCGGCCCGCTGCCGCCCAACCCCTCGGAGCTGCTCGCCTCGCGCCGGATGGCGCGGGTGCTGGAGCTGCTGCGCGAGGCCGCGGAGATGGTGCTGCTCGACGCTCCGCCGGTGGTGGCGGTGACCGATGCGGCGATCCTCGCCTCGCGCGTCGATGGCGTGCTGCTGGTCATCGAGGCCGGCACGACGCGGCGCGATCTCGCGCGTCGCGCCCGCGCTCAGCTGGAGAAAGTCAACGCGCGGGTGCTGGGCGTCGTGCTGAACAACGTCCCCTTCGACGCCCAGGTGTACCGCTACTACGCCCAGCGGTAGCCGGCGCAGGCTCCGCGGCGCGCCGGCCCGGAAAGTCTGTGGGAGGAACGCCCGGCCGTGAAAGGGCTGGTCTTGAGCGGGGGGCTCGGGACACGCCTCCGGCCCCTCACCTATACCGGCGCCAAACAGCTCGTGCCCATTGCTAACAAGCCCGTCCTGTTCTACGCCCTCGAGGACCTCGTCGAGGCGGGCATCACCGACATCGGCATCGTCGTGGGCGACACGCAGGCCCAGATCCGCGAGGCGGTCGGCGATGGGAGCCGCTTCGGCGCCCGCGTCACCTACATCGTGCAGGACGCGCCCCGCGGCATCGCCCACGGGATCCTGATCGCGCGCGAGTTCCTAGGCGACGAGCCATTCGTCCTCTTCCTGGGCGACAACTTCCTCCGCGACGGCATCGTGCCGTTCGTCGAGGCCTTCCGCCGCGGCGACGCCAACGCTCACATCCTCCTCTACCGCGTCCGCAACCCCCAGGACTTCGGGGTGGCTGAACTGCGCGACGGGCGGCTCGTGCGGGTAGTGGAGAAGCCGGCCCAGCCCCCCTCCGACCTGGCGGTGATCGGCATCTACATGTTCGACCACCACGTCCACGACGTGGTGGCCCGCCTGCGCCCCTCGGCCCGCGGGGAGCTGGAGATCACCGACGCCATCCAGGGCCTGATCGACGACGGCTGGACGGTGCAGCCCCATATCGTGAACGGCTGGTGGATCGATACCGGCAAGAAAGATGACCTGCTGGAAGCCAACCGGCTGATCCTGGAAACCCTGGAGCCAGACATCCAGGGCAGCGTGGACCGCGACAGCCAGGCGTATGGGAAGGTCGTCGTGGCGCCTGGCGCGGAGGTGTGCAACAGCGTCATCCGCGGGCCGGCCATCATCGGCCCCGGCACCCGGATCCACAACGCATACATCGGGCCATTCACGTCCATCGACCACGACTGCCTGATCGTAAGCTGCGAGATCGAGCACAGCATCGTCCTGGAGCGGACGCGCCTCATCGACGTGCCCGGGCGCATCGAGGACAGCCTGATCGGGCGCAACGTGGAGATCGTGCGCTCGCCCAACAAGCCCAAAGCGTACAAGCTGATGCTGGGCGACTTCAGCCGGGTGGAGGTGCTCTAGGTGGCGCGGCGGCTGCTCGTGACCGGCGGCGCGGGCTTCATCGGCAGCGCCTTCGTGCGCAACCACCTGCGCGCCTATCCCGAGGACACCGTCATCGTGCTCGACAAGCTCACCTATGCCGGCAACCTGGCCAATCTCGCCCCCGTGGCCGACCACCCCAACTACCGCTTCGTGCGCGGGGACATCGCCGACGCGGCGCTGGTGACCGCTCTCATGGCCGACGTGGACATCGTGATCAACTTCGCCGCCGAGACCCATGTGGACCGGTCCATCCTCGACCCGGGCCGCTTTATCGAGACCGATGTGAAGGGGACCTACGTGCTCCTCGAGGCCGCGCGGCGCGCCGGCGTGCAGCTGTTCTGCCAGATCAGCACCGACGAGGTCTACGGCGAGGTCCCCGTGGGCGCGGCGCGCGAGACCGATCCGCTTGCGCCCCGGAGCCCCTACGCGGCCAGCAAGGCGGGCGGCGAGCTGCTGGTGCGCGCCTACCACACCACCTACGGCCTGCCCACTCTCATCACCCGCGCCTCCAACAACTTTGGTCCCTACCAGTACCCCGAGAAGTTCCTGCCGGTGCTGATCACGCACGCCTTGGACGATCGCCCGATCCCCCTCTATGGTGACGGGCGGCAGCGGCGTGACTGGCTGTACGTCGACGACCACTGTGCCGCGCTCGAGCTACTCCTCACCCACGGCGAGCCCGGAACAGCGTACAATATCGGCGCCGGGAACGAACTGGAGAACCGGGCGCTGGCCGAGATGGTCCTCGACCTGCTCGGCAAGCCCCACAGCCTCATCCAGTCGGTGCCGGACCGGCCCGGGCACGACCGGCGCTATGCCGTGGACACCGGGCGCCTGACTGCCCTCGGCTGGCGGCCCGCCTGGTCGTTCGAGGCCGCCCTGGAGGCCACGGTGCGCTGGTACGTCGACCACCAGGACTGGTGGCGCCCGCTGCAAGACGCGACCTACCAGGAATACTACCGGCGGAACTACCAGGATCGGACCCGGCTGCTCGAGCGATAACGCCGCCAAGAGATAGCCGCCATGCCAGTCATCGCCATCGTAGGGGGCCAGTGGGGCGACGAGGGCAAGGGGAAGATCGTCGACCTGCTCGCCAGCCGCGCCCAGATGGCCATCCGGGCCCAGGGAGGCGACAACGCCGGCCACACGGTGGTCAATCCTCAGGGGCGCTTCGCGCTGCACCTCGTGCCGGCCGGTATCTTCAACCCGTCCACGGTCTGCGTCATCGGCACCGGCGTGGCGCTCAACCCGGCGATCCTCCTCGCCGAGCTCGACGCCCTCCACGCGCGCGGGGTGTCCACACACAACCTGCTCATCAGCGAGCGGGCCCATCTGGTGATGCCCTACCACCTCCTGCTCGACCGGGCCGAGGAGGCCAGCCGCGGGGCCCAGCGCATCGGCACCACCGGGCGCGGCATCGGGCCCTGCTACGTTGACAAGGTGGCCCGCCTCGGGCTCCGCGCGGGCGACCTGCGCGACCCGGCCGGCTTCCGGGCCAAGCTGGCGTTCGCGATCGAGCGCAAGCGCGCTATCCGCGCCGACATCGCGGCGATCGCCGACGACCCCGCCTGGGACGTCGACGCCGTGGCCGAGGCGTACCTCGGCTACGCTGAGCGCCTCGCCCCCTACATCACCGAGGTCGTACCGATCGTCAACGCCGCGGTTAACTCGGGCCAGACCATCATCATCGAGGGCGCGCACGGGACCCTGCTGGACCCGGACTACGGCACGTTCCCCTACGTCACCTCGTCCTCGCCTACGGTCCAGGGGCTCTGCCTGGGCGCCGGCATCGGGCCCTCGCGCCTGACCAAAGCCGTGGGCGTGTTCAAGGCTTACTGCACGCGCGTGGGGGCCGGGCCGTTCCCCACCGAGCTCACGGACGAGATCGGCGCGCTCATCCGCGAGCGCGCCCACGAGTACGGCACCACGACCGGGCGCCCCCGCCGCTGCGGCTGGTTCGACGCCGTGGCCGGCCGCCACGCGGTGCAGGTCAACGGCTTCGACTCGCTCGCGCTCACCCGGCTCGACATCCTCGACCCGCTGGACCGCATCCGGGTGTGCGTCGCTTACGAACTTGACGGCCAACGCATCGACTACTTCTCGGGGCTGCCGAGCGTGCTCGAGCGCTGCCGCCCGATCTACGAGGAGCTGCCTGGCTGGCAGACCCCGACCGAGGGCTGCACGCGCTACGAGGACCTGCCGCCCGCTGCCCGCGCCTATGTGGAGCGGCTGGAGACGCTCCTGGGCGCGCCCATCGACCTCATCGGGGTGGGCGCCGAGCGCGGCCAGACCATCTGCCGCCGTCCTATCCTGTAGGAGAGGGGCGACCGCCGGAGGCACACGCCCATGCGCCAGCGCGTTCTGTTGCTCGCCACCTTGTTGCTCGCCGCCTGTGCCGGCCCGGGTACGCCGTCCAGCGCACCGCCCACGGCGCCGGCGCCCGCCCCGGAGGCCGCGCGTTCCCCCTCGGCCCCCGCGCCGGCGGCGGAAGCGGTACCGGCCGGCCGGCAGCGGATCCGCGTGGCTCACGCCTTCATCAGCGCCGAGACGCTCCCCATCTGGGTCGCGCTTGAAACCGGCCTGTACGAGAAGTATGGGCTGGAGGTCGAGGCGGTACCGCTCCAGACCAGCGCTCAGGTGGCGCCGGCGATGGCCTCCGGCGAGGTCCAGATCGCCCTCACCACCGGCTCGGGCGTCGTGGAGTTCGATCTCTCCGGCGGCGACCATGTGATCGTGGCCGGCTACAGCAACCAGATGCGCTATTTCCTCCACGCACGCCCCGACATCACCCGCGTGGAGGACCTGCGGGGCAAGCGGATCGGCATCACGCGCCGCGGCGGCGCGATCGACGTGGCAGCACACATCTTCCTCGAACGGCACGGCCTGGTCTACGGCCGCGACGCGGCCATCGTCGAGCTGGGCACCGCACAGAACCAGCTCAACGGGCTGGCCGCCGGCGTTGTCGACGCGGCGATCGTCGCCCTGCCCACCAACCTGCTGGCCGAGCGCCAAGGGTTCCCCCTAATCGAAGACACGAAACAGCACAACGTCGCCTTCCCCACCAACGTCATCGCGGTCCGCCGCCCCTACCTTGAGAGCCAGACCGACGTGGTACGCCACTACCTGCAGGCGCACATCGAGGCCGTCGAGCTCATCCGCAGCGACAAGGTGCTGGCCAAGCGCCTGCTCGGCCGGGGCACGAACACCGACGACGAGGACCTACTCGAACGCAGCTATCAGATCTACATCCAGGACCTGCAGGACATCCCCTACCCCTCGGCCGAGGCGATCCAAGGAGCGTTGGACGCGATCGCTCTGGAGCGGCCCGACGCCCGGCAGGCCCGGCCGGCCGACTTCTACGACGACCGGCTGGTCCGCGAGCTCGACCAGAGCGGGTTCATCCGTGGCCTCTGGCAGCTCTACCGCGGACGGTAGACCCGTTGAGGGCAGCTACTACCTGAGCGCGAGGTGACCCATGGAGCTGTACCTGATGCAGCACGGTGAAGCACAGCCCGCCGAGGTGGATCCCGCGCGGCCGCTGACGGACAAGGGCCGCGCGGAGGTCCAGCGTGTCGCGGCCCGCGCCGCCCCGCTGGGCCTGCCGCTCGACGGCGTCTACCACAGCGGGATCCTTCGCGCCCAGCAAACGGCCGAGATCGTCGCCGGCGCCCTCGGAGGCGGGCTCGCGGTAGAGGCGCGCGGCGGGCTCGCCCCGCTGGACGAGGTGGAGCCCGTGGCGCGCTGGTTGATCGAGGAGCACCTGCAGGGGCGGCGCCGCGGCCTCCTGCTGGTGGGGCACCTGCCGTTCCTGAGTCGCCTGGTGGGGCGCCTGGTGACGGGCAACGAGGCGACGGAGGTGCTGGAATTCCGGATGGGTGGCCTCGTGAAGCTGGTCGGCAGGCCGCACAGCGACCGGTTCGTCGTGGCCTGGGCCCTGCCGCCCGAACTCGCCTAGGTGCCGCGGCGCGGGCTGCCCGCGAGGCAGTCAGGGGGGCTGCCTAGGCCTCCGGCAGGGAGGCGGCCCAGTCGGCGGGCTTCGGGATCACGGCGAAGGAGATCTCGCCCTCGGCTAGCACCGCGCCCTCGCTGGTGGCGCGCGCGCGGCCGCGCCCGTAGTTCCCCCGCATGGCGATCAGGGTCACCTCGAGGCGGATCGGGTGCCCCGGCCGCGCCGGCCGACGGAAGCGCCAGCGGTCGAGGCCGGTGAGAACGGCGAGCTTGCCCCGGTTGGCCGGCAGCCCCAGCGCCGCCACGGCGCCAACCTCGGCCAGCGCCTCGACCAGCAGCGCGCCGGGCATCACAGGGTAGCCGGGGAAATGGCCCCGCAGCCAATAGGCGAACCGCCCCACATCGTCGATCACGCCCACCGCCCCGCGCCCGTACTCCACCGTCTCGATGCGGTCGAGGAACAGGAACGGCGGGCGATGCGGCAGGATCTCCTGGATCTGCTCTGGTGTCAGCACACGGCACCTCGCCGCTCGAGCGCCAGCAGCGCCGCCTTCACCGCCACGCCGCCCCCGTAGCCGCCCAGCGCCCCATCGCCACGGACCACCCGGTGACACGGGATGAACAGCGGGAGGGGATTGCGCCCGCACGCGCGGCCCACGGCGCGCGCGCCCCCAGGGCAGCCCACCGCCACCGCCAGCTCGCTATAGGTGCGCGTCTCCCCGTAGGGAATCGCAGCAATAGCCGCCCACACCCGCCGGTCGAACGCGGTTCCCCCCACGAGGTCGAGCGGCACGCTGAACTGGCGACGCCGCCCCGTGAAGTACTCGCTCAGCTCCTCCACGGCCGGCGCGAGCGGCGCCGCATCCGGAACAGGCGTCCAGCCGGCACGTGCCAGCCACGCACCAAAGGCCGCCTCCGACTCGCCGATCCCCACCGCACAGACACCGCGTGCCGTGGCCGCCAGCCACACCGGGCCAATGGGTGCGTCCCAACGGGTGTACCAGACCATGCCCGGGGGGTCGGACGGCGGCCTGCCAGGCGGGGCCACCGCCGCAGGCGCTCGGCTCGACAGCGATGTGATCGCCGCTAATTCAAGCACGTGGGCACCTCCTCGTCTCGGCCAGATTATACTCGCGCTCTCCTCGTCCGGCCGGTGCGCCGTGACCTGACGCCGCCTGCCAGCGCCGCCCCCACCCGCGGGTGTGACCCGGCTGAGACGAGCGAACCTTGAACCGCGGGAGGTGGGGTGGTATAGTGCGCCCTGGCAAGAGCCGGTTTCGAGCGTGCTCTCGCCGTCAACATAGACGTTCCCAGTACTCGGACGGGGGCGAGGGGGGCTGGGCGGGGCCAGAGGGGCTCCGCCCATGTTGTTGACCCGACGAGGACCCAGTGTTACGTAGCGACCTGGCGACCGCGACGGTCGGTTCCCCGGCCAGCACGGTTACGGTATGGAGCCCCTGCGCGTCCGGCGGCGGGCGGTTCGGCATCGCCGCCAGCACGATCGCCCTCGGGGGCGCTCTCGGCGCCGCCTGGTGGGCGACGCAGCAGCCAGTCAGCCTGGCCATGTTCCTCGGCGTGCTCACCGCGGTGGTGGGCTTGGTGGCGAGCCTGCTGCTCGCCGCCTGGACATATGGCTACTACACCCTGCGCTATCGGCTCGACGCCACCGGCCTGACGATCGACTGGCTCTTCCAGCGGGAGCACATCCCCTACCGCACTATCAACGCTGTCTATAGCGGCCAGCGGCTGCCCGAGCCCCTGCGTGTCCGCGGGCTCGTCTGGCCCGGCTACTACGTGGGGCGCAGCCGTGTGCGCAACCTCGGCGTGCTGCGGGTGTTCGCGAGCACGCTGGAGCGCGCCGACCTCACGATCGTGCTCTCCGACCTCGGCGGCTACGTGCTCTCGCCCGAGACCGCTTTCCGGCTCACCCTGGTCGAGCGGCTGGAACACGCGCGCCGCGAGGGCGCCCAGCAGTCCGTGGAGCCGCGCCTACCGCGCCGGTACCAGCTCGGCCGCGCGCTCACCGATCCCTGGCTCCAGGTCTGTGCGCTCGCCAGCCTGGCTATCGTGCTCGCCATGCTGGGTTACATCATGGACCGCTACGAGAGCCTCCCGGAGCTGCTGGCGCTGCGCCTGGACCCGCTGGGCGAGTCCGTCCACATGCGCGTCCGGTTCGAACTCTTCCACCTGCCCGCCGTGGGCGCAGCAGTGCTTGCGATGGACGTACTGCTGGGCATCTGGGTGTACCAGTGGGAACGCCTCGCCGCGCGACTGCTCTGGGGCGCCCCCTTGCTCGTCCAGATCCTGCTGGCCATCGCTGTCCTGCGCACGATCGGATGACCCCCGACCCCTTCGCCGCGCTGGTCGCCCTCCTCGCGCGGCTCGAGGATGAGCTGCCCTATGTAACCATCGAGGAGCTCTGCGCGCACTGGCAGCCGCCCGAGGACGCCGCGGCCTGTCGCGCGCTCGTGGAGGCATGCATCGCCGACCGGCGGCTGTTCACCGACCGCCGCGAGCGGCTCGATCCCGAGACCGGCGCTGTCGTACCGGTGCGCCTGGTGCGTCTGAACCGGCGCCATCCGGCAGTGGCCGCCCTGCTCCGCGAGTAGCCTACTGGTAGCCCCCGCGCGGGCTGACCCGCGGCCTAGGGGCGGAGGCCAGGTAGCGGCACCTCCGTTGCGGTGGGCGGGCTTGGAGTCCCAGGAGGGGTGAGGGGGGGCAGGCGAAACTCGCGCCCGACAATGATGCGCACGTCGATGTCGTCCTCCGCGCGGCGCCCCTCGCGCACCGTCCAGCGAGGCAAGCGCAGGGTGGCCGCCAGATCGTCGGCGAGGCTGTGACGACCACCAAAGACCTCCAGGACGGTCTCGGTGTAATCGCTGCGGTCGGCGTCGTCGATCCGTATCACCTCGTAGCCGAGGTTCAGCAGGAACTTGGCGGTATCGGCGGCGAGGCCAGGCCGCCCGCTACCGTTCAGCACCTCGATCCGAGCCGCCTGCTCGGGGTTCATGCCGGCCACCAGGGCATTGAGCGCACGCCGGATCCGCTCCTTGTCCGGCAACAGGACGTAGGCGCCATCCGGCAAGTGGCTCTCGCGCACGAAGCTAGCATCGATCACCATACTGTTGACACGCGACGAGTCGATCTGCTGCGCGAGCTTGGCCAGCCGTACCAGCTGGCCGAGGCTGAAGTCGGTCGCCACCATCTCGCGCGCCTGGCCGACCAGCGCCGGCGCGCGTGGCAGCATGTTCAACTGCAGCGCGCGCTGGCGGACCGCGAACAGCACGCGCTGCTGGCGGCGCATGCGTCCGAAATCGTTGTCGCTGTGCCGGGAGCGGGCGTAGCGGAGGGCCAGCCGCCCGTCCATGAACTGGAGGCCTGCCGGGATGTACACCCGCTCGACGCCGTAGTCCTCAGTCGGGTACTCGTCATCTTTGATCGGGCGCTCCACATCGATCACGATACCGCCCAGGGTATCCACAATCTGCTCGAAGCCGTGGAAGTCCACCCGGGCATAGTAGTCGACGCGCAACCCGAAGTTGTGCTCGATGGTGCGCTTGGCAAGGCCGGGGCCACCGCCGTCGACCTTGTACAGCTCGCCATAGGTGTACGCCGTGTTCAGGCGGCCCTGCCCGTAGCCGGGGATCTCGACCCACAGGTCGCGGGGAAAGGAGACGATGCCGGCGCTCTTGGCCCGGGGATCGATCCGCACTAGGATCATGGTGTCCGAGCGCGCCGGAATGCCCAGCGCGCGCTCGTCGTCGCGCTGGTCGATGCCGAGGAGGAGCACGTTGAACGGCTCGGTGCCCTCCCAGTCGGGCAGCGCGGCGAACAGGGGCGAGAAGCCGCGCGTGCCCAGGGGGCTAGCAGGACTCCCCCCGGTGACCGTCTCGAGCACCTCGCGCACCGGCGTGGTCACGACCGCCGCAAGGGCCACCTGGCGGGTGCTCAGGGCATAGATGCCCAGCGCCCCCACCAGCAGGCCGCCACCAACGAAAGCGCACAAGAGGGTGCTGAGGCCGGCGACGAGGAGGGCACGCAAGGGCGAGACGGGCGCGGCCACCGGGGCCGGCTGGGCCCAGGTGAGCTCGCGCGCCGACGGCCCCTGCCAGATCGCGTCGTCCACCGCACCCCCAGTGCCGAAGTGGGGCCTACCTCACCGGTCGCCGCGGCGGGGCCATACCACCCCAGGCAAGGCCGTTGGACGGCGGCCGCGCGCCGGTAGCGGGCATCGGCCATTATAAGCCGGACGGCGCGCGCCTGGCAGGGATTCGCCCGAGCCGCGCCACATGGGGAGCCGCGCTCCTCCGCGCCTCGCCTCCACCCCACGGCAACGCTATGTCACAATTTAAGGGTGGCACGGACGCTGCCCGGCTGGCTCGCGCCCGCTGCGGGCCGGCGCAGCGAGGCCTGTCAGGCGACCCACGAAGTGCCTGTGGAGGGCGAGATGGATCGTTGCTCCAGCGTTCGAGGCCCGGGCCTCCCCGTCACGGTCCTGGTGGGCGGTGTGCTCTGGCTCCTCAGCGCCTGCAGTCTACAACCCGCTGCCATGCTCGTCGCGAACGTTGCCGACCAGGCCACCGAGGTGCCTCTCGACTTCCCGTTAGAGGTTGCTGCCCAAGGGGCGGTGCTCGACTATGCCGTGCTCGAGCGTCTCGATGGTCCCGGCCCGGTGCCCGAACTGGTCCGGACCGAGACGCAGGCCCGCCTCGCCGCGCCGCTCCAGCCCGACGCTACCTACCGCTTGGTCGCAGCCGCCCATCCGGTGTCAGAGTGGGGCTGGCTCGGGCTGGCACGCACCGACCTGGCGCTCGAGCGGGTGTTCACCACAGTGCGCGCCCCGGCGCTCATCGCACCCCAGGAGCCGGTGGAGCTGCAGCGCGACACGCCGCTCCGCCTGCGCTTCTCGGCCCCGCTCGCCCGCGCCCGGATCGCCGCGCCACCAGAAGCGGTGGCCGAGATCGATCCCCAGGAGCCGACGGTACTGCAGGTGCGCTTCGCCGCGCTGGCGCCTGGCCAGGAGTTCGAGCTGCGCCTTGTGGACCTCCTTGGACGCAACGGCGCGCCGGCGCCCGACCGCACGCTCCGGGTGCGCACGCCCGAGGCGGTCGAGCTGGTGGCTGTAAACGGGGTTTCGCCCGGCGAGCGCCTCGTCGTCCCTCCGGAGACGCCGGTCGCTGTAGAGTGGAGCGCGCCGGTCGTCGCGGTCCGCTACCGGCTGGCGGGCGAGGCGCAGGTCTGGCAGGGCGCGCCGACAGCGCGGCTAGAGCTGCCGGTGCAGCTCGCGCTTGGGGAGAGCCAGACGCTGGAGATCGAGGACGCCCAGAGTGCGGCCGGCGGCTGGCTGGCGAGCCCCTACCGGCTGACGCTCGCCGCGCCGCCCCCCCTCCGGCTCGAGGCTGTCTGGCCGGCCGACGGCGCCGTCGGCGTAACGCCAGAGGCCGATCCCACCTTCCGCTTCAGTGAGGCCATCGCCGATCCCGCGGCGGCGGAGGCGGCCATTGCGATCGAGCCCGCAGTGCCCGGGCGGTTCGAGTGGCTGGCACCCCACCGGCTGCGCTTCGTCCCGGCCGCGCCCTTCCCCAGCGACACCGAGGTGAAGGTCACCATCCGTGGCGGCCCCGAGGGCGTGGTCGGCGCATCCGGCGGGTACCTTCCTGAGGATGTGGTGCTGCGCTTCCAGACCGGCAAGCTCAAGGTCATCGACGTGTCGCTCAGCCGCCAGCAGCTCACGCTCCTGGAGGACGGGGTGCCGGTCTGGTCGGCGCCGGTCGCTACGGGCGTGCGCGGCGCCGAGACGCCCACGGGCACCTACCAGGTGCAGTACAAGATGCCGGTCGCGCGGTTCCGCGGCGTGAACCCCAACGGCACGCGCTACGACATCCCCAACGTGCGCTGGGTGCTCGCCTTCTACGAGGACTACACGATCCACGGTGCCTACTGGCGGCGGGTCTTCGGCCAGCCCGGCTCCGCGGGCTGCATCAGCCTCACCGACGAGAACGCGAAGGTCGTGTACGACTGGGCCGACATCGGCACGCGCATCGAGATCCACCGCTGAGATAGGCCCCCTCAGGCCAGCGGAGCCCGGTAGCGTGCCCAGGCGACGGGCGACTCGATCAGCGTGACCGCCAGCTCGGCGCCCGGCCAGGGCCCGAGCCGCGCGCGCAGCTGCGCATGCACGTACTGGCAGAGCACCTCGGTGGTCGTGTTGCGGCCGGCGAACTCGGGTAGCTCGTCGAGGTTGCGGTAGGCCAGCGGCGCCAACACCTCGCTGAGCAGCGCCCGCAGCCGGCCGATGTCGATGACTATCCCGTGCTCGTCCAGCGCGGGCGCCGACACCTCGACCCGCACCTCGTAGGTGGCGCCATGGAGCCGCTGCGCCGGGCCGAACACGGCGCCGCGCAGGCTGTGCGCCACCAGCACGTGGTCTGATACGCCGACGGAATACATCGCCGCTCCTCGCGTACGAATAGCGTGTGACGCGTGCCCACGGGCCGCCCGGCTGCCGCGCTAGATGCGGAACGTCTCGATGGTGTTCGGCGCGAACAGCTCCTCGACCGCCACGCGGCGCTCGGTGAGCCCCTGCTCGTGGGCGTACTGGCACATCGCCTCCAGCGTGTGGCGGTTCGCCGCGACACCGTAAGGCCAGGGGTCGCGGCCCAGCTCCCGCATCGCCTCCTCGAGGTCGGGCAGCAGCCAGGGCAGCGTGTAGCGGAGCGCGTTGCTGTCGTAGGCCTGCTCCAGCGCGCGGCGCTTGCTCGCCTCCAGGGCCTTGAGGAGCGTGGGCGCGACCCACGGGTGCGCCTCGTAGAGAGCCCGACGGATCACGACACAGTGCATGATGGGGAAAAACCCCGTCTTGCGGAAGTACTCGCGCTCTACCGCCTTGTAGTCCGGGAACAGCCGCCGCACGCGCGGGTCGCCCCGCACGAAGCTCGGAGGCATGCGCGCCACGATCAGCGCGTCGATCTCGCCGGCGACGAGCAGGGCATCGAGCGTCTGGTCCGGGCCGATGGGATGCACCCGAATGCTGGGCGGCAGCCGCAGCGGGATGCGCTCCTGGCGCCCGGGTTCCTCCACGCCGCCCTGGAACCACTCGATGTCCGCGGCGCGCACCCCGTACTCGTGCTCGAGCAGGCCACGGATCCAGAGCGCGGCCGTCATGTGATACTCGGGCACCCCGACGCGTCTCCCGCGCAGGTCGCGCGGGTCGTGGATACCCGCGGCGGCGTTGACGAAGATACAGCCGTGGCGGAAGGTGCGCGACAAGAACGCGGGGATGGCCACGAACGGACAGTCGCCGCGCGAGACGAGCACGATGTAGGCCGACATCGACAGCTCGGAGGCGTCGAAGTCCTGGTAGCGGAGCATGCGCCAGAAGATCTCCTCGGGCTCGAGCGGCAGATAGACGAGGTCGATGCCCTCCGGCCGGATCGTGCCGTCGGCGAGCGCCCGCGTCCGATCGTAGTCGCCGCCCGCGAACACCAGGCGTAGTCTACTCATCCGCCCTCTCCCTACCGCGCCGTGCGACGGCGCTCTGGGGCATGCTACTGACCGTCGCGCGCGCTGTCAACGCCCGCGTGCGGCCAGTGTAGAATATCTACACTGCGGTCTACGCCCCGCGCCGGCCGGAGCGGCAGCTCCAGGCGCCCAGCGCAGCAGGAGCGGGCTAGCCATGGACGCGTTCGATCGGCTTCCGATCTGGCAAGAGGAGGATCTCCGCGGCCGCCTCACCTGGTATCGCCAGGTCGCGACCAACCGCAAGCCCGCGAAGTTCCGTATCGCCCAGCATGTGCCGGTCGAGGTCGCCCTCGAGGACGCGCCCGAGACGACCCTCTGGGAAGTTCTCGAGGCCAAGACCCCAGTCTTCCTCGAGCTCTGGGCGCGCATCCGCGAGGGCCACAGCGAGCTGCCCGCTGGCCCCAAACCTACCCCCAACCTGCTCGACCTGTGCCGGGAACTCACCCAGCGGATGCTCCGCCACTGCAACTTCTGCCGCTGGAACTGCCGCGTTGACCGCAGCCAGGGCACCAAGCTGGGCACCTGCAAGCTGGCGACTGAGTCGCGGGTCTCTAGCTACTTCCACCACCGGGGCGAGGAGCTGATCTACCGCGGGCGGCAGGGGTCGGGCACGATCTTCTTCACCTCGTGCAACATGCGCTGCGCGTTCTGCCAGAACGGCGATATCAGCACGGACCGGGACAACGGCCAGGTCGTGTCGGCGCGCACGCTGGCCACGATGGCCTGGCTCCTGCGGCTGGAAGGCTGCCACAACGTGAACTGGGTCGGCGGTGAGGTGACTATCCACCTCCACACCATCGTCGAGGCGATCTCGCTCCTCGCCGACTTGGAGCCGTCCGAGCAGGACCTCCGCGCCGCCCTGCCGGTGAAGAGCGACCTCTTTTTCCTCTTCCCCCGCCATGCCAGCAACGCGTACTACCAGGGCGGCTTCAACGCGCCGATGCTGTGGAACAGCAACTTCTTCATGTCCACGCCGGCGCTGAAGATCCTCCGGCTGCTGATGGACATCTGGCTGCCGGACCTTAAATTCGGGCCGGGGAAGTGCGCCCTCACGCTCTCGCGGACGCCCTGGTACTGGGAGACGGTGACCGGCAACCTCAAGACGATCTACGACTGGGGGGAGGAGTTCACGATCCGCCACCTCATCATGCCCAACCACGTGGAATGCTGCACGCGCCCGGTCCTGGAGTGGATCGCCGCGACCATGCCCGACGTGCCCGTGAACGTGATGGATCAGTACCATCCGGACAACTTCTGCGACCCGCACAGCGCCCGCTACGACGCGAAGTACGCGGCGATCGCCCGCCGCCCCACCGCGCAGGAGATCCGGCAGGCCTTCCGCATCGCGAAAGAGCTGGGCCTGCGCTTCGAGGCGCTGAGCTACGAGAAGAACACCACCGGGCTGCGGGCCTGAGGCGCAGGCGGCCGGCCGCCGTATAGCGTTCGATACCGCGGAATCCTAGCCGCGCGCGGGGCAGATGCCGCAGAATGCCAAGCGATGCTGTACCGGCTGCTGCCTCTGGCGTTCGGCGCGAGCTGGCTGGCGGCGCTCGCCGTCGCGATCCCCTTCCTCCAGGCGGTGCCGCCGGCGCAGCCCGTGAAGGCCGAGCTGATGGACCTCGCCCGCGCCCGCGGCGCGGAATGGGTCCCCCTGACGCGCGTGCCGCAGGCGCTCCAGGACGCGATCATCGCGACCGAGGACGCACGCTTCTACGAGCACCCCGGCCTGGACCCTATCGGGCTCGCCCGCGCGCTCTGGGCCAACCTCCGCGCGGGCCGGCCGCTCCAGGGGGCCAGCACCATCAGCCAGCAGCTCGCCCGGCGCTACCTCGACCGCGATGACCGCACCCTCGAGCGGAAGCTCCTGGTGCTCGCCCTGGCGATCAAGCTGGAGCTGGCCTATAGCAAACAGGACATCCTGGAGATGTACCTCAATAGCGTCTACTTCGGTCCCTATGCGTATGGCATCGGGAGCGCGGCGCGGGTGTACTTCGGGAAACCGGTCGAGGCGCTCAACCTCGCCGAGAGCACGCTGCTCGCCGGCCTCCCGCAAGCCCCATCGGTGTACGACCCGCTGCACCAGCTGGACCGCGTGAAGGCGCGCCAGGCCGTCGTGCTCAACGCGATGCTGCGCGCGGGCTACCTCACGCCCGAGCAGGTGGACGCGGTGCGGGCCACGCGCACGGCGCTCGACCGCTAGGCGCTCTGCTATACTTAGGCCGCATCCATCCCCGTCGTGAGGCGGCGGGCGCGGGGGTGTTCCCGCCTGCTGCGCCCGGCCGCTTCTCCCGGGAGCCCGACGATGACACGGCTCGATGGACGTGCGCCGAACGAGCTGCGCCCAGTGCGCCTGTGCCCCGGCTACCTCCCGCTACACCCGGCGAACTGCCTCGTCCAGATGGGCCAGACGTGGGTGCTGTGCGCGGCCAGCGTACGCGAGCAGGTGCCCCCCTTTCTCGAGGGGCAAGGGCGCGGCTGGGTCACGGCCGAGTACAGCATGTTGCCCGCCTCCAGCCGCGAGCGCGTGGCGCGCGAGCGGCAGAGCAGCGGCCGCAGCCAGGAGATCAGCCGCCTGATCGGCCGCAGCCTGCGGGCGGCGGTGGACCTCGAGCGCCTCGGACCCCGCACGATCACCATCGACTGTGACGTGCTGCAGGCCGACGGCGGCACGCGCACGGCGGCCATCAACGGCGGCTACGTGGCGCTGGCACTGGCGCTCCGGGCGCTCGCCGCGGCCGGCCAGGTGCCGGCCGACACCCTGGTGCGCGCCGTGGCCGCCGTGAGCGTCGGCATCGTCGACGGCGTGCCCGTGCTCGACCTCCCCTACGAGGAGGACGCGCGCGCGGCCATCGACATGAACGTCGTCATGACCGACGCCGACGAGTACGTCGAGGTGCAGGCGACCGCAGAGGGCGCGCCCTGCGCGCGGGAGACGCTCTTGGCCCTGCTCGACCTCGCGCGCGAGGGGATCCACGCCCTCCTGGCCGCACAGCGCGCGGCGCTGGCGGGCGCCGGCGGCTAGCCGGCCATCAGGCGGCTCAGCCGCTCGCGCCAGCGGGGCAGCACCTCCGGGTTCCTGACGTAGAGCGGCTCCTCGCCGCGCAGCCCGCGGAGCGTGTTCTCCACCGCTGCCTGAGCGAGGGCAGCGTAGCCCTCCTCGGAGTGCGCGATGTTGTGCGGCGTCAGGATCACGTCGTCCTCGAAGCGCAGGAGCGGGTGGTCCGGCAGCGGGGGCTCGCGACTCCAGACGTCGATCGCGGCGCCGGCGAGCTGCTTCCGCGCCAGCGCCTCTGCCAGCGCTGCCTCGTCGACCACGTCGCCCCGGGCGGTGTTGATCAGGTAGGCGGTGGGCTTCATGAGCGCCAGCTCCGCCGCGCCGATCAAGTGCCGCGTCTCGGGCGTGAGGGTGACGTGCAGCGAGACCACGTCCGACTCCCGCAGTAGCGTGGGGAGGTCGACGAGTGTCACGCCGAGCCGCTGCGCCACCGCGGGGTCAACGTAGGGGTCGTAGCCGAGCAGCCGCACGCCCCACCCCTGCAGCCGCTCGGCGACCCCGAGCCCGACACGGCCGAGGCCAATCAGCCCGAACGTGCGCCGCCACACCAGCTGGCCCGGGGCCGTATGCCGCCAGCGGCCGCTGCGGAGGTCGCGCTCTTTCCCCTTCAGGCGGTGGAGCAGCGCCGCGGCCAGGAGCACTACCGCCTCGGCGACACCGAGGTAGTTCTCGGGCACCGCCCCATAGCCCACAACGATGCCCAGCTCGGTAGCCGCGTCGACGTCGATCTGCTCCGTGCCGATGACCGCGCTGCTGATGATGCGCAGCCGCCGGGCCGCCTGGAGCACGGCGCGCGGATACCGCTCCCGCGGCGTCGCGATGATCGCGTCCACATCCCCGAACAGCTGCTCTAGCTCTTCGGGCGGGTACTCGACCGGCACCCCGGGCGCGCCGCGGGGCCCCCGCCGGAGCCGACAGCCGGCCCGCTCCAGCGCCGGCACGATGGTGTCCTCGTAGAGCATGTTCCCAGGCAGGAACACGGTCCACTGCGCCATGCCGCCTCCCTAGCCGATAGCGTCGCCTCACTGTAGCGGGCGAGTGCAGGTCGGGCAATAGCGCCCCCCCTTATGCGGCACCCTAGGCGAGCACGGGGGCACGTGGCGCCTGCCGCAGCCACACGCACACACCCAGCGCCAGCAGCGACATCAGCGCCAGCAACCCGAAGACGACCCGATAGCTATCGAAGGCATCGATCAAGACCCCCGCCAGCACGACCGAGGCGGGCAGGGCGATCGATTGCACGGTGGCGCTTAGCCCGGCGAACACCCCGGTGCGCTCACGGGGGATCAGCTCGGTGAGCATCGGCCACCAGAGCACGGTGAGCGCGCTGTTCCCCACGCCCGCCAGCACCTCGACCAGCAGGAGGTGGGGAAGGTCGGTAGCTACCGTGCCGAGCAGGGCCGCGACCCCGAGGCAGACGATGCCAAAGCCGAGCAGCTGGCGGTAGGCCGGCGCCGGCCCCACCCGCAGGCACAGCCGCCCGCCGGGCAGCACGAGCTGGCCCCGGTCTCCGAGGCGCCCGAAGGGCACCGCCAGCGCGCCGGTGACCGCCACCATGACCAGGAAGAGCAGCAGCGCCTCGGCCTCGGTCACTCCGATCTCCCGCACGGCGTAGAGCGTCAGGAATGGCACCACGGCGTTGATCCCGAAGAAGAGCACGAAGAGGCCGACGAAGAACTTCATCGCCTCCCGGCAAGCCAGCAGGCTGGCCACGTACTCCCGCCAGCTGAACCGCGCCCGGGCCGGCACGGCATGCGGCGACTCGCGCACCGTGGCGATCGTGATCGCGAAGCTGGCCACCAGCACCAGGGCCACCAGGTGGAAAGCCGCCGGAGGGATGCCTCCCGTCGCGCCCGCAGCCACCGCCGAGACAGCAAGCGTGACCCCCACCTGGCCGCTGAACTGCACCAGGGTGGCCAGGCTGCTCAACGTGGCGCGCTGGCTGAGCGGCGCGATATCCGCCAGCAGCGCCAGGTAGGGATCGACCGCCACATTGAACAGCAGCGCCAGCAGCACGATCGCCAGCGCGACCCAGGCCAGCGAGGGCGCGTAGGGCGTCAGCGCGAGAAGCAGCGCCGCTGGGGGCACAGCCGCGAGCAGGAACGGGCGGCGGCGCCCCAGCGGGGTCCATAGCCGGTCGCTCCACGCCCCTACGAGCGGCTGGACTACCGCCCCGCCGAGGGAGCGGGTGCTGCTGAGCAGCCCGATCACGACATCGCTATCGGTGAGGGGCCGCAGGAAGAGCGGCAGCGCCGCGTTGCTGAAGGCGTAGAAGGCCCCGGTGCCCAGTGAGGCCGCCGCGTAGCCCAGCATGGAGCCGAGCGCGAGCGGGGCGGCACCGTCGCCCAGCGCCCCGGGCTCTGGCGTGGGTGCCGAAGCGTCCTCCCGTCCCATAGGCCTCCTCCAGGCCGCGTCCCGTACAACAGCTTGACGCCTCACACCGTCTCATGCTAGATTTGGCAGAACACTTCTCCAGCCGACAACTGAATAGCTTCCCTTATCAAGAGTGGTGGAGGGAGACGGCCCGATGAAGCCCGGCAACCCCTCCGCCGGCGGCTAGGCTGGCCGGCCCCCTGGCCAGCGAGCGGACCGGGGCGCCCCCCGCGCCCGGCGCGGTCGCCGGAGGAGAAGGTGCCAATTCCGCCAGACTTGATCTGGAAGATAAGGGGACAGACAACGTTGTCGGAACCCCTTATGTCTGTATAAGGGGTTTTTCGTTGTCTTCCTCCGAGAGGGAATCTCTCGTCCCGGCTGGGGAGAGATCTTAGCAGGAGGGGACGCCATGAGCCGACTGCGCGGGCTCCAGTGCCGCGAGTGCGGGCAACTCTATGCGCTCTCGCCGATCCACGTCTGTGAGCTCTGCTTCGGCCCCCTGGAGGTCGCCTACGACTACGAGGCGATCCGCTCACAGGTGAGTCGCGAGGCCATCGCGGCCGGGCCCCAGACGATCTGGCGCTACCGCGCCCTGCTGCCGGTCGAGGACGAGCCCGTGATCGAGACCTACGCCGGCTGCACCCCCCTAGTCAAAGCGGAGAACCTGGGGCGCGTGCTGGGCCTGCACCAGCTGTACATCAAGAATGACACTGTAAATCCCACGTTCTCGTTCAAGGACCGGCCCGTGGCGATCGCCGCCACCCGCGCGCGCGCCTTCGGCTTCGATACCATCGCCTGCGCCTCCACCGGCAACCTCGCGGCGGCGGTCGCCGCCTGCGGCGCGCGCGCCTCGGTACGGGCGGTGGTATTCATCCCGGCCGATCTGGAGCCCAGCAAGATCATCAACATCGCCATCTACGCGCCCACGCTGGTCGCTGTGCAGGGCACCTACGACGATGTGAACCGGCTCTGCAGCGAGATCGCCGACAAGTACGGCTGGGCCTTCGTGAACATCAACGTCCGGCCCTACTACGCCGAGGGCAGCAAGACGCTGGCCTACGAGGTGGCGGAGCAGCTCGGCTGGCGCGCCCCAGACCACGCGATCGTGCCCACGGGCAGCGGCTCGATGTTCACTAAGATCTGGAAGGGCTTCCAGGAGCTCCACCGGGTCGGGCTCATCGACGCCCCCCGGACCCGGATGACGGTCGCCCAGGCCGCCGGCTGCGCGCCGATCGTCGACGCGTTCGACCGGCGTACGCTGAGCGTGACGCCGGTCAAACCGATGACGGTTGCCAAGTCCCTGGCGATCGGCAACCCGGCCGATGGGTACTACTCGCTGAAGATCATCCGGGAGACCGGCGGCTACGCGGTGCGCGTCACCGACGCGGAGATCATCGAGGGGATCAAGCTGCTGGCACAGACCGAGGGGATCTTCGCCGAAACCGCGGGCGGGGTCGCGGTCGCCGTGGCGCGGAAGCTCGCCGAGAGCGGGCGCCTCGCGCCCGACGAGGTGGTAGTCGTCTACGTGACCGGCAACGGCCTGAAAACGCCCGAGGCCGTCGCCGAGCGCGTGGTCCAGCCGATCACCATTCCGGCGACGCTCGAGGCGTTCGAGACGGCCCTGGCCGCGGACTCGGCCGGCGCTGTGGTGGTCGCCTGAGCCATGGCGCCACCGCCGTCCCGGCAGGGTGCCGCGGCGCAGCGGCGCGTGGTATCCTCTGCCAGCGAACCGCCCTCGTCGCGGGCTGCAGGCCGGTCAGAGGAGACCACGCTATGGCGAAGCAGCGGGTCAAATTCACGTTCCCGCCCGAGCTCATCACGCAGCCGGTGATCTACAATATGGGGCGCCAGTTCGACGTCGTGACTAACATCCGGCGTGCAAACGTGACCCGGGATCGCGGCTGGGTGATCTTGGAGATCTCCGGCGAGCTCCAGGAGATCGAACGCGCTATCGAGTGGGCCAACCGGCAGGGCGTGCGCGTCGACCCGATCGAAGGAGACATCGTCGCCGGCTAGCAGCCGAGCCGGCCCGGCGCCGGTGTGCGGTCCTGCGTTCGGGGCATGCCAGCCACCTTGACGCGAGGAGTGAACACGATGAGTGTGCGAGTACGCATCCCGACCCCCCTTCGGGCGCTGACCGGCGGGGCTGCCGAAGTCACCGTGGCGGGCGGCAGTGTCGCCGAATGTATCGCGCAGCTCGAGGCCCAGTACCCCGGCATCGAGCAGCGCCTGAAGGACGAGAACGGCGACCTCCGCCGCTTCGTCAACCTCTACGTCAACGGCGAGGACGTCCGCTTCCTCCAGGGGCTCGAGACGCGACTCCGAACGGGCGACGAGGTCTCTATCGTGCCCGCCGTGGCGGGCGGCGGCACATAGCCGGCCGCGGCGCCAGGGGGCGCCGCGCCAGTACCGAGCGGAGTGATGGAGCGGTACGCACGCCAGGTGTGCTTTCCTGGCATCGGGGAGGAGGGGCAGCAGCGGCTCCGTGACGCCCATGCTCTTGTTGCAGGCTGCGGCGCCCTGGGCACCGTGCTGGCCAACGTGCTGGTGCGCGCGGGCGTGGGGCATGTGACGATCGTCGACCGCGACTACCTCGAGCGCAGCAACCTCCAGCGCCAGATCTTGTTCGACGAGGACGACCTCGCCCGTGACTTGCCCAAGGCGGTGGCCGCTGCCGAGAAGCTCCGCCGCGTCAATCCCGAGGTGGTGGTCGAGCCGATCGTCACCGACCTCAACGCGATGAACGTCGAGGCCCTCGTTGCCGGGGTCGATGTTGTCCTCGACGGCACCGACAACTTCGAAACGCGCTACCTCCTCAACGAGGCGTGCGTCAAACACGGGGTGCCATGGGTCTACGCCGCGGCGATCGGCGCCCACGGCACGACTTTCCCCATCGTGCCCCGCCAAACCCCCTGCCTCCGCTGCGTGTTCGCCGAGAGCCCGCCACCAGGCACCCTCCCCACCTGCGACACGGCAGGGATCCTCGCTCCCGCCGTGGGGGCGGTGGCCAACCTGGCGGCGGCGGAGGCCCTCAAGCTCCTCGTCGGCGCCTACGACAAGCTGAACCGCGCCCTCGTGTGGCTGGACGTGTGGGAGAACACCTACCACCGCCTTGCGCTCGGCGCGCCCGTGCCGGGCTGCCCGACCTGCCAGCAAGAGCGCTACGAGTACCTCACCGCACACGGCGGCAGCTACACAGTCGAGCTCTGCGGGCGCAACACGATCCAGGTAGTCGTACCGGGCCGCCCGCGGATCGCGCTGGAAGCGCTGGCCGAGCGCCTGCGGGCCGCGGGCCCCGTGACGTACAACGAGAACTTGCTGCGCCTCCAGCTGCCGGACTACGAGATCACCGTGTTCCCCGACGCCCGCGCGCTCATCAAAGGGACTACCGACCCTGCGGTGGCCCGCACGCTCTACAGCCGCTTCATCGGGCTGTAGCCGCGCTCGCCCCCGGCCGCTGCCTCAGTGCCGCGAGCAGCGCGCGCGTCGCCGCGGCCGGATCGTCGGCGCCGAAGACAGCGCTGACCACCGCCACGAGGTCCGGGCCCGCAGCCAGCACCTCTGGCAGGTTGTGCAGCGTGATGCCTCCGATGGCCACGAGGGGGATGTGCACGTGGCGGCGGGCCTCGGCCAGTAGCTGCGGCCCTGCGTACTCGGCATCCGCCTTGGTCGGTGTGGGGAAGATCGCGCCGAAGCCCACGTAGTCGGCCCCGCCGCGCTCGGCCTCCACCGCCTCCTCGACGGTGGAGGCCGACACGCCCACCAGGCGGTCCGGACCCACGATCTGGCGCGCCGCGGCCGGCGGCAGATCCTCCTGTCCGACGTGCACTCCATCGGCCTCCGCGGCGACGGCGATATCGGCGCGGTCGTTGACGATCAGCAGCGCGCCGTGCGCCCGGCAGAGCGCGGCGAGCGCGCGCGCCTCCTCCAGCAGCGCTCTTCCCAGCGCGTGCTTGTCCCGCAGCTGGACTACCCGCACCCCGGCGGCCAGCGCCTGCTCCACTACCGCCCGCCGCGCCTCGCGCCCCACGCGCTCGTCGGTCACCAGGTAGAGGCCGGCGGAACGCAGGATGGCCAACCGTTGCTGGCGCAGCTCGCTCATGGCACCACTCCCGAGGCCGGTGCGCTGTAGCGCAGCTGCAACGGCCCCCTCGCGCGTTGCAGTTGTCATAGGCCTGCCCCCTGCGTAGAATACCACGTGCCGGGTGAGGCGCACGCGGCACGGAAGGATCGAGCTGTAGCGAGCAGCTGGCGGCCACCGTGGGGCTGCGGACGGGTCGCCAGCAATGACGGTGGCCACACTTGGACCGGATCCGCGACCCCTGGCTCCGTGCCCTCTCTATCCTGCTTGTCCTCATCGCCGGGCTCTACCTGGCCGGCATGGTCTGGTCGCTGCTCGTGCAGCTCGCCGACATCCTTGTGCTCTTCTTCTTCGCCTGGCTGGTCGCCTTCATGCTGGAGCCGGCCATCGCCCTCGTCCAGGAGCGCCGTGCCCTGCCGCGGCCGCTGGCGGTCACAGCGGTCTACTTGAGCTTGCTCATTGTGCTGGCTAGCATCGGCCTGTGGGTCGTGCCGGCACTGGTTAGCCAGCTCATGGCGATCGCCCAGCTCTGGCCGGCCTATGCTGAGAACCTCACCGCCCAGGCCATCCAGCTCCACCAAGAGCTGGCCGCTCACGGTTTCGATCCCTATCCCGAGCTCTGGAGCGACCCCCAGGAGCTGGCACGGCGGCTCGCCAGCATCGGGCCCCCGCTGCTCGGCAACGCCGTTGGCCTGGCCCGCGGCGCGGCCACCACGCTGGTCGACCTGGTGCTGGTCTTCGTCCTCTCGATCTACCTCTCGCTCGACAGCCGGCGGCTGACCCACGGCGCCGTGCAGGCCGTGCCCGCGCGCTGGCGCGACGACCTGGTCTACTTCATGGAGAGCGTCCGCCGGGCCTTCGGCGGCTTCATCCGGGGGCAGCTGGTCCTGAGCAGCCTGTACGGCCTGGCCACAGCGCTGGTGATGTACCTGGCGGGGCTAGACTTCGTCCTGGCGACCAGCGTGTTCGGCGCCCTGATGATGCTGATCCCCTTCCTCGGCCCCATCCTGGCCTTGGGACCGCCCATCGTCATCGCCCTGCTCCAACACCCCGAGCGCGCCTGGTGGATCCTCGTGCTGCTGAGCGCGCTCCAGATCGTCGTGCTCAATGTGGTGGCCCCTCGCGTCATGAGCCAGTCGGTGGGCATGCACCCACTGCTGGTGATCGCCGCCGTGCTGGTGGGAGCCAAGCTCGCCGGCGTGTGGGGCGCGCTGTTCGGCGTCCCCGTCGCAGGCGTCGCGGTGGCGATGGCCTCCTTCTACCGCCTGACGGTGGAGGAGCGTCGCCTCCGGGCCGCCACGCTCCCGGGCGCCGATGGCCACGCGCCCCACGCGAGCGCGCCGCCCGAGGAGCCCACCGCCCAGCGCAGCGCGTGAGCCCCCCACGCGCCGGCCCAGGCGCCAGAAGCAGCCCGCACCCGCGCCCGCCACACCCCGCTTCACTGTAGGCCAGACGAGGCGGGTGCCCTGCGCCCCTTGCGTGGTGGAACCGGTTCCGCTATGCTGGAACCGGTTCCGCAACCGGCTCGCTCTGGAGAACTGGTCGCGCGCGCCGGCCGCGGCACGCGGCGCGCCCGGGGCTGGGCGCTCGAGGCGAGCTCCAATCCACCCTGGCGCTACAGGAGGTGGTCATGGCGCAGACGGCACCGTTCGATTGGGCGAAGGTGGTGGACTACAGCAAGCGGGTCCCGGTCGAACCGCCGAAGACCCAGTATGAGATTCCCGGGGTCACCATTGAGGAACACGGCCCGGACCGCGTGCCGGTGGTGGTCGTGCCGCTCTGGCACGCCGTGGTGACCGCTAAGCTCGCCATCCCGCGCGAGGCCGCCGCGCTCAAGCGGGCCCAGCAGCGCCTCGCCCTGGCCCTAGAAGAGATCGAGAGCATCTACCCGCTCGGGCCCCACGGCATCCACATCCAAGTGGCCTACGGGCTGCCCTACTTTCGCAACTACCTCCCGCCCGCACTCACAGACCAGTACATGCCGCGGTCGCTGGAGAACGGGGCCCGAGGGGACTGGGCGGTCACCGATGCCATTCGCTTCCCCAAGGACCCACCGGATCTGGTGCTCGAGCAGAACGACATCTGCTTCCACTTCAAGAGCGACTACCGGAGCCACATCGACGAGGTTATTCGGGCGCTGTTCTTCGCGGGCGAGTACTTCCTCAACGGCATTCCGGCCACGCGCGTCTACGTCGGCGACCTGTTCACCATCACTTCCATCCGGCGAGGCTTCGTGGGGCGCGACATGCCGCGGCTGATAGCCCAACGCCTGCGCATCCCGGGTGCCGACAAGATCCCGGCTGGCGCCGAGCTGTTCATGGGCTTCACCTCCAGCCACCTGCACGGGCTTGCGGAGGGCAACCTGCCCAGCTTCGAGACGATCCCCGGCTTCACCGACCAGACGCCCACGAGCTACTTCGCCCACGGCACCATGATGCACCTCTCGCACATCGTGATCGACCTCGAGCGCTGGTACCAGTACAGCTATCGCGAGCGGCTCCACCGCATGTTCAACCCGCGCCGCACCGAGCCGGAGGGGCACCTGTCGCCCTCGCAGGCGCCGGAGACGAGCACCTTCCGCGAGGGGCTGGAGGAGGACGCCCGCACCTACCGCCTGGTCGGCCACAACGAGCAGATGCAGTTCCTCAGCCGGGTCGACAAGGAGACCACCACGGTCTACGGCAAGACGCTGCCGAAGGGTACGGTGTTCTTCCTGCGGCAGGACTTCGACACGGTGGAGAACCCCTTCGAGTTCTGGGCCGAGGGGCCGGTCGACCCGACGCCGAAGCCCGGTGTGCACTTCATCGGGATGGCGCCGTCGGCTCAGCTATTCGAGCGCATGCGCCGCGAGATGGATGGCGTCGAGCTGCAGCAGCGCTACAACCTGCCGGACGAGAACGTAGGGTTCACCAAGCTGCTCACCACCACGCACCGGCAGAACTTCCTGCTCCCGCCGCGCGCCCACCGGTCCTTCCCGCTGGCGGAGCTGCTGTAGGAGGACATGCCATGCCAGCCGGAGGGGCAGCATGGTCGTCGATGGCCACCGCCCGCCGTCCCTCGCCGGAGCAGCGCCCTCACGCTGCGGCGGGACGGGCGGCCGCGGCGCCGGCTGCTCCTCCACCCCGCCGGGCGAGCAGGATGGGGCGTGGGAACGGGCGTGCGCGCCTCCGGATCGCCTCCAGATCTTGGGGAGGGTGGGATGTGCAGGTCCCGTCGCCGGCGCGACGCTGACGCTCTGCGCCAGCTCTTCCTCGCCCGCCTGCAGCGGCTGCTCGCCCTACGGGCCGGGGCGGATCCGGACCCGCAGCGGCTGCTCCTGATCGAGCGCGCCATCGGCTCTACGCTGGTCGATTGCCTCCGGCTAGGAGCCCTGGTCGAGGCTCTCGCCCTCCTGCGCGAGGTAGGGACTGCTCCGCGGCAGCGCCCGGCACCGGAGCGCGGGGAGTCGCCATCCCCTCTCCCCTCCCCTTCCAGGAGGGGTAGACTTCTTACAAGAGGCGGGAGGGAGCGCACCGGCGGCGCTCCCGCGAGCGAACAGGAGCGCGCATGCCGACGATCCGTGACCTGGCGCGGGAGGCGGGCGTGGGGGTAGGGACAGCCTCGCGCGTGCTTAGCGGCCACCCCCACGTGGCACCGGCGACGCGGGCCCGTGTCCAGGCGGCGATGGAGCGGCTAGGCTATCGCCCCAGCCGCGTGGCGCGCGCGCTCTCCAAGGGGCGTACCCAGGTACTTGAGGTGCTGGTGCCCCTCTTCACGCGCTACTTCTACGTCGAGGTCCTGCGCGGCATCGAGGCAGCTCTCGCAGCGACCGACTACTCGCTCGTGATCCGCACCATCGAGCGCGCCGCGGATCGCGACCGTGCCTTCGCCGACCCCTGCCCCCGCGGGCACGCTGACGGGGTGCTCATCGTCTCCCTACTCCCCACTGCCGAGCTGATCGAGCGCCTGGCGCGGGCCGGGTGCCCGGCGGTCCTGGTCGATGCCGAGGATGCCCGGCTACCCAGCATCGCCGTGGACCACGCGGCTGCCGCGGCGCTCGCCGTGCACCACCTGATTGCCCTGGGGCACCGGCGGATCGGGCTCATCGACCATCCCGAGGATCCGTTCGCGCCGGTCTACCCGGGTGGGCGCTACCAGGGCTACCGCCGGGCGCTGGTCGAGGCGGGGATCGCCCCACGCCCGGAGTACGAACTCATCACCGATTTCAGCCCCGAGGGCGGCGGGGCGGCGCTCGAGCGCCTGCTCGCCCTGGCGGAGCCCCCCACCGCGGTCTTCGTGGGCAGCGATACGCAGGCGATCGGGGTGCTCGACACCGCGCGCCGGCACGGGCTGCGGGTGCCCGACGACCTCGCGGTGGTCGGCTACAACGACATCGAGCTGGCCCAATACCTGGGCCTGACGACCGTACGGATCCCGATGCGGGAGATGGGCCGGCGGGGGGTGGAGCTGCTGTTGACCCTGCTGGCGACCGACTCTCCACCGCCAGCAGCGGCGCGCCTGCCCGCGGAGCTTGTCGTGCGGCGCACCTGCGGCGCGGCTCGCGCCGGCGGGGCCGGGATGGAGCGGAGCGCCCTGTGAGCGATGCCCCTGCGCCCCTTCCCCTGCCAGCACAGCTGTGCCAGCAGCTCGTGGCAGAGGCTCCCGACGCGATCATCTTCGCCGACCGCGCCGGGGTGATCCGGCTGTGGAACCGTGGGGCCGAGGCGCTCTTCGGTTACACCGCGGCAGAGGCGGTGGGGCAGACGCTGGACCTCATCATCCCGGAGCGGCTGCGGGCGCGGCACTGGGAGGGCTACCACCGGGTCATGGCCACCGGCGTCACGCGCTACGGCCGCGAACTCCTGGCCGTGCCCGCCGTTCATAAAGACGGCCGGCGCATCTCGCTGGAGTTCACGGTCACCCTGCTCCGCGACGAGACGGGGGCGCCGCTCGGCGCCGCGGCCATTATCCGGGACGTGACTGCGCGCTGGGAGCACGAGAAGGCCTTGCGAGCGCGCCTGGCGGCCCTGGAATCGCAGGGGCGCGCTACCGACGCCTAAGCGGCAGCCCCCTGGAAGCCGTGTTGCAGCGTACCGCCAGGCGTGTCTGGCGGTGCGACCACCCCTAGGGCGCCGGTCTGGCACCGCCCCCCACGTATTGGGTAACCTGCTCCCGAACAGCATGGACGCGCGCCCCGGCGCCGGGGCGCGCGTCCATGCCGAACCGGGTGTACCGCTCCTGGAGGACCCGTGCCGCTTCGCAAGGCTGTCATTCCTGCCGCAGGACTGGGGACCCGCTTCCTTCCCGCCTCCAAAGTGGTGCCCAAGGAGATGCTGCCCATCGTCGACCGGCCGGTGATCCAGTACGTGGTCGAGGAGGCGGTGGCCGCGGGGATCCAGCAGATCATCATCATTACGGCGCAGAGCAAGCGCGCCCTGGAGGACCACTTCGACACCCACTACGAGCTGGAGGCGCGGCTCGCCAGCGCGGGGAAGGAGCGCGAGCTAGCGGAGCTCCGGCGCCTGACGCAGCTGGCCGAGTTCGTCTACGTGCGGCAGCCGGCTCCGCTGGGCAACGGCCACGCCGTGCTATGTGCCCGCCACGTGGTGGGCGACGAGCCCTTCGCCATGCTTTGGGGCGACGACCTGGTCGACGCGCCCGTCCCCTGCCTGGCCCAGCTCGCCACCGTGTTCGAGCGCTACGGGAAGGCCGTGGCCGCCGTCATGCGGGTGCCGCGCGAGGAGATCTCCCGCTATGGCGTGTGCCGCGCCCGCGCCGTGGCCCCACGGACCTACCTGGTCGAGGAGCTGGTCGAGAAGCCGCCGCCCGAGCAGGCCCCGTCCGACCTCGCGGCCGTCAAGGAGTACATCCTGACACCGGACATCTTCGACGAGCTGGCCCGCACGCCGCCAGGCCAGGGCGGGGAGATCTGGCTGACCGATGCCCTCAACCGGCTGGCGGCCCGTGGCGGGCTGTACGCGTATGAGTTCGAAGGGCAGCGCTACGACGCCGGCGACAAGCTAGAGTTCCTGAAAGCGAACATCGCCTTCGCGCTGCGGCGTCCCGACCTCGGCCCTCCGCTCCGCGCCTACCTGCGCACGCTCGCTCTCTAACCGCGCCGCACGCCGTCACGACACGGTCGGTCGGAACGGCCGGATGCCGTAGTAGCAGTCGTTGGCGACGATGCGCTCGAGCTGGGCGTCGGTGAGCTGGAGCCAGCGGCACTGCCCGTCGGGGCACCAGTCAACAAGCTGCTCGCGCACGTGGGCGAGCGGCATGGGCTGGTTCCCGTTGGCCAGGTAGATGCGGAAGATCGCCTCGAGCGTCGGCATATCCGGCGTGATATAGCCCTTCTTGGTCGAGCAATCCTCACGGATGCGGCGGAGCGGATTGCTGGCGAAGGGCACCCGCCGGACCTCGAAGGAGGCGCGCCGTGTCTTCGGGTCGTAGACCGTGTGGCGCTCCTCCTCCTCCTCGCCCGCCGCAGCGCGGGCGCGGCAGGACTCGCACATCCGGCTCTGGACGATCTCCTGGAAGGAGAGGCCGTTGGCCTCGTACCACTGCTGATCGATGAAATACAGCGGCGCAGGAGCCTCCGCAGTCTCCAGCGCCGTCTCGTCCCGTTCCTCAAGCTCCATGCTCATCGCTGCAATCCCGCTGCGAACTCTGGCCGCCAGCGGCCCCTGGGGCGTCACCGCCCCTCGTAAGCGCGCAGGGCCGCGTCCGAGATCTCGAGGTTGGTGTACACGCGCTGGACGTCGTCGAGCTCTTCGAGGCGCTCCATGAGCCGGAGCGTGGCGACAGCGTTGCGCTCGTCGAGCGGGATCGTGGTCTTGGGGACCATCGCCGTCTCGGCCGAGGTGACCTTCACGCCATGCGCCTCCAAAGCGGCACGGACCGCTTCGAGGTCGCCGGGCTGCGTGAGCACCTCGATGATCCCGTCCTCCACGCGCACGTCCTCGGCGCCGGCATCGATCGCCAGCAGGCCGAGCTCGTCCGGATCACGACCGCTCCCTTCCACGACGATCACCCCGCGCGGCTCGAACAGCCACGCGACACACCCGCTCTCGCCGAGGCTCCCGCCCGCGCGGGTGAAGACGCTGCGAATCTCGGCGACCGCGCGGTTGCGGTTGTCGGTGAGCGCCTGCACGAGGATGGCCGCGCCGCCCGGCCCGTAGCCCTCGTAGATGACCTCCTCCAGCGCCGCTCCCTCCGACGTACCCATGGCGCGCTTGATGGCGCGCTCGATGGTCTCCGCCGGCATGCTCGCATCGCGGGCGCGCTGGATGGCCTGGCGCAGCCGCGGGTTGGCGTCGGGATCCGGGCCGCCCTCGCGGACAGCGACCGTAATCTCCCGCCCCAGCTTCGTGAACATCTGGCCGCGCTTGGCGTCCGCGGCGCTCTTCTGCCGCTTGATCTGCGACCACTTGGAATGGCCCGACAAGGCTTGACCTCGCCCAACGGGGGAATAGCATTAAAAATTTTAGCCCTCTAACGGGCCACCGAGCAAGTTCCCACCGCGCCTGCCGCCCGACCGCAGAACCGTTCCTTACCAGCCGTGCCTGCCGCGTACGGGGGCAGGGTGAGGGCGGAACACCAGCGTTAGGGCGACCCCCGCGATAAAGCCACCGATATGGGCCCAGAACGCCACGCCCCCGGTCTCCGATTGAATGCCGAGCTGGCCGATGCCGGATATGAGCTGAATGATGAACCAAAAGCCGATGAGCACCAACGCAGGAATGCGGGATAACGTGATAAATGGTCCCAGAATGAGCAAGGTGCGCACCTCTGCAGTGGGAAATAACACCACATAGGCCCCTAATATGCCGGCAATCGCGCCACTAGCACCAATGCTCGGAACAGTGGAATAGATGTCGACCAGGACTTGTGCGATGCTCGCCAGCATGCCGCAGACGACGTAGAAGATGAGATAGCCGATGTGGCCGAATGTATCCTCGACGTTATCCCCGAAGATCCAGAGGAACAGCATGTTCGAGGCGAGATGTAGCAGACCGCCATGTAGAAACATGGCGGTGAACAACGTCAAGTACACGTTCCCCAGCGGGGCGGGCGGGTACAGGTCGCGTCCGGAGACGATCTCGACGGGCACCACTCCGAAGCTCTGGACAAAGCCCTCGAGGCGGTTGCCCAGGCTCACCTCGTAGAGGAAGACGAGGACGTTGACGATGATCAGGGTAACGGTCACGAACGGGAAGCGCCGGCGCCGAGGGGCGTCGCTGATCGGAATCACGGTTCGCCTCCTGGGCCCCCGGCCCGGCTCGCCGGAGGGCCCGTTTCCCCTTTGCTATAATCTCACGCATCGTCCCCCCGCAGCCAGGGGCGTTGCCACCATACGGAGGAAGAGACGATGAAGAGCTACTCGGCCGAGCAGATCCACAACGTGGCCCTGATCTCCCACGGGGGCGCCGGCAAGACGTCGCTCGCCGAGGCGTTGCTCTACCTCGCCGGGGTCGTCACGCGGCTGGGCCGCGTCGACGAGGGCACCACGACGTCGGACTACGACCCCGACGAGATCAAGCGGCACATGTCGATCTCGCTCTCGGTGCTGCCGCTCGAGTGGCGAGGCCACAAGGTGAATCTGCTCGACACGCCGGGCTACGCGGACTTCTTCGGCGAGGTCGCGAGCGGCGTGCGGGTTGCTGATGCGGCCCTGGTCGTGGTCGACGCCGCGGCCGGCGTGCAGGTCGGCACGGAACTCGTCTGGCGCAAGGCCGAGGAGCAGCACCTCCCGCGCGCTATCTTCCTGAACAAGATGGAGCGAGAGAACGCGAACTTCGACCGCGCGCTCGAGGAGCTGCGGCGGTTCTTCGGTCAGGGGGTGGTTCCGCTCACCGCGCCGCTCGGCGCCGAGCAGGCCTTCCGCGGCGCTATCGACCTGGTCACCATGCAGGCCTATGGGGAGGGCAAGACGGTCGAGGCGCTGGACGATGCCGCGCGCGCTCAGGCCGAGGCCTACCGCGAGCGGCTGATCGAGGCGGTCGCCGAGGTCGACGACGAGCTGATCACCAAGTACCTGGAGGGGGAGGCGCTCACCGAGGAGGAGCTCCGCCAGGGGCTGCGCACCGGCATCGCCACCGGGAAGCTCATCCCCGTCCTGTGCGGCTCCGCCCTGCACCTGCGGGGTATCGCGCCCGTGCTCGATGCGCTCGTGGAATACCTGCCCAGTGCCGCCGCCACGCCGATGCTGCTGGAGAGCGGGGAGCAGCAGCCAGGAAGTGCCGAGGGGCCGCTCGCCGCGCTGGTGTTCAAGACCATCTCCGACCCCTACCTGGGGCGCCTGAATCTCTTCCGGGTCTACTCGGGCACACTGGCCTCGGACTCGCACGTGTGGAACGTGTGCAAGGAGCGCGACGAGCGCATCGGGCAGCTGTTCTACCTGCGCGGGAAGCAACAAGAGCCCACGGCCCAGGTCGGCTACGGCGACATCGGCGCGGTGGCAAAGCTCCAGGAGACCTCGACCGGCGACACGCTCACGACCAAGGAGGCGGGGATCCGGCTCCGGGGCGTGACCTTCCCCGAGCCGGCCTACGCCGCCGCCATCCAGCCCAAGACCAAAGCTGACACCGACAAGCTCAGCTCGGCGCTCGTGCGCATCCAGGAGGAGGACCCCAGCCTCCGCGTCTACCGCGAGCCGAGCACGGGCGAGACGATCATCGCCGGCCTCGGCGAGTCCCATATCGAGATCGCCGCCGAGCGCATGCAGCGCAAGTTTGGCGTCAGCGTGGTGATCGGCGCGCCGAAGGTGCCCTACCGCGAGACGATCACCACGAGCGCCAAGGCGCAGGGGCGCTATAAGCGCCAGACGGGCGGCCACGGCCAGTACGGCGACGTGTGGCTCGAGGTAGAGCCGCTCCCGCGCGGCGCCGGCTTCGAGTTCGTCGATCGCATCGTCGGCGGCGTGGTGCCCAAGCAGTACATCCCGGCGGTGGAGAAGGGCGTGCGCGAGGCGATGAACGAGGGGCTGCTGGCCGGCTACCCCGTCGTCGATGTCCGCGTGATCCTGTACGACGGCTCCTACCACCCGGTCGACTCCTCCGAGCTCGCCTTCAAGATCGCGGCATCGCTGGGCTTCAAGAAGGCCGCGGGCGAAGCGCGCCCGGTCCTCCTCGAGCCCATCATGGCGGTCGACATCACGGTGCCCGACGAGTGCACCGGCGACGTGATGGGCGACCTGAACAGCCGCCGCGCCCGGGTGCTGGGGATGAACCCCGAGGGCGGCCGCACGACCATCTCGGCCCTCGTGCCGCAAGCCGAGATGCTGCGCTACGCCACCGACCTGCGGTCGCTCACCCAGGGGCGGGGCTACTACACGATGCGCTTCTCGCACTACGAGGAGGTGCCGCCGCACCTGGCCCAGCAGCTCATCCAGAAGGCCCAGAAGGAGCGAGAGGCGGCCGCGGCCAGCCGCTAGCGCGGCCCGACCAGCGCCAGGCGCGCCGTGGCGATGTCCTGGGCGATCTGGGCGCGGAGCTCGTCGAGCGAGGCGAAGCGGCGGATGGTGCGGAGGCGGTCGGCGAAGTCGAAGGCCAGGTGCTGCCCATAGAGGTCGCCGTCGAAGTCGAGCAGGTGCACCTCGATGAGCGGCTGCTCCTCACCGAAGGTCGGGCGGGCCCCGATGTTCGCGACGGCGGGGTAGACCCCGCTACTGATCTGCGCCCAGCCGGCGTACACCCCCTGGGCGGGGAGGAGCTGGTCGTCCGGCGGGCGCAGGTTCGCGGTGGGGAAGCCGAGCTGGCGCCCGCGGCGGGCGCCGCCGATGACCTCGCCGGCGAGCCGATAGGGCCGCCCGAGCAGGCGTGCCGCCTCGCGCACCTCCCCGGCGCGCAGCAGCTCGCGGATCCGTGAGCTGCTGATGGGCCGGTCGCCGTCGTACACCGGCGGCACCGCGTGCACGGCGAAGCCGTAGCGCCGCCCCAGCTCCGCCAGCGTCTGGACGTTGCCCGACCGGCCGCGTCCGAACGCGAAGTTGGCGCCCACCCAGACCTCGATCACCGGGTAGCGGGCGCACACGGCAGCCACGAACTCCGCGGGTGTCATCTGGGCCACCTCAGGTGTGAAGGGCCACAGGTCGACCGCGTCGATCCCGATCTCGCGAATGCGCTGCACCCGCTCGGCCGTGGAGCAGAGACTCTGGGGGGGCGCCTCCGGCCGCAGCACCCGCTCGGGGTCGGGATCGAAGGTGATGCAGACCGCGCGGGCGCCGAGTTCGCGCGCGCGCGCCACCATGCTACCAAGGAGCAGGCGATGGCCGCGATGGACCCCGTCGAACGCGCCGATCGCCACTACCACGGGCGGGGCACCGGGCTGTGCTGCGTGTTCGGCTGTTGCCACCCGCTCGCCTCCCGAGGCGCCCACCGAGCCGCTTAGCTATCGCCGGTGTCGCCGGGATCATAAACGAAGGAAAGGACGGGCTGCCACTGGTGCGCGCGCTCGTGCGCCCGCAGCACGCCGAGGAAGCGCCCGTCGACGGCGTAGGCCCGCGCCTCGCCTCGCGCCCGCCCCGTGGCTGCCCAGGCGCGGCCATGGGCCAGATACCGCGCCTTCGCTGCGCCGACCACCACGGCCGGCAGGTCCAGCAAGACTTGATCTGGCGGCCAGAGCAGCGCGGGCCAGGTGCCGCGTGCGACCGCCTCCTCGAACTGCTCGATGCTCACCGCCTCCGCCAGGGTAAAGGGCCCCACCTGCCAGCGCACGAGGCCGTCCAGATAGGCGCCACATCCCAGTGCCTCGCCCAGATCGCGGACCAGTGCGCGCACATAGGTGCCCTTCGAGCAGCGCAGCGCAAACGATACCCGCGGCGGCTGCCAGGCGAGGAGCGCGAGGCCGTAGACCGTCACGCGGCGGGGCGCGAGCTGGACCTCCTGGCCGCGCCGCGCCCGGGCGTAGGACGGCTCCCCGCCCACCTTGAGCGCCGAGAACGCGGGCGGCCGCTGCTCGAACGTCCCCACGAAGGCCGCGAGGGCTCTCACCACCGCGTCGAGGGTGAGCGGCGCTGGGGGCGCCGTGGCTGTTACGCGCCCCTCAGCATCGTGGGTGTCGGTGGCCACGCCTAGGACCGCATCGGCCACGTAGAGCTTGCTGCCGGCTGCGACCCGCTCCGCGAGCCGGGTGGCTCGCCCCAGGCAGACCGGTAGCACCCCGCTGGCCGCCGGATCGAGCGTGCCGGCGTGGCCGACGCGCTGCATCCGGAGCCGTCGCCGGACGAGCTGCACCACGTCGTGGGAGGTCCAGCCCAGCGGCTTGCAGAGATTCAGGAACCCCGCGACCTCCGCCATGCGGTGTAACCCTCTCTGCCCGCGTGCTAGCGGTCAGCGCTGCTCGATCTCGCGCAGCAGCTCGAGCACCCGCGCGCCCCGGGCCAGCGAGGGGTCCGGCCGGAACTCCAGCGCCGGCATGCGGCGCAGCCGGAGGCGCGCGGCGATCTCGCGGCGCAGGAAGCCCGCCGCATGGCGCAGCGCGCGGAGGGCCTCGGCCGCTTCCTCGTCCGTTCCCAGCACGCTCACGTACACCCGCGAGACCGCCAGGTCCGGCGTCGTCTCCACATCGGTGATGGTGATGAGCCCGCTCAGGCGGGGGTCACGGAGCTCCCGCGCGAGGAGGTCCGCGATCTCCTCCCGGAGCAGCTCGTTGAGGCGCAAGAGGCGACGAGAAGGCATGGCAGGTTCCGTAAACTGAGGCGGGCGGCCTCTAGCTTACGAGCTCCTTCTCGTAGGTTTCGACGAGGTCGCCGGCGGCGAACTCGTTGAAGCCCTCGAAGGTCATGCCGCACTCCTGGCCGGCGACCACCTCGCGCACGTCCTCCTTCACCCGCCGCAGGGACTGGATGCGCCCCTCGTAGATCACCTCGCGGCCGCGGCGGATCCGCACCAGCGCGCCGCGCGCGATGGTCCCCTCGAGGACCAGGCAGCCGGCCGCCTGCCCGCCCTTGCCGATACGGAATACCTGCCGGATCTCGGCGCGGCCGCGCACCACCTCGCGGTACTCCGGCTCGAGCATCCCCGCCAGGGCGCGGCGCATGTCCTCGACCAGGTGGTAGATCACGTTGTAGAGCCGGACGTCCACACCCTGGGCCTCCGCCGCGCGCCGCGCCGAGGGCTCGGTCCGGACGTTGAACCCGAGAATGATCGCCTTGGAGGCCACAGCGAGCATCACATCGGAATCGGTGATGTTGCCGGTGCCCGTGTGGAGCACCTTGAGCTTGATACCGGTCTCCTGCTCCAGGCGCGCCAGCGAGGCGAGGATCGGCTCGATCGACCCCTGGACATCGGCTTTCACGATCAGCGCGACCTCCTTGACCTCGCCCGCCTGGATGCGACTGGAGAGCGCCTGGAGGGAGAGCTCGGGCCGCGCCTCCAACTCGCGCTCGGCCGCCCGGGCGTTCTCGGCCGCGAGCTGCCGCGCCGTCTTCTCGTCGCTCACGACCTGCAGGCGGTCGCCGGCCTCGGGCACCCCGTTCAGCCCGAGCACCTCTACCGGCATCGAGGGGCCGGCCTTGCGCACGCGCTTGCCGCGGTCGTTGAACAGCGCCTTCACCTTGCCATAGTATTTGCCTACGACAACGATGTTGCCGACCTCGAGCGTGCCGTTCTGCACGAGCACCGTGGCGACCGGGCCGCGGCTGCGATCGAGCTTCGCCTCGATCACCACGCCGGTGGCCGGGCGGTCGGGATTAGCCTTCAGCTCCAGGATGTCGGCCACCAGCAGCACGACATCGAGGAGGTCCTCGATGCCCTCGCGCGTCTTCGCCGACACGCGCACGGCGGGCACATCGCCACCGTAGCTTTCAACGACCACACCCGCCTCCGCGAGCTGCTGGATGACGCGCTCGGGCTGGGCATTGGGGCGGTCGATCTTGTTGATGGCCACCACGATCGGCACGTTGGCCGCCTTGCAGTGCGCGATCGCCTCACGCGTTTGGGGCATCACCCCGTCGTCTGCAGCCACCACGAGGATGACGATGTCCGTCACCTGGGCGCCGCGCGCCCGCATAGCGGTGAACGCCTCGTGCCCCGGCGTATCCAGGAAGGTAATGCGCCGGTCGTGGATCTCGACCTGATAGGCGCCGATGTGCTGGGTGATGCCGCCGGCTTCCTCGCTGGTGACGTTCGTATTGCGAATCGCGTCGAGCAGGCTGGTCTTGCCGTGATCGACGTGGCCCATCACGGTCACGACGGGCGGCCGCGGCACCAACGCCTCCGCCTCCTCGGCCTCCGCGGTTTTCAGCGGCGTCGGCGCCGCTTCGGGCGCGGCCTCCGCCACCTCGTAGCCCAGCTTGGCGGCCACCATGGCCGCCGTCTCGTAGTCGATAGGCTGGTTGATGGTGAGGAGGATGTTCTGGCGCAGCAGCTCGCTGATGACCTGCGTGGGGCTGACCCCCAGCCGCTCGGCGAACTCCTGGACCGTCATGCGGGGGGGCAGCTCCACCGGGCGCCGCTCGAGCACGGCGGCCTGCCCGCCGGCGCCAGCGCGCCCCGGGGCCGCGCCCCCCGGCTGCGGCGCGCCCCGCCCACCGGCAGGCGGGCCGGTTCGACGTTGTGTATTGCGATGACCTGGCTTCGCCATCTGGCACCCCCATCCTGGGCTGCCTCCAGGCTGGCTTCGGAGCGACGGGCTCGCCGCGCCCCCGGCAGCGATTCGTGCAATGGTTTACTTACTAAATATTAGCGGCCGCCGAACCCCGTCGGCGGCCACCGGCAGCGGATCCGGTACGGACAGCGCCGACCCCCAGCTCAGCCCGGCTCGACTGGGGCGGCCTCCGGCGCGCCGAGCGTGTCGCGGAAGCGCTCCAGCGCCGCCCGATCCTCCGCCGAGAGCGTCGTGCGCAGGGCACCGGCAAGCGCGCTGCGGCGCAACGCCGCGTTCCAGCACGCGGGCTGGCGGCAGAGGTACGCGCCCCGCCCCGGCGCCTTGCCGGTCGGGTCGACCAACACGCGCCCCTCTGGCGTGCGGACCAGCCGCACGAGCTGCCGCTTGGGCTGCTCCTGACGACAGCCCACACACGTCCGCATCGGGATGTGGCGCGGGCGCTTCTCAGCCATGCTCACGCATTGGCTTCCGACCGCGCTGCCTCCGCCGGCACCGAGCCGTGCCACGGGGCGTCGCTCGCCTCGCTCGTCGCCTGCTGGGCCGGCGGCCCCGCCTCCGCAGGCATGGTGTCGCTGCGGATGTCGATGCGCCACCCGGTCAGCTTCGCCGCCAGCCGCGCGTTCTGCCCCTCCTTCCCGATCGCCAGCGAGAGCTGCCGCTCAGGCACGATCACCCGGGCGGTGTTCTCCTCCGGGAGGATCTCGACGCTGAGCACCTGGGCCGGGCTGAGTGCGTTGGCCACGAAGAGCGCGGGGTCCGGGTCCCACTGCACGATGTCGATCTTCTCGCCGCTCAGCTCGTTGACGACGTTCTGGATACGCACGCCACGGAGCCCCACACACGAGCCGATCGGATCCACGCCCTCCTGGCGGGCGACCACCGCCACCTTCGCTCGTGCCCCCGCCTCCCGCGCGATCGCCTTGATCTCCACCGTGCCGTTGAAGATCTCCGGCACCTCCTGCTCCAGGAGCCGCCGCAGCATCAGCCGGTGCGCCCGCGAGACGATGATCTGCGGCCCCTTGTGCGTGTCGTGCACCTCGACCACCACCACGCGGAGCCGCTGCCCCGGGTAGTAGCGCTCGGTGGGGATCTGCTCGCTGCGCGGCATGATGGCTTCCGCCTTGTCCAGCTCGATGATGACGTTCCCCTGCTCGATGCGCTGGACCATCCCGTGCATGATCTCGCCGACCCGCTCGCTGAACTGGTCGACGACGCGCCGCCGCTCGGCCTCGCGCAGCTTCTGCAGCACGACCTGCTTCGCCGTCTGGGCGGCGATGCGGCCCAGCTGCTGCGGCGGCGGGGTCACATCGAGGGTGAGCGTCTCCCCCACCTGGACCTGCGGGTTGTACTGGCGCGCCTCGGCGAGGCTGATCTCGTTAGGGTCGTCGGTCGGCCCTTCGACCACCGTCCGGGTGGCGAAGAGGCGGGCCGCCCCGGTCTCGGGATCGATACGGGCGGTCACGTGCTGCGGCGCATTGGGGAAGTGCCGGCGATAAGCCGACACCAGCGCCGCCTCGATGGCCTCGATGACCACCTCTTTCGGCACGCTCTTCTCGCTACTCAGCATGCTAATAGCGGTCATGAACTCGCTCTTCATCGATCCCGCTCCCGGACGGGCCGGGCGCCGCATCGTGGCACCGCAAACCTGGAATGCAGCCCGTATTCCTGCAATAAAAAAGTGGGTGGATACCCACTTCCGATACACCTCACTTCACGACGGATTATACCACCTAGCCAGCAATCGGGACAATGACGCGCGTGGGCGCGGATCGCCCGGGCCGCCGGGTGAGAAGCGCCCCACCCGGCGGCAAGCCACGGCGCGGTGGCCCTCGGCCCCGGCCCGCCTCAGGCCCCGTCGCCAGCGGGGGCGCGGCGCACGCGGCTCGGGTCGGTGAGCTGGATGTTGATGTGCTTCAGCTCGGTGAACTCCCAGAGCCCCTCGAGGCCGTACTGGCGCCCGATCCCGCTCTGCTTGAAGCCCCCCATCTCCGCGTTCGGGTAGAGCTTGCCGAACGTGTTCACCCAGACCATCCCGGCGCGCACCTTCCGGGCAACGCGCAGCGCTTTGTTGATGTCATTGGTCCACACGGCTGCGGCCAACCCGTAGACAGTCGCGTTGGCGATCTCCGCCGCCTCCTGCTCGTTCTTGAAGGTCAGTACCGAGATGACGGGGCCGAAGATCTCCTCCTGGGCGATCCGGGCATCGACCGGCACGCGGTCGAAGACGGTCGGCGCGATGAAGTAGCCCTTGGCTAGCTCGCCCTCGGTGAGGCGCTTGCCACCGACCACGAGCTCGGCCTCGCGCTTGCCCACCTCGATGTAGTCGAGCACTCGCTCGAGCTGGGCCTGGCTGATGACGGGCCCCACCTCTACGCCCTTCTCCAGGCCCGGCCCGACCCGCATCTTGGCCGTGATCTCCCGCACCCGCTCCATGAACCGGTCGTGAATATCCTCCTGCACCAGCACGCGCGTGCCCGCCACGCACACCTGGCCGGCGTGGAACAGCGACGCGCCCGTGATCGCCCCGCGGATCGCGCGGTCGAAATCGGCATCGGCGAACACGATGTTCGGCGACTTCCCGCCCAGCTCGAGCGAGACCTTCTTCAGCGTGTCCGCGGCTAGCCGCATGATCTCCTTGCCGGTGCTGGTGTCGCCGGTGAAGGCCACCATATCCACGTCCGGATGCTTGACCAGCTCGGTGCCCACCGGGCTCCCCGGCCCGATCACATAGTTCACGATCCCCTTCGGCACCTCGGGGATCTCATCGATCATCCGCATGAACTCGGCCGTCGCACCGGGCGTCAGGCTCGCCGGCTTGATCACCACCGCGTTGCCGGCCGCGAGCGCGGGCGCCAGCGAGCGCGTGAGCAGCGAGAGCGCCATGTTCCAGGGCACGATGATGGCCACCACCCCCACGGGCTCCCGCATCAGGATGGCCATCTCGTGCGGGCCGAGGTTGATGGACCGGCCGTAGACGTTGCGCGCCAGGCCGGCGTAGTACTCCAGGGCATCGGCGCCGCGCAGCACCTCGGCGCGGGACACCGAGAGCGGCTTGCCCCCTTCGCGCGTCAGCAGCTCGGCCAGCTCGTCGAGGTGGGCCCGCAAGGCGTCGGCCATCTTGTAGAGCGCCTTGGCCCGGGCCACCGCGTTGTCGGCCCACTCGGTCCGCTCGAACGCCGCTTTCGCGGCCGCGATCGCCGCCCGCGCGTCATCGACCGTAGAGCTAGTCGCTCGGTAGACCAGCTCGCCGTTCGCGGGATCGCGGATCTCGAGCTGGCCGCCGCCGCCGTCCCGCCACTCCCCGCCGATGTAGTTCTGGTAGACCTTCACCTGCTCGGCTATCATGGGCTCTCACCACTCCTTCGTGCGCCAGACTCGCTCTCCATTCTAGCCCATCCCGGTGGGATAGCCCCATCCCATCCTGGGGGCTATCCCCCTGGCTGGGAGACAGCGGGCGTGCCAGAATGAGCGCGCTCCCGAGCGGCTGTGCCGGGCGATGTGCCCGAGGGGACAGGGAGAGATGGGATGGTGCGCGGGTGTCCGCTGCTGGGCGTGCTGCTCCTGCTGGGGCTGCTGCTGGGCGCCCTCGCCCAGCCCCAGGCCCACGCGCGGTCGCCAGTGAGCGACGGCTGCGCGCCGGCCCCCTGTTACTGGGACCGCACGCACACGCCGTTGGGGGCGTACTGCAGGCAGATCCCCGTCCCGCTCGACGTGGTGGTCGTGCCGTACGGCGAGCCGGTCAGGAGCGGGGTCGAGGGCGTGACCGTCGTCGAGGTGCTCGGAACGCCCGTGTTCACCGTCGTGCCGGTCGACGGGCTAAGCACCCCTGGCGGGTAAGTGGTTGCCAGGCCGGGGATGAAGCCGCCGGTAGTGCTAGTCGTGCCCACGCTCCCGGTGAGCGGCTGCCCCACCACGCCCGTCACGCTGCTGACTGTGCTCCCGATACTGCTGCCGGGCAGGCTGCTACCGGGCGCTCCCGTGGGGCTGCCGTAGTAGACGCACTGCGAGCCGACAAAGCGCAGGCAGACCGAGCCGAGCGGGCCCTGGCCCCCCATATAGGCCACACACTGGCCACTGGCGTTGTACTGGCTGCAGGCCGGGCCAGTATTGACCGGCGGCGACACCAGCGGCGTCCCGCTCGACGACTGCATCGCCGCGGCCGCTTGGTTCTGAAGCTGCTGGAAGGGCGAGGGCGCTCCAGGGGAGAGGCTCGAGCCGGTGAGCGGGTTGCAGCCACCCGGACCGTTGCTTGGGACGCAAGGTGTGCTGTTGCCCAGGCCCGGAATGTTGTAGCCGGTCAGCTCCCGAACCAGGCTCGGTGGGATATTCTGCAGCTGTGCGTTGAGGTTGGCCGTGTTCGCGGGGCAGTTAGGCCCCGGACAGACATTGCCGCTCCCGCCGACCAGCGTGACCGGGCCGGTGCTGTACTGGCCGCTGCCCGCGCCGCTCCGCGGCTCGCTCACTACCGACGTCCGGATGCCACTCCCGCTGCCTGTCGGATCGGCCAGCTCCGGGTCGTTCGGCCCCGAGCCCAGCAGCGAACTCATCCCCGGCACGATCGGATCGAGCGGGATCGGGTCATTCCGCGAAGGCGTGGTGCGGATGCCGCCGCTCGGGTCGACAGTGGCGGTGAACCCACTGCTGCTCTGCCGCCCCGCCGGCGCCTGAGCGCTACCGCTCGCCGTCCCCCCTGCCGGCGGCGCCGCCGTGCGCACCCGCGGCTGATCCCCGCCGAGCAGCGCGTCGGCCTCGGGATCCGGCCGCACTGCCGTCGACGCGCTAAACGTCACCGATGTTACCGCCCAGCCCTCGTCGGGGCCGGCTGTATTCGAGTGCGCATACACGTAGAGCACGTAGTCCCCGGGCGGGAGCTCGACCGCGAGCTGGAAGCCGCTATTGGTGAAGCGGTTGTCGCCCAGCAGGCGGGCGACATCCGGGCGCGGCTGCCCGTAGGTAGCGGTGCCCAGCGCCTGCCCGCCCGCCTCGGGATCGCCGAGGTAGAGTTGCACGGTGTCGACGCCGGGGCCGGTCCCCGCCGGGTCCACGGCCCAGCCGCTCACCATCAGCCGCGTGCTGGCCGGTCGGTCGGCCGCGGGGTTCTCGACCTGGATGATCGTGGTTGTCTGCGCCTGTGCCGCTGCCGCCCGGGGCAGGATGGTGGCGAGCAAGATAGCCGCCCCCAGCAGGCGGACAGGTGTTTTCCAATTGGCCACGTTCCACATGGGCGCCCCCTCCCATCTCGCACGGCAGGCCTTGCTGCCTGCCATCGAGCGCCTTGGCCCGCGCATTATACGCCTCGCTCCCCGGGCCAGCAAGCAATGCGCCGTCTCGAAAGCCGTACAGCCTACCCCTTGACGACGATCAGCGGGCGAAGCCGGGCGACCTTGCGAGCGAGCCCCGCGCGCTCGGCGGTGTCGACTACGTCGGCGACGTCCTTGTACGCCTCCGAGGCCTCCTCCGCTAGCGCGCGCGGATCCCCCGCGCGCACGAGGATACCGCGCTCGGCCAGGAGCGCGGCGATGTTAACGGTGCCCAGCCGGCGCTTGGCCTCGCCCCGCGACAGCACCCGGCCTGCACCGTGGCAGATAGACCCGAAGGTCTCGCGCATGGCCGCCTCGGTGCCCACAGCCACGTAGCTATAGCGGCCCATGTCGCCGGGAATTAGGACCGGCTGCGGGCAGTCCTGTGCTCGGTAGCGCGCCGGCAGCTCGGGGTGGCCCGCGGGGAAGGCCCGGGTGGCCCCCTTGCGATGCACGCAGAGAAGCTGGGGCCGCCCGTCGACGACGTGGGTCTCGAGCTTGGCCAGGTTGTGGCTGACATCGTAGACCAAGTCGAGCCCGAGGCGCTCGGCGGGCCGCCCGAAGACACGGCTGAACGCCTGGCGCACCTGGTGCGTGAGGAGCTGGCGGTTAGCCCAGGCGAAGTTCGCGGCCGCCGCCATGGCACCCAGATAGCGCTGCCCCTCGGGCGAGCGCACCGGTACACAAGCCAGCTGGCGGTCGGGCACCTGAATCCCGTAGCGGCGCATGGCCCCCTGCATCAGCGCGAGGTAGTCCTGGCACACCTGGTGGCCCAGCCCGCGCGAGCCGGTGTGGAGGAACACGCACACCATGCCCTCCGCCAGGCCCATCGCTGCCGCCAGCTGGGGCTCGTAAACGGTCTCCACCACCTGCACCTCGCAGAAGTGGTTGCCGCCCCCCATCGAACCGCACTGGCCAGCACCCCGCTGGCGGGCGCGCGCGGACACCGCGTCGGGGTCGGCGCCCGGGAACGTGCCATGCGACTCGATGCACTCGAGGTCGCGCTCCCAGCCATAGCCCTCGGCCACAGCCCAGCGCGCGCCCTCGGCGAGCAAGCGGTCCAGCTGGCGCACCGTGGTCGTGCCCCCCTCGCCCACGCCGGCGGGGATGGCGCGCGCGAGGGCATCGGCGAGCCGCTCCCGGCGCCCTCCTCGCTCCAGCTCGGCCAAGGTGAGATCGCTCCGCAGCAGGCGCACGCCGCAGCAGATGTCGAAGCCGATCCCGCCCGGACTGATCACCCCGTCGTCGACGCGCGTCGCGGCCACGCCGCCGACCGGGAACCCGTAGCCCCAGTGGATGTCCGGCATGGCCAGCGCGTGGCCCACGATGCCCGGCAGGGTCGCGACGTTGGCCAGCTGCTCGAGAGCCGCGTCTTCCGCGATGTCCTGCAGCAGCGCCTGGTCGGCGTAGAGGCGCGCCGGAACGCGCATGCCGGGGCGCGCGCCCTGGGGAATCTCCCAGCGCGCCGGGCCGGCGGGCACGAGCGGCAGCCGGCTGCGCGCGGGCGCTGTCGCGAGGCCTGTGTCCTCCGCCTCGAAGGCGGCGGCGATGGTGTCCCTCTCCCCGCTCGCCGGCGCCGCAGTGATCGGCGACTCACGCTCCAGGATGCGGAGCTGTCGCTTGGCCTCGCGCCGCGCTTTGCGTTCGCGGCGGCGCGTCGCTTTGTCCTTCTTCATGGCACCCCCCTCTGGCAGAGCCCGAGCACCTGGGGTGTCTGAGAACCGCGACTCCGTTTACCGCCTCACACGTCGAGGATGACTTCCACCCGCGCCGGCGGCCCCTCGACCACCGCCAGCCGGTGGTAGGTGACCGCCTTCACCGCGACCCCTCCCCGATGGCGTGCGGGGTCGAACGGCTCGCCCCACGCCCAGGCCTGGAGCGCCGTGCGCGACGGCCGGCTCACCGTGAAGTCTGCAAAGACCAGCCGCTCGGTCTCAAACACGAACAGGAGCTCCTCGAGCCAGGCCACGAGCAGCCCCTCGAGGTCCTCGGCAGCGATAGCGAACTCCCGCTGGCGCACAGGCTGCACGCGCTCCAGCGGCACCAGCAGGCTGAACAGCCCTCGCGCCGCCTGCACGAACGCCGCGGCAAGGTCGGGACCCCAGGCGCGGAGCCCGACCTCTGCGGTGTGGTCTACCGTCTCGAACCCCGCGGCCTGGTCGGCCATCGCCGCCCTCACTACTCCCTGACCGGCGGGGCTAATACTGAATCAGCGAGATAACCTCGTGGCGCTGCAGCCGGCGCCGCCCGCCAAGCGCCGTCAGCTCGATGAGCACCGCCACCGCCGCCACTTCGCCCCCGAGCTGCTCGACCAGCGAGATCGTCGCTTCGACCGTTCCGCCTGTGGCCAGCACGTCATCGACCACCAGCACGCGCTGACCCTCGAGGATGGCATCGCGGTGGATCTCAAAGATATTCGTACCATACTCGAGCTGGAACTCGACGCGCAGGGAGGGAGCGGGCAGCTTGCCCATCCGCCGCACAGGGACGAAGCCCAATCCGAGCGTGTAGGCGAGGGGAGCGGCGAAGATGAAGCCGCGCGACTCCATGCCCACCACAGCATCGGCCGGGATGCCGCGCAGCCGCGCGGCCAGCGCGTCGATCGCGTAGCGAAACGCGGCGGCGTTGCCGAGCAAGGGGGTAATATCCTTGAACAGAATGCCCTTGATAGGGAAGTCCGGAATATCCCGGATTAGCTTCGCCAGCTCCATGAACGCGCCCCTCCGCCGGTAATCGCGCGGTATTCTAGGGGAGGCGCGCTGGGAAGCGCCACAGGAGCATCGCAATGGTGCGCAAGCTCTTCCGGACCGGCAACAGCCTCGCCGTGGCCGTGCCGGGGCCGGCTGCGGCTGCCCTCGACCTCCACGACGGCGATTACGTCGAGATCGAGTGCGACCCCGCCGCGGGCGCCCTGGTGATCTGGCCGCGCGCGCTGTACCAGCGGCTCGGCCTCACCCCGGCCTATGTCCGCCTGGTGGGCGACTTTCTCCGTGACTACGGCGAGGTGCTCGCCGCCCTGGAACGCCCGTGAGAACCCTGAAGGCCAGCGAGATCCTGCTACTCCACGCTGCGCTCGCCACCCAGCTGTGCCAGCCGCGCGGGGTAGCTGAGCCCCGCGCGCTGGTCGCCGCGCTGGATGAGGTCGAGGCTGCCACAGTGGACGCGGACCTCTTCACGCGCGCGGCCGCCTTGGCCACGGCGCTCGCACGCCACCAGCCGTTCCGCGCCGGCAACGGTGCCGTGGGCCTGGCAGCGGCCCTCCTGCTGCTGCGGCGGTATGACCTCCACGTCCGTCTCGAGCCAGCAGACCTCCCCGCCCTGCGGGCGCTCCTTGCATCCGGCGACGCCGCGGCTCTAGCCTCCTGGCTGCGCACCCACCTGGCTGCTTCCCCCGCGGGGCCGTGAGGCCAGCCGGCGGCAGCAGAGCGCGCAGAGCTGCAGGAGAGGAGCGAGCGGCCCGTGTCCGAGCGCACGCTACTTGCCGTCCTCGCTCACCCCGACGACGAGAGCTTCCTGTGTGGCGGTACGCTGGCCCGCTACGCTGCCGCCGGCGTGCGCGTCGTGCTGGCCTGTGCTACCCGTGGCGAGGCGGGCGAGATCGCCGCGCCAGCGCTGGCCTCCCGCGAGACGCTCGCCACAGTGCGGGAGCGGGAGCTCCACGCCGCCGCGGTGGTGCTCGGGCTGGCTCAGGTCCACCTGCTCGGCTATCCCGACGGGCAGCTGAGCGAGGTCCCCTTCCTCGACGGGGTCCAGCGCGTCGCCGCTCTCCTGGCCGAGATCCAGCCTGCGGTGGTCATCACCCTTGGCCCCGAGGGGGTCTACGGCCACGCCGACCACGTGATGGTGCACCGCTGGACCAAGGAAGCATTCTACCAGTGGCGCGTCGCCCAGGGACTCGATCCCGCTACGCCCGGCCGCGGCCCGCAGCGCCTCTACTACTGCGCCCCGCCGCGGAGCTGGTACCGAGCGGTGTCGGAGCGCACGCGCGCCCGCGGCCTGCCAGATCGCTACGGCCCTCGCCTCGCCGTGCTGGGAGTGCCCGACGAGCTGGTCACGACGCAGATCGATGTGGCGGCCTACGCGCCGGTGCGGCTAGCCGCCATCCGCGCCCACCAGACCCAGCTGCCGGCCGACCACCCGTTCCGCGTGCTGCCTGACGCCGACCTCCATGAACTACTCGCGACAGAGTGGTTCACGCGCGCCTGGGCCCCCTTCGCCCCCGAGGCCCCGCGGGAGACCGACCTTTTTGGCGCCGCTGGCAGCGCGCCCGCGGGTTAACAAGACAAGAAAGGACCCATACCGATGCATATCCGACCGCTTCACGCTTGGGATCTCTCGCCAGAGGAGGCGATCGCGCTCCAGACACGGCTGGCCGGCGAGGTCATCACTCACGATGCATTCGGGGTGATCGAGCGGGTCGCCGGGGTCGATGTGGGCTTCCCGCTGCGCGGCGGCGAGCCCCGGGCCCGGGCCGCCGCGGTGCTGTTCAGCTTCCCATCCCTTACCCCCATTGCCGAGAGTGTCATCGAAGAGCCGGTGCGCTACCCCTATATCCCCGGCCTCCTCTCCTTTCGCGAGGCGCCGGCGATCCTCAGCGCGCTCCAGCGGCTGCCGGCGCCACCGGACCTCATCCTGGTCGATGGCCAGGGGCGCGCCCACCCGCGGCGGTTCGGCATCGCCTGCCACCTTGGGCTGCTGCTCGACCGGCCGACGCTCGGCTGCGCCAAGTCGACGCTGGTCGGCCGCTACGCCGAGCCGGCGGACGAGCCCGGCGCCTGGACGCCGCTGCTGGACGACGGGGAGGTGGTCGGCGCGGCGGTGCGGACCCGCCTGCGGGTGAAGCCGGTCTTCGTCTCGGTGGGACACCGCCTGAGCTTGGAGACCGCTATCCGCCTGGTGCTGGCCTGCTGTCGGGGCCACCGCCTGCCCGAGCCCACCCGCCTGGCCGACAGCCTGGCGAGCAGCCGTGCCGCCTCGGTGCTGCCCGCGGGACGGGAGACCGCGCCACCCGCCCAGCAGCTCACCCTGCTAGACGACGCCTCAGGCGCGGCGGGCGGCCACTGACGCGCGGCCGCCGGCCTGACACTCGACCAGGGCATCGACCAGCGTCCGCAGCGGGCCGACCCAGCTCGTGCCCGGCCCCCGGCGCAGCCGGAGCTGGTTCGAACCGACCCAGAGCGGCAGCCCCAGGCGCGCGCCAAGCGCAGCCGCGCCCGGCGGTGGGGGGCCGGCGAAGCGCAGGACGATGTGTGTCTCATCGGCATCGATCTCGCGCACCCCGGCTTCCGTCGCGGCCAGCCGCAGCCGCACGAGATAGAGCAGGTTCTCTGCCGGTTCGGGCAGCGGGCCGTAGCGGTCCTGCAGCTCGTCGGTGAAGCCGCCTAGCTCCTCGTATGTCCGCACGCCCGCGAGCCGCTGGTAGAGGCGCAAGCGCTGCGCCTCCTCGGGCACGTAATCCGCTGGCAGGTGGGCGCTCAGCGGCAGCGTCAGCTTGGTGAGCGGCTCCGCCTCGACCGGCCGCGGCGGGCTCGCGCCGGGCGCGCCCTGGAGGGCGCGCAGCGTTTCCACTGCCTCGGCCAGGAGGCGGCAGTAGAGATCGAAGCCGACCGCGCTGATGTGGCCGTGCTGCTCCGTCCCTAGAAGATTGCCCGCCCCGCGGATCTCCAGGTCTTTCATGGCGATGCGGAAGCCAGCGCCAAGCTCCGTGGCCTCGAAGATCGTGCGCAGGCGCTGCTCGGCCGCCTCCGTGAGGGCGCCATCGCGGGTGTACAGGAAGTAGGCATAGGCGCGGTTGGCCCCGCGCCCGACGCGTCCGCGGAGCTGGTAGAGCTGGGCCAGCCCGAAGCGGTGCGCCTGGTTCACGATGATGGTGTTCACGTTAGGAATGTCGAGGCCCGATTCGATGATCGTGCTGCACACCAGCACGTCGTACGCCCCGCGGGCGAAGGCGAGCATCACCCGCTCCAGCTCCTCCTCGGGCATTTGGCCGTGGGCAACGGCCAGCCGCGCCTCGGGCACCAGGCGCGCCAGATGGCTGGCCATGGCGTCGATCGTGCGCACGCGGTTGTGAACGAAGTACACCTGGCCGCCGCGCTCCAGCTCTCGCAGGATCGCCTCGCGGATCAGGCCGTCGTCGTACTGCGTGACGAACGTGCGGATGGGGAGGCGATCCTCGGGCGGCGTGGCCATGGTGCTCATGTCGCGCACGCCGACCATCGCCATGTAGAGGGTGCGCGGGATGGGCGTGGCCGAGAGCGTCAGCACGTCGACTTCGCGGCGCAACTGCTTCAGCCGCTCCTTGTGCACCACACCGAACCGCTGCTCCTCGTCGATGATCACCAGGCCGAGGTCCTTGAACGCCACGTCCGGCTGCAAGAGGCGGTGGGTACCGATGCAGATGTCCACCGTGCCGGCGCGGAGCCCGGCCAGGATCTCTTGCTGCTCGCGCTCCGAGCGGAAGCGCGAGAGCATCTCGACACGGATGGGGAAGGGAGCCAGCCGCTCCGTGAAGGTGTTGTAGTGCTGCTGTGCCAACACCGTGGTGGGCACGAGGATAGCGACCTGCTTGGAGTCCATCACAGCCTTGAAGGCGGCGCGCAGGGCTATCTCGGTCTTGCCGTAGCCCACATCCCCGATGAGCAGGCGATCCATGGGCCGCGGCTGCTCCATGTCGGCCTTCACCTCGGCCAGCGCCGCGAGCTGGTCGGGCGTCTCGACATAGGGGAAGGAGCCCTCGAGCTCGGCCTGCCAGGGGGTGTCGGGGGAGAAAGCGTGGCCGGGCTGCACGGCGCGCGCCGCATACAGCTCCAGCAGCTCTTGAGCGATGGCACGGACCGCCCGGCGCACCCGCTGCTTGGTCCGGACCCACTCGCCCGAGTTCAGGCGGGTGAGCCGCGGGGCCTCGCCCCCGGCCCCGATGTACCGGCTCACGCGGTCGCTCTGCTCCAGCGGCACGTAGAGGTGGTCGCCGTCGCCGTACTCGATCAGGAGGTACTCGCGGGTCACGGGGCCGGCCGCGGGCGTCCCCCCGGGCGGCACCGGCGCGCTCGAGCCGCTGGTCTGCAGGGTAACCAGGCCCTTGTAGCGGCCGATGCCGTGGTCCACGTGGACCACGTAGTCGCCGGGCGCGAAGTCGACGAGGAAGCTCTCGCGCCCCGTCGCCGGCCGCGTCTGGACGACGCGGTGGGTCTTGGCCCAGCCGAACACCTCGCGGTCGGTGTAGAGCGTCAGGCCGAGTTCGGTATGGCGCCAGCCCTCCTGCAGCGCCCCGTGCTCGATGGCGAGGCCCGGGCCCGCCGCTAGCGCCGCGAGCCCCGCGGGCAGCTCCGCCAGCAGCTCGCGGAGCCGCGCATCCTGCTGGCTGACGACCACTACCCGCTGGCGACGCCCCTCCTGCTGGCAGGCGTCGAGGAAGGCCCGCAGCCGGCCGCTGAAGCTCGGGGCGTGCTCGAAGGGGCCAGGAGCCAGCGGGTCCAGCGCCAGCGTACAGCGCCGCCACGGGCCGCTGGCCAGCCGTGCCTCGATGTCCTCCCAGGAGAACAGCGCGGGCCACAGCCCGGCCGGCGCCTCACCGCGCCGCACCAGATCTGCCTGCACCTCGGCCGCCTGCTGGACGAGGGTCCGGGCAGTCTCCGCGAGGCTCGCTGGCTCGTCCAGCAGCAGGAGGCCCTCGGCCGGAAGGTAGTCGAGCAGGCTGCTCGTGCCGAGATAAGCGCGGTACTCGTCCAGCCAGGGGAAGGCCTGGCCGGCGAGCAGCTGCTCGCGCTCGCGCGCCAGCTTGGTGGCCAGCTCCTCGCGCAGCGGGTGGAGCTCGAGGGCCGCCAGCGCCGCGGCGGCCTCAGGCGCGAGGGGCGGCAGCACCTCGTGCACGGGCGTGAGCAGGCAGGCCGTCGCGTCTGTGTGCGAGCGCTGCGTCGTGGGATCGAACCAGCGCAGCGACTCGATCTCGTCTCCGAAGAACTCGATGCGCAGGGCCACCGGCGCCCCACCGGCAGCGCCATCGCGTCCATCGGGGGTCGGCAGGAGCGCGTCTGGTGCCGGCAGGGTAGCGGGGAACACGTCCACGATCCCGCCCCGGCGCGCGAATTCACCGGGGTTCTCCACCAGAGATACGCGGCGGTAACCTAGGGCCACCAGCGCGTCGAGCAGGCGGTCGAGGCGCAGCCGAGCCCCCAGGCGCACCTCCACTGCCCGCTGGCGCAGTACCGCCGGCGCCAGCAGCCGGTCGAGCAGCCCCCGGACCGAGGTCACCACCAGCAGCGTGCCGGGGGCCGCGGCTTCCGTGAGCGGGACCCCGGCCAGCCGCGCGAGCACCCCGCGGCGGAGCGCCGCGGTCTCGGCGTCGAGGGGCAGGCGCTCGTAGGGGAACGCCTCGGCCGTGGGGAAGAGGTGCAGCTCGGCCGTGGGGGGCAGCCAGACCCGCAGCTCCTCGTAGAGCTGGCGCGCGCGCGCCGGCCGCGCCGTGACCAGGAGCGTGGGCCGCCCGCAGGCCTGGTGCAGGGCCGCAACGAGCGCGGGCTTCGCTGCGTCGATGACACTAGCCCGGGCGGCATCCCCGCGCTCGAGCGCGGCGCAGAGCGCGCGCAGCGACTCGGTCGCTTGCAGGAGGGGCAGGAGCAGGTTCAGAGAGAGAGCCATCGTTTCCTTGAGTTGAGGATGCGCTAGGCCCCGGCCACGCTCGGACGCAGGCGATTGAACTCGTTCATAGCGCTATCGATCCCAGCGCGCAGCAGGTGCTCCAGGGCCGCGACCGCCTCGTCCAGCATCCGCTCGACCAGCGGGCGCTCCTCGGGCGCGAATGGCTGCAGGACGTACTCCGCTGGGTCCTGCCCTGGCGGGGGCCGCCCGATGCCCAGCCGCAGGCGGGCGAACTGCTGCGTCCCCAGAGCGGCGATGATGTCTCGCATGCCGTTGTGACCGCCGTGACTGCCCTCCTTCCGCAGGCGCAAGCGCCCTAGGGGCAGATCGATGTCGTCGTAGACGACCACCAGCTCCTCGGGCGTGCAGCCATAGCGGTGGAGGAGGGCGCGCACGGCCGTGCCCGAGCGGTTCATGAAGGTCTGTGGCTTCGCCAGCACCAGCGGCACACCCTCGTAGGCACCCGTGGCGACCAGCGAGTGGGCTTCGCGGTGCGTGAAGCGCAGGCCGTGCCGCGCGGCGAAGCGATCGAGCACCATGAAGCCGAGGTTGTGACGGTGCTGCGCGTAGGCGGGGCCGGGGTTCCCCAGCCCGACGATCAGGCGGTACCGGTTCAGCACAGCGTGCCTTTATATTCTACGCAACCGCGGCCGCCAGCAGGGGGCCGCTAGCTATTCTGCCGCGCGGCCTCGTGGCGGAAAACGAGATCGCGCGTCTCTGCCGCCATCTCCTCGAACTTAGCGTACAGCTCGTCCGATAGCTCGGTACCCCGGAAGCGCTTCAGGTCGACCACCCGGCGGCTGATGGAGCCGTAGGCCGCCAGCACCCCGTCGTCCTGGCGGACCACCTCGAAGGGAGTCGTGAACCCGCGCCGGGAGAGGTCGCGCAGGGCGAGATGGATCTCGACCGTCTGCTCGAGCATGATGGGGGCGAGATAGCGGCACTCCGCGGCGACGATCGGCAGGCCGATGGCGTACTGGCCGGCCAACACGGCAAAGCCGATACCCTTCTGAATCAGCCAGGCGGTCGTAGCATGCTCGAGCCAGTAGAAGTGCCGGCCGAAGAAAGTCACGCGCGCGAAGTCCATCTCGTCGAACGTCGTGCGGTGCACATAGATCATGGTTCTCGTCCGGACAGCAGGATATAGGCAGCCTGCCCCATTGTACCCTCGACCCCGCCAGCGGTGCGCCAGGACGTGCCGCCGGGCGCGGGCCCGCGGCCTGTCCCGTGGGCTAGTAGATCACCTCGCCGCTCGCCTCGGCAACGCCGGGGCGCCCTTGCTGGTCTCCACGCGCGCTGCGGGGCTGTACTCGTCAGACACCTGCGCTGGCACAACGCCCACCGCGCCCTCAGAGGCCGCGAAGCACCTCCTGGAGGTAGCGCTCGTCGATGAAGCGCTCGATGCCGCCCTCGCGGATCTCTCCCTGCTCAACCAAGGTGCGCACGACGGTCTCGATGCCGGCGCGGTTGAGCTCGGCGTTGCGGGGCATTACCCGCCCGGCATGCTGCTGGTAGTACAGGTCCCATGTGCGCTCCATCTCCGCGCGCGAGGAGCGCAGGGCGCGCTCCCCCAGCTCGACGGCCCGCTCGCGGTTGGCCGGATCGTGCAGCCAGCGGTGAGCGAGCACCAGCGCGCGCAGGATGCGCTGCACCGCCTCGCGGTTCTGCTCGCCCCAGCTCCGGCGGATAGCGTAGGTGGTGAACTGATACTCGAGATCTGTGGTATAGGCGAGGATGCGGAAGCCCTCGTCCTGGGCGCGGAAGTCCGCCGGCTGGCCGAGGATGGTGGCATCGACCACGCCGTTGGCCAGCGCCGTGTAGCGGTTGGGCGTCCCGCCCAGCGGGAGCAAGTCGTAGTCGCCCTCGCGCAGGCCGTTGGCTTGCAGCAGGAGCTTGAGCATCACCGTGCTGCCGCCCCGCAGGTCGGTGACGGCGAACTTCTTCCCCCGGAGCTCGGCGAAGCTCGTGATCTCCGGCCGCGCCGCAATAGCATAGGGCGGGTGGTTGATGTTGCCGCCGATGCTCACCACATCACCGCCCTGGTCGGCCGCCCGGGCCACCGCGTCCATCGCCGCCTCGGCCAGGTCCACCGAGCCGCCGAGCAGTGCCTGGACGGCGCGCGCATCCGTCTCGACGATGGTCCAGTCTAGGGCGAGGTGCTCCTGGGCGCCGATTGGCCCGTCGCGGATGATCACGAAGGGCCAGATCAGCCCCGTCAGCGCCGGCAGTGCCACCTCCACCCGCAGGGGAGACGGGGCGGACGCCACCGCGGGCGGCGCCGCCTGCGAGGCGGCCACCGGCGTGTCGCTTCTGGGCGGTGCGGGCCCGCTGGCAGCTGGCGCGCACGCTCCCAGCGCGGCGCTGAGCAGAACCGCAACGAGTAGCAGCCGTGCCATAGCCCACCCCTCTCTTCCAGCGTTGTCCCCACTATAGGGCGCCCCCCGCAGGCGGGCAAAGCCGCTACACTCAAGGCAGCGCGGTAGACGCTGCCCGGCGGGCGCTCTAAAGAACCCCAGCCCGCCATTCAAGGACGCTGGAGGAGCCGCGTGATCGACCGGCAGAGCTATCTCGCTGCCCTGGAGGCGGGCCTGGCGGCTCTCGAGGCCTGGGAGGCGCGCTGGCCCACCTGGACGCCCGATCCCACCACCACGGTTGCCCCCGCCCAGCTCCGCGCGGCGCTGGCCGAGCTGGCCACGCGCCTGGCCGACAGCTACCCCTTCTTCCATCCCCGCTACGCCGGCCAGATGCTGAAGCCGCCACACCCCATCGCGCAGCTCGCCTATACCCTGGCCATGCGCATCAACGCCAACAACCACGCCCTGGATGGCGGGCCCGCCACCTCGGCCCTGGAGCGCGAGGCCGTGGCCGCGCTCGTGCAGCTGGTGGGCTATCCCCCCACGGCCCTCGGGCACCTCACGAGCGGCGGCACGGTCGCCAACCTCGAGGCCCTCTGGATCGCGCGCGAGCTCCAGCCCGGCCGTGCCATCGCCTATAGCCAGCAGGCGCACTACACTATCGCGCGGGCCTGCGCGCTGCTCGGCGTGCGCGGGATCCCTGTGGCCTGCGACGGCCAGGGGCGAATGGCGCTCGACGACCTGGCGCGCCACCTGGCCACGGGCGAGGTGGGCACGGTAGTCGCGACCGTGGGCACGACAGGGCTCGGCGCGGTGGACCCGGTCCACGAGATCCTCCCTCTCGCGCGCGCCCACGGCGCCCGTGTACACGCCGACGCGGCCTACGGCGGCTTCTTCGCGTTGCTCGCGCGGCAAGAGCCGAGCCCGGTCCCCGCCGCGCCGCTCCGGGCCCTCGCCGAGTGCGACAGCGTGGTGGTCGACCCGCACAAGCACGGGCTCCAGCCCTACGGCTGCGGGGCGGTGCTCTTCCGCGACCCCACGGTCGCGCGCTTCTACCGGCACGAGTCGCCCTACACCTACTTCACGCCCGCCGACCTCCACCTCGGCGAGATCACCCTCGAGTGCTCGCGCGCCGGCGCGGCGGCGGCCGCGCTGTGGGCCACGCTCCGCTGCTTCCCGCTCGAGCCCCAACGCGGGCTAGGGGCGATCCTGGCGCGCACGCGTGCCGCCGCTGTGGCCTGGGCCGCCCGGATCCGCCAGAGCCCCTACCTGCGGCTGGTGGTCGAGCCGGAGCTAGACATCCTGGCGTTCTTCCCTGTCACTACGCCCCTCACCGCGACGGCGATCAGCGCCGCCACCGAGCGCGTGTTCACCACGCTCATGCATGCCGCCGAGCCCGTCTACCTCGCCAAGCTGACGGTGGACCGCGCGCTGCTGGCGGCGCGCTATCCCGAGATCCAGTGGGACCAGCCGCAGCTGCGCGTGCTGCGGAGCGTGCTGATGAAGCCCGAGCACCTGGCCGTGGTCGACGCGCTCCACGCGGCAGTAGAGCGCGCGGCGGCGCAGGCCCGCGAGGACACCGCGCAGTCGTGATAGGATGAGCGCAGCCGCGCCGGATGCGTGCCCACCGGCGGGCCCGCCGGTGGCCTAGCGAGGAGGAGAGCAGCGATGAGCACGGCAGCAGAGCCGCTGGTAACGACGATCGGCAAGGCGGAGCACGACCGGGTGATCCTGCGGGGCTACGACCTGTGCCGCGAGCTGGTCGGCCACGTCAGCTTCGGGCAGATGACCTACTTGATGCTGATGGGGCGGATGCCGACCCCCGGCCAGGCGCGGATGGTCGAGGCGCTGCTCACTGTGCTGGTCGAGCACGGGATGACCTCGAGCGCCATCGCCGCGCGGCTAACCTATTACTGCGCGCCCGAGGCTCTCCAGGGGGCCGTGGCGGCGGCGATCCTCGGGGCGGGCAGCGTGCACCTGGGCTCGGCGACCGACTGCGCCCGTATGCTCCAGGAGGCCCTGGCGGGGCAGCCCCCCGATGCCGACCTCGACCAGCTCGCCGCGCAGATCGCCGATCGTTACCTGGCCGAGCGCCGCATCATCCCCGGCTTGGGCCACCGCACACACAGCGGGGGCGATCCGCGCGCCGACCGCCTGTTCGAGGTGGCAGCGGAGACCGGCGTGGCCGGACAGCACTGCGACCTCCTGCAGCGCATCGCGCGCCACGCCAGCGCTCGCCGCGGCCGCCTGCTGCCGATCAACGTGACCGGTGCCATGGGCGCCATCGCCGCGGATCTCGGGCTGCCCTGGCAGCTCGCCAAGGGCTTCGCCATTATCGGCCGCAGCCTCGGCGCCCTCGCGCACCTGGCCGACGAGGTGCGCGAGCCGATGGGAGCGCGCCTCGCCGAGCTGGTCAACGCCCACGTCGTCTACCAGGACCCGCCGTCGCGCTAGCAGCGCCACAGCGCTGATCCTCCCGCTCCGGGCCCAGCAGACTAGCGCGCCGTAGCGATCGCGCCGGCGGCCGCCACGGCCGGCGCCACGGCGAGCGCGATGGCGGCCGGGTAGCCGGCGGCGTCGAGTAGAGCGCCGACAGCCACCGGCCCCAGCACGCTGCCGAGGTCGCTGGTGAGCTGGCTCACCCCCGATAGCTCGCCGGCGCGGCTGCGCGGCGTAGCATCGCCGAGGAGGGCGCCGGGCACGACCGCCGCTGCGCCGTAGACCGCCCCGTAGAGCGCGTTGGCGAGCAGGTAGCCTGGCAAGCCCTCGGCCAGCAGGAGAGCGGCTGTCGCCGGCGCGAGGCCCACAAAGGCCGGCACCCCCACGGTGCGGCGGCCCAACCGGTCGGCCGCCAGCCCCGCGGGCCAGAGCAGCAGCAGGGTAGTTGCGGCCGAGACGGTGAGGCCCAGCCCGATCGCGGCGCTGTCCAGGCCGAGGCGCTCCTCGGCGTATAGCGGCACCAGCGCGAAGCGGAACCCGCTCAGCAGCCACCATAGGGCGAAGCCGCCCCCCAGCGCTCCGACCAGCACCCGATTCGGTCGCCACAGGGCTCTTAGCGCCCGGGCGGCAGGGCGGCCGCCGGCGGCCGCGTCGGTCAGCACGGCGTCTTGCAAGACGCGCAGCGCCACCGCGCTCGCCGCGATGCAGCAGCCCGCATACACGAAGAACGGGCCGCGCAGGCCCAACAGGCCCGCCAGCAGGCCGCCGGCGCTCGGCCCGAGGGCGCTGCCCAGCAGGAAGGCGCTCTGGAACACCCCCATCGCTCGCCCCAGCGTCTCGCGCGGCACGGCGACGAGCAGGTAGCTGAGCAAGCCGGTGGAGAACAGGGCGGAGCCGGCGCCGCCGAGCCCGCGGAACAGCACCAGGAACGGGAAGCTCGGGGCCAGGCCGGCCGCAGCGGAGGAGCAGGCCACGATCGCCGCGCCAAGCGCCGTCGCCCGGGCCGCGCCGAGGCGCCCGACCAGCCGCCCGGCGGGCAGGTCGCAGAGCAGGCGCCAGAGCGCGAAGGCGGAGACCACGAGGCCCACCTGCGTGGCCGGCACGCCGAACGAGCGGGCGTAGAGGGGCAGCACGGGCACCAGCAAGCCGAAGCCGAGAGCGACCACGATGGCCACCGCGGCCGCTGAGGCCACCGCGCGGCTCACTAGCAGTGCGCGCAGCAGGCTAGCCAGGGGCGCTCCCGCGATAGAGCCCATCCGGCGCACGGGCGCTCAGGCCAGGCGGAGGATGCCCGAGAGGACGAGCAGCTCCACCGCCGCGCCTAAGGAGACCAGGATAGCGAGCGGCACGGGGCGCTTCATTCCGATCTGAGCCAGCCATCCCCCGAGCACGATGAGCATCCCGCAGGCGATCGCCGCCCAGGTGCGGGCGCCAAACTGGCCGATAGCGGGGAGCAGCCCCAGCACCCAGAACGTCTGGACGCCCGCCAAGCCGACCACGGCGAGGCTGGGCACGAGGGTTCCCCGTCCCCAGGTCCGGGCAGCGACGAAAACCGCGACGATCAGGACTGCCAGAGCGAGCACCTCGACGACGTCGACGCCCACGTCTCCCTCCCCACCGAGCGGCCAGGCTGCACCGGCCTGCGACTACGATACGGAGCCGGCGCGCGCCCGGCAACCGCCACGGCATTACGATGGCAGCACGCCGCGCCGGCGCCTCGCTCACGCCCCGGCTTGCGACCGCCGCGGCGACGCGCTACCCTGAAGGGTACCAACCGGGCTCGCCGCTCCGCCCTGGGAAGGCGGCCCCGAGCGCTCGCTGGCCGGAGAGGTGACCGCTATGCCCACGATCGATGCAGACGCCCACGTCATCGAATCGGAGCGCACCTGGGACTACATCGATGACTCGCTGAGCGCATTCAAGCCGCGCGTCGTGCGCACCACGACCCCGCTCGGCACCGAGACGGAGTGGTGGCTCATCGATGGCCGCATCCAGCCCAAACAGGCGAACATCGGCCAGGATACCAGCGAGGAATCGCGGGAGATGCGGGACATCGAGGCCCGCCTGCGCCACATGGACGAACTCGGGGTTGACATCCAGGTCTTATACCCCAGCCTCTTCCTCCGCCCGCTGACGAACCGGCCGGACCTCGAGCTGGCGCTGTGCCAGAGCTACAACCGCTGGCTGCGCGACATCTGGCTGAAGGGCAAGAACCGGCTGCGCTGGGCGGCCGTGCTGCCCCTGCTGAGCATGAACGAGGCGCTCGCGGAGCTGCGCTTCGCCAAGCAGAACGGCGCCTGCGCGGTGTTCATGCGGGGCGTGGAGGGGCACCGCCGGGTCGTCGATCCGTACTTCTACCCGCTCTACGAAGAGGCCCAGCGGCTCGACATGCCCATCTGCATCCACGCGAGCAACGGCAGCTTCGACCTACACGACTACTACATCGACGAGCCGGGCTTCTGTCGGTTCAAGCTCCCCTGCGTCGGAGCGTTCCACTCCCTGATCTTCAGCGAGGTGCCCTCCCTGTTCCCCAAGCTGCGCTTCGGCTTCATCGAGCTGAGCGCGCAGTGGGTGCCCTACGCGATCCACGACCTCGCGCGGCGCTTCGCGCGGCGCGGCAAGCAGCTCCCGTCCGACTTGCTGGAGCAGAACCGCATCTACGTGGCTTGCCAGACCGACGACGACCTCGCCTATATTCTCCGCTACACCGGCGAGGATCACCTCGTCATCGGCTCGGACTACGGCCACGCGGACACCTCCAGCGAGATCGAGGCGCTGCGACGCCTGCGCGAGCGGGGCGAGGTCAGCCCGGCAGTGATCAACAAGATCCTGGACGATAACGCGCGCGCACTCTACGCGCTGTGAGCCGCCGCACCGGCGGCGCTCTCTCCAGGCCTACGTGCGCAGCAGCAACGGGCAGCCGCTCGTGCTCGCGATGCCGGTGAGCGTGACCGACACCCAGACCGAGGGCACCGACTAGCGGCAAGAGGCCTACGAGGCATTCCACGACGTCTTGCGCGCCGCGGTGCAGGCGAGGAGCGAGGCATCGCCAAGCCCTGCGCCTGGCGGCTGGGAGGGCGCATCGCTGGGCCACGACCGGCTCGCCACTGCGCGGGGCGCGAGCCGGTCGAGCTGGCGCCCAGGAACGGCAGGCACGGCGCCAGCGCGGGAATCGACCGCGAGGGGAGAGGGGTGAGCCGATGAGGCAAGGAAGACGGACCCACTGGCTGGATGCCGGCCTTGGCCCGCTGCTTATGGCCCTGCTGCTCCTAGGGAGCTGCAGCGCGCCGCCCGCTGAACGCGCGGCGGCGCCCGCGCCGCCGCCCGCCGCCCCAACCCAGTCGCCCGCGCCGCCGGCCCTGGTGCCGATCCGCTACGCTACCCAGCGCCCGGTCTCCGACGCCGGCATCTTCATCGCTCACGCGCGTGGCTACTTCCGCGAGGAGGGCCTGGACGTCGATCTCGTCGACGTCGCCAGCGCCAACGACATGATCCCCCTCCTCGCTACGGGCGAGATCGACACCGGTGGCACGGCGCCGATCGCTGCCTTCTTCAACGCCGTGGCCCGTGGGGTGATCATCAAGACGGTGGCAGAGCGCGGCTCCAATGCGCCCGGCCACGGCTACTCCGCTGTCGTCGTGCGCAAGGATCTGATCGACAGCGGCCGCTTCCAGGACTTCGCGGACCTGCGCGGCAAGCAGATCGGCGTCTCCCCGCCGGTCGGTGGGGGCGGGGTCTCGGCGGAGCTGCTCGTCGCCCTGGATCGCGGCGGGGTGGCTTGGGAGGAGGTGGAGGTTAAGGCCCTGAGCCTCCAGGAGCTGGACCTCGCTCTCCAAGGCGGCTCGCTGGATGTCATCATGGGCGTGGAGCCCTGGGTGAGCCGGGCCGTCCAGGGGGGCTACGGGGTCCGCTGGAAAGGCGTGGACGAGATCTACCCCAACCACATGCTCGGCGGCCTCGCCTACTCGCCGGTCTTCGCGGCGCAGCGCCCCGACGCCGCCCGGGCGTTCATGGTGGCCTATGTGCGCGCCGTGCGCGACTACAACGACGCGCTGCGCAAGGGGCGCGACAAGGATGCCATCTACTCCATCCTCACCGAGTACTCGACGGTGAAGGACCGCGCGGTCATCGAGCGGATGGTGCTCCCAGGCATCAGCCCCGAGCCCTTCGTGAACCGCGAGTCGGTCGCGCGCGATCTCGAGCTCTTCATCCGCCTGGGCACCGTGCGCGAGCGGGTGGACATCAACCAGCTGATCGACGACCAGTATGTCCAGTTCGCAGTAGACAAGCTGGGGCGCTACCAGTGAGCCCGCGGCGCGCCTACCAGGGCCGCGTGATCCGCTCGAGGCCGCCCATGTAGGGGCGCAGCGCCCGCGGGACGATCACCGAGCCATCGGCCTGCTGGTAGTTCTCCAGGATCGCCGCCAGTGTCCGCCCGACGGCCAGCCCCGAGCCGTTGAGCGTGTGCAGGTAGCGCGCCCGCGCCCCCACCGCCGGCCGGTACTGCAGGCCGATGCGCCGCGCCTGGAAGTCCTCGAAGTTGCTGCACGAGGAGACCTCCACATAGCGCCCCAGCGACGGCATCCAGACCTCGGGGTCGTAGGTCTTAGCCGAGGCGAAGCTCATGTCGCCGGTGCAGAGCAGCCGCACTTGGTAGGGCAGCTCTAGCCGCTGCAGCACCGCCTCGGCGTCGCGCACTAGCCGCTCCAGCTCGTCGTAAGACGTCTCGGGCTCCACGAGCTTCACCAGCTCGACCTTGTCGAACTGGTGCACGCGGATCAGGCCACGGGTCTCCCGGCCGGCGGCACCGGCCTCGCGGCGGAAGCAGGCGCTGTAGGCCACGTAGTAGATGGGGAGGGTGCCGGGCTCGAGGATCTCGCCGGCGTGCAGGTTGGTGACCGGCACCTCCGCGGTGGGGATGAGATACAGCGCCTCCTGCTCCTCCGTCGCCTCGGTGCGGTACATGTCGGCGGCGAACTTGGGCAGCTGGCCGGTCCCCACCATGGTCGACGCCCGGACGAGGTAGGGCGGGTAGACCTCGCGGTAGCCGTGCTCCGTGGTATGGAGGTCGAGCATGAAGGTGATCAGCGCCCGCGCGAGCCGCGCGCCAACCCCGCACAGCACGGAGAAGCGCGTACCGGAGATCTTGGCGCCGCGCTGGAAATCGATCAGCCCCAGCTCCTCGCCGAGATCCGCGTGGTGCCGCGGGGGGAAGTCGAACTGGCGCGGCTCGCCCCAGCGGCGCACCACGACGTTGGCGCTCTCGTCAGACCCGACCGGCACGCTGGCGTGGGGCAGGTTCGGGACGAACAGCAGCAGCTCCTCCAGCCGCGCGCGCAGGGCGTCGGCCTCGGGCTCTAGCTCGCGGATGCGCGCCGAGAGGCCCCGCGTGGCGTTGATCGCCGCCTGCCGCTGGACGGGGTCCTTCTGCCGCCCGATCTCCGCCTGGAGCTGGTTGCGCTGAGCCTTCAGGCTCTCCAGCTCGCTCTGGACGGCGCGCCAGCGCTTGTCGAGCTCGAGGATCTCGTCGAGGGGCGCCTCCATCCCCTTCTTCGCGATCCCCTCGCGCACGAGGTCGGGGTGCTCCCGGATGAACTGCAAGCTCAGCATGCTCGATCTCGCCCGTCACCCCCCGTCCGCGCCGGGCTTGTGGGCGTTGGGCATCCCGGCGTGGGGCTCTGAAGCAAGCATAGGGGAGAGCACCACGGCGCGCCAACCCGCCGCAGCCGTGGGCAGCGCGCGGCGCGGCCAAAGCGCACGGGCCTGTCCCTCACGGCAGCGTGCGGAGCTGGGGGAACAGGATCACCTCGCGGATCGAATGCCGGTTGGTGAACAGCATCACCAGCCGGTCGATGCCCAGCCCCAGCCCGCCGGTCGGCGGCATCCCGTACTCGAGGGCCTCCAGGAAGTCCTCGTCCATGGGCTGCGCCTCCTCGTCGCCGGCCTGCCGCGCGCGCGCCTGGGCCTCGAACCGCGCCCGCTGGTCCAAGGGGTCGTTCAGCTCGGAGAAGGCGTTGCCGATCTCCATCCCGCCGATGAAGCACTCGAAGCGCTCCACGGTCTCCGGGTCGTCGCGCTTGCGCTTCGCCAAGGGAGACAGCTCGACCGGGTAGTCCACCAGGAAGGTAGGCTGGATGAGCCGTGGCTCCACGAACACGCTCAGCAGCTCGTCGATCACCTTGCCGCGCGACCAGCTCGGCTCCGGCTGGAGCCCGGCCTGGCGCGCCGCCTCGTGCAACGCCGCCCGGCTCGGCAGCGCCGTGTAGTCGATGCCGGTGTGCGCGCGAATCGCCTCACGGAGCGGGATCCGGGGCCAGGGCGGGGTGAGGTCGATCTGGTGATCGCCGTAGGTGAGCTGCGTGGTGCCCAGCACCTCCTGGGCCACCGCCGGGATCAGCTCCTCGACCAGGGCCATGATGTCGTGGTAGTCGGCATAGGCCTGGTACAGCTCCAGCATGGTGAACTCGGGATTGTGCTTCGTCGAGAGCCCCTCGTTGCGGAAGTTCCGCCCGATCTCGAACACGCGCTCGATCCCGCCGATCACGCAGCGCTTGAGGTACAGCTCCAGCGCGATGCGGAGATACAGCGTGCGCTCGAGGGCGTTGTAGTAGGTGGCAAAGGGGCGCGCCGCGCCGCCACCGGGAATGGGCTGCAGCACCGGCGTCTCGACCTCTTGAAAGCCCTTGGCCGTCAGGAAGCTCCGGATGACCTGGATCGTGCGGCTGCGGATGGCGAACACCTCCCGGACCTCGGGGTTGCTGATCAGGTCCAGGTAGCGCTGGCGGTAGCGCTTCTCCACATCGGTCAGGCCGTGCCACTTGTCCGGCAGCGGGCGCAGCGCCTTCGCCAGCAGCGTTAACGTGCGCGCCTCGACGCTCACCTCGCCGGTGCGGGTTCGCATGAGCACGCCCCGCGCCCCGACGAAGTCGCCGATGTCCAGGGCGTCCTTGAAGAGCGCGAACTGCTCGGGGCCGAGCAGGTCGGCCCGGCAGTAGAGCTGCACCCGGCCGCTGCCGTCCTGGAGGTGGACGAATCCCAGCTTGCCCATGAGCCGGCGCCCACCAACCAGGCGGCCAGCGACCGCTACCTCCTGGCCCGCTAGGTCGTCGTAGCGGGCGTGCAGCTCGCTGGCGAGGTGAGTCCGCGCGTAGCGGTAGGGATAGGGGTCGATGCCGGCGGCGCGGAGCCGCGCCAGCTTGGCCAAGCGCGCCTCGCGCAGCTCGTCACCGGGCTGGATCTCGGCCATCGGGATCCCGCATCACAGGATGGATCCCCGGAGTGTACCTCACCCGCGCCACGCCCGATACCACGCCCGCTCCCCATGAAGAGGAGCGAGCAGGGCAGCACCGGGCCGCTGCAAGAAGCAGCCTGGTGATTGACAGGCGCGGCCGGACAGTACACCATCAGCATAGCGGATGCGCCGGCCCGACGTCTGCTCGCGGGAGCCGCAGATGGACGTGCTGCTGCAAGGCCCCGGGCTCATCCTGCTGGCGATCGGCCTCACCTGGAGCCTCGCGATCTTGCTGGGCAGCCAGGTGGCCGGGCGGCGCTTGCTGAGCTGGACTGGGAAGCGCTGGGGCGAGATCGGCCCCGCGCTCATCGTGCTCGGCGCCGGCCTCGTGCTCGTGGGGCTGATGCAGGGCGGTAGCGCGCTGGGGATCTCACTGCTCCTGCTCGGCTCGCTGCTAGGACTGGTGGGCCTATGGCTCTTGCTGCCGGTCTGATGGCGCACGATCCCTCCCGCGCGCCCCACGGCATGCCGGTGGAGGCGCTCATCTACGAGCGCTACGGGGTGCCGCTCACAGCACGGTTCACGGCGCCCCTGCTCGCCCTCGCCCCGCCGGCCCGCGGCTGGCGCATTCTCGACGTGGCCTGCGGCACGGGCCTCATCGCGCGCGCAGCTGCGCCGCAGGTGGGCCCGAGCGGGCTCGCGGTCGGCGTAGACCGGTCGCCGGCGATGATCGCCGTCGCGCGGCGCCGCGCGGCAGAGGAAGGGCTCACGCCCTGCTGCTTCGCCGTGATGGACGCTCAGGCACTGGCCCTGGCCGATGCAGCCTTCGACAGCGCCTACTGCCAGTTCGGCCTGATGCTCGTCGCCGACCCTGCTCGGGCCGCCGCCGAGCTCGCGCGAGTTGTGCGGCCGGGCGGTGCCGTGGCCGCGGTGGTATGGAGCGAGCCCGAGCGCGTGATCGGCTTCGCCGCCTACATCGCCGCTGTGCACGCCCATGTGCCCGGCGCCCGCCCCCCCGAACACCACCCCGTCTTCCGCCTCGGCGCCCCCGGCGCGCTGGCGGCGCTGCTTGCGGCCGCTGGCCTCGCCGTCGACCACGAGGAGCGCCTGGCGGTTGTCGACCGCTATCCGGATGCCGAGGCGTACTGGACCTGGGCGTCGCAGGTGGTGGGCTTCCCTGTGGCCGCCGACAGCGGGTGGGCCGCCCGGCTCATCACCGACTACCCCACGGAGGTGCAGGAGCGCGTGCGCGCGGCGGCCCTGGCCCGGGTGGCCGCCTACCAGCAGCCGGACGGCAGCCTCGCACTCCCGAGCGAGGCGATCCTCGTGCGCGCCTGCCGCTAGCCCAGTGGACCCCGCGCCAGGGCGCGCCGCCCTGCGGGAGCTGGATGACGCCGGGCCCCAGCGGTCTACCCCCCAAAGGGGAGGGTGGCGAGCACCTCTGCCAGGCCCTCCGCGTCGCAGCTCGCGGCCACCAGGTCGGCCTGCGCCCGCACCGCCGCCGGGGCGTTGCCCATGGCGATTCCCAGCCCGGCCGCGGCGAGCATCTCGAGATCGTTCCAGTGATCCCCCACCGCGACCGTGTCGGCCAGCGCGATGCCCAGCCGTTGTGCCAAGGCCTGCAGCGCGCTGCCCTTCGAGCAGCCAGGCGCTAGCACATCCAGCACGTGGAACATGCGCCCGAACAGCCGGAAGGCGTTGCGGGTGAGCCGGCAATCCGCGCGGCTTGCCAGCTGGCTGGCGAGCGGGGCGAGGCGGGCCGCTTCGTCCATCAGGACGAGCCGGAGCGGCTCCACCCCGTCGAGGAGCGCGGCGAGCGGGCGCCGCTCCACCGGCAGCTCACAGTTGGCGAGGTAGCAGGCGACCAGCTCGCTGTCCAGCTCGGGCGGGCCGAGCCGTAGGCCCTCCTCCTGGACTGGCGGGAGGAAGGCGAGCACCTGCAGGCCCGCGGCCATGGCCAGCTGTGCGGCCGCCTCCGCCGCCGCCCGCGGCACTGTCACCTGCACCAGGACAGCGCCGCTGGCTGCCTGCCGGACGAGCGCGCCGTTGTGCAGGATGAGCGGGGTATCCAGCCCGAGCGCGGCGGCCACCTCGAGCGCCGCGGCGTAGCGGCGGCCCGTGGCGAGCGCGACGGTGCAGCCGGCCGCCGCGACGGCCCGTACCGCCTCCCGGACCCGGGGCCGCAGCACGCCGGCCGAGTCGAGCAGCGTGCCATCGATATCCAGCGCCAGCAGGCGATAGGGCACCGCACCCCTCCTGCCCCGCGCTACTCCGCGGCTGCCGGCGGCGGCTGCAGCCGGCCGTCCGCCAGCAGCTGGTCCCAGGCCTGCAGCACCGCCCGGTAGTCCGCGGTCGGGAACTCGCGGAGCACATCGATGTAGCGCACGGGGCCGCGCGCCTGCAGCTCGAGGATGCGGGCCGCGATCTGCGCCGGCTCGGCGCCATCGCCGCTAGCCCACTCGCGCCCCCGCCGCAGCAGCGTCTCCAGCGCCTCCTCGGCCTCGCGGAACGGCACGCGCGCCACCTCATAGCGGTGGAGCAGCTCCGGCTTGCGCGTGGCGTCGATCCCGAGGCAGGAGGAGTAGTACGGCGGCTGGCTCATCGGCAGCGACGGATCCAGCGGCACCGCGCGGTGCCGATCCAGGACGAAGACGTCGCGCGCGGGCTGCACACAGGTGGCCAGTGCCCATGTCACCTGCTCCCAGTCGCTCGGGTCGATGTCCGCATCGACAACGATGGCGAACTTGAACGCCGCCGCGCTCAGCATGGCCAGCAGGGCGGTGCGCGGGTCGTGGGTGTAGTGGCGGCGCACGGCTGCGATGGCCACGAAGTTGCAGCCGGCGGGCGGGACGTAGACGGCCACGGGCTCCGTCACGGCGCGGCGGAGCGCCTCCCAGAGCAGGATCTCGAACGCCACCGCGATGAGCTGGTTGGTCTCCGTCCGCTGCGGGTATCGCCCCCCGATCGTAGTGGTCTGGAACACTGCGTCGCGGCGATGGGTGATGGCCGTGATCTCCACCCGGGGGCTCAGGTTCGCCTCGCCGTAGATGCCCGGGAACTCCCCGTACGGCCCTTCGGGGAAACGGTAGCCCGCTGCCAGGATCCGCCCTTCCAGCACCACCTCGGCGTCGGCCGGCACCAGCAGCGCCACGGTCTTCGCGCGCGCCAGGCGCAGCGGCCGCTGGCTCAGCGCCGCCAAGTGGGTGTACTCCTCGTCGGCCTTCACCCGCAGCAGCGCCCCGAGCTGGTAGAGGGGGTGCAGCCCGATGGCGAACGCCACCTCGGTCGGCTGGCCCTGCGCCAGGTTGCGGCGGTATAGACGCTGCAGGTCGGAGGGAGAAGCGAGGTGGATACCGGTGTGGCGGCGCCCCTCGAACATCAGGCGGCGCATGCCCAGGTTGTGCCCACCGGTATCGGGGTTGCGCGCGATGTCCACGGCGCTGGAGATGTACGGGGCGCCGTCCTTCTCGTGCTGCAGGTAGAACGGCAGCTCGGTGAGGTCGACCTCGTCTCCGATGCGCACGACTTCCTGGCAGGGGGCCGCGTCCACGACCTCCAGCGGCTGGGCCTGGCGCAGCCGCTCTGCGAGGCGGAACAAGGTGTCGGGGGGCGCGCCAGCGGCCAGCGCCAGGCGGCGCCGGCTCGCGGCGACATTGCCCACCAGCGGGAACCGACAGCCGGCGAGCCGCTCGAAGAATAGGGTGCGGTCGCTGGCGGCGAGCAGCGCCGCCAGCAGGTTCGGGTGAATGGGCTCCGCGATGCGAATCAGCTCGCCCGCCTCGGCGAGCGCGGCTAGCAGCGTCCGTAGCTCCACCGCTCCCTCCCCTGCGGCATCCCAAGAGATAGCGTCTCCGCTGGCTCGACCACCGCCCCGTCGGGCGCCGTGGCGCTCCCGCGCGGGCGACGCCTGCCAGTGGGCCGGCTGCCGGCGAACAGCCCCTGCCTGGGATGGTACCATCCTAGACAAGCGATCGGCGGAGCGGGAGGAAGCCATGAGGCGATGGATGGCGCTCAGCGCAGCGATCGTATGCCTAGTCGGTATTGCGGCGGCCTGCGCCCCACCCGGCGCGCCAGCAGGATCGAGCGGGGCACCGGCCCCTAGCACAGCCAGTCCATCGAGCCCAGCGCCTGCCACGCCGAGCGGCGCAGCGCTGCCGGGGCTCCCGCCCATCGACACGGCGCGCGTCGACGCCATCCGCGTGGCGTGGACGGCAGCATCGGGTGCCCAGGCGCCGGTGTGGATCGCCTACGAGGGCGGCTACTTCCGGCGCTACGGACTGGACGTCGAGCTGACCTTCATCGCCTCCTCTACCGCCGCGGTGCAGGCGCTGCTGGCCGACGAGCTGCAGTTCGCCACCTGCGCGGGCGGCGCCGTGGTCGCCTCGCGCGTGGGGGGCGGGGACACCAAGATCGTCGCCGGGGCCGTCAACGTCCCGGCCTTCTACCTCATGGCGCACCCCTCGATCCGGAGCGTTGACGACCTGCGGGGGCGGCGCATCGCCATCGACCGGCGCGGCGCCTCCCAGGAGGTCGCGGCCCGCCTCGTCCTGCGCGCCAGGGGGTTGGATCCCGACCGTGACGTGCTCTGGATCAGTGTGGGCGGCGGCTTCTTGGAGATCCTCGCCAGCCTGGACAGCGGCGCTGCGGACGCCGGCAACTTCTCCTCGCCGACCAACCTCGAGGCCCGCAAGCGGGGCTACGTCGAGCTGGTGGACATCGCGGCTCAGGGGATTCCCTACCAGGGCTCGTGCATCATGGCACGCGAGAGCTTCCTCAACGCCCGGCCCGAGGTGGCGCGCAAGTTCATCCGCGCCTATGTCGATGCCCTGCACCGCTACAAGACCGATGAGGACTTCTCGATCCGTGTGCTCACCCAGTACACCAAGATCGAGGACCCGGAGATCCAGCGCGCCACCTGGCAGTATTACGCCCGCGAGGTGATGCCCGAGATCCCCTACGCGACGCTGCCGGGGATCCAGACCGTCATCGAAGAGGTAGCGGCCACGAACCCGCGCGCGGCCAGCTATCCTCCCGAGGAGTTCGTGGACGACCGCTTCGTGCGCGAGCTCGAGGCCGCCGGCTATTTCGACCAGCTCTATGGCCGCCGCCCGTGAGCGGCCTCCCGGCCGCTCAGCGCGCCAGCCCCGGGCACCAGCGCTCCGCTGCTAGAGAGCGGGGTGGCGCTGGTGCCACGGCGTCGCGCGCTCGTAGGCGGCGCCGATGCGCAGCACGGTGGCCTCGTCCCAGGCGCGCCCGACGATCTGGAGGCCGATCGGCAGCCCCTCGGAGGAGAAGCCGCAGGGGACCGAGAGCGCAGGCGAGCCGGTCAGATCGAAGGGCACGGTGAGCCCGACCCACAGGTTGAACAGGGTGATCGGGCGCCCCTCCACCTGGGTGAACGGCTGGCCGATGGGATGCGCCGTCGTCCGCGTGGTTGGGGTGATGAGCGCATCCACGCGCGTGAGCAGCGCCTCCAGCTCCTGGCGCATCGCCGTGCGCAGCCGCTGGGCGCGGAGGTAGTCCGTGGCCAGCACCAGCTCGCCCAGCTCCACGTTGGGCCGCACATCGCCGTAATCATCGGGGCGGGTGCGCAGGAAGCGCTCCTGGAAGGAGGCGGCCTCCGGCCGGCTGAGGAACGGGTAGAGGATCAGCGCCTGGGGCGCGCTCGGGAAGTTCACCTCCTCGATGCTCGCGCCCAGGTCGCGGAGCACCCCCAGCGCCGCCTCCACCGCCGCACGGACCTCGGGATCGAGCTGCTCGTAGAAGTAGGCGCGCGGGACGCCGAGCCGCAGGCCCTCGAGCCCGGCGTTCAGGCTGGCGGTGAAATCCGGCACCGGCACGTTGGCCGAGGTCCCATCCTTGGGATCGTACCCGGCGATGGTGTTCATCACGAGTGCGACGTCCTCCACGGTGCGCGCGAACGGGCCGGCGTGGTCGAGGCTCCAGGAGAGAGGGACGATCCCGTAGATGCTGACGCGCCCGTAGGTGCCCTTCAGGCCGACGATGCCGCAGTAGGCGGCCGGCTGGCGGATAGAGCCGGCGGTATCCGTGCCCGTGGCGGCGTAACACAGCCCGGCGGCGACCGCGGCGGTCGAGCCGCCGCTCGACCCGCCGGGGATACGGTCGAGCCGCCAGGGGTTGTGGGTAGCCCCGTAGTGGGGGTTGGTCGTGCTGCCGCCGATCGCCAGCTCGTGCATGTTGCACTTGCCGGTGATCACGGCGCCAGCGGCCCGCAGCTTGGCGACCACCGTGCCGTCCTCGGGTGGGACGAACTCCGCCAGGAACTTCGAGCCGGCCGTGGTCCGCACGCCCTGCGTCCAGTAGTTGTCCTTCAGGGCGATAGGGATCCCGTGGAGGGGACCGCGGTACTGGCCGGCCAGGATCTCGCGCTCGGCCTCGCGCGCCGCCGCCCGCGCCTGCTCGAACATCGGCGTAATGTAGACGTTGAGCCGGGGCTCCAGGGCCTCGGTGCGCGCCAGCACTGCGTCCAGCAGCTCGACCGGCGAGACCTGCCGCTGGCGCACGAGGTCGGCGGCCTCGCGGAGGGAGAGATAGACCAGTTCCTGGGCGCTCATGCTAGCCCTCCACCGGCACACGGAAGCTGACGGTCGGCGCGAGATCGTCGTAGCCCGGCGGGCGCAGCCGCCGCAGGGCGGCCAGCGGTTCCGCCAGGAGCGGCATGAGCTGCGCGGCCCTATCGGGAGGCAACGGGGAGTTGGCGTACTGCGCGAGCTGGCCGAGCAGCTGGGGCGAGATCCCCTCAGGAGGCTGCACGAGAGGGCTCGCCCGTGCGCCATCCCCGAACGCGGCGCGCAGCGCTAGCGCCGCGCCCCCAGCCCCGGCTCCTGCGAGCAATCGCCGCCGACTGATCGATCGCCTGCGCATGCTTGCCTCCTCCCACCAAGCTGGGCTCGGATCGCTATGCAAGGCGGCTCGTGGACAGCACCTCCTCTTCGCAAGCGCGAGGGGCTAGTCGCCAGCTGTAGACAGCGCCAACGTACGCTTTCCGCTCGCGGCTGTCAAGAGCGGCCTCGCCAAGTAGACTGGCAGCAAGCAGTTCTTAGGAGCTCCTCCCCGCGCGGGCGCCAGGTCGGGCACGAGCACCAGACTTGCACCAGGCTACGGTTCGAGGAACTAGCAGCTATGGGGAATCAGAGGCCCCTGCCAGGGACCATTGCCAGGCGGCGATAGTGCTCCGTCTGGGGGATGCCGACGAACCGGTTGATCGTGGCGCTCCAGGTCTGCAGCGCGGCCTCGATCTGCGGGGTCCGGTGCTGGATGAACGCCTGCCAGGCCTCGGACGACTCCCAGCCCTGGATCAGGAGAAACCGTGGCGCGTCGTGGAGCTCCTGATGGAGATAGCTCAAGACGAAGCCGGGCTGGTAGCGGGTCAGGGAGCGCACCGTACTCACGATGTAGTCGCGCACCGCCGTGGTGGCCGTGAGTGGCGTGGTGATCAGCACGATGCTGGCCATCGCCGCCCGGCGCGAGACGATCTCGTAGCTCCACAGCCGCTGGAAGAAGCGCCGCTCGGGCTCCTCCGTGCAGAGGGCGTCGAGCTGCTCGCTAGCGCCTCCCCGGCGCATACGCGCCCAGTAGGCGTCCATGCTGTTCCAATCGGCCACGTAGAGGATGACATCGGGCTCGTCGCGGCCCCGGAACAGCCGCGCGGCCCGGCGCTCCTTCGTCCAGTCGGAGGGCTCCTCGATAAGACGGACGGCGGCCGCGACCAGGGCCGCCTCCAGCCCCGGTCGGGCGCGCCGGCGGGTTACCACAGTCACGCGCATAAGGAGCGCTCCGCCTTTGCGCGGAGTATAGCATGCGGCAGAGCCCTGCTGGCCGCGGCACCGCCATGCGCCTCCCGGCCTCCTGCCGGGGCGCTGTGGCGGCGTGCGTGGCTCTGCGTCGCGCCGCCCGGTATAATCTCATGGAGGGGTCGCATAGCCTGGTCTAGTGCGCCCGACTCGAAATCGGGTGACCCGCAAGGGTCCGTGGGTTCGAATCCCACCCCCTCCGCCGCAGTACCTGCCCCACACCGCGGGCCACGCCAACACCTGCGACACTGTTGCTAACAGCCCCGCTGACCCTGTCCCTTCCATCCCCCCTCCGAGTAGGGCGCCAGCGCACGCACCATGGCACCGCGGCAGGCAGGTGCCGTAGAATTGCGCGTTGCTCACCCGGTCCCAGGCAGCACGACAGGGTTTAAGAGCACATGCCGACCCTGGGCATCGTGAACATCGGCACCATCGTCTCCGGCGAGCTCGCGCAGGGGCGCCTGGCCGGCGACAGCATCCTCGTCGAGAACGGGCGCATCGCACGGATCGGCGACGTGTCCCAGACCGGCGCCGCCGACGCCGATGTGGTGATCGACGCGCGCGGCACGACGGTGATGCCCGGCTTAATCGACAGCCACTGCCACGTCGTGCTCGGGGACTACACGCCGCGCCAGAAGACCGTCGACTTCCTCGATAGCTACGTGCACGGTGGGATCACCAGCGTGATCTCGGCGGGCGAGATCCACGCCCCGGGCCGCCCGCGGGACGCCGCCGGGCTGAAGGCCCTGGCCGTCGCGGCGCGCGCCTGCTTCCAGAACTTCCGCCCGACCGGCATGAAGGTCCATGCCGGCTCGCTGATCATCGAGCCCACGCTCCAGGAGGAGGACTTCCGCGAGGTGGCCGAGCGCGGGGTGTGGCTCGCGAAGTACGGGTTCGGCGCCTTCGCCGATCCGGCCGATGGGGAGCCCCAGGTGCGCTGGGCACAGAAGTACGGCCTCAAGGTGATGTGCCACTCCGGCGGCGCGTCCATTCCCGGCTCGCAGCCGATCACGGCCGAGCACTTGATGCGGCTCCGCCCGGATGTGTGCGGCCACGCCAACGGTGGGCCGACCGCACTTGACGACGCGGGGGTGCGCCAGCTCGTCACCGCTACCGACCTCGTCCTCCAGATCGTCCAGGCGGGCAACCTGCGCTCGGCGCTGCAGATCATCCAGCTGGCGCGGGAGCACGGGGCGCTGCCCCGCATCATCCTAGCCAGCGACACCCCCACGGGCACCGGGGTGATGCCGCTGGGCGTGCTGAAGACGATCTGCGAGCTCAGCGCGCTGGCCGGCCTGCCGCCGGAGCAGGCGATCGCGCTAGCGACCGGCAACAACGCCCGCGTCTGGGGCCTAGAGGCGGGCGTCGTGGCCGTGGGGCGCCCGGCCGACCTGGTCGTGCTCGACGCCCCCTGGGGCTCGGTGGCCACGGACGCGCTGGGGGCGATCGCGCGCGGCGACATTCCGGGCATCTCGGCGGTGATCATCGACGGCCAGGTGCGCACGCTGCGCAGCCGCAACACGCCGGCCGCCACCCGCCTGGCCGCCGTCCACCCGCCCCTGCCGCACCTGGGCGGCGGCCACTGAGCCCGGTCGCATCCCACGGCGACCACTAGCACTTGGGAGGAGCACGCCATGGCGAAGCTGCGCCTGACTATGGCCCTCGGCAACTACGACCGGCACTGGCCTCTGTTCAGCGGCGAGGTCCAGCCGGAGGGGATCGACCTGGTGGCTTTCCCTCTCCCCGTCGAGGAGATCTTCTGGCGGCAGACACGGTACCAGGAGTTCGACGCCTCCGAGTTTGCCGGCGCCGGCTACATCCTCCTCAAGGCGCGGAACGCTTGCCCCTTCACCGCCATCCCGGTCTTCCCCTCGCGCGCGTTCCGCCACAACGCGATCTACATCAATGTGCACTCTGGTATCGAGCGCCCCGAGGACCTCAAGGGCAAGCGCGTGGGCGCGCCCGAGTACGAGATGACGGCTGTCATCTGGATCCGCGACTTCCTCGCGAAGGACTACGGGGTCCAGCCGTCGGACATGGAGTGGTTCACCGGCGGCCAGCGCGACCCGGGCCGGCAGCCCCGGGTGCACCATGACCTTCCCCGCAACGTCGTCATCCACCCGCCGCACCCGGAGAAGACCCTCGACGAGATGCTCGAGCGCGGCGAGATCGATGCGCTGATGGCCGCCCGCATGCCCGAGCCGATGCGGCGGGGGTCGCCCAACGTCCGCCGCCTGTTCCCGAATTTCCGCGAGGTGGAGGCGGACTACTTCCGCCGCACGGGGTTGTTCCCCATCATGCACACTGTGGTGATCAAGAACGAGATCGTCGAGCGCTACCCCTGGGTGCCGATGAACCTCTACCGGGCGTTCGTGAGAGCGAAGCAGCTCGCCCTGGAGCGGCTGTACGACACCACCGCTCTGACGGTCACCCTGCCGCCCCTCATCGCCTGCTACGAGGAGGCGCAGGCGCTGCTGGGCCCGGACTTCTGGCCTTACGGCGCCGAGCCCAACCGCAAGCACTACGGCTACCTAGCCAAGATCGCCCACGAGCAGCAGCTCGCGGTGCGCGAGGTGCCCTACGAGGAGCTGTACCACCCGTCGTGCTACACGGAGTACAAGGTCTAGGGCGTCAGACGCGGGCGGCGGCGCGCGTGAGGCCGATGCGGTCCAGCTCGGCCGCCAGGGCTGCCTGGTCGGCCGCGCTCAGCCCCTCGTAGGGCGGCGCCGGCTCGCCGAGGTCGATGCCGATGTGGCGCATCGCCGCCTTCATCACCGGGGTCAGCCCGTAGTGGATCCAGCGCGCCGGGAAGAGCGCGAATTTGCGCTGGAGCTCCGCCGCCCGCACGTAGTCACCTGCCGCGAAGGCCGCGCAGAGCTCCTCGCCGATGCGGACCGCGGGCGGTGGCATCGTGGCGCCCGGGCCGCCCAGCATGAGGGTGATGAGCAGCATCTCCATGGTAGTGAAGTAGCGGGCGTGGCCGGCGCGGTCGATCTCCTCGAGCAGCCGGCTCACGCGGCGCAGGTCGCGCGAACTCTCCTTAAAGTAGCGCACGCTCTCGAGCCGGCTGAGCTCGATGCAGGTGGCGATGCTCAGCTCGGCGCCCGGGCCCGGGTTCAGGTAGACCACGATGGGGAGCCGGGTGTGCCGCGCCAGCTCCTCGTAGTAGCGCACCACCTCGGCGGTGGAGGGGGGCCCGCCCCAGGGCCGGAGCGGCGCCAGCGCCTGGACCGCCGCCGCCCCCACCTCCTCGGCGAGGTGGGCCAGCGCGATGGCGGTCGGCAGGTGCGGGTGCGAGACGCCGACGATGGCCGGCACGCGTCCCGCCACAGCTGCCACGCCCCGGCGGATCAGCTCCTTCCGGTCCTCGAAGCTCAGCACCGTGTACTCCGCCGTCTCCACGGCGCCGATCGAGACCGCCGCCGCGTGGCAGTCCTCGATGAGGTAGTCGATCTGGCGCTCGAGCGCGGCCACGTCCAGCCGGCGCTCCGGCGTGAAGGGGGTGAGGGCCGCGGCGATGATGCCCGGCGTGCGGATCAGCTCGGTGGCCATAGCAGTCTCCTCCAGCCACAGCGTTCGCCTCATGATAGGGCCCGGGCGGGCCGCGCTCAACGGGCGGCGGCGCGCAGCGCGGCGAGCACGGGCATAGCCGCCAGGCGGGCCGGGGGGAGATAGTCCCAGAGCACCCGGTCGGGCCGGGGATAGGGCGTAGCGGTGGGGATGAGGCGTGTGGGCGTCGCGATGAGATCGACGGGCACGTCAAAGGGCTCCACGGGAATGGCCGCGACCAGCTGAGCGTCATGAACGGTCGTGCACACCGGCGTCGCGGCGGCGACGCGGCCCAGCGTGCGCAGGATGGCGTACTCGAGTTCAGCATAGCCCTCGCCCTTGCCCACGCGGGCGCCATCCGGCGCCACGGCTACTGCCCCCATGACCACGAGGTCGATCGGCGGGAGCTCTTCCAGCGCCAGCGCCTGGCCGTAGCGCGCGAAGCCCGCGATGCTGGCCGCCGCCAGCCAGCGATCGGGTGGGATCGCCGCGGGGTCGAGCAAGTAGAAGCCGCCGCGCAGGCGCGGGGTCGGCACCAGCACGCGCTTGCCGGCCTGCAGCGCCTGGTAGCGCAGCGGGCGCTGGGGCGCGTCGGGGTTGATCTTGACGGTCCGCGCCGCGGCGAAGGCGGGGGTTGCAGTGAGGCGCGCAGCGGCCTGCTCGGCCCCGCGGAAGTTCGGGATGCGGCCAGCGACCGGGCGCGGGAAGGTGGCGATCCCCTGCGCCTCAAGGAGCGCCCAGATCCGCTCGCGGATCCACGCTTTCTCGGCGGCCTGGGGCGTCTGCGTCGCAGTCATGGCGTCGCCGATCCCCAGGTCGCGCGGCCCGCCCGCGCCGGGGCGGGGGTGGCCGTCGGCGCCGGCGCGGGCGGGCGGGGCGGAGCGGTGGGGCTGGCGCGCGGCGTAGGGGTCCGCGTCGGGGTCGGCGTCGGCGGCAGCGGGGTGGCGGTCACCAGCACAGGGGTGGCGGTGGGCTCCAGCACTGCGGGTGGCGGCGGCGCAGCGAGCACCTCTTCGGCCACGAAAGCGTCGACGACGACGTCGCTGGCCAGCGCCTGCGGGTGGTGGGCGCCCGTCGCGGTGATGGTCAGCAGGTGCGGCCCGGGCCCCAGATCCGTGTAGGTGAGCGGCGCCTGCGGCACCGGCACGGGGTTGTAGAGATCCACCTCGCCCAGCGGCGCGCCGTCGAGCGTCAGGCGGGCGATGCCGCCCCACGGCCCTTTGCTCGTGTACCAGGTCACGGTCGCGCCGCGGAACCGGAAGCTCACGCTCGCGCCCGCCTGGCTGGCGACTCGCACCGCGCCACCGCTCGCCGCCGGCTGCGCCTCCCCCCGCCATTCCCCGCTCCAGCCAAGCAGCGGGTGCGTCTCCTCGACGCGCACCCGGCTGGGCGCTAGGTCCTCGACGAGGAGGTAGGGGCTGCCCCCGACCAGGTAGTCGGTGGGGTCCGGGCCGCTGTTGGCGGTCGCCGGCGGGAGCGCCAGGTGGTAGGCGCCGTCGCGCGGCGCGATCGGCCGGCTCGCGCCGTCGACAGCCACCAGCAGCGCCTGGGGCGCGGCAGCGCCGATGTCGGCCGTACGCGGTTGCGGCGTGCGATTCCAGACGACAACGATCCGCTGCCCCGGCCGATAGAAGACCAGCTGCTCGACGTCGCCCAGCGTGGCGCGCACCGCCGCCGTGGTGTGGGAGAGGTAGCGCGCGACTACCTGATAGGCGACGTAGGCCGGGCGCAGGCTGCCATCCGACCGCGCCAGTCCCCACGCCTCCGGCTCGTCGGAGTCGTGCATGCGGTACATCAGGACGCGGTCGGCCCCGGCGGCGAGCGCATAGGCGTACCACTGGACCACCCAGGCCGCCTGCTCCTCCAGCGTGCCGCTAAGCGGGAAGGGCTTGTAGTTGTTGAGCCGCGACTCGGACCAGACGGGGAGATTGCCCTCGTTCACCCAGATGGCCTTGTGGCCAACGTAGGCCTGGAGCAGGAGCCGGCTGCGCTGCACGCGCTCGAAAGCATCGCTGGGGCGGCTATAGACGTGCCAGGCCACGGCGTCGAAGAAGTAGCCGTTGGCGGGCGCCTCCGGATCGGCCCGCGCCAGGCGGAGCAGGTCCTCGAGGTAGCCGGGGTCGCCCCAGTACATCAGGCCGGCGATGAGCACCGTCGCCTGGGGGTCGACCGCGCGGATCGCCTGGTAGGCCACCTTCAACAGCTGGTAGTAGTCGGCCTTGCTCGCGAACCAGAACCCGAAGCCGCCCCGGGGATAGTCGGGCTCGTTCCAGATCTCCCAGGCCTGCACGCGCCCGCGGTAGCGCTCGGCAATGCGCTGGACGAAGCGCCCCCAGACGTTCCGCGGCGAGTCCCAGGGCTCGTAGAGGCCGCGGGGGATGATCCCGCCCTCGGCCGTGCGGGCCTCGGCCCAGCGCGGCAGGCCGACCAGCACCCCCTCGATCTTGAGGCCCGCCTGGTGGCTGGCCTCCACCACGAGATCCGAGCCGTCCCACTCGTAGTGCCCCTCGCGCGGCTCGATCGCGCTCCAGCGGAACTCCCAGCGGTTCCAGCGCATGCCCGCATTGCGTGCCAGCGTGAGCCAGTGGGGATGCGGGTAGATGTTGCCGATACCGAACCGCTCGTCGCTCTCCGTCACGGCGGGGAGCGGCTGGACGCTGGGCGGCCCCTGCTCCGCCGGTGCAGCGGGCAGGCCGCCGGTCGTCAGGAGCCACGCCAGCAGGGCCAAGAGGCCAGGGGCACAGCGCGTGACACGCGAGCCGCGCGGCATGGGCGCTCAGCGAATCAGGTACGGATCTCGAGACTGATGTCGAGCGCGCGGACCGAGTGGGTGAGGGAGCCCGAGGAGATCAGGTCGACGCCGGTCGCCGCCACCTCGCGGATCGTCTCCAGGGTGATGCCGCCCGAGGCCTCGACGAGCGCGCGCCCCGCCACGGCGCGCACCGCCTCCGCCATCTGGGCCGGGGGCATGTTGTCGAGGAGGATGAGGTCGGCACCGGCCTCCGCCGCCTCGGCCGCCTCGGCAGGGGACTCGACCTCGACCTCGATCTTGAGGAACGGGCTCACGCGCTGCCGCACGAGACGGATCACCTCGGCGATGCCCAGGCCGCTGCGGCGGGCGATAGCGAGGTGGTTGTCTTTGATCAGCACGGCGTCGGCCAGGTTGTAGCGGTGGTTGCTCCCGCCGCCGACCCGGACGGCGTACTTGTCGAGGAGCCGCAGGCCGGGAACGGTCTTGCGGGTGTCGACCAGGCGCGCGGGGTAGCCGGCCAGCGCCGCGACGTACGCCGCCGTCATGGTGGCGATGCCGCTCATGCGCTGCAGGAAGTTGAGCGCGACGCGCTCCGCCGAGAGAATCGCGGTGGCGCGGCCCTCGAGCGCGACGATCACCTGCCCCACCTCGAGCCGGGAGCCGTCCGGCAGCAGGGTATCGACCCGCACGTCAGGGTCGAGGGTGCGGAAGGTCTGGACGAAGACCTCACCCCCGGCCAGCACGCCGGCGCGCTTAGCGATCGCCTCGGCGCGGGCGCGGCAGTCGGGCGGCACGATGGCCCGGGTAGTGACGTCGCCCCAGGCGATGTCCTCGGCGAGCGCGCGATCGATGATCGCCTGCACCTCAGCGGCCGGCAGTTCTGTCAGCATGGTCACCCTCCTCGACGAGCGCTCGCGTCCGCTAGCCAGCCGGCGGCCGCTATCCCGCCGCGCCGGCTAGCGCCGCGCTCAGCCTGCCGCGTCCGGCGGCGCTGCCCGCTCGCTCACCCCCGCCTCGGCGAAGGTCGCCATCTCGGCGTGGAGCTGCACCGCGGCGCGCAACAGCTGCAGCGCCAGCATGGCCCCGCTCCCCTCTCCCAGCCGCAGGCCGAGGTCTAGCAGCGGCAACAGGTCGAGCGCGGCGAGCGCCGCCCGCTGGCCGGGCTCGGCGGAGGCGTGGCCGGCGATCAGGTACTCGCGCACCGCCGGGCACAGCCGCACCGCGAGCAGCGCGGCGGCGGTAGCGGCCAGGCCATCCACGAGCACCGCGACCCGCCGTGCAGCGGCCGCCAGCGTCACGCCGACCAGCCCGGCGTGCTCGAAGCCGCCCACCCGCGCGAGCACGTCCAGCGGGTCGCGCGGGTTGGGCTGGTTGACCGCCAGGGCGCGCTCGACCACCGCCACCTTGCGACGCCAGCCGGCGTCGTCCAGGCCGGTACCACGGCCGACCACCTCCGCCGGCGGACGCCCGCACAGCGCGGCCACGATCGCCGCACCGGCCGTGGTGTTGCCGATCCCCATGTCTCCCAGCACCACGGCATCCAGGCCCCGCGCGGCCTCGGCGGCCACGACCTCGCACCCCACCGCGATGGCCGCCTCCGCCTGGGCGCGGCTCATCGCAGGCCCGCGGGCTAGGTTGGCGGTGCCGGGCCCGAGCGCGCGGCGCCAGAGCGCGGGATGGTCCGGCAGCGCGCCAGCTACGCCCAGGTCTACCACGACGACCCGCGCGCCGGCGAGGCGCGCCAGCACGTTGATAGCCGCGCCGCCGGCTAGGAAGTTATGCACCATCTGGCCCGTGACCGCCTGGGGATAGGCGCTCACCCCCTCGCAGGCCACACCGTGGTCGGCGGCCATCACCACCACGACGGCATGCTCCAGGCGCGGCAGGGCGCGCCCCTGGATGCCCGCGAGCTGGACCGCGAGATCCTCCAGCCGCCCCAGGCTGCCGGCCGGCTTGGTGAGCTGCGCCTGGCGTGCTCGGGCGGCGGCCATCGCGGCGGCGTCGAGCGGCGGGACCGCCGCCGCCGCGGTTTTCCAGTCGCTCATCCAATCCCCCTCCCCCTCGCAGCGCCGTGGCCCTAGATGTTCGAGCGTCCCTGGGCGCCGTCGACCGGCACACAGGCACCGGTTACCAGGCTGGCACGCGGCGACGCGAGGAAAACTACCACGCTGGCTACCTCCTCGGGCCGGCCGAAGCGCCCCAGGGGCATCTCCCGGCGCACGAACTCGGCGATCCCCGCGGGGTCGGCCTGCTGGCGCCGCCACCAGGAGCCGCCGGGGAACAGGATCGAGCCCGGGGCAACGCTGTTGACGCGGATGTTCAGCGGGGCGAGTTCGCGAGCCATATTCTTTGCCAAGCTGATGAGTGCCGCTTTGGTCGCGTTATAGGTGATGAGCCCTCCCGCCTCCCGCCCCCAGATCGATGCGATCATGATGATCGCGCCGCCCCCTTGCTGGCGCAGGTAGGGCACGGCCAGCCGGCTGGCGCGGATGGCCGGCCAGAGGTTGACGCCGAGCGCCGCCTCCCAGTCGGCATCGGCGGTCTCGAGGAAGGCGCCGCCGCGGCTCCCGCCGACGTTGTTCACGAGCACGTCGAGGCGGCCCCAGTGCGCCACCGTCTCCTGGAGCATGCGCTCGATATCGGCCGGCTGGGTCACGTCCGCACACACCGCGAGCGCCTCGCCGCCAGCGGCCCGGAGCTCCTGGGCTGCGGCTTCCAGGGCGTCTCGCGTGCGGGCGACGAGCGCGACGCGGCAGCCCTCGGCAGCCAGCGCCTGCGCGATGGCTTTGCCGATCCCCCGGCTGGCGCCGGTGACTAGGGCGACTTTGCCAGCGAGCTCGAGGTCCATCGCGTGCTCTTCCGTCCCCAGGGCGCGTCCCCGCCGCCAGCGCCGGGCCCCTCTGGCCATGCGGCCCAGCGCGCGATGGTGCTAGCAGGAGTGTAGCCGTGAGCGGGGGGAGCGCGTCACCTGCCCGGAGCACCCGGCAGCGGAGCGCCGGCAGGCGCTCCGGCACCCCCAGGATAGCACGCCACGGGCTGGCTGGCACCGTGGCCCTGGCGAGAGGCGTGCCGGACGCATTCCCGGCTCGGGCTGGAAGCGCAGGCTCGAGGAGTAAGCCCTGGTGGCGCTCCGGTTGCCGCCTCACGCTGCCCCGTGTTTCGCCGCAGGCAGCCGGCTGGGGCTTGGCGGCCCCTCGGCGCGGCCGCTAGACTCAGGAGGGGCTGGCAGGGAGGCTCCAGGATGCGCGACTCGGCGATCTCCCTTCCGCTCGCCGTCCGCGCGCGGCGACGGCCGCTGGTGCAGCTGGCAGCCGCCGTGCTGGTGCTCGGCACCACCGTCTTTCTGACCGCCACGCACCCCGGGCGCACCGCGGTGCGCACGCTGCTGTTCCTCCCCGAGATCTTCCCCAACGCGCCCGTGCGGCCGCTCACGCTCATCAGTGCGCCGCCACAGTGCGAGGAGGTCACGCTGGCCTACGCCGGCACCGAGGCGCTGGGCGACCTCTGCTACCCGCCGGGCCCCGGCCAGTACGGCGGCGTGGTACTGTCCCTCGGCGTCCACCCGCTCGACCGCCACGACCCCTTCCTGGTACGGCTGACCGACGGCCTGGCGCGCACACAGCTCGCCGTGCTGCGCCCCCAGTCGCCGGACCTCACCGCCGGGCGCATCGTCCCCCGCGAGATCGACGGCCTTGTAGCGGCCTTCCGGCGGCTACAGGCGCACCCCCAGGTGGACCCGACGCGCGTCGGGCTGGCGGGCTTCTCGGTGGGCGGCGCTCTCTCCACCGTGGCAGCGGCGGATCCGCGCATCCGCGACGAGGTGCACCTGGTGTTCACGTTCGGCGGCTACTACGACGCCCTCGCGGTGCTGCACGCCATCACTCGCCACGAGATCGAGCACGCAGGCGTGCGCCAGCCCTGGACGCCGCATCCGTGGACGGTGTACGTGTTCGCCGAACAGCTCATCGCGGCGCTGCCGCCCGGGGAGGAGCAGGACTACCTCAGCGCCTTGCTGGCCGACCCCGAGGCGGCGGCGGAGCAGGCGGAGCCGCCGGTCGCGCTCTCGCCGCTGGGCGCGATGGTGCGCGCGCTGCTCGTGGAGGGCCGCCCGATCGACAGCGAGGCCTTGCTCGCCGCCCTCCCGCCCGAGACCCGCGAGAGGTTCCGCTGGCTATCGCCCGCGGCGCACGTGGCCAACCTCCGCGCGATGTTCTTCATCATGCACGACGCGGGCGACACGCTGATCCCCTACACCGAGTCGCGCAAGCTGGTGGAGAACCTCCCGCCCGCCGTGCCCCGCCGCTACGCCGAGTTCCACATGTTCGAGCACGTCTACCCCCGCGACCCGGGCACGCTCATAGGCTTCATTCCCGACCTGATCGAGCTGTACCGTCACCTCTACCTGGTGTTCTTGGCGCTGACCGAGTAGGGGGATGGCACGCCCCTCAGGGCAGGCGGGCGGCAAGCTGCTGGAGCGCGTTCTGCAGCTCGTGGTGGGACAGGGCGAGAGTGAGCTCGCCGCGGGTGCGCTCCAGGATGCCCCGCACGTTGTCGGTGGTGCGGCGCAGCCCGCCGGTGAGCGCGTCGGGGTAGTCGAGCGTGATCAGCAGGCTGTAGATATCGTCCATGATCGCGAGCAGCGCCTCGCAGCCCCCGATGGCGCCGCGCCGCAGGCGGTCGAGCAGGTAGCGGCGCAGCTCGCCCACAGCCTCGCCGAGGCCGTTGAGGAAGGCTGGGGCGGCGACGCCGAGCTCGGTGGGGAGAGGCAGCGGCTCGCCGCGCACGGCGCGGAAGGTGACACAGGCCTCGACGAGCTCCTTCTGGGCGTCCTGGACGTACCCGGCCCAGTAGAGGTCCTGATGCTCGCGCAGCGCCTCGGCCAGGCGGCTGCTGATGCCCTGCGCCTCGGCGAGCATCTCGGCGGCGCGGTCGAACTCCTCGCGGTGCACCGCCCGAATGGCGTTGGCACAGAGCCGGACGAGCGCGCGGGACTCCACCAGGGCCTGCTCGCGCGCCGCGTGCTTCGCCTCCAGCTCCTGCCGGGCCGCCGCCTCGATCGCTGCTAGACTGGCTGCCAGGGGGCCTTCCGCCATCGCCGGACCTCGCTCTCCACCGCCCCACCACGCCGTCTCGCGGGCGCCGCTAGGCGGCCGGTCGCGGCGGGGCTGCTAGGCGTCGCGGCCGGCGGCCACCGTCGCCCGCCGGGCGGGCTGCACCTGCGCCTGGCCGGCGCGGCGGCGCAGGCCATACTCGATGCTGTCCACCAGCGCCTGCCAGCTCGCCTCGAGGATGTTCTCGGACACGCCGACCGTGCTCCAGCGCCCCTCCTCGTCGGCCGACTCGATGAGCACGCGCACCTTCGCTGCCGTCCCGTCCTCCGCGTTGAGCACGCGGACCTTGTAGTCGGTGAGCCGGATGTCGCGCAGGGCGGGGTAGAACGGCAGGAGGGCCTTGCGCAGCGCGTTGTCGAGCGCGTGCACCGGGCCGTCCCCTTCCGCCGCGGTGTGCTCGTGCTCGCCGTCGACGACTACCTTGATGGTCGCCTCGCAGTGGGGGCGGCCGTCCTGCCGCTTCTCCACCGTGACGCGGAAGCCCTCCAGCTCGAACAGGCGCTCGTAGATGCCCAGCGCCTTCTTCATCAGCAGCTCGAGCGATGCCTCTGCCCCTTCGAACTGGTAGCCCTGGTACTCCAGGTCCTTGATGAGCTGGAGGATCCGCTGCCACTCGGGCGAGCGCTCGTCCAGGTCGAGCTGGAACTGCCGCGCCTTATATAGCAGGTTGCTGCGGCCGGCCAGCTCCGAGACCACTACCCGGCGCTCGTTGCCCACCAGCGCCGGATCGATGTGCTCGTAGGTGCGCGCCTCGCGCATCACCGCGCTGACGTGGATGCCGCCCTTGTGCGCGAACGCGCTCCGCCCCACGTAGGGCTGGTGGGCGTTCGGCGCGACGTTGGCCACCTCGCTCACGTACCAGGACAGCTCGGTCAGGCGCGCCAGCAGCTCGCGCGGCAGGCACTCGATGCCGAGCTTGAGCACGAGGTTGGGGATCAGCACGCACAGGTCGGCGTTGCCGCAGCGCTCGCCGTAGCCGTTGATCGTGCCCTGGACGTGCACGGCGCCGGCGCGCACGGCCGCCAGGGCGTTCGCCACGGCGTTGCCGGTGTCGTTGTGGGTGTGGATTCCCAGCGGGCCGAGGCCCAGCGCCGCGACCGCGCGCGTGATCTCCTCGATCTCCCACGGCATGCTGCCGCCGTTGGTATCGCAGAGCACCAGCACGCTCGCGCCGGAGGCCGCCGCCACCCGCAGCGTCTCCAGCGCGTAGTCCGGGTTGGCCTTGTAGGCATCGAAGAAGTGCTCCGCGTCGTAGACGACCTCCCGGCCCAGCGCCGCGAGGTAGCCCACGGAGTCACGGATCATGGCCAGGTTTTCCTCGAGCGTGGTCCGCAGCGCCTCGGTGACGTGCAGGTCCCAGCTCTTGCTCACGAGCGCGACAGCTGGGGTGTTGGCCTCGACCAGCATCCGGATGTTGTAGTCGTCCTCGACCCGGCTGTTCGGGCGCCGGGTGCTCCCGAAGGCGACCACACGAGCGTGCCGCAGGCCCAGCTCGGGCACGCGGCGGAAGAACTCGATGTCCTTGGGGTTGGACCCGGGCCAGCCGCCCTCGATGTAGTCGATCTGGAACTCGTCCAGCTTGGCGGCGATCTTCAGCTTGTCCTCGACGGAGAGCGAGATGCCCTCCCACTGGGTACCATCGCGCAGCGTGGTGTCGTACAGCAGCACCTTCGCCATAGCCCCTCCGGGCGGTAAGCCGCGGCCCGCGCGCGGCGGCCATCAACATGGGCTTCCACGCGACCGGACAGCGCCGTCCGGAACACTAGTGGCGCCACGTCCCGTTGCTAGCGGGCGGCGCCAAGAGAGTCTAGAAGGTCCACACAACCCGCGGGGGACCGTGCTGGCGGAAGCCCGGCGACCAACCGGCGGCCCAATGCAGTGACGCCGCCGGAACTCGACATTCGCCACAGTATAGCCGCCAGCCAGAACAGGAGCAAGGTGGCTACGCCGCCGCAGATATGCTAATCCTCAGGCGGAGGAGCGGTGTGGAAGGGCTAGTCGTCGTTCTCATCCTGCTGGCGCTGGTCGTCGCGGCCTACGCCTGGTTCACGCGCACCCGTGAGGCGCCGGCCCCGCGCCCTGACACGGCGGAGCCGGCCGCGGCCGCGCCGCGCACGCTGACCGTGGAGACCCTCCGCCCGGGCGACGCGGTGAGCTTCTGGGATGGCGAGGACACCGTCGTCGACTGCGTCCTGGCGTGCGAGGAGCAAGTCGGCGCGCGGCGCACCCGCTGGCGCTGGGCCCTCCTGCGCAGCGGCCGCCTGCTGGAGACGGCGCCGGACGGCAACGTCCTGTACACGGCCAGCGAGGTGCTCTACCAAGGCACCCCGCTGTTCGAGCAGCTCACCGCCGAGCCGGCCGCGGGCGGTGTGCTCAAGACCTTCGAGGCGCGCGTCCGCGCCGGCACCGTGGGCACCAACCCGGTGTTCTTCGACTACCAGGGGCGCCGCTTCCAGGTGCGGAGCACGGGCACCTTCCGCGCGACCCCGCAGGGGGCGCCCCCCACCGGGGAGGTCTGGCGGGACATCGCGGACGACCCCACCCAGAACGTCTACTTCGAGCTGGAGGCCGCTGACGGCACGCAGGGCCTGGGCATCTGGACCACCCACATCCTGCTGCTGGTCGGCGAGCCGCTGAAAGCGTCGGACATCCGCGGCCTGTTCCCCGGCGCGGCGGCGACCGGGTAGCGGCCGACGCCCCAACCGCCTAGAGGCGCTGCGCCTGCACGCCCCTTCCCAGCCTGAGCGCGCTGAGCGGCGGCGTCGGATCCGTGCTTCTTGCGCGCTCAGGGGATCGGCGGCTCGACCGTGAGGGGCTGGTCGAACTCCAGGTAGGTGACCTCCGTCACCGCCCCCTGCGTCTCCTCGCGCGTGCGCAGTGGCAGCCAGGTGGTGGGGTCGACCACCACCTCGAGCAGGTTGACGCCCGAGCGCATCAGACCCAGCTGCTCCAGCTCCGGCGAGCTGCCGTACTCGAACACGGCACGGAAGGCCGGCTTGCCCCCCTCCTCGACCACCTCGACCTCGGCGCCGGAGTCCAGCACGCGCGCCTTGCCGGTCGCCAGCGCGATCTGCATCGGGCGGAAGACCTGGGCCTGCTTGCGGAAGCCCTCGTTGGTCACTTTGGTCCAGTTGCCCCCCGCGCTCGCCTGGGCCGAGTAGCCGGTGTCGCCGATGATGACGTAGCGCGCAAACTCCTGGCCGTTGGTATCCTGCTCCACCAGCGCGGCCCGGTCGGGAGCCACATAGATGAGGTCGGTGCGGTGCCCGTTGGCCAGCCGCGCGGTGAGCCGGGCGGTCCGCACCTTGTCGAGCGCCGCGATCATGCCGGCGGCGAGGTCGCGGCCCGCGGGAGGCTCGAGCGCCTCCTCCACGCTGGCGCTGGGTGGCGGCGCCGCGGCGATCGCCGCGGCCACCACCGGCGGAGGCGTCGGCGGAGCCACCGTCGCCGTTGGGCCTGCGGCGGGGGTGGCGGCTCGAGTACCGGGCGTGACCGCCACCGCCACCGGACTTCCGGTCTGGATCGGCGGCGGCGGGGGCTTGGGCGGCGCCGGCGTACAGGCCGCGCCGCCGACAGCGATCACCAGAGTAATCCCGCTGGCCAAGCGGAAGGCGAGGGCCAAACCAGAGAACCAGCGCTGCGCCATGGACCGTGTCCCTTCCCGCGAGTCCAAACCGCGGCAGCCAGAGGCCCGCTGCCGTCAAACGCCTCGGCATACTACCAACGGGCCCGCCCGCAGGTCAACGATTGGCTCCGCCGCTGGCCGCAAGCCCCTCGCCCTACTTCCCCAGGCGCCCAGCGCCGCCGCGCGGTTGACGGGCGCGCGGGGGCTCCGTATACTGCGAGCGATTCGGCAGGCAGCGAGCAGGCATGGCCAATCACGGCGCAGTGCTGGTCGGCAGTACCCTAGCTACCGCCGGACGCGAGAAGCCTCTCGCGCTACGGGCGTCCTGGTGGGGCCGCCCGCACCCCACACCGCCACGCGTCGCGCAGGCAGCTGACAGTGTGGATGCCGGGCCCCACCCCCGCGCTGAGCGGCCCGACCCTGTACTGGGAGCGGCGTGAATGGGCACGCTCCCCATCGAGCTGCGCTACGCGCTGGCGTTCGGTCTGCCGTTCCTCCTCGTGGCCCTTACCACGCCGCTGGTGGGGCGCCTCGCCGTGCGCCTCGGCGCGATCTCCCTGCCGCGCGCCGACCGCTGGCACCGGGCACCCACCCCGCTGCTGGGCGGCCTCGCGATCTACGGCGCAGTGGTGGTGAGCCTCGCCCTGCTGGGAGCGCACGATGGCCGCCTGGCCGGCCTGGTCGTGGGCGCCACCCTCGTCTGCCTGCTCGGCCTCGTCGACGACCTCCGCTCCCTGCCGCCGCATGTGAAGCTGCTCGGCCAGATCGCCGCCGCCTGCCTGTTCCTGATCGCCGGTGTCCGGATGGAGATCAGTGCCGCGCCAGCGCTGGTCGCTGTCGAGCTGGCCATCACGATCGTCTGGGTCGTGGGCATCACGAACGCCTTCAACCTGCTCGACAACATGGACGGCCTCTCAGCTGGCATCGCGGCCATCGCCGGCGGGCTGCTGGCGCTGCACAACCTCGCCCAGGGCGATCCGGCCCTCGCGGTGCTCGGCCTCATCGTAGCGGGCGCCGCGGCGGGCTTCCTCGTCCACAACTCGCATCCGGCGTCGATCTTCATGGGCGACTGTGGCAGCCTGACGCTGGGTCTCCTCCTGGCCGGGCTGGCGCTGCTCACCGCGCGCGGCGGCGCGCCCGACCTGTTCCTCAGCTTCCTCGTGCCGGTGGCTATCCTGGCGCTGCCGATCTTCGACACCGGCTTGGTGGCCCTCCTGCGCCGCTACCACGGCCGCCCCATCACCCGCGGCGGCCGGGACCACCTCTCCCATCGCCTCGTCGCGCTCGGCCTCTCCGAGCGGGGGGCGGTGCTCGTGCTGTACGCGCTGAGTGCGGCCTGTGGCGCCTTCGGCCTGTTCGCCATCCATCTCGGCTTCTGGCCCGCCCTGGCGCTGGGCTCCCTGGGCGCGGTGGGCATCGTGCTGTTCGGCGCGTTCGTCGCCCAGGTGCGGGTCTACGCCGAGCCCGCCGCGCCGGTGCGGCCGCCGCCCTGGGTGCAGCCCGCGATGGCCGCCGTTGCCCTCGACGCGGTGCTGATCGCCGTGGCCTATCTCCTCGCCTACCTGCTCAAGTACGAGGGCAACCTGAGCGGGGCGTTCCTCCGCCAGTTCGCCGACTCCTTGCCCTACCTGCTGGCCATCAAGCTCATCGCCTTGCTCGCCGGGGGCGCCTACCGACCCCTGTGGCGCTACTTCAGCATCAGCGACGCCTTCAGCCTGGCTGCCGCGAGCGCCGCCGGCTCAGTGGCGGTCGCGGCAGTGGTAGCGATCACCACCGGCTTCGCTGCCTACTCGCGCTCGGTGTTCGTGATCGACTGGCTGCTGTGCACCACGCTCCTGGTAGCGGCGCGCGTCTCCTTCGCCCTCCTCGCCGACTGGTTCGCGCGGCTCCCCCGCACCGAGAGCACGCGGGTGCTCATCCTCGGCGCCGATGACCAGGGCGACCTCGTGCTCCGCGCCCTGCTCCGCTCTCCCACCTACCACGTCGTGGGGTTCCTGGATCCTGACCCCGCCAAGCGGCAGCGGCGCCTGCGCGGGGTTCCGATCCTGGGCACGCCGCGGGACCTCCTCACGGTGATCGGCACTACGCCGGTGCACGAAGTCGTCATCGCCACCCCGCTCCCGCGCGGACCGGAGCACGAGCGGTTCGTCCGCCTGTGCGAGGAGCTCGGCCTACCCATCCGCGCCGCGGCCACGCTCATGCCCGAGCAGTTACCTGAGGGCCAGCGGGGGAGCGAACGCCACGTATGAGAGCGCTCATCACCGGCGGGGCGGGCTTCATCGGCTCGCACCTCGCTAGCCACCTCCTCGCCAGCGGCGCCACCGTCTGCGTGCTCGATGATCTCTCCACCGGCTCGCGGCGCAACCTCGCGGCCTGCGAGGGCCACCCCCGGTTCCGCTTCGTCGCCGGCAGCGTGCTGGACCGGCCGCTGCTCGATGCGCTGGTGCCGGCGCACGACGTGATCTTCCATCTCGCCGCCGCTGTGGGCGTGCGCCGCATCCTCGCCGCGCCCCGGCAGGCGATCGAGACCAACCTCCGCGGCACCGAGAACGTGCTCGCGGCCGCCGCGCCGTACAAGCCGCGCGTGCTCATCGCCTCTACCTCGGAGGTCTACGGCAAGAACAGTGGCGGTCCCCTGCGCGAGGACGCCCCCTCTATCCTGGGCCCCACCACGGTCACGCGCTGGCTGTACGCGATCACCAAGGCCGCCGACGAGTGCCTGGCGCTCGCCTACACGCGCGAGCTGGGCCTGCCCACCGTGGTAGTGCGGCTGTTCAACACGATCGGGCCGCGCCAGACCGGCCAGTATGGCATGGTGGTGCCGCGCTTTGTCCGCCAGGCGCTGCGCGGCGAGCCGCTCACGGTCTACGGCGACGGGCGGCAGACGCGCTGCTTCACCTACGTGGACGACGTGGTCGCCGCCCTGTGCACCCTGGCCACGCACCCCGGTGCGGTGGGCGAGGTCTTCAATGTGGGCCAGCCGCGGGAGGTGAGTATCGAGAGCCTGGCTTACCTGGTCCGCGAGCTGGCGGGCAGCTCCTCGCCCATCGTGCACGTGCCCTACGACGAGGCCTATGGCCCGGGCTTTGAGGACATGGCGCGCCGGGTGCCCGATGTGAGCAAGCTTCAGCGCCTCACGGGCTTCGTCGCCAAGGTGTCGCTGGAGGAGGCGCTGGAGCGCATCATCGCCGCCATGCGCGACGAGCCCGAAGAGCCGGTCAGCACGGTTGGATAGCTCGTGTCCTTCTTCCAGCGCTACACGGATGCCGCGCTCGAGGCCTGCTGGCTGATAGCAGCCGCGCTCGTCCCGCTGTACTTCGATCTGCTGCGCTCGCAGCCGTTCATGCCCAAGGGGCTCCTGCTGCAGGTGCTCGCCACGCTCATGGTGCTGCTCTGGCTGGTGCAGCGCGCGGCCGCGCGGCGCGCCACGCCCCCAGCCGATGCCCCGGAGCCCGCGGGCGCGCCCTGGCTGTTCGTGGGCCTCGCCGCCGCCGTGGCCCTCACCACGCTGCTCGCGACAGCGCTGGCACCGGTGCCTGGCGTGGCCCTGTGGGGCTCGTACCTGCGGGGCGGAGGCGCCCTCGCCACGCTCAGCTACCTCGTGCTGTTCCTGGTCGTCGCCGACCGGCTGCGCACCCGCGCGCAGCTCGACCGGCTGGTCACCGTGCTCCTCGCGGCCAGCGTGCCGGTCTGCCTGTACGGCCTCGCTCAAGCGCTCCAGCTCGACCCGATCACCTGGGAGCGCCCGAGCGGGATCCGCGTGAGCGCCACGACCGGCAACCCGATCTTTCTCGGCGGCTACCTGATCCTGCTCCTTCCTCTGACCGCCTGGCGGCTGTGGGAGGCGCCGCCGGCCGAGGCCGTCAAGGGGACAGCTAGCCTGAGCGGCGTGGTGACGCTTGCGGGAGCGGTGAGCGGGCTGGCCGTGCTGTTTGTCGCCGCCGTGGGGCGTCCACAGGGCTGGTGGGCGGCGCCAGCGCTGCTCGCCGCCTTCGCCCTCCTGGCGGCGCTCGCTCCGCCGCTGCCCGCGGACGCCGCCGGCCGGCGGCTCCGGCGGGCCGGCTACGCCGCGCTGCTGCTCCTCCAGCTCGCCGTGCTGGGGCTGACGGCCTCGCTGGGCCCGCTGTTCGCGCTGGGCGGGGCGCTGCTGGCCGGACTAGGGGTGGTTGCTGTCCACCAGCGGCGCTGGCGGCTCCTGGGCAGCGCGCTCGGCGCCATCGCGCTGGCAGTGGGGTTCGTGGCCGTGCTGAACCTGCCCCAGTCGCCCCTCACCCCCCTCAAGGAGCGCGTCGTCCTGCTCGCCCGCCTCGGGGCCCTCGAGCAGACTGGCGCTCGCCCCCGCTTGACGATCTGGCACACCACCCTCCAGGGCCTGTGGCAGCCGCTGCCGTCGGAGGTGATGGCGGATCCGGTCGCCGCCCTGCGGCCGCTCGTGGGTTACGGCCCGGAGAGCATCGTGTTCGTGATCAACCGGGTCCTGCCGCCGCCGCAGCAAGTGGAGGCCATGCTCGGGGAGCTGTGGGACCGCTCGCACAACGCCCTGCTCGACGGCCTGGTCACCACGGGCATCCTGGGGCTCATGGCCTACCTGGCCCTGGTCGGAGGCGTGCTAGCGGTCACCCTGCGCCACGCCTGGCGGGAGCTGGCGGGCGGTCGCCCGGGGCTGCAGCTCGCCCTGCTGGTCGCCCTGCTCAGCCATCTGCTCGAGATCCAGTTCAGCATGCTGGTGCTGCCGGGCGAGGCACTGTTCTGGCTGCTGGCCGGCGTCGCGATCGCCCCGCTCTGGCGCGCCAGCGCCGTGCGTTCCGAGAGGGAGGTTACAATCGCGACACAATCGCCGGCCGGCGGGCGGCGCGTCCGGCGGGCGGGGCGTGCCAGCCGGCCGCTCGCGCCGGCGCCGCCAGTGGCCACACCCTGGTGGCCGGTGGGCGCCTACGGCGGGCTCGCCCTGCTCGGCGCGGTGGTCCTCCTGCTGGCCCCGCCGCCCGAGGCCCTGCTGGCCGCCACTGGCGCGTCGCTGAGCGCGCTGGTGCTGGCGCCCTTCGCTGGCGCCCTCGCGCTCACGCCACCGCCGTGGCCGCGCGCCTGGCCCACCCAGGCTGCTGCCCTGGCTGGCGCGCTGCTCCTCCTCACGCTGGTGCTGAGCCAGCACCAGCTCGGCGCGCTGGCCGCGGAGGTGGCCTTCAAGCGCGCCGAGACAGCCCACGGCCAGAACGACTACCCCGGGGCGATCGCGGCGGCGCAGCAAGCGGTGCGCCTCGCGCCCGACCAGGCCGAGTATCTCCACGTGCTGGGGCAGTACTACGCGGCCTTCGGAGGCCTGACGCACGCCGCGCCCCTGACCGGCTTCACCCCCAGCCTCGCGGAGGCGCTGACGACCACGCGCGCGACGCTCCTGGGCCGCGACCAGCTGTTCGCGCTGGGCCGCCTGAGCATCGAG
>Ga0070739_10000338_pt1 | contig 93611 bp, 100 predicted proteins | sample Coa_R1_7_FD_66445 | JGI IMG/M metagenome (GOLD analysis project Ga0070739, IMG submission 66445) | Surface soil microbial communities from Centralia Pennsylvania, which are recovering from an underground coalmine fire - Coalmine... | ecosystem: Environmental > Terrestrial > Soil > Unclassified...
CCCGATGCCCCGGGCGGCCACGATCGGACGCATGGAGTTGAGCCCCAGCATGGCCAGGCGGAACCCGCCCACCTGCCCGATGACGTTGGCGGCCGGCACCCGCACGTCGCTCAGCAGCAACTCGCCGGTGTCCACCCCCCGCACGCCCATCTTCCGGTCGGTGCTGCCGACCTCCACCCCGCTCCAGCTGCGCTCGACGATGAAGGCCGTCACCGCGTTGTGCCGCCGGGCGGTCACGTCCACCTTCTGGTCGGGGCTGTCCGGCAGGGGGGTCTTGGCGAAGACGGTGTACCAGTCGGCCTGGGCCACCCCCGACATCCAGCACTTCGTGCCGTTGAGGACCCAGCCGCCGCTGCCGTCCGGCTCCGCCCTGGTGCGCATGCCCATGACGTCGCTGCCGGCCTGGGGCTCGGAGAGCCCGAAGGCGGCCCGAAGCGAGCCGTCGGCGATGCCGGGCAGGTAGCGCTGCTTCTGCTCCTCGGAGCCGGCGATCATCACCGGTCCGGTGGGCAGCCGGGTCAGCAGCAGCATGAGGGCGGCGGTGTTGGAGTACTTCGCCACCTCCTCGATGGCGATGGTCAGCCCGAGGATGCCGGCGCCCGAGCCCCCGTACTCGGTCGGTATGCACAGGCCCAGGAGCCCGGCGTCACGGAACACCTCGAACAGGTCCTCGGGGTACTCGCCGGTCTCGTCGATGTCGCGGGCCCGCGGCTTGACCTTGTCCTGGGCGATGCGACGGGCGGTCTCCTGAAGGGAAGCCAGCTCGTCGGGCAGCTCGAAGTGCATGGGGGCCATCGTATTGGCGGGCGCGCCCCACCCACCTGTCCGGGGCCGGCGCCGCCGGCGTCCGGGGGCCCTGTGATCAGGCGGTCTTGCGACGCTGGCGGAGCATCCGGCGACGCTCACGCTCGGTCGCCCCGCCCCAGACGCCGTCGCGCTCGCGGTAGGCGAGGGCGTACTCGAGACAGGACTCCCTCACCCCGCACTGGGCGCAGATGGCCTTGGCCGCGCCGGCGTCCTCGTCGGAGATGGGGAAGAAGATGTCGGGGTCGATGCCTCGGCAAGCGCCCCGCTGGCGCCAGGACAGGTTCATGGGGGGGAGATCACATCCTCGTTATGGGGTACTGCTCGAGCCTTCGTCCCTGGGCCGACCGGTACCCGGGGCGGGGTCTACCCCCCGGCTGGCCGCCTGGTCAGGGGACGTACCCCGACCTCGGGCCGGCCATTCCGGCCCAGGAAGAAAACTCCTTCTAGTCACTGACAACGCCGGCGGGCAAGACAGGCATTCCCGGCCCGGCCCGCCAGTCCGGGGCGGCCGGGGCCTCAGGACCCCCGCAGATCGGTCAGAAGGGACCGGCGGGTCGAGTCGGAGAGGGACACCTGGTGCTGGTAGGAGGGGTGGTCGATGGCCAGGGCGACGGGTCCGGCCTCGAAGGCGTCGACCTCGGCCGGCTGGAGGCGGAACCGGACGTAGTGCACCGAGGCGGTCACGTCCTGGCGGGTGAGCTGGGCGGCATGGCCCTCCTCGGCCCGGCTGCGCACCGTGGCCCGGGCCGGGCCGTCACCGATGCGCAGCTCGGCGGCGGTCTCGACCCCGACCAGTTTGGGCAGCCACTCCATGAGCTGGTCCTTGGAGGTCAGCTCCAGGAACAGCGTCGCCGAAAGCTCCCCCGGCTCGGGGATGAGGGGGTTGTAGACGTCGAGCTCGGCCTGGATGGCCTCGTCGGTCAGCATCCGCTCGGCCCGGGCCATCTCCTGGATCTGGAACCGGATGGTGTCGGCGTTCTCGAAGACCATGGAGATGAGCGGCCCCACCTGGATGCGGCGGTGGCCCTTGAGCTCGATGATCCGGTCGCGGAAGCTCTCCCGCTCCCGCTCATAGGCGCGCAGGTCGGCGATGTCGGCGATGGTCAGCTTGGTCATCGGCTGGGGGTCCCTGCGGCCGACCGGCCCCGCCGCCGCGGGGTGGCCGGACGGACAAGGCGCTCTAGGAGGCCAGCGACTGGAGGCCCTGGCCGAAGCGACCGGCGTGGCTCTTCTCGGCCCGGGCCAGGGTCTCGAACCACTCGGCCACCTGGACGAAGCCCTCGTCGCGGGCCGTCTTGGCGAAACCGGGGTACATCTCGGTGTACTCGTAGGTCTCGCCCTCGATGGCGGACTTGAGGTTGTCCTCGGTGGGGCCGACGGCCACCCCGGTGACCGGGTCGCCCACCTCCACCAGGTAGTCGAAGTGCCCGAAGGCGTGGCCGGTCTCGCCCTCGGCGACGGAGCGGAACAGGGCGGCCACGTCGGGGTAACCCTCGACGTCCGCCTTCTGGGCGAAGTACAGGTACCGGCGGTTGGCCTGGCTCTCGCCGGCGAAGGCCTCCTTCAGGTTGGCCTCGGTCTTGCTTCCCTTCAGCTGGGCCATGCGCCCCTCCTCCTTGTCGGTTGGTGCTGGTTCGGTTGGTGCTGGTTGGCTTGGTGCTGCTCGGCTGGCTGGGGACCCCGCCGGGGCGGGCCCGGTAGGTGGCCGTCCGGACGGCGGCTCACGGTGCGGCAGGCGGTCGGGGCCGGCTCAGGCAGGACTCGCAGGTGCCCCGGAAGACCACCTCGGCCTCCCCGACCACGAAGCCCTGCTCCTGTCCGGTGGGCACCACCACCGAGCTGAAGTCGGCGAAGAGATCCCTTACCGCTCCGCAGGAGCTGCACACCAGGTGGTGATGGGAGCCGGTGTCGGGGTCGAAGCGCACCGAGCCGGTTCCCAGGTCGAGGGCCGCCACCTCACCCATGTCGGCCAGATCGTTGAGGGTCTGGTAGACCGTCTTGAGCGAGATGGTCGGCATCACCGACCGGGCGGCGGCGTACACGGACTCCGCCGTCGGGTGGGTCGGGTTGCGGTGCAGCACCTGGAAGATGAACTGCCGCTGGGGGGTCACCTTCCTTCCGCTCTGACGGAACAGCTCCGTCAACTCCTCCGGGGACCGCACCGGGCCAGGCTACCAGCAGCTGTTGTTGTCGAACAATCGTTGTTGGAAGCCGACGGCCATCCGGGCGGACGACCCCTCGGACGCCGCCCCTCGGTGGTTAGGGCAGCCCCGCCCGACTGCGCGATGCTCCGGTGGCCATGAGCCCCACGTCGTCCTTCCGCCGGTCCGACGCCATCGAGGAGCTGGGGCGGCAGACCTTCGACGTGCTGGTGGTGGGGGGCGGCATCACCGGGGCCGGGGTCGCCCTCGACGCCGCCGCCCGGGGCCTTTCCACCGCCCTGGTCGAGCGCGCCGACCTCGGTTCGGGCACGTCCTCCAAGTCGTCCAAGCTCGTGCACGGGGGCCTGCGCTACCTCCAGCAGAAGGAGTACTGGCTGGTGGCCGAGAGCCTGGCCGAACGCCAGCGGCTCCTCCGCAACGCCCCCCATCTGGTCAGTCCCCTCCCCTTCCTCATCCCGCTGTTCGGACGGGCCGGGGTGGTCAACAAGACCGTGGCCAAGGCCTACTCCAGCGCCCTGTGGATGTACGACCTGGTGGGCGGCATGCGCATCGGCCGCCGCCACCGCCGCATCGACCGGGCCGAGGCGGCCCGGCTCATGCCGACCCTGCGCAACGACTCCCTCGTCGCCGGCTTCATCTACTACGACGCCCGCGCCGACGACGCCCGCCTGACCCTGACGGTGGCCCGCACCGCCGCCCTCGACCACGGGGCGGTGGTGGCCAACTACGCCCCGGTGGCCACCGTCCTGCACGACTCCGCCGGTCGGGCCGGCGGGGCCCGCCTGGGCCCGTCGGGGCTGGACGCCGGCCCCGACACCGACGGGATCGAGGTCCGGGCCCGGGTCGTCGTCAACGCCACCGGGGTTTGGTCCGACCAGGTGCGCCAGCCCGACGGGCGGGGCGGGGAGCCGTCCCTGCGCCCGGCCAAGGGGGTGCACATCACCCTGGCCTGGGACCGGCTGCGGGCCGAGGTCGCCGCCGTGCTTCCGGTGCCCGGGGACCGGAGGTCGATTTTCGTCATCCCCTGGGGCAACCGGGTCTACGTGGGCACCACCGACACCGACTACGAGGGGTCCCTCGACGAGCCGCTGTGCACGGCCGAGGACGTCGCCTACCTGCTCCGGGCGGTGAACGCCTTCGTGACCGACAAGGTGTCGGAGTCCGACGTCCTCGGGACCTGGGCCGGCCTGCGGCCCCTGGTGCGCCAGGCGACCACCGAGCGCACCGCCGACCTGTCCCGCCGCCACCTGGTGACGACGGCCGCCGACGGGGTGGTCACCGTCAGCGGGGGCAAGCTCACCACCTACCGCAAGATGGCCGCCGACACCGTCGACGCCGTCATCGAGGTTCTCGGTGACACCGACCAGCGGGGCCGGCGCCGGCGCAGCCCGACGAAGCGGCTGTCCCTCCACGGCGCCGTCGATCCCGAACAGGCCGCTCGCTCACTGGCGGCCGAACGACCGGAGCTGGACCGGGCCGGGGCCGAGCACCTCGTCCGCCGCTACGGGACCGAGGCCGGCCAGGTCGCCGCCCTGGCCGGCGGCGACCTGGCCGCACCGCTGGTGCCCGGCCTCCCCTACCTGGGCGCCGAGGCCCTGTGGGCCTGCCGGCAGGAGATGGCCGCCACCCTCGAGGACGTGCTGTCCCGTCGCACCCGCGCCTTCCTCCTCGACGCCGAGGCGACGGTGGGCGCCGCCTCCTCCGTCGCCGCCCTGGTTGCGCCCGAGCTGGGCTGGGACGACGCCGCCACCACCAGGCAGCTGGCCGCCTTCGCCGCCATGGCCAGCCACGAGCGCAGCGCCGCCGGCATCGGATGAGCGTTCCGTCGCCGGCCGGCCACGGGCCCGCCGCCGCCCCGGTCGCCCTGTCCGCACCCCCCGGCAGCCGACCGGTGCTGGGACCGGCGCTCGTCGAGCTGGCCGAGCCGGTGCTGGCATCGCTGCGGGCGGCCTGTGACCGCGTCGAGACCGACGACGCCGCCTGCGCCGAGGCGTCCCGCGACTGGTGGCCCCTCGCCCTGTCTTGGGCGGCGGCCGGGCGCCTGCCCGCCCGGGCGGGGGCGGTGGTACGTCCGGCGAGCGCTGGGGAGGTGTCCGACGTGCTGCGGGTGTGCCAGGCCTCCGGCGTGCCGGTGACCCCGGCCGCAGGCCGCAGCGGGGTGTGCGGGGCGAGCATCCCGATCCACGGTGGTGTGGTCATCGACATGACCGGCCTGTCCGGGCTGGGAGCGGTGGACGACCGGTCGCTGCTGGTCGAGGTGGCCGCCGGCACCTTCGGCGACGACCTCGAGGCCGCCCTGCGGGCCTCGGCCGACCTGACCGTCGGTCACTGGCCCCAGTCCATGGAGCTGTCCACCGTGGGTGGATGGGTCGCCTGCCGGGGGGCCGGCCAGTACTCCACCCGTTACGGGAAGATCGAGGACATGGTGGTCGGGCTGGAAGCCGTGCTGGCCGACGGCAGCCGGGTCCGCACCGGCGGGCTGGCCCCCCGGGCGGCCGCCGGTCCCGACCTGACCCAGGTCATCCTCGGTTCCGAGGGCACTCTGGCGGTGGTCACCGGGGCTCTTCTGCGGGCCCATCCGGTTACCGGGCACGAGTGGAGGGCCGCCTTCGGCTTCGACTCCTTCGTCGACGGGCTCGACGCCTGCCGGCGGATCCTGCGCCGGGGCGCCACCCCGGCGGTGCTCCGCCTCTACGACCAGGCCGAGTCGGCCCGCAGCTTCGGGACCGGGGACGCCTCGGTTCTGATCGTGCTCGACGAGGGGGATCCGGCCGCCCTGTCGGCCACCGCCACCGTCACCGAGGAGGAGTGCGGCCCGGCCGACCGCCTCGACGATGTCCTGGTCGAGCAGTGGCTGGAGCACCGCAACGACGTGTCCGCCCTCGGGGCGCTCATCTCCCGCGGATACGTCGTCGACACCGTCGAGGTCGCCGCCCGCTGGAGCGCCCTGGACGGCCTCTACCATTCGGTCGTGTCCAGCCTGCGGGCCCTCGACGGCACCCTCGCCGCCACCGCCCACCAGTCCCACTCCTACGCCGACGGGGCCTGCCTGTACTTCACCTTCGCCGCCCGCCCGCCGGATGCGGGCCCCGATGGTTGGGCCGAGCACTACTACAACCGGGCCTGGGACACGGTCATGGATGCCACCATCGCCGCCGGTGGCGCCATCAGCCACCACCACGGCATCGGGCTCAACCGCTCCCGCCACCTGCCGGCCTCCCTGGGACCGGCGCATCGCATGCTGATGGCGATCAAGGCCGCCCTCGACCCCGCCGGCATCCTCAACCCGGGCAAGCTCGGCCTGCCCGGCCCGTGGGGAGCCCCGGCATGGCCGTAACCCCCAGGCTGCTGGACCGCCGGGTGGTCGTGCGGGCCGCCCTGGTGACCACCCTGGTGGCCGCCCCCGGGCTGCTGGGCCTGCGCATCGCCCGGGCGCAGATGGATCCCGGCCGGCCGACCGACCTGTGGGTCGCCGCCATCGGCGTCTCCCTGATCGCCTTCGGCGTCGGTGGCTACCTGGCCGCCAGGCGCAGCGCCGACCTGCCGCTGTCCCACAGCGCGGCGGCCGCCGGCTACGCCTTCGCCGCCCTCACCATCGGCTCGGTGGTCGCCGCCGTGGCCGGTCGCAGTCACATCGCCGCCAGCCTGGTGCTGTTCACCGTGCTGGTGGGGGCGCTGTGCGTCTGTGCCGCCGTGCTCGGCGGGGCGGTGGCCGGCCGCCGCTCCGGCGCCGCATGAGCATCCTCGTCGTCGACGTCGGCACCAGCGGGGTCCGGGCGGCGGTGGTCCGCCCCGACGCCACCGTCGGCCATGTCGATCACCGCCCGGTGCTGCCGACCACCCCCGCCCCCGGCTTCGTCGAGTTCGACCCCCAGGTGATGGCCGAGGCGGTGCTGGAGGTGGCCAACGCCGCTCTGGCCGAGGCCGGGCCGGTCGATGCCGTCGGCATCGCCAACCAGCGGGCGTCGACGATCGTATGGGACCGGGCCACCGGCAAGGCGGTGGGGCCGGGCATCGGTTGGCAGGACCTGCGCACGGTCGGCACCTGCCTGATGCTGCAGGCCCAGGGCCTGCGCCTGGCCCCCAACGCCTCGGCGACCAAGCTCTTGGCCCTGCTCGACATCGCCGACCCCGACCGCCGGGCCGACCTGTGCTTCGGCACGGTGGACACCTGGGTGGCGTGGACACTGTCGGGGGGCGGGCTCCACGTCACCGACTCGACCAATGCCGGGGTCACCGGACTGGTGCACGGGGACGGGTCGGGTTGGTCGGAGGCGGTGCTCGACGCCCTGCGCATCCCGCCTTCGGTCCTTCCGGAGATCGTCGACTCCTCCGGGGTGGTCGGGACGGCCGGTGCCCTGCCCGGCTCACCCCCGATCGCCTGCATCGTCGGGGACCAGCAGGCCTCCCTCATCGGCCAGGGCTGCACCAGGCCGGGGCTGGCCAAGGCGACCTTCGGCACCGGTGGGATGCTGGACGCCTGCACGGCTGCGCGCCCCGACTTCGCCACCCGGGGAGGGGCCGGCACGTTCCCGATCGTGGCCTGGCGGCGCCACGGCCGGCTGCACTGGGGGGTGGAGGCGGTGATGCTGTCCGCCGGCACCGCCGTCGAGTGGCTGCGCGACGACCTGGGCCTCATCACCACCGCGGCCGAGTCGGGGCCCCTCGCCGCCAGTGTGGCCGACACCGGCGACGTGTGGTTCGTGCCCGCCCTGCTCGGCCTGGGTACGCCGGTGTGGGACTTCGGCGCCCGGGGGACGCTCCTCGGGCTGAGCCGGGGCACCAGCCGGGCCCAGGTGGTCAGGGCGGTGCTGGAGGGGGTCGCCCACCGGGGCGCCGACCTGCTGGAAGCGGCCGAGGCCGACGGCGGGCTCGACCTGGCTTCGCTCCGGGTCGACGGCGGGATGACCGCCAACGACACCTTCGTGCAGTTGCTGGCCGACGCCACCGGCCGGCCCATAGAGGTTTCCCCCGTGCTCGAGGCCACCACCCTGGGGGCCGCCTTCATGGCCGGGCTCGCCACCGGGGCGTGGGCCGACGAGGACGAGATAGCCGCCACCTGGGCGCCCCGGGTGGTGGTCGAACCGGGCCGCCGCAGCGACCGCCAGCGCTGGCTGGAGGCTCGGGGCCGGGCCGCTGGCACCGTGCCCGAGCTCTCCGCCCTGGACTTCTAACGGGGATGGCCCCGCCGCCGCGCCGGGGCTGAGTTCGACCTCCACGTCCCTCTCGACCCCGGCGCCGTCGGGAGCGTTACATCCTCCGGCTCCGGACCGGCCAAAGCGGTTATCGCCCCTCGCCGGGGGGACCGGACCTCAGTCAGTCGGCGTAGACCTGGACCTCGCGTCCGTCGGGATCGAGGAAGTAGACGCTGTTGTCGGTCTCCCGCTGCACCGGATATCCCATATGGGCGGCGCGCTGGCGGACATCGCCCAGGTCCTCGGTGCGGAACAGCAGAGACCCGCCGGTCACCGGTCGCCCGTGGGCGGCGTCGATGCACAGCGGCAGGCCTTCGAGGGCGAGGAACCTGTCCTCCCCTTCGGCCACCACACCCAGGCCGAGGAACTCGACGTAGAAGCGCCGGCACTCCCGCCACTCGTTCGAGTACAACGTGATCGAGCGGCACTCCACAGCCGGGAAACGTAGAGGCCGGGGTGTCCGGGGACAAGACGGGATCACCGTCACCCCCGTCAGGCCCGGACCGACGCCACCTCCAATACCGGCAACCAGCCGGCGCCCTTGCTCAGCCGGTCACCAGCCGGGCCGTCGCCCGCCGGCCGCCGAGCTTGACCACCTCGATGGCGCTGGGCATCTGCTCTTTGATCTCCGAGGCGTGGGTCACCACCAGCACCTGGCGGAACCGGCCCCGGAGGCGCTCGAGGGCGACCAGCATGCGCTCCTTGCGCTCCTCGTCCAGCGGGCCGAACACCTCGTCGAGAACCAGCAGGCCGACGGCCCCACCGGACTGGAAGCGGACCTGCTCGCTGATCGCCACCCGCAGGGCCAGGTTGGCCATGTCGGTCTCCGACCCCGAGAAGCGATCCATCCCGTAGGCGACGCCGGCGTCGCGTATCTGGATCTCGTAGGTGTCGGGGTCGACCTCCAGCCGGTCGTACTCGTGATCGGTCAGCTCGGCGAACAGGTCGGCGGCCTGGGCCGACAGGCGGGGCCCGACGCTGGCCACCACCGTGTTGCGGAAGCCGTTGAGCAGCTCGGCCAGGCGCGACAGGTGGCGGGCCTCCTGCTCGGCATCGGCCAGCTTGAGGTGCGCCGCCTCGGCGTCGGCCAACCTCGTCTTCGCCGCCTCGAGGGTGGCCGCCGCCGCCGCCCGGCCGGCCTGGGCGGCGCGGGCCTCACCGATGGCGGCGTCGTAGGCGGATCGGGCCGCCGTCGCCTCCGCCTTGGCCCGGCCCAGCGACTCCGGCCTGAACCCGAGCGCCTTCACCTTGTCCCTCATGTTCTGCAACCGCCCGTCGAGGTCGGCCAGGTGGTCCGACTCGGCGGCCAGGTCGGACTGGGCGCTCTGGCGCCGCTCGAGCCGGCCCCGCAGCCCAGCCGCCTCCGTCATGGCCCGCCGGCCCCGGTTCACCCGGGCGGCCAGGGCTTCCGCCTCCCCCTCGGCCGGCTCCCGCCCCAGGGCCTCGACGGCCCCCCGGTGGACCGCCTCGGCCTCGCCCCGGCGTTGTCGGGCCAGCTCGTAGGCGGCATAGGCCCGGCGGGAGGCCTTGAGCCGCTCTGCCTCGGCGCGGGCGGACGCTGCCGCCGCCCGGGCCGCCGCTGCCGCCGTCTCCCGCTCGGCGGACAGGGCGGCGGTGGCAGACTCGGCGGCGGCCACGTCGGCCGCCCGGTGGGACTGCACCGCCTCGAAGGCCTCGCCCAGGCCCTGCCCGCACACCGGGCAGTCCTCGCCCCCGGTGAGCGCCGCCGCCCGCTCCAGCGCCGTCCGGGCCCGCTCGAGGTCGGCCTGGGCCGCCCCCAGGCGGCCCTCGATCGAGGCCAGCTGACCCGCCCGGGCCTCGGCCTCGGCCTGCATGGCCTCGAGGCCGTCCTCGTCCGGAGGCTCCACCGGATCGGGGACCGGTACCCGGTCGAGGGCGGCAGCGGAGGCCACGGCCGCCTTCACCAGCTCGAGGCGGGACTCGACTTCGGCCAGGCCGGCGCACTCCGCCTCCAGCCGGGCCATCTGCTCGGCCGCCGAGGCGAGGAGGTCCAGCTCCTGTCTGAGGGCGGCCACCCGCTCGGCCACCCGGTTGCGCTGGTCGCGCAGGGCCACGCCCTCGCGGACCAGCGCCTCGTGCTCCTGGCCCAGGGCGGCGAGCTCCTCGGCCGCCCTCGAGGCCCGCTCCCACGCCGCCGACGCCCGCTCCGCCGCCGCCTCGGCCGCTTCGCCGGCGGCGGTCGCCTCGGCCAGCAGTCGCTCCGCCTCGGTCACCGCCTCCCGCCGGTCGGTGAGGTCGGGCACCATCTGGCGCAGGCGGTCGAGCTGGGCCTCGGCGTCGCGTGCGTCCCGCCGGGCGGAGTCACGGGCGCCGTCGACGGGGGTGATGCCGAGCAGCTGGAGCACCAGCCGGCGCCGGTCGGCCGGTTGGTGGGAGGAGAAGGCGGCCAGCTGCTTCTGCTCGGCGAACACCGAGGCGCGGAAGGACACGTCGTCCATGCCCAGGACCGAGTGCACGTAGCGCGACGTGTCCCGTACGCCCTCGGCCACCTGGGCGTCGTCGGCGAAGGCCCGGGCCCGCACGGTGGAGTTCTGGCCGGCGATGGTGCGTCGGACCAGGTACAGGTGGCCCTCGTGCTCGAACTCGACCTCGGTGATGCAGTCGGCGTTCACGCCCGAGGTCCGGATCTCGTCCTTGGCCGTGCGGGCCCGGCCGTACAGGGTGAAGAGGATGCTCTCCAGCAGGGTGGACTTTCCGGCGCCGTTGCGCCCGTAGATCCCGACCAGGCCGGGGGGGATCTCGATGTCGAGGGCGTCCTCGAACACCCGGTAGTTGCGCAGGTGGAGCCGGGTGATCCTCATGCCGTCTCTACCGCCCGGGCGAGGTACTCCTGGCCGAGGCCCTGCAGCCGGGCCCGGTCGAAGCCGGTCAGATCCTGGCCCTCGACATATCGGCTCCACTGCGCCGGCATCGACGCCATGTCGGGCAGCTCGACCGGTGCGCTGGAGTCGGCGAAGGACGGCTCCAGCTTGACGTGGATGGCGTGGTCGGCGGCGGCGCGGATCTCCTGCATGTCGAGCAGGCGGTAGGACTCGGGGTCGACCCCGTCTATGAACAGGCGGGCCACCGCGCCGTCGGGGACGGAGGAGACCCGCTGCAGCACCGCCTCGCCCAGCTCGGCGACCGTCAGCCCGGTCGCCACGACGGTCGGGAGGGTGAGGAGCGGCCGCTGGCCCGACAACGGCAGGTGGCGGCACTCGCCGGTGTCGGTGTCGAGCACCACCACGCCCTTGGGCTTGTCCGGGTCGTCGGCGAAGGAGAAGGTGTCGGTGGACCCGGCGTACCAGATGCCCTCGGCCACCGCGGTGTGGAAGTGGTAGTGGCCGAGGAGGACGAAGTCCGAGCGCAGCAGACCCGCATCCACCTCGATCTCGTTGATGTCGGCGTAGCGGGGCTCGACCTGGGTGACCCGGGGGTGGGTCAGCAGGAGGTTGGAGCGATCGAGCGAGCGCGACCGGTCCGCCTCCGCCAGGGCGTCGAGGGTGGCCTCGACGGTCAGCATCTGGGGTACGGCGTGCACCACCAGACCGGGGAGCTCGAAGCGCTCGTAGGTGAGCCGGTGGGCGAAGTGCATGCCGTCGAAGGCGTCGGCCAGCGCCGAGTAGGGGCTGCCGGTTCCGGGCAGGCGGGGGGTGTCGTGGTTGCCGCTGATCACCACCGCGCCGATCCCGTGGTCGCGGATCCGGGCCAGGGCCCGCTGGGCGACCCGGAACGACCGGTAGGTGGGACGGGGGTGGTCGAAGACGTCGCCGAGCCACACCACCAGGTTGGGCTGCTGGGCCAGAGCCAGGTCCACCGCCGCCTCGAAGGACACCTCGAAGTCGCGCTCGCGTTGGTTGACCCCTTCGGCCGTCGTCGCCGGGTAGTAGGACCGGCCCAGGTGGGCGTCCCCGATGGCCGCCACCCGCATGGCTAGTCCACCAGGGCGGCCACGTTGGCCGCCGCCGTGGGGCGGGGAGCCGGCGGAGCCGGCGCCCGCCGCACCACATCGTCGTAGAGATGCACGGTGGCCGGCACGGCGAAGGGCGCCGCCAGGTTCACCACCAGGCACTCACCCGGCATCAGGGTCTGGATCTCCGGGCCCAGAGACGACAGGTCCTGCTTGGAGGAGGCCCGCAGGATGTTGCGGTCCTTCTCGTCGGCCAGGCCCAGGATGAAGAAGGTGTTGAACTGGCTGAGCAGCTCGTCGTCGAGCAGCTTGGGCTGCTGGGTGATGGCACACAGCCCCACCTTGAACTTGCGCCCCTCGCGAGCCACCCGGGGGAACACGTTCGACTCGCGGTCCTTGCTCGACCCCAGCACCCGCTGCGCCTCCTCGAGCACGATGGCGACCACGGGCAGGGCGTCGTGGCGGCCGGGGTCGTCGAGGTAGGCGGTGGACCACTCCCCCAGCACCCGGCGGGTGAGGAAGGACGCGATCAGGACCTCCTCGGTCGAGCCCAGCCCGCTCACGTCGATGAGCACCACCTTGCCCTCGGAGAGGTCGCGCACCACCGCTGATCCGACCGATACGCCGGCGTCGGTGGCGACGCAGGACAGCCCGACTATGCGGCGGGCCCGGCGGTGGACCACCTGCAGGGTGTTGAGGGCGACCCGGCCCTCCAGCTCGACGTCGCGAAAGCCAGGCAGGTCCTCCACCCGGGCCAGCTCGAGCAACCACGAGAGTCCTTCGGTGCCGTAGTGGCGCTCGAGCTCGAAGAGGGCCTCCTCCTGGGGCCGGCTCCACTCGTAGGCGGTGCGCAGGTCGTCGACGCTGAGCTCGCCCAGGCTCACCTTGAGCATGGAGGTGCCGACCAGGCTGCGGGCCGCGTAGGTGCGCAACCGCTCCGGTGCCCACGGGTGGGCCGCCAGGGCGGGGCGGTACTCGCCGTGCGGGTCGACGATCAGCAGCCCGTAGCGACCGGACCTCTGCATCACCGCCCCGGCCAGCACCCGCATGAGATTGGACTTGCCCATGCCGGTGGTGGCGAAGATCCCGACGTGGCTGGCCAGGCTGGCCCCCGGTATCCCCACCTCGAAGTCGACCTCCGCCTCCCCGCTGCGCAGGAGCCCCACGGGCAGGTCCCCCATGCGACTGGCTAGGAAGGCGAAGTCGTGCGGCTCGGGTGCCACGACCCGCGAGAACTGGGTGGGCAGGCTCTTGGGCTTGCGGAAGCTGCAGCCGTCGGGGCTCAGGTACCCGAGGCAGCGGCACTCCGCCACCCGGTAGGTGCGGCGCGACTGCTCGTGGACCGGGTGCAGCCCGGCCTCGCCCCTGGCGTCGTCGGCCAGGAGGGTGCCGGCCACCCGCTCGGCCCAGCCCGGCTCGCGGTGCTCGGTGCCGTAGGTGACGTCGACGACCCGGAACAGGTAGCGCCGGCCGGTGGCCTCGTCCACCCCGACCAGCAGCTCCCCGAGGAAGAGATCCTCCTCGGGGGCGGCCCGGAACACCGCCTCCAGCACGTTGCGTCCGAACAGGCGCCCCCTGGGGGCGGGCGCCTCGGCGTTCATGCCCTCTCCATGAGCCGGTGGCGGTCGTCGAAGGCCCGCTCCCTCACCTCGGGTGGGACCCCCGCTCGCTCGAGCGCCTCGTCGAGGCTGGCCGCCGCCTCGTGGCGAAGCCATCCGGGACAGGCGGCCAGCCGGTCGGCCACCGACAGGGGGTACGGGTAGCCCGGGAAGCCGGCGTCGTCGGCCACCGCCGCCACCAGCCGCAGCGCCCACTCGGGATCGGTGGCCGCCGGCAGGTCGACCCGGAAGGCGTAGCGGGCGTCGGGGTCGAGCCGGGCCACGACCACCTGCAGCTCCGGCCAGCGCGAGCCGGCCCGGGTGCGGGCCACTGGGGCCCACCAGCGGGTCCGCTCACCGAGCAGGCGGGCGGCCTCAGACTCCAGCCGGGCCACCAGGGGGGCACCACCGCAGGCCAGCGAGGAGTGCTTGGTCACCCCGGCCACGGTGATGCCCCTGGCGGCGGCGGCGGCGAAGATCCGGCCGGCAAGGCTGGCCTCCAGCCGCCAGTCGGGCACCAGGTCGCCGTCGACCAGCACCAGGGTGCCGGCAGCGGCGTCGTCGACGCAGGTGCGCAGCGCCTGCCACTCGTCCCAGTCCCGCAGCAGGTTCACATCGACGGCTACCCCGTCGCCCGGATCGAGCCCCGCCGCCAGCGCCGCTGGCCGGCCGTGGTCAGCGCCGAGTAGATGGGCCCGGGCGGGGGCGTCGTCCTCGGCCACGCAGGCCCCGCCCCGGAAGCAGACCCGCGCCGCCCGGGTCAGATACACCTGCAGGCAGCGGGCGTCGGCTACCAGGGCCTGGCCCCCGTCGACCGCCCAGGTCTCCGCCGGGGCCACCGGCCCGCCCAGCGGCCGGGCGACCAGCTCGGCCTCGAAGTCCAGCTCGGTGGTCTCGCCGGCCGACACTGTGCGGTCCCCCGCCAGCAGCAGGCTGGCCAGGCGGGCGGCGACGGCGGTCAGGCCGTCGTGCGAGGACGGGGCGGGGACATCCACGACCCCCAGGGTGGGCCCCGCCTGTGACAGCCGCGGGGGGCGGATCGGGTCCAGGCCAGCGGCGGTCTCGTCGACGGCGAATGACATGGTTGTTATTCTGGCAGCGGCGGGGGCCGCAGTGGGACACTGGAGGCGACGGTGAGCCGGCCGGGTGACCGCGGCTCGGGCCCGCAGCACGGGCACCGGGTCGAGGAAGGTCGGGGCTCCGTAGGGCAGGGTGCTGGCTAACGGCCAGTCGGGGCGACCCGCAGGAAAGTGCCACAGAGACAGACCGCCGATGGCCGGTCCCGAGCTTCGCTCCGGGCCGGCACAGGTAAGGGTGAAACGGTGCGGTAAGAGCGCACCAGCGCACCGGGCGACCGGAGCGGCTGGGCAAACCCCACCCGGAGCAAGGCCAAACGTGGGACAGGGCGGCCCGTCCGGCCCGCAAGGGCAGTCCCCAGGTAGGCCGCACAGATGGATGGTCACCGAACCGGGCACCCGCAAGGGACCGGGGAACAGAACCCCGCCTACAGGCCGGCTCACCGTCATCACCCCCACGCCCGCACGTCCGGCAGGCGGCGGGCTCAGCCCGGCAGGCCCAGCAGCCAGTCACGCACCAGGGTGGCGAGCTCGGCGTCGCGCCGGCGCAGAGAGTGGTCCCCTCCGTCCAGGAAGCTGAGCGTCACCGGCCCCGGTATGGACGCGACCTCCCGCTCCAGCTCCACCGGGGCGCCGAAGGCGTCCCTGGTCCCTGACACGAACAGGCACGGCAGGTCGAGGGCGGCGAAGTGGTCGACCCGCAGCCGGTCGGGGCGCCCGGGCGGGTGCAGCGGGTAGCTCACCAGCACCAGGGCCGCCGCCGCCAGGCCCTCCGCCGCCGCCATGGAGGCCATGCGGCCGCCCATCGACCGGCCGCCGAGGGCGATGCGGGCCGTCGACACCCCGATGCGCCCGGCCAGCTCCTCGGCCGCCCGGCGCACGGTGGCCATCAGCACCGGGGCGGCATCGGGACGCCGCCGACCAGCAGCCCGGTAGGGGAACTCGACGCGCTCCACGGCAAGACCGGCCCCGCTGACGGCGGCGTCGATAGCCACCAGGGCGGGCTGGTCAGGCCCGGCACTGGCGCCCGGCGCCAGCACCAGCCCGGCCGGGCCGGGCTGGCGGCGCCGGCTCACAGGGCCCTCCAGTACACGATTGCCGCCTCTCCGTCGACGGCGTCCGGTATCCGCCCCACGGCGCGAAAGCCCAGCCGCTCATAGAGACGACGGGCCGGGTTGGACTCGAAGACCAGGTTGAACTGCAGGGCGTCGAAGCCCAGCCGGACGGCCTCCTCCATGGAGTGGCGAACCATCTCCTCCCCCAGCCCACGCCCCCGGTGGGAGGCGGACACGAAGTAGCCGGCGTTGGCGATGTGGGCGGCTCGGCCGACGAAGTTGGGCTTGAGGTAGTAGGCGCCGACCACCCGGTCGCCGTCCTTGGCCACCACCACGGCGGCGGTGTGGGCCAGCCAGTAGTCCTCGAACTGGTCCCATCCGAGCGGAGCCGCCTGGGGGAAGCCCTCGGCCGCCTCCACTATGGCGGTGAAGGCCTCGAACAGGCCGGCGTGATCCTCCGTGGCGGCGGGGACCAGCCTCGGCCGTGCCTGCATTCTCCGGGACCGTAGTCAGCCCACGCCGAGGCGGCCGGACTGGACCTGCTTGGCGCCCCGGCGCGCTCCGTCTGACGCCGCCTCTTGCGGCCGGCCGGAAGAGATCAGATGGCGACCGGGCGCATCCTCCGGCGGCTGGGGTGCTCGGCGGTGGCGGCCAGGCAGGCCAGGCGGGACCACTGCAGGTCCGCCACCCGGGCCAGGTGCACCAGGCTCTCGCGTTCGCGCTGTCGCACGGTCAGGCCGGATCCGCCGACGAGGAAAACCAGGCGGGAGCGGGTGAGCTCGGCCACCACCATTCCGTCGACGCTCGCGCCGGGGGCCGAGCCCAGACCAAGGGCCACCGCCGTCAGCCACTGCAGCGGCGGCAGCGGCCCGCCCCGGCAGGCGAGCAGCTCCTGGTTCTCAACGCACAGGACCGCCGACCAGGGGGCCTGGGTCAGCTCGGAGGCGCTCCGACACAGCGCCTCGAGGACCTCGTCCGAGTCGGGGGCCTCGACGATGTCGACGGCCGCCTCCAGCTCGAAGGTGAGCCGGTCCGCGCCCCCTTCGACGGGGCGGACGTCTTCGACCTTGACCCCGTCCACCTGTTGGATCTCCCTCACCATGAGGTCGACCAGGTCGGCGCCGGGCAGGTCGACCGCCAGCTCGTCCACGGCCATGCCGGCGTTGCGCTCGAGGATGTCAATGCCGACGACGTCCCCCCGAACCGCCCCGATCCGGCTGGCCACCGAGCCGAGAGCCCCGGGCCGGTCCGTCAGCCATATCCGCAGCAGGAAGCGAGCCACGCCAGCAGGGTAAGGGAGCGCCATGAACGCCAGGGGTCGCCAATGAGTCGGGAGTGTGAAATCCCCCCGGCCTCCACCTCGTCCACCGGCGACCGCCCGGCGCCGGGTGTCAGGCGGTGACGGTGGCCAGATGATGGCGCTCGTTGTAGGAGCGCAGGCTGGCGCCTCGGGGCCCGACGGCGATGCGGGAAACCGCGGCGACGTCGAGGAACATGCGCCAGGCGACCTGGTCTCCCACGCCCAGGCACCAGGCGATGGCGGCTTTGATCGGAGAGACGTGGCTGACCACGACGATGTCGGTCTCCACCGCCCGGGCGGCCAGCTCCTCGCAGGCGGCCCGCACCCGCCGTCCGCAGGCGGCCAGCGACTCGCCCCCGGGCGGGGCGTAGTCCGGATCGGCCCGCCAGCGCTCCCAGAGTGACGTGGGGACCTTGGCCAGCGGCCAGCCGTCGTACTCGCCGTAGTCGAGCTCGATCCAGCGATCGTCGACCAGAATGTCGGCCGCCAGGCCCAGGGCGCCGGCGGTCTGGCGGGCCCGGAGCAGCGGGCTGCACACGACCTCGGTGGCCCCGGCCACTGCCGCCGACGTCGCCTCGGCCTGGCGCCGGCCGAGCTCGGTCAGCGGAGGGTCGTCCCGACCGAGGAGCAGTCCGGCGGCATTGGCCTCGGTCTGGCCGTGGCGTACCAGCACTATCAATGGGTCAGCCCCGCACGAGGATGCGGCCGCACTGTTCGCAGGTGACCACCTCGTCCTCGGGAGCCCGCCGGATTCGGGCCAGCTCGGTGGCCGGAAGGCTGAGATGGCAGCCGCTGCAGCTGCCGTTGACGATCTGGGCCGCCCCAACCCCGCCCAGGTGCCGGCGGAGGTGCTCGTACTGGTCGAGCAGGGCGGGCGGCACCGACGGGACCAGCGCCTGGCGGGCCTCCTGGTGTCTGGCCTCCTCGTCGGCCAGGGCGGCTTCGGCCTCGGCCAGCTCGGCGGTGAGCTCGGCCCGGCGGGCTTCGAGGCGGCCGACCTCGCCGTCCAGAGCGGCCAGCTCGGCGTCGAGGGGCTCGCGCTCCTCCATGACCAGGAGGATGTCGTCCTCGAGGCTCTTCTGGCGGCGCTTGAGCGAGGCCACCTGGTCCGACGCCGCCTGCAGGTCCCTGGGATCGGCGATCTCGCCGGAGTAGAGGCGCTTGTCGAGGGCGGTGGCCCGCGAGACCGCCGTTTCGACGTCGGCTTCGAGGGAGGACTGCCTGTCGGTCAGCTCGGTCAGCTGCGCCTGCAGGGCCCGGCGACGCTCCTCCAGCCGGGCCGCCTCGGCCTCCGCCTCCCGCAGCCCGAGGCGGGCGGGATGGGCCTCCCGCCGGTGGCGCACCTGGTCGATGGAGGTGTCCTCGGCCTGGAGCCGGAGCAGCAGCTGCTGGGCGTCCACTGCCGGGCAGGCTAATGGTCAGACCAGGCTGGAAAGGCCGCCGTCGACGGCGATGACCTGCCCGGTGACGTAGCTGGCGTCCTCGGAGAGCAGGAAGGTGATCACCGAGGCCACCTCCCAGGCGGTCCCCTGGCGACCGAGGGGGACCGGGGTGGTCGCCCGGCCTGGGCGTCCCTCGGTCGCCAGCCGCCCCAGGGGCGTGTCGATCAGACCGGGCGCCACCACGTTGGCCCGGATGCCCCGGCGGGCCCCCTCGCGGGCGACGTGACGGCCAAGGCCGGCCAGGGCCGCCTTGGAGGCGTCGTAGGCGGGGACCTGACTGCCGGGCTTGAGACCGGCGACGGAGGAGACGAAGACGACGGCCCCGCCTTCCGGCATCAGCGGGAGGGCCGCCCGGCACAGCAGGAAGTGGGACCGCACGTTTACGGCGAAGACCTGGTCCCACTGCTCGGCGCTGGTGCCTTCGAGGCGACGGCCCAGCCCGATCCCGACGTTAAGGACCAGACCGTCGAGGCCGTTCATCAGAGCGGCGGCCTCCCCGGCCAGCCGCTCACAGACCGGCACGGAGGACACGTCGACCACGATCACGTGGGCGGCCGCACCCTCGCCCCGCACCAGCTCGGCGGTCTCCTCCGCCGCCGTCTGGTCGAGGTCGGCCACCACCACCTCGGCTCCCAGACGCCCGGCCAGCACGGCGGTCGCCCGGCCGTTGCCCGGCGGGGCCTCGGGGTCGTCGCTGCGGCGGGTACCGCCACCGACCACCAGCACCCTGCGGCCGGCCAGCCGATCCGACCGCTCAGCCCCGGCCAGGATGGGCCTCGCGAATCCGGGTCTCGAGCATCGATTCCGGGCGCTCCCAGTAGTGGCGAAGGAGGCGGATCACCTCGCACCCCTCGCCCAGGGAGCACCGCAGCATTCCGGGGACGGCCTCGTCGAGGACACCGGGGCACTGCATTGCCATCTCCATGAGAGAGTCCGCCGGCTCCCGAGGGTCAGTCGCGCGAGCCGGTGGCCCTGAACACCATGCGGGCCACGTAGAAGCCCACCACCAGGGCCACAACGGGCATGATCACATGGCGCAGGACGGCCAGGGCCAACCAGGCGGTGGCGTAGATGCCGCCGGCGACCACGAAGAACGAGACAGTGGCGGGTACCACCCGCTGTGCCAGGGAACGATCGTGGCGCTCTAGTGCGGACATGGCGGAGCCTCCTTGCGACAAGGGTAGACCTCGCCGGCGGGAGACGCCCGGATGCGCCGACCCCCACTCGGCGGGGGCCGAGGAGACCTCAGTCGTCGACCACGGCGGTGGCGGAGCCGCTGAAGACCTCTTTGCCGTCCTGGTTGGTCGTGATGAGGGCCAGGTCGACCAGCCACTCCGAGCCCTCCTGCCTGAGCGCCTCGACCGTCGCCCGGGCGGTGAGGGTGTCGCCCGGCCACACCTGGGACGTGAAGCGGCCTCCGAAGCGGCGGATCCGTCCGTCGCCGACCCAGTTGGTGACCATCTTGCCGGTCATGCCCATGGTGAGCATCCCGTGGGCGAACACGCTGGGATAGCCGGCCACCTTGGTGGCGAAGACCTCATCGCTGTGCAGTGGGTTGTAGTCGCCCGAGGCGCCGGCGTACTGGACGATCTGGGTGCGGCTCAGGTCGTCCACCACCACCTCCTCGTGCTGGTCGCCCACCGACAGGCTCTGGCGCGACAGTGCCATCAGGATCCCTCCCCCACCGGTCGCTCCGTGCGCACCCCGACGCTGCGGGCCGTCACCACCAGCTCCCCCTTCTGGTCGCGGTACTCGGTGATCGACTCGCTGAAGACCAGCTTGCCTGCCCGCCGTCCCTCCTTCTCCCACCTCTCGCCTGGCCGGGTGGTGGCCGTCAGCACGTCGCCCGGCCGCAGGTTGCGGTGGTACTCGTAGTGCTGCTCGGCATGCAGACCGGTGCCTCCACCTCCACCGGCCCCACCTCCACCGGCCCCGCCTCCCCCGCCTCCGCCGCTTCCCTCGCCGCCACCGCCACGGCGGGCGCCGGACGGGTTCCGCCCGGAGCCGAACCAGGGCTGGCCGATCCTCGGGCGCAAGCCGTAGTTCGGGTCGAACTGGGCCGATGCCTGCACGAAGGTGGGCGGGGCGATGATCGAGCCCACTTCGGTGCCGGCGGCGTAGTCGGGGTCGTAGTAGATCGGGTTGGCGTCACCGATGCTGCGGGCGAACATCATTATGTGGCCCGCCTCGACAGGGAACCTTTCCGCAGCCATGTTCTCCTCCTCGGGTCAGTGGGCCGATCCTAGAAGGTCCACCGGGTGGGGGTTCCGGTGAAGTCGTTCTCGTCGAGGCCGAAGGCCCACACGGGGGTGAGCCGGAAACAGGCGTTGGATCCGAAGAAGTCGACCGAGTAGTCGGTCCGGTACTTGGCATTGACCAGGTCGGTGAACCGCGAGATCGATCCGGGGTCGAACGTCCTCTCCACGTCGCCCTCCACGACCACGGGCTGCAGCGGGTTGTCTGTGGTGATCACCGCCCTGGGGTGGGCCGCCAGGTTGCGCGTCTTCCGGGAGGAGCCGCCCGAGCTGAACCATGCCCGGCCGTCGTCCCAAATTCCCCACACCGGCATGACGTGGGGGCGACCGTCCTGGGTCACCGTCGCCAGCCAGTAGTCGTGGGAGCCCATCAGCCGCTCGACCGCCCACGACCAGGGGAGGAGGCCCCGGCCCTCGCTGGCCCCGACGATCCCGTAACCCGGCATGTGGGGACGGCTGGCGGTGGGCTCCACAGGGACCTCCGGCTTGTTGTGGACGAGGGCCGCCGATACTGGCACGGTCCGCAGGCCGCCACCACGGTTTCGGCCGCCGGGGACCCGGGATCGACCGGAACGGGATCGGGAAGCGGGACTACGGTGAGCCGAGGGCTCCGGCCGGGGTGGCCGTCCTGTCCGCGTCGAGCCGGAGGTGGGAAGTGAAGTTCGTCTGGTTCAACCTGATGCCGTGGCCCTACCTGGACGATGACTTCCGCAGCCAGCACCGATCGGTATGGGTGGACATCGACCGCCGGCTCTACGACCCGGTCAAGGGCCATGCCCTCTACCACGAGTACATGGACCAGCTCGAGTACGCCGACTCCGTCGGGTTCGACGGCATCGGCGTCAACGAGCACCACCAGAACGGCTACGGGTTGATGCCGTCGCCCAACATCATCGCTGCCGGTCTGGCCCGGCGGACCTCGCAGGCAGCAATAGCGGTGATCGGGAACTCCATCGCCCTGTACAACCCGCCGGTCAGGGTGGCCGAGGAGTTCGCCATGCTGGATGTCATCTCCGGCGGGCGCCTGCTGGCGGGGTTCCCCGTCGGGACCTCGATGGACACCAACTACTGCTACGGGCAGATCCCGTCTCTCACCCGCGACAAGTACGCCGAGGCGCACGAGCTGATCCTGCGGGCGTGGACCGAGGAGGAGCCCTTCGCCTTCGACGGGAAGTACAACCAACTGCGCTACGTCAACGTTTGGCCGAAGCCGATCCAGACGCCGCACCCCCCCATCTACATCCCCGGGGGCGGGTCCGTGGAGACCTGGGACTTCTGCGTCGAGAACAACTACAACTATTCCTACCTGTCCTTTGGTGGCTACATCGCCGGCAAGCGCCTGCTCGACGGCTACTGGGAGCGGGTGGCCGCCCTCGGCGCCGACGAGTCTCCCTACCGGGGAGCCTTCGCCCAGATCATCTGCGTGGCCGACACCGATGCCGAGGCGGAGCGCCTATACAGCGAGCACGTCCTCTACTTCTACAACCGGTGTCTGCACGTCTACCCCGGCTTCGCCGACGCCCCCGGTTACCGCACCATCAAGACCCTCCAGACCGGCGCCCTGGGCGCCCTGCGCGAGGCCGCCCGCCGGCGCTTCTCCGAGCTGAGCTGGGGCGACCTGGTCGAGAACGGGAACGTGATCGCCGGCAGCCCGGAGACGGTCCGCCAGCGAATGGAGGAGATGATCAAGGGCCTCCACATAGGCACCGTCTTCTGCCTCATGCACAACGGCAACCAGCCCGACTGGAAGACCCGTTACTCGACCCAGCTCTTCGCCGAGAAGGTCATGCCCAAGCTGCGCGACGTCTGGCCCGAGTGGGCCGGAGACGACCGGTGGTGGTGCCACCCGCTGCCCGACCGGCTCGACCCGCTGGACACCGTCGGCGGCAAGGCCCGGGCCGAGCAGGGGGTCGGGGCCTGATGGACTGGGAGCAGGTCACGACCGCCCGGGGCATCGCCAGCCGGGTCCTGGTGGGCGGCTCGGGCCAGCCGATGCTCTTCCTCCACTCGGCCACCGGTCACACCGGGATGCTGCCCTTCCTCGACCAGCTCTGCGGCATCGCCCGGGTGTACGCCCCAGAGTGGCCCGGCTTCGGGGAGTCGGGGGGCGAGGAACAGCTGGAGGACATGCTCGACTTCACCCTGCACGGCTGGGACATCGCCGACGCCCTCGGCCTCGAGCGGGTGGCCCTGTCCGGCCATTCGATGGGGGCGATGATCGCCGCCGAAATGGCCTGCCTGTGCCCGGACCGGGTGACCGGCCTCGGCCTCATCGCCCCCGCTGGCCTGTGGCTGGACGACCATCCGGTGCCGGACATCTTCGCCACCCTCCCCCAGGAGCTCCCCGGCCTGCTCTTCGCCGACCCCGCCCAGGGTGCGGCCGTCCTGACCGGCGGCACGGACTTCTCCAGCGACACCGCCCTGACCGAGTTCTTCGTGGGCAACGCTCGCCGCCTCGGGACCGCCGGCAAGATCCTGTTCCCCATCCCCAACCGCCGCCTGTCCAAGCGGCTGTACCGCCTGCGGGCGCGAACCACCCTGGTATGGGGCGAGGAGGACAGGCTCTACCCCGCCGCCTACGCCAAGCGCTGGGCCGAGCTGGTGCCGGCCTCCCAGGACGTCCTGGTGCCCCGCGCCGGCCACATGGTGCCGGCCGAGGCACCCGACGCCGTGGTCGCCGCCCTGGCCGAGCTGGTCAGCCCCTGACCGGGCGACGGCCCGGGCTTTTAGCCCCTGGGCAGGACGACGATCTTGCCCTGCGCCCTACGGTCGGCAACGTCGCGGATCGCCTGGGCCGCCTGCTCGAGGGGGTAGCGAGCGGATATGTGCGGCTTGACCAGCCCCTCCTGCCACCAGCCCATCAGCTCTTTGACGTTGGCCAGGTGCCGCTTCCTCTCGCGGGCGACGAAGGCACCCCAGAACACCCCGACGATGGAGCAGGACTTGAGCAGGGTGAGGTTCAAGGGGATCTTCGGAATGTCGCCGGCGGCGAAGCCGATGACCAGGAACCGGCCGTCCCAGGCCATTGAGCGCAGGGCCGGCTCGCTGAACCGTCCCCCGACAGGGTCGTAGACGACGTCGACGCCCTTGGCGCCGGTCAGCTCCTTGAGCCGACCCCGCAGGTCCTCCGTCTCGTAGTTGATGGTCTCGCTGGCGCCGGCGGTCCGGCACAGCTCCAGCTTCTCCTCGCTGGAGGCGGCGGCGATGACCCGTGCGCCCATGACCCGGCCCAGCTCGACGGCGGCCAGCCCGACCCCGCCGGCGGCACCCAGCACAAGGAGCGACTCGCCCTCCTGCAGGTGGGCCCGGTCCTTGAGGGCGTAGTGGGAGGTGCCGTAGGCGTAGAGGAACGCCGAGGCGGTCGCCATGTCCATGCCCGACGGGATCGGCACCGCACCACTCGCCGCCACCACGGCCTTTTCGGCCATGCCGCCGTAGCCGGGTGAGGCCAGCACGGCGTCGCCGATCGCCACTCCCTCGACCCCCTCGCCGATGTCGGCGACCACCCCGGCGACCTCCGCCCCGGGCGAGAACGGCATCGGGGGCTTGAACTGGTACTTGTCCTCGATCATGAGGACATCGGGGAAGTTCACCGCGCACGCCTCTACGTCGATGACCAGCTGACCCCGTCCGGGCTTCGGATCGGCCACGTCCTCCAGCACCAGGGACTCGGGCGGGCCGAACTGCTTGCACAAGAGCGCTCTCATGGCAGCGATCCTAGAGGCGCCCGTGGTCAGGCCGCCGGGGCGTCGTCGCGCGGCGCGCCCGCACCAGAAGGGGCCGGCGCCGGGGAGGGCCGGCGCCCGTCCCCGGGGTGGACGACGTGCCAACGGCGCGATGCCGGCACCGGTGGGCGGTCGGACGGAAGCACCGCCGGCACCGTCCCGGTCGAGCCGAGCCAACCCCTGCGGCGGAACAGGCCCAAGAGCAGGCCCGCCACCACCAGCTGGAGGCCGATGCCGGCAGCGGCGAATACCGGCAGGCCGACCAGGCGGTTGACCATCCAGCCGAAGTTCTGACCGAAGAAGCCGGTGAGAAACGACATCGGCAGGAACACCGTGGCGATGATCGCCAGCTGCTTCATTACCACGTTGAGCCGGTTCGACACCGTGGACAGATGGGTGTCGAGGGCGCCGCTCATCAGGTCGCGGTAGCTGTCGACCAGATCGCTGATCCGGATCAGATGGTCATAGAGGTCACGGAAGTAGCGCTCTGCGTCCGGGGTCATGCCTGGCAGGGCGTCGCTCCCGCTCACCAGGGTGGCGAACAGGTCTCTCTGCGGGGTCACGACCTTGCGCAGGGCGATGAGGGACCGCTTCATGTCGAACAGGCGGCCCAGCTGCTCGTCGGTCGGCCGCCTGAGGATCTCGTCCTCCAGTTCGTCGATGTCGTCGTCGATCCTCGACAGGACGGGGAAGTAGCCGTCCACCAGGGTGTCCACCACCCGGTAAAGCAGCATGACGTGGTCCGGGTGGGGCATCGGCCGACGGGCCCATCGCTCGGCCAGCTCGCTGAGGTGCGGGCAGGGATCGTGGTGGACCGTCACCAGGTAGCGCTCGGTGTAGAAGCAATGAACCTCGACCAGCTGCCCACCCGCCGTGGCCCCGAACACCACCAGCAGAGCGAAGTCGTCGTAGATGTCGAGCTTCGGCCGCTGCCCGAAGTGCTCGGCGTCCTCGACCGCCAGGGGATGGAACCCGAACACGTCGCGCAGCAGCTGCTGGCTCGACTCCTCATCCAGCCCGTCGACGTCGAGCCAGAAGCGGTCGCCCGACTCCAGCAGGTGCCGGACGGTGTCGACGCTCATCTCCCGCTTGGTGCCGTCGACCGTTATCAGATGACCGTTCATGCCGACATTCTGGTTCCGCCCGCCGCAGGAAACGCCGATGCCCTCAGGCGATCAGACCTCGGGATCGGCCGCCGGCGCCCGGTCATCGAGCCCGAGGGTCACCTGCAGGGAGGAACCGGGCTCGGCTCCCACCTGCTTGACCGCCGTCCCTATGGCGGCGATCTCCAGAAGGTGGGTGCCCCACACGCTGGTGTCCTCCTGCATCGTGATCCCGATGACACCGTCGGCGCCGGCGGCGAGCGCATGGCCCTTAAGGCGGCCCAGGGCGAGCCTCGCGGTTGGCGACCCCCAGGCGGCCGGTAATGCCGATCCGGTAGATCGAGCTTCCCAGCACGAGGCCTCGGGGCCGGAAGCCCGGCTGCCTGACCAGGATGAACTCGTTGACGCTCAGGTCGGAGGTGAAGAGGCCGCCGGCAGCGGTCTCTAGCTCGGAAAGGCGGGCCCGGGCGTCGGCGGGCAACCCCTCGGCCACCTGGGCCAGGGTCTCCTCGGCCAGCTCGTCACGAATCGGTGAGGGTGATCGGTCAAGTTCCCCCAGCCCCCCACCGGCTGCACCCGGAGGTTAGCGCCGGACCCCCGGTCGCCACCGGCACCTGTTTACGGGTGGGCGAGGGCGGTGCAGACTCGGACCATGCTCGATCACCTTTCGGTGCAGTGCGGAGACGTAGCCGCCAGCGCCGCGTTCTACGAGGCCGTGCTGGCCCCCCTGGGCGGCCAGAGGATCATGGACTTCGGCCAGGTCATCGGATACGGGGTCCCACCCCGACCGGACTTCTGGATCGGTCCCCGCCCGACCGGCGAGGGCTTCCGCGAGTGCCACATCGCCTTCACGGCCCCCGACCGGGCGACGGTACGTGCCTTCCAGGACGCCGCGGTGGCCGCCGGCGCCGAGGTGCTGCACGAAGCCCGTCTGTGGCCGGAGTACCACGCCGCCTACTACGGCGCCTTCGTCCGGGATCCCGATGGCAACAATGTCGAGGCGGTATGCCACTCGCCGGAGTGAGTAGCGGGCCATCGCCTGAGCTCCCTCCCTCACGTAGCTGGCACCGTTGGCCGTGGCGCAGGCCGGCCGCCCTTCGCACCGCCTGATGCCAGGTTCGCGTTAGTACAGTGCCGCATGATCACCGGGGCCCACACCCTCATCTACGCGGACGACGCCGAGGCGGCTCGAGCCTTCTTCCGCGACGTGCTCGACTGGCCGTACGTCGATGCGCACGACGGATGGCTGATCTTCAAGATCGGACCGTCCGAGTTCGGCGCGCACCCGACGGCCGGACCGGGCGGGCCCAGGTCCGGGCAACACCACGAGATCTCCTTGATCTGCGACCACATCGAAGCCACCAGGGCCGAGCTCGCCGAGCGCGGCGCCCAGTTCAGCTCCGGCGTCGAGGAGGCCGGGTTCGGGCACAGGATGCTGGTCAAGGTGCCGGGCGGCGGCGACCTTCTCGTCTACGAGCCCCGCCACCCACTTGCCCACAGCCTCTGAACACGGGCCGACCGGCGGCCGGTGGGTTCAAGGCCGCAGCCGCGCCCGGCGATCGAACCGGAACTCCGCGAGGATGTGGCCGTGGGATGGGAGGCACTCCGTCATTGGGGCGAAGACGTCGCTCGCATCGAACCACTCCCCGGCGGAGTCGCCAACGACGTCTGGAGCCTGCGCCTGAACCGGCACCCTGCAGTGGGTCGCCTCGGCACCAGGAGCGATGCCGATCTGGCCTGGGAGACCTCGCTCCTTCAACACCTCGACCGCCACGGTCTGACCGTGCCCGTGCCTATTCCGACCGCGGACGGGCGCCTGTTCGCCGAAGGCGTGGTGGTAATGACGTGGGTGGAAGGCAGACCGCCAGAGACGCCGTCCGACTGGCGTCGCGTGGCTGACGCGCTCCGCCAGCTCCACCGTCTGACCCCCGGATGGCCTCAGCGCCCGGGCTGGCGGTCGTCGACCGAGCTCCTGCACGCCCGGAACGGCACGAAGATCGACCTGGACGCCATGCCGTCCGAAGGGGTCGCGCGATGCCGAGCAGCATGGGCGCGGCTCGCCGGCCGTCAGACCTGTGTGGTCCACGGCAACCCTGCGAGTCCTGGCAATGTCCGGATTACGGCGGACCGGGTCGCCCTGATCGACTGGGACGAAGCGCACGTAGACGTCCCCGACCTCGATCTGGTGCTGCCCCACAATGCCGCCGGTCTCGACGATCAGGCCCACGACATCGCGGCACAAGCCTCTGCGGCATGGGAAGCCGCCGTCTGCTGGGACGACGAGTACGCCGTCAAGCGGCTGGCCGAGGTCCGAGCGGTCTGAGCAGCTTCATCAAGGCGATTTCGGAGACCTCCCGGCCAGCCCATCGCAGGTTCACCGGGGGCCCCCGAGCCTAAGGAGCTCGATTTCGACCAGCTCGACTCCCTCGAAGCACACTCGGGCACCCTCGCCATGGGCGATAGCCGCACCCCATTGCCGGTGATCGGCCGCAGGTGCGAGGGCCACCAGGCCCGGCTCCAGCAGGCCACCGTGTCCCAAGACCAGTGCCCTGCCCTGGTCCCCCAGGCCCGTCAGGAGGCTCCGCCACAGTTCGACCTGATGGTGCCCGAGGGCCGCCGTTGGCCCCCCGGCGGCCACCAGGGAGGCATAACGATCGAAAGCCTCCTCTCCCCAGTCCCACTGGGCATGGTGGGAGCCCTTCTCGGCCGTCGCCGCATCCCAAACGCCGCCGCCCATGTCCGCGGTGTCGTCGACGGCGAAGCCCATCGCCAACGCTGTCTCCACCGTGCGGGGTGACGTCGAGGCCAGCACGTAGTCGAAGGGGCCCATGTCGGCCCCCAACTCCCGTGCCAGTTGGACGCCGGCCCGACTGAGGGCTGAGCCCCGACCCCGGCCATCTCCTTCCTTCTTGGTGTAGGAGTGGCGGCGGACTTCCAGGATTCTGATGACTATCCCCTTTGGCCAGGTCGGAGGCCTGTCACCTGGCGGTCCGGCACGATCCGGCCGGGCGACCGCCCGAGGAGGGCCGCCCGGCCGAACCTCCGCTCGTCAGGTGGTCGGCATCGCCGGGGCCATGACCGGCGAAGTGGCCTCGGAGGGCCGGACCAGCGCCACGGAGAGGCTGATGAGCCACACCATGGTCACGACGAGACCGACGTACGCGAATGCGCCCTCCAGCGAGTAGAAGCCCCGGGTGGTGAAGATCGTGAGGCTTCCGGCCAGGTTGACCGCCGCTGCCGCGACCGACGTGGCGCCCACGTAAGAGGGCATCGCCCTCGCCGACAGTGCCGCCACGGCGATCATCGATGCAGCAACCGCGGTGACCAGGCCCAGGAAGGTCGTAGTCATGAACGTCGTCACGTCAGTGAGGACTCGGACCACCGAGGGGCTCGTGTTCGCCAGCGCCTTGTAGGAGAGACCCCCGCCGATGGCCGACGAGATGCCGAGGGTCGCCGCCGCGACCGCGAAGAGGCTGAAGACGGTCGAGGCCAAGCTCGCCTCATGATCGTCGTGCCGCCGGATCGCCGTGCGGATCCCTGCGCCGAGCCACAGAACCAGCACCGCAGCCAGCGAGGTCAGCCAGGCCAGGCGCATGGAGTAGGCGTGGTGGGCCAGCAGGTAGGACTTGAAGGCGCTGTCCGAGTCTGACGGCTTGGGCATGGTGCCGTTGCCGATGAAGCTAGGAGCGACGAAGAGGACTACCGCAGCTAGACCCGCGTAGCCCGCCACCCTCTCCCAGTTGCGGTCGTGCATTCTTCCTCCCTCTGTCAGTGACGACGGGGACGGCCGACGCACCCCAGACGCAGCCGGTCCGTTTCCGTTGCGTCAATTGCTCCGAGGGTGCCAAATGCGGGAAGCGCGGGCTATAGCTCGTGGTAGTCATTGGCGCCCAGCGCCGAGTCACGACACACCCGCCCTCCGGGACTAGTCACCCGGAGGGTGCGTTCCCCACGAAAGGGACGTCGGTGATCATCCGAGCGGTACCCCGGCGTCGGGAGGCTGCCCTCCGGACTGTCGGTAGGAGGGGTGGGCGAAGGCCCCCACGCTGCCTAGACGGGGCGACGACCGAAAAGGGTGCGGTCGGCCGCTCGTGGGTCGTTCAGGACGCGCGGGACGAGGTCGAAGATCATCGTGGCTCGTGCGGACGGATCGTAGGTGGGCCACTTCGGCAGGAGGGCGTTGTTCGGGTTCCCCGTTCGGGCAAAGGCCAACCAGGACTCGCTCATCAGATCGGCCATGCGTTGCTGGTCGGGCCCGATTCCGGACATGGCCTCGGACTTGGCGACGTTGTCGAACACGAACCCGATATCCAACGCATGCGGGCAGCGCCACTTCCCACCGTCGACCGGCGTGTTCCAGTCCAGGAGGTAGAAGTACACGGGCCCACCCCCCTGGGCCGCCTTCCGGTCTGCTTGGCGCACGCTGGTGGCATAGAAGCCCCTATCGGTGGTTATCGTGAAGTAGGCGTCGACGGCGTCGCGGTCGGGGTGCAGCTTCCGGTAGGAAGCGACTATCGACTCCGCGTCTCTACCGGCCAACGTCGGCGCCAGTTCCTGGGCCAGCTGTTCCCAGCTCAGTGAGAACAACGCCGGCCGCCCTCCGCCGACGAGGAGCGAGGTCTCAGTCCGGCAGGTTCCGATCATCAGCGGGACGCCCTCCGACTGAGGGGGCGCGTCCGGGTCGAAGGGGTGACGGAGGATGTTGCGACCATCGAGCACCGGACCGGAGCCCGCACCAGGTGCGGCGCGGGATGCCTTCAGGATCTGCTCCACCGGTAGACGGAGGACCTCATCGACATCGCCAACGCCGAGCCCGAGCTCGGCCAACACCTTGGCCGCTGACGCGGCAGCGTCTTCCGCCGGCACGGCGCGAAGCCAGGGACCGCTTTGGACCACCGCCCGATGGAACAGACCAGTGGCGGCGTCCATGGCCATGAGCACTGACACCTTCCCCCCACCGCCGCTCTCCCCGAAGATGGTCACGTTCTCCGGATCCCCGCCGAACTCGGCGATGTTGTCCCGCACCCAGCGGAGAGCCAGCACGAGGTCCAATACCCCAGCGTTGCCCGAGTCCGCGAAGCGCTCGCCGTATTCGGCCAGATAGAGGTGACCGAAGAGGTTCAGACGGTGGTTTACCGTCACCACCACAACGTCGCCGCGCTGAGCGAGCCGCACCCCGTCATAGGCATTGGACGACCCCGAGCCACTGACGAAACCTCCACCATGGAACCAGACCATCACCGGGCGCCTGCCACCGTCCCGAAGGCCCGGCGTCCAGACGTTCAAGAACAGGCAGTCCTCGCTCGTCGGAAGGGGCGGGTCCGGACGCCAGGAACGGAAGAGAGGCACGTCAGCGGCAGGAGCCTGAGGAGCTGAGGCGCCGTACCCGAGAGCATCGCGGACCTCGGTCCAGGGCTCCGGCGGTCCGGGAGGACCGAAACGGGTCGTGGCCGTGTCCGCCCCGTAGCGGATGCCTTTGAACACCCGGACCCCGTCTACGATTGCGCCCCGGACCGGACCGGCGGCGGTCGCCGCCACCGGCGCGGAGTCACTGCCTTCAGCCATTCGATGCCTCCCCATTGGCGGTTACCGCGCCAGCATAGGCCGCTAGCCCTGCGCCGGCCCGAGGTACTCGATCCAATGCGCTGCTGGCCACGCCGTCGCGCCTGCCTCCTGGGCGGCCTTCGCCGGCGCCTCCATGAGTGGGCTGGCCGCCTGGCAGCCGGACCGTTGGCTTTCGACTGCTCCAGGACGCTCAGAGGCGCTACCCGGCGCCGAGATGCCGAACGAAGAACGCCTCGGCCGAGTCGTTCTCGAACACGGGCACCTGGACATGGCCCCCGGGGTTGACGTGGAGGGTCTTCTCCTTGGAGCCGATGGCATCGAAGAGAGCAAGACCGGAGTCGCGCGTGATCAACTCGTCGTCCCACTGGAGGAGGAACAGGATCGGTATCCGCAGGGAGCGAGCCGCTGCCTCGAAGTCGGCCCCTCCCATGCCTGCCCCCAGGCCGGCCAGACCGAGGACAGCGGCCTTCACGTGCGGCTCCGAGGCCACGAAGCGCAAACCGATGCCGGTACCCATGGACATGCCCCAGTAGCCCAGTCGGTCGTCGATGAAGCCGCTGGAGAGGAGATCCTCGACCAGAGATCTCAGCTCCTCTACGTGGGAGCTCATCCGGCGGGCGAAAGCGGCCGCCTGGTCGGCGTCGGCGACCACTGGCGACCCCTCACCAGGCCCCCGGTCGATGCGGGCCTGGACGGCGCGCCCCCTGGCCCGTGCCGCCTCCTTGTCGGTGATCCGCTCCCCATGCTCGGGTGCGTCGAGAGCGACCGCCGCGTAGCCCTTGTGACGCACGAGGCGCCGAGCCAGCCCGAGCACTTCGGGAGCGCGCTTGTGAACCACACCTCCATGGCCCAGGATCACTGTCGGTCGGGGTCCGGTGGCCGCCTCCGGTAGCCAGACGATGCCGGGGACGATCTCACCGCTGTCCACCTTGAGCCCGACCCGCCGCTCGACCACGCCGCGCTCGCAGACTTCCTCGATTGTCTCCATGGTCCCCAGCCCCTCCCGTTGAACTACGAGGGAGCGTACCGCCCCTACATGGGCCACGACGCGTGGGCCAAGGCGAGGATCTCGTCGATGTCGTCGTCGAGCAGGTACCCGGCGGCGCGGGCCGCTTCGGCGGCCGCGGTGAAGCGCTCGAGGTACTCGTCGCGGCCCCCGGGGTACAGCTCGGCAAGCTGCTCCGGAGAAAACGGTTGAGTCACTCCGAACAACCCGGCAAAGCCCTCCCCCCTGGCTCCGAGGCCTGACAGCCTGGCGGTCGGGACTTCGACCCATGGCGTGCGGATCCCGCCGCGAGCGATGCCGAGCTCGTCAAGGACGAGGGCGGTTCGCTCGCCCTCGGTGGCCGTGGCCAGGAAAGGTGCGTGAGGAGCGCCTTCACCCCCACCGGCCCACCGCTCGAGATGCGCCAGCGCCGCCTGCAGGACGTAGTGCTGCTGGGGACCGGAGTTCACCGGCTCCTCGGCCGGCAGGCCCATGGGAGACGCGGTCGGGGCCCCGAGCTCGGCCAGCCGCCCGGCGGTCAAGGTGCCGTCGTCCTCCTGGGAGACCAGTAGGCCCCACGTGTCGAAGTGGGCGGCGCCGGCGATCTCCCAGAACCGGGCCGTCGAGGTGTCCTCACAGCGTGCCCGGATGCCCCGCATGCCGATGACGTCGGTCTCGCTCTGCACCGTGATCGTCGGCACCCGGGGTGAGTCGATCGGGTCACCGGAGTTGGACGCAACCTCCTCGCCCGCTGTCCCCCGTACGGCACCACGCGACCCACGTCCGTGGACGAGGAACCCGTCGTAGACCCGGGCGACGCGGTCGACGCCGTTGATGTAGCTGACCAGGAACATCGCCGACTGCGACTCGCCAACCCCGATCACCAGCTTCGGCGGGGCGGCGCCGATAATCCGGGGATCGCCTCGCACCGCCAGTCCGGCGTGCGAAAAGATGTCGAAGGCAAAGGCGTCGCCGGGGTGAGTAAGGGAACCGTACCGTTTAGGGTCTGTCTGCTTCATCCCACCCATGGCGTTGCCCATACGACCACCGCCTTCAACGCCAACCTTCTGAGCCGACACTCCGACCCAGGCCATGCCGGCCCGCATGATGTGGCGGTGCATGAACATCCAGTCCGGGGCCCCGTCACCGCCCCCGCTGACGTTCAGCCACTCGACGACCACCGTCCCGTTGAAGCGTTCCTGGCTCGAGGGTCGAACGACAAGGATGCGGGTGCGGTACCGCCTTGATTCGTCGGAGGCCTCGGGTGCTCCGGCGGCGCCGTGGGCTTGGGCCGTTCCGCCCAAAAAGAACTCCTCCACCGCGTAGCCGTGGACGGCCAAATCGAAACGCCCAAGGGTCAGGGAGGGGCGCCCCGGTACCGGTCCTTCAAGTTCCCAGACAGCTGCGCCCCCGGTCATCGCCATCCCCTCTCGCCCGGCTGTCGTCGGGACGGGCAGACTGTGGCTCCGTCCGACACCCCGACGGTAGCGGCAGTCAGGCGGCCCGCGTACGCCTGAACACGAGGGCGGGTCGTAGCTTGGTGCCGTGGACGACGACACCTGGGCCGGCCTGGTTCGCCGGTTTGCCGATGACGCCTACGCCTCGGTGAAGGGATACGTGCGAACCTATGTGATTCACCAACACCTGCTCGAGCATCTGCCCCCACCGCCGGCGAGCGTCCTGGACGTCGGCGGCGGCGCCGGCCACCAATCCTTCCCGCTGGCGGAGGCGGGATACGAGGTGACCCTCCTCGACTCCTCGCCGGCGATGTTGGCGAAGGCTCGGGGGCGACTAGCGCAGCTGCCTGAGAGAGCTCAGCGCCGGGTGACGTTCCTGGAAGCTGACGGTGAGGCGGCCGACGAAGCCGTCGCCGGACGCCGGTTCGAGGCCGTGCTGTGCCACGGGGTGCTCGGCTATCTGGCGCACCCCGAGAGGATCATCGATCAACTCTGCCTGTGTGCGCGACCCGGCGGGATCGTCTCGATCATGACGGGCAACGCCAGGGCCTCGGCGGTCCAACCAGCCCTGGAGAGGCGATGGGAGGACGCCTTGGCAGCGTTTGACGCCCGGACGGGGATCGGCGTGCTGGGCCTTCCGGCCCGGGCCGACACCGTCGAGGAGCTCGGGGACCTTCTGCTCAGCCGCCAGGTGGAACCCATAGTGTGGTACGGCGTCTGGCTCTTCGTGGACTGGCTCGAGTTCAGCGGAGTCAAGATGGACCTAGGTGACTCCGATCAGGTCTTTGCCACGGCGGCCGTCGAACTCGAAGCCAGCCGCCGGGACCCGTACCGCCAGCTCAGCCGTGTCTTCCACCTGGTCGGGCGGAAGCATCCGGACTGACGGAGCCCCTGTTATCCTTGGCGGTGGTGCCTGGGGGGCTAGTCATTGCCAGCGGCCGGCAAGACCTCGCTCTCGCGCTTCTTGGCGGAGCACCTCGGCTTCGCCCACATCCGGCGGGACGGCCTTCGACGCTCGTTCCACTCGATCGCCAGCGTCCTGGGAGAGGACCAAGGCCATCTCATCGGGCGAGCCCTCGACGAGGTGATCAACGACGTCGCCCGATCAGTGGTGGCCGCAGGGCAGGGGGCCGTCATCGACTCCAACTTCAATATTCCCGAGCAAGCCGAGGCGGTCAGAGCGCTTGTCTCCGAGCTCAAGTGCCCCTGCTTCGAGATCTGCCTCTGGGCAGACGCTGAAGTCCTGCGGCGCCGATTCATCGCCCGGGGCGATCCCCCCATGACGGACGCCCTCCGGCCCTACTTCGAGATGGTCCTGGCCCGAATACGCACACCGGTGCTGGGACCGCCCGTTCCCACCGTGGAGCTGGATACCACCGACTTCGCGTACTTGGAAGCGGTCAAGCATGACCTCATCGGCGACATCCGAAATGCGCTGGGGGCGCCGGTACTTGCCCTCCACCGGCAGCGATGAGCCTGGCCGGCGGAGCCTGCAGGCCGGACTGGCGCGCTCACCCTCGGGCCAAGCCGCCTCAGTCGTCCAAAATCGAGCCTCGCCGTCCCTACCCGCAGTCGTAGTCGTCGTCGAAGTTCCCGACCTGGTATTGCGCGTACCGAATATGGCCCCCCGTCACACTGGCTGAACTGGAGCCACAGGTAGCGGCCGCCGTCGCCAGGGTGGCCCCGGGCGCCCAGAACGGGTAGCTGCGAAACCGCTCGGTCGACCCGGTTATCGAGGACCAGCTCGACGAGTTCGTGTAGATGCCGACATAGCGCGCCGAGGTGTTCTGTTGGAAGTAGGCCAGGGCGCCCTGGATGTCAGCGTTGTTGGCCTCGGTGCTGCGGGTCCAGCTGTTGGCAGACTCTATGTCCAACCACCACTGGGCGGCCTGTCCGATCGAGCTCGACGTGGCGGTCTGGACATCGGTGAACGAGTCCTCGGCCGCGTCATAGCCGTAGTCGTACGAGCATGCGTCGAAGGCAGACGTCCCCGGCCTGTAGTGCTTCAGGACCGGACAGACCTCGGGGATCTGTTGACCGACGGGCCAGTGAGCCGACTGCGGCCCAGGGTTGCCGGTGTTCGCGTAGAACGACACCACCGCTCGACCTCCACTGGCCCACGAATACTCGGCCGCCAGGCAGGGGTTGGCGGCGTAGGTCAGGCCCCCGTTGGCTCCGAGGATGTCAAAGGCGCCGGCCGTAATCGGCGCTGAGCCCATGGTCGAGCCGGTGCACTGGGGATATGACACGTCGTAGCCCATCTGACCGGCCGAGCCGGTGGCGGCGAGAGCAGGCAGCGCGACGCTGAGGGCGGCGATGACCGCAGCCGCGACACTCGGCGTCACCCACCGGTGCGAGGGCCGGCTCGGACTATCGTTCTGGCTCACCATGGCCCCAACTGTGCCACGCTGACGTGCCAGCTGTAGAGCGGCGCCGCCCCTCAGTCTGTAGCTTCAGCCGTGACGACAGTCAGGGGAACCTCGAGCATGCGGCGTAGACGGCTCGGCAGGTCCATGCCCAGCCAGCGGGAGAGCCCGGAGGGAAGGGTCGAGAGAATGACCTCGTCGAACCGGCGTCGCCCGACGACGAACCGCACGGCGGTCGCCGGGTCGGCCAGGCCCACCTCGCCCGTGGCGTCGATTCCGGAACGTCGCAGGGCCTCCAGGTGCTCGTCGAGGAGCTGGCGAGCCTGTTCCAGCGAGGCCTGCATCAGTTGGTCCTGGAGGAACGGATCCTCCAGGTTGGCTTCACCGGGGAGATCCGCAACGCCGGGCGGGGCGGCCGGCACCAGTAAATGGAACACGCAGGGACCGGCCTCCGCCTGCCGACGTAGTTCTGCTTCCAGTGCTCGACTGCCCAGAGTCTTGTTGGCCACGACGAGCACCCGGCGGGATGCCCGGGCCGTCGGTCGCCCGGCCGGGCCGAGTATTCGGTGAACCTCCATCACCTCAGGAGGCCCAGGCGGGTCGATGCCGGCACGGCGCACGGCGCGGGCTAGACGGCCGCTCCGGAACTCGTCTGCCGCCCTGGCTGATTCCCACACCTCGGTGACATAGAGTTGGGTGCCCTGCACTGCGGCGATCTGCAGTCGCAGAGCCTCCGGCAGGGACCCCTCACGCATGAGCTCCTGACGCAGGCGCTCGTAGTCGTCGGGGGTGAGGCCGGGCCAGCTCGTGGTGAGGATCACTGCCATAGCCCTATGATCGCACCCACCGGGTGTCCATGGGAGGGATGGCTGCTTCCAACGAAGCGGCTCCGAAGGTTGGTCCCCCCTTCGTCGGGGAGACGGCAGTTCCGGTGAACCCGGTTGCCCGGGCTCATAGCCTCCGAGGCGTGGACAGCGGGCTCAGAATTCGCTGGGCGCCGAACCTGAGGACTGACCGCGTGGTCGCCCTCTGCGAGGCCAATGCGGCCGGGCTGCTCGATGACGCGCTGATGGACGAGGTCGGCTGGCGGCTCTGGGAGCGCCTTGCCTGACGTCCTCCGAGTCAGCCGTGGCCGCGTCCGTTGCCCCGATGCGAAGTCGAGTTCCAGGTCCGGATGCCCGGTGAACATGACAAAGCCCAGCGCCGTTGCCCCGGTTGTGGCTGGACGACCACGGCGCTCGACTGGCGTCGCAGTTGGCACATCGAGACCTGAACGGCAACTGCCCCGACTTCGAACGCTTCGTGGCGGAGTTTCCTGTGGCGACTACCGCTCGGGACCGTGGTGCTGATCGACGGCGTCGTCCACGCCCTGCACCGGTCGACCAAGGGTCCCGTCTCCAACTTCGCCGTCCGCAACTTCATCGAAGCCTCGCGACCAAAGATCGTGGCCCTCTCGAGGAGCTGCCTAGGTAGTGGGAGCGGCATCGCTGAAAGAGCCAGGCTGCGATGGGAGAAGGCGCGTGGGCAGTATCGGGAGGGAGCCCGTTGACGCGGCGTGACCGCATCCGGCCCCGGCGGTCGGTCAGGCGTGCGGGTCGAGTTGCCCGGTGCGGTGATACCGCCGGAGAGCCTCTTGGGCGAACTGTCGGCGACTTCGTCGGATGCCCCGATCCTTGGCCATGACTTCGAGGGCTTGCACGACCCTGAGCCTGAGTCGCCTCGGTGACCCGTCTACAAGGCTGTGCAACACGTCATGGCGGACGCCGTCGTCGTTGTCATCAACCAGATCCAGGAGCCGGTCCCAGACCTCGGGCACATCGCCCTGAATGTGGCATGGGCAAAGGCTCCGGATTGCCACCTGGCGCACCCGAGGGTCGTCGTCGTAGGTCAAATCGAGCAGCCCTTTGACCTGATCGCGAGTCCGGCGCTCGCCCGGCACCGGCAGACCGACGCCGACGCGCTGGCGGACCAAGGCCTCCGCGCGGTCTAGCTTCCCCATAGGTCCAAGTTCAGTCCTCGCCGACGCTGAGGGCAAGCGGGTTTCGGCTGCGAGGCACCTCCCCCCAACAGCTGGTGCCCTCGAGGCCGGCCGGTGGGGGCCAAGCCTGCGACTGGCCTTCGCCCTAGCCGACCTGTTCGAAACGACTGTGGATGCCCTCTCCCGCCCAGGATGAGACCTCCGTGCCGTCAGACGACGCCATCATCAGTGTTCGCCGAAGGCCTTCATGGGCCTTCGGCCAATGAAGCAAGTACGTCCTGTTTCGATCCTACCAGCCTTCGGTCCCGTCCCAACTCCACAAGGGCAGAGGAAGGTCGCTCGGAACCTCGTCGCGCGACGCCCACCGGTGATTGAGCATGGCGGTGGCCCAGGTGAACCAGGCGATGAGCTGAAACCGTAGACGCGGTTCGGTCGAGATGCCCACATCATCCAGAGCTGCCACGAAGGCTGCCACTGCGCGACCGTCCATCTGCTCGTGGGGCCCATTGCCGGTATGAGCGCGCACGACGTGGGAGTAGTCACCGATCGATTTCGTGTACACGGCAGGACCGCCGAGTTGTTCAGACCAGTAGGCGGCCAGTCTCTGGGTGTGTTCCGGGTGAACCCCGCCCTCGAACGGGTGAGCCAGGATGGGGTCGGCCAGACAGCGCCGGTGCCAGGCCTCAGCGAGCGCCAGGAGAGCGTCGGCTCCGCCGACCGCCTCGTAGATCGTCAGCTCCATGGCGACGATCGTAGGTCACGAGCGGCCGGCCTCGCCCGGGTACCGTCACGCCCAGGAGAAGGTCGGTGCTGGCGCGTACCGGCTAGCCACCGCCGGTTCGGCTGCTTCCTGGTGCGCAGGCGTGGATCCAAGACCCAGATCGTGCCCGTCGCACCGATCACGCTCGCGTCCTGGCATGCCAGCAACTCCACCCCGGTGCCCAGGCCTGCCGGAACGTCGGGCTGGAAGGGGCCGGGCGGCATCCGGGAACGCGCGTCACTCAAGTCGTCGCCACGGGACGGCGTCGGATCCGTCCGACGCGAAGCCTGCGGAAAACGATTCGCTCTCGACGTGTGTGACGCGAAACGTCTCATGTTTGCGACCATCCATGGAGCCGACACCATTGGTGGTGATGAACGGCCAGTGATCGAAGCTTCGGCCGGCCTCGACCCGGGCGCCGGCGTTGGCCCCAACCCGGTCCTTGTCCGACGGGCCTCGGTCTAAGGCGCTGCGCACCACGGCGTAGTGGCCCGCGGTGACCAGGTATGTCCAGCGTTCGCCCGACTGGTCTTGCCGCCAGGCGCCGGCGAGGGGGCTTGAGCCGCCGCCGCTTAGGCGTCGCCATCGCTCACCTCCGACAGTTGCGATGTCGCCTTCCAGCGTTGCCGGCCTCACGGTCGGGAGCGGGTGCATACCGCCCCCGGTGTCGTCGGGCCGGTGCTCGACCCTCCATCCCCCGGGGGACTGCCGCCATGCGCAGGTGCCGGTCGACACAGAGATGGTGTCGTGCCAGGCCTGCCGCTCGTCGTCTGTGGGGGGCCAACCCACGGCCGGCCGTCGGTTGGCCGCGGCCCGCAGCTCGATAAAGTGCGCTTCGGTATATGCCGAGAAGCCTGATCGCCGCAAAGACATCGTCGTGTACAGAGCCGGGTACGGGACGATCTCGTCATCGCTGTCGTCGTACATCACCTGCCAGAACCCGACCCAGGGACTAGTCACCTCGGGTGCACTCTTCGTCGACCCGAGGGCGTACGACGTTCCGATGGACGCTCGTCCGCCACTTGCTTCCCCCAACTGGACTACCGCACAGCGATCGAATGGGAGTCAAACAGTCCTTCTTGTGTTTTTACTTGAACCGCAGAGTAGTCGGTGGGACACTACGAGCAGCGGGGTCGGCGACCAGCTGCCGCGGCGGTGGTCCCTGTCCCCGAAGGGCAGGGCCTTCCGACCTTCCGACCGGCCTAACCGCCGCACCGGGTGCCATCCGGTTACCGGTGACATATCCGCGAGCGTCACCGCCGCCGGCTCGGTAGGGTGCCGGCCCATGCACCAGGCGGCGCAACGAGCAGCACGCTATGCGGCGATTGCGGTTGCTTCCGCGCTCGGTTTGGCCGTCGATGACGCCATCGTGCTCAACGATTCCAACCGACTTGTTGCCCGTCTAATGCCGTGCGATGTGGTCGCCCGGGTCGCGCCGCTCGGCTATCGGGTGTTCGCCGCGGCAGTAGGTGCAGAGCGAGAGGTGGAGTTGGTGCGGCGCCTTGCCGACACCGGCGCGCCGGTCGCGGCGCTGGAGCCTCGGGTCGAGGGACGAGTTTTCGTCCGAGAGGGGTTCGAGATCGAGCTCTTGCGCTACTACGAACCGGTGCCGACGCGAGCACTCCGGTCGGAAGCCTACGCCAACGCCCTCGAACAGCTCCACGGTGCGATGCGGCGAGTCGATGTGGAAACACCGCACTTCACGGATCGGGTCGCCGACGTTCAACAGTGGATTGCGAGGCGCGACGTTACACCCGACCTTACCGACGAGGATCGGGACCTTCTCGTCCACACGCTCACCACCCTCCGACAGTTCGTCGTCGATCGCGGTGCCCCGGAGCAGCCGCTGCACGGCGAGCCCCACCCGTGGAACGTGCTCAACACGAAGAACGGCCCGCTCTTCGTTGACTTCGAGAACTGCGTGCTCGGACCAGTCGAGTGGGACCTTGGTTGGGTGCCGCTCGAGGTCGGCGAGAGCTATTCGGGTGCTGACAGAGACCTTGTTGTTGCTTGCCGGGGCCTCGCCCTTGCTGTCGTCGCCGCGCACGGCTGGCGACCGGAAGACGAGCGGCCGGACAGGGAGTCGGCGGTCGCCTTCATGGACGCCGTGCGCAAGGGTCCCCCGTGGACAGCGCTCGATGCCGTGTAGCGCCGCTGGCCTACGACGCCGGGGGAGGAGCTCCACGACGCGACGCCGACGATAAGGCCGAGGCGGCAGGGTTCTCTCGGCTGACCGTCGGTCCGAGCCAGGCGGTTCGCTCAGACCTCGGTCCCTTCTGAATGACCTACAAGGCGCCCGCTCGGCGCAGCCGCTCCCTTGCCTCCGGTTCAGTCAGGGATCGCGGGGGCCCATCGGTGACGCACTGCTTCATGGCGTCGAAGGCGCGGTTCCAGAGGCCGGCGGCCCAGGCCTCTTCCCCTTCGTCTCTGCTGAGTGGTCGGCCGCGGGCGGTGCCGTAGGCGTCGAGGAACCCTTCGGTTTCCGTGATGGTCGCCTCGGTGCCTCCTCGGGTGGCCGGGTAGACGGCGGCGGCGAGGCCGGCGACGGTCGGCTCGGGGGCGGCGATGACGCTGTCCCAGTCGTAAGCGACGTGTAGCTGGCTGTGCGACCACCGCAGGTTGGCGGTGTACCAGTCGCCGTGGCCGATGACCTTGGGCCGCCTCGTGGAGCTGAGTCGCTCCCGAACCGCTCGAGCGGTCCTGGGGATCCAATCGGGGGCAGCGGCACCGTTGAGGTCGATGTCCCGGTCGTCAGGCCATGGCCACAGTCCTGGTTCTCGGTGATCCCAGGCGGTCCACGGCAAGGGCGGGTCCAAAGAAGGGAATTCCTCTGGCGGAGGGGCAAGGTCAACCAGGCTTGCCAGAGCGCGGGCGGCCGGGGCCGGGTCCCGCCCGGAGTCCGGAAACAGCTCACCTCCCTCAACGAGCACTTCGGCATGGGCCACCCACTCGCCGAACGGCTCCAGGGCGGTGAGGGGCTCAGGGCAGGGAAAGCCGAGGTCGAACAGGCGACGATGCACCATCAGGCAGGCGTCGAGCCGGTCCGCCCGCGGCCGAACCTTGATGACCGCACCTGCGCCAGACTTCAGCCGAACCCCGATCACGGTCGATAGGTATCCGCTGCGGAATAGCCCCTCCCCGACGCCCGCCCTGAGATGCCCGCGGCACCAGTCATCGACGGCAGTCTCGTCGACCTCGACCACCCGGCCACGTGAGACCATCATCCGCCCTTCAGGATCAAGTGCAGCTCACCCATCAGCGCTGGCCGGAAGACCACCACAGTCTGCCCCCACCATAGGCCGCGTCGATCGCCTACCTGGGCCTGACACCGGACGCCGGATGACGGTCATCGACTCTGAGGTGGTAGCCGGTAGAGCAACGTCGGCTGCGACCAGTTCCCCTGAATCAGCCCTATTCTCCGCATCCCCAGGCGTCGCATGACTCTCTCGCTGGCGAGGTTCTCCGGGTGGCACTTGGAGATGATCCTCTCGGCGGGATAGAAAGCGAGACCTATTTCGAGTGCGGCCCGGGCCGCCTCCGTCGCCAGGCCCTGGCGCCACCACGGCCGACCGAGGGTCCACCCGATCTCGATGACGAAGTCGAACCGGAGCCAGGAGACATTGGTGCCGGCGAAGCCGCAAGTCCCGATCAGCTCTCCGGTATCGCTGAGCTTGACCGCCCAAGTGGTGATCCCGAGGCGTCTCTCGATCTGGCGCCAGAGCTCGATAGAGGCCCAGGCGGTATCGACCGTCCATGGTAGACCACCCAGGTAGCGGACGACCTCGTCTGTGCCGAGGAGCGCGAGCACCTCAGCGTCAGCGTCGGACCACGGCCACAGGCCAACACGATCGGTCTCCGCGACCGCCTTCATGCCAGCACCGTAGCTGGCGGCTCGGAAGCGCTTGCCGTAACCTGGCGGGCCACTCAGGATGGCACCGGAACGGGACGGTTGCCCAGAGATGGGCGCGCAATTCCAACCAACCTCGCTCAGGCCGACGGTGCGCTGGAGACGAGCGCGGCGGGCTCCCGGACTAGACGGTTGCTCAGCCGCGCGCCTCGCCGGCAAAGCGGTTGATGAGATCTGCGGTCGTCGCCGGTTGGGACAGGATGAGCATATGTCCCGTTGCCAGCCACTCGACGCGGATCTGAGGAAGGGTGCGGGTCAGATAGTCCGCCAGCCCGGTGCGGAAGGGGACCATCCACTCCGCCTCCTCCGGTGATGGTCCCTTACAGAGGACGACTGTGGCGGGACAGCGGAGGGACGCGAAGTCGGCTCTCGGGTCCGGTGGGTCGGGAACGAAGCCCGGATGGTCGGCGCGGAGACCCATCTCCCTGTAGTCCAGGTTCGTGGGACCATCGAGGCACACCAGGGCCCGGCAAGGGTGGCTCGCCGCGAAGTGAAGCGCTGCCCATCCGCCCATCGAAAAGGCCAGCACTGGATCGCCCAAGCCGAGATCCTCGACGACCACTTCCCCGTCGGCGATGACGTCGCTCACGGTCAGGTGGGGCAGAGGCGAGCGGCCGTCGCCAGGTAGGTCCTGACAGACCACGCGGAAGGACCTGAGATGCGGTATCAGGGCGTCCCAAGTCGTGGCGTCGACGCCGGCGCCGTGCCAGAGGAGCAAGGGGGGCTGTCGCCGCCGAAGTCCCGCACGTGGACGCACCGGCCCGCCCGCTCGATGAGTCGTTCGAAGTAGGACGCCCGCGGCATTGCCGGGGAGAAGACCTGCAGGACTATGCGATGCGGTTCGGCTTGCTCTACCACGCATCGGAACCGCCAAGCCTTCCCGTCGGCGTGGTCGACTACGAACCGGACCTCGTCCGGCCGCGCCAGTTCCCCATGCACGTCAGCGACATGTCTGCTCAGCGCCGCCATGCGGACGTAGGCCTCGGGCATCGAGACCTCGTCAAGCCACCCCTGGCGGTAGTACTCCTCCAACTCCTTACGGGTGGGAAGCGCCCCACGTCGGAAATCGCCAGCACCTTGCGCCATACCCAGGCGGCCTGCACCCCAGCAGGGCTATCAGGCAGCGCCTCGAGGACTCGCGACAAGGTCACGCCAGAATCTTCTGTCGTCCTACTAGGACTGACGGCTTAGCATCTCGCCGATTGTCCGGCCGCTTCATTTCCTTCGTCGCCGGTCCGCGTCGGGGTCAGCCCCCGTACGGGCGGCTCGCTTGAGGGCAGGTCTCGGCAACTTGGAACCCGGCTCGACGAGGGCCAGCGTCATCCCCCGCCCTTCGGCCGCCGCCTGCAGTACCTCCTCAACCAAGCCGCTGCGCCTCGGCGCGTCGTCCAACAGCTCGGCGAGCTCAGCCACCTCGGCGGCGCTGAGGCGGCGTCTCATCCGACCATTATCCCTCGACAGGACGCTGCCCGCCGAGTCGCCTTGTTCGTCTGCTGGGTGCCGTCCCCAGACGCCGTCCGCTCAACTCCCCGCCCCGTGCCCTCTACCGCCGGCGGTCGGCGGACGTTCTGATGTGGGATGAGGGTTGGCGCCGTATCCCCAATATGGCGCTGTCAGCCGGCCTATCCCGTCTCCGAGTCTGCTCCTCGTCGACCTCAAGGCCCGACGTGCGCCTGGGTCACCCGCCGACAAGGACGGCGAACCCACGCCACCGCCACAGGCAATCGACGTTGACCATGCCTGCCTCACGCATCCATCTCAACTGGTCCCCTACCGACGCGAGCCGGTCTTCGGGGTCGTCGGCGGTCCTGCCGATGGCAGCCAGGAACTCGGCGTGCCGCTCGGGGGTGGCCGAGGCCACGACCTCCAGGTTGATGAAGAGCCCTCCGCCGCCGAGCTGTCCCACTATCTCCCCGAAAAGCTGCTGCTTCCGGACGTGCTCCAGGTGGTGGATGGCAAAGCCCGACACGACCACGTCGAAGCTCCCCCACGCCGGGAGGCGATCGCTCAGGTCCCACTCGCGCAGGCTGACACTTGGCTGACCGTCGAAGCGCTCGGCAGCTCGGGCAAGCATCGGAGCGGAGCAGTCCACCGCCAACACGTACTCGACCGTTGGGCGGGTCTGGAGGACCAGGGCCGCCAGCCTTCCGTCGCCACAACCCAGGTCAAGGACCCGTCGCGGGCTCGGAGGCAGGAGATCGACCAGCATCGCCTCCCCGGCCTTCCGGGGCTCCAGCTTTCCGATCCGGTCCAGGTACCACTCAACCTGGTCCCTATCCGACCAACCAGCGGTCGGGGTCGCCACCGGTCCAGGCTCTGACGTGGAGACATCATGCGGCGGTATCGCTGACGTCACTGCCCGCCGATCTGATCGGAGGCGGCATGGGGCCCCCAAGCCGGGGAGGGCCCCAGCCTGGTCACGCCGCCGGGTACGGAGGGGCGGCCGCGATTATCTGGTCCCGGTCGATCGCTCTCACCGCGGCCCGGTCGATCAGCGAATCGACCGCTTCGGCGTACGACTTGAGGTAGCTCGAGGCCGACCCGAATCGCGCACGGACCACCTCCGGATCGTGCGGCAGGGCCCAGCCGAAGAGCCGACCGAAGCCCGGAGCCTGGCCGTTGGCACCGTGGTACTCGGCGGTTGGGGCCTCGAGGGCAGGATGGCGGAGGTCGCCCTTGGCGTTGCCCGAGTCGTCGCGTATCAGGTGAGCCCGGCCGTCCTCGGCGACGGTCTTCTCCATGCCGGCGAAGATGGGCGGCGGGGTGCCGTCCTCGATCCACCGGACGAGATGCTGGAGCGCCATGGCCTGGAAGGGCAGGTAGCTGAGCGGGTTGAGGATGCGCCCCTCGCCTCCCTCAGCGGGGCCGGGAGCCATCCGGTTGTCATGAGGGGTCCCAGCGACCTCCCAGAAGCGGAAAGTGTCGTCGTCGGGGCGGCGGTAGGCGTGGTAGCCGCGGGCCTCGCACTCGCTGTTGACAAGGAACAGCGGCGTGGCCAGGTCGTCGCGGAATAACGAGCCCGCCCGGCCCATCGCCCCGGTCTCGGATCCCGAAGCCTCAGCTGCCGCCTTGGCATTCACCGGCGTGGCGAAGCCTCCTGAGATCGAGGGCAGGAAGCCGTCGAACACTCCCGCCAGGGGGTGGATGGCGTTGTAGTAGGTGGTCAGCCGTCCGCCCGACTGCGACGCCCCGGTGGCGATGACCCGCCTCACGGGTAGCCCCCCCATGGGATCGAGGCCCTCCATCTTGCGGCCCGGACCGACCGCTGCCGCTGCCTGGGTGAAGATGTCATACGACCAGTCGTCCCCCGGGTGACTGAGGCTGCCGTAGCGCTCCGGTTCCCAGGCGGTGAGGTGCCACTGGACGGTCAGTTCCTGGCCCATGGCGTTGCGGTTGTTGGGAAACCCGTGGATGCCGACCGCCTGGGCGCTGACCCCGACCCAGGCGGCGCCGTCGAGGACACCGACGTCATCGGCGCTCCCCAGCTCGTATCCGGCGGTCACGTTCTGCCAGTTGCATACGACGGTCCCGTCGAAGTCCTCGGCCCGCTGAGGTCGAACGACCAGGATCCGGGTGCGGTAGGCGGCGGGCTCTGACGCGATGACGTCCCACTTCCCGTCCCGCCCGTGTGTCGCCCCCGGGGCCGGGAGGTAGGACAGGGCCTCGCCGTCGAGGATGAACTCCTCGGCGACATAGCCGCGAGAGGCGATGTCGGTGCGGGGACGACAGAAGGCGATGCCCCGGCGTCCCCCTTCGACTGGCCCAGTGATCTTCGGTGTCGTATTCCCCATGGGCCCGAGTCTGGTCGAGCCCTCCGAACCCTGTCGATCTGCCGAAGCTCGAACCAGTCCTCGGCCACTTGAGCGAATGCGCCTGGTGTCCTCGGGCGTTCCCCACCGGCTCCGACGGATGTCGGCTTCGACCTCCAGGCCGAAGCGCCGGGCGTCGGTCTTGCGGGCGAAGGACTTCGAGCGCTGCCGGTTGCGCGGGTTCCGGTAGTGGACCTCCCAGGAACCGCCCGGGCGCGGCCTGAGGCTGGCCATAGCAAACGCGCTGTTAGCAGCCTGTTGGCAGACTCGGTGGCACCGCTCCAACCGGCGACGTGTTCAACCGTCTTAGCGCCCTGACCTGGGCTGCTGACAGTGGGCGCTGAGGGACTCGAACCCCCGACCTGCTGGTTGTAAGCCAGCTGCTCTAACCAACTGAGCTAAACGCCCGCAGGAAAACCGCCTGGAGACGCCAGTCAGGCTACCCGCCGCTCAGTGGCTGAACCGGGCCAAGAACCGCCAGATGGTCGACGAGGCGCCAAGGTCGCGCAGCGCCGTCGGATATCGCCGGAGCATGCACCCGGCGGCTGTCGATGCACAGCCGAGCCTCGAGGTGGAGAAAGGGGTGGCAAAAGGCGACGTCGTCCTGGCCGGCCGGTGAGGTCGGACGCTGACGCAGGCGGGGCCACGACGTCGCCCGGCCGTCATAGACGGCTACCGGCGGGATCGACCGGCCGGTGGTTGCCTGCGCCGGGCCCGCCGCTGACCCGGCCCGGCCCCGGCCAGGACCTTCCTGACCGGGGCCGAATTGGCCGGAGCCGTCCGCTCCGCCCTCCGCTCACGCCGGGAGGGCGGCCACTGCCAGGTGCTTGGGCGGACGGCCCCTCTTGCGCTTGAAGGGCAGGATCACTCCGTTGAGGAGAAGCTGTCCCCCCCAAACCCCCCAGGGCTCGCGCCGTTCGAGGGCCCCCTCGAGGCAGGGCTCGGCCAGTGCGCAGGACCCGCAGATCGCTTTGGCCCGGGCAATGTCGTCGAGCTGCTCTGAGAAGAACAGCTCCACCAGGTTCCCGGTGCCGTCGCGGCAGACCGCTGCCGACCAGTCGACCCTCTCCCTCTCCTCGTATGCGTACCTCTCCTGCTGGGCGAACATGTCGCCGTCCCCTTTCGGTGCTTTCTCTGATCGCTGTACTGGTGCTCTGCGGTGGTCCTCCGTTGACAAACAGAAAGGCCGCCGGCTTGTGCCGGCGGCCTTGGGGCCTTCTCCCTGGTGGTGACTGGGTCTAACCAGTTCTACCTCCATGGAGGCCCCTCGGCCGCACGGTCGTGTCCTTCATGGACAGTCCGTAATCGCGGGACCGGGCGGTAGCGACGGCGGGATGACCACACGGGCGCGCCGCGACGCCGAGGCCGCTAATCGGCTGCTCGACGCTCCAGTGGAATGGACGCACTTGGTGGCTCCTGCGGGTCGGGTTGATGCCGGCCTTGCCGGCCCGGATACTGCAGCACGACCCGGCCGGGCTAGTCAACCCATTTTCTCCTGACCGGCGCCGGCGCGGCCCGCCAGCGGCCCGGAGCCGGCCCCCAGGAGCGCCTCCAGCAGCTCGGGGGTGGCCGCCACCACCGGGGCCCGGCGGTCGTCGTGTCCCCTCACCACCAGATCCCGCCCGTAGGCGTCGGCCACCAGGGCCCCCGCCTCCAGGCAGACCAGCAGGCCCCCCAGGTAGTCCCACGGGGCCAGGGCCCCCGGCCCGCAGTCGCGGAAGCCGTCCACCACCCCCTCGGCCACGGCGCAGATGTCGAGCGCGGCCGCCCCCAGGATCCTGGTCTGCGCCCACGGGGGCGTCCCCTCCGGCAGGCCCGAGGTGGCCACCAGGGCCCGGCCCACCTCGGTGGTGGACGAGGGCTCGAGCGGGCGGGCGTCGCGGGTGGCCCCGCCGTCGCGCACCGCCCGGAACAGCTCCCCCGAGGCCTGGTTGGCCACCACCGCCACCAGGGGACCGTCCGAGTCGAGCACGCAGATGCTGGTGGCGAACCACGGGATGCCGTGGGCGGCGTTGGTCGAGCCGTCGACCGGGTCCACCACCGCCAGCAGGGGCCGGTCGGCGGCGGTGGGGCCGGACTCCTCGCTCAGGACCCCGAGCCCGGCGCCCAGGAGCACGGACAGGGCGGCGGCGTCCGCCACCAGGTCGCAGCGGTACTGGCCGGGGCGGGTGCCGGCCGGGCCCCAGTCCTCCAGGCCGGCCAGGGCCTCGGCCACGGCGTCCACCGCCTCCTCGAGGACCTCGAGAAGACCCGCCTCGTCCACCCCCGCACCCTATCGGGGAGCGCCGCCGGCGCAGGCTGGCGGCGACCCTGACCCCGGGGCCGGCCCCGTAGTCTGACCCCCGTGGCAGTGATCGACGTCGCCGGCTACGTGGCCGAGCTCAAGGACCACGCCGTAGACCACGGCTTTCACGTCCACGACGAGCGCCACTTCGTCGAGACCTACTCCCTGCGCCAGGTGTGGGAGGTGGACCTGCACCCCGAGGAGGGCTGCGGCGGCCCCATCGACCTGCACCTCGCCCTCGAGGTCGACCCTCGGGTGCTGCTGGCCTTCGAGGACCTGGTGGTCGACCTGCCCGAGGACAGCGACCCCCCCGACCGGTTCCACTTCCCCCTCGAGTTCAACTGGGCCCTCCCTCCGCTGCCCAAGGGACCGGACCTGCTGCGCCTGGCCATCGACCTGGCCGGCGTGGGCGGCATCGAGCTGCCCCTCGAGGTGTCGGCCATCGACTCCTTCGCCGCCCCGACCGACGCCCCCGAGCGCCGGCTCAGCATCGTGGCCCACCAGCAGGTCTCCCTCGCCCGGGTCCTCTCCGGCGAGGAGCTGATGTGCGACACCTTCGACCGGTGCCTGGCGGTCAGCCGCTTCCTGCTGGAGGCGGCGCCGGACTGGATGGACTGACTCCGGCGCTCACCCACTCGGCGTAGGCGGCGGCGAACAGCGCCGGCATGCCGCCGGTGTGCAGGAACACGATGCGCTGGCCGGGGCGCAGCTCGCCCTGGCCCACGGCGGCGATCAGCCCGGCCATGGCCTTGCCCGTGTAGACCGGGTCGAGCACCAGCCCCTCGAGCCGGGCGGCGGCGTCGAGGGCAAGCCTGGTCTGGGGGGTGGGGGCCCCGTAGCCGGCGCCGAAGTGGCGGTGGTCGACCAGGCACCGCCCGCTCGGCGGGGCCAGGCCGGCCAGCTCGGCGGCGGCGGCCGCCTTCTCCGGTACCCGCTCGTCGAGATCGGGCCTGGTCCCGACGTCCACCCCGAGCACCCGGGCGTGGTCGCCCAGGGCGGCGGCCAGGCCGGCATGGGTGCCGCCCGACCCGTCGGCCACCACGACCACGTCGAGGTCGGGCCACTGCTCGACCAGCTCGTGGCCGGCCCGCACGTATCCCAGGGCACCGACCACCGAAGCGCCGCCCACCGGAATGGCATAGGGGTGCCGCCCGGCGCTGGCCAGCCGGGCGCTGGCCTCCTCGATGGCGGCCTCGGTCTGGTAGTAGCCGAGGTCGCCGGCCCAGATGATCTCGGGCCCGAGCAGCTGGTCGATGACCACGTTGCCGGTGGCGTGCCGTGGCCTCCCGCCGGCCAGCACCACGGTGCAGCCCAGGCCCAGGCGGTTGGCCGCCGCCGCCGTCATGCGCACGTGGTTGCTCTGGCGGCCCCCTCCCGTGACCAGCACGTCGCAACCCTGGGCGAGGGCGTCGGCGCAGAGGTACTCGAGCTTGCGGGCCTTGTTGCCGCCCCCGGCCAGGCCGGTGCAGTCGTCCCGTTTCACCATCAGGGTGCCGGCCGGCAGCCCCAGCCACGCTCCCAGCCGATCGGCCGACTCGAGGGGGGTGGGCTGGTGGGCGAGGGGGCTGCGCCGCTCCAGGGCACCGGTGCCGTCCATCCCGCCCGACCATAACGGCGGCGCCGCCCGGTGTCGCCCGCCGTCCCACTTGCCAGAATCAGAGCGTGCTCACCCCGGCCATGACCGCGCTGGTTGCGGCGGTGGAGTCGGCCCTCGACCTCGGCGGCACCGAGCGGGCCCGGGCCGAGGCCATGGTGCCGGCCATGGCCGCACTGCTCCGCTCGCCCGATCCCATACCGGCCCAGGCGTGCGAGGCCCTCGACGGGGAGGCGGTCGGGAACCTCCTCTATGCCGATCCGGCCGGGCGTTTCCACGTGCTGGCGGTCGTCTTCCCCGCCGGCACTTCCAGCGGGGTGCACCACCACGGCTGCTGGGGGGTCATCGGCTACCTGCGGGGCGGTGACGAGGAGACCCGCTATCGGGCCACCGAGGAGACCGAGGACCGGGCCGAGCTGGTGGAGGTGGACCGCCACGTCTGGCACCAGGGCGACATCACCTTCCTGCTGCCCGAGGAGGGCGAGGGCTGGCACCGGGTGCGCAACCCCGGGCCCGACACCGGGGTGTCGCTGCACGTGCTGTGCATGACCCCGGCGGACCACCCCCATCGCTTCTGGGACCGCGCCTCCCACGCCGTGCTGGCCTACCCGTTCGTGGAGTCGGCCCCCGGTCGTTGGCGAGCCCAGCTGGCCTGAGGCTTGCCGGGCTCAGCGCACGCCGAGGCGCACCCGCCAGGAGAAGGCGAGCCCGGGCGGGTCGCCCGCAGCGGCGTAGGCGGCGTCCACCTCGGCCTCGAAGCGGTCGGCGCCGATGTCGGAGTCGCTCAGGCCGTGCCGGCGCAGGCCCTGGTAGCTCCCCTGGCTGTACATGAGGGCCTTGAACCGGTCGGCCCCCCCGTCGACCGCCCGGCTGGTCAGCACCTCGCGGGTGAAGCGGAACATCCCGCTGGCCGCCATCCGGGCCAGGTGGCCGGACTTGGACCACGAGCGGACCCCGCCGGGTAGCCGGCGGTTGCGGTGGGGATCGGCGAGGTCGTCGTCGACCACGTCGGGGTCGTCCGCCTTCACCGGGGCCAGCACCGCCGCCGGGCTCTCGCCCCGCGACACCCGGGCCTCGAGGGCGCGTATGCGGCGGTGCATTTCGGTCCAGGCGAGCTCGGCCCGGACCAGGCCCGACACCGGTGGCCAGTCGGCGTCGATCACCGCCAGCACCCCGCCCGGCCGGAGCAGGCGCCCGACCTCGGCCAGGGTGGCCCCGGGCTCGAACCAGTGCATGGCCTGCACCGCGGTGACGACGTCGAAGCCGCCCGGCTCGAGGCCGGTGTCCTCCGCCCGGCCCGGGCGGTAATCCACATTCGGCGCCGGCCGGCTCGCCGCCATCGCCCGCATGTCGGGGTTGGGCTCGATGCCGGTGACCGAGGCCGCCCACGCCGAGGCCCACCGGCTGGACAGGCCGGTGCCGCAGCCCAGGTCGGCCACGACCGGGTGGGGGGTACCGGCGTAGGCGGCGAGCAGGGGCCCGAGCTCGGCCGGCGGGGAGGGACGGTTGGCGTCGTAGACGTCGGCGAAGCCGCTGAAGCGGGCCAGACCGCCGTCGGTCACCCGGTGGCCGGCACCAGGGCCCGGCGCAGGACCCCGCCCGACACCAGCCGGGCCAGCTCGTCCCAGGTCCGCTCCCCCATCACCCACAGCCACACCTCGCGCCGGGCCCCGGCCAGATGGGCGACCAGCCCGGCCCGGTCCGCCCCGGCCAGGCCCAGCTCCGGTCCCCACGCCGACCACAAGAGGTCGGCGAGGTCGTGGCCGTCGGCCAGCCGGGCCCGGGCGCCGGCCGGATCCTGGCGGGCCAGCCCCGACAGCTCCGCCTTGATGGCCTCGGGCTCCGGGGGAGGGGTGATGCCCGAGCGGTCAGGCATTCGACTGGTCGGACCACACCGGCTGGCGGTCGGTGCCGTTGTAGAAGGCGCAGTGCTCGGCGTAGTCGATGAACAGCGCCCCCTCCGGCTCGAACGGCCGGGCCAGAGTCCCGAAGGCGGTCTTCTTGTCGAGGTTGTTCAGCTTGTCGAGGGCCTCGGGCCTATCGAGCGGCCGCAACTCGAGCCGGTCGGCCACCGCCGCCACCGCCGCCTCGCCCGCCTCGGTGCGCACCAGCAGGCTCGAGTAACCGTCGGCCGAGCCAACGCTTCCCACGGACAGATCGGCGCCGTGGCCGAGGAAGTCGGCGCACTCGTCGCAGCCCTTGAGGGCGGCACCGTGGAAGTCACGGATGGGCTCCTCCACGAGCCTGGTCCCGTCGTGGGCATCGACCATGAGCTTGCCGTGCAGGATGTCGACCCGGGCCACGTCGTCGAGGCTGATGCCCCGCCGGTCGCGCAGCTCGGTGAGCATGAGCCCGGCGTAGTCGAAGCTCTTGGTGCACAGCAGGGCCACCGTCAGCACCACCGCCTCAGGATGGGACTTGCCCCAGCTCCAGCGGCGGGACTGCAGCGCCTTGAGTCCCTGGATCTCGCACGGGGTGCCGACCAGGGCGAGGCGGGGGTTGGGGGGAAGGCCGCGGCCCGACACGTCGAGATGGGCCAGCGCCATGGTCTGGTTGTAGAAGCTGCCGGCCGAGTCGAGGACGCCCTGACGGTCGGTGGCGATGTGGGCCACGCCCTTCCACTGCTCGGTGTCGCTGGGTCGGGCCACCAGGGCGCCGTCGATCTGGCCCGACTCCAGCAGGGCGATCAGCAAGGCGCTGACCACGCCGCCGTCCTGGACTCCGTCGAGTCCGGCGAGGCTGCGGGCGGTGTAGGACGCCCGCAGCAGGCCCAGGCCCTCCGTGCGGGGCCCGCCGCTGATGGTCACCGGGGTTTCGGTGGGCCCGGCCTCGTCGATCATGACCGCCTGGGCCGGCCAGGTGGCCTCGTAGCGCAGGCCGCCCCGGGGGCAGAAGTCCCAGCACAGCGAGCAGCCGGTGCACATCTTGACCAGGGCCGGCAGGCCCTTGGAGCCGATGCCGATGGAGTCGCTCGGGCAGGCGGCCACGCAGGTGCCGCACTGGATGCAGCGGCCGGCGTCGATCACCCCGGCCGCCAGCTCCCAGAACCACGTCTTGCCTGGGGCCTCGGCGATTCCGTTCATCTGGCGGCGGATCTCGAAGGTGGCGCTCATGAGAGGCCCCCGGCCGGGGCGCCGTCGAGGACGAGCTTGTGGTCCTGGTTGGGGATCCGGCGGGCCCACTCGTGGAAGGCCTCGCCGGGGCGGCGCTCGGACTGGAACCGGCCCACCAAGCGCAGGAGGGCGTCGGGCACGTCCTCGACCGGGCGGGCGCCGTCGACCCAGTCGATGAAGGCGGCGTCGGTGCCCAGGCTGCCGCCCACCCCTATGTCGACCGCCTCCACGATCTCGTCGCCGACGTGGGCGGTCTCGCCCCGGAAGCCGATGTCCCCGATCTGGGGCTGGGCACAGGAGGCGGGGCAGCCGGAGAAGTGCATGCGCACCACCTCGCCTGGGGCCAGGGCCACCTCGGCGTCGAGGCGCCGGGCCCACTCGACCGCCCGGGCCTTGGTCTCGACCACGGCGAAGCGGCAGAACTCGTTGCCGGTGCAGGCCACCACGCCCCGCTCGAAGGCGCCGGGGAATGGGGAGTGGCGCCTGAGCAGGTCCTCGGCCAGCAGGTCGTCGAGGCGGTCGTCGGGCACCCCGGAGAGGATCAGGTTCTGGTCGGTGGCCAGGCGGATGGTCCCGTCGCCGTAGTGCTCGGCGATCCGGGCCGCCTCGACCAGGTCGACGCCACCCATGCGCCCGACGGTCACGCTGAGCCCGACATAGGACAGGCCGGCCTGCTTCTGGGGGTGGACCCCGACGTGGTCGCCCCGGTAGGAGCGGGTCAGGGTCTCCCCCGCCGGCTCGAGGGGGAAGGCGGTCCGCCGCTCCAGCTCGGCCCGGAAGCCCTCGCCCCCGAGCTCCTGGACCAGGTACCGCATCCGGCACACGCCCCGGTTCTCGCGGTTGCCCAGCTCGCCGTAGAGCTGGGCGATGGCGCGAGTGACCTCCACCGCCTGGTCGGGCAGCACGAACACATCGATGTCGGTGGCCATGCGGGGGCCGTCGGAGAGCCCTCCGCCGACCAACACGTTGAACCCCACCGCCCCGTCACCCCGCTGCGCCGGCCACAGCCCGATGTCGTTGATCTCCGCCTGGGCGCAGTCGTCCCGACAGCCGGTGACGCTCATCTTGAACTTGCGGGGCAGGTTGGCGTAGTCGCGGTTGCCGGTGAAGAAGTCCGAAATCTGGAGGGCGATGCCGGAGGCGTCGAAGACCTCGTCGGCGTCGATGCCGGCCACGGGGCAGCCGAGCACGTTGCGGGACGAGTCCCCGCAGGCCTGCACGGTGGTGATGCCCACCGCCTCGAGGCGGTCCCAGATCGAGGGGATGTCGGCGATGGACAGCCAGTGCATCTGGATGTCCTGCCTGGTGGTGATGTCGAGGTAAGCGTCGCCCCACACCGGATCGGGGGCCGGCCCCCGGGCGTGGTCGTCGGCCACCTGGCCGATCACCCGGGCCTGGGCGGCGGTGAGGATCCCCCCCGGCACCTTGACCCGCAGCATGAAGTTGTCCCCGCCCTGGCGCTGGGGGTAGAGCCCCACCCACTTGAGCCGTTCCTGCTCACCGTCGACGGAGGCGATGGCCTCGGGGCCGGTGCGGGAGTACTCCTCGATCACCGCCTGGCGGACGTCAAGGGGGTGACGCTCGAGCTTCCAGCGCTCGACCTGGTTGAGCTGGGTGTGGGGACGCAGGAACTCCAACGTGGGCTCCAGGAGGCGATCGGCGGGAGCGGCGGAGGAGACAGTCAAGCATTGTTGAGTGAATCGGTCAACTTTTGCAGGCGCCCTACATCGGGGGCTTCCGGACCCACCGCGCCCGGCACCGGCCGCCCGGCTCGGACCCGCTCGGCGGCGCCCGACCCCGGCAGGCGGCTTTAGAAGCCGGCCGGGGAGGGCTCGGCCAGGCAGCCGGCCTGGGAGCCGAGCTGGGCCAGGCCGGCCATGTCGCCGCTGCCGTAGGAGGTGGCCGAGCCCGGCACGGCGACGGGGTACATGACCTGGGAGCTGTCCTGGACATGGGCCAGGCCGACCAGGTGGCCCAGCTCGTGAAGGATCAGGTGCGTCCATCCCCCCGACTGGGCGAAGTCGCTGGTCTGCGGGGCGGCCACGTTGAGGGCCACCTGCCCGGTGACGTCGACCCAGCCACCCTGCGGTCCGGTGACGGCGGTGAAGCCACCCATACCGTTCTCACCCGACGACGGCAGGTAGTCGCCCTGGTCCGGCCGCTGCCAGGCGATGAGCACCGGCGACCAGTGCCCGTCGGTGGTCAGGGGCCGTTGGCGGCTGGCGAACTCCGCCGAGGGCCCCTGGTAGCTGAACTGCAGGCCGGTGGCCTCCGACACCGCCTCGAGGCCGGACTGCACCATGGCGAGGGCGCCGGCGGGGGCCTCGCTCGCATCGACCACGTAGGGAATGGCCTGGCACGGGTTCCAGCGCGACGGGCTGCCGTCGGCGTTGGTCTGCTCGAAGCCGTAGGCGCCGGCGCTGACGGCGAGGGGGGCGAAGCGCCTGGCGTCACCGAAGCCGGCCACCGTCGCTTGGGGGTCCACCACCCAGTAGCCGCCCCCATCGGGGGTGGCGGCCATCGCCGCGGCGAAGCCGCCGGTTCCGGCCCCCTCGAAGGTGGCGTCGCCGAAGGCGAAGATCCCTCCGTCGGCCGCCACCAGCCAGTAGCCCCGCCCGTCGGGGGTGGCGGCCATGCCGAAGATGGGGCGGTTGAGCCGGATGTCGCCGGTCGAGCCGAGGAAGGGGGCGTCAAAGGCGAACACCCCGCCGTCGGCCGCCACCAGCCAGTAGCCCCCGGTCGCCGGGTCGTCGGCCAGGCCCACGATGGGCTGGTTGAGGCGGGCACCGCCGGTCGAGCCGTGGAACGCGGCGTCGCCGAAGCTGAACACCCCGCCGTCGGAGGCCACGAACCGGTAGCCGCCGCCGTCGGGGGTGGCGGCCACGCCCACGATCGGCCGGTTGAGGCGGGCACCGCCGGTCGAGCCGTGGAACGCGGCGTCGCCGAAGCTGAAGACCCCTCCGTCCGCCGCCACCAGCCAGTAGCCCTTGCCGTCGTGGGTGGCGGCCATCCCGACCATCGGCGCATTGAGGGCCTGGCCGCCCATCGACCCCAGGTAGGCGGCGTCGCCCATGGTGAGAACGCCACCGTCGCCGGTGCCGACCCAGACCCCGGCGCCGTCGGGGGTGGCGACCACGTCGACCGCCGGGGCGGCCAGGCTGGCCTGGTGGGCGCCGGCGTCAGGCGCCCGCCGGGCTCCTCCGGCGGGGGCCCCCGCCGTCCAGCCGACCAGGGCCGGGGCGGCGGCGAGGGCTGCCACCAGAGCCGCCCCGACGGTGGGGCGGTGACGAAAGCGACGAATGGGCGGAACTGGCATGTCGGCTGATCGACATGGGACCAGCCCGGCTTAGCCAGTCAGTGAAGAAATCCTAACTCGGGGGTCAGGCGGCCCGGCGGGCCAGGCGCTCCGCTCCGGGCACCTTCACCTCGGTGGCCAGGCCGACCATCTCCAGCGCCCGGGTCACCCACCAGCCCGGGTCGATCTGCAGTCGGCCCAGGCCCAGACGGGCCGAGCGGGGGAAGGCGTGGTGGTTGTTGTGCCAGCCCTCGCCCAGGGTGAGCAGGGCCACGGCCCAGTTGTTGGTGGCCCGGTCGCGGGACTCGTAGGGACGGCGCCCGAAGAGGTGGCAGACCGAGTTCACGCTGAAGGTGGCGTGATGGAACAGGAAGATGCGCAGGAGGCCTCCCCAGACCATGGCCTCGGTGGCTCCGCCCAGGGTGCCCCTCACCGCCCAGCCGACCCCGAAGGGCAGGCCCAGGGAGACCACCACCCACAACAGGTACAGGCGGTCGATGGTCCGGATGATGCGGTCGTCGTACAGGTCGCGCCCGTAGGCGTCGCCGCGCTCCATCCCCTTGGTGACGAACATCCAGCCCACGTGGGAGTGGAAGAAGCCCTTGATGGCGCCCCACGGCCCGGGCCCCGAGGTGTGCGGCGAGTGGGGATCGCCGGGGCGGTCGGCGAAGGCATGGTGCTTGCGGTGGTCCGTGACCCACTGGGTCACCGGTCCCTGGAGGGTGAGCGAGCCCAGGATGGCCAGGGCTGCCTTGGCTACCGGGGCCGCTTCGAACGCCCGGTGGGTGAAGCAGCGGTGGAAACCGACGGTGGTGCCGACGGCGCCGGCGGCATACAGGGTCGCCAGCAGCACGAGGTCGAGGGGCCTGAAGCCCGACCCCCACACCTCGGCCATGCCCACGCCCAGCCCTACGGGGGGCACCAGGACGGCGACGAGGGTGATGATCTGGCTGGTGCGGGAGGTGCGCGCCCGGACGGTGCCGACCGGGTAGGGGCCCGCTCCGACCTCGCCGACGTCGTCGACGGCGGGTACGGCGGGGAAGGCTGACGGGGAAGCGGTAGCGGTCGACATCGATCCTCCGGGGTCAGCCCGAGCGTAACGGCAGGCGGCCGTCGGCCGATTCTGCCGACGAGCGCGACGGTTGGGTCAGCGGCCAATATTGCAGTAGCGGGAAGGTCTCGTGCGACCTCGGTGACCGGGGCATCGGCGGCCGGGTCAGATGGGAGAGTCCTCATGTTGCAAGGGAGCTTCGAGACCCTGGCCTTCCCGGAGGTGCTCGGCATGCTGGCGTCCAAGCGCCAGAGCGGCCGGCTGAGGCTCCACTCGGGCACGTCGGCGGTGGATCTGTACCTGGACGGCGGCCGCATCGCCCACGCCGAGGCCACCGCCCACGGGAGCCCGAGCCGGGTAGCGGAGAGCATCGCCCAGCTGGAGGAGGCCTGCTTCGAGGTCATGAGCTGGGACCACGGCACCTTCGAGTTCCACCCCGGCCAGCGCCCGGCCTCGTCGCGGGGACTCGGCGCCGAGGTGGAGGCCGTGCTGGAGGGAGCCCGCCGGCGGGCCAAGGAGTGGGCCACGGTGCGGGCCCGCGTCCCGTCCCTCGACGTCACCCCGAAGTTGGTCTCCGAGCTGGCGGTGGAGGAGGTGGTCGTCGACCGCGCCTCGTGGCGGGTGCTGGCCGCCGTCGACGGCCGGCGGGACGTGAACGCCCTCGCCCGGGTCCTGGCCCTCAGCCCTTACGAGCTGTCCCGCATCCTGAGCGGGCTGGTGGGGGCCGGCCTGGTGGCGGTGTCCGGAGCCCGCCCCAGGGTGGCCATGACTCCTCCCACCGGATCGGGGTCCACTTCGGTGCGGCTCTCGTCGCGGCCCGAACCGAGCGGATCCGCCACCTCCCCCGCTGGCGCCACCACCCCGACGACCGGTCCGCCCGTCGATCCGTCGACGCCCGAAGGCCCGGCCGCGGGGCCGGACGTGGGGGCGCCCGAGGCCGGCGCCTCCGGGGCGGACGCGCCGACCCGGTCGGCGGGGCCGGGGGGTGACCCAGGGGCCGACACCAGCACCGACGGGACCGCCAAGGTCGACCAGCCGGCAGGGCTCATGCGGATTGTGTCCAGGCTGCGGGTCTCGCCCTCGGGCGGAGCGTGAGGGCGCCGGCGGATCGGTTTGGGGTTCGCCTCGTCCCCCCGGGGCACAACAGAGGTCATGGAGGCCATATGAGCGAGTTCCTCACCGACGTCCAGACCCTGCGGCAGCGGGCCCGCCAGCACATGGAGCTGGGCCCGATCACCGAGGCCTACGGAGCCGACCGGCAGCGGGTGGTCTCCGTGCTGAACGAGGCCCTGGCCACCGAGCTGGTGTGCGTGCTGCGCTACAAGCGGCACTACTTCACCGCCAAGGGGATCGACGCCGGCCCGGTGGCGGCCGAGTTCCTCCAGCACGCCAACGACGAGTCCGGCCACGCCGACACGATCGCCGCCCGGATCACCCAGCTGCAGGGGGACCCCGACTTCAACCCCGACACCCTGACCACCCGCAGCCACGCCGAGTACGCCGAGGGTAAGGGTCTGGCCGACATGGTGCGGGAGGACCTGGTGGCCGAGCGGGTGGCGGTGGCGTCGTACTCGGAGATCATCCGCTGGCTGGGAGACAAGGATCCCGTCACCCGCCGGATGCTCGAGGACATCCTCGCCGTGGAGGAGGAGCACGCCGACGACATGCTCAATCTCCTCGAGAAGCTGGGCTAGGGGCCCGAGCCCCCAGGTGCGCCGCCGGTCCTCGGCGGCCGGACGCGCCTAGCCGCCGTCGTCGTCCTCGTAGGGCTCCTCGATCTCCTGCTCGATCCAGTCGGCCTCGGGCGCCTCGAGGTCCCGCCCGCCCGAGGGGCCGGCGGCCTTGGGCGCCACCTCGGTCGCCTGCTCGATGGCGTCGTCAACGGGAACGTCCGCCGCGCGCGACGCCGGCAGCACCACCGACGATGCCTCGGACGACCGGTCGGCCAGCTCCGACTGCTCCTGTGCATCCGCCTCGGGAACGTCGCTCATGGCAGCTCCTGGGTGATTGCCTGCCCCCGGCCGGGGACGGGGTGGTGGGCCCGGCAGGGATCGAACCTGCGACCAAGCGATTATGAGTCGCCCGCTCTGACCGCTGAGCTACGGGCCCGAGGCCCAGTGGCGCCGGGCAGCTCCGGGGCTGGGACTCGAACCCAGAAATACGGATTAACAGTCCGCTGTGTTGCCGATTACACCACCCCGGAAGAAGAAGGCGGCTCGCAAGATAGCAGCGCCCGGCCCCGGGTCAGGGGGGCCCTCACCGCCGCCGGCAACGGGATCGAATCCGTTGAAGGGGCCAGAGACGGGCTGGTCGCGAGCCGCAACGCCCGCGGTCGCTGGCCGGCTCCCGATGGTCGCCTCCATCGCCCATATGGGCACGATGGCCACAACCTGTGACGCTTCCGGCCGGGGCAGCGGCATCACCACTGGTGGCCGGCGGGTAAACGGGGTATTACAGGGAGCATGAGATTTCGGGCGGGCATCCTGGTCGGGTTCGGCGCCGGGTACTACCTCGGCGCCATGGCCGGGCGCGAGCGGTACGAACAGCTGAACTCGCTGCTGGACCGCCTGCGACGTTCGGACGCGTTGGAGCTGGTCGGCGACAAGGCCAAGGCGGTGGTGGACCTGGGCATGGAGCGGGCCCGCGATGTGGTCGATCTTCGGATGGGCAACGGCACCGGTCCTGTCCTGACCGAAACCCAGTAGCTCCCACCGGGCGCCTCCTGGGCTGCTCCGGCTACTCCTCGTCGAGGTAGTCGCGGAGGGGCTGGCTGCGCATGGGATGGCGCAGCTTCGCCAACGTCTTGGCCTCGATCTGGCGTATGCGCTCGCGGGTGACACCGAAGACCCGCCCCACCTCCTCGAGGGTGCGCATCTGCCCGTCGTCGAGTCCGAAGCGCAGGCGCATGACCTCCTGCTCTCGCTCGCTCAGCTGGCCCAGGGCGGTCTTTATGGCCTCGTTGAGCAGAGTCCGGGTGGCGGCATCGACCGGCATGATGGCGCCCTGGTCCTCGATCACGTCCGACAGGGAGAAGTCCTCCTCGCCCATCGGCTGTTCCAGCGAGACGGTGTCCTGGTTTATGCGCATGATCTCGCGGACCCGATCGCTGGTGAGCTCGAGCCTCGAGGCGAGCTCGTCGGAGGTCGGCTCCCGTCCCAGCTCCTGGAGCATCGAGCGCTGCATGCGGGTGACCTTGTTGATGGTCTCCACCATGTGCACCGGGATGCGGATGGTCCGGGCCTGATCGGCTATCGCCCGGGTGATGGCCTGGCGGATCCACCAGGTGGCATAGGTGGAGAACTTGAAGCCCTTGGTGTAGTCGAACTTGTCGACCGCCCTCATCAGGCCCAGGTTCCCCTCCTGAATCAGGTCGAGGAACGCCATGCCCCGGTTGCGGTAGCGCTTGGCAATGGACACCACCAGGCGCAGGTTGGCCTCGATCAGCAGCTCCTTGGCCTTGAGCCCGTCGGCGACGACCAGCTCCTCCTGGGCCATGGCGGCGGACTCGGCCAGGTTGCCGAAGGTGTCCTCGAGGGCGGCGATGCGCTCGGCCGCATGCAGGCCCGCCTCCACCCGGCGGGCCAGGGCCACCTCCTCCTCCGGGGTGAGCAGCCGGACCTTGCCGATCTCCTTGAGGTATGCCCGGACCGGATCGGCCCCGAGGGGCGCGCCTCGTTCGTCGTCCTCGCCTCGGTCCTCGGTGGTGCGCCGACGGGCGGGTGCCTCGGGGGTGGCCTTGCCAGCCCCGGCGTCGCCCCGTTCGACGACGGAGGGCATGGGCACGACCACCGCCTGGGCCGACTGGGCTTCGGAGCCGGCCGCGGGGGGCGCGGTAGGTGACGATCCGGTGACATCGTGTCCGTCGCCGCCCTCGGCACCAAGGTCGTCGGTGTCCTCGACGTCGATGAAGTTGATCCCCTCGGCCCGGATGCGGCTGACCACGGCGTCGATCAGGGCTGCACTCAACTCGACCGACTCGAGGACCGTCATGAGGTCGTCCTGGGTCAGATAGCCCCGCTCCCGACCCGCCGCCAACAGGCGGGCGAACTGCTCCTCCTGACCCACGGCCGGAGCGGAGAGGGCGCCCTCGTTCATCGATCCCCCTCGGCCTGTTCCGCCAGCCAGGCTACCAGTCGCTCGGTCGCCCCGACGCGCTCGGCGCCGTCCGACAGCGACTCCATGGTCAGCTTCAGCCAGCTGGTCCGGCGGGCGATGTCGGCCAAGCGCTCCTCACCTGATACGCGAGCTTCGGCTTCCAGTGCCTGAAGTGCACGGGAAGCAGCGGCCCAGGCTAGCCGGGCAGTGACGTCGTCGGCGTCGTCTTCGCCCTCCTCGACGGCCAGCCGCTGCAGCAGCGCGGCCGCCTCCGGTTCGGCATCGGCGATCGCCTCGTGCAGGGTCGACGCCGTTGCCAGGGCACGGAAGGCGGCCTGGTGGACCGGCTCGACGAAGAGGGTCTCCTCCATGCGCGCCGCCACCGCCGCTGGATGCTGGACGGCCAGGCGCAGCGCCGCCAGCTCGATACCGGAGCTGCTGCCGGGCGCCTTCGGCCTCGTCCGCGTCGGGCCCGAACGCGCCGGTCCCGCCTCGCGTTCGGCCGGGGCGCTGTGGGGGGATCGGTCCGATTCCGACATCTGGCGCAGGCGCGCCGGGTCGATGCGGCAGCGGTCTGCCACCACCATGATGTACTGGTCCCGTACCAGCTGGTTGGGATGCTCGGCGATGACCGCCAACGCGGCCTGGGCGGCGCGGGCCCGCCCTTCGGGGTGGGCGAGGTCGGCCTTCTCCAACACCCGGTCGACCCGGAAGCCGAGGAACGGGAGCGCCTCCTCGACCGCCTTCTTGAGAGCCTCGGGATCCCGCCGGGCGACATCGGCCGGATCCTGGCCCTTGGGCAGGGCGGCGACGGCGATGTCAATTTCGTACCGGGTCTCCCACTCGTGGAAGCGCGCCGTGGCGGCCTCGCCTGCGCTGTCGGCGTCGTAGGCGAGAACGACCCTCCTGGCGAAGTTCTTGATCAGACGGAAGTGCTCGTCGGCCAGCGCCGTCCCGCAGGTGGCGACCGCCCTGGGGAGGCCGGCCAGGAAGAACGCGATGACGTCGGTGTAGCCCTCGCAGACCACCACCTCCCCCGCCTCCACCACTCCGGCCTTGGCCCAGTTGAGGCCGTAGAGGGTGCGGCGCTTGGAGTAGATCGGCGTGTCGGGCGAGTTCTTGTACTTGGGGCCGTCCGCGCCCTGTTCGGGCAGCACGCGACCGCCGAAGGCGACGGGGCGGCCGCCGGGGTCGAAGATGGGGAACATGATGCGGGCCCGGAAGGCGTCCTGGCGCCGGCCGCGGCGGTTGACGAAGCCGAGCCCGGTGTCGCGCAAAACGTCGTCGCTGAGCTTGAGCCCGCGGGCCAGGGCGTCCCACTCCGACGGTGCCCAACCGAGGCGGAACCGCCGCACGACTTCGCTGTCGTAGCCCCGAACCTGGCGCAGGTACCGTCGGGCCGCTCCGGCGTCGGGGCTCTCCAGCAGGCGGCGGTGGTAGAACTCCACCGCCTTCTCCATCGCCTCCTGCAGCGGCTTCTGCCGCCGGCGCTCGGCCCCGGCCGCCTCGTCGTAGCGCAATTGGATGCCGGCCTTGGAGGCCAGCGCCTCGACCGCCTCCACGAAGTCGAGGTGCTCGACCTCGCGCACGAAGGTGATGACGTCGCCGGAGGCCTGGCAGCCGAAGCAGTAGTACAAGCCCTCCTCGGCGTTGATGGAGAAGGACGGGGTCTTCTCGGCGTGGAACGGGCACAGGCCCACCCAGCGCTGGCCCTGGCGGCGCAGGGCGATGTGCTCGGTGGCCAGAGCGACGAAGTCGGTGGCCGCCCTCACCCGGGCCACGTCCTCGTCAGCGATCGCCACAGCCGACGACGGTACATCGCTGCTGGCGCCGCCCCTCCGGTTGTGACTAAGTAGGTGGGTGGATCTGCGCGGCGCCGCCCGCCTCCTGGGCGTCCACTACCAGACCGCCTACCAGTGGGTGCGCGACGGGACCCTGCCGGCCATGAAGGTGGGCAACTCCTACGAGCTGGACGAGTCCGACGTGCGCCGGCTGGCCGACCAGCGCGGCCGGCCCACCCCACCCCCGCGTCAGGCGCGGGTGCGCAGCTGGTCCAGCCTGGTCGAACGCTTCGCCGCCCACCTCCTCGACGGCGACGAAGCCGCCGCCAGGGTGGTCGTCGAGCGTCTGCTGGCCGGGGGCGCCACCCCCGTCGAGCTGCTCGACCTCCTGCTCGCCCCCGCCCTGCGCCGGATCGGCGAGGAGTGGGCGACCGGCGAGGTCACCGTGGCCGAGGAGCACCGGGCCAGCGCCATCTGCGAGCGGATCGTGGCCCGCCTCTCCATCAGCCCGAGGGGGCGCCCCCGCGGGGTCTGCGTCGTCGCCACCCCCGAAGGCGAGGCCCACTCGCTGCCTGCTTCGATGGCGGCGGTGGCCCTCCGGTCGGATCGCTGGCACGTACACCACCTGGGCACCGAGGTGCCCCAGCCCGACCTGGTCCGCTTGGCGGCCGGGGTGGGGGCCGGCCTCGCCGTGCTGTCCGTGGCCCGCCGGGAGGCGCTGGAGCCGGGCGCCGCCACCGCCGCCGCCCTGGCCGCCCGGGGCGTGCCGGCCCTGGTGGGCCGGCCGGGGGCGAGCCTGGCCGAGCTGGTGGAGAGAGCCAGGAGCATGGCGCGCTCCCCCGGCGCCGCCCGCCGGGGACCGGCTCAGGCAGTGGTGGAGCCCGACCCCTCCCCCAGGACCGCCTGAGCGGCGGCCAGGCGGGCGATGGGCACCCGGAACGGCGAGCAGCTCACGTAGTCCAGGCCGGCGCCGGCGAAGAAGGTGATCGACTCCGGATCGCCTCCGTGTTCGCCGCATACGCCGAGCTTGAGCTCGGGACGGGTGCGCCGCCCCCGCTCGACTGCCAACCGGACCAGTTCGCCGACGCCGGCCTGGTCGATGGTCTCGAACGGATTCCGGCTGAGCAGGCCCAGCGACAGATAGGCGGACATCATCCGGCCCTCGACGTCGTCGCGGGAGAACCCGAAGGTCATCTGGGTCAGGTCGTTGGTGCCGAAGGAGAAGAACTCCGCCTCCTCGGCGATCTCGCCGGCGCGCAGGGCCGCCCGCGGCGTCTCGATCATGGTCCCGATGGTGACCTCGATCGGGTTCTTGACCGACTTGACCGCCTCGTCGATCGCCCCCTGGACCCAGGATCTGGCCAGCGCCATCTCCTCCCGGCTGACGGTGAGGGGAATCATGACCTCGACCACCGGGTGGCCGCCGGCCCGGGCCCGGGCCACGGCGGCCTCCATCAGCGCCCGCACCTGCATGGCGTAGAGACCGGGCTTGACCACGCCGAGGCGCACACCCCTGGTCCCTAGCATGGGATTGGCCTCCCGCCACGCCTTGGCCGCCTCGTAGAGCCGCTGCTCCTCCTCGTTGAGGCCCTCGGTCGCCTCCTTCACGGCCATCTCCTCGGTGTCGGGCAGGAACTCGTGCAGCGGCGGGTCCAGCAGCCTGACGGTGACGGGCAGTCCGTCCATGGCCTCGAGGATCGACTCGAAGTCGGCCTTCTGGGCCACCCGCAGCTCCTCGAGGGCGGCGGCCTCCTCGTCGGCACCCTCCGACAGGATCATGCGCCTGACGATCGGCAGCCGGTCCTCCCCCAGGAACATGTGCTCGGTGCGGCACAGGCCGATCCCCTCGGCCCCGAAGCGCCTGGCGTTGGCGGCGTCGGGGCCGTTGTCGGCATTGGCCCTCACCGCCAGGCGGCCGGCTCGGATCTCGTCCGCCCACGCCAGCACCTTCTCGAACTCGGCGGGCGGCTCGGCCGCCGACAGGCGCACCTCTCCCAGGACCACGTCGCCGGTGCTGCCGTCGATGGAGATGAGGTCGCCCTCGTTGACGGTGACGCCGCCGACGCTGAAGCGGGTGCCGGCTATGCGAAGTGACTCCGCCCCGACCACGGCCGGCTTGCCCCACCCGCGGGCGACTACGGCGGCATGGCTCACCAGACCGCCGCGGGCCGTGAGGATGCCCTCCGACACGATCATGCCGTGGACGTCTTCGGGAGAGGTCTCCGAGCGGACGAGGATGACCCGCTCTCCCCGATCGGCCGCAGCAGCGGCCCCGTCGGCACTGAAGTAGGCCCGCCCCACCGCCGCCCCGGGCGACGCCCCGAGGCCCTTGGCGATGATCTCGAGGTCCCCCCCGGCGAACTGCGGATGCAGCACCTGGTCGAGGTGTTCGGCGGTGACCCGCTGGACCGCCTCCGGCTTCGACAGGCGGATGTGGCGGTCCTTGGTCATGTCCACCGCCATGCGCAGAGCGGCGACCCCGGTGCGCTTGCCGACCCGGGTCTGCAGCATCCAGAGCTTGCCTTGCTCGATGGTGAACTCGGTGTCGCACATGTCGCGGTAGTGATGTTCGAGGCGCTCGAAGATGGCCATGAGCTGCTTGTAGATCTTCGGGAAGCGGCCCTTGATGGCCGACAGCGGCTCGGTGTTGCGGATGCCCGCGACGACGTCCTCGCCCTGGGCGTTCACCAGGAAGTCCCCGTACGCGCCCTGGGCCCCCGTTGCCGGGTCGCGGGTGAAGCCCACGCCGGTGCCTGAGTTGTCGTCGCGGTTGCCGAACACCATCGCCTGCACGTTGACCGCCGTGCCCAGGTCGTGGGCGATGTGCTCGCGGTTGCGGTAGGCGATGGCCCGGGGCGAGTTCCAGGAGGAGAACACCGCCTCGATGGCGCCCCGGAGCTGGGCCTCGGGCTCCTGGGGGAAGGGGCGACCGGTGCGGCGCTCGACGATCTGCTTGTACGAGCGCACCAGGTAGCGGAGCAGCTCGGGGGGCACCTCGGCATCCGAGCGGGTGTTGGCGAGCTCCTTGGCCGCTTCGAACAGGGCGTCGAACTCGTCGCCCTCGATCCCGAGGACGATCCTGCCGTACATGGCGATGAAGCGCCGGTAGGAGTCGTAGGCGAAGCGCTCGTCGCTGGTCTGCTTGGCCAGGCCCTCGACCGACTCGTCGTTGAGGCCCAGGTTGAGCACCGTGTCCATCATGCCGGGCATGGAGAACTTGGCCCCCGAGCGCACGCTGACGAGGAGGGGATCGGCCGGGTCCCCCAAGCGCTTGCCCATGGCCTTCTCCAGCTTGGCCCGGTGCCTGTCGACCTCCCCGCTCAGCCCGTCCGGCCACCCGCCGGTCATGTAGGCCCGGCACGCCTCGGTGGAGATGGTGAAGCCCGGGGGCACGGGCAGCTCCAGGACCGAGGTCATCTCCGCCAGGTTGGCCCCCTTGCCGCCCAGGAGGTCTTTCATCTGCATCGGCGGCCGACGGTGTTTGTGGTCGAAGGAGAAGACGAACGGCAACGGGGCCTCCCTGCTCTGGCCGGATAGCTGAAGGAAGCCTAATGACCTGGGCGGGCCGCCCTCACAAGGCCAGCCGGTCCCTCACCTCGTCGACCAGCTTGTCTATCGGGACCCGGACCTGCTCGGTCGTGTCGCGGTCCCGAACGGTGACCGCCTGGTCGTCGAGGCTCTCGAAGTCCACGGTCACGGCCAGGGGGGTCCCGATCTCGTCCTGGCGCCGGTAGCGGCGGCCGATGGACTGCGTCTCGTCGTACTCGCAGAACCAGTGGGCCTGGAGCCGGTGCAGGACGCCCTTGGCCAGATCGACCAGAGGCTCCTTCTTGGACAGGGGTAGCACGGCCACCTTGTAGGGGGCCAGGCGGCGGTGGAGGCGGAGCACCGTCCGCGCCTCGCCAGCGACGACGTCCTCGTCGTAGGCGGCCAGCAGGAACGCCATCATGGTGCGGGTGGCCCCGGCCGCCGGCTCGACGACGTGGGGCAGGTACCTCTCGCCACTGGCCTGGTCGAAGTACTCGAGGCGGACGCCGGAGTGGTCGCTGTGCTGGCGTAGGTCGTAGTCGGTGCGCTGGGCGATCCCCTCGAGCTCGCCCCAACCCCAGGGGTAGGTGAACTCAACGTCGGCGGTGCCGGAGGAGTAGTGGCTCAGCTCGTCGGGATCGTGGTGGCGCAGACGCAGCATGTCCGCCGGCATGCCCAGATCCGAGTACCACTGCATGCGCTCGTTGCACCAGTACTCGAACCACCTCGGGCCGTCCCCGGGCGGGACGAAGTACTCGAGCTCCATCTGCTCGAACTCCCGCGTCCGGAACACGAAGTTGCCAGGGGTGATCTCGTTGCGGAAGGACTTGCCGACCTGGGCGATGCCGAACGGCGGCCGCCTGCGGGTCGTCTGGACCACGTTGAGGAAGTTCACGAACATGCCCTGGGCCGTCTCCGGGCGCAGGTACGCCACCGACGACTCGTCCTCCACCGGGCCGACGAAGGTCTTGAACATCATGTTGAACGCCCGGGCATCGGTGAGGTCGGTCGACCCGCAGTTGGGGCACACCCCGCTGATCTGGTCGGCCCGCCAGCGCTCTTTGCACTTGCGGCAGTCGACCAGCGGGTCGGTGAAGCTGGCCAGGTGCCCGGAGGCCTCCCAGATGCGCGGCGTCGACAGGATGGACGCGTCGAGTCCGACCACGTCGTCACGCAGCTGCACCATGGACCGCCACCAGGCGTCCTTGACGTTGCGGAGCATCAGGACCCCGAGCGGCCCGTAGTCGTAGGTGGAGCGGAAGCCGCCGTAGATTTCGGCCGAGGGGAAGATGAACCCGCGCCGCTTGCACAGGTTGACGACCTTCTCCATCAGATCCTCGGCGGGCATGCGCCGAGGTTACCGGAGGCCCGGAAAGGCCCCGGCGGGATTGGGATCAGGCCCGGTCCAGCACCCCGAAGCTGCGCAGTCGGCGCTCGAGGTGGTGCTCCATGGCCCGGGCGGCGAGGTGCTCCACCTCGGTACCGGCGGCACCTACGGGCTCGGCCAGAACCCGGGCCAGCTCGCCACCGAGGATCCGACGCATCAGCTCCAGCGCCCCCGGGCTCACCGCCAGGCCGCGCCGGCACCCCTGGCACAGCGTCCCTCCGGAGTCGAAGTCGAAGGCCACCAACTCCCCGGCGCCCTCGCACAGCGCGCACCGGTCGAGGACCGGCTCGAGGCCCTCTAGGGCCAGCAGCTTCAGGAAGAACGCCGGCGCCACCAGGGACGATCCCCCGGCCGACAGCGCCCTGAGCGCCCCCACCAGCATCGTGTAGAGGGCAGGGCTGGACTGGCGCTCCTGGGCGATGTGGTCCACCGCCTCCAGCATCGAGGTCGCCCGGGCCATCAGCTCGAGGTCCTCCCGCAGCCGGGGGAACCGCTCGATGGTCTCCGCCTGGGTGACCACGTCCAGCTCGCGGCCCTGGTAGAGCAGGAGGGCCACGTTGCCCAGGGGCTCCAGCCGGGCGCCGAAGCGGCTCTTGGTGCGGCGGATCCCCTTGGCCACGGCCCTCACCTTGCCGTGCTCGCTGGTCAGGAAGGTGACGATCCGGTCGGCCTCGCCCAGCCGGATGGTCCGCAGCACCACCCCCCGGTCGCGGTAGAGGCTCACGCCGTCCCCGCCCGGCCCCGGACGTCCCCGAAGCGACGCTCCCTGCCCTGGAACTGGCGGATGGCGTCGAAGAGGTCACCCCGGCGGAAGTCCGGCCACAGGGTCTCCACGAACACCAGTTCGCTGTAGGGAATCTCCCACAGCAGGAAGTTGGAGAGGCGGTACTCCCCCGAGGTGCGGATGACCAGGTCGGGGTCGGGGGCGTCGGGGTAGTAGAGGCGGGAGCTGATGGCCTTTTCGTCGACCTTGTTGGCGGGAACGCCCTCGGCCACCAGCCGGCGAACGGCGTCGACGACCTCGGCCCGGCCCCCGTAGTTGAAGGCGATGGTCAGGGTCAGGCGGCGGTTGGCCCGGGTCAGCTCCTCCGACTCCTCCATGTGGCGCAGCAACCGACGCGGCACCCGCCAGTCCCGCCGACCGGAGAAGCGGATCCGCACCCCCTTGGAGTTGAGGTCGTCGCGGTGACGGGTGAGGATCCCCTCGTTGAACCGCATGAGGAAACGGACCTCGTCCGCCGGCCGCCGCCAGTTCTCGGTCGAGAAGGCGTAGACCGTCAGCCAGCCCAGGCCGACCTCCAGGGCACCTTCGACCGTGTCGAAGAGAGCCTCCTCGCCCGCCGCGTGGCCCTCGGTCCGGGCCAGTCCCCGCCTCGACGCCCACCGGCCATTGCCGTCCATGACGCACGCCACGTGCCTGGGCAGACGGCTGCGGTCGATACCGGGCACGGCCATCGCGGTGAAGCTACTGCGGCCGCCGGGCCCCGAACCCACGGCCTCGACCGCTATCCCCGGTCCCGAGAAGGGACCACGGGAACGGCTCATCAGCCCACGCCGGTCGCCGGCGGAAGCAGGCGGCCCAGCTCGGCCAGGCCCAGGTTCCGGTCCGCCGTCACCTGGTGACGGCTGGCCAGCGACACTCCCTCGTTCCGGAGGGCCGCCCGAAGACGGGAGGACTGCGGCTCCCCCAGGAACTCGTCGACCAGGTCGACCCACAGCCGCACGAACTGCGGCCCGTGGGGGCGGGCCCACACGATCGGCTCAGCGGCGACGTGGGCCATCTCGTGCAGGACGGTGAGGGGGCGCCGGGCCCAGCGCGGCAGGTGGATCCTGTGTTCGAGCCCGCCGGAGGTCAGCTCGGCCGCATGCCAGGCCGGGCTGTCGGCGCTGCCCCCGCCGCAGCCGCACACCAGCACCGACCGGCTCGAGGAGCAGGTCTGCGACCACCATGACGAGGCGACCACGGCGTGGACGTAGGACTGGGTCGCGGCCACCGTCCTGAGCGACGGGCCTGGGTCGACCTGCGCGGCCGCCCGGTACAGCCGGCGGTCGCGGGCGGTGATGAGGGAGGGGGCCGGGGGCCGGCGCCGGCGATGGGCGACCGGACCGAGGAGGACCCCGATGGGGACGTCGAGGACCTGGGCCAGGCTGATCAGCTCGCCCGTGAGGGGCCGGGTGCGCCCGGAGAGGCGGTCGGCCAGGGCGCGTCGCGACAGGCCGACGGCGGCCGCCGCCCCGGCGACGTCGATGCCCCGTTCGTCCATGAGCACCAGCGCTGACTGGGCCCACGAGGGCCGGGTGGCCCTGACGACCATGGCAACAGTGTGGTCGGCCGGCGGCGCCCGACGGTGCATCTGCGTCCCCGCAGGGGCCACGTCGCCCGGCTGGGGAGGACGCCAGGGTCCTTGGTATCTTGGGGTGCCCCCCCACGAGGAAGCACCCTGACATGGCGTCGCGCCCCGACATCAGAAACATCGCCATCATCGCCCACGTCGACCACGGCAAGACCACGCTGGTCGACGCCATGCTCTGGCAGTCGGGCGCATTCCGCTCGAACCAGGACGTCGCCGAGCGGGTCATGGACTCCATGGACCTCGAGCGGGAGAAGGGCATCACCATCCTGGCCAAGAACACCGCCGTTCGCCACGGCGGCGTGAAGCTCAACATCGTCGACACACCGGGCCATGCCGACTTCGGCGGCGAGGTGGAGCGGGCCCTGGCGATGGTCGACGGGGTGCTCCTCCTCGTAGACGCCAGCGAAGGGCCGCTCCCCCAGACCCGCTTCGTCCTCCGCAAGGCGCTAGAGCGCCGCCTCCCCGTCGTCCTCGTGGTCAACAAGATTGACCGGGCCGACGCCCGGCCCCAGCAGGTGGTCGACGAGGTCTACGAGCTGTTCCTCGACCTCGACGCCGACGAGTCCCAGATCGAGTTCCCCATCATCTACTGCAACGCCAAGGCGGGCCGGGCGTCGTCCTCGCCCGAGGGGCAGGGCACCGACCTCGAGCCGCTGTTCGGGGCCATCTTCGACCATGTCCCCCCGCCGGCGTTCGATCCTGACCACCCGCTGCAGGCCCTGGTCACCAATCTGGATGCCTCGCCGTACCTGGGGCGGCTGGCCATCTGCCGCGTGCTGCACGGAACGGTGCAGCGGGGCGCACAGGTGGCGTGGTGCCGGTCCAACGGCAGCGTCGAGCGGGTGAAGGTCAACGAGATGTACGTGACCGAGGCACTGGATCGGGTGAGCGCCGACGAAGCCGGACCGGGCGAGATCATCGCCGTGGCCGGGCTGGCTGAGGTCACGATCGGCGAGACCCTCTCCGACCCCGAGGATCCGCGGCCGCTGCCTGTCCTCAGCGTCGAGGAGCCCAGCCTGTCGGTCACCATCGGCATCAACACCTCGCCCCTGTCCGGTCGGGACGGCACCAAGCTCACGGCGCGGCTGATCAAGAACCGGCTCGAGGCCGAGCTGGTGGGCAACGTCTCGCTCCGGGTGCTGCCGACCGAGCGCCCCGACGCCTGGGAGGTGCAGGGTCGGGGCGAGCTGCAGCTGGCGGTGCTGGTGGAGATGCTGCGGCGGGAAGGGTTCGAGCTGACGGTGGGCAAGCCCCAGGTGGTGACGCGCAGCGAGAACGGCCGTATCTACGAGCCGGTCGAGCGGGTGTCCATCGACGTTCCCGAGGACTTCCTCGGCGTCGTGACCCAGCTGCTGGCCCTGCGCAAGGGCCGGCTGTCGGACATGGTCAACCACGGCACCGGCTGGGTCCGCCTGGAGTACCGGGTTCCGTCCCGCGGCCTCATAGGCTTCCGGACCGAGTTCCTCACCGAAACCAGAGGGACGGGGATTCTCCACCACGTGGTGGACGGCTTCGAGCCATGGCACGGCGACATGCGCGTCAGGCCGACCGGCTCACTGGTGGCCGATCGCTCAGGCCTCACCACGACCTACTCGCTCCTGACCCTCCAGGACCGGGGCTCGCTGTTCGTGGGGCCGGCGGTGGAGGTCTACCAGGGGATGATCGTCGGGGAGAACGCCCGCTCCGAGGACATGGACGTGAACCCGACCAGGGAGCGGAAGCTGACCAACATGAGATCCTCGACCGCCGAGGAGCTCGTCCGGCTGATCCCGCCCCGCCTGCTCAGCCTCGAGCAGGCCCTCGAGTTCATCGCCGATGACGAGTGCGTCGAGGTCACCCCGGCCCAGGTCCGATTGCGCAAGACCGTGCTCGACCAGGCCCAAAGAGGACGACAGGCGGCCAACGCCAAGCGGGCCCGGCTCGCCGGCGCCTCCCAGTAGCGTCCTCCGGCCGGTCGCCCCCGTGAGTCATGGGAGTTACCCCCCTGAGTCACGGGCGTTAATCGTCACGAAACCAACCAGTAACAAGGCCGCGACCCTCGGAGGATGAACTCGACGGGACAACCCGTCGCCCGACGCAGCATCCGAGGAGGAGACCATGGCCATCCGGGCCGAGTACATCTGGATCGACGGAAGCGAGCCCACCGCCCAGCTCCGTTCCAAGACCAAGATCCTGCCCGGGCCGACCAGCTTGGGGGAGCTTCCGATCTGGGGCTTCGACGGCTCCAGTACCAACCAGGCACCGGGCAAGGCATCGGACTGCGTGCTGCAGCCGGTCTTCTCCTGCCCCGACCCGGTGCGCGGCGGTGACGACCTGCTGGTGCTGTGCGAGGTCCTTCTCACCGACATGACCCCGCACCGGAGCAACACCAGGTCCGCCCTGCGGGAGGTGGAGCTCCAGTTCCGCGACCAGGAGCCGCTGTTCGGTATCGAGCAGGAGTACACCCTGTTCCGCCAGGACCGCCCCCTCGGCTTCCCCGACGGCGGCTTCCCCGGGCCCCAGGGTCCGTACTACTGCTCGGTGGGGACCGGCGCCGCCGTCGGTCGGCCGGTGGCGGAGTCCCACCTCGACGCCTGCCTCCGGGCCGGCCTCTCCCTGTCGGGGATCAACGCCGAGGTCATGCCCGGCCAGTGGGAGTTCCAGGTGGGCCCGCTCGGACCTCTCGACGTGGCCGACCAGCTCTGGGTCGCCCGCTGGCTCCTGCACCGGGTCGCCGAGGACGACGACATCGCCGTCAGCTTCGATCCCAAGCCGGCCCCCGGCGACTGGAACGGGGCGGGCGCCCACACCAACTTCTCCACCGCGTCGATGAGGTCGGACTACCAGGCCGTCATCACCGCCGCCGAGGCCCTGGGCAAGAACGCCGAGCACCATGTGCTCAACTACGGCGAGGGGATCGAGAACCGTCTGACCGGGTCGCACGAGACCGCCCCCTACGACGTGTTCAACTACGGCGTCTCCGACCGGGGGGCGTCGGTAAGGATCCCGTGGCAGGTCGAGCGCGACCAGGGCGGCTACCTCGAGGACCGAAGGCCCAACGCCAACTGCGATCCGTATGTCGTAACCCGCCTGATCCTGGAGACCTGCTGCGGCGCCCTCGCCTGAGAGCACCCGGCGGACGGCACGTTCGGCCGGTGCCGGTGCCGGCACCGGCCGGGGACAGGGCGAGGGACCGGTATGAAGTCGCCGTCCGGGTCCGAATTCAGCTGGCTGAGACCAGGCACGGCGTGAGAGCCTGGGCATCGGCGCGACTGGCGGAACGGAGTGGATCACCACCTGGAGCGGCATGAGCACGGGTCGACCGCCTGGGCCCGGCTCGGGAGATCGCCATGCCCTTCTCGCAGGTCGACGCCAGCCCCGACCCTGAGTTCCTGATCGACTACCTCGAGCGGGCCGCGGCCGCCCTCGAGCCGGTGAAGGCGGACCTGCGCTCGCTGGCCGCCGCCGGCGGGAGGGGCCCGGTTCTCGATCTGGGGTGCGGGATCGGACACGACCTGGTGGCCTGGGCCGGAGCCGGCATCACCGCGGTCGGCGTGGATGCGTCGCTCCTCATGCTCGACCGGGCGGCCTCGAGGGCGGCGCACGCCGGCGCGGTGCTCCGCCTGGCCGGCGCCCGCGGCGAGGGCCTCCCGTTCCGGTCCAAGTCCCTAGCCGGCTGCCTGGCCGACCGGGTGCTCCAGCACGTGGCCGATCCGCTGGCCGTCCTCCACGAGGTCGAAAGGGTCCTCAGGCCCGGCGCCCGCATCGCCATCTTCGAACCAGACTGGGGATCGCTGACCCTCGACGCCGACGACCATGAGGCCGTGGTCGCCTTGTCGGCGCAGCTGGCTGCCTCGGCTCCCCAGCGCCGTGTCGGCCTGCACCTGCGACGCCTGTTGGTCAACGCCGGCTTCGTGGGCGTGGAGGTCACCCTGGCACCGGTGGCGGTCACCTCGTTGGAGGGCCTTGGACGCCTGACTGGGGTCGAATCGGCCTTGCAGCGGATCGCCGACCTCGGCGTGCTTGGGGTCGCGAGGATGGAGGCCTTCAGGGACCAGTTGGAGCAGCGCTCGGCCCAGGGCACGTTCTTCGCCACGCTCAACCGCTTCATCGCCCGGGCCGAGGCCGGCGCCCGGTGACGGCCCCTACGCTGGCCCGGTGGCAGCGGTGCCGTTGAAGGGCCTCTACGTTCCGGTGGTCACCCCCTTCGATGCCGATGGCGCCGTCGCCATCGACGCCCTCGAGCGGTTGGCGGACGGCTGCCTGGAGGCCGGAGCCGCTGGCATCGTGGCCCTGTCGACCACAGGCGAGGCGACGGCGCTCTCCCCCGACGAGGCATCGGCGACCGTGGCCGCCTGTGCGCGGGTCTGTGGTCGGCGGGAGGCCGGTCTCATCGTCGGAGCCGGCACCAACGACACTCGCACCACCATCGACCGCCACCGGGCCCTGGCCGAGGTGGAGGGAGTGACGGCCTCGCTTGCGGTGGTGCCGTACTACGTCCGGCCCTCCGAGTCGGCCATCGTCGCCCACTTTCAGGCGGTGGCCGCCGCCTCGCCCGTGCCGCTGGTGCTCTACAACATCCCCTACCGCACCGGTCGAGGTCTGGGCGCGCCCGCCCTTCTCGAGCTGGCCGCCACCGACAACATCGTGGGACTGAAGCAGGCGGTGGGCGGCATCGACGCCGACACCCTCACCCTGCTGGCCAACCTCCCCTCCGGCTTCGCCGTGCTAGGCGGCGACGATCCGTACCTCTTCCCGCTCTGCCTCATGGGAGCCGCCGGCGCCATCGCCGCCTCGGCCCAGATCCGCACCGAGCGCTTCGTCGCCATGATCGACCACGGCCTGGCCGGTCGCGTCGAGGACGGCCGCAAGCTGGCCGAGGTCCTCCTGCCGCTAACCCTGGCGCTGTTCGCCGAGCCGAGCCCGGCGGTTATCAAGGGCGTTCTGGAGGCTGAGGGACGCATTCCCACCCGAACCGTGCGCATGCCGCTGGCCGACGCGTCCGACGCCGCCGTCGAGGCCGCCCTGGCCGCCCGTCCGTAGCCGGCCGGGCCCACCGGCAGGCCTCAGCGGTCGGCCGGCGGCACGACTCGGGCCCTGGAGGACCTGGTCTCGAGGCCGCGGAGAGCGTCGGGCCCGAAGATCGGCTCCACCAGGGGCCGGATGTCCGGCCCGCGTCGCAGTGAATGGCCGCCGTCGGCGTTGATGGTCTGTCCGGTGACCCAGCTCGACTCCGGTCCGATCAGGAACCGGGCCAGGTCGGCGATGTCCTCGGGCTGGCCGATCCGGCCGAGGGGCGTGCAGGCCAGGTAGTCCTCCAGCACCGCCTGGTTGCCCATCAGACCGGTGACCAGCCCGGTCTCCACCAGGCCGGGCCGGATCGAGTTGACCCGGATGCCGCTGGCGCCCAGCTCGTCGGCCGCCAGCATGCACAGGTGGTCGATGGCCGCCTTGGCCACCCCGTAGGCGCCGAACCAGCGGTGGGTGTTCGAGCTGGCGATCGACGAGATGCCGATTATCGAGCCCCCACCGCCGGCCGCCATGAGCGGGGCGGAATGCTTGATGGCGAGGAAGGTGCCGGTCAGGTTGGTGGCCAGCGTCCGGTTCCAGCGGTCGAGGGCGGTCAGGGTAAGCGGACCGATGGTCTCGCTGCCGCCGGCGCAGGCGATCACCCCTCGGAGGCCGCCGCCGTTCGCCTGGCCCAGCTGGTGGGCCACCGCCACGGCCTCGGCGACCCTGGCCTCGTCGGTCACGTCGGCCGCCGCCAGCCCGACCCTGCCCGGACCGGGGGACGCCTCCTCCAGCTCGGCCACCGCCGCCTTGAGCCGTTCCTCCGACCGGCCGGCGACCACCACCGCCGCGCCGTCAGCGACCAGCCGCCGGGCGCAGGCCAGCCCGATGCCCGACCCGCCCCCGGTCACGAGCACCCCGTAGCCGTCGAGGGTTCCGGGGTCAGCCACGGGCTCACCCTAGGGACCGTGGCGGAGCGTGGTCACATCCATCAGAAGGGCCACCGCCGCCGCCATCGGCCGAACTGTCGCAGACGGCCAGTACCGTCCGAGGGGTGGTCTCAGACGGTGAAGTCGCCGCCGCCCTGGCCCGGGTGACCTCAGCGCTGCCCGGCGGTGGCGAGAGCCGGCCGGGGCAGGTCCGGATGGCCCTGGCGGTGGCCGGGTCCATACGCCAGAAGAGGAACCTGGTGGTGCAGGCCGGCACCGGAACGGGCAAGTCGCTGGCCTACCTGGTGCCGGCCATCCTGCTCGGGCGCCGGACGGTGGTGGCCACCGCCACCAAGGCCCTCCAGGACCAGCTGGCCCGCGACCTGCCGTTCGTGGCCGCCCACCTCGGCGTGCCGTTCGCCTTCAGCCTCCTCAAGGGTCGCTCCAACTACCTGTGCGTCCAGCGATGCCGCGAGACGGCCGGCGGGACCCAGCTGGACCTCGGCGAAGAGGCCGAGCCCGAGGGCCTGGGCGAGCTGGGTCGCCAGGTGCGCCGGCTGCTCGGCTGGGGCCAGACCACCGCCATTGGCGACCGGGCCGAGCTCGACTTCGAGCCCCGCCCGGCCGCCTGGGCGGCGGTGAGCGTGGCCGCCACCGACTGCCCCGGAGCGGCCCGCTGCCCCTCCGGGTCCGACTGCTTCGCCGAGGCGGCCCGCCGCCGGGCCGAAGAGGCCGACGTCGTCGTCGTCAACACCCACCTCTACGCCGCCCACCTCGCCAGCGGGGGCGCCCTGCTGCCCGAGCACGAGGTGGTCGTCTTCGACGAGGCCCACGAGCTGGAGGACGTCGCCGCCACCAGCCTGGGCCTCGAGCTGGGCCCTGGCCGCCTGCGCGCCCTGGCCCGCAACTCGCGACCCCTCGTGGCCCCCGGTCTGGTCCCGACGACCGACGCCGTGTCCGACGCCGCCGACCGGTTCGAGTCGCACCTGCGGGGCCTGGGGGGACAGCGGCTGCCCCAGTCCCTCGACGGCGAGCTGGCCGCCCTGGTGAGCCTGACGGCCAGCCGGGTCTCGAGGCTGGTGTCGGCGGTTCGCGAAGGTGACGACGACAACCCGGCCCGCGCCCGGGTGCTGCAGGCGGGAGGCCATCTGAGCGGCGACCTGGCCGTGCTGGGGGCCCTGGGACCCAACCAGGTGGCCTGGGTGGAGGAGGGCGACCGCGTCCCCCTCGTCCGGGTGGCGGAGGTGGACGTGGCCGGCCAGCTGAGCGAGCGCCTGTGGGGCCAGGTGACGGCGGTGCTGACCAGCGCGACCATCCCGCCCCGGTTGGCCGAGCGGGTCGGGCTGGCGGCGGAGGAGACCGACCAGATGGACGTCGGGAGCCCCTTCCCCTACCAGACCAACGCCATGCTCTACTGCGCCGCGCACCTCCCCGACCCCCGGGCGCCGGGGGCGGAGGCGGCCGTGCACGACGAGCTGACCGAGCTCATCCGGGCCGCCGGCGGCCGGACCCTCGCCCTGTTCACCAGCTGGCGGGCCATGCGGGCGGCGGTGGACGCCCTGCGGCCCCGCCTGCCGTACCGCATCCTCAGTCAGTCGGACCTGCCCAAGCCGGCGCTGGTGGCCGCCTTCACCGGGGAGGAGAGCTCGTGCCTGTTCGCCACCATGGGCTTCTGGCAGGGGGTCGACGTGCCCGGGGCCACCCTGTCGCTGGTGACGATCGACCGGTTGGCCTTCCCCCGCCCGGACGAGCCGCTCATGCAGGCCAGGCGGGACCGCGCCGGTCCCGCCGCCTTCCGCACCGTCGACCTGCCCCGGGCGGCCACCCTGCTGGCCCAGGGGGTGGGCCGGCTGATCAGGAGCGAGAAGGACCGGGGGGTGGTGGCCGTGCTCGACCCCCGCCTGGCCAAGGCCGGCTACCGCTGGGAGCTGGTCAACGCCCTGCCTCCGATGACCCGCACCCGCCACCGGGCCGAGGCGGTGCGGTTCCTCGGCGAGATCTCCGGGGCGGTCAGTAGCCCAGCCGCTGGAGCGCCCCTGGGCGATGCTGCCAGTCGCGGTCGACCTTGACGAACAGCTCGAGGTAGGCGCCTTCAGGCAACTCGTGGCGTACGGCGGAGCCCACGTCCTTGAGGACCGAGCCCCCCCTGCCGATCACGATGCCCTTCTGGGAGTCCCGCTCGACGAGGATCTCGCAGCGCACCCGGGGCCACTCCCACTCGGTCACCCTGGTGGCCAGCGAGTGGGGAAGCTCGTCCCGCAGCCGGGCCAGCAGCTGCTCGCGGACCAGCTCGGCGACCCAGAACGCCTCGGGCACGTCGGTGACCATGTCCTCGGGAAACAGGCGAGGCCCCTCAGGCAGGCGCGCCTCGAGGGCATCGAGCAGCTCGGAGACGCCCTCGCCGGTGGCGGCCGACACGGGCCAGTACTCCGAGCGTTCCAGCTCGGCCGCCTCGGCCAGGCGCCGGAGGAGCCGGGCCGGGTCGACCAGGTCGATCTTGTTGACCACGACCATGGCGTCGGCATCGAGTCGCTCGGCGATGAAACGGTCGCCCCGGCCCACCTCGGCGGTGGCGTCCAGCACCAGCAGAACCACGTCCACCTCGCTGGCGGCCTCCGTGGCGGTCTCGTTGAGCCGCTCCCCGAGGGGCGAGCGCGGCTTGTGCAGACCGGGGGTGTCGACGACCGCGATCTGCGAGCCCGGACGGTTGATCACCCCGGTCACCCTGGTCCTGGTGGTCTGGGGCTTGTTCGACACGATCGACACCTTGGTGCCGACCATGGCGTTGACGAGGGTCGACTTGCCGACGTTGGGCCGGCCGACCAGCGTCACGAAGCCTGAGCGCACGCTTTAGGCGCCTTGGCCGGTCGCGGCGCGGCCGGGCTCGTCACCGCTGGGACCGATGCGGACCCGTCCGATCCGTCGTCCCTGGACCCGTTCGGCCACCAGTCGGTGACCGTCGGCCACCACCGACTCCCCCTCGACCGGTACGTGGCCCAACAGGTTGAACACCAGACCACCGACGGTGTCCCAGTCCCCCGCCGGCAGCTCGGCGTGGAGCAGCTCGTTGAGCTCCGTCACAGGCATGCGGGCGTTGACCCGGAACTGGCCGTCGGGCAGGGGCTCGATGAGGGGCTCCTCGAAGTCGAACTCGTCGACGATCTCGCCCACCAGCTCCTCGATCAGATCCTCCAAGGTGACCAGGCCGGCGGTCCCGCCGTACTCGTCCACGGCGATGGCGATGTGGTACTTCTCGCCCTGCATCTCCCGCATGAGCTCGGCCACCCGCTTGGTCTCGGGCACGAAATGGGCCGGGCGGGCCAACGACCGCACCGGCTGCTCGGGCCCGCCGCCGTTGCGACCCTGGGCCGCCTTCATCAGGTCCTTGGTGTAGACGACCCCGACGATGTCGTCGACGCCCTGGTCGTAGACGGGCAGCCTCGAGTACCCGGCGGCGATCGCCGTCTCGATGACGCTCGAGACCGGCTCGTCGGCGGACACCGACACCATGTCCGGGCGGGGCACCATCACGTTGCGCACCACGGTGTCGCCGAAGGTGATTATCGAGCGGATCAGCGCCCGCTCCTCGCCCTCGATCACGTCCTCCTCGGCGGCCACGTCGGCCATGGCCAGCAGCTCCTGCTCGGACACGAACGGCCCCCGCGGGAGTCCCTTGCCCGGAAGCAGCACGTTGGTCAGCCGGATGAGTCCGGAGGTGGCGATGCGCAGCGGCGGGAAGCGCAGGATGGCGGCCACCAAGGGGGCGGAGAACAGGGCGGCCCGCTCCGGGTGCTGTATGGCCCAGGTCTTGGGGGCGGCCTCGCCGAGCACGAATATCACCACCACCTCGAACACGGTCGCGATGGCGACTCCCAGGGCGCCGAACAGGCGGGCCGACAGCACGCCGACCAGGGTGGCGGCGACCAGCTGGCACACCAGGACCACAAGCAGGACGGTGTTGAGGAAGCGCTCCGGGTGCTCCACCAGCCGCAGGAGCAGGTGGGCTCCCCTCCGCTTCTGCTCCTCCAGCGACATGGCCTTGGCCCGGCTGGTGCGGGTCAGGCTGGTCTCGGCCAGGGACAGCAGCGAGGACACCGCCACCAGGACCACGATCGTGACGAGGATGATCACGTCCGTGGCCCGCAGGCCGGAGGTAGCCAGGGCGGCCGGGGTCATGGCGCCGGCGAGCGGTAGAGCTGGTCGAGCAGCTCCTGCTCCCGCCGCTCCATCGCCTCGGCCTCCTCCTCGTCGACGTGGTCCATGCCCATGAGGTGGAGGATGCCGTGCACCACCAGCAGGGCGAGCTCGTCCTCGTAGGTGCCGGCGTGGCCCGGCGCGTTCCGGCGGGCCACCGCCGGGCAGATCACCAGGTCACCGACCAGGGTGGGCATCTCCGCCGGCTCGGGCGGGACCCAACCGGGGCCGGTCCCGCCGGAATCGGGGGAGCGCCCCCCCTCGACCGGCTCCTCGTCGAGGGGGAATGCGAGCACGTCGGTGGGGCCCTCCTTGTCCAGGAAGCGCTTGTTGAGATCGGCCATCGACGCCTCGTCGACGAAGAGAACCGACAGCTCGGCGTCGCCCTTGACACCCTCGGCGGCCAGGACCGCCTCGGCCAGCCGCATCCAGCGGACGGTGTCGACGGGGTGAGCGGACTGCTCGTCCGCCACGAAGACCTCGATGGTCACGAGCCGGCGCCCGGTCCCAGCTGGCCCGCCGCCTCCGAGCGCTCGTAGGCCGACACGATGTCGGCCACGATCTTGTGGCGGACCACGTCGCGGTGGCCGAGGCGGACGAAGGCGACCCCGTCGATCTCGCCCAGGATGCGCTCAAGACCGACCAGACCCGAGGGCCGCCCGGCCAGGTCGATCTGGGTCACGTCGCCGGTGACCACCGCCTTGGACCCGAAGCCGATGCGGGTCAGGAACATCTTCATCTGCTCGGGCGTGGTGTTCTGGGCCTCGTCCAGGATGATGAAGCTGGAGTTGAGGGTGCGCCCCCGCATGAACGCCAGCGGGGCCACCTCGACCGTCCCGCGGTCGAGGAGGCGCTGGACCCCCTCGGGCTCGAGCATGTCGTAGAGGGCGTCGTAGAGGGGGCGCAGGTACGGATCCACCTTGGCCATCAGGTCCCCGGGCAGGAACCCGAGCCGCTCCCCCGCCTCGACCGCCGGACGGCACAGGATGATGCGGTTCACCGCCTTGGCCTGCAGGGCCTGCACGGCCAGGGCCACCGCCAGGTAGGACTTGCCTGTACCGGCCGGCCCGATGCCGAAGGTCAGGATGTTGTCGGCGATGGCGTCGGTGTAGCGCTTCTGCCCCTCGGTCTTGGGCCGGACCGCCCGGCCCCGACTGGACCGCAGCACCTCGGCCGTCAGCACCTCGGTGGGCCGCACGTCGGCCTTCACCATGTCGATGGTCCGTCCCACGTTGACGGCGTCGAGGGCGTGACCCTGTTCGAGCAGCTCGACCATCTCCTCGAACAGCTTGCCGACCCGCTCGGCCTCGTCGCCCTCGACGGTGATCTCGTTGCCCCGCACATGGATGCGGACCCCGCCGAAGGCCGCCTCCACCAGGCGTAGCAGCTCGTCACGCTGGCCGAGTAGGCCAACCATGAGGTGGTTGCCGGGTACGAGGATCTTTACCTGGGTCGGTGACACGGATGCCGGGCCCAGGGTACTAGGCCCGCCGGGAACGGAGTCGCCCAAGGCTCACCCCGGGGGCCATCCCATGCGCCGGCCACCGAGGAGGTGCAGGTGAAGGTGGGCGACGCTGTTGCCGGAGTCGTCGCCCACGTTGAACACCAGCCGGTACCCGCTGGAGGACACCCCCTCCGAGCGGGCGATGCGGTTGGCCAGCGAGTACATGTCGGCCAGCAGCTCACCGTGGTCGGGGCCCAGCGCCTGGGCGTCGGTTATGTGGGCACGGGGAACCACGAGGACATGGGTGGGGGCGCCGGGGTTGATGTCGCGGAAGGCGTAGCTCAGCTCGGTCCCGTCCACCTCGGTGGAGGGCAGTTCGCCGGCGACGATCCGGCAGAACAGGCAGTCGGTCATCGGGGCGAACCTACTGCCGCCGGAGGGGTGCCCCGGAGCCGGCCGGCGTAGTAGGCAATGCGGCGTGAGGACGGGGCGGGCATGAGGGTGGCGTTGGGCTCCGACCACGCCGGCTTCCCGCTCAAGGAGGCGGTGGCGGCCCACCTGCGGGAACGGGGCCACCAGGTCAGCGACCTGGGCACCGATTCGACGGAGCCGGTCGACTACCCGCCGTTCTGTGCCGCCGTCGCCCGGGCGGTGGTCGCCGGCGAGGCCGACCTCGGGGTGGTCATGGGGGGCAGCGGCCAGGGCGAGCAGATCGCCGCCAACAAGGTCCACGGCGCCCGGGCGGCCCTGTGCCCCGACGAGTTCACCGCCCGCCTGGCCCGCCGGCACAACGACGCCAACATCTGCGCCCTCGGGGCCCGGGTCACCGCCACCGAACACGCCCTGGCCGTGCTCGACGTGTTCCTCGCCACCGCCTTCGACGGGGGCCGCCACGTCCGCCGGCTGGAGATGCTGGCCGAAATCGAGGCCGAGGAGTGCGAGCGGGAATAGGGCCGACCCCCGCAACCGCCGGCCGGCGCCGGCCGGGTCGGCCCGGCCGTCAGTCCGGGTCGGGGTCGGTGGCGAGCATGGCGGCGTAGGCGGCGGAGGCCTTGGCCGTCACCGGTCCGGGGTCGGCGCCCAGCGGGCGGCCGTCGACCGATCGGACCGGTTGCACGTCGCGGGTGGCGGAGGTCAGGAAGACCTCCTCGGCCCGCTCCAGGGCGCTCATCGGCACCGGCCGCTCCTCGACCACCAGCCCGCAGCGCTCGATGAGCAGGCCCCGCGACACGCCGGCCAGGCAGCCCGACGACAGCGGCGGGGTGACGAGGTTTCCCTCGAGGACGAGGAACACATTCGACCCGCTCCCCTCGCACAGATCGCCCACCGTGTTGGGGAACAACGCCTCACTGCCGCCGCGCCGGCGGGCCTCGGCCAGGGCCAGGACATTCTCGGCGTAGGAGGTGGTCTTGATGCCGGCGACGGCCGAGCGCTCGTTCCTCGCCCATGGGACCGTCACGACATCGGCGGTGGGCGGCCATCCGGGGGCCGGTCCCAGCATGGCCACCACCGTGCACACGGCCTCGCCCCTGGTCGAGCCGAGCGGCCCCGGCCCGCTGGTGACCACCACCCGCACCACGCCGGCCACCGCCTGGTTGGCCTCGATCAGCCCGGCCACCGCCGCGTGCAGACGGGCCGGGTCGGGGCTCGCCATCCCGAGGCCCTCGGCCGAGCGCACCAGGCGGCGCAGGTGCCTGGTGGCGGCCACCGCCCGACCGGAGCGCACCGAGATCGTCTCGAAGACGGCGTCGCCGACGGTGAGACCGTGGTCGAAGACCGACACCTTGGCCTCGGCCTCGTCAACCAGGCCGTCGTCCAGCCACACCCTCATGGACACCCGACATTACGGCCGGCAGAATCCGCCGGTGGCGGAGGACGACGAGCTGGCCCGCCTGTTGTCGGCCTGGACGGCGGATCACCTGGAGGCCGAGTCGGCCCGGTCGCGGTCCCGCCGCCACTGGGCCGCCCGCATGCTCGCCGAGGAGTCCGACCTCGCCTCGGTGCTGCTCGACCTGGCCGACTCCGGCGCCGAGGTGACGGTCCGGACCAGAGGCGGCCGCTGCCATCGGGGCCGGATCATCGGGGCCAGGCGGGACTACCTGGCGGTGCAGGCGGCGCCGGGGACGGTGCTAGTGCGCCTGGCGGCGGTCACCACCGTGGAGCCCGGGGGCCGGATGATGCCCGGAGGGCGCAGGGACCCGGCCGACGGGGACCTGGCCGCCGCTCTGGGGGCGTCGGCCGGCACCGGTGCCCCGGTGGTGGTGCGCCTGGCCGGAGGGGAGGAGGCCCGGGGGGAGATCGCCCTGGTGAGCGGGGACTTCGTCGCCCTCGAGCCCTGGACCGAGGAGCGGGCCTGGCTCTACCTGCCCCTCGAGGCGGTGGAGGAGGTGCTCTTCATCTCCGGATAGAGGTGCTCGAGGGAGCCCGGCACGATCTTGGACCGCTCGATGAACTCGTCCAGATCGGACTCCCGGACCCGGATCACCCGTCCGAACCGGTAGGCGCTGAGGGAGCCCTCGTCGATGAACCGGTAGAGCGTCCGGAGGGTGACCCCCAGCCGCTCGGCGGCCTCCTTGGTACCCAACCAGGGGCTCGGATGCATCGATCAGAGGCTACCTGTCGGGTCTCACGAATCGGTGAATGGGCCCGCTACCCCGGGCCCGGCAGCTCGAGGATCTGACCGGGGTAGACCAGGTCGTAGTCGCCGGGCCGGACCAGGCGGGAGGAGTTGGCCGCCTCCAACCTCAGCCAGTAGCGGGCCACCCCGGCCGGGCCGGCGGGACCGGGGCCGGCGGCTTGGACGACCCGCTGGGCGATGGACCACAACGAGTCCCCGACGCCGACCACCACGGTGAGAGGCGCCGGAGTCCCCGGCGAGCCCGGCGGGGACAACCGGGGCCCCGGCGCCGGGGCCGGCGATGGCTGGGCGGGCGGCGGCGCCACCCCGGCGCTGAGCCCGGGCGGAGGGGCGGCCGGGCTCAGGAGGCGGGCCGAGCCCACGGTCGAGCAGGCGGCCGTGGCCGCCGCCACCGCCACCGCCGGCACCCCGAGGCGGGCCTGGCGGGGCAGACACACCAGGGCGGCCGCCGCCAGGCGGGCACCCCGGCGCCAGCCGAAGCGCCCGGCCACCACCCCGGCGGCCGCCAGAAGCGAGGCCGCCCACAGGGCACCGGTGTACGCGAGCACGGCCCAGCGCAGGCCCCGCATGGCCAACTCCACGGCGGCGGGGGCGGCCGCCGCCGACGCCGGCGGCAGCCACCGGCCCGACTCCCACAGCCCGGCGCCAACCAGGGACAGCACGAGCATCCAGGCCGCCCATCCCCGCCACGGCCCCTTGTGCATGAAAAGCATTCAATCATCATGAAGTGATATCGGGCAAGGGAGGCGCCGGGGGGCCGGCCCGTAGCATGCGGGCACCCATGGCCAAGAGCGTGCTGACCCCCCAGGCATCGGACTTCCCCCGCTGGTACCAGGACCTGATCGCCCGGGCCGAGCTGGCCGACAACGGCCCGGTCAGGGGCACCATGGTCATCCGCCCCTACGGCTATTCGATCTGGGAGCGCATGCAGGCCGAGTTGGACCGGCGCATCAAGGACGCCGGTGCCGACAACGCCTACTTCCCCCTGTTCATCCCCGAGTCGTACCTGCGGCGGGAGAGCGAGCACGTGGAGGGGTTCAGCCCCGAGCTGGCGGTGGTGACCCACGGCGGGGGCAAGGCGCTGGAGGAGCCGGTGGTCGTGCGCCCCACCAGCGAGACCATCATCAACTCCTTCTTCGCCAAGTGGATCCAGAGCTACCGCGACCTGCCGCTGCTCATCAACCAGTGGGCCAACGTGGTCCGCTGGGAGCTGCGTCCCCGGCTGTTCCTCCGCACCACCGAGTTCCTCTGGCAGGAGGGCCATACCGCCCATGCCAGCGAGGAGGACGCCCGCCGCTACGCCCTGCGCATCCTCAACGAGGTGTACCGCGACTTCATCGTCGAGGTCCTGGCCATTCCGGTCATCACCGGGCGCAAGACCGAACGGGAGCGCTTCGCCGGGGCCACCACCACCTGGACCTGCGAGGCGATGATGGGCGACGGCAAGGCCCTGCAGATGGCCACCAGCCACGAGCTGGGGCAGAACTTCGCCCGCGCCTTCGACATCACCTACCTCGACGACCAGGGCGCCTCGGTGCACGCCTGGCAGACGTCGTGGGGCGCCTCGTCGAGGCTGATGGGGGCGCTGATCATGGCCCACGGCGACGACGGCGGTCTCCGCCTGCCACCCCGGGTCGCCCCCGTCCAGGCGGTGGTGATGGTGGTGCGGGAGGGCGAGGGGGCCGGCGAGGTGGCGGCCCGGCTCACCGCCGACCTCGGCGCCGCCGGCGTGCGGGCCCGCCTGGACGCCGACACCGGCACCGGCTTCGGGCGCCGGGCGGTGGACTGGGAGCTCAAGGGCGTCCCCGTCCGCCTCGAGATCGGACCCCGCGACGTCGCCGCCGGCACGGTGAGCATGGCCCGGCGCGACCTGGGCTCGAAACAGACCGTCGCCGTCGACCAGGCGGTGGCCTCGGTCGTGGCCGTCCTGGAGGAGGCCCAGGCCAACCTCCTGGCCGAGGCGGCCCGCCGCCAGGCCGAGCGCACGGTCGTGGTGGCCGACGTGGCCTCGGCCGAGGAGGCGGCCCGCACCGGCTTCTCCGTCCTGCCCGCCCGGCTGGTGGCCGGCGAGGGCGAGATCGCCCTCAACGCCGCCGGGGCGTCGGTGCGCTGCCTGCGTCAGGAGGGCGAGCTCACCACGGTGGAGAGGCCGGCCGACTCCGAGCTGGTGGCGGTGGTGGGGCGGGCCTACTGAGCCTGGTCGGTCACGCCCGGCGCAGGGCGGGCTGCCGGGCTCCGGCCAGCTTGTAGACCCCGTCCGGGGACCGGAACAGCACCCGCTCGGCCACCATCTCGCGCCTGAGGGTGGCGACGTCCTCGTGCACCGAGGCCAGCTCGGCGTTGAGCTCCCGCTCGGTGTAGGTGCGCCCCGCCTCCAGCCCCCGCCCGATCCGGCGCAGCACCGGCAGGCGCTTGGACCGCTGGGCCGGCAGCGACCGCAGCCGGCCGTCCGGGCCGAACCAAGCCTCCGGGCCCTTGTCGACCCGGTTGGAGTGCTGCTCCAGCCAGGCCAGCAGCTGACCGTGCTCGACCCGCCACTCCCGCCCCAGCCGGTAACCGGGGATCTCGCCCGCCTGGAGCTTGCGCTGCACCACCTGGTGGTTCAGCCGCAGCAGGTCGGCCACCTCGGCGGCGGTGTAGAAGCGCAGCGGTTCCACTGGACCGACTCTAACGTAGCCGGACGTATTTCGAGAGATATTCCCGCGGGGACGCCGGCGGTAATGTCGGCGGCGATGGCTCTCGACCATTCCGCCCTCGAGGAGGGCTCCGACGCCGTGCTCGACTTCGCCAAGCTGGCCAAGGTCGGCGCCGGCGCCGAGCCGGTGCTGCCGGTGGTGCTGCAGGACGCGGAGAGCGGTGAGGTCCTCTTCGTCGGCTACGCCAACCAGCTCGCCCTCGAGGAGACCCTCGGCAGCGGCATCGCCGTGCTGTGGTCGACGTCGCGCCAGGAGCTGTGGCGCAAGGGGGCCACCTCCGGCGACGAGCTCGCCCTGGTCGAGGTGCGGGTCAACTGCGAGCAGAACTCGCTGCTGTACCGGGTGCGGCCCCGCACGGGGGGGGCCTGCCACACCCACGACGGCTCCGGCGGCGCCCGCCGGACCTGCTACTACCGCCGGCTGGTCGGCGGCCCGGGCGGGACGAGGCTCGAGTTCGTGGAGGGCTTCCGCCCGGCCCGCTGATCGGGGCGCAGGGCGGCCAGCAGCGCCGCCACCCCCGCCACCCCCGCCAGCACCAGGGCGGACGCCTCCAGGCCCCGCTCGGCCGACCGGCCGCCGGCCGTGCCGGCCCACAGCCCGAACACCAGGCTGGTGACCGCCAGCCCCAGGGCCGTCCCCGCTCCCCTCGTCATGTTCAGGATGCCGCCGGCCATGCCCGAGCGGTCGGGCGGGGCGGCGGCCATGATCGAGGCGTTGTTGGGCGGGGTGAAGATCCCGAGTCCCAGGCCGAAGGCGGCCAGCTCCCCCACCACCGCCGCCAGGTTGCGGTGGTAGGCGGTGAGGAGGACGAGGGCGACGCCGGCCACCACCATGCCCGGTGCCGTCAGTGGTCGCGAGCCCAACCGGTCGGCGGCCCGGCCGGCCAGCGGGGCCGCCAGGCCCAGCGCCATCGGGACCGCCGTAAGCACCAGGCCGGTGCGGCCGGTGCCGTAGTGGAGGGAGCGCTCGAGGAAGAACGGCATAACGAAGAGGACCCCGAACAGGGTCAGGTAGGAGAGGAGGCCGCTGCCAACGCCCGAGGAGAAGGCCCGGCGCCGGAACAGGTCGAGATCGATGACGGCGAAGGGCCGGCCCCGCTCGAAGGCCACGAAGACGCCCGCCAGGACGGCGGCCGCCGCCAGCAGGAAGACGATGACCGGCGAGGTCCAGCCGACGTCGTTGCCGAGCGAGACGCCGGCCAGGAACGCCGCCACCGCCGGCACGAGCAGGAGGAGGCCCAGCCAGTCGAAGGGCAGGCGGCCGCGCAGGTTCCGGCTGCGCGGGATCAGGAACCATCCGAGGGCGCCGCCGATCACGCCGACGGGCACGTTCACCCAGAACACCAGTCGCCACCCGCCGAGCGCGATGAGGGCCCCGCCTACGGTCGGGCCCAGGGCCAGGCCGAGGGCCTGGGCCGCCCCCTGCACGCCGATGCCCCGGCCGAGGCGGTCCGCCGGCATGACCGCGTAGATGATCGCCACGCTGTTGGCCTGCATCATCGCCGCTCCGACCGCCTGCAGCCCCCGGCAGAGATCCAGCACCACCAGGTCCGGCGCCAGGGCGCACAGCGCCGAGCCGACGGCGAACACGGCGAACCCGTAGACGTAGAGCAGCTTGCGCCCGACCATGTCGGCGAAGTGCCCGACGGCGGCCACCAGCGACACCAGCACCAACAGGTAGGACAGGCCGACCCAGGTGACGGCGCCCAGGCCGGAGTGGAACTGGCGCTGGAGGGTCGGGAGGGCGAGGGTGACGATGCTGGCGTCGAGCTGACCCATGAAGGCCCCTATGCAGACCGACGCCACCGCGAACCAGTAGGCGTCCGGTCGGTCCCGCAGCCATGGGGGCCGACGAGGCTCGACCAGTATGGAGACCGGCCGGGGCACGGGCTCAGTCTTGCATCAGGCCTGCGCCGGCCTCACGCCCGCCGGCGGTAGACCGCCGCCGACCACGAGCCGGTCAGGTCGAGCGGGCAGAGGACCTCGCCCGCCGTCATCAGCCACTGGAGCAACCGGTAGTTGGTCTCTTCCACCCGCACCTCGAGCACCAGGCCGCGCCGGGGGTGGTCCTGGGCCACCCACCATCCGTCGGGCGCCGGGTGCCCGAGCTGGGCCAGGCGGGCGACCACCCTCGGTCCGGTGGCGTGCTGGATGCCGACGGAGGGCGGGATCCGTCGGCGCCGGCGGGGCGCCGCAGGCATCCACGTGCAGAGAGGAACCTGCGGTCCCCTGGCGGAGAGGAACGGGAAGACCCCCGGACCGCTGATCGTCTCCTCCGCCACCTCCGGGCTCAGGTTGATCCAACCCTGTTCGGCCCGGCTGAGCTCGTCCATCAGGCCGAGCACGACCTCCGGATCCTGGCGGTGGAACCGCACGCTGGCATCGGGCGGGGGCATGGCCGGCGATGGTATGTCCCGACCTACGATCGCCGGATGGTCAGCGTCCGGACCGAGGAGGAGACCCGTTGCCGGCTGGTCAGCCGGGCCATGGGCACCGACCCGGTCGGCACCGCCGGCAGCTACAACGCCTTCGTGCTGGTCCAGCGGCCGCTGCCGTGGCCGGCCGACGCCGCCGATGACCCCGAGCTGACGGCTCTGGTCGACGCCATCGCCCGGGCCCGGGCCGGTGGTGCCAGCTGCCGGCTGCAGCTGGTCCTCCCCTCCTCCCCGGAGGCTCCGGCGGTGATCTTCTACCGCCGGCCCGGCGGCCTGGCCGCCGCCTACCAGCGGGTCGAGCTGGCGCCGGGGGGCACCGTCAACCCCGTGGAGGCGGCGGCCGAGGCGCTGCCCGAGGTGATCTCCGGCGTCGCCCCGGCGGCGGACGACGATCTCATCGACCTGCTCATCTGCACCCACGGCCGGCGGGACATGTGCTGCGGCACCGCCGGCATGCGACTGTGGACCGCCGTCCTGGAGCGAGGGCCGGCCGACAGGGTGCGGCTGTGGCGGACCAGCCACACCGGCGGCCACCGTTTCGCTCCCACCGCCGTCGTCCTCCCCTACGGTCAGATGTGGGCCTGGCTGGAGCCGGAACTGCTGTGGGAGGTGCTGGAACGGCGCCTCGATCCGCGCCTGATCGCCGGCCACTACCGCGGCAGCACGCTCATGGACAGCCCGGCCCAGCAGGCGCTGGAGCGGGAGGCGTTCGCCGCCCGGGGCTGGGCGTGGCTGGACCGGCCCAAGGCGGGCGCGGAGACCCGGGCCGACGACGGCCGGGTGCGCGCCGTGGTCCGCTTCGACGACGACTCCGGGCGGAGCGGGCGCTACGAGGCCACCGTCAGGGTCGGTCGCCGTCTGCCCGTGCCTGAGTGCGGCAGGCCGGTAGCCGAGGCGGTCAAGTCCCAGGACGAGCTGGTCGTCGAGGACATCCGGCTGCTGGGCGCGAGGTGAGGTGGATGCCTGGCCCTCCCCGCCACGTGATCTGGGACTGGAACGGCACCCTGGTCGACGACTTCGGCCTGATCCTGGAGGCGGCGTCGGCGTGCTGTGAGGCGCTGCGCGGTGCCCCGATCGACGCCGACGAGTACCGCACCCACTTCACCCGGCCCGTGCAGGCCTTCTACGAGAGGGTGGTGGGCCGGCCCCTGAGCGCCCTCGAGTGGGAGCAGGTGAACCAGACGTTCCACCAGCGCTACCTCGACCGCCTCGAGGACCTCGTCCTGGTCCCCACCGCCGCTGCCGCCCTCGAAGGTGTGCGGCACCTCGGGATCTCGCAGTCGGTCCTTTCGATGTGGCAGCAGGCCAGCCTGGTCGGCGTCATCGACCGCCTGGGGATTGCCGAGTTCTTCGTCGCCGTCCGGGGCAAGTCGGGGATGGATGGCGGCGACGACCACAAGGCGGAGCACCTGGTGTCCCACCTCGGCGACCTCGAGGGGGCCGGGGTGACCGTCGACCCCGCCGAGGTCCTGCTGGTGGGCGACAGCCTCGACGACGCCGCTGCCGCCGCCGCCGTGGGGGCCCGCTGCGTCCTGGTCGAGGGAGGCAGCCACCACTCCCACCACCTGGCGACCGCCGGGGTGCCGGTGGTCGGGAGCCTGGTGGCCGCTCTGCACGTCGCCGGGCTGCCCGTCGCGCCCGACCACCAGAGGGCGGCGACGGGCCAGTAGCTATCGTCGGGCCCGTGCCCATCGATCCCCGACTGCCCGTGGTCGTCGGCGCGGCCCAGTTGATCCAGCGTCCCGAACGGTTGGATGACGCTCTCGAGCCGGTCGAGATGATGAGGGAGGTGGCCCTCGGCGCCGCCGAGGACGCTGGCGCCCCTGGTGTCGCCAAGCGGGTGGAGCTGGTGGTGGCGGTCAAGGGGGCGTGGAGCTACCTCGACCCGGCCCGGGTGGTGGCCGATGCCATCGGAGCCTCCGGCGCTCGCACCGCCATCACCACCGACGGAGGCAACACCCCGCAGTCGGTGCTCAACACGATCTTCCGGAGGGTGTCGGCCGGGGACCTCGACGTCGCCCTGGTGGTGGGAGCGGAGGGGATCTGGTCCCGCCGTCGCATGCGCCGGGCCAACCTCGAGCGCCATGTGCTCGTCCAGCCCGAAGCGACGACACCCGACGAGGTGCTCGGTGCGGACCTGCAGATGAGCAGCGAGCACGAGCGCCAGCGCGGATTCGAGATGCCGGTGCACTTCTATCCGACCTTCGAGAGCGCCATCCGGTGCCGGCGGGGCGAGAGCATCGACGCGCACCGCCGGCGCATCGCGAAGCTGTGGGCCCGCTTCAACGCCGTGGCGGTGGGCAACCCGTACGCGTGGACCAGGACGCCGATGACCGCTGAGCAGATCGGCGAGGCGTCCCCCGACAACCGCATGGTCGGGTTCCCGTACACCAAGGCGATGAACTCGAACTGGGACCTCGACCAGGCGGCCGCCGTGCTGGTGTGCTCCGCCGGCACCGCCTCCTCCCTGGGCGTCCCCCCCGATCGCTTCGTGTTTCCCCATGCCGGCACCGACGCCCACGACACACCGCTGGTGTCCAACCGCTGGTCCCTGGCCGAATCGCCCGCCATCGCCGCGGCCGGCCGGCGGGTCCTCGACCTGGCCGGAATCGGCGCCGACGACCTCGCCCACGTCGACCTGTACAGCTGCTTCCCCTCGGCGGTGCAGGTCGCCGCCGAGGCCATCGGTCTGGGCGAGGACCGCGACCTGACCGTCACCGGAGGGCTCACCTTCGCAGGGGGTCCTCTCAACAACTACGTCACCCACTCGGTGGCCACCATGGCACACCGGCTGCGGGCCGACCCCGGCGCCCGGGGCCTTGTAACCGCCAATGGCGGTTACCTGACCAAGCACGCCATGGGCGTGTATTCGAGCGCGCCGCCGGAGGTGTTCCGTTACGAGGACGTCCAGCACGCCGTCGACGCCCAACCGGTCAGGGAGTGCTGCGAGACGCCAGACGGGACGGTGACGGTGGAGGCCTACACCGTCATGCACGGCCACGATGGCCCTGAGCGGGCCCTGCTCGCCTGCCTGCTCCCCGACGGACGGCGGGCCTGGGGAGGCACCTCGGACCGGGCGACGATGGAGGCGATGATGGCCGAGGAGTTCATCGGCCGCGAGGCCGTCATCGACCGCGGCGGCAACGTGCGCTTCCCCTGAGGGAGCCCGGCTCCGCTCGCATCCGAGCGATCGGCTGGCAACCGGACCGGCCTGGGCCGCCGGTGCCGGCGTCTAGGGAAGGGTGGTCGGCGGGTTCGGGAGCGTCGGCAGCGTTGTCGGCGGCAGGGTCGTCGGCGGCACGGTCGTCGGCGGCAGCGTTGTGGGAGGCAGGGTCGTGGGGGGCAGGGTC
>Ga0070739_10000339_pt1 | contig 93451 bp, 89 predicted proteins | sample Coa_R1_7_FD_66445 | JGI IMG/M metagenome (GOLD analysis project Ga0070739, IMG submission 66445) | Surface soil microbial communities from Centralia Pennsylvania, which are recovering from an underground coalmine fire - Coalmine... | ecosystem: Environmental > Terrestrial > Soil > Unclassified ...
CGCGCCCGTCGCAGCATCTCGTCCGAGACGTCGAGCGCCACCACCTCGCGCGCGCGTGCGGAGACCACGCGCGTCAGGCGCCCGATCCCGCAGCCGATCTCGAGAATCCGGTCGGACTCGCGAATCGCGACGCCGAGCTCCCCGAGCACGTAATCGACGAGCGGCTCGGAATCCCAGAATCGCCCGGGCTCCGGCGCCCCGTAGCGCTGGCGGGTGTCGACGAAGTAGAACGCATCCTCGACCGCGCGCGCGTTCCAGAAGCGGCGCATCTCGGACTCGCCGCGGCGGCTCACCGCTTTCCCGGCGGTCCAGCCGGGGCCACGACGGCGACCGGCGCCTTCCCAGCCGGCCGGGCGGGACCCGGCGCGGTCGAACCGGCAAACCACCGGCGCCGGAATCTCAGCGCCGGGGCCTCGACGAGCCGGTAGGAGATCCAGGCGGCGACCAGACAGACCGGGATCGCGTACGCCATGAACACGAGCCATCCCCCGTAGCCGGCCATTCCCGGTCGCGGCAGCCAGTTGAGGAGCGGCCAGTGCCACAGGTAGAGGCTGTATGAGATCACCCCCACCCACGCCAGGGGGCGGACGTCGAGCAGCCGGTCGAGCCCCCTGCGCTGGATCGGGAGAGTGCAGCTGCCGACGACGAGCGCGGTCCCGACGATCGCCAGCGGCAGGAGGCGGATCTCGATGGTCGGGTCCAGGAACAGCGCCAGCCAGACGCCGACTGCCGCCAGCAGCCACAGGTCAGCGCGGGCCAGCGGGTGGTGGGTCCACCTCGGCACCCTCCCCTGGAGCCTCACGCTGGCGATCGCCAGCAGCATCCCCGGGACGAAGTACACGAAGCTGGCCGGCAGCGAGTAGGTCCAGACCTCGAAGGGGTGAAAACCGGCCTCGTAGACACCGGTGCTGGCCGCGCCCAGGCCGACGAGCAACGCCGCCGCGCGGCCCGCCGAGCCCCTCGACAGCCGGGCCAGGACCCACGCCAGCAGCGGCAGCAGGACGTAGAAGTGAAGCTCGACGACCAGCGACCACATCGGCCCATCGAGGACCTTCGCGACGAGGCTCTGACTGAAGCTCTGGCTGAACAGGGCAAAGCGCAGGAAAGTGGTCAGAGCCGTGCCGTCGATCGCGGCCACGATCACGAGCACGACGTAGTAGAGCGGGAGGATCCTCAGCGCCCGGTTGAGCGCGTAGCCCCCGAGGTCGACAGGCGGGCCGTGACCGTAGTCTCGCCGCGCGAACGGCAGGAAGATCAGGAATCCGGTGAGCGCGAAGAACACGTCGACGCCGAGGAAGCCGGCGCCCAGGATCACCCGGCTGTGGAAGGTGCCGAGCGTGGCGAGGTTGGTGAACGCCCAGGCGTGACAGCTGAGGACCGCCAGGGCCGACAGGGCCCGCAGCGACTCGATCCTGGCCGACCGGCGCTCGCCGGCCTGTACGACGCCCCCCTCGCGCCTCGCCGGGGCTCCGGGCGCCCGGCCCACCTCCACCGTCGTTGCCGCCACGTGCGCCAATCTACCGGCTGCCGCCCGCCGCTCCGAGCCGGCTGCCGCCCGCCGCTCCGAGCCGGCGGCCGAGCGAGATCAGGGGCCGCTCGAAGGCCCGCCAGCTGAGGAGCGCCAGCGGGATCGTGATCACCGCCACGACCAGCACGTTGACCACGAAGCCGGGCAGCGTGTCGTGGTGCAGCGGCCAGGCGCCCTCGCGCTCCAAGGCGGCGATCACGAGCGGATGGAGCAGGTAGATGCCGTAGGAGACGAGGCCCAGCTGGAGTAGCCAGCCGCGCCGGTCGTTCCACGGCCGGCTGCGGATCGCCAGCGCGATCAGCCACCCGTAGCCGATCGCGAACAGCGGATGGCTGACGTCGGCCAGCAGCTGGTAGACGTCGACGCCGAAGCGGAGCGGCGCCGCGGCGGCGAGCACGGCCGCCGCGACGAGCGCCGCCACGGCAACAAGGGCCGCGACCGGCTGGCGCGGGAGCTCGACGAGCCAGCGTCGCCATCGCCCCGGCCCCAGGTGCGGCGCGATGGCCAGCAGGATCCCCGGGCAGAACATCTGCCACATGGTTGGCAGAAACCCCCTCAGCCAGAGCCCGATCTGTCCATCCCCCTGAAGGTCGGCCACAGCGTTGAACGCGATGCTGATCAACCAGCTGATCACGACCAGGGTTGCGAGGCGCTCGGCGGAAATGCGGGCGTGCCGGGCCCGCACCGCGCCGGCGAGCAGCGGAACCGCGATGTAGAACAGGACCTCGAGGGTCAGCGTCCACGCCGCCGGGAAGAGGGCGACCTGCCGGCCGGGGATCAGGTTGTTGAGCAGCAGGTAATGGAACGCCAGCTGCCACGGGCGCGTCCCGACGTCCCCGTCGAGGGCGATCAGGACGGTCAGCGCCACCCAGTAGAGAGGGAAGATGCGCAGACCGCGGCGCACCGCATACGGCCCCGCCGCCGGAAGCGGCCGGCCCTCGATCAGCCGATCCACGAACGGGCGGGTGATGACGTAGCCGCTGATTCCGAAGAACAGCCAGACACCGCTGGCCAGCGTGATCAGCGGCACGTCGTAGGCATACTCGGCCTTCACGGGCGCGCTGCGGCCACCGAGGCTGTAGGCGTGGATCCCCAGCACCGCGAGCGCCGCAAGCGCCCTGAGCACGTCCACGTTGGCCACGCGGGAGGACATCTCCGCCGCGCGGTGCGGGACGACAGCCGGACTGGCGCTCGCGGTCAGAGCGTCCACCCCCTGCGCCTGAGGCCCTGACGATGGGCCGAGAGCCATCTGCGGCTCTCAGCCAGCGGCCCCCGCCAGCGCCGCAGGACCACCGCCAGCGCCGTCATCCAGACCACGCGAGCACCGGCGCCGAGGACGTTGATCGCCGCGATCAGCCGGGCGATCCGGGGACCCCGCCGGCGCGCGATCACCGCGTAGGTGGCGCGCGTGAAACGGTCCCTCCGCTGCTCGCCAAACGCGCCGGCGGTCGCTGCCTCCCAGGCGTGGAGAACCCGAGCGCGCGGCTCATAGCGGGTGATCCAGCCGCCGTCGCGCAGCCGCCAGCCGAGATCGAGGTCCTCCGCGTACATCCATTGGCGAGCGTCGAAGCCGCCGACCGCGTCGAAAGCAGACCGTCGCAGCAGCAGGAAGGCGCCGACCGCCCAGGCGACGTCGCGCGGGATGTTCATGTCGTAGTAGCCGGGGAGCAGCATGCGCTCGAGCAGGCTTCGGCTCAAGCGATGCAGTCCGAGATTCAACGCCAACGTGAACGCCAGCGTCGGCAGCGAGTGCAGCGAGAACTGGGTGCTTCCGTCGGGCAGCACGAGACGCGGAGCCACGCAGCCCACGCGCTCGTCCTCGCCGGCCTCAAGCAGAGTCCGAAGCGCGCCCGGCTCCGGGGCCACGTCGGCGTTGGCGCAGGCCAGCCAGGGCGTGTCCGAGCGCTCCGCCACGAGGTTGACGGCCCGCCCGAAGCCGAGGTTCTCCCCCGGCTCGAGGACCTCCGCCCACGGCGCCGCCTCCCGCGCGGCGGCGGCGGAGCCGTCGCTGGAGCCGTTGTCGACGACCCACACCTGGGCCACGCCCTCCTCCACGTCGGACTGCAATGATTGCAGGCAGCGAAGCAGCAGCTCGCGGGTGTTCCACGAAACGACCGCGGTCGTGACGGTCGCAGCCACGCCGAGCTCCGATCAGGCGTCAATCGGGACCGAGCCGACGCAGAACACGACGGCGCCGACCCCGGCTCTGTCGTACACCGCCTCGGTGGCCCGCAGGACGGCCCACCCCGGTCGGGTCGGCACTCGCTCGCGCTGGCCATCGACTGTGTGCACCCGGCTGAGCGGCTGGACGACGCGGCGATAGCGGCCGTGGCGCACGAGGTCGGTGAGGACGTGATGGAGGTTCTGCGGCGGGCCGATGTAGGCGGGCGAGCGCAGCATCACCGGCTCGATCCCGACGGCGGCCATCGTGCGCGCAAGCGTCTGGGGGGTGAAGTGGACCAGGTGCTCGTGCGTCCGCAGGCCGGGCCAGTCCTCCCGCAACCGCCGGCGCTGCACGCTGCGCCAGTTGGGAACCTCGATGACGACGAACCCTCCGGGGCGCGCCCAGCGGCACATCGTGCGCAGGAAGGCCCGGCTGTCGGGCATGTGCTCGAGCACGTGAAAGGCGCTGACCACGTCGAAGCTGCGCTCGGGCAGGCCAGACTCCTCGAGCAGCGAGACCTTGACCTCGAGACCCCTTCCCCGAGCCATCTCCGCAGCGCTGCGCTCAGGCTCCACCCCCTGGGTCCGCCAGCCTCTCGCCGCGGCGGCCAGCATCACCTCGCCGGTGCCCGAGCCGACGTCGAGCAGCGAACCGCGGCGCAGCCCGGTTGCTCGCTCGATCATCTCCAGACGACGATCCGCCACCCGGTGCAGGTACTGCTGGAAGCGCTCGTCGCGCACGTCGAGCCCGAACTTCCCCACCTGACCGAACATGTAGCCGTCGACGTAGACCTCGCTCGGATCGGCGTACTCCCAGGCCGAGATCGTCCCGCAGTCCAGGCAGCGGCGCAGGTGGTTCCCCTCGCCGAGATCGAAGGCCTGGAATTCCTGTCCGCCGCACGACGGGCAGGCCGGAAGCTTGAGGATCTTCACCGCGGGCGAGTGTAGGGGTGCTCGCCGAGCCCGACGGGGGCCTGGCCATGGGCGGCCGGGTCGGATCCCTCCACCCACTCGCCGCGGGCGCGATCGAAGTGCCGGATCACTCGCGCCGGGTTTCCCACCACCACCGAATTGGGCGGGACGGAGCGGGTAACGACGGCGTTGGCGGCCACGAACGTGTTGGCGCCCAGCTCGACGCCGCCGAGGATCGCCGCGTGCGGCCCGATGATGCAACCGGCGCCGATCCGGACCGGCTTCGGCGGCGCCATCGGCTGGAAGATGATCGGCGTATCGGGGTCCTCGTACTCGTGGTAGCTGTCGGCGATGAGGATGTTGTGACCCATCAGGTTGTTCTCGCCGATGTCGATCTCCCCGACGCAGCTGAACCAGATGCCGGCGCCGATGTTGGTGCCGCTGCCGATTCGCAGGCGGGGTTCGTGGTCTCGGCCGCGCCAGTGCTCGACCACCGAGAACATCGCCCCCTCGTGGATGAGGACGCCGTCGCCGATCTCGATCCGGTGCGGGGATAGGATCCCGCGCGGCGAGACGATCAGGCTACGCTTGCCGAAGTGGGCGAACCGGTGCGCCTTGACCTTCCTGCGCCACCGCCACAGGAACAGGTCCTCGCGGACGGTGCGCAGCGACCCACGGATCCCTAGGTGAGGCACGGAGCGAGAGTGTACGGTCGGCGCCTTCGCCTCCCGGCCCGCGCGCGCCTGCGCGTGGGCGTGGCGGCGGTCGAAGCCGGAGAGGGACGCGCCACCGGTCACGGCACGACCTGGACCAATGTCCTCAGCGCGCTGCGCGAGCAGCCCGGGGTGCGGATCGTCGATCGCGGGCGCGCCGATGTGTGGCTGGCAAGCGGCCACGACGCGCCCGCGAGCCAGAGACCGCTGGTCGTGCAGGTGCACGAGGTGAGCTGGCGCGATCCGCAGCTGCTCGCCTTCCTCGACCCCGGCTTCGCCGAGGCGATGGAGCAGAGCACGAGCGCGGCGCTATCGGTGGCCAGCCACGTGATCGTTCCATCCGAGGCCGCTCGGCGGCAGACGATCGCTGCCTATCGCGTAGCGGAGGACCGCATCCACGCGGTACCCCACGGGGTCGACCACGCGCTGTTCCGCCCGGGGCTGCGGGGCGGCAGAGAGCTGGTCGGCGGTCCGTACGTGCTGTGGGTGGCCGTCCTCCATCCACGCAAGAACTTCGCGGCGCTGCGCGAGGCGATGGCCGGACTCGCACAGGCCGGCTTTCCCCACCGGCTCGCGATGGTCGGCAATCCGCCGCCGGACCCGCGCGCGGCGCACTTCGAGCACGAGGCGACGGCGGCGATCCCGGGTCACGCGGGACGGCTGGTGCATCTCCGCGACGTGCCCTCGACGCAACTGTCTGCGCTGATGGCCGGCGCGGATGTGTTCTGCCTGCCGAGCTTCTACGAGGGCTTTGGCCTGCCGGCGCTCGAGGCGATGGCCTGCGGAGCTCCGTTGGTGGTCTCGGACCGGGGCGCGCTTCCGGAGGTGGTGGGTCAGGCCGGGCTCCTGAGCGCTCCCGACGGGCACAGCCTTCTCGAGGCGCTTCGGAGCGTGCTCTCGGATTCCGGCGTGCGGTCTCGGATGCGAGCCGCCTCGGTGGCTCGGGCGGCTGGTTTCAGCTGGGAGCGGACGGCCGAGGGGTGGCTCGAGGTGCTGCGGCGCGCGGCGGAGGAGGGCTAGAGGCGGGGGTCCGGCGAGCGCGCTAGAGGTGGGGGTCCGGCGAGCCCATCAGCGGCCGGACAGGCGAGCGGCCAGGCGCTCGCGGAGGACCCGCGGCAGCTCCGGGCCAGCCTCCCTTGCGAGGGCCTTCAGCGAATAGCGGAACGGCCCGAGCCGGATGCGGCCCTCGGCCCGGTCGTACTCGAGCTGCTGGTCGGCGAACGCCGGCATGTCCTTGAGCCTCAGCCCGAGGCGGCGACCCCGCGCTGCCAGCGCGAACACCCAGAAGGGGATCGTCTCGTCGCCCCAGCCGGCGACGTCGATGTCGTCGAAGCCACCGAGCAGAAGCCGCAGGCCGTCCGGCGTGAAGCGCCAGAAGTCCTGGGGGTAGGCATGGATCGGCATCAGCATCACCGAGGAGATCAGGCACAGACCGCCGTCCGGAGCCACCACTCTGGCCAGTTCGCGTCCGGCCGCGATCGGATCGGCGCAGTGCTCCAAGGTGTCCAGGCACAGCGCGGTTCCGACTTCGCCGTCGCCGAAGCTCAGCCTGCGGAGGTCCTCGATCCGGTCGACGCCGGGGCCCTCGCGCAGATCGGTGCCGATGAACGACCGCCCCGGGAAGAGCGGGCGCAGATCGCCGGGCTGGTCGGGTTCGACCTGCATCGAGCCGAACTCGACGATCGGCTCGGGCAGCTCGAGCCGCGCGACGAGATCCGAGACGAGGTCGTAGATCAGGTTGTGGGCCATCCGCGGACCAGATGCTACGGTCGCGTCCCGATGAGCCCATCCTCCGGCTCCGGCGCCACCTCGCCCGACACGCCGGGCGCTCCCTCGCCCGATACGCGGGCGGCGGTGGCGGCGGTCAGACGGTGGTACCACTGCATCGAGCTCGCCCCCGGAGTCGTCTCGCCGGGAATGTTCGACCTGAGGTCGACCGTCGACCGGCTCCCGTGGCCCGATGTCCGCGGCAAGCGCTGCCTCGATGTCGGAACCGCCGACGGCTTCTTCGCTTTCGAGCTCGAGCGGCGGGGAGCGGCGGAGGTGCTGGCCACCGACATCGGCGGGCACGAGAGCTGGGATTGGGAGCCTCACAATCGCGAGGCCGGCCTGCGCTTCATGCGCAGCACGTTCGGCGCGGAGATGGGCGCCGGCTTTCCGGTGGCGCGGGACGCCCGCGGCTCGGCAGTCGCGTTCGAGCGCGTCAACGTGCACGAGCTCAGCCCCGAGCGCCTCGGCACCTTCGACGTCGTCGTGTGCGGGAGCCTGCTGCTGCACCTGCGGGACCCGCTGGGCGCCCTCGAGGCGATCCGCTCCGTGTGCCGAGGCCACTTCCTCTCGGCCAACCAGATCGACCTCGGGCGGTCGCTCCTTTACCGCCACCGGCCTCTGTTCCGGCTCGACGGCACGAGCGGGGCCACCCAGTGGTGGATCCCGAACGCCGCCGGCCACCGCCAGCTCCTGCTGGCCTCGGGCTTCAGCATCGAGCGGGAGTCCGGCCTGTACTCGATCGCGTACGGCCCGGCGCACGATCCGCCCCCCGGCCGGCCGAAGGCGATCGTTCGACAGCTCGCTCGGCGGGCCCTCACCGGCAACGACGGCGTGCCCCATCACGCCGTCCTGGCCGTGCCGGCTGTCCTCGCCGGGGCGGCTCAGAGCACCGGCGAGCGGTAGCGAAGGCTGCCCCAGATCAGCGCGCCAAGCCCGACAAGGTCCGCGAGCACGTCGGCCAGCATCACCGGGGGCGTGGCATTGCGAGCCACGCCCCCGCGCCTGGCGTGGGAGCGCAGGCAGCGCAGATAGGGGGCGGTCGCGGCGAGCCACTGCGGCGCCCGGCGCCGGGCGGCGACCCCCAGCGCCAGGACGGCCACGTCGAAGCGCAGCGTGCGCCCGTTCAGGAACAGTCGCTGGTGGAGGAAGGTCTCCCGCAGCTCGGGCATCTTCGCCGCCATCGCCGGGAAGTAGGCCAGCCGGCAGCGCTCGAGCACGTAGCTCGGCCAGGACCGCGGGAAGACGGCGTGGTAGGCGAGCGCCGCCTCGCAGAAGGCCGAGCTCGCACCCGCGCGACGAGCCCGGTACCCGAACCACACATCCTCGGCCAGCGCCTTGCCCCACCTCGGCCGGATCCACTCCTCGAAGCCGCCGGCCCGCTCGAACACCTCCCGGCTCACGAACAGGTTGGCGGTCTCGTAGAGCCCAACGTCGAAGCTGATCCAGATCGTCCGGTCGAACGGTCCGAGCTCGGCGCCCGGATCCGGCGCGACCTTGCCCTGGACGATGTCGGCTCGCTCGAGCGCCGACAGCCCCGCGGCGAGCCACGCGCGCGTCGGGTAGACGTCGGCGTCGCAGAAGGCGAGCACCGGAGCCCGCGCAGCCCTCACGCCCGCATTGCGGGCCGCGGCCGGTCCGGCCGCCGGGCGCTCGATCACACGCACGGGGCCGCCCGCCGCGCGGGCGAGCGCCGCCGTGGCATCCGTCGAGCCGTCGTCGACGACGATCACCTCGTAGTCGCCATCGAGCTCCTGGTCGGCCAGCGCCTCGAGCGTCCGGCCGAGCGTCGCCTGCGCGTTGCGCGCCGGCACGATCACGCTCGCTGTCAGCACCGGCGGAAGTATCTACCTACCCTACGGCCCGTGCGGATCGCGCTCACCCATGCCTACTGCTGGCCCGAGGTGCGACGCGGCGCCGAGCGGTTCATCCCGTCCCTCGGCATGGCGCTGACCCGTCGCGGCCACGACGTGATCCACTACTCGTCCGCCTGGCAGCCGGGCCGCTCGGTCCAGGGTGGAGTCGAGACGGTGCGCCTCCGCCGGCGGTTCGCCGGCGCCTACCGACACGAGGCGGACTTCGGGCGCCGCCTCTGGCTGCACCTCGCGCGAGAGCGATTCGACGCCGTGCACTCCCTCGGACGCTTCGATGCGATCGCCTCGATCCGCGCCGCGCGGCTTCGCCGCGACCACCGGCGAACGGTGTTCACCGACCTGGGCATCACCGATCGGGGCTGGTGGCGCGAGCAGGGGTTCCTCCAGGCTCGTGCGGCGGCCAAGGTCGTCGCCGGAATCGACGTCTACAGCGGGATGTCGAGGGCCGCGGTCGAGAGCCTGGCCGCCACGTACGGGCGCAAGGACGGCGTCGTCGTGCCCGGTGGCGTCGATCTGGCGGCGTTCACCCCGGCGGCGGAGCGTGAGCCCCGCCCGACGATCCTCTTCTCGGGTGTGATCACCGAGCCGCGCAAGGGCGTGCCGGTTCTGCTGGAGGCGCTGCCGCTGGTGGCCGCCGCCGAACCCGAGGTCGTGCTCTGGCTGAGCGGGCCGGGCGATCCCGAGCCGTTCCTGGCGGCGGCGCCTGAAGGCGTGCGCGAGCGAGTCGAGGTGCTCGGCCTCGGGGATGCCCAGCGCCAGCACGAACGCTATGGCCGCGCCTGGATCACCTGCCTTCCCTCGACCAGCGACTCGTTCGGGATGGCGCTCGTCGAGTCGCTCGCGTGCGGCACGCCGCTCGTGACCACGACCGACGGGGCGCCCCAGGAGCTCGTTCGCGCCGGGGTGACGGGTGAGCTGTGCGCCCCAAAAGACCCCGGAAGCCTGGCGGACGCCTGTCTGCGGGGCTTCGAGCTGGCCCGCCGGGCGGAGACGGTCAGCGCCTGCCGGGCCTCGGCGGAACCGTTCGACTGGGATCTCGGCCTGGCTCCGCTCTGCGAGCGGCTCTACTCGGGCGAGGGGTAGGGGCCGAGGGCCGTGGGGTCGGTACTCATCACCGGGACGGGCGGCTACGTCGGCGGCCGGCTCGTGGCGACGTTCCTGGAGCGCGGGTGGGAGGTCCGCGGCCTGGCCCGCGACACGGCCCCTCACCTCGGCGTCGAGCAGACGGTGTGCGACCTGGCCGGGGAGGACGCGCCGGCGGTGCTCCGCGAGGCCGCGGCGGGCGCCGACGTGGTCGTGCACCTGGCGGGAGAGAACGAGGTCCTCGCGGCGAGCCGACCGGCCGCAGCCCTGGCGGCCACCGTGGTTGCCACCGAGCGGGTGGCGGAGGCATGCCGCGATGCGGGTGTCGGGCGGCTCCTCTACCTCTCGACGGTCCACGTCTACGGCGCACGGATCGTCCCGGATGCGGTCCTCAGCGAGGACATGAGGCCCGAGCCGCGGTCGGCCTACGCGATCTCGCGGCTGGCCTCCGAGCACGTCGCCGCGTCTCTGTCCGCGGGGTCCTATGAGCTGCTGGTGCTGAGGCTCACGAACGCGGTCGGCGCCCCCTCGGCCCCGTCGGTGAACCGCTGGACGCTGGTCGCCAACGACCTCTGCCGCCAGGGAGCCCGCGAGGGCGAGCTTCGCCTGCGCTCGAGCGGCACGCAGTGGCGCGACTTCGTTTCGCTCGGGTCGGTCTGCGGTGCGATCGCCGCCGCCAGCGGCGCCGACGGCCCGGCTCCTGCGCCGGGGACCTACAACCTCGGCTCCGGGCAGCCGACCACGGTCCGCAGGCTCGCCGAGATGATCCAGGAGGCCTTCGAGGCGCAGACGGGCAGCCGTCCCCCCCTTCTCGCGCCGGATCCCGAGGACGATCCGCCCGGCCCCTACCGCGTCTCGATGGCGGCCGCCCGCGACGCCGGTCTGCGGCTCGACGGCTCGCTCTCAGACGCGGTCGCCGAAACCGTCCGGTTCTGCCTCGAGCACCGGGCAGAGCTCTAGGTAGGATCGCGCTCGCCCGATGCCAGAGATCCACGACGTACGCATCACGCCGCTGAGGCGAATCCCCGACGAGCGCGGAGCGATCCTGCACATGCTGCGCGCCGACGCCCCCGCGTTCGAGAGCTTCGGCGAGATCTACTTCTCGGTCGTCTATCCGGGCGTCATCAAGGGGTGGCACATCCATCGCCAGATGACGCTCAACTACGCGGTTCCGGTCGGGATGGTGAAGCTCGTCTGCTACGACGACCGCGAGGGCTCTCCGACGCGCGGCGTGCTCCAGGAGCTCCATGTCGGCGAGCTCGACTACGTGCTGGTCACGATCCCGCCGCTGATCTGGAACGGCTTCAAGGGGGAGGGCGACCGTCCGGCGCTGGTGGCGAACTGCGCCACCATCCCTCACGACCCGTCGGAGATCGATCGCCTCGACCCGTTCAGCGAGCAGATTCCCTATGACTGGAGCCTCCGGCACGGCTGACCCCCACGAGTACGATTGACAGATGACGGACGCAGCGCCGCCGACGCAGCCGCTGGCGCTGGCCCCGGAGGCGATCACCCCTGATCCCCAGATCGCCGAACGCTTCTCGGGCAGATTCCGCTTCTCCGGATCGCTGCGCCGCCGCGCCGTCCGCGGCACCCTGATCAACGCGGCCTTCACGGTCGGCGTCGGGGCGCTCGGCCTGATCAAGGGGTTCGTCCTGGCCGGCTTCCTGTCGCGCTCGGACTACGGGGTGTGGGGGGTGATCGCGGTGTCGCTGTCGACGCTCCTGTGGCTCAAGCAGGCCGGCATCGGAGACCGGTTCGTGCAGCAGGACGAGGCCGACCAGGAGCTCGCCTTCCAGCACGCGTTCACGATGGAGCTGATCCTGACCGCGGGCTGCGTCGTGTTGATCGCCGCCGCGGTCCCCCTGCTCGTCCTCATCTACCACCTCCCCGAGCTGATCCTGCCGAGCGCTGTGATCGCCGGCGCGCTGCTCGTCGCGGTCTTCCAAGCGCCGCTGTGGATCTACTACCGGCGGATGGAGTTCGCGCGGCAACGGGCGCTCGCCGCCGTCGATCCGGTGGTCGGCCTGATCGTCTCGATCGCCCTGGCGGTCGCCGGAGCCGGTTACTGGGCGTTCGTCGGCGGGCTCGCCGCTGGTGCCTGCGCGGCCTCCGCAGCCGCCATGTGGCAGCTCCCGTACAAGCTCCGGCTGCGCTTCGACCGCCGGGCGGCCCGCGGCTACCTGTCCTTCTCCGGGCCGCTGCTGATCGGCGGCGGCGCCACCTTCGTGATGGCCTGGAGCGCGCTGATCGCGGCCAAGCTCGACCTCGGTGTGGCGGCGGTCGGCGTGATCGCGCTGGCCGACAACGTCGCCAGCTTCTCCGAGCGGGTCGACGAGGTCATCACCGGCGCCCTCTACCCCGCGATCTGTGCGGTCAAGGACCGCATCGAGCTGCTGTACGAGTCGCTCGTCAAGTCGAACCGCCTCGCGCTCATGTGGGCGGTGCCGTTCGGGATCGGCTTGACGCTGTTCAGTCACGATCTGGTCCGGTTCGGGATCGGAGAGCGGTGGCGCTCGGCGATCGTGGTCCTTCAGCTGTACGGCGTGGCGGCGGCGCTGAACCACGTCGGCTTCAACTGGACCGCCTACTTCCGCGCGCTCGGCCGGACCCGGCCGATCGCCACCCAGGGCGTCGCTGCGACGGTGGCGTTCCTCGTCACTGGCATCCCCTTGCTGCTGATCCTCGGCCTGCGCGGCTTTGCGATCGGCATCGTGGCGCAGTCGGTGGCAGCGCTCGTGATCCGCGCCTACTACCTGCACCAGCTCTTCCCGGGCTTCGGCTTCCTGCGGCACGCCGCCCGCTCGTTCCTGCCGACGGTCCCCGCGGTGGCCGCGGTGCTCGTCGTGCGGGCGCTCCACCCCGGGGGCGTCGCCGGGGCGCTCGGAGAGCTCGCGCTCTACGGGGTCGTCACGGTGGCGGCGACGTGGTCGCTCGAGTCGGCGCTGCTCCGGGAGACGCTCGCCCAGCTCCTGGGTGTGAGGGCACCGGCCGGTCCGCGCGAGGCGATCTCCTAGTGTCGCTTCCGGGACGGATCGTCGTGCACGCCGCGCGGGTCCGGCGTCGACTGCGCCGGGGCTCGGCGACGCGCGAGGAGGCACACGGATCGCGCTTCGTCGAGACGCACGCGCCCGGCCGCTCGTTCGCCGACATCGGCGGCATGTGGGGCGTCGACGGAGAGGTTGCGCTGCGGGCAGCGGCTGCGGGCGCATCTTCGGTCACGCTGTTCGACGCCGGCGAGCCGACGCCGGCGTTCCTCGAACGGGCCGCGACCCAGGGCGCGGAGATCCGGTGCGTCCAGGGGGATCTCGAGGACCCGGTCAGCGTCGATCAGATCGGCCCCCACCAGATCGTGTGGTGCTCGGGAGTCATCTACCACACCCCCAATCCGGTGCTCCAGCTCATGCATCTGCGCCGGATCACCACCGAGCTGCTGTTCCTGCGCTCGGCGACGATGCCCGAGGTCCCGGGCTTTCCGCAGGCCTGCGTGTTCCATCCCTACCTGGACGCGCGCGACCGGGCTCCCCTGGCCAGGGGTCTCCCCAATCCGGCGCGCGCGACCGGCTTGGGCACCCCGTTCGATCCGCGGCCGATGTACGGACACGGGAACTGGTGGTGGGGGATCACCCCCTCGGCGCTCCGGGCGATGCTGAGGACGGCCCGCTTCGAGGTCGTCGAGGAGGTCCGGGGACCGCAGTACCCGTGGGCCACCGGGGTGATCGCGAGACCGCTCGAGGAGGCGCCGTCGCTGCCTCCGGTCGACTATTACCGTCGACGGGGCGAGCGGATCGCCGAGGGGCGCCTGCCGCCGCCATTCGACGGCTACTACGAGAAGGGCGACGAGGCCGAGGCAACCGAGCTCGACGCCTTCCCGAGCCTCGAAGGCGCGCCGGAGGCCGATGTCTAGTGACTCGCGGCGTCAGCGGCGTCTGATCACGTACACGGTGGCGCACCCGAACCTGCGCTCGGATCGCACGATCGGCGCGATCGCCGGGCCGGGATCGCGTCGCGCTCCGCAGTCGGACAGGACCAGTCGCACTCCGCTGCGCAGGACGACGAGACGGGTGAGCGCCGGCGTCAGGCCGCCATCGAACACGTCGTCGGCGAGCGCGGCGCGGATCCTGTAGTCGCGACTCCAGAACTCGTGCCCCACCCACACCGACCGGTCGGTCTGCGACGGAACTCCGACCGCGATGATCGTGCGGGCCAGGACTGGGCCGGGCGGGGCCTCGTCGGCTATCCAGTCGAGCGCGCGCGCGTCGGAGGGCGAGAGGTAGAACTGCTGCGCCGACGAGGCGGCGATGCGCTTGAAGGCACGCGCCTCGTAGAGGATCCCGGGCACCGTCACCGCCGCCACCAGAAGCACGCCCGCGATGGTCGGGAGGCGGAGTCGCCGCGCGCCTCGAACCGCCAGCACGGAGAGGGGCAGGCTCAGGCCTTCGAAAGCGTGCGACGGGAAGGCCGAGACGAGGAAGTAGGTGGCGAACACCGCGACGACCCACAAAAGGAGCGCCCGCTCGATCATGTCCCGGCCGGGCCGCCGCAGCCCGACGGCGGCGAGGATCAAGATCGGAGCCAGCCCGGCCAGCAGCGCCAGCGCGGGCAGGCGGGCGACGACATCGTTGTGGGCGGCGAGCTTCCAGGCCGGGTCGAGCCGGTCCAGCAGCAGGTAGTAGAGAAGCGGAATCGCCGCACCGAGCAGCGGCCAGACGAGCACCCTGCGCTCGGCCCACGTGCTCCAGATGCCGAGCCCGGCCAAGAGCAGGATCAGCGTGACCCCCTGCCACGGATGCAGCCACGCGATCAGAAGGGCCGCTGCCCCGGCGAGCGCCGTGCAATGGCGCTCGCCGCGGCGCCGATCGTGGCCGATCGCTCGCTCGCAGGCCAGGAGCACGACCGGCATCAGGCCGATCGCGATCGCAGTCGGCAGATAGCCCCAGAGCTCACCGGCGCTGAACAGCTCGCCGGCCAGCGCGGGGAGGTTGTCGTGGAGCGACGGCGGCCCGAGCGCGGCCCAGCCGTAGATCGCCGCGAGCGGCGTGAACAGGAACAGGCCGAGCGCGATGATCGCCCAGCGGCCGCGGGCGTCTTGCGGGGCCAGGCGGGCCGCCCAGGCGGCGGTGCCGGCGAACAGCACCGCCACCGCGACGGGCTTCCACAGCCAGTAGGCGGCAGCCATCGGAAGCCCGACGCGCCAGAGGGCGCCGGTGATCGTGAACAGCGGCTGCAGGTAGTCCCGGACGCTCGGCGTCAGGTCGAAGAGATTCCCCGCCAGCCCGTGGGAGCCGGCGTCGCGCGCCCAGGCCAGGTACTGCAGCTGGTCCCCCGCGACGACGCCGTCGGCGCCGGTGAGCCGGTCGCCGGTGCTGATCGCGTGCGCGACCAGGGCGGCGATCGGAGCGAGTGCCCACACCGCGAGAAGGGCGAGGAGCGCCAGCCGGCTCGCGCGTCCGAGGCTCAAAGGTAGGCGGCGAAGCGGGTGGCGGAAAGCGCGGCCACCACCTCGTCGAAGTTCTCGAGTTGGTCCGCGGTGCGCCGTGGGGTGATCCGGATCAGCTCTGTGCGCACCGGGGCGGGTGCCAGCCCGAGGTAGTTGCAGATGTCGTCCGCAGTGGGCTGGTGGCGGGCGGAGTCGGACAGGTGGTCCTCGTAGACGAGGCGCAGGTGCGGGATCGACGCGAGGGCCTGGCGGGCGAAGGAGACGCCCTCCTCGAGCACGTACATCGTCGCCAGGACCGCCATCGGATCGACGCGCGTCGGCGTGAAGAGGACCCCGTCGGCGCGGCGGTAGTGATAGCGCCCGGCGGCCGCCCGGACGAAGGAGACGGCCTGGGCGACCATGTCGCGCCGCTCCAGGAGGATGATCCGAACGCCCGACTCGTGGAGGCGCCGGAGGTAGGAGGCCGGGTCCCCCAGCTCCTGAAGCGCGACGTGCTCCCGCAGGAGCTTGAAGCCGTACGCCTCGGCCCCGCGCAGGCGGGCCAGCACCGCGCGAGCGGCGACGAACCGCTCGGGGAGCGCCCGATGAGTCCCGAGGATCTCGCCGTCGCACACGATCTGCGGGTGTGAATTCAGCAGATCGACCAGCAGCTCGCTGCCGCTTCGCCCGGCGGTGAGGATGACGAAGCGGCGCCTGGCGGTGAAGATCCGCTGAATCAGCGATGGCCCATAGGCGCGAGCGGCGCGCGCCAGCGACGGGCGTCGGCTGCGTGTGGGCGTATCTGTACTCATCCGAGGCGGGTTGCTGCCGCGGCGTGAAGTCGCGCGCCGCGGACCACCTCGGCGCCCTTCAGCACCCAGGCCAGGAAGACGGCGAGCATGATCGCGACGTACACGTGAAGGGTCGTCGTGCTCCGCCAGGCGGTGTCGTAGAAGATCAGCATCGGGGCGAGGATCAGGAGCTGCAGGGCGGCCGTGTAGGGCCGGTAGCCGGCCAGCAGCAGGAACGGGAGCAGCCACACGAGGTATTGGAAGAAGAAGCCGCTGCCGAACGCGAGCACGATCAGCCAGAGGAGGGCGGCGGCGAGCCGGGGGCGCGGGCGCGTCCAGCCGGCGAGGCCGACGAACAACACGACGATCAGGCCGTTCAGCACCGATGGGTGCTCCACGAACAGCCACCGGCTGGCCGCGCTGAGACCGACCGGGCCGATCAGCCACATCTTGGCCAGGTCGGGCTGCACGACGAGGCTGAGGCCGCCGAGCCCCGGCGAGCCCGTGTAGTGCCGGAGCTCTAGCACCGAGGAGCTGTCGACGGCGAGAAACGGCGCCATCGCGACGACGAGCACACCCACCGCGCTGGCGGCGAGCGCGATCCCCTCACGCCAGGACCGAGCGCTGGGGGCGAGAGCGAGCACCATCAGCAGCGGCACGCTCTTGATCGCGGCGGCGACGCCGATCAGGACGCCGGCCTTCCAGGCTCGCCCTGCCGTCGGGCGCTCCCAGACCAGCAGCGCCGCCACCGCCGGAAGGATCGCCACCGCGTCGATCTGGGCGGCGTAGCCGGAGATCGTGATGAACACCGGCCCGAACGTGACCAGAGCGGCGGCGAGCAGGCGGGCCCGGCGATCGAGCCTCTCCTCGAGCCCCCGCCAGACCAGCCAGGCCAGCGCGGCGTCGGCCGCGATCGCCGGAACCCGGATCAGGTGGGTGAAGTCCCCACCGACGAGGTTGGCGAGCCCGCTCGCGGCTGCGACGAACGGAAGGAATCCGGACGGGTAGGGCCAATGGAAGTTGCCCGCCGGATTGACCTGCGCATACAGGTGAAGGGGGGCGCGGCTCAGGGCCGCTCTGACCAGCTCGAAGGAGTGGATGTCATAGGGCAGGCCCTTGGTGGCAAAGGCCAGGACGAGCCGGATCGCGCTGCCCGCCGCGATCATCGTCCACAGGATCGCGCGGTCGTGCTCGCCTGTGCGGTCGGGCGCGCCGGTGCGGTCGGGATCGCCGGCGGGGTCGCGCGCGCCTGAGCGGTCGGGGGCGCCGGTGCGGTCGGGCGAGCGCATCCGGGAGAGTGTCGCTGAGACGCCGGTCCGGTGACTGATGGGACCGTCCCGTAGTATCGCGACGGCACTCGCCGGCTCGGAAGAAGGCAACGTGAGCACACCATCGGTCGCCGTCGCGATACCGGTCTATAACGAAGCCGACGGGATCGGCGGCTTCCTGCAGGAGATCGACCGAGCGCTCGCGCAACAGGCGGGCAGAGTCCATCTGGTGGTCGTCGATGACGCCTCGACCGACGACACACTCGGTGTTCTGGAAGCGGCGAGGGAATCACTCCAGGCGGAGCTGGAGGTGATCTCTGCGCGGCGAAACCGCGGTCACGGTCCGAGCCTGATGACCGCCTACCGGCGGGCCCTCGAGCTGAACACGGACTACGTCCTCCAGGTCGACGGAGACGGCCAATTCCATGGCAGCGACCTGCGCCGCGTCTACGTCCTGCTGCGAGACGACGCCCATGCCGTCTCCGGCGTGAGGCGGTTCCGGCAGGACCCGTGGTTCCGGATGGTCATGACCCGCCTCGTGCGCAGCTACGTGCATGCCAGCTTCGGCGTGCTAGCCCGCGACCCCAACTGTCCCCTGCGCGGCTACGACCGCGCGGTTCTGGGCGAGCTTCTCCCCGTCGTGCCCGACGACGCGCTCGTGCCGAACCTGTATCTGACGATCCTCGCGGCCCGGCGCGGTCTGGCGTTGCTCGAGGTCGATGTCAGCCACCGGGTCAGGCGCGGGTCAAACCCCGAGGGCAGCGGCCTGGGGCGCGGAATCGGGTCGCCGATCCCGTGGCGGCTCGTGCGCTTCTCGGTGGCTGCGCTGCGCGAGTCCCGGTCGTTCCGCGGCCGGATGGACACGCCCGGGCGGTCCCGAAGCGAGCCAGGTGTGGCCGGCCTCGAGCGAGGCTGAGCGTCTTCGCCGCCCCGGGGTTGAACTGGATCACTCGTGCGGGTTCTCTCGATCTGCAACGTCTATCCCCCGCACCACCTCGGTGGCTACGAGGTGATCTGCCAGGGGCTCGTGGCGCATCTCCGAGGCGAGGGCCAAGAAGCGCGAGTCCTCACGACCGACTACCGACGCGCCGAAGCGGTCGGTGAGGATGAGCCGGGTGTGTACCGGCAGCTCGGCTGGTACTGGCGAGATCACGAATGGCCCCGGATGACGATCGCTCAGCGGTGGGCGCTCGAGCGCCGCAACGCCGCGGTCTTCCAGCGTCATGTCGGGGAGTTCCGACCTCAGGCGATCGCGTGGTGGGCGCTCGGCGGGATGTCGCTGGGCCTGCTCGAGCAGGCTCGGCGCCAGGACATCCCCGGGTGCGTGTTCGTGCTCGACCCCTGGCCCGACTACGGACCGCGCCAGGACCTCTGGATGCACATGTGGTCCCGGATGCGCGTGGCAAGGGGGCTCGCCGCGCGGGTCACGGGCCTGCCGACCCGCGTCGATCTGGCGGCTGCCGGGCGGTGGGTGTTCTGCTCTGAGTCGATGCGATCGATGACGCTCGAGACCGGCCTTGCGATCGACGATTACACGATCCTCCGGCCGGGCGTCGATACCGCCTTCCTGACGGCGGAGCCTGAGCCCGAAGCGCCGGTCTGGCGCTGGCGACTGCTCTACACCGGCCGCGTCGTGCGCCAGAAGGGCGTGCACACAGCCGTCGAAGCGCTGGCGCGGTTACCGTCGCGGGCCACCCTGCGGATCGTCGGTCCGGGCGATGCGGGCTACCGGTCCGAGCTCGAGGCGCTGGCCGAACGGCTGGGTGTGCGCGATCGCCTGGAGTTGGAGCCGGCACGGGAGCGCCACGAGATGTTCTCGATCTACCGGGATGCCGATGTCGTGCTGTTCCCGGTCGAGTGGGCCGAGCCCTGGGGACTCGTCCCCCTCGAGGCGATGGCGCTCGGGCGCCCCGTGGTGGCGACCGGGCGGGGCGGCTCGGGCGAGTACCTGGGCCACGAGCGCAACGCGCTCCTGTTCCCCGCCGGAGACGCCGCGGCGCTGGCCAGTGAGGTGCGGAGGCTGGCGGACGATGCGGGGCTTCGCGAGCGCCTCGTCCGGGACGGGCGGGACACGGCGCGGGCGCACAGCGCGGATCAGTTCAATCGGGCCGCGGCAGCCGAGCTTCTCGCGCTCGCCCGTTAGAAAAGCGTCTCGTCCGCTCCGGTGACGATGCGCCGCGCCACGTCCACGCCCATCTTCACCGCGTGGTCCATGTTGCCGATCTCGTAGCGCCAGGACCCGAAACGGCCACGCGAGAAGATCGAGCGCTCGGTGAGCCACGGCTGGATCGTTTCCAGAGCCCGATCCCGGCCCAGCGTCGGCACCGGGTAGGCATACGGGATGTCCTCGACGTGGATCGAAACGACCTCAGGCCGCCCCTCGACGACGCCGGCGGCGCGGAGGCCCGCCTCGACACGCTCCTCTAGACCGGTCCGTGGTTCCGGCTTGACGTCCGAGTACGAGGTTTCCGTCATGTAGGCGCAGTAGCGGTTGGTGTCCGCCTCCGGGACATTCGCGGCGGCGTACTTGGCGAAGTTGGTCGCCCGGTAGAAGGGGGCGTGGTCCTGCGGGAAGTACATCCAGGACTTGTCGTCGGCGAGCGGGGTCGCGTAGCCGACACCGACCATGTACACGTTGTTGTGGCGAAGGTCGTGCGACGCGTCGAGAAGCTGCGGTGGCGCGTCGGCGATCCGCTGCACGAGCTTGTCCAGCGGCATGGTGGAGACGAGCGCGTCGTATTCGCGTTCGGTTCCGTCGGCGAGGCGCAGCCGCCTCTGCCGCGCGTCGATTCTGATCACCTCGCTCGCATAGTGGATTCGATCGGCGAGCGTCTCGGAGAGCCGACGGTAGATCTCGCCCGTGCCCCCCACCGAAGGGAAGACGAACGTGTTGTTGGGCCCCCAGGCGACGTCGTCCTCACCGGTCCGCACGTTGCGAGCGACCCGCTCGTAATCGATCACCGACACCCGTTCGGCGATCCAAGTCGCTGACATCTCCTCGGGCGCCGTGGCCCAGACCTTGAAGTTGTACGGCCGCATGAAGTGGCGGGTGATCCCGCTTCCGAACGTCCCCTCCATCCAGGTGCCGAAGTCGCTCGAGGCGGGAGCGCCGGAGGCGGCGGCAAGTCCCCCCAGGCACTCGTCGATCACGTCCTCAGGGAGGTGTCGGAGGTTGTTCTGGAAGGGATAGGGGACCCAGCGGTCCTCGTAGCGGATGAACGACGACCGATCGTGGCGATGGATGTCCTCGCCCATCACCTCTTCGAGCAGCAGATCGAACTCGCCGTAGTGGCTGAACACGACGTGGCCGCCGAGGTCCCACGTGAAGCCGGCGGGGTCGACCACGGATGCGGCCAGACCCCCGGCTCGGGGCGCCGCTTCGAAGATCGTCCAGTCCCGATGCCCGAGCCGCTCGAGCTGCCGGGCGCATCCGAGGCCGCACGGGCCGGCTCCGGCGATCGCTACGTGCATCTCGGGTGGGCGGCCAAGCCGGCGAACGCAGGAGCCATCTGGACGGCAGCTTAGAGAGCAGCTCCGGCGCTGCGGTTGGTCAGGCCGCACACACCGTGGCCAGGCCTGCTCAGGCTCGGCAGTTGGGGTGCCGATAGCTCCACCTGTGTCTCTGACAGGCAGGCTGCGGCCCATCCTCCTCATGCTGCTCGCGGGCATCGCCAGCGGGCTCCCGGCGACCAGCCTCGCGTTCGTTCGCGCACCGGTTGGTCACGGACCGGCGGGCGCGGTGACCACCGCGGCTTCCACCAGCCGGTCCCCAGGCTCCCCTAGCCACTCGTCGCCTGCGTCCCTGAGCCAGGGGTCGCCTGCGTCCCCGAGCCGGCCGTCCAGCGGATCCTCGAGCCACTCGCCGAGCGGTATATCAGGCGGTCTCAGCACCTCCGCCACGACCAGCGCTGGAAGCAAATCGGGGCGCCCGTCCAGCGGTGCCAGCGGCACGCCCACGGCCTCACCAGCCGCCGCGCCGGTCGCCTTTGGCTTCAACGACAACGCGGTCGCGCAGGGCGTCGCCACGCCCGCCCAGGACGCGCTGTTCGCCCAGGAGGCTGGCGCCACCGTCGAGCGAGTCACGTTCGACTGGCGGTGGGCCGAGCCGCAGCCCGGTGTCTACAACCTGAGCATGTACGACTCGATCTACGCGGCGCTGACCGCCCGGGGCATCCGGCCGCTCTGGGTGCCGCTGTTTGCCCCCTCGTGGGCTCTCTCGCCGGCGACGCCGTGCAACCAGTTCACCACCGATTGCCGGTTCCCGCCTCGGCCCTCCCACTTCGCGGATTACGCATCGATGGCCGCCCTGCTCGCGCGCCGGTATCCCAAGTCCGCCGGAATCGAGGTCTGGAACGAGCCGAATCTCTCCTACTTCTGGGCACCGGCCCCCAACGCCGCGGCGTACGAGTCGCTGCTCGCCACCACCTACCAGGCCGTGAAGACCGCCGCCCCGACCATGCCGGTCGTGCTGGGCGGTCTCTCCGACACGCAGACGACCGCCAACGCGAACGTGCCGTTGGTGTCTTTCCTCCGCGCGCTGTACGCCGATGGCGCGGCCCATTACATGGACGCCTTGAGCGTTCATCCCTACCCGGGACCGGGCGCCGTTCTGTCGATGGTCAACACCGCGATGGCCCAGGTTCGGTCGGTGCGAGCGGAGGCCAAGGACACGAATCGCCCGATCTGGGTCACCGAAGTCGGGGTCACGCGGGATGGCGCGCTCCTCACGAATGCCCAGCAAGCCTCCGATCTGAGCTGGATCTACACGACGCTGAGCGCGCAGAGCGATGTCAAGCTGATCGAGTTCCACACCTTGATCGAACCCCCCACCTCAAACGTCTCCGAGCAGGACTACGGACTGATCAGCGACGCCTTCGGCCTGAGCGACGCGTTTTGCACGATCGCCACGCTGCGCAATAGCGGTTTCCAATGCCATCAGTAGCGCCGGGGGCTTGATATCTTCCGGCACGGACGATCTTGGGCGCTTGATCTCCGGCTGGAAGATGGATGAACCCGCCGCACGCGCCCGGTACGGAGGCTCCTCTGACATCCGCTCCTCGATACACATCGCTTCGCGATTACCTGCGCGTGCTCCGCGCGAACCGGGTTCTGATCGTCGTGATGACGATCGTCTTTGGCGGGGCCACCTATGCGGTCTCCAAGCAGGCCACGAAGTCATACACCGCCAGCGCCACGGTGGCTCTGCAGAACCCCACCCAGGCGTTCGCGTTGGCCGGTCTCGGCGCGGCTCAAAACGCTCAGATCCCACTCCAGACCCCGGCCATCAACGCGGCGTCGGTGGGCTCGCCGGGGATTCTCCGGCCGGCGGCGGCATCGCTCCGGCATACCTTCCCGCACGCCACAGTTGAGGAGATCTACGCCGGTCTGAGCGGAGCGGTTGGCGCGCGCGTCGAGGCGAGCACGAACCTGGTCGTGATCTCGGCCGGCTCATCTCAGCCAGGGCTCGCAGCCAAGGTGGCAAACGCCGTCGCCGAGAGCGACGTCCGGGTCACGACGCAGCAGGTCCGCGCTCAGCTCAGGCAGATCGCCGACGGGCTGGAGGCGCGGCTCAGCACGATCGCCCAGAACCCAGCCAACGCGCTGGCGCGCGAGCAGGACGCCCTGACGATCTCTCGCCTCCGTGGGCTCGCCACCGTGATTGTGGGCGCTCAGATTCAGACCCGGGCGTTCGCCCCTGCCGGCCCGAGCTCGCCGAAGCCGACACGGAACGCAGTCCTTGCCGCCCTTGTCGGGCTCACCCTCGCGATCGTCATCGCATTCCTACGCGCCTCGCTGGATCGACGGGTTCGAAGCGCAGCGCAGATTAGACGGGCACTCGACGTCGCCTTGCTGGGACGGGTCCCCGAATCGGCGTTGGGCCGGGTCGGCACCATCAGCAATGGTCGCAAGGCGATGTCGCCGGCCGAACAGGAGGCGTTCAGGATCCTCCGCGCCAATCTCGACCTGCTGAGCACGGAGAAGAACCTGCATACCCTCGCCGTCACCAGTCCGCTGCCTGACGAGGGCAAGTCCACCGTGGCCGCGTCGCTGGCGTTCGCGAGCGCCTGGGCGGGGCGGAGGACGCTGCTCATCGAAGCGGACCTCCGAAGGCCCTCCCTGGCAAAGCGCGCGCGCCTGGATGGGGCGCCAGGCCTCACCGAGCTGCTCTCCGGATACGCGCCGGATGCGCGCGCGCCCATCGAGCGCTTCATCCAGAGGATCGGCCAGCCGGCGTCTGGCGGCAATGGCCGGTCGAGCGAGTCCTCGGAGCCGCCGGCCCAGCTCGAGGTGATCACGTCCGGCAAAACACCGTCGATGCCTGCCGAGCTGTTGGGCGGGCAGGCATTTCGCGAGCTGCTCAACCAAGTGCGCGAGCAATACGAGATGGTGATCCTCGACACCCCACCGATCCTCCCGGTCGCCGACGCGATCGAGATCCTCCCGCAAGTGGACGCGGTCCTGATCTGCGTCCGAGTCGGACGCACACGCGCAGACGAGCTGAGCGCTCTGCGAAGCGCCCTCGATCAGATTCCACCCCGGTCCATGGGGCTCGTCGTCACAGGCCTGCGCCCCGGCGACGAGTCGGACTACGGCTACTACGCCCCGGCGCGAGCCTGATTCGCACGAGCGCAACGGGTGCATCGGCGACGGCCCACCGCGGGCTGTTCATCGTCAACAACCCTGTTTTCGGCGGGGGCCAGGGACAGCTTCTGCGGCTTCGCGCGCCACTAGCCGAGCGTGGCTTCGAGCTGAGCGCCGTCACTCCACGCGGCGCGGATGCGGCGAACCGGCTCCGGGCTGGTGGCGTCGAGGTACATGAGCTTCCCCTTCACCGTCTTCGAGCCCGCCTCGATCCTCGCCCCCATCTCGCGCTGCTCGGCTCGCTTCCCTTCGAAGTGGCGGTCCTCCGACGGCTGATCCGTCGCGAGCGGGCGAGCTTCGTGCAGGTACACGGCGACACGAATCCCCACGGCGCGATCGCGGCTCGTCTCGAGGGGATCGCCGTCGTGTGGCAGATCTACGACACGCGCACGCCGGTGCGGCTACGCCGGCTGACGATGCCCCTCGTGACCCGGATCGCCGACGTCGTCACGACCTGGGGTGAGCAGCTCGGGCGCGAGTATCCGGGCACCGCCGGGCTGGGCGAGCGGTGGATCCCGGTCTTTCCACCGGTCGACGCGAGCCAGTTCGATCCGAGTCCCGAAGCTCGGACGGCGGCGCGCGGCGAGCTTGGCTTCGCCGAGGATGCGGTCGCCGTTGCGTGCATCGGGATGCGGAATCCCAGCAAGGGTCATGACCACTTCGTGCGCGCATTGGCAATTGCGCGCACATCGTGTCCGCGGATCGTCGGTCGGATCATCGGCCCGCCGAGCCCGGCTCACGCCGAGTACGAGGAGCGATTCCGAGCCGAGGCAGATGCCAATGGCCTCTTCGCGGAGGGGGCAGTCGATGTCTTCGACGCCGGACCACGCGTGCCCGATCTCCTGCCGGCGTTCGACGTCTTGGTGCTGAGCTCCGTGCCGCGGAGCGAGGGGATGCCCACGGTGATCCTCGAGGCGATGGCGTGCGGCATTCCCGTGGTCGCGACTGATGTCGGGGCGGTCCGTGAGCTCGTCGTCGACGGCGTGACGGGAATCGTCGTGCCGGTGGAGGACGACGGGGCGCTGGCCGAGGCCCTCGTGAGGCTGGCCGGCGATCCAGCCCTGCGTCGGCAGATGGGAGAGGCGGGCCTTCAGCGCTTCGAATCTCACTTCCAGCTCGAGCGCCTGGCCGATCGCCACGCGCGGGCCTACGAGCTGGCGCTCGCACACGCTCAGCGGGCCTGAGCTCCCTTATCGGAAGCCACCGATCGCACGAGCGCCCAAGCCTCATCGGCCATCCGAGTGGCGCCGAAACCTTTAAGCGCTCGCTCACGCGCTCGCTCCCCCATGGCCGCACGTCGCTCTGGATCGCGAGCGAGGTTCAGGACGGCCTCGGCCAGACCGGCGGGATCGTCATCGCAGAGGAGCCCGTCCTCGCCCGGGCGAACGATCTCCGTCGGGCCTCCCTCGGCCACCGCGACGACCGGGACCGCACGGGCCATGCTCTCCACGAGCACGAGCCCGAAAGGCTCGGCCTGCGCGGTGTGCAGGAGGATGTCCAGCTCCGCCAGCTCGGCGTCCACGTCGTCGGCGTGACCGACGAAATCGACCGCGTTCTCGATCTCCAACTCGTAGACCAAGCGCCTCAGCTCGCCGTCGTAGCCCTCGTCGAGCCCCGGCGTGGCGCCACCGATCACCCGCATCCTCGCCTGAGGCTCGCGCTGAAGCACGATGCGCATGGTCTGGAGCGCCAGCTCCACCCGCTTCCAGCGTTGCAGGCGGCCGACGACACCGATCACAACGGGCCCGTCGGCTCCTGCCCGGTGGCTGTGGCGTCGCGGCGCGGGATCGAGCTCGGCTCCTGGATGGATCGTCCAGACGCGGCCGCCTTTGGGCGCCCGTTGCTCGGCCGCCGTCCAGTCCGAGGAGCAGATGACCGCGTCCGCCGGCAGCCACCCGGACAAAAGGTGCATGATCGGCTTCTGGCTGCGGCGCTCGTGCTGCCACCACAGGTAGGGAACGCGCGCGAGCCTGGCCGCCGCTGAGGCGTACAGATGCGCCTTTGTCACGTGAGCGAAGACGACGTCGGCGCGATGAGCGGTGATCGCTCGCCTCAGCGCGCCCACGACGCCTGGCGCCCGCCATGCCTCGCGCGCCCGTCCCGCGTCGACCAGCGCGGCCGGATACCCGAGCGCCCGGAGCTGACCGAGCACGGGCCCGTTCTCCAGGAACACGATCGAGCAGTCGGCGTCAGCCGGCCGGTGCTGGAGCAGCGATGCGATCGTCGTGTTGCTGCCGCCGGGCTGCGCGCTGTGGGAGACCAGCAGGATCTTCACGTGCGGAAGGTAGCCTTATGGTCGCCATGACGGCACAGATCCGCTACCAGTTCGCGCGGGGATGGGAGCAGCTGCCGGCGGCGCTACCGGCAATCGGCGTCGGCGCGCTGTGGACGGCGGTCGTCGTCTTGCACGAGCGCGGCTCGTTCACCTCGGTCCCGATCCTGTTCCTGTTCGCGGTGCCGCTGGTGCTCGGGTTCGCGATCCTCCTGATCGGGTCCTGCCCGCCGGGCGCCAAGATCGTCCTCGCCTGGATGGGCATGCTCGCGGGCGCCCTCTACCTCGACACGTTGATCGCGAACGAGTACGTGATCATCGGGATCCCCGGGTTGACCGCATCCGCCTTCCTGGCCCGGCGGTACCCGGCCACGTTCCTGGTCGGGACCTTGCTGGCGACCTGCTTCTACGGCACGACCGAGGCCTACCTGCACCAGTCGACCGCCCTCGCGGCCGACGTTCTGCTCGCGGGGTTGTGGCTCGGCACGATCTGGAGCTACCTGTTCGACGAGAATCGGCGCCGCGCGGCCCCGATGACCGGGATGACGCTGCTCGCGCTGTACACGCTGCTGTCGTTCTTCGAGATCTTTCTCTCCCCATATGGAGCCACGGTGGGAGGCCAGGACTTCCGCGGCTCGACCTGGTACATGATGGCCTTCATGCTGCTCGCGGTGGCGCCGCTGAGCCGCGAGACGATCCGCCGGGCAGCGATCGGATTTCTCTGGGTCGCGTTCGCGGTTGGCGCCTACGCGACGTTCCGTTGGATCACGGGACAGAGCCACCAGGAGATCCTCAATGCGGTGTCCCAGACCACGAACAACAACGTCGATGGCGAGCTCCGACTGTTCGGGTCATTCGTGGCTGGCAAGGAACTCGCGGCCTGGACATCGGCGGCTATCCCGTTCACGCTCGCCTGCGGGTTAGCGTTTACCCACCGCCTGCGGCTTCTGGCTCTCTCGGCGTGCGCCCTTTGCGCGATCGCGATGTTCGGGGCCAACGTGCGTGTCGTGCTCGTTGGGTTGGCGCCCGCGGTGGTGCTCGTGTTCCTCCTTTTCCAGCTCTCGCACGCCTTCCGAACTCCGCGTCTCGGTACCACGTTGAGCGTCCTTGCTGCCGCCGCTGTGTTTGCGGTGGCCGGGTTCGCAGTGACCCTCGGCGGCCAGTCGACGACAGCCCAGAGGTATCAGGTCCTAATCACACATCCGACCCAGGACGCCTCCTACCAAGCGCGATTGTTCAAGTGGCGTGACGCGCTCACCGACATCTCCCACCATCCGCTCGGCCAGGGATTGGGAACGTCAGGACGAACCCAGCAGCGCTTCGGCCCCTTCCTGAACATCTCGAATCAAGACGTCGACAACTCCTATCTGAAGATCGCCCTCGAGCAGGGGGCGGGCGTGGCCGTCTTCTACGCGATCGGCTTCCTGCTCCTCGTCATCGGGGTCGCCCGCCGAGCAGTCACGGCGACCTCGCCCATCGATGCCGCCCTGGCGATTGCGGCAGTTGGGATCCTTGTCAATTTCGCGGTCCTGATGTTCGCCGGTACGTACATCGAGGGGCTGCCCGCCCTCGGGATCTGGCTGTTCGTCGGTCTTGGAGTGGCTGGCGTCACCCGGCGAGCGGAACAGCCGGAGCGGGTCTCGGGGCCGATGCGACGCCGGCTCGCTGAGACGTCGGGCTCGCTCATGCCATCGACGTGAGCACGCCGCGCCCGGCCGTCTCAGTCGTCCTACCTTTCGCCGGCGATCAAGAAGCAGCCGAGCACGCTCTGACGTCGCTGAGGCAGATCGATCTCCGGCCGGGAGACGAGGTGATCGTTGTCGACAACTCAGGCCAGGAGGGCGTCGTGCCCGACCAGCCCGGAATGCGCATCGTCAGGGCCTGGCGCGAAGCGTCTTCCTATTACGCACGCAATGAGGGCACGGCCGCCGCGCAGAACCCGTGGCTGCTGTTTCTCGACTCCGACTGTCAGCCGCCAGCTGACTTGATCGCCCGTTATTTTGCCGCTCCGATCGCAGAGGACGTGGGCGCCGTGATCGGTGAGGTCACGGGCGATCCCACCCAGGAATCGCTGGTCAGCCGTTATGCGAGATCCCGTGGGCACCTCGGGCAGGAGGGCAATTGGCAATCGCCGTTCCGGCCATGGGGCGTGACCGCAAACATGCTGGTGCGACGTGACGCCTGGTCAAGCGTTGGCGGCTTCCAAGAGGGGATCCGCTCGGCCGGAGACACTGAGTTCAGCTGGCGCCTCCAGGATGCGGGCTGGCGTCTCGATTACCGCCCAGAGGCTTCCGTCGCGCATGAGCACCGCGACTCGATTCGGCGGCTGGCCCGTCAAGCAGCGCGGTACGGGGCTGGCCGAGCGTGGGTGATGCGTCGGTACCCGTCCTCGTTCCCGACTCCGCCACTGGTGCGCCAGCTAACCCGCGCTGTCGCCGGGGTGGTGGTGTGGACCGCGACGGGGCATGTCGAGCGTGCCGCCTTCAAGGCGCTCGACGGTCTCTATGTCGCAAGCGAGTGGGCATCCTTCTGGCTGATGCCCAACCGGGGTCAGGCTCGTGACGAAATTCGTCCGGCCCGGATCGGGCTCGTCGCCGGGTCCTTTCCCGCCCTCGATTCCGATGATGGCACCGAGGATGAGCTTCGACACGCTCACATCGAGGCGTCGGCGCGGCCGGTTCGCGTCAACCGAGAGCTTGCCCGCAGTCTCACCATCCGCTACCTCGAGGACGACGGCGGGCTCGACCGAGCCCTCAGCCTGGCATGGCTTCTCCTGCGGGCGCCCGCCGCAGTCCTGAGAGCGACGCTCCGTGCACCGCGTCCCATGCTGGGCGTGGCGCCAGCGGCCATGCGAATGAGTCAGGCGCGGGTGGCAGCGGTGAGACCGCTGCATTCCGGTGAGGAGGACACGGCCGCCCTGCTCGCTGAGCTCGTGCGTGCCGTCTCCCGATGACCGATCATCCGACGGTCCTGCGCCTGACCCCCGCCTTCGACTGGCGCGTGGTCCCGCGCGCGCCTGACCATCCAGACAGCGCCGGGGGCCTCGCGGTGCAGTCGGCACTTCAAGCCACCGGAACCGCTCGGCTCGGAGTCGTGCAAGAGGTGCTGACGATGGCGTGTCCCGGACTGCCTCGCCGCGCCACCGTCGTCGCCGGTGTTCAGCTGCGGGCGGTCGGCTCGGGCCGGCTGGATGGAGTCCACCGTCGCAACCTGGCCTGGCTGCTCGGCGTGCTCGTGGAGCTCGTGCGGCGCCGAGCACGCCGACCCGACGTGGTCCATGTTCACGCGAGCGGCCTGCTTGAACCACTGCTCGCTGCGCTGGCCGCCCGATTTTTGCTTCGCCGCCCTGTTGTCCTCACGGTGCATTGCTCCGCGCAGGCGACCTATCGCCCGCAGAGTCGGAAAGACGAGATCGTGCAGGTGATCACACGTGCAGCCGAGCGAGCGGCGGTCAGGCGCGCCGCCCGCACGCTCACCTTGACGCGCCGCGTCGCTTCCGTGCTGGACGGGCGTAGCCAAGCGATGCCTGACTGGGTGCAAGTCGAGAGGTTCGCGCCGGACGGTGGCATCACGCGGAGTCGCGGCTTCGCCGGAGTCCATGGCGTGCCCAGTGATACCCCCGTCGTGCTCTTCATCGGGCGAATATCGCGCGAGAAGGGCTGGCCCGCGCTGCTTGCAATCTGCGAGGCCACCGAGGACCTCGCGACGCACCTCGTCGTCTGTGGCGACGGGCCGGACCTGACGGAGCTGCAGGCTCGGGTGCAGGCTCTGGGGATGGGCAGACGGTTCACCCTGACGGGAGCGGTCTCACCAGACGAGGTCGCCGCCGCACTCGGATGCGCCTCGGTGCTCGTGCTGCCCTCGGCACACGAGGAAATGGGCAGCGTTCTTGTCGAGGCGATGGCCGCCGGCGTGCCTTCCGTCGCATATGCGGTCGGTGGGACGTCCGAGGTGATCGAGAACGGCGTAACCGGAATGCTGGTGGCCGACGGTGACGAGCGCGGGCTCGTCTCCGCGGTTCGCCGAGCCATCGGGGATCCGGAGCTTCAGGCGTGCGCCGCTCAGCGCGGTCCGGAGCGTGCCCGCGCCACCCATGACGCCGAGAGCGGTGCCCGCCGGTTGGTGGAGCTCTACCGCGAGCTGACCTCCTGCGAAGCTCCCTAGAGTCCAGGCATCATCAGCTTCGAGCTGGGCGAGAGCTGTTACGTGCGCCTGACCGTCTTCGTCGATCAATATCCCGCGCTGTCAGAGACCTTCGTCTTGGCCGAAGTTGCCTGTCTGGCTCAGCTCGGACACGCCGTTCGAGTCGAGTCAGCCGCTTGGGCGGAGGTGAAGACGACCGATCCTCCCCGCGTTCCGGTCGCCTGCATCGACGAGGACTCCCTCGCTCGACGCTTCGTCGATCTCGCCTGGCTCCTCGCCAGGCATCCGATCGGATGCATACGAGACCTCATTGCGCAGTCGCGCTGGCGGCGGGAGGAGCCTGTTCGGCCACTTAGAGTGATCGCTCCCGTCGCTCGGCGGGTGAACCGGTGGCGGACCGAGCACCTGCACGCACATTTCGCCGCGGGGGCCGCGCTTGACGCAATGCGAATCGGGCACCTGCTGGGACTGCCATGGAGCGTGACCGCCCATGCGTACGACATCTACCGGTCCCCGGCAAACCTGGCGGAGAAGCTCCGAGAAGCGAAGGTCGCCTGCGCGGTGTCCGAGTACTCAGCGCGAGACCTCCGGGAGCTCGGGGGACCCGACGCGAACGTGCAGATCGTGAAGATGGGAGTGGACCACGAGTACTTCCGTCGCTCCCGGCCACTGCCCTGCGACCGCACGGTCATCGCGGTCGGTCGCCTGGTGGAAAAGAAGGGATTCCGGCATCTCCTCGCCGCCATCGGCCTGCTCACGTCGTCCGCCGCGCCGGTCGAACGGCTGATCGTGGTCGGCGACGGCCCGCTGCGGCGTGACCTCGAGGACAGAGCACGCGCGCTTGGCATCGCGAACATCGTCGAATGGGCGGGCGCGCGGGGCGCCGATTATGTGCGTGAGGTGCTGGAGCAGGCCGACCTTCTGGCCATCCCGTCAGTGCCGGCAGCCGACGGTGATCGCGACGTTCTGCCGCTCGTAGCCGGTGAAGCGCTCGCCATGGAGATTCCGGTCGTCGCGAGCGACTTCGTCGGCCTGCCTGAGGTGGTGAGACCGCCCTGGGGCCGCCTGGTCGCTCCAGGTGATGAGGTCGAACTGGCCTCGGCCATCCGCGATCTGCTCAGCCTGGATCGGGCTGCTCGGGTCTCGGCTGGGCAGGCTGGACGCGAGTTCGTCATCCGCACTCGCGACCAGCGGGCTGAAGCGGCCAACCTGATCGCCCTGATCAGCGGCGATTGACTTGCGGGGGCGAGGCCAGCTTCTCGCGGAACAGGGCCAGTCGTGGCTGATGTCCTCGACCACCACCGACTGGCGCAGCTCCCGTGCGCACCGTGTAGGCTAGCCGTTCTACTGCTCGCGGGAGGTTGCAGGATGGGTTCGGATAGACGATGCCGCGTCTTCCATCGCCTCATCGCCTCGGCGTGCGCCACCACGCTGCTACTGGGTGCGATGTGGTCGCAAGATGCCGCAGGGTACGCGCCCGTCGTCGGCCCGGATGCGTTCGGAGTCAATATTCAGGGCCTCGTCGCAAGCTACGGCTCTACGCTTCCCGCCTCGCAGATCTCGGCTCTGCTCGCGGCAATCAGCAGCTCCGGTCTCACGACCGTGCGAGTCGATGCCCTGTGGTATGCCGCTGAGCCGAGCGCTCCGTCGCTCACGGGCGCACACACTTACGATTGGACCGACTTCGATCAGCTGGCGACGACGCTGGCGGAGCATCACCTTCGCTGGCAGCCACTCTTCAACGAAACGCCTCCGTGGGCGGCGCAGCACGCAGGAACAGGACCCAACTGGTGTCTCGATTCGCCCCCGAGCGCGGCCCACCTCACCGATTTCGCCGCCTTTGCCCAAGCTTTCGCGGCACGTTATGGCCCGGCGGGGAGTTTCTGGGCCGCGAACCCACAGCTGCCGTACGAGCCGGTGGTGCGATACGAGGTCTGGAACGAGGAGAACACCGGCTCGATCGTGTGTCCAGATGGCACGAGTCTCACGTTTCCCGCCTACCTGTACGCCCAGATGTACGCGCTGACGAGGACGGACATCCACTCGGTGGACCCTCAGGCCACGGTCATCGTTGGAGGCCTGGTCGACAACCCCGGATGGAACGCAAACAACTACACGAGCCTGATGCTCGAGAGCGATCCCGCGCTACAGGGAAACGTCGATGGGTGGGGCATACATCCCTACTACCACAATGGCTATACCGAGCCGCCCAGCACCGCCTTCTACCAAGAGCCGATCGACGACGTGGTGGCGTTCCGCAAGGGACTCGATTCTGAAGGGGCGCCGGCGTCGGAGCCGATCTACATCACGGAGATCGGCTGGACGACAAGCGGATCAGGGATCTATCCCGCCGTGTGCGACAACCCGAACAGCCAACCCTCCGGGTGTGCCGCCAACCGGCAAGTCGGGCTCGTGACGACCAGTGACCAGCTGATGAGGTCGAACTGCAACGTAGCCAACTACATGGTTCACACCTGGTATACGTCAGAGGCGGATCCGAACAACGAGGAGGATTGGTTCGGGCTCACGAATTCAGACGCAACGCTGATGCCGTCTGCGAACTCCTGGGTGGCCGAGGTCCAACTGCTGTACGGCGATGGCTCCCAACCGCCGCCAAGCGGCACCGTCGCGCTCTGCTAGCGCCGATGCGATCTCTGAGGGCGGACTGGTCTGGTGTCGATCCGCCGTCTGAGTTGGTCGAGCCTAGATCACGATCGTGCGATACCGAATTGCTCCGCGGACAACGGCGGCGAGCTCGACGAGATCGTGAAGCACGAAGTACGGGGCCGCCCAGACCACCCCGCCCTCAGCTCTCGCTCGCTCGAGGTAAGCGGGCGCCATTGGGGCAAGGCACCACGCTCTGAGCAATCGCAGCCGGTCCGGCAAGACCAACCCAATTGCCGCGCGCACCAGTAAATAGTGGGACTTCTTCCAGAACACGCCATACGTCAATGTCTCCCGGAGTGCGTTATGCCTTGCATACAGCCGCACCGTTTCATGCCAGCGCCAGGCCACCTTGAGTTTGCCAACTGGACCTAGGCGCTCAACGGCGTGATACACGAGGGCGTCCTCGGCGAAGGTGGAGCTGGCACCCCCATCGAAGCAGCGCCACGCCAGATCGGCATCCTCTCCCCCCGGCACGGTGAACGTCTCCTCGTCGAAGCCGCCTGCGCGCTCGAGGAGATCCCTTGGATAAAAAACGTTGCAGGTCTGGTAGTAAGGCCCGAGACTACGTACCCGCAGGGTCCGGGAAAACGGGCCGTCACGCGTCAGCTCGAGAGGATCGGGCTCGGTCCTGCCCTGTACGACTCGATCGTGGTGTCCATCAAACGCGACAACGCCAGCTTGAAGCCATGCAGAGGTGGCGCGACAGTCGTCGTCGGTGAACGCGATGAGATCTCCAGTCGCTGCCCGCCAACCGGCATTCCGGGCGGCCGCGGGACCGCGCGGACGCTCGTGGTGGAGGACGCGCAGCCGCAAGGACCCGCTCGCTTCCTCAGCGGCCAGTACGTCGCGGGTGTCGTCGACCGACCCGTCGTTGACGACTACCACTTCGTACCGATCAAGCCCAAGGCTCTGCTCCCTAAGCGCGGCCAGCAGTGCGCGAAGCCTGTCAGCGCGATTGTGCGTGGCGAAGACCACCGAGACGTCCGGGCGTGGCACGAGCGCGACCTTATCGACGCAGTGAGCACAGTGTGATGACGCCGGCGCGACGGCTCGTGTCCACGCTGGTCATCTGCGGCGCCTGCGCTCTGGGCTGGACAGCGTGTGGATCGACGTCTGTCTTGCCGGCCTTCCACAAGCGAGACAGACACATCGACTTCGTCGGATTCAATGACAATTCGGTCGGTCAGCAGCTCGTGACGCCCGCACAGGATGCTCGCCTGCTGAGCAGGACGAAGGCCAATGCCGTCCGCGTGACCCTCGACTGGGCCGCGGTCGAGCGTCGTCCGGGTGATTTCGACTTCGCGTGGGCCGACGCGGTCTATCGCGCGATGCTCGCGCGTCACATCAAGGTTCTCTGGATTCCAATGTTCGCTCCTCGATGGGCTGCCGGCAACGTGTGTCTGCTCAGGCTCGTCGGCTGCCACGCGCCTCCCGCCCCCGCCCATGACGCGGACTGGGAAGCGCTGATCACTGACCTCGCCAGCCGCTACCCAGCGTCAGCCGGCATCGAGGTGTGGAACGAACCCAATCTGGCCGCCTTCTGGCAGCCGCGCCCGAATCCGGCTCGGTACACCCAGCTTCTGAAGGAGGCCTATGAGGCGGCTCATGGCGTAAACCCGACACTCCCCGTGGTCAGCGGTGGTCTCGGCGACGCCCTCGGTGGTCCTCGGAACATGTCGCTGCCGGACTTTCTGCGAGCGATGCTCGCCGACGGTGCGCGTCCTTTCATGAGCGCGCTTGGAGTCCATCCCTACCCCTACGGCCCCGACGAGACGGCGTTCGTTCAAGCCATGGCTCAGACAAGATCGATTCTCGACCATGATGACGATCAAGCGTTACCGATCTGGATCACCGAGATGGGGGTGTCCACGACGGGTCCGAACGGCGTCACACAGGCCGCACAGGCCAGCGAGCTGGCCGACCTTTACAAGCGCGCCGAGGCGATGCCGGACGTCAACGCGGTGTTCTTCCACACGCTCTTGGATCCGCCTGGTCCGGTGACCGATCCCGAGGTCGGCTATGGCGTCTATGCCTCTCCGACCCACGCAAAGCGCGGCGCACGCGTGCTCGAGCGCCTCTTCTCAAGGAACCGCAGCCTCGGTTCTTAGAGACGCCTCAGAGCAGAAAGCGCCGCGCAGTGATGCCTGCGCGAGCGGCTCCGACCACGACGGCTGTGTCGTACAAAAGCGTCTGGACCATGCCGCGCGGGTCGTGCCAATGACGCAGGCGCTCCTGGGCGTATGGCACTGCGAGCAGGGCTGCTCCGGGCCGGCGGCGCGCCACCGCCGTCAGGATCCCACCCCACGCGACAACCAACTTGGCATCTCGCCGGTGCAGAAATAGCCCTGCCCAGAACAGGTCATGCGCGATCTCGGGGTATCGACGCAAGACGGGACCAAGATTCTTGGTCTTCATCGCGCGCTTGAGGTGCCAGACAAAGCCGGGGTATGTGACGTCGTGGTAAATGATTGCATCGGGCACGAACGCGGTCTTCCAGCCGTTACGGATCAGGGCGTACCCGGCGGCGGTGTCCTCCCAGAAGTGACCAATCTGCTCGTCGAATCCATCCGACTGCCGAAACGCTTCCGCCCGGACAGCGATGTTGCAGGACTCGAAGCGTCCCGACCAATCACTGACCTCGATCGTGGCCGGCCATCCCTTTACCACAGGATCCTGCGGCCGCGTCCTCCCACATACGATCCCGAGTCGGTCGTCGGCACGCAGGGAGCGAGCCATGGCGCTCAGCCAGCCAGGTTCGGCCACGCAGTCAGAGTCCGTGAAGGCCAAGAATTCTCCTTTGGCCAGGTGCCCAGCCTGGTTGCGGACTGCACCGACCGTGCCGGGCACAACCTCGACGCGGACCGGCACCGCGCTCTTGGACCCAAGGACTTGGCAGGCATCCGGGGTACCGTCACTCGATTCGTTGTCAAGCACGAGCACCTCGTAGCTCGGGTGGTCCTGCTGAAGAAGAGACGCTAAGCACCGCTCCATTTGCTCACGGCGGTCCTTCACCGGAACTGCGACAGTTATCTCAATACCGTCCTCCGGCACGGCGTCGAAGGATGTCAGACGTCTAGAATGGCCGTGCTTGGTCTGGAACGGATTCCTGCGACTCTCCTGGCATGAGCGATCTCGACACCTCTTCGGCGCTGACCGCCGTGCGCGGGCCTGACGGCGAGTTCGACGTCGCCGTCGTGGGGCTGGGACGGGTGGGGTTGCCACTCGCACTGTGCTTTGCCGATCACGGCCTTTCGGTGATCGGGATCGACAACAACCCGGAGATCACGGGGGCCTTGCGGTCTGGACGCATGCCTTTCGAAGAGGCCGGAATGCCCGCGATACTCGAGCGGGTCATAGCCGCAGGACGCCTTAGCGTTGGCGAGCGTGCCGCCGAGGCCGCCAATGCCGAGAACATCGTGCTGACCCTCGGCACACCGTCCTTCTCGCACATCGAAAGCGATCTGAGCCAGATCCGTGCGGTAGTCGATGATCTGCTGCCGCTGCTGAGGCCGGGACATTCGCTGATTCTCCGTTCGACGATCGCCCCCGGGACGACGGAATTCGTTGCGGGCTACATCGAGAAGCGACGCGGGCTTGTGGCCGGCGAGGACGTGTTCGTCGCCCATGCTCCCGAGCGCATCGCCGCCGGTCGGTTCCTCGAGGAGATCTCAACCTTGCCATGCATCGTTGCCGGTGTCGGTGACGCGTCGACCGATCGCGCCGCGGAGGTCTTCTCGTCGCTTGGCGCACCGATTGTGCGAACCACCTCGGTGCAGGCGGAGCTCGCGAAGATCTGGACCAACATCCTGCGCTACACGATGTTCGCGCTGCCGAACCTGCTCATGATGGATTGTGAGCGCTATGGGGCCAACGTCTTTGAGGTCATCGAGATGATCAACCACGACTACCCCCGAGGTGGTATGAAGCTCCCCGGCCTGACCGCCGGCACCTGTTTACGCAAGGACTTCGCGTTCTCCGAGGAGCGCTCCAACGCGCCAGGCATGCTGCTGGCCGTTTCCCGGGTCAACGAAGCGGTCCCGCTGTTCCTCGTCGAGGGTGTCAAGCGGCGACTCGGAGGCTTGGCGAGCCGCAAGATCGGCGTTCTGGGGCTCACGTTCAAGCGCGACACCGACGACGAGCGCGATTCGCTCGCGCCGAAGCTGATCCGTCTGCTCGAGCGCGAGCTCGCGGACGTCGCGGTCTCCGACCCTCACGCGACAACTCCAACCCAGCCGCTGGCCGAAGCGGTGGCGGACGCTGACGCGATCATCGTCACGACCAATCACTCTGAGTTCGAGCAACCCGAGGTTCTCCAGGAGATCCTCGACCGGGCTTCCGAGAACTGCATCCTTGTCGATCCGTGGAACTGCTTCGGGACCTCGCAGGTGTTCGTCTATGCAGGCGAGGCCGCCGTACTCCTCGGCGCCAAACCAACCGGCAGCACCGAAGACCCCGCCGCCCGATGAGACGCGTGCTCGTCACCGGGGGCGCCGGCACGATCGGTGCCGCCGTCGTGCGTCGGCTGATGGGCGACGCGGGCTTCGAGATCCGCGTCTCCGACCATCGAGAGGCACCGCTATGGATGCGCGAAGGCTGCGAGATTCACACCGCCGACCTGCGCGATCTCGACAACGCTCGCCAGGCGCTGGCTGGCTGCTCGCACGTCATCCACCTCGCCGCGATCGTGGGCGGGATCGCCAACTTCCACAAGCTCCCCCACACTCTCACCGTCGTCAACAATGCTCTCACGGGCGCGGTAACTCAGGCTGCCGTCGAGCACGACGTCGAGCGCTTCGTATACGTGTCCTCATCGATGGTGTTCGAACGCGCGACCGAGTTCCCGACGACCGAGTCCTACCTCGACGAATGCCCTACCCCGCGCTCGGCCTACGGGTTCTCGAAGCTCTCCGGCGAGGTCTACACCCGGGCCGCACACGACCAGCTGGGACTGCGCTACACGATCTGCCGGCCGTTCAACGCCTACGGCCCGGGAGAAGTTCCCGAACGCGACGAGCCCGGCATCGCGCATGCTGTTCCGGACCTGATCGCGAAGGTCTTATCGGGCCAGCGACCGCTGGAGATCTTCGGTTCAGGCGAACAGACTCGGACGCTCACCCATGTGGACGACATCGCCGACGGCGTTGTCACGGCAATGGCCTCGCCCGACGGAGAGAACGAGGACTTCAACATCTCGGCACGCGAGGAACTGACCGTGGCCGAGATCGCCCGCCGGATCTGGCTCGCCTGCGATGCGGCACCCGAGGATTTCGAGCTGAAGCACCTGCCGAGCTTCGAGGTGGACGTCCAGCGTCGCTGGCCGTCCGTGGAGAAAGCGCGCGACGTCCTCGGGTGGGAGGCGAAGGTCTCCCTCCAAGAGGGGCTGCGCGACACGGCTGACTGGCTCCGCGAACGGATGCAACTCGGCTATTGACCGAGCGAATGCCGGTGCTGACAGGAATCGTCAGGGAACTAAACGGCTGGAAGCCGACGCTGGAGAAGCTGGTCGAGCAAGCGACTCATCGCTGGCGTCAGATCCAGTTCTCACGACATTGCGAGACCAGCCCCAGGGGGCTATCAATCGGGCGAGGTGTCTGCATCGAAAGACATGCAAGTGCGCGCTTGAGCGTCGGCCGAGGCCTCCAACTCAAGCGTGGGGTGTTGGTCCTCCTGCACATGCCGAACACAGTGGTGAAGATCGAGGATGACGTCTTCATCAATTGGGAGACGCGAATCATCGCGTGGGAGCGGATCTCGATCGGCGCGGGGACGTGGATCTCGTGGAATGTTTTGCTTCTAGACTGCGACTGGCACCAGATCGACGGAAAGCTACGGTCCGCACCGATCGAAATTGGAAAGCACGTGCTGATCGGTGCGCATGCGATCGTCCTGAAAGGGGTCCGCATAGGCGACGGTGCCGTAGTGGCAGCGGGAGCCGTCGTCACCCGAGACGTGCCTGCCGGGACCCTCGTCGCCGGCAACCCCGCAACAGTTCGGCGCAGTGGGGTCACTTGGGAGTGACGCGTGCAGGGGCCACACCCGAACCCCACTTCAGCTTCTTCGAGGATCCAGCTGTCGAGGTTTCGCTTTCTGAAGGCACACCGCGTCGAGGGCGCCCTTGCCGCAGATCAAGCCGACTCCGGGGTCCGCGGCGAACGAAACTCTGCCTTGTCAACCGCTTCGACGGTGGGGGACTGCTTCGCAGAAGGTCTGAAGCCTGTAAGTGGTGGGGCACCCCGCCCATGTACCTTCGACGGAGCCATGACGCGAGTCCATCCGGGACTCAGAGGTGGATTTCGGTGCGTCTAGCATGCGCTGGGCTTAAGTTTCCCCCGGATACGGAACACACTGATGCCGGCGCCCGGCTGGTACAAGTTGCGCCGCCGAGTCCGACTCGGTCCAAGCGGTGGCGCTCGGATTCCTTTCCGGGCCAATAGGAGCGTATAGCGGAGAGACGATCACCAAGTTGAGGTGGTCGGCGTTGATACCGCGGCGCCACATGGCGCACGAAGAAGCTGTGTCGATGCCGCTGTGACTCGTGTCAACACCAATTGGTATCTTATGGGTGCATTCAGTCCGGACGGAGGCGACCCTTGGTTTAGTGCAGACTGGATCGTCCTCCCGAGCCGCCGGTGCGGTCGACTCCCCTGAGGGGCGCGCCGTGACGCCCCACTGCGCAGGGCACCTAAGACACGGCCGCGCCAGAAGCGGGCACCCTCCGCCCCATTAGTCCCAGTCGCCAAAACCGCGCCCGCCTCATGTCTGGTGTCTCATCCGCGTGGGCGCGCAGCGGTGACCGTCGCAGCCTTCAGCTTCTCCGTGCTGGAGCGGCAGCCCAGCGGCTGGCAAAGCGCTTGAGCGGCTGCAAGGCTGCCGCCATGCGCTAGCCGATCGAGCTTCCGCTGGCGCACGTCGGTAGAACCCCGCGGGCGCTTAGAGGATCAGTCGGTGAGCGGTCAGCCCGGCACGGGCGGCGCCCGCGACGCAGGCTCCGTCGTACAACAACGCCTGAGCGAGGCTCTTTGGATCCCGCCAATGTCGCAGACGCTCGCTGGTGTACGGGAGGCTCAACGCAAGCGGGATCGGGCTTCGGGAGGCCACGGCGAGCGCTAGACCGGCGACCCACGCGACGAGCTTCGCGTCCCGCCGCCGAACGAAGATCCCGAGATACAGCAGCTCCGCAGCTTCTGGATAGCGAACGAGCACCGGGCCGAGGTTTCGCATCTTGAGTGCGCGTCTCATATGCCACGCGAAGCCGGGGTACGTGACGTCGTGCAGAACCAGGGCGTCGGGTGCGAACGCCGTTCTCCAACCGAGCCGGAGCATCGCGTAGCCCGCCGCCGTGTCCTCCCAGAAATGACCTACAACTTCATCGAATCCCTCCGAGTCGCGGAATGGCGCGGTGCGGAAGGCCACGTTGCACGACTCGAATCTGCCGCTCCAGGATCGCACCTCGATCGTTGCCGGCCACCCGGCGACGACTGCGCTCTCGGGATGAGTTGGACCACAAACGACCCCCACCCTCGGGTCGGCACGAAACGCCCTCGTGATCGCGCTCAGCCAGCCACGGTCGGCCACGCAATCCGAGTCGGTGAATGCGAGAAACTCGCCGTGGGCCCGTTGGGCTCCCAGATTGCGGACGACACCGACGCTACCGGAGACCGTCTCCACCCGCACGCTCACCTGACTCTCCGCTGCGATCTCTCGGCACGCCTCGGCTGTTCCATCGCTGGAGTCGTTGTCCAGCACCAGCACCTCATAGTTGGGATGGTCCTGGTCGAGCAGGGCCGTGAGGCAACGTCGCATCTGCTCGCGGCGGTCCTTCACAGGCACTGCGACCGTGATCTCGACCGGAGACGTCTTCACGGGGTCAAGGATGTCAGGCGCTGGGATGCGAACTAGGCCGCTGGACCGCGTCCCTCGCTCTCACACGGCGAATCCACAACGCGCTACCCGGCGCGTCGTCTGGCAGACAGTCCGCGCCGGGAATCACGTCGGCAACGCTCCGTGGGTGGGCTCTTACGAGCGCATAGTTTGCGATCAGAACTTCGAAGTCGTCGTTACATGCAAGCAGCGCCTGTACGAGATACTGCTCCTGCCAGTAGACACCGTCCTCGGCGATGAACCTTCGGGGATACTCGTATGGCCGGAAGAAGTCGTGTATGTGGACCACGACACCCGGGGCCAGCGCTGGGACGATCTCAAGCAGGAGACGCGTGACGTCGCCGAACGGAACGACTGTGTGAGTCGTGTCAATGATCAAGAAGTCCCCGCTGCGCAGGCCCATCAATGTCTCGACCGGGATCTCCTGTGCACGCAGGGGCTGGATCGGCACCGCCGCCATGCCCGTGCTCTCGGACGGAAACGGGTCGAAGACTTCTCTGGATACAGGCGCTTGTCCCTCTGAAGCGGAGCGGGCGAGCGCGTCCGAGATCACGGCAGTCGAGAACCCGGCACCGATCTCGACGATCCGCGGTGGCCTTAGATGCCTGACCATGGCATAGAGGATCTCGCCATCCACCATCGGATACATACCGTTGATCCGGATGTAGCCATGTCGGGTCGGTGGGGGATGATCCGGTGGCGAATATTCGGTCACATACGGCGCCAGTTCTTCCCGAAGGAAGCTGAGCGACGCTTCGATTCGAAGGTCGATCCCGGGCACCGGCGCCGGTTGGCGCCAGCGTCTATCCGAGATCGCAGTGAGATCGGGGATCGGCGAGTAGAAGTCAGATCGAACGACGTCGTAGCCCAGCTTGCGCGCAATCGCTCGCACCGGCTGGGGATAGAGTTTCTTGCGCGCCCTGGCTCGTAGTGCGGCTAGCAGCCCCACCCGCCGTCGGCTGCGATCCGACACGCCCTATGCCTGCTTCGAAGCGCCGTCGTTGCGGGCGAACAGATAGAAATTGTCGTAGATCCTCACGAGTTCGCGCACAGCCGGATCGGCAATCACCGGCTCGTGAAAAACCGGCTCGTAGCCGGCCGCCGCGAGGGTCGGCAGGGCATCGTGCCATCCTCCGTTCGGCTCTCGGCTGATGAGCCCCTCGGCTTCGTTGGGAACGACGAACAGGTGAGGCACCTCAAGCCGTGCGAGCTGCTGCGCCCACCAGTCAATCGCGGCGAGCGTGCACTCCGAAAAACTGTGGACATTGACCGCGAGGTCGAAAGCACCCGGATGCAGATCGCGCTCCACCCGGTCGAGTGGCACGACGCGACAGGGCGGGGAGACCTCACGGAACCCAAGGTAGTATTCAGACAGGAACGTGGATTGCGGAACTGCGTCCACGCAGCAGTAGTCCGAGAGCGACTCGTGCACGGTTGCGATTCGGTATCCAAGCCTTCCGTAGCCTGCTCCGATGTCCAATATCCGCGCCTGCTTGCGACCAAGCAGTCCGAGTTGACGTTCGAGGAACAGGATCTCACTTACAGAGTCGAGCAGGTCACGGCTGACCTTGCCATAGCCTGCGACCTCTGTGGTCCAGCAGCCGAACAGTCCGTCCTCTGAGCAACGGTCGAGCAGGGGTCTTGCGCCCCTGGTTTCCAGATATCGCATGTAGACGAAGAGCGTCAATGCCATCGCCCGCGGGTGCTCCGGGTAGTGCCATTGATAGAGGTTGTCTCCGCGGAAGTACTGGAGTTGTACCTGGTCGTCGACCCTTTCCTGGCTCCACCAGTGGTGATCGACGGCAGCGACGTCGAGCGCCTCGTACTGGGCGCGCAGCTCGAGCAGTCTGGGGTTGTCGGAAACGAGGTACTCCTGAGCGTCCCGGGGCAACGGGACACGGTCGTCATAGCCATTGGCGAAGTAACGACGTTGATGCTCGGTCAGCGCGAAGAGCGGCGTGAGCTCCTCGAGCATTGCCGGGCTGCGCGGACGGATTCTCCGAGCGGCAGCACGCATTGCCCTCGTCATTGCCAAGGGCCCCCTGCGGCTTTCCGCGTCCAAGATCCACCGCCACACGGGGAGGAGGACCGAGTATTCCCGTCGAGACAGCGCCTCCGGATTGATGGCCCATGTGTCGAGCCCATAGCGGGTGGTGTCGTAGCCCGCGCTGCGCAGGTGGTCCTCACATGCTGCCTTCTCGGCAGCGTCTTGGTGGACGCTCTCGTAAATGATGAGCTTCGGCCGGTACCGGTCGAAGTCGACGGTGCGGAGAATCTCGTAGTCGTAGCCTTCGGTGTCGGTATGCAAAAGGTCGATCTCGTCCACGGCGTGCCGACGGCACAGGGAGTCAAACGTGACGCACGGAACCCGTGTCTCCACAAGACGGCGCTCGATGTCCGGAATGAACCGCTCGTGCGCGAGCACGACCTCTTTGCGTAGCGAGCCAAGCGCATCGAACCAGATCGGGAGGCCCTCTCTTCCCGCACCTTCGGTGTCTGCCAGGTGATAGAACGGGACTTCGCCATCCTCGGAGCCAACAGCCACGTTCTCGAGGGCGAGACCCGGGAGGTGCCCGTAGTTACGCCGGAGCCGCTCGAAGACATAAGGAACCGGCTCGACCATGATCCCCGACCATCCGCCTCGCAGTACAAGGTCACGAAGTGGATCCTGCTGCTGCCCGTCGTGGGAGCCGATCTGCACGAAGAAGGCATCGGGACGCAGTTCAGCGAGCGTGTCGAGCAACGGCATCATTCGATGGCGAGCGGCGGGCTGGCCACGCTCGAGAAGCGCCTCGAGGCGTTCGCGCGGCGGGCCGTTGGGCAGCCTCCGCGCCGCTGAGCCAGCCAGTGACACGGCATCGAAGCGAGCCCGATCCCAGAACTCCTGCCCGCGAAGTCTCAGCAGCGGCGAGACGCGCGGTCTCGGCGGAACCCGGCCACCGGCAGCCCGGCTAGATTGCAGATTCTGCACTCGAAATTTCCCCAAGAGTCGCCAAGCGGGCGGGATGCGAGGACGGCCGTCGTGAAGCGCAGCGATTGTATCCATTGAAGCTCGGCACACTGTCGGCTCCCGCGTCTGAGAGCCGATTCGTGGAGTGAGCCGAGGAGGGGCGCACGACTCGCTAGCATGCGACGCCGCGGCGTCGCCGAGAGAGCCCTTGACCGAGTTCGACATCGTCATAACGACAATCTTCGAGCCGACGTGGCTTGAGGGTTACCTCGAGAACATCGCCGCCCACGGACACGTGGATTCGGTCACTATCCGGATCGTCGCCGATCGAAAGACTCCGCCGAGCGTATTCGCCGCGGCAGCCGAGGCGAGTCGAAGCGGGTTCTCCATCGACTGTCCGGATCTCGACGAGCAGGAGGATTACCTGCGACGGCTCGGCATGCCCGCCGATTTCGTTCCGTGGAACACCGACAACCGCCGCAACATCGGCTACCTGCGGGCTTACGAGAGCGGCGCCCGTGTGCTGATCTCCATCGACGACGACAACTACTGCCGCGCAGACACGGACTTCATCTCCTCGCACAGTGTCGTCGGAGGACCATGTGGCGGTGGTGAGCCCGCGAGACTGGTCGATCGCGCGCCTTGGTTCAATATCTGCAGCCGTCTGCAGGCGGATACGCCGGAGACCATCTGGGCCCGTGGCTTTCCCTACAGCGAACGGCGCGCGGCGGACGAGCCTCGAATCGAAGCTCTCGGAGGCGACGTAGCACAGCTACGGATCGCCGCCAACGCCGGACTTTGGCTGGACGACCCCGATGTGGATGCCGTCACGCGCCTGGCACTCAGGCCAATCGTGGAGCGAGCAGAGAACGACGACCTGATCCTGGCGCCCGGGACGTGGACTCCCGTGAACACGCAGAACACCGCGCTTCACCGTGGCGCGATCCCTGCATACTACTACGTCCGCATGGGGTTTCCCGTGAAAGGAATGCTGATCGATCGATTCGGCGACATCTGGTCCGGCTACTTCCTTCAGCGGTGCGCTCAGCATCTCGGCGAAGTGGTTCGCGTGGGCTCCCCGGTGGCCGATCACCGCCGCACCTCGCACAACCTCTTCAAGGACCTCTACCAGGAGTTGGCCGGAATAGTGCTGACCGAGGAGCTGCTTCCATGGTTGCGTGAGCTGCGCCTCACCGCGTCCACCTATGCGCAGGCGTATGCCGAGATCGCCGAGGCGCTCGAGCAGCAAGCCGAAGCTTTTCACGGCTTTCTATGGGATGAAGGCGGTCGCGACTTCCTGAGGGGCTCAGCTCGGCACATGCAGACCTGGCTGACCGCCATACGCACTCTCTCCGGTGGATGACAGGCTGAGCGCCACGCGTCGCATCGCGCGCCGGACCGCCGACGCGACATTCCGTGGCGCGCGTCGCCTCGCGCACTTGGCTCGCAAGCGCGAACCGGCGGATGACAAAGCTGCGCATTTCCCACTCACCGAGCTCGACCGTCGTTATCTCATGAGCCGGTACGACGATCGCCAGCCGCTTCCCCCCGGCGCCCGGGATTGCCTGCGTCCGGACAACCCACGGTTACGGGAGCTGCAACAGGAATATTCGAGCTTTGACTCGCCCGCCGTCGAGCACTCCCAATGGAACGCAGCCAATGTCGCCGGATACCTCGATCTGCAGTACTTCCGAGGGGACAGCATGATCCAGTGGCACTACCGCGAGCTACCTCGGGCCACCCGCCTCAAGCTGTACGTCTACCTCACCTATCTCGAACGCGATGACGACGAGAACCTCTTCTCCCTGTTGGGCGAAGATGGTCTCTTTGGCTGCTGGACGTACGACTTCGAGGGCCATCCGCGCGTGAGCCGCGACCTGCTGGAGTCGGTCAACGAGCTGCGCTTCCTCAATCGTCACCTCGCGCTGTTCCAGCATCCGGCGCCAAGGGTCCTCGACATCGGCGCCGGCTACGGCCGGCTCGCACATCGCATGGTCACGGCGATGCCGCGACTTCGAGACTACTGCTGCGTCGACGCGGTTCCCGAATCGACCTTCCTTTGTGAGTACTACCTGCGGTTTCGCGAATGCCTCCCTCCGGCTCGGGTGCTACCGCTGCCGGCCGTGGAGACCCTCGAACCCGGTTCGTTTGATCTGGCGTTGAACATCCACAGCTTCTCGGAGTGCACACATGCCGCGGTCTCGTGGTGGGTTGCGCGACTGCGCGAGCTCGAGGTTCCGCTCCTCTTTGTGATCCCGAACGAGCCGCAGGGGTTGCTCAGCCGTGAGCGCGACCACACACGTCAGGACCTGCTCCCAGTGCTCCATGAAGCCGGATATCGGCTCGAGGTACGAGAGCCGGTCGTCTCAGACCCAGCGGTACGAGATGTGCTCAGACTCGAGGATCACTTTCACATCTACCGGCTGGCTTGAGATGTTCGACATCGCTTTCGCAGCCGACGATGCATATCTGCCACACGCGGCGACGTTGGTGCGTTCCCTGCTGACGAGCAACGCGCCATCTGACGTATTGCCTCACCTCCTCCATCCGCCCGAGGTCCCTGTCGCCAGCCGGCAGCGGCTCAGGCGGATGGTTGAGGATGCCGGAAGCAGGATCGAGTTTCACGAGATCTTGCACGACTCCGTACGTGGCCTCCCGTCGATGGGCCGCATATCGCAGGTGATGTGGTACCGGCTGCTCTTGCCGGAGATCCTCCCCGACACCGCTCGGGTGCTGTACCTCGATTGCGACACGCTCGTTCTCGACTCGGTCAGACCATTGTGGGAAATTGATCTTGGCGACAGCGAAGTCGCAGCGGTGGGAAACGTATTCCCACCGGATCTCCTGCATCGGACCGAAGAGCTGGGACTGACCGAACATGGCTATTTCAACAGCGGCGTTTTGCTGATGAACCTAGATGCGTGGCGGTCTTCGTCATGTGCTGGTCGAATCGCATCCCTAGCCAGGGATCATCCCGAACTGATCATCTTCCCGGACCAGGATGCACTCAACATCGTGCTTGCGGCAACGCGCACGCCGTTGCATCCGCGATGGAACTGCCAGAACAGTTTCTTCGGCTACCCATGGGCCCGGGAGGTACTCGGTGCGGACGCCGTCGACGAGGCGCTCAAGAACCCCGCGATCGTCCATTTCGAAGGCCCGGAGGCCGTGAAACCCTGGCACTACCGCGCGCCGCATCCGTACCAGCAGGCGTACTTGAGCTTTCGCGCACAGACTCCTTGGCCAAGCGTCCGGCTCGAGGGTGAGCCCTTCCGTGCCCGACTGCGCCGTTCTCTGAGGGCCGTGCGCCGATGAGTGCCGACTCATCCTCTCTGGGACCGCTCGTATCCGTGATCGTGCCGAGTTTCAACATGGCGAAGTTCCTGCCGGCGACGCTCGATTCAATCCTCACGCAGGACTATCGTCCCCTTGAGGTGGTCGTGGTCGACGGAGCATCGACGGACGGCACGGTCGATCTACTCCGCAACTATGCGGAACAGCACTCGGAGCTGCGTTGGGTCTCCGAGCCCGACGACGGGCCCGCAGATGCAGTGAACAAGGGACTGAGCCTGATCGAGGGTGAGATAGCCGCGATCCAGAGCGCTGATGACATCTATTACCCCGGGGCGATCCGCTCCGCTGTTGCGGGTTTCGACTCTCATCCCGCGGTCGCCATTGTGTACGGCGACGCCGCGATTATCGACGCCGACGGAGTTGTGCAGGGCACAACACATTACCTGCCGTACACACTCTGTCGTTATCTGTGCGGTAGCACCTTCATCTCGCAGAGCAGCTCCTTCTTTCGCCCTGGCCTGGCACGCGAGGTCGGAGGCTGTCGCGACCGGTACTTCGTCTTTGATATCGACCTCTGGCTGCGCATGCTTTTCCATGCCCCGGCATACAAGCTGCCAGCAGTGCTGTCGGCGTACCGCCGCCACGAAGCGCAGCGTGACAAGGCCACGGCCGAAATCCTGTCGAGCTATCAGCAGATGATCCGTGAATCAGAGGCCATCGCTCACGCCTCGCTGCGCGTACGGCTCGCCGCCAGTGCTGGCACGCGGATGCTCATCCAGCATTACAACCCGACCGGCGACCTCCGACATCAAACGAGCCAGCTCTGGCGTGCCATCCTCACTTACCCTCCGGCGATCCGCGCACTCTTTCTGCCGAGGATGTTAGTGCCGCCGCCACCAACCCTACGCGGGGTGGCGCGTCGTCTGAAGCGGCTGATCAGGCATCTCCAGAGCCGGTGAGCTCTCCCCTCGTCAGCGTGGTTCTGCCAACCCACAACCGCGAGGAGTTGCTGCGGATTGCCGTGCAGAGCGTGCTGTCGCAGACCGTCGACGATCTGGAACTGATCGTGGTGGACGATGGGTCCACAGACGACACGCAGGCGCTGCTTCAGACCTTTGGCGATCCGCGCCTGGTCTGTGTCCACCTCGAGGATTCTCACGGAGCAGCCGCGGCAAGGAACGCTGGCATCCGCCGGTCGGCTGGATCGTTCATCGCCTTTCAGGACAGCGACGACGAATGGCTGCCGAGCAAGCTCGCCGATCAGCTCGCAGTATTCGAGCAGCACGCGGAGGTGGGCGGCGTGGGCGGCCGATACTCAATTGACGCCGGCGTCCTCTCATCGCACATCTCGGCTCCATGCTTGGAGCTAGGTCTCGACTACGAGTCCGAGCTTCTCGAGGGCTCGTGTTGCGTCACGCCCGTGTGGATGATCCGCCGCTGCCTGCTCGACGACATCGGCCTGTTCGACGAACGAATGCCATGCTTGGAGGACTGGGACCTTCTTCTCCGGCTGTCGAAGCGGACCGCTATGCGCGCGGCGCCGACTGAGGTGCTGATAAAGCGGGGAGCGGCAGACAGCCTCGGAGGCGACATTCGCCTCAGGGCGGAGGGACTGGAGCATCTCCTGGACCGCCACGGTGCTCGCTTCAGGGCTTACCCACGACGTTATGCGAGCTTCTGCCTCGAGGCGGCCTACCTGGCGCTGATCCTCGGAGACATGCAGCGCGTACGTCGCTTCACGCTGGGGGCGTTCAGACACGGCCGCCCGTCTCGATCCGTGCTCATCGCCTTCTTGAGAGCATGCGTGGCGGTCCGCCGTCACGGCCGTCACGTCTGGCCTGTTCCCGGGCTCGTCGGAGCGTCCTGAACCACGAAGCCGCTTGGAGATCGCCTGCTCCACAGATGCTAAGTTCGCGCCCGATTGTGGGGTGATGCTGGCCTCTCTGTTATCGGCTAACCCTCCAGAAACGGTCCACGTCCATCTGCTCCACGACGCGTCGTTACCAGATCGGGACCTGAACTCGCTCACAGACCTCGTTCGCGAGCGAGGCGGTGCGATCGATACGGTCGATGTGTCAGGCCGAGTCGAGGCGCTCGCCTGGACCGCGCGGTTCCCGCTGAGCGCATGGTTTCGAGTGCTGCTGCCTGGTCTGCTTCCAGATCTCGATCGCGTTCTGTATATCGACGCTGATGTCCTGATCACCGCCCGTCTGGAGCCACTCTGGAACATTGACCTCTACGGAAACCTGATCGGAGCAATCACAAACCCCCTTTACCCAGGGATGGCCGACCAGATCTGCGCTGATATCGGGTGGACAGACGTGACCGGCTACTTCAACAGCGGTGTGTTGTTGATCGACTTGACGGGATGGCGCAGGCATGGCATCACGGATGAGGTCTTTCGTTTCGCCCTGAGTCGCCCACATCTGAACTGGCCAGACCAAGACTCACTCAATGCCGTCCTGTCGGATCGCTGTCGACACCTTCACCCACGTTGGAACGCCATGCCAGCACTGTGGCAGCTACCGCGCCGGCTACTTCCCTACTCCGACCGCGAGATCGAGGAGGCGATCGCCGATCCGGCGATCCTTCATTTCATCGGGCCCCACAAGCCACGCCATTTCCGCTTCCGGCACCCGTACCGCCAAACCTATCTCTGGTACTTGTCGCAAACGCCGTGGCGGGATAGCGACCAAGAGGGACGCACCCCGTGGAATGCGTTGGTCAAGCCCCTACCAGTTCTGTGGTCATACCGAGTTGAGCGACAGCTGGAGCTTCGAACGCGTCGGTGCAAGCAGCTTGGCCGGGATGCCGGGGAACTGATCAGGGCATCGCTTCGTACCGTCATCCCCCCCGATGCAACCGTTTACGGCTGGCTTCGAGCTGTCCGCCGCCTACTTTTCCAACGAGGACTGGATGCGCTCGTCGATGTTCTCGATGCGCTCTCCGATACTCGCCCGGGCGCACAACTGGTCATCATCGGCCAAGCAAATTTCGATCCGATCGGTGACCGGCCCACTCTCGATCGAGCACTTTCCCATCTCCAGGTCACCCGCAGCGAATCAGTCGATCCATGGCCCGCTGTCATCGAGCATCTCACGGCGGCGAAGGAGCCAGCAGCTGCCTTGCTGGTTCAGGGCCGCGGCGAATCGGCTCAGCTCGCGGAGTTGACTCAGCATGGCTACAGCCTCCTTGAACTGGATGGCGCCGTGCTAGCCACTCACGGCGACGTATCCCTACGAGTCAGGTTGGCGCTTTGGCGCCATCGCAACTGACGCGAGCGCGTTACGCATGCTCATGTCATCGCCACTGGACCGCGCGGATCGGTCGCGCGGGTATGCCAGCGACCAGGGTCCCAGGAGGAACGTCCGAGTTCACGAGAGCGCCCGCAGCGACAACAGCCCCGTCACCGATCGTCACTCCCTTGAGGATCAGGGCGCGGGCGCCGATCCACACATGGTCACCGATTCTCACCGGCTTGATGTGCGGCCCGTCCAGGACATGGAAGTCGCTGTCCATGATCGATACATCCCACGAGATCGCGCATCTCGCGCCAATCGATACCTCGCGCGCGCAGCGGATCTGGACCCGCTCGTTGAGATAGGTTCCGGCTCCGATCGCGATTCGCGCGTCCGGAAACATGACGAAGAATGCGACATCGCGAAACAGCGTGACGTCACGGCCAAGCACCACTCGACCGGGTCCGGTGAACCGCGGAAGCCGGTGGGCGAACACGTGTCCAAGAGGGATATCGGCACGGGATCCGAGCCGGAACGCGAGAAGAATGCCCCGCATCCGCTGCGCACGACGAGTGCGTCGCTGAGAGCCGAGCGCCGCACGGAGCCCGGTCAACACTCGCTGAACCGCGTGCACCGTCCGGACTCTAGAGGGGCTGCAGCTGCCCGTACACTCTCCTCATGGTCACAGCTGAGGCAAAAGGGCTTCACAGCCGCCGCCGGTACCGTCGAGCGTTAGTTCGGGTCGCCCTCGTTCTGCTGGGTTTGCTCGGCACGACGGAGGCGTATGTTGGTCACGCGCGAGCCGGCGGACACGGCTCGGCCGCCACTGCACGTGGTCGATTGCTCGGCACGGTTTCTCTCGACCCCGGACAGCAGGCGCGGGCACTACCGGATTCCTTCCTCGGATTCTCACAGGAGTACAACCTCGTCCCCAGCTGGATCGGCACGTACAGGAGCGGTCCGAACCCCGTGCTGGAAAAACTATTCTCGACGCTCCGCGCCGCCGGCAGTGGAACCCCGCTACTGCGGATCGGCGGCGGCAGTACCGACGGGGCGATGTGGGATCCCACGGGAAAGCGACCGCCGAGGGGCATCTATTTCGGCATCGATTACCCCTGGGCGCTGGGCTTGTCGGCGTTCCTGCGCTCCACCCACGCGCCCGTGATATTGGGCGTCAACTTCGCGCTGCGCAAGGTGAGCATCGCCGCGGACTGGGCCAAGGCGGCATTGCGCCTTCTGCCCGCAAGATCGATCCGCGAGTTCGAGGTGGGCAACGAACCCGACATCTACAGCACGCGCCCGTTCAATATCGAGGCCAAACACCCCGGCTTCACGCGTCGTCGCAGCTATTCGCCGGCCGACTACATCCGGGAGCTCATACCGTTCCTCAGGGCGTTGCATCGCTCAGTGCCCAAAGCCCACCTCGCGGGACCCGCACTGTGCTGTGAGACGCGCTGGGTCGACGCGATGCCGGGAATCCTGTCCCGGGCGCATCGATACCTATCGCTGGTGACGATGCACCGGTATCCACTGAACGCGTGCGGGGTCAAACCCGGGCGTCCCGGCTATCCAACGCCGGCTTCACTTCTCGCACCCGGCACTCTCTTGTTCAACGCGCTCCAGTTCAATGGCCTTGCGAATCTCGCTCGTCGGTACAGGCTCGGCCTGCGCCTCGACGAAGTCAACTCCGCCGCATGCGGCGGCGCAATCGGTGCCAGCAACACCTTCGCGTCCGCTCTCTGGGCCGCCAACTGGCTGTTCGCGATGGACGCCGCGCGTGTCGCCGGTGTCGACTTCCACGGCTCCTCGCCGCTCTACACGCCGTTCAGCTTCCGCTATGGGACTGACGGCTGGTCAGGACACGTCGATCCGGAGTTCTACGGGCTGCTGTTGTTTGCGGCCGCGACTGCGCATCACTCGCGCTACCTACCGGGTACGCGAGTCCAGCCCTCGCGGAGAGGCATGAACATCTGGAGCTGGGGCTACTACGACCGCCGCGACCATGTCATGCGGATTGCTGTGCTCAACCTCGGGACTCGCTTACGCGGAAGACTTCGATTCGCGGCTGGCGCGAGAACTGGAAGCACGGCCACCATCGAGAGGCTGACCGCGCCTTCACTTCGGGCTACTCGGAACATCCGCTGGGGCGGCAGGTACTACGCCGCGATCACCGACGGTCGTCAGATCGGAGCGCCCGAGGTAGAGCGCGTGCGACGACACGGCCACAATTTCGTCGTCTCGGTCGGCCCCGCATCCGCACTATTGCTGACGGTTCAATATCGTCCCGCCTGAGCTCAACCGCCGCGAAGCGACAATTTGGTGAACTTGTGCGAGCCATCCGGCCGGTTGTAATCCTGGTGAGTGAACAGATGCAGCATGTACATCTGCTCCGTCCACCGCCTACGACGTACCGCAAGCCGTAGAGCTTGGATAGCGTCCGATCCTCGTGATCGCGGTTGAACTCGGAGATTGCGAGGCGCTCACCGGTGAAGTCGCTGTGGGAGAACCCGATGATGTCGCCGGTGGAAGCAGCTTTCGCGCTAGCCGGCGACGCCGAGCTGGGACCGTGATCGCGGTTCGTGACGCTGGCATGGGCTTTCGAGTTCGCTGGTGCGACATCCGCAGCCAAGAGCCCAGGATGGCGCCCACCGCTTGGGCGAGGCTACCATCGGCGGGCGACCATGGACCAGGCTGAGGACGTAGTGACGGCGACGCGGCTGCGCTTCAACGAGAATCGGCGAGATTGGCTTCGATCGGCCCGCGCCGGGCATCCGCTCGCGTACATCATCCGGGCGCTTCCCGAGGCGATCGCGCGATCCTTCCCCGCACTCCACCTCTCGCCCGGTGACCGGCTGCTCGACTTCGGCTGCGCCGATCAACCGTACCGGGGCCTGCTTCCGAGCGGTGTTGTATACGTCGGAGCTGACATTGCGGGAAACCCGTCAGCGGACGTCGAGTTGACCGAGGCGGGTGGGCTTCCGTTGGACGATGCGAGCTTCGACGCGGTCCTTTCCACGCAAGTCCTCGAACACGTCCTCGACCCCCGTGTCTATGTCAGCGAGTGCTTTCGCGTCCTCCGCCCCGGCGGGCGGCTGCTCCTTTCGACCCACGGCACGATGGTGCTGCATCGCGACCCGATCGACCTGTGGAGGTGGACGTCCGACGGACTTCGTGTCCAGCTCGAGAGGTCCGGATTGGAGATCGTGGCCTTCGAGGGTGTGATGGGGTTAGCCGCCACCGGCCTCCAGCTCTTCCAGGATGCGACGCTCGGGCGCGTACCTAGGTGGGCGCGACGGCCCTATGCCTCGCTGCTCCAGGCCGCCATCGCCTTCTGGGATCGTTCGGAGTCCGATCGAGCTCGTGCGCTCAACGCGCTCGTGTATGTAGTGGTAGCGGAGAAGCCGCGGGGCTAGTGGGGATGAGCTCAGCACCGGACGCGGCTGTCGCGTTCGTGATCTTCAATCGACCTAGCCTGACCGCCCGTGTGTTCGCGGCGATCCGTCGCGCCCGGCCCCGACAGCTGTTCGTCGTGGGTGACGGTCCAAGGCCCGACCATCCTGAGGACGCCGAACTCGTTCGGGAGGCACAGCGGGTGATCGAGGGGGTCGACTGGCCCTGCGAGGTCCACACGAACTACTCGAGCGAGAATCTCGGATGCAAGCGTCGGGTAACCAGCGGACTCGACTGGGTGTTCTCAAACGTGGATACGGCGATCATCCTCGAGGACGACTGTCTACCGGAACCGACGTTCTTCCCATTCTGTAACGAACTCCTCGACCGCTACCGCGACGTTCGGCAAGTGCATCTCGTGAGCGGCTGCAACGTCCTGTATCCCAAGCGTTTCAGCCCACACAGCTACTACTTCTCACACTGCTATCACATCTGGGGCTGGGCGACATGGGCCCGGGCATGGGCGCTGTACGACATCGAGATGACGGCTTGGCCGGAGGTCCGTCAGTCCGACTGGCTGGAGCGTCATCTCGGCAACGCGACGGCGGCGGAGGTGGCACGCTTGATCTTCGACGACACGTACGAAGGGATGGATGTGTGGGACTTCCAGTTCGTGCTGCAGAGTTGGCTGGCCGACGGAATGTCGATAACACCCACCGTCAACCAGATCACGAACTTGGGATTCGGGGCGATGGCTACACACGAGCAAGCCGTGAACCATCCTTTCGCGAACATGCCGACTGCGCCATTGTCCTTTCCTCTCGAGCACCCAGCGCAGCTCGCCACCCTGGACGCGGCGGACAACGCCGAATGGGAGCTCGCCTACCCCGACTTCTTTCACCACGCCACCCCGACTATCAAACGCCGGCTGCGTCACGCCCTGCGCATGGCCACCCCCCTGCGATCCCGCGCGCGAGGTCGGAGCCGATTTGGCTGACAAAGTCATCATGGGGGCCGCGGTCGGCCTCCGAGTCGACCAGGTGATGCCCTTTCTGGTCAGCCTGCGCCGAAGTGGTTACGGTGGTGAGGTGGTCCTGTTCGTCGACCGCCGCCTGGAGAAGGACTTGGCCCGCGCGAGGCCGTTTCCAGGACTGAAGACGATCAGAGCCAGACAGTGGCTGCCATTCAAGCTCGGCTTGGTGCGCCGTCCGCACAGAATGCTCTGCGTATGGTCGCCGCTGCGAAGCGCATTGTGGGTCGGGCTCAAGGCGATCGGCCGCCTCCCACTTCACGACGAGCTTCGGCTCAGGCTCCAGGGCACTGTTGCAAAGCTCCTATACACCCCCATGGAAGCGCGCTTTCTGAGGTATCAGCGTTACCTCGCGACGCGCCGGTACGCGGGGGTCCTGCTGACTGACGTCAGAGACGTCGTGTTCCAGTTGGATCCATTCGAGGAACTGCCGAGCAATGGACTGGCGGTCAGCATCGAGACAGAGCGCTACACGCTCGCCAGCGAGCCGCTCAACGCGCGTTGGATCAGACGAGTCTACGGAGATGATCTACTGAGGCAGATCGGCACCAATCAGGTTTCCTGCGTCGGTGTGACATACGGCGATGGGGATTCGATCGCGCACTACCTGAAGCTTTTCAACGGGGAGCTGCTCAAGCTGTCCCCCGCGACCGCTGGAGTCGGCGGAGCCGATACGGCGATTCACAACATGCTCGTGTGGACGGGTCGGCTCGGAGCGATCCACCGACTGCAGCCTTTGGTGAGTCCGGTGGCAACACTCAATGGCATCGCTGAGGAGGAGATCAGCCTCTGCTCCGGCCGGCTCCTGAACCTCGACGGGACCATAGTCAGTGTTCTGCACCAGTACGACCGCATCCCGCGGGTCCGTGCCGCCGTGCTCGACAGCCTTTCAACGTGATGCTTCCCAACTTTCTGATCATCGGCGAGATGAAATGCGGGACCACGTCGATGGCCAATTACCTCATGGCACACCCGGATGCTTTTGTGCATCCAGAGAAGGAGCTGCGATTCTTCGACTACCGCTGGGAACGCGGCCTGGCGTGGTATGACTCATGCTTCACCCCGCCGCCGGGCTCCACCGCAGTCGGCGAGGCGACCCCCACCTACCTCTTCAACCCAGTCGCCAGGGAGCGGATTGCCCGGTCCTGTCCCCGAGCCAAGCTGGTCGTCATGGTTCGCAATCCGGTTGATCGCGCCTACTCGCACTATTGGCATTGGAGAAACCGCGAGGGCGAGCGGCGAAGCTTTGCCAGCGCCATCGACGATGAGCTTTCGTCTCCCTCGGCGCAGTTCGTGGAGTGGAATCCCGAAGACCCCGGCGGCTACCAGTATCTGGCCCGTGGCGCGTACATTCGCAGCCTCGCAGCGCTATGCCGAGTAATTCCCCGGGCGCAGGTGCTGGTGGTCGTCATGGAGGATCTCGCGGCCGAACCTGCCGGTACGTTCAGGGCCGTGTGTCGACACCTCGGGATTGATTCCGAACTCGTCCCGGAAGCGGTGGGAGGCGTCTGGAACGGCTATGCGCACGTCCATCATCGCGGTCTCCTCGACATGCTGCTCAGGATCCGGGCACACCGCGTCCTGCCGGATCGCGTTGCACGCGCGGTCTTTCGTCGCACCTACCAGACAGATGTCCGGCCGCCGCCAATCGGTCCCGCGCTGCGGGCCCGCCTGGTAGACCATTTCAGCACCGACAATGCCGCGCTCGCCGATTGGCTGGATCGCGATCTGACGATCTGGAACTCATGACGCATCGACGGTGAACTCCGCAGCAACGTCAGCCACGCCAACCACTCGAGCCGAACCGTCGACTTCGATCTGCGGGCCTTCGTGGCGCGCCAGAACGCGCCCGGCGTCTCGTTCGCGGACCTCGACGATCAGTTCATACGAGCCACCGGCGAAGCCGGTGGCGAAGCTGATCTTCGAGCTGACCTCCTCGCCAGGTTCGAAGCTTCGCCAGCTCTGACCAGGACGGGTCACGTTGAAGCCACCGAACTGGCCGTCAGCCGTCCGAATGCCGAATGAGATCACTGGATCCTCGACCCGGCGGTGGAAGCGAAGCCGAAGGTGGAGTTCGGTCGCGTCCCCATAGGCAAATGACTTGGGTCCGTTGGCATCTCGGCCCAGTCGCACATCGACGATCTCAACCGATCTGAGACGTTCGTCCAGGCCCTCGTCGCTGTCAGCCAGGATCTCGTGCAACGCGATCGCATCCTCGACGGGTCCGTCGAATTCGAGCCGTCCGTGGCGTATCAGCACCGCTCGCCGGCAGAGCTGCCGAATCTGGTGCATCGAGTGGCTGACCATGAGAATCGCCGCCCCGTTGTCGCGGTGAGCCCGCATACGCTCGAAGCACTTCAACTGGAAGCCGACGTCGCCTACGGCGAGAATCTCGTCGACCAGCAGGATGCTCGGGTCCACGTGAACGACGATCGCAAAGCCCAGCCTCATGAACATCCCGGAGGAGTAGAACTTGACCGGCGTGTCGATGAACTCCTCGAGCTCCGCGAAGCTCACGATCTGCTCGAACCTCTCAGCGATCTGATCGGCGCTCAGCCCGAGGAGCATCGCGTTGATCAAGACGTTCTCTCGGCCCGACATCTCGGAATGAAAGCCGACCCCCAGGCTGATCAGCGGTGCGATCCGACCAACCACGCGGACTCGTCCCTGGGTGGGGCTCGTCACGCCGGCGAGCAGGCGAAGGAGAGTGGTCTTACCCGCGCCGTTGTGGCCAAGCACACCCACGATCTCTCCCTCCGCAATCGACAGGTTGAGGTCACGCAGGGCCCACATCTCTCGCTTCGAGGGTCGCGTGTGCGGCAGGATTGATCTCAGGAGCATCGCCTGCTCCTCCAGCTTGGTGTAGCGCTTGCCCACTCCTCTAAGTTCGATGACCGCGCTCACATGACTCTCCTGTCTGGCAAAGGGCCACGCTAGATTCTGGCAGGACGAGGATCCCGCCCATCATCCGATACCCTCGGCGACAGTGCCTTCCCGGCATGGAAACACGACGCGTCGAGAGGCATGACCGAGGGTAGCCCGCCGAGGCCCGTTCTGGTGTTCGAGCCGGTCGCGACGCCTGGAGTGGAAACGACTTCCTCGTCTGCCGCGAGTTCACGGCCGATCCTAGACCTGGGCCCGCAGCCGGCACCGCTTCGTGAGTGGCTGGCCAGTGTCTGGGCCCATCGCGAGGTGATCTACATCCTCGCCCGCAAGGACTTCCATGTCCGCTACAAGCGAGCCTCCCTAGGCGTTCTGTGGGCGGTCGCCGTCCCGATTCTCCAAGCGACCGTGCTCGCCTTCGTCTTTTCGCATTTCATCCGCACGCGCGCCGGCGTGCCCTACGGGGCGTACGTCCTGAGCGGTGTGCTCATCTGGAGCTATTTCGTGCAGACCGTTGGCGCAGGGGTCAACTCCATTGTCGACGGGAGCGGCATGACCGACAAGGTCTGGTTCCCTCGCGTCATCCTTCCGCTGGTGCCCTGCCTGAGCGGCTTGGTGGGGCTGGGGATCGCCATGGTTCTGCTGCTGATCGGCGGCCCGGTGCTGGGCGCCGGGATGCACCTGAGGATCCTGCTGCTCATGCCGGCCTGTCTGCTTCTGGTGAGCTTCACGAGTTCTCTCGCCCTGCTCACCTCAGCACTCCAGGTGTACTTCCGGGATGTGCGGTTCATCGTCCAGGCACTACTCATGGTATGGCTGTACGCGACGCCGATCATGTATCCGGCGTCGGCGATCGGGCATCTCGGCCCGTATCTCGACTTCAACCCGATGACCGGCATCGTGACCATCTTCCACATGGCCGTGGTGGGGCCGACCCAGCCCTGGCATCGCGCGCTGGCGGTATCGGTGGGCGCGACAATCGTTCTGACCGTGATCGGAGTGGCGGTGCAGCGCCGGCGGGACCGCGTGTTCGTTGACCTCCTGTAGGCCGGCGTGGGCGCGGTAATCGAATTGCGGGGCGTGGGCAAGCGTTACCGCGTGCTGGAGGAAGATCGGAGCACGCTGCGAGCCTCGCTCCCATTGTTCGGGCCCCGCAAACGTGATCTGTGGGCGCTGCGTAATCTCGACCTGTCCGTCGCTGAGGGCGAGATCGTCGGGGTTCTCGGGCACAACGGCGCAGGTAAGACGACGATGCTCCGCCTCCTGGCCGGCGTTACCAGGCCGACCGAAGGTCGCATCCGGGTCCGAGGTCGTATCGCCCCGTTGATCAGCCTCGGGGTCGGCTTCCATCCCGAGATGTCGGGACGCGAGAACATCATTGTCAATGGCATGCTCCTAGGGCTCAGCGCGGCTGAGGTGGCCGAGCGTTTCGACCAGATCGTCGATTTCGCCGAACTAGAGGAGTTCATCGACACCCCAGTCAAGTTCTACTCGTCCGGGATGGCGATGCGCCTCGGATTCTCGGTCGTCATCCACGTCGATCCGACGATCCTGCTCGTCGACGAGATCCTCGCCGTAGGCGACGCGAGCTTCCAGCTCAAGTGCTTCGATCGGTTGCGCAGATTCCGCGAAGATGGCGCCGCGATCGTTGTCGTGAGCCATTCACTACACCAGATCCGGCAGTTGTGCCCTCGCGCGGTGTTGATCCAGCGCGGAAAGCTCATCCACGACGGCGATGTAGAGCGCGCGATCGCGCTGCACTTCGAATCCGCTTCGGAGTCGACGCAATCGGACTACCGCGGGATGTCGGTCGAAGTCGTTGAGCGTCAGCTTATCGGTGGTCACGGGCAGGATCACCACGCCAACTACGACGACGCGCTGGAGATTCGCGCCCGTCTGCGCTTTCACTGCACGATCGACAAGGCTTCGGCAGCGCTCGTCGCCAAGACAGACGGCGGCCTGCACGCGACAACGGCAACGGTGATGCTGAACCGGCCCGAGGGATACCACCGAGGCGATGAGATCACGGTGCGCGTCGCCTTCCGGGCGCGCCTGGGGGGCGGGAGCTACCGGCTCTCCATCGAGATTCGCAGCCCCGACGGCCAGCTGTTGGGGGGTTTCGATGACCTCATCCTGTTCGTCGCCGGGCGCCCAGGCTCGTCCGGGCTTGTCGACCCTTGGGCGATATTCGAGGTCGATGGGATAGATCGAACCGACCGCCGCCAGAGCTTGCTGGGCGCGTGAGCGAGGATTGGCCGATGATTCTCTCGCACAGTTACAGGTTCATCTTCATCTGCAGCAGCAAGGTCGGCACGACCAGCATGGAACAGATCCTGCAGCCTTTTCAGGAAGGCGCCGAGTACGACTTTGGAATCCAGGGCCTCTTCCCCGCCAAGCATGTGCCGGCGGCAATGTTGAGGGCGGCCCTGCCGGAGTCGGTGTGGCGCGACTACTTCAAGTTCGTGTTCGTCCGCAACCCGTGGGATTGGTTCGTCTCCCAGTGGTTCTACAACCGGCCTTCTCAAGGCGAGCACTTCCGGGAACCTGTGGCCGCCGCACGGCTACCCAGGGCTCCAACATGGCGCGGCCAGCGCCGGAAAGCCGCGCTGCAGCCTGACGTGCCAGATGCCGCGGGTTCGGATAGACACCCCACCGACCCGGAGGTCCTCGACAGATCCCAGGTCGACGCGTTATTCCAGCTCCTCGTGCCTTTTCGTGGCTTGCCCGGACGAGAAGGGTGCTACCAGTCGAACTGGATGTACGACATGAACGGCGAGCTAATAGTTGACTACATCGGCCGCTATGAGACTCTCGACTACGACTTTGCCGAGATTTGCCGTCGTATCGGTATCAACGTTCAGCTACCGCATCTCAACCGGACGGTGCACCGCGACTATCGTTCGTACTACACCGACGCTTCCCGAACCCGTGTCGAAGAGCTGTGGGAGGTAGACGTTGCGAATTTCAGATACACGTTCGATGGTCCGTGCTCAGACCACCTGGGATCCGTTCGTTAGTCATGTGCCCGCAGGGCTTAGTATCACGTCCAAGGCTGCCCGCGCCCGTGCGCACGAGTTCGTCAGGTTCATTGCGCACTCACGGAGCCGAGACGAGGTGCCGTCGTTGCATCCCGAGCTCGCAATACCACCAGATCCTGCCAGCCACTGAGGGCCCGGTCCAAGTGCGCTTCGACGGAGAATCTATCTGACCACCGCTCGAGCACCCTCTGCCTAGTCTGGAAGGCGAGACCATAAGCCCCCGAGATGCCGGGGAGTTCCTCCTGTCGTCCATGTGCTGAGTCGTACGGCTCAAAAACAAAGCCTTCCTGCGTCAGAGGACCATGGGTCCGGAGCCGCCTGAGGAGCCCCTGACTCGTGCCGCTCTGGCGACCGCGGCGGAAGACATCGTACGGGTAGCCGCCGTGCACGGAAACTAAGGCGACACCGCCGGGCACGAGAACACGGTGCAACTCGGCCAGCCAGGCGTCCTGAGTGGGCTCGTCCAGATGGGTGAGGATGGAAACCGTGTAGACGACGTTGAAATGGCCTGCCTCGAACGGGAGTGGAGGGAGAAAGTCGTTGACCCGACAGTCGACAAGGCCGCTCGTGTGATCGGCAAGCCATGAGACGGCCTGACGATCGACATCGCAACCAGCGAGGCCATCCAGCGTACCGCGAGCTTGCAGAAGCGGCTGCAGGATCCTGCCACAGCCACAGCCGAAATCCAGAACACGGCGTGCACTCTCAAGCGGAGAACCGGTTTGCGCGGCGGCGGCTGACAGGACGTTTGCCACCGCACGACCATCACGGAGGAAGCGCTCGATATCGGGCTCGCCAATCCGCGCCCGCAGACGCCGCGGTGGAATGGGGGCTGTCTCGCCCGTACGGCGCCGGTGACGAAGCACCCTAACCGGGTCGACGGCATCGAGCCCCCGCCGCAGAGTCGGCCGCAACTGCTCGGGAACCGCGCGCCTCAACCGCAGTCCAATCGAGCGCCGGATCTCCTTCACAGTCATGGCTTCCGTCGAGCCCGCCACCACGCGAACACACTCGGGATGCCCCGCCAGCAAAGAACGAGGAGTCGCCACGCATAGGCGGCGGCGAGCCCTCGCGTTCCTCGCCGCGCCAGGGGCAACCGCCACCGCATGAACTCGGGGTTCGGGACGACTTCAGAAGTGATGAGCGCGAGCCGGGCTCGCACTCCGTGGGTTCGGCGCAGCCTCTCGATCCCGAGAACGAGTGATCCCTCTGCGCTCCCCGCTGCGTCGATCACCGCAGCCGGCGGGAGCCCGAGCTCGGCGGCGAGGACCTGGCCGCGGGGGCTGAGTCGCAGCCCATGGCTGAACGCGTAATCCGCCTGGAGCCGGTCGGCAATTGTTCGGGCTTCGAACCACTCGCCCAGGGAGGTCCGATCGAGCGCGCGCTCAAGATCCTCTAGTGGCTTTCCAGCCTCGTGCTGGGAGGCATGTAGCACCACCAGAAGGGCGGCGCTGGTCCGGTCGAGCGTTGTGACGTGTCCTCCCCCCAGTCGCACCGATCCAGTGTGGGCTCGTAGAACTTGATAGGTCTCAGCGGGACTCACGCACGATCCCGACACGGTCCAGTGCACGTCAACGACCGCGCCATCAGAAGGCCGACGCCAGGCACGCGCGTGCGGTGTCTCGGGCGGCGCTTTCCCGGGTCCGGTCTCGAAGCCAAGCTCGCGCAGCCGGCTCTCGACTGCCAAGACACAACGCATGTCCACCAGGAGATCAACATCGCCATAGCCACGTACCGCATCCTCATACAGCCATTCCGCCAGCGCACCGCCCTTCAGCACGATGGCCTCGATCCCGTCCCGCTCGAGTCTCTCCGAGAATTCGGCAGCCACGGCATCGATGGCCAGGGCTCGCGCAGCCGCGACCACCGTCGGCGCGAGGGCGCCCCATTCCTCCCCGTGCGACACACCGGGAATCTTAGGATGGGAGAATCCTCGTGTGCTGCAGCAGCTGCGGGCAATCCTTGGCAGGACCGGGCAGACGGCCGAACCGACCGAGCACCCGCCACCCGCTCTCGACGCCGTGATCACGGCGGCTGAGAACGAGATCCTCGAACGCTGCCGCTCCTACACGATGACCAGCAAGGCACGACTCCTGGCACTCATCGACTCGGTCGGGCACCTCGTCCGCCGAGGGACGGAGGGCGCATTCGTGGAGTGCGGCGTCTGGCGGGGCGGCTCGGTACTCGCGATGATCCTCACGCTTCAGCAGCTTGGAGCTCAGGATCGGGACATTTACCTCTTCGACACCTTCGAAGGGATGACCGAGCCAACCGAGTACGACACCTCCCCATTCCACGCGCCGGCGCTCGCCGACTGGAACGCGGCGAGACGGACAGACAGCAAGCCATGGGGTGGGCTATTCAGCGGCGAGCTGTTCAACCGGGAGATGGTCGAGGAGGTGCTCGGCTCGACCGGCTATCCGATGTCGCACCTGCACTTCTGCCAGGGCGACGTCCTCGAAACCATTCCGGATTCTGCTCCAGACCGGATCGCGCTGCTGAGACTCGACACCGACTGGTATGAGTCCACGCGCCACGAACTGGAGCATCTCTATCCTCGCCTCGCCGTCGGTGGTGTGCTGATCATCGACGACTACGGCCACTGGGAAGGGGCGCGCCGAGCCGTCGACGAGTACTTCCGCGACCAGCCCCCGCTCCTGACCCGTATCGACTACACCGGCCGACTGGCGGTCAAGGGCGGCTGAGGTGGGCCTGCTCGACATCCTGACCGGCAAGCGCCGGATGGCCGGGCCGGCACCGGATCGGCTGTTCGCGATCAGCACTGCATACGTGACGCTCCAGAGCGAGTTAGGGATCAGCTCGAAAGAGTCGGCGGCAATCGTGTTCCAGCCCCTTTCCACGTCTGATTTCGAGTCGATCCTCAAGGAGACCGAGGAACTCGTCCGCGCCACCGCAGCCGATAGCGGCACGACGGTCAGAAGCTCAAGCGATACCTACGGCTTTCGCTGGCTGGTCCTCCGCGGCAATGATTTCGACGGCCTCGTCGTAGGCATCAACGCGATCAGCGGCGCGCTCGAGAGCGGTGGCTACGGTGAGCGCCTGCTGTGCGCGGTGTTCGCGTTCGACGACGCAGATCACCATCCGCTCTACTGGATCTACAACTACAAGCGGGGTGCGTTCTACCCATTCGTCCCCGCGGACGGAACCGAGCAGCGTGACAACGAACGAGAGCTGGTCGTGAGCACCCAGATCGGCAAGGAGCTGCCGGTGGAGGCCGACCTCTCCCGCTGGTTTCCCCTGTGGGGCATTCCGATCTAGAACAGCGCGGTTCACGCGTCGTCATCGGCGGCGAACTCGGCCCTCGCGTCGAGGACAGCCTCAAGGACCTCGAAGAACGCGCGGAGGTCCTGCTGCCGGTCACGGAAGCGATCGGCGAGCTTGCCGAGCACCTCGCCGGTGGCCGAGTGGCCGACACCGCGGTCGTGCTTGCGAACCCGGAACTGGGGATCACGCCGCGTGCGGCGCGTCATGTGAGGCTGTTCACCGAGCTCGGGTTCAACGAGGTGCTGAGCGTCACCGCCCTCGATGACCCGGGTCTGCACGAGCTCCTCGCTCGCGCTCGTGAACAAGCGAGCCGGCCGTCGGCTCGGAGCCGTCAGGCGTCGGTGCCGGCCGACAGATTCCGCGTCAAGATCGTGTGGAGCGCCGAGGAGCCGCTGCTCCCGGGGCGCTCCTACACGCTCCAGATCGGCGAGCGGACGGCGGGCGCGACGATAGCTCCGCTGCGCTACCGGCTCGACCTCGACTCCGGCGAGCATATCGCGGCCACCACGCTGGGCGAGAACGAACTCGGCGTCGGTGACATCGAGCTCACGGAACCGATCTCGCCGATGCGCTCCGGAGCGCTCCGCTTTGCACCCTTCGTCCTGCGCGACCCGCTCGACGACAAGCGGCTCGGAGTCGGGTTGATCGAGTACGCGCTGCGGCGCTCGCAGAACGTGTGCTGGCAGCCGCTCACCGTGGACAAGGTGGCGCGTGCGGACAAGCTGGGCCAGCGCCCAACTGTCCTCTGGTTCACCGGGCTGTCCGGGGCGGGCAAGTCTACGATCGCCAACCTCGTCGAGGCTGAGCTGCACAGCCGCGGGCATCACACCTACCTGCTCGACGGCGACAACGTTCGCCACGGTCTCAACTCGGACCTCGGCTTCACCGCGGCGGATCGCGTCGAGAACATCCGCCGCGTGGCGGAGGTCGCACGGTTGATGGTCGACGCAGGACTGATCGTGATGGTGTCGTTCATTTCGCCGTTTCGAGCCGAACGGGCGATGGCGCGGTCCCTGGTTGGACCCGAGGAGTTCCTGGAGGTGTGGGTCGACACGCCGCTGGAGGTGGCCGAGCAGCGGGACCCGAAGGGCCTCTACGGCAAAGCCCGCCGCGGCGAGCTGGCGAACTTCACGGGAATCGACTCGCCCTATGAACCTCCGGAGCATCCGGACGTACACGTCGAGACGACCCGGACGACGCCCCACCAAGCCGCTGCCCAGGTCGTCGCGGCACTCGAGCGTGCCCGCCGTTTGAACTCGGCCCGCAGCGCTTGACGATGCGCGTGCTGATCACGCATGACTTCTTCGAGACGTTCGGTGGCGCGGAGCGCGTGACGGCCGAGATCGCAGCCGCCTTTCCCGAGGCACCGGTCTACGGGATTCTTGGCCGAACCTCAGTGGCCCGGCGAATGGGGATCGAAGACCGAGCGCACACCCTCCTTCCGTCCCGCGCCCGCGTCTTCCGGCACTACCGAATGCTCGCGCCCCTGTATCCGATCATCGTGCCCGCCGCCCGCCTGCCCGAGGCGGACGTGATCGTCTCCTCGAGCTACGCTTACGCGCACAGCTTCCGCAGCTCCGCGCCGAGCCGAAAACTCTGTTATTGCCATGGCCCACTGCGTCACCTGTGGTCGCAGACGGACGTCTACGCGTCACACCTGCCGGGCGGAGCCGTCGGTAGAGCGGCGTTCGAGATATACAGCTCGGGCGCCCGCGCCGCCGATCGAGCCGCGGCGAGATCGGTGGATGCGTTTCTCACGCAGTCCCCCTTCACGGCCCGATTGATCCGCGATGCCTATGGTCGCAGCGCGGAGATCCTGCCACCGCCCGTCGACTGCGAGGTGTTCGTTCCGTCGCCAGAGTCACCGGCGGACTACTTCCTCTTCGTAGGCCGATTGGTAGAGGCCTACAAGCGACCGTCGCTGGCAGTCGAGGCATTCCGCCGCATGCCGGACCGACGACTGCTGATCGCAGGAGACGGACCTGCGATGGGCGATCTCCGACGCCGAGCGAGCCCGAACGTCGAGTTTCTCGGGCAACTCAGCGACCTCGATCTCGTGGCGGCCATGCAACGCTGCTCGGCGGCGATCTTCCCCAGCGTCGACGACTACGGACTCGTGCCGCTCGAGGTGAATGCCTGCGGCCGCCCCGTCCTTGCCCTCCAGGCAGGCGGATCACTGCACACCGTGGTGGCGGGCGAGACAGGCGAATACTTATCAACCCAAAGCGTTGAGGCGATCGTGGATGCCGTGGAGAACTTCGACTCCGGCCGATACGATCCCGAGCGGATCCGCATGCATGCCCTCGCACACAGCTCGTCCCGGTTCAGGGAGCAGATTCGCGCAGCCGCCGAGCGCCTGGTGCATCCGCACGCCCCCTCTAACGCCAGATTGGACGACTGAACCCCAGGCGATGTCGAGCGGCTCGAGCAAACCTGGCCAAGGCGACGAGCCCCAGCTCCGGCTGCGAGAAAGCGACGTTGCCTCTCGTGGCTTTCAGGACGAGACCGTCGTACTCGACCTGCGCAGCTCGACCTACCTCGCGACGAACGCCGCGGGCTCCGTCCTCTGGCGAGAGCTAAAGGACGGCACCACGCGGTCGCGTCTCGTCCGCGTCCTGCTCGACGAGTTCGAGGTCGACGAGGAGCGCGCCCGCAGCGACGTCGATGCGTTCGTTGACGATTGCCGGCGCCGCGGTCTGCTCGCAGACCGCCGCGGTCTGCTCGCAGACGCCTCCTGACCGGCCAAAACCGGTCGCGGCGCCCTGTCGCGGGCGAGGAGCGTTACTCGGCGGCGCGCCTGGCTAGGGCGCCGGCGGCCCGGTTAGGCTGCCGATGACGATCCCGTTCGTCAGCTGGGTGTAGATGTCGCTGGCGCGACCGACCTTGTTGAAGTTCTGCTCCGTGAGCTCGACCAGAGATCCGAGTTCGCGAATCTCAGGCTGCACGTACTCCCGCTTCATGTCATACCCCACTTGGTTTGAGTCACCTGGAAGGACCAATCATAAAGACAACGCCAAGCGTTGGCAATACCCGGGCTTGCCCGGCCCGACCTACGACGCGGCTACGCGACCGGAACCAGGCTACCGATGACGATGTCGTTCGTCTCGACCGTGTAGATGTCCGGCTTCTTGCCGACCTTGTTGAACTGCTGGGCCGTCAGATCCTTCAGCGACCCGAGGTCGCGAAGCACCGGCGCCTCGTATGCTCTCCCCACAGCGAACCCCTGCGGCTCGTAGTTGGCAATTATCCTCCCAAAGGGTAGGCCCGGAACCAGGATGGGTCAAGTGGCTAACGCACACGGGGCATATGGGCTGCGGATCAGCGGGTTGGACGACTGGGCGGATGATCTGCCAGCCGTGCCGCATACCTGGCCGGAGCTGGCGGTCGGATTTCAGATCGAGAGCACGACCGGACCTCGCCCTCCGGGCACCGTCGTGGTCGAGGACGCTCGCGGCGAGGTCTGGCTGCCTGGCGGCGGCCTGATCGAAATCTCTCGCGAGCCCCTGAACGCCCGCTTCAAGACATCTCAGCCAGTGCCTGGGAACGCCGTCCTCCATCCGCTGATGGGTCTTCCGGCCGCCATCGCAAATCGCTGGCTGGCCCGGCACGCACTGCACGGAGGCGCCTTTCTCCATGAGGGCCGGGCCTGGGCCGTGCTCGGCGATCGTGAGTCCGGGAAGAGCTCCACCCTTGGCTACCTGGTCACCTCGGGCCACACCGTCCTCAGCGACGACATCCTGATCTTGGAAGGACAGACGGTCTACGCAGGTCCGCGGACCGTCGACCTGCGCTCGGAGGCGGCCCACCTCGGCGGGGAGAAGCTTGGCCTGGTGGGCAATCGCGAGCGCTGGCGGCTCTATTCCTCGACCTCTCCGCCGTCCGCGCCGTTGGCCGGATTCATTCATCTGACGTGGGGAACGTCAGTCCGCCTCACAGCGCTTGATCCAAACGCTCGCCTGCCCGCGCTCATCGAGAGCAGCGTGTTCAGGCCGAGCCCGGCCGATGCCCAGCGGCTGTTAGACCTCGTCGCGCTCCCAGCGTGGCGGCTCATACGGCCGCGGGCGATCAGCGAGATCGCCGCCGTGACGGCCCGCCTGCTCGAGACCGTTGACCGGCATCCCGCGCCGGCCGATGCTTCGCCCGCGGAGCTCGACTACTGAACGGGGACGAGGCTGCCGATTACGGCGTTGTTCGTCTCGACGGTATAGAGGTCGGCCTTCTTGCCGACCTTATTGAACTGCTGCTCGGTCAGCGCCTCGAGCGAACCCAGCTCGCGAATCGCCGGAGCGGCATATTCCTTCTTCATTCCTGCCCTTCAGTGGGTTTTCCCGTACCCCGTCAATGGGGAGTTCGGCTTTTTACCAGATCCATACGGACCCGGCAAGCACTTGGATCAGGACATCCGTGCTGTGGTGTCTGCTATTCCCGCGCATCGCGGGCGCCAAACCACCTCAACCAGGCCTGGTGGAGAAGCAGGATCGTCCGGAAATCCGGATCCGGACCAAGAAGCTCCGCTTTGAGTGACCCCGCATCGACGTAGGTGGAGTCGAGGCCGCGGCCATCCCAATCCCGAGCGAACCGCCGCGCCTCGGGGCCCCACACCGCTTCACCGAAGGAGGCTTTGGTCGAACGGCCCATCGAGGCGGCGGGCAGACGATCACCACACAGCCAGTGCATCGCATCCGTGCGACTCGCAAAGCCCCGCCTGCCCCCAACTTCCGCCAATTCGGAAAGCACCTGCCGGTCGAGGAACGGATTGACGATCTCAACCTCGAAGCCTTCGGCGACGAGACGCAGCGCGCCGTCGAGAGCAGCGAAGGCGCGGCTCGCGTGCCAATACCGCAGGGCGTCATCCCACGCGTAGGGACAGGCAACGTGCTCTTGGGCCAACGCGGATTGCACCTCAGCCTGGCCCGCGGCTGTCAGCCAGTGGTAGTCAGAGGAGGAATGCCGATTGAGCCAAACGCCGGTGCGCACACGGGACGGCATCATCGCCAGAGCGAACTGTCGCATGGAGCGCCGCGGCGCGGTGGTGGAGAACAACTCGTCGCCACCGATGCCGGTGAGGACGGTTCCCCCCTTCGCGACATCGATGACTGGCCGATGCATGTAGGCGTTACCCGGCCATATGACACCGTGGCGCTGGAGAACATCGACTGCCGACTCCCCGAGACCATCCAGCTCCGTCGTCAGCGTCAGGATCTCGGCGTTGCCCAGACCAAGGTGCGCCAATACGGCTTCCTGCCACGAGGTTTCATCGGTCGCGGCCGCGTGCGGGAATCGCATGATCGCAGGCACCGGCATCGCAAGCCCGTGCCGGCGAGCGACATCCGCGGCAAGGGCGAGGACGGCGCTCGAATCACGCCCTCCCGAGAAGCTGACGATGCAGGGCTCGCGGCGAAGCGCGCGGGCGAGCACCTCGTCAAGGGCAGCCCACACCCCGCCCGCTCGCGGCGGCGGCAGCGGCGCCACGTCTGCCTGGGGGCCGAGCAGCATGTTGGCACGGATCTCCCGTTCGTTCGGGAGCGGGGTTGGGCGCATCAGCTCACGCGTGCGACCGCGCACAGGTAATCAGTGTCCGCACCTGCGGCATCGACAACATTGCACGAATTCACGCCCAAGCCGGCCTGCCTCAGCTCGTCGGCGAGCTCTTCGACCGTGAAGACGTGGACACGGTTTGGCGCGAGGGTGTCCCCCAGCTCCAGATCGCCGTCCCGTCGTTGCATTCGCCTCAGCCGTAAAGCCACCGACCGGGTGAGCCTCAGCGCACGGTCGTGCCGGGGGCGGGCGAAAGCGGACAGCACCACCGCGGCTCCCGGCACGGCGGCTGTAGCCAGGTCTCGGAGAAATTGCAGCCGTGCGGCGCGTGGGGCGATCAGCGAGTAGCCGCCCCATCCCACCAGCACCCCGTCGCACGATCCGACATCAGGAAAGCGGTCTCGTCTCATCGGCAGTGCGCGGCCAGGATGTCCGTGCCTGGCCATGAAGGTCCGTGCGTAGCCAACCAGCTCGGGATGAGGCTCGTAACCCGTCGCGTCATAGCCCTGCTGGAGCAGAGCGAGGATTTCTCGCCCACCACCGCACGCGGGTACAACCAGGCGTGAGCCGGGCTGGAAGCTGTGGGTCACCGCCTTCTGCTCCCAGGGGCTGAGGCCCTGCGAGTTCCAGCTCTCGCTCAGGTAGAGAGGATCGCGGGCGTAATAGCGCTCATCGAGCCGCCGGAGCTGACCATCGGACAGGAGACCGAGCCAGACGCCACTCAGCAGCGCGTGGAGTCCCCGACCGAAGCGCCCTGACACCCTCCCGGTGGCGAGCACCGAACTCATAGCGAGCGCGACCAGCAAATTCGCTAATCCCGATACTGACTCGCCTGCAGCTCGAACAGCTCGGCGTAGTAGCCGGCCGCGGCCATCAACCCGGCGTGTGTCCCGCACTCCTCGATCCGTCCGTCCCGGAGAACGTAGATTCGGTCCGCCGTCCGCGCCGAGGCGAATCTGTGCGTGATGAGGAGGACTCCGCGGCCCGCGAACAGCGTGCGCATGCGCCCATACAGTTCCTTCTCCGCACGCGGATCGAGGGATGCGGTTGGCTCGTCGAGGATCACTATTGGCGCGTCGCGGAAGAACAAGCGCGCGAGCGCGACACGCTGCCACTGCCCGCCCGAGAGGTCACTGCCTCCGAAGTAGGAGGGGCCGAGGATCGTGTCGTAACCATCTCGCAGCGATGCGATCGGGTCGTGGATGCCAGCCGCTTGCGCGGCGCGCTCGACCTGCGCGCGGTCATCGAACCGCACGTGGTCCCCGAGTGCGATGTTGTCGTGCGCGGGCAGCAGATAGCGGGTGAAGTCCTGGAAGATGACGCCTACACGCCGGCGAACCTCGGTGGGGTCGAGCTCGGCGATGTCGATTCCGTCCCAGGTGACCTTTCCCGAGGATGGCTTGTAGAGCCCGGCGAGTAGCTTCGCGAAGGTGGTTTTCCCGGAACCGTTCTCGCCGACCAACGCGACCACCTCGCCTCGCCGTAACTGGAGTGAGCCGTCGATCAGACTGGGATGCTGACGGCTGGGATAGGTGAAGTTGACGTGATCCGCGGCGAGGATCAGCGGCTCGCGCTCCACCGGAACCTTCGACCGCTGCGCTTCGATTTTGGGGGCCGCAGAAACGAAGTTGACGTAGTCCTCGAGGTACAGAGAGTTCTCGTACAACCCGCCCGAGCTGCCGGCGATCCCGTGGAGCCTCCCGCTGAGCAGGACCATCGCTCCCGCCGCCGATCCGGCCGCCGAAAGCGCCATTCGACCGCTGGTCACAAACCACACCAGGACCATGATCGTCCCGGTGGTGAGGAGTGCGGTGAGGACCTCCCCGCCCAGCGCGATTCGCTGGCGGCGCCGCAGCACGATTCGCAATTCCTCGAGCAGGCTGCGGAAGATCTGGTCTTGACGGTCGGCGAGGAAGTGCCCGATGCCAAAGGCGCGAATTTCCTGGGCGGGGGCCTTGGTCGTGAGCATCTCGAACAGGTACTGCCGCATGCGCAGCCGCTCGGTCTGCTCCACGGTCTGCTGGTACCCGAGCCGGCCGGCCCGGTTGGTGGCAAACCAGATCGGGATGTACGCGACCATCACGAGCAGGCAGAAGAGCGGCTGGATCACGACTAATGTCACCGCGATCGCCCCTACCGAGAGTAGCGCTCCGCCCGCCCCGATCAGCTCCTGCACCATCATCGCCGGCCGCGTGGTGGCCGCGAGTTGCGCCCTCTGCAGGCGGTCGTAGAAACCGGGAGCGTCATAGGTGATCAGGTCCACCCCGATCGCGGTGCGGACCACCCCGTCGATCGCGTCGCGCGAAACGAGTTGGGCGAGCAGTCGCGTCCGAAGCCCCAGTGCGATTCCGGCCAGCCCCACCAGCACGGAGATCCCGGACAGCCCTCCGAGCTGGGGCAGAACCGTCGAGAAGGACGGGGCCTTGCCGATCAGATGGGCAAGCAGGCTCCGCAGCAGCAGCAACTGCACGGCCAGACCGGCCGCGCTCATCGCCTGGAGCCCGACCACCTGCACGAGTTCCCGCTTGGCGGCCCTCCACACGAGCGCAAACGACACCTTGACCAGGTGGGGAAAGCGGCCGATGCGCTTCTTGGACGGGGTGAAATATTCCTGGAGTGTGAACCCGTCGTCGCCGGGTCCCTCGGTGGTCGCCGCGTCGGGGGAGTCGAGAGCGGTCATAGCGTGAGCAGGCGCCCGTACTCACTGGTTGCCGGCGTCAAGAGCGGTCGTCCGTCGAGTTCGATCCACGCGTGTGCATTCAGCTTCAGCTCACCGGTCGGGAGCACGGCGATCACGAGGGTTCCGTCGGTGCCCCGACGGGCAAGCAAGCTCAGGAGCACCAGCGCGCGCATCAGGCAACGCGAATCCGCCGGCAGGACCGTGAGGGTTCGTACGACGGCAGCGCCGAGACGCGTGCCATCCCGGTGACCGTCGGGTAGCGGGGGCTCCGTCGCGCCACCCGCCGAGCTTCTGAGTCGTTGGACGACTCGTGGCAGATCCCGGCGTCGGAGCATCCAGCGGATGCGGACATAGGCCGCGAGAATCTCACAGCCCAGTCGTAGCTTGGGGATAGCCGCCAACGGACCTACGTCCGAGCTCTCAGCCAGGGATGAGCCCCTCGCCGGTGAAGTCCGCGCTGGCCTCCTCGAGCGTCACGTCCGCCGGCGGCAGGATCAGATCTGATTCCACCAGACGGTCGTCCTCGACGGGTCGCCCCTGATTGCGCACGAACTCCAGAAGCTCCGCATAGACCTTGCGGAAGCCCGCTTCGTCACCGGCCTCACAGGCGGCCACCGCCTCGTTGTCGAGCCGGTTCAGCTCGGAGGTGTCCCCATCGAGCTCGTACTGGCGTTCGGTGGAGATCCGAACGATCATCCGGCCTGCTCCTGCGCCGGGTCACTCGCCTGAGCCGCAGCCGCCTGCGATTCAGCGCCGGAACCGAGCTCACCGGCCGAAGGGCCGCCGCTGCCCAGCTCAGCCTTCATCTTCGCGAGCTCGTCGTCCACCTCGCTAGAGCTCGAGAGCGCCTTCAGTTGCCGATCGATCTCGTCCTCTCCGTCGCCCAGCTGGGTCAGGTCGTCGAACGTTCCCGCGGCCTCGAGCTCCTGTACGGCACTCGCGCGCGCGCGCATCTGCTCGGTCTTGTCCACCGCCCGTTGCATGGCGAGCCCGACATCGGCCATCTCCTCGCCGACGCCGGTGGCCGCCTCGGAGATCCGCACCTGGGCCTCTGCCGCGGAGTACTGGGCCTTGATGACCTCCTTCTTGGAGCGGAACTGCTCGATCTTCGTGCGCAGCCGCTGCTCCGAGGCGGTCAACTGCTCCTGCTGCTGCTCGAGCTGGGTGATCTGAGAGTCGAGCGACTGCAGGTCGGTCTGCACCGCGTTCTTGCGCTCGAGCGCCGTCCGAGCGAGGTCCTCCTGGCCAGCCGCGAGCGCCTGGCGAGCCTGCGTGTCGAGCTTGACCACCTGGGCGCGGTACTTCTCCTCCTGGAGCTGCAGGCGCTTCTTCGCCGTGACCACGTCGGCGATCCCCTTCTTCACGTTCTGGAGCTGCTCGATCTGCTTCTGATAGCTGTACTCGAGGGTCTCGGCTGGATCCTCGTGACGATCGAGCAGTTTGGAGATCTTGGCTTTGATGACAGTGGACATGCGCCCGGAAAGGCCCGGCATCGCATCCTCCTTGGCGGGTGTCTGAATCGAGTCTCCGTAGCGTATCGCTGGCTAAGGTTCGGGCATGACGGACGAGCACTCCTCCGCCGTCCTTGCTCATTGGATGGGAATCACGGACGCGAACAGCGCCGGGAACGTTCATGGCGGAACCGTGATGAAGCTCGTCGATGAAGCGGCCGGCCTTGCCGCCGTGCGGCACTCGCGGCGGCAGGTGGTGACGGCGAGCATGGACCGGATGACGTTTCTCGTCCCGATCCACGTCGGCGAGCTGGTGACGCTGCGCGCCTCGGTCAACGCGGCGTGGCGGACCTCCATGGAGGTCGGCGTCCGGGTCGAGGCGGAGAGCCCCCGTACCGGTCAGGTGCGCCACGCAAGCACCGCGTACCTGACGATGGTCGCGGTTGACGAGACTGGTCGCCCGACGCCTGTGCCGGCGCTCGATCGAGTTGATCCTGAGGGCCTGCGACGACGCCGGGAGGCCGAGTTGCGCCGCGCGAACCGCCTGGCCGAGCGCGACGCGATCATCGATTCGCGCGGCTCCCCTTGAGCCGTAGCCGTGCGGGGCCGTCCGCTCAGGCGATCCTGAAGCGCCGCTTGCGCGGGGCCCCGTAGCCCGCGGCGTTCCCTGCCCTGACCAGGAACTCGTAGTGACGCTTTTGAAGTTTCCGGTAGGTCTTTCGTGAGTGGCACTTGGCGAAATGCGGTTTCCCGAATTTCCCCCGCTTGCGAGACACCAGTGCGCACTGATACCGCTTCGCCCTCACCCCGGTCCATTTGAAGGTGAACGTCACGGTCCGGCGCTTCCAGCTGATCTTCGTCTTCGTGATCCGCACACCCGGCCTCGGCAGCTTCGTCTCGAACGAGAGAATCGATCCGCTCGCGGTCCCACCCGAGGTCGCGACCACGACGCGGAAGCCGTAGCGAGTCGAGCCCGACAAGCGGGCGACGGCGGCGCTCACCGCGACATCGGAGCTACCGCCCGGTGCAGGTGAGCAGGAGACCGATCGTGAGCGCGAGATCGTCGTGGTGCCGTCGGCACTGACAAGTCGGCCGTACTGGAACGCACAGGAGGTCAACGTCCCGCCTTCGAGGTTGACGACCGCGTGCAGCACCGCGGACTTCGTCGTGATCCGCGACGCGGCCTTCGTCACCCCGGTCGGCGCTGGAGTCGGCGTCGTCGTGGTTGGTGTTGTGGTCGTGGTGGTCGAGCCCCCCTGGTCGGCGGCCGTGAACTGCTGGTCCCCGCCATCGGTCGTCCCACCCTTCGTCTTGAAGACCACCTCGAAGTGATAGGTCTGCTGGGGGGTCAGCCCCGAGAGATCTGCTGTGACCGATTGGCTCTGGCTCGTCGTCGTGACCGGCGAGCAAGGTGTGCTCTGCCCATAGCTGGTCGTCGTGCCGTACTCGAAGTCACAGCTGACGACCGCGACGTTGTCTGCATCGACGGTGGCATTCAACGTGGCCGACGTCGAGGTGACGTCCGTAGCGGGATCGGTGGTGGCGGCCGGGGCCGGAGGAGGAGTGTTGCTGGTCATGAAGCTCCGCATCGGGGTGGTCGAGCTTCCGCTGGCGTTCGCGGCCGTGAGGACGTAGTAGTACGTCGTGTTCGGGATCAGGCCGCCCAGCACCGCGTAGACCCCCGTCGACGTGTTCCCACTCGGGTACGTCTCACAGTTCGCGGTCTGCGCGCCGATCGTCAGAGTCGGATCAGGGGCGTAAGTGAACTGACACTCGGTCAAGTTCTCGCCGCCAGGGTCGACGCCGCCATTCAGGACGGCGGTGTCGCTCCATACGTTGGAGGCAGGGCCAGGCGTGGCGATCGGCGCGTCCGCAACCGCGGGAACTGCGGCGAGCAACAGCGCTGCCCCTATCGCGAGAACCAGAGATATCCGCTTCATGCAATCTCTCCCCAGCCATTCCGGCCGCATCGGGACCACAGTCCGAAGTCCGCCGTGGCCGGAAAACGGAGTGTACGAAGTTCGACTCGTCTTGTCACGCCCCAGGCGACGCACAGCGCCTCGCTATGGTCCGGTCCACATGAGCTTGCGGGGACTCTTCGCGGTCGTGGCGGTGGCGATCTCGTGCGCCGGCTGCGGCGGCAAAACGTCGCTCTTCTCAGGAGCCAAAGGGCCGAACCAGTCCAATCTGCCCGCCTACGGCGTGACCCCGAGCGGGCGAAACAGCGGCGATTCCGAGCCGAGCGGCACTGGAAGCGCCGGGATCGGCTTTCCACTGATCGCCACCAAGAACACGACGCGAGTGGCCGGCGCCTCGCCCGCCGAGGAGGCGGCGCAGGTGGCTGTCGCCGTGTTCCCCTCCGCGGCTCCGGGAACCCATCCGACCGGAGTCGCGCTCGCGCCGACCGACGACTGGCAGGCCGCGATCGCCTCCGCCTCGTTGATGGGATCCCCGTTCCGGGCCCCGATCCTCCTATCGGGTCCCGGGAAGCTGCCGGCCGCGACGGCCTTGGCACTCAAACTGCTCGCTCCGACCGGCGAGCGCTCGCTGGGCGGCGCGCAGCTGATCAGGATCGGGGACGTCCCCTCGGCCGCCGGACTGCACGATGCGACGATCGGCGGCGGTGATCCCTACGCCGTCGCGGCTTCGATCGACCGCTTCGAGGCGCGAGCCCGCGGCGGTGAGAGCCTCAACGTGGTCGTCGCATCGGGCGACCATCCCGCCTATGCGATGCCGGCCGCGGGCTGGGCCGCCGAGAGCGGGGAGCCCGTCCTGTTCGTCACCTCCAGCTCCGTTCCGAAGGCGACCGCGCAGGCGCTTGAGGCCCACCATCATCCGCGCATCTACGTGCTCGGCCCGCCGAGCGTGATCTCCGACAGCGTGCTCGCACAGCTGCGTCGCTACGGGACCGTGAAGCGAGTCGGGGGCACCGATCCGGCGTCCAACTCAGTCGCCTTCGCCGCCTACCGCGACCCGCCCTGTCCGTCGGGGCAGCCGTGCGCGCACATCCCGCACAGCTTCGGCTGGGCGATCCGCAGCCCAGGGCACGCCTACGTGCTGATGGACGACTCCGATCCGCTCGTGGCGGCGGCCGCCGCGCCGCTGTCGAGCAGCGGCGGCTACGGGCCACAGCTCCTGCTCGACAATCCCAATACGCTTCCCAGGCCGGTGCTGAACTACTTCCTCGACTACGCGACCCCCGGGTACACGCAAGAGGGCCCCACCGCGGCCGTCTACAACCACGGCTGGCTGATCGGTGACGTCCGGTCCATTTCGGCCGCCGTCCAAGCGCAGGTGGACAGCCTCCTAGAGGTGGTGCCGCAGCGGTGAGTCAAGCGGAGCATCCGGAGCGGCTGCGCCCCGGCCACGAGCCCACGATCGACGACGTCCGGGCCCTGATGGGGGCCTCCACCCCCCACTTCGCTCTGCAGCTGCGCGAAAGGATCCGCGCGCTGATCAAGCCGCTGCCGGCCGATCACGCGGCGCGCGTCCTCGGCGAGCAGGAGATCGCACGGCTCGACCAGATCGCCTACGCGGGCGAGGTGCGCGGCCAAGAGGCCGAGGACGGACTTACGCCCCTCCCGAGCCTCAGCGCTGCTCAGCCGAGCTCACGCTGAACTCACACCCCCGCTCCTCGAGCTCCGCGAACATCTCATCCGGCTCGATGCACCGCTCCGGCGGCAGGACGCCCACCGCGCCGAGAGAGCCCCGCGCATAAAGCCGCACCGCCGCCGCGATCGGCGCGGCGGTCGAGACGATCGAGCCGCCGAGCCCGAAGTGCGGCTCGGTCACCGCTCGCACCGTGACCGACGTCGCCGCCCCCGCCCCCGACGCGGACGCAGCGCGAACCATGTGTACCGACACGGTCCGGTCGGACGGCCGCCCGGCCGCCGCGGCAGCGGCCGCGACCTCCGAATCAGAGGCCCCGACGAGCCGCTTCAAGGCCTCCAGCACCGCCGGGGCGAGCGACAGCCTGAAGCTCACCTGCCGCGCCCCGAAGCTCTCGCCGAAGCTGACAAGCTCGGAGTGCAGCGTGTAGATCGTCTCGGCCTCGCCGATCGGCGGCCCGTAGTCGACGCTCCCTCCCGGCGCCAGCGGCGAAAGCTCCACCGCAGCACCGTCGCGCAACACGACCGGCGCCAGGGTCAGCTCGTCGAGCAGCGTCTGGATCGCGTACGGCGGGCGCAGAACACCGTCGCCCGGGTCAACCCCGAGGTCTCGGCCCCCGGCGAACACGTCGATCGAGTCAACGCCGTCCGCCTTCGAAAGAGCCGACAGCTCGCGCACCGCGCGCGCCGCCATCAGGTTCGTCTTGCCCGGGCTCGAGCCGATCCCGAGCACCGCCAGCAGCCCCGCCGACGCGAACTCGTCGTGCAGCTCGAGCTGGCGGAGCGTCATCCAGTAGAGGCCGCCCAGATCCAGGTACTGACAACCGGCCTTCAGGCACGCTCGCATCGCCTCCAGGTTGACCCGGTAGGACGCGGTGTTGACGAGCACGTCGCAACCGGACAGCTCACCCGCCAGCCCCTCGACGTCCCGGGCGTCGACCGCACGAGAAACGACCTTGCCGCCACCGAAGGTCTCAGCCGCCGCCGCGGCCCGCTCAACGTCTAGGTCGAGCAGCACCAGACCATCCACCTCATCCGACAGACCCAGGTCGCGGATGATCGCCGGCGCGATCGTGCCGCCGGCCCCGAGCACCGCCACGCGCACGCTGCGATCAGATCGCCCCTCAGGCGGCACGCCGACCAAGCTACCTCGTGGTCCACGCCGCTCGCGTTGGACGATCGGTACAAAGCTCGCCGGCCAGTTCGGCCACGGGAACCTTGAACTATGGCCAACAGCGGCACGACAATGCCGCGTCGTTGCCCAAGATGGTTAACGAACTCGAGGTAGCAGAGGGTCGATGGAGAGCGTGAGCATTCCCCCCGTAGAGCCGGTCGTCGGCGTCCCGCTCGACCAGACCGCCCCCGGCGCCAAGGGCCTCAAGTCCAACGCGATCGGCTACGTCTCGAACGTCGTGATCGCGGTCGCCTCGACCGCCCCCGCCTACAGCCTCGCCGCGACGCTCGGCTTCATCGCCGCCGTCACCGGCGTCGGCCCGCACGCCCCCGCCGTGCTGATCGTCTCGTTCATCCCGATCCTGTTCGTGTCGGTCGCCTACCGCTACTTCAACCTCGCCGACCCCGACGCCGGCACGACCTTCGCGTGGGTCACACGCACGTTCGGCCCGCAGCTCGGCTGGGTCAACGGCTGGGCGATCTTCCTCGCCGACATCATCGTGATGGCGTCGCTGGCCGTGATCGCCAGCCAGTACACGTTCTCGCTCTGGAACGGCCACCCGTCCAACGGCGCGCTGATCGCCGGCGCGGTGATCTGGATCGCGGTGATGACGTGGATCTGCTACCGCGGGATCGAGCTCTCCGCCCGCGTCCAGCAGGCGCTCCTGACCTTCGAGGTGCTGATGCTGATCGCGTTCACGATCACGGCGCTGATCAAGGTCTACACCGGCCACCCGACCCATGCGATCCATGTCCGCGCCGCATGGTTCAACCCGTTCGACATGGGATGGAGCGGGCTGATCGACGCGGTCCTACTCGGCATCTTCATCTTCTGGGGGTGGGACTCGGGGGTGGCGGTCAACGAGGAGTCGCGCGATCGTCACCGCGGCCCGGGCAAGGCCGCCGTCGTCTCGACGATCCTGCTGCTGGTCATCTACCTCGCGGTGACGACCGGCGCGCAGGCCGTCCACGGGGTCGGCTTCCTCGCCAACTCCAACAACCAGAACGACGTGCTGAACGCGCTCGGCAAGGCCGTGTTCGGCGGCGGCGTCGCGGGCAAGCTGCTGATCCTCTGCGTGCTCACCTCGGCGTCCGCCTCGACGCAGACGACGATCCTCCCGACCGCGCGCACGACGCTCTCGATGGCCAAGTGGAACGCGATCCCGCCCGCCTTCGGACGCGTCCACCCGCGCTTCCTGACCCCGAGCTTCTCGACGCTCCTGATGGGCGGCCTCTCGATCCTCTGGACGATCGCGCTGCTCGCGCTGAACCCCAACCAGGACGTGCTCGGCGACACGATCTCGGCGCTCGGCTTCTCGGTCTGCTTCTACTACGGCTTCACCGGTCTCGCGTGCGGGTTCTACTTCCGCCACGAGCTCTTCAAGAGCGCGCGCAACTTCCTGTTCGCGGGCGTGATCCCGTTCGTCGGTGGCGGCATGATGGCCTACGTCGCCGTCAAGGCCTACAGCTACTACTCAACCGCCGGCAACAACTACTCGAAGCCGCTGGCCGGGATCCAGACCCCAATCGTGGTCGGCATCGGCGGACTGATCCTGGGCGTGATCCTGATGCTCGTCTCCTGGCCGTTCTTCAGCGAGTTCTTCTCCCGCCGCCTCGAGGTCGCCGACCCGCGGGTGCTCGCCGAGCCCGAGCAACCTGTCCTGCTTCCCAGCGAGCGGCCTTAGCGGCGCGAGCCGGTCAGCCCGCAATCGTCAAGCGGGCTGACCGGTGTCCACGAGCACAGCGCGCCGCGTCGTGACCGGCCGGCGGGGGTAGCGCGACCCCGCCCGGGGAGCCCACCGTCTTAGATGATTGATTTCCAAATTCCTCATCGCGGATGCACCCGGGGATAACTTCGCGGATACGCCTCAGTCGCTCGGCTCGCGTAGCGCTGCTACGCCACGCCAACCGCCTGAGGCGCCCCGCTCGCTCCCCGGGCGCCCCACTTCTGACCAATTTGGAATCAATCATCTGGGCGACCCGGGTGATGCCAACGCCAACCCGCGGGACCGGAGATCGGAGGACGATGAAGACTCCGCGTCTGACTCGCACCGCCAGGGCATTCGCGATGTTCGCCGCCCTCAGCCTGCTGGGGGCCACAGTCGCCCTCGCCGCCACCTCGAAGGTGAGGATCACGCCGGTCCACCGCACTTCCGCCGGGGCCCTCGCGGTCGCGCGTGCGATGATGGCCAACCACAAGCAGCTGATCGGGGCCCAGTTCGTCACCGCGCCGCCGCAGAACGGCCCCGACGCGGTCGCCACCGGCCCGCGTGGCGCGCTCGCCGGATTCCCGCACCGCGGCGGCTCGTTCGCGATCCTCACCGACGGCTGCGCCAAGCACGCCAACCGCACCAAGTACAAGGGCTCGTTCGGCTGCAACGACCGTGGCGTCGAGCTCCACGGCACGCGGGACGCGACGATCCTGCGCCTCGAGGTGCGGGTCCCGAAGGGCGCGAGCTGCCTGTCGCTGCGCTTCCGCTTCCTCTCCAACGAGTACCCGGAGTGGGTCGGCAGGCGCTACAACGACGCGTTCATCGCCGAGCAGGGCTACTACCCGCGCTGGCGCTCGACGAGCCAGAGCCCGTACGTTTACGCGCCCGACGACTTCGCGACGACGCCCGACGGCAAGCCGATCACGGTCAACCAGGTCGGCCTCGCCGGCATGTCGAAGGCGGGCGCCCGCGGGACGGGCTACAACGGCGCCACGCGCGTGCTCCGCGCCTCGACCCCGGTCAAGCCGGGCAAGCGCTACGTCGTGCTCAGCATCTTCGACCAGGGCGACCGTCAGTTCGACTCGGCCGTGTTCATCGACCACCTGACGATCGGCCGCGCGAAGTGCCACAGCGGCGTCGCCAAGTACCAGTGATCACCTGCTGAGGCCGACTGGGCGGGGGCGCTACCACTAACGCCCCCGCCCGTACCCTCGTGCCGGCCACCCCTATGCCCTTGGGGGTGGAAGGGGTTATTGGTGATGTGCGTGCGACTTCTCAGTGCGCACGCTCAGTGTCGGCGCTGGACGCGTGGCCGACGAGCGTCCGGTCGGGCCGTGGACGGACGTATGAGGCCGTCTCAGAGGCCGGCGAGCGCGGCGACCTGCTCGCGGTGCCAGCGCGGGTCGCCGAACGCGTGCGCGTTGGCCCGCGCGCGCTTCAGGAAGAAGTGCAGGTCGTGCTCCCAAGTGAAGCCGATCCCGCCGTGGACCTGGAGCGCCGAGGCGCTGACCCGGAAGCCGGCGTCCCCCGCGTAGGCCTTCGCCATCGAGGCGGCCCGGATCGCGCCGGCGTGGTTCATGCGGTCGTGGTCGAGCGCCCAGGCGGCGCCGTAGGTGAGCGACCGCGCGCCCTCCACCTCGAGCAGCATCTGCGCGCAGCGGTGCGAGACCGCCTGGTAGGCGCCGATCGGCCGGTCGAACTGCTTGCGGTCCTTGGCGTACTCGACCGCCATCTCCATCGTCCGCTGCGCAACGCCGACGTTCTCGGCCGCGAGCGCCACCGCGACGGTCGCGTAGGCGCGCTCGAGCGCGTCGTCCTCACCGCCGGGCAGCGGCTCGGCGGCGGCGTCGCGGAGCTCGACCCTGTAGAGCTTGCGGGTCGGATCGAGCGCCTCCTGGGGCGTGATCGCCACGCCTTCGGCGTCGGCGCGCACGAGGTAGTGCTCCCCATCTGCGGCGACGATCAGGAGCGACGCGCTGCCCGCGTCCGGCACGGCGATCTTCGATCCGGTGAGCTTGCCGTCCTCGAATCGCGTCGGGCCGTCGTCCTCGACGGCGAGGGTGCCGCGCGCGCTGCCGTCGGCCACCGACTCGAGCCACTGCTCGCGCTGCTCGGCCGATCCCGCCGCTTCGAGGATCAGCGCCGCCGCGACGTCCGAGAGCAGCGGCGTCGGGGCGAGCGCGTACCCGAGCTCCTCCTCGATCACGACCAGCTCGACGGCGCCCAGCCCGAGCCCGCCCTGCTCCTCGGGGATGATCACGCCGGGCCAGCCCAGCTCGGCGACCGCCGACCACTGCTGGTCGGTGAAGCCGCGCTCGTCGGCGGCGAGCTCGCGGATCGTCTCGGGCTTGTAGCGGGCGCTCAGGAACTCTCGCGCCGTGCGCTTGATCGCCTGCTGGTCGTCGGTGAACTCGAAGTTCATCCGGGCTCCCCTATCGCATCCTCGGCAGGCCGAGCACCCGCTCGGCGACGATGTTGCGGAGGATCTCGGTCGTGCCGCCCTCGATCGAGTTCGCGCGGGCGCGCAGGAAGCGGTAGGTCCACTCGTCCTCGGCGAGCATCGCGTGCGGCCCCGCGATGTCCATCGCCAGCTCGGTCATCGACTGGTTGACCTCCGACCAGTGCCACTTGCCGAGCGACCCCTCCGGGCCCGGGACGCCGTGGCGCATCACCGCCGAGAGCCCCCGGTATGCGTTCAGCCGCAGGACCTCCGCCTCGATCATCAGCTGCGCGAGGCGCTGGCGGATGACCGGGTCCTCGCTGGCCGGCCGGCCGTCGCGACCTGGGGTGTTTCGCGCCTTCTCGGCGAGCTGCCCGAGCGCGATCTGCGCCGACATCTGAAGGCCGAAGGCGAGCGTGAAGCGCTCGTGCATGAGCGTCGTGATCGCGACCGCCCAGCCGTTGCCCTCGCCGCCGACGATGTTCTCGTGCGGGATCCGCGCCTCCTCGATGAACAGCTCGTTGAACTCGGCCTCGCCGGTGATCTGGCGCAGCGGGCGGACCTGCACGGCGTCCTGCTCCATGTCCATCAGGAAGTAGGTGAGCCCCTGGTGCTTGGGCGCGTCGGGGTTGGTCCGCGCGACCAGCATGCACCACTTGGCGTGGTGGGCGAACGTCGTCCACACCTTCTGGCCGGTCACCACCCAGTCCTCGCCGTCACGGACCGCGCGGGTCTTGAGCGACGCCAGGTCCGACCCCGACTCGGGCTCGGAGAAGCCCTGGCACCAGATCTCCCCGGCGGACAGGATCTCGGGGAGGTAGCGACGCTTCTGCTCCTCGGTGCCGTGCGCGATCACGGTCGGGCCGCCCATCGCCAGCCCGAGCACGTTGGCGACCTGCGGGGTCTTCGCGCGGACGACCTCCTCGTTGAAGATCGCCTGCTCGATCAGGGTCGCCCCGCGACCGCCGTACTCGGTCGGCCACGAAACCCCTGCCCACCCGGCGTCGTTGAGCCGGCGCTGCCAGTCGCGGCGGAACTGGAAGGCCGCCTCGTCGCCCGAGGGCTCCTGGCCGGGGTGGTTGGCCTCGAGCCAGGCGCGGATCTCGTCGCGAAACGCCTCCTCGGCCGGTGACAGCGTCAGGTCCATGGAGGCGCGCAATCCTAACCATCTGTTGAGTCCGCGCGACGCGCCGCAACCTGCCGCCTTCCGGAGTGTTAGTGAGGCGAACCGGGAGCCGGCCGGGCTCCCACCACGTCAACGACAGGAGTTTCGAGATGAAGAAGCTCGCACTGCTGGCCGCGGTGGGCGCGCTGGGGGCTGGAAGCGCCGTCGCGTTCACCGTTCCCGCGGGGGCCGACACGACGCCCTCGTCGACCTCGACGACGACCACCACGACGACGACCACCCCGACGACCGGGCCGGGCCATGGCTGCCGCGCCCATCACGTCCGCTACATCGCCGCCGGGACGCTCGTGTCCTGGTCGCTGACCCGCAACGTCGGCGGCCGCTGGAGCGGGACGCTGACGGTCGACGTCAAGCGCGGCAACCGCCACGTCACCAAGGGCCAGAACACGTACACGGTCAGCGACGCGCGCGTCCGCGTCGGGCGCCGTGCCCGCCCGCCGGCGGCCGGCGACCGCGTGCTGCTGCTCGGCAACGTGACCGCGCTTCGCAAGCGCTGCGACCAGAGCGGCTTCACGCCCGTGATCACGATCCACCGGATCTTCGTCCGCGCGCCGAAGCCGCAGCCCACCACGACGACGACCACGACCACGTCCTCGTAGAAGGTGTCGGACCGGGGGGCGGGCTTGCGGGCTCCGCCCCCCGGGCCTCGGCGCCCGCGGCGCCTCGCCTATGCTCCCGCGGCGTGGCCACCTTCGACGCGCTCGCCGACCTGCCCCTGGAGGTCGAGGGCTACTCGCTCGAAGGACTGAGCGCGGAGGTCTCGAGCGCGTTCACGCGCTACACGACCGTCGTGCGCCTCGACGGCGGCGGCCATCAGGGGGTCGGCGAGGACGTCGTCTACGACGAGGTCGACCACCGCAACCTCCAGTCGCAGGGACCCGTTCTCGATCTCGCCGGTCGCCGCTCGCTCGCTGAGTTCTGCGAGCTGATCGAGTCGCTCGACCTGTTCGGGGGCGTCGAGCCGCAGCGCGAGGTCTCGCGCATCTACCGGATCTGGGCCTTCCACAGCGCCGCGCTCGACCTGGCTCTGCGCCAGGCGGAGATGGCGCTGCACGAGGCGCTCGGGCGCTCGCTCTCGCCGATGACCTACGTCGTCTCGCTGCGCCTCGGCGAGCCGCCGTCGCTCGAGCCGTTGCTGAAGCGGCTGGCCCTCGACGCGGGGTTGCGCTTCAAGCTCGACGCGACCAGCTCGTGGACGCCCGAGCTGATCGAGCAGCTCGTGGAGACCGGCGCGGTCGACTCGATCGACTTCAAGGCCTTCTATCGCGGGACGATCGTCGACCAGGCGGCCGACCCGGTGCTCTACGAGCGGGTCGTGCGCGCGTTTCCAGACGCGTGGCTCGAGGACCCGGACGTCGAGGACCCGGCGACGGCCGAGGTGCTGGCCGGCGAGCACGACCGGATCACGTGGGATGCGCCGATCCACTCGATCGAGGACATCGAGGCGCTCCCGTTCGCCCCGAAGATGGTCAACATCAAGCCGTCGCGGATCGGGTCGCTGGAGCGGCTCTGCGCCACCTACGACTACTGTGCGGAGCGGGGGATCGGCGCCTACGGCGGCGGCCAGACCGAGCTCGGCCCGGGTCGCGGACAGGCCCAGTACCTCGCCGCGATCTTCCACCCCGACACACCCAACGACCTCGCCCCCGGCGAGTACAACCGCGCCGATCCGCCGGCCGGACTGCCGCCCAGCCCGCTGACGCCGGCGGTCGATCCGGTCGGCTTCCGCTGGACGCTTGGACCTACACTGCCCTGACTCACGAGCCGGTGCAACCGACGAACTGACGAGGGAGCTTTGAGCGAGACACTGGGAATTGCCGGATCGGGGACGATCGCCTGCGGCCTTGCGGCGGTCGCCAGCGGCAGCGGCGATGTGCTGCTGTGGGCGCGCTCTGAGGAGTCGGCCGAGCGCGCGCGCGCGAGCGTCACCAAGCACTGCTCGAAGCTGGCCGAGCAGGGAGCCGACCCCGAGCGGGTGCGGTTCGTGACCGACGTCGACGAGCTGCGGGGCGCGAGCTACCTGGTCGAGGCGATCGTCGAGGACCATGGCTCGAAGTCGGCGCTGCTCGCCGACCTGGGTGAGCTCGCCCGTCACGAGGGCTCGGACACGATCCTCGCCACGACCACCTCGTCGCTCTCGATCGAGGAGCTCGCGCAGGCCAGCGGGCACCCGGAGCGGTTCGTCGGCCTGCACGTGTTCAACCCGGTCCCGCGGATGAAGCTCGTCGAGCTCGTGTTCCCGGAGGAGGCGAGCGACGAGACGCGCACGCGGACGCGGGAGCTCTGCGAGGCGCTCGGCAAGACCGCCGTGGAGGTTCCCGACCTGCCCGGCTTCGTCGTCAACCGCCTGCTCTTCCCCTACCTGTTCAGCGCCGTCGACCTGCTCGTCGAGACGGGACTCGAGCCCGAGGCCGTCGACCAGTGCATGACGCTCGGCGCGGGGATGCCGATGGGCCCGATCGCGCTGCTCGACTTCGTCGGCCTCGACGTCTCGAAGGCGATCGCCGAGCAGATCGGGGTCGTCGTGCCCGAGCGGGTCAACGAGCTCGTCGCCGAGGGCGCCCTCGGCCGCAAGGTCGGCCGGGGCCTCTACGACTACAGCTGAGCCCCGCGCCGGCTGGGGTTCTGCGAGAAACCCTAACCGGAATTTAACGTTGCTTGAGGGACGGAGAGCAATCTCCGTGGTGCGACGTACCTCATAGCAGCACCTCCTCCCCAGAAGCGCGAAGCCGGCCCGTCCTAGCGGGCCGGCTTCCTTTTGGTGGCGCCGCGGCCTCCGGGATCGCCCCCGATCACTCGGCGTGATCGCCCTCGGGGGCCACTCCGAGTCGTTTTGTGTCGCCAGAGAGCACGAATCGACTCGGAGTCGCGCGCTGCCGAGCCAGGAACGCATAAACGAAGCCGGCCCACCTAGGGGCCGGCTTCATCTCTCCTCTCAACCACCGGGCTTTCATCGGGCCGCTTGCGGCAGCGACCACTCCGGTGCTCCGCCGCGCATTGTAACGAATGTTGCGAGCGCCGCGGGAACCCGAGGTTTGGGCGCTGACGCTCACCCGGACGCCGTCTCAGGCCGCGGCGGGGCCCTCCTGCTCGCGGCGCTGGCGGATCCGCACCGCCTCGATCCGGTTCTCGCGCACCGACTCGACGCGGATCGAGTAGCCGTTGGCCGCGATCGTGTCGCCGCGCTTGGGCAGCCGTCCCAGCTCGGCGAACACGAAGCCGCCGACCGAGTTGTAGGCGTCGGTGTCGACCGGCAGCTCGAGTCCGTAGTCCTCGAGGTCGGTGACCGCGACGTGACCGCGCACGAACCAGTCGCCGTTCGCGAGCCTGCGCACGGCGCCGCCGGCGGGGTCGGTCTCGTCGGAGATCTCCCCCACGACCTCCTCGATGATGTCCTCGATCGTGACGATCCCGGCAGTGCGCCCGTACTCGTCGATCACGATCGCCAGCTCCGTGCGCTCGCGCTGGAGGTCCGCGAGCAGGTCGTCGAGCGGCTTGGTCTCGGGGACGATCGGAGCCTCGCGCACGAGCCCGTCGAACGAGGCGTCCTCGCCGCTTCCCATCAGCAGCTTGACGAGCTGGTTGACGTGGACGATCCCCTTGACGCGGTCCTGGTTCTCGTCCTCGGTGACGACCAGGCGCGAGTGGCCGGTCGAGACGCAGCGCCGCAGCGCCTCCCCGACGCTCTCGGAGACGTCGACGGTGACGACCGCCGGGATCGGCGTCATCACCTGGCGCGCCTCCTGCTCGTGGAGGTGGAAGACGCCGGTCAGCATGTCGGCCTCGCCGGGGTCGATCTGGCCGCCCGTCTGGGACTGGGCGATGATCCGCTTGAGCTCGTCGGGCGTGCCGCCCTCGGGCACCGCGTCGGGGTCGGTGCCGAGCCGGCGGACGATCCACGTCGAGGTGGCGTTGAGCGCGACGATGAACGGCCGGAACACGATCATGAACAGCCGCATCGGCGGCGCAACCCGCCGGGCCAGCCCCTCGGCGTGCTGGATCGTGTAGAGCTTCGGGACGATCTCGCCGGCCGTCGAGAGCGCGAACGTGATCAGCACGTAGGCGATCACCACCGAGGCCGCGACGGCCGCGTCGCCGGCACGATGGTGGCCGAACAGCGGCTCGAACAGGTGGGCGATCGTCGGCTCGCCGAGGGCGCCGATCCCGATCGAGGCCATCGTGATCCCGACCTGGCAGGCCGAGATGTAGTCGCCGATCTGATCGAGCTGGCGGAGCGCCTGCCCCGCTCCCCGGTAGCCCTCCTCGGCGAGCGCCTCGAGCCGCGCCCGCCGCGAGCGCACGAGCGCGTACTCGGCGATCACGAAGAACGCGTTGACCAGTACGAGGACGCCCGTGAGGATGACGAACAGGGCTTTCACGGGCAGGGCCGTCGCCCGCCGGCCGCCCCGGGATGCGGCCTCTTACTTCGGTAGGGGTCGTCGTTCATCGAAGCGACGCGGCGAACGCTACCAACCCTCCCGGCACCTCACAGCAGCTCGTCGAACCGCTCGGCCATCTCGAAGTCGACGGCGGTCAGCCCTCCCGCCGAGTGGTTGGTGAGCGAGAGCCTCACCTGGTTCCAGCCGTGGACGAGGATGTCGGGGTGGTGGTTGTGCGCCTCGGCCACCTCGGCGACGCGGTTGACCAGCGCGATCGCCGCGGCGAAGTCCTCGAGCTTTACGTTGCGGACGATCTCCTCGCCCTCGCGCGACCACTGCGAACCCTCCAGCCGCCGCGTGATCTCCTCGTCGTTCAAGAGCTCTGCCATGATCGTCCTTTCAGGATGCGAATCGTCAGCCTCGTCCCCTCCGCGACCGAGATGCTGTTCGCGCTCGGTCTCGGCGGCGACCTTATCGCCGTCACACACGAATGTGACTACCCGCCCGAGACGCGCGACCTTCCCCGGGTCACCCGCGACGTCCTCCCCGCCGGCCTGAGCGCGGCGCAGATCGACGCCGCGGTCAAGGAGCGGACGCTGGCCGGAGAGTCGATCTACGAGCTCGACGCCGACCTGCTGCGCGAGCTCGAGCCCGACCTGATCGTCACCCAGGCGCTGTGCTCGGTGTGCGCGGTCTCCTACGACGACGTGCGCGCGCTCGCCGAGGAGATCGACAGCCAGCCGATCGTGATCTCGCTCGACCCCCACACCGTCGGGGAGGTGCTCGGCGACGCGCGGACGCTGGCCCAGGCGACCGACCGCAAGGATGCCGCCGTCGCGCTGATCCGCGACGCGGCCGCCCGGATCGATCGCGTGCGGCTTGCCGTCCGGGGCGCTCGCCGCCCCCGGGTGGTGGCGCTCGAGTGGCTCGATCCCCCGTTCGCGGCCGGCCACTGGACGCCGCAGCTGATCGAGTACGCGGGCGGCGAGGACGTGCTCGGCTTCGCGGGCGAGAGCTCGGAGGAGCGCAGCTGGGAGGAGGTGGCGGCCGCCGAGCCCGATCTCGTGCTCGTGATGCCGTGCGGCTACGACGCGCAGATCGCCCACCGCGAGGCGGAGATGCACCGCGACGAGCTGGCCCGCCTCGGGGCCGGCGAGGTGATCGCGGTCAACGCCGCCGCCTACTTCTCGAGGCCCGGGCCGCGGATCGTCGACGGGCTCGAGCTGCTCGCCTCGATCATCCATCCCGAGCTGGTCGAAGAGCCGGCGAGCCGGGCGACCGAGGCGCTGACGGTCGAGCTCTGAGCGGCACCACCCGCACCGTCCTGCTGCTGCATTCGTCGAGCGGCCGCTACGGGGCCGATCGGCAGCTTGCGCTGATCGCCGGCGGGCTCGACCGGTCACGCTGGCAGCCGCTCGTGGTGCTGCCGTTCGAGGGCCCACTGGCCGAGGATCTCCGTCGCGCCGGGGTGGAGGTTTTGATCAGGCCGCTGGCCGTGCTGCGCCGGGGCGGCCCTTCGCTGCGCAGCCCGATCGGCGAGCTGACGCGGCTCGCGAGGCAGGCGGCGATCGTGCACTCCAACACCTCGGTTGTGCTCTCCGGCGCGCTCGCTGCGCGGATCGCCGGCGTACCCCACGTCTGGCACGTCCGTGAGATCTACAGCGGCTTCGGCGCGCTCTGGCCCGCCTACCGCCGGCTGCTCGAGACCGCGCGAGCGCTGCCGTGTGTCTCGGGCGCGACGGCCGCCCAGTTCTCCTCCGCGAGCGTCATCTACGACGGTCTTGCCGCCGATCCGACGCGCTCGCCCGCCGGCCGCCGCGTGCTCGACGTGCCCGAGGGCGTGCCGGTGATCGCCGTGATCGGACGGATCTCGGACTGGAAGGGACAGGACGTCCTCGTCCGCGCTCTCGCCACGCCGGAACTGCGCGAGCGCGGCACGATCGGACTCCTCGCGGGCGATGCCTGGCCGGGCGCCGAGGACCGCCGCGAGCGGCTGCTCGCGCTGGCCGATCAGCTCGGCGTGCGAGACCGGTTGATGCTCGTCGGCTTCCGCGACGACGTCGAGCACGTCTACGGCGCGGCCGACGTCGTCGCAGTGCCGTCGACCCGGCCCGATCCACTGCCAGGCGCTGCGATCGAGGCGGCCGCTGCCGGCTGCGCGGTGGTGGCGGCGGACCATGGTGGCCTGCCGGAGATCATTCGAGATGGCGAAACGGGCAGGCTCGTGAAGCCCGGCGACGCGGCCGTACTGGCCAGCGTCGCCGCAGATCTGATCGACGATCCGGACCAGCGCGAGCGCCTCGGGCGCGCGGCCTCGGCCGACGTGCGGGCGCGGTTCTCGCCCGAGCGCCTGCTCGCCGCCGTGCACGACCTCTACGCGTCGCTCGCCTGAGGCTGTCGGGGCGGCTCAGCGGAACGGGACGAGCACGAGGTTGGCGGTCGCCGTCCCGCGCGAGTCGCTCAGGCGCGCCTGCACGCCGAGCTGCGACCCGCGCGCCCGCGCGAGCATCGATTGGCCAGTGCCGGTCAGCTTGAACATCACGTAGCCGAGCTCGCCGGCCCCGATCGTCTCGTTGCCGGTGGTGGCGATCGTCGTCCCGCCCGCGGACAGGCTCAGCTTCACGTTGCAGGTCCGCGTCGAGTTGCAGCTGGCGAGGATCCCGCCGACCCCGCGGGAGGAGACGAAGTCGGTCGTGCCGACCGTGCGCAGGTCGGCAGACGAGCCGGTCGAGCGCGAGGGCGAGCGGCCGCTCGTCCGGAACGCGATCAGGTTGATCCGGCTCGTCGCTCGCAGCCCGGAGCTGTCTGCGAGCGTCAGCTCGACGGGGAGCCGGTTGCCCGGCGCCCGGGCCAGCATCCCCCGCGCGGCCGGCGAGAGGCGGAAGAAGACGATCCCGCCGCCGCCGGCGGGGATGTGCTGGCGCCCGCTGCGCGCAAGCAGCGTGCGCCCCGACCAGACGCTCGCCTGGACGCTGCAGGCGCGGCTCGCAAGGCAGCTGGCCGGGATCCCGCCGAGGGCGTTGGTGCTCGGCACGAACGCGCTCTGGCCGTAGATCGCGAGGCGGGCCGGCGCCGTGACGACGCCCGAGGCCGCGAGCACCTTGCCGCCCGCCCCGAGCGCCTGGACCTGGAAGGCGCTCTGGCCGCTGTGGACCGGGAGGGTCGACTCGAACTTGTACTTGCGAGCCGCCCGCACCGGCGCGAGCGCCGAGGCGCTCGGCCCGGCCAGCACCCGCCAGCCGGTCACGTCGGTCGCTCCGTTCCAGCTCTCGTACGCGTTGACGGTGCCGTCGCTGAGCGCCGAGAGCGCCAGCGCCGGCTTCGTCGTCGGGTGGCCCGTCCACTGGAACCGGTAGGCGCGGTAGCTCGACGTCGGCGCGGTGAAGCGCGCGTCGAAGACCTGCCGGCCGGAGCGGCTGTACTCGGAGAAGTAGGGCTGCTGGCCCCAGCCGAGGAACACGTCTGAGTTCGGCAGGACCTGCGCGCTGCCCTCGAAGTTCGCCACCAGCGACGGCGAGTGGTTCTCGGAGGAGACGAGCGTCGCGGTCATCGACTTGAGGTTGAGCGCGACCCGGATGCCCCGGGACTGCGAGTGGACCTTGGGCGGTCCCGCGCCGTCGTCGAAGATCGTCAGCGTCCCGTCGGGCTGCACGACCGCGTCGTGCTGGAACGCAGTGGTCGTGCCCGGGCCCATCTTGAAGCTCGAGCGCTTGCCGCCGAGGCGCCAGATGATCGCGCCGGTGCTGTGGTTGACCTTGTAGATCGCCGAGGTGTTGCGCGCCGACAGGATCAGGTTGCCGTCGTGGTCGAGCGCGATCGAGTTCAGGTGGTAGGGGTCGAGGATGTGGCCAGGCTGGTTGGGCCCGAACAGGTCGGACTCGCTCAGCGCGATGTGATCGAGGGCGTGCCACTCGAACAGCACGAGCCCGGTCGCGATGTCTACCTCCTGCACGACGCTGTCGATCACCGGCCGGCCGTAGCCGGGGAGATGGACCGGCGAGGCGACGAGGAAGTAGGCCTGGCCCTGCGGCGTGACGAGGAACTCGTGAAGGTCCATCGACATCCCGTTGGCGGCGTGCACGATCTTCTGCACCCGGTAGTCGCTGCCGGCGATCACGCCCTCGCCGCGGCCGCTGCCCGAGTTCATGTTGCCCTGCCACCAGGTGAGCACCGGCTTGCCGGCGAGGCTCTGGACGCGGAAATCGGTCGTCAGGAGCCGGTGCGAGATCGGCGTCGGGTCGAACCACACGAGGTTCCCCCACGGATCGAGGATCATCGGCCCGTCCTGGGAGGGGCCGAACTGGGGCGCGACGAAGATGTCCCCGCTCGAGGTCGCTCCCTTGTGGGCGACGGTGATCGACGGCGGAACGAGGCCGGGGGCGGAGTGGAAGTGCTGGAGGCCGTGGGCGCCGGCCGGGACCTGGGGCAGTGGCGCCGAGGCGATCGGGGCCGCGGGATGCGCGATCGTGAACTTGAAGGTGCCCCCGCTGGCGCCGACGAGATCGAGCGAGGTCTTGACGGTGACGGTCTCGCCGGCGGTGAACGGCTTTGCGGGCAGGAAGCTCGCGCCCTGTCCGTCGGAGTCGGCCTCGATGCGCCCGGTGTGGGTCCCCGATTTCGAGCCGGTCACGGTGACGGTGCCGAGCTGGCCGGGCGACACGCCGCGGAAGGCGATCTGGCTCGCGGGCATGTTGTACTTCGAACCCGGCAGCGGGAACACGCTCACCGCGGCGGACGCGAAGGCCGGGATCGCCAGCATCAGCGCGCACACGCAGACGGCGGCTCGCAGGAGTCGAGGGAGCATCGATTCCACAACCATGTGAAACCCCTTAGAGTTGCGCTCTCACACGCGGACCGGTTCGGATACGGACAAAAGCCGTCCACCCCGATCGAGTGCCGCGACGCTGACGAAGCGCGACGCGCCGGGAACCGGGATCGGCGTCTCGAAGCCGGCGCGGGGGGCGCTCGCGACGGCGCGGAGCGAGTGCGTGTCGGCCCCAGCGCGCAGCTGCCAGCGCGCGACCTGCGTCGCGCCGTTCCAGCTCGCGAACG
>Ga0070739_10000340_pt1 | contig 93257 bp, 95 predicted proteins | sample Coa_R1_7_FD_66445 | JGI IMG/M metagenome (GOLD analysis project Ga0070739, IMG submission 66445) | Surface soil microbial communities from Centralia Pennsylvania, which are recovering from an underground coalmine fire - Coalmine... | ecosystem: Environmental > Terrestrial > Soil > Unclassified ...
GCGTTGATCCCGGCGCTGCCGCCACTGCGACCAGAGGTGGCCGCTTTCAGCCGGAACAGGTGGCCGGAATCAGCCGGAACAGGTGGCCGAATTCACTGGAATCTCCAGCAGGCCAAGCCATCGCCATCCAGGGCGCTCTCGCCACGTGTGGGGCCCGAGCACCCGCGTCTGGGGCAGCCGGTGGGGCGGTAACCGTCATTGACGGACCCCGAGAAAATCGTTAGCATACTGGGTATGCTCACGGTGCTAGAGGTATGAGCGTCCGTCATGCCCTGCTCGGCTTACTGAGCGAGGGCCCCAAGTACGGCCATCAGCTTCGCCAGGAGTTCGAAGCGAGGACCGCCGACGTGTGGCCGTTGAATGTGGGCCAGGTGTACACCACCCTCCAGCGGCTGGAGCGGGACGGCTTGGTCGAATCGGACGACGAGGCAGCTGAAGGTCCCCAGAAGGCGTTCCGCATCACCGCGGCGGGCGCCGAGGAGCTAACCAGCTGGCTGCGCACCCCCCCGGATCTGACCCCGCCCCCGCGCGACGAGCTGGTGATCAAGATTCTGGTGGCCCTGGCCGTGCCCGGCGTGGATGTGCACGAGGTCATCCAATTGCACCGGCGCTACCTCGTCGAGCTGATGCAACAGTGGACCCAGCTCAAGGAGGACGAGGCCGAGTTCGACCTGGCTCTGGCCCTGGTCGTCGACGCTGAGCTCGGTCGCCTCGACTCGGTGATCCGCTGGCTCGATACGGCCGACGGCCGCCTCAAGCGAGCTTCGGTCGACACGCCCTCTTCGGATCCCAACCTTCCCCGCCTGCGGCGGCGAGTGGCGGTGCGGCGATGAGTCTCCTGCAGCTGCGGAACGTGACCAAGGTCTACGGCGACGGACCGAGCCAGGTGCGCGCCATCGACAACGTGAGCCTTTCGGTCGAGCGGGGAGCGCTGGTCGCCGTCATGGGACCGAGCGGATCCGGTAAATCGACGCTGCTGACGATCGCCGGCAGCCTCGAGGTCCCCACCGAGGGAGAGGTGCTCATTGACGGGATATCGCTCTCGAACATGAGCGGGAACGACAAGGCCCGGCTGCGCCGCCGGAGTATCGGCTACGTCTTCCAGGACTTCAACCTCCTGCCGGGGCTGACCGCCGCCGAGAACGTCTCGTTGCCGCTCGAGCTCGACGGCATCGGCTCGCGCAAGGCAGGGACGATCGCGATGGACGTGCTCGGGGAGCTCGGCCTGGCCGATCGTGCGGCCCACTTCCCCGACGAGCTGTCCGGGGGGGAGCGTCAGCGCGTTGCCATCGCCCGTGCGGTGGTGGGCGAGCGCCACCTCGTCCTAGCCGACGAGCCGTCCGGGGCGTTGGACTCGGTTCACGGCGAGGCGGTGATGCGACTGATCCTGGCCGCCTGCCGACGGGGCGTGGCGGCGGTGGTCGTCACCCACGACGCCCAGCTGGCTGCCTGGGCCGAGCGGGTGGTGTTCTTGCGCGACGGCCGGGTGGTTGACCAGACCGCGCCACCCCCGAGCCCCGAGTCGCTCCTCCAGTCCTCGCCCCAACAGTGAGCGGGACCCTCACCCCGCCGACGGATACCGCGTCCACGCGCGACAGCAGGTCCGACGGTGGCTCCGCCGCCCGCCGGGCCGTAGTGCGCTGGGCCTGGAGGCTGTTCCGTCGCGAGTGGCGTCAACAGCTGCTGGTGCTTGGGCTGGTCGTGGTGGCGGTGGCCGCCACCGTCATTGGGGCGGGGGTGTCGATCAACACGCCGGTGCCGCTGGCGGCCACCTTTGGCACGGCCCAAGACCTCGCGACGCCCTCGGGCTCAGGCTCGAGGCTGGCCGCCCAGATCGCATCGCTCGAGCAGCGTTATGGGCCGGTCGACGTTATCGAGGACCAGACCCTCAGCGTGCCCGGCTCCGTCAACACCTTCCTGCTCCGGGCCCAGGATCCCCATGGCCGCTTCGGGGGCCCGTTGTTGTCACTGGTCGCCGGCCGCTATCCGGCCGGTGCGAACGAGGTGGCCGTCACGGCCGGGTTGGCCGCGACCCTCCGGATCCGCATCGGGTCGACCATGGCCCTGCCCGGGGCAAACCGGAGGGTGGTAGGGGTGGTCGAGAACCCCCAGGAGCTGTCGGCCAACTTCGCCCTGGTGGCCCTCGGTCAGGTGACCGCGCCCAGCCAGACCAGAGTCCTCTTCGACGCTCCTGGGCTGGCGGCGACCAGGAGATCGGGCCCGACCGGTCCGACCAGCCAGATCACGTCGTCATCCGGGCAGGCAATCGACGTGCAGATCCGTGACGAGGCAACCGTCAACGGCTTCAGCCCGGAGACCATCTCGCTGGCCGGCCTGACCCTCGGAATGCTGCTGATAGCGCTGGTGGCGGTCGGAGGCTTCACCGTCCTGGCGCATCGCCGGCTCCGTTCGCTCGGCATGCTCGCCGCCCAGGGAGCCACCCCCCGCAACGTCGGCTTAGTCGTCAAGGCCAACGGCATTGTCGTCGGCGGCGTCGGAGCGGTCGCTGGCATCGGGTTGGCGGTGGCCGCCTGGCTCGCCTACCGGCCCCGCCTCGAGTCCAGCGTCGGCCATGTGATCGGGGTGTGGGCGCTGCCGTGGCGGGTGATCGTCCTGGCGGTGGCGCTAGCCCTGGTGGCCACCTACGTGGCGGCGACCCGCCCGGCCCGATCGATCAGCCGGACCCCGATCGTGGCCGCCCTGTCGGGCCGGCCGACGCCACCCCGGCAGCTCCGACGGTCCGCACTCCCCGGCCTCGCCTTCCTGGCGGTCGCGTTTCTGCTGCTGGGCTACTCGGGAAGTCAGGCGCAGTGGGGAAGGACAGGCGGGGCCATGAGGGTGATGGTCCTTGGCCTAGTGGCGCTCGTCCCAGCCATCATCCTGCTGTCCCCCTTCTGCCTGTCGGTGCTGGCCCTGCTGGGGCGCCGGGCGCCGGTCGCCATCCGGCTTGCCCTGCGTGACCTGGACCGCTACCGGGCCCGGTCCGGCTCGGCCCTGGCGGCAATCAGCCTCGGGGTGCTGATCGCCGTCATCGTCGCCATCGTGGCCGCCGCCCGCTACGCCAACGCCCTCGACTACGTCGGTCCCAACCTGGAGCCGAACCAGCTGGCGCTCTACACCACCAACGGCCCTGACTACATACCGCCGGACATGGTCGCAGCCAAGGGCGACGGTCCCAGCCCCTCAATACCGACCGCCCCGCAGCTGCAGGCGATGGACAACGCCGCGCACAACCTGGCCGCACTCCTCGGAGCCCGCCAGATCGTCGAACTGGACACGACCAGCGCGCAGTTGCGCCACGCCGCCGCCGGGCGCAACTGGAACGGACCGATGTTCATCGCCACGCCGGCCCTGCTGCATGCCTTCGGGGTTCATGCCGCCCAGATCAACCCTGACGCCGACGTCCTCACCCACCGGCCGGGGATCTCCGGGCTCTCCAACATGCAGCTGCTCTACAACCCGACCGCGTCGTTGTACCAGCGGGGGCCGGGACCGTCCGCCGGTGCCAGCCAATCGGACTTTCCCTGTCCCCCCGGCCAATGCCTGACCAACCCGGTCATCCAGGAAGTGCCGGCCCTGCCCTCCGGTACGTCGGCGCCCAACACAGTCATCACCGAACACGCAGTGGAACGACTGGGCCTTCCCATGGAGACCTCCGGCTGGCTCATCGAGACACCCAAGCCCCTGACCAGCACGCAGATCGGCGACGCCCGACGCGTCGCGGTGTCGGCCGGATTGGTCGTCGAGACCAAGAACGACGAGCCTTCCTCGGACCAGGTGATCAACCTGGCGACCCTCTTCGGCATCGGTCTCGCCTTGGCCATCCTGGCCATGAGCGTCGGCCTCATCCGTAGTGAGACCGCCACCGACCTGCGCGCCCTCACCGCCACGGGGGCGAGCAGCAGCACCCGGCGGACACTCACGGCGGCCACCGCCGGCGGCCTTGCGCTGTCCGGGGCGGTCCTCGGCACACTCACCGGCTACATCGGGGTGATCGGCTGGCTGCGGGGCAACTCCCTCAACGGGGGCATCGCCGCCCTCGCCAACGTACCGGTGGCGAATCTCTTGGCCATCCTCATCGGTATGCCGTTGGTGGCTACCGCCATCGGCTGGCTCCTGGCGGGGCGGGAGCCGCGGGCCATCGCGCACCAGCCGATCGAGTAGCCCACGCCGCCGGTTCGCTCTTCCGGCGTCAGGAGCCGAGAGCCCGTCGGCCCGGGTCGGGTCCGCACTGGGCCGCGTGCACCTGAGCGGCGGCGACCCACGCTGCGCGTGGGCGCATCGTGGAAGAGTCAGAGGCAGGGCACCCGAGCAGTCGAAATTCGTCATCCAACTCCGGCCTCGTGTCGAATAGCCGGTGATGGAGGAGGAGAGCACCGAAGTCCAGAGCCTGGGAGACGCCGCCCTCGTTGTGGCGATCGGGCGGTGGCGCCCCGAAGCCCTGGCCGAGGCCTACCGCCGCCACGGTGGTGCGGTCTTCTCTCTGGCTGTCCGAGTGCTGGGGGACCGTGGCCGAGCCGAGGACGTGACCCAGACGGCCTTCACCGTCCTGTGGGAGCACCCCGACCGCTTCGACTCGGAACGGGGCTCGCTGCGCTCTTACCTCCTGACCATCGTCCACCGGCGCTCGGTGGACCTGCTCCGCTCCGAGGGCCGGCGCCGGGACAGGGAGGCCCGCCTGGCCGGCCTGGCCCAGTCTCCTTACGACCTCGAGCGCGAGGTGTGGGACCTGGCGGTGGGGGAGCGGGTGAGGACAGCCCTCGGCACCCTGGCCGAGGGAGAGCGCCAGGCCATCGAGATGGCCTACTTCGGGGGCCATACCTACCGCGAGGTCGCGGCCCTGCTGGGAGAGGCCGAGGGCACGATCAAGAGCCGGATCCGCTACGGCCTGCGCCGCCTGCGAACGGCCCTGGTAGACGTGGGGGCGATGGAGCAATGAGCGTGGACCACGAGGAGATGGCCGCCCTGGTGGCCGCCTACGCGCTCGATGCCGTCGATGCCGACGAGGCCGTCCTGGTGGAGGACCACCTCCGGGGTTGTCCCCGCTGCCGGGCCGAGCTGGCCGATCACCGCGATACCGCTGGTTTCCTCGCCTATGCCGGGGAGGACGCCCCCGCCGGGGTGTGGGAGCGCATCGCCGAGGGGATCGAGGCCGGCACCTCTCCGCCAGCCCTTCGGATGGTGGTGGGAGGCGCAACCCCGCCGGCGGAGCATCGCCGGTGGCGCCGTTGGTCTGTAGGCGTGGCCGGTGTGGCGGCTGCCGCCGTCGGGCTGCTCGGGGTGGGTTACGTGCACACCGACCATCAGGTCGGCCAGCTGCGCTCGGCCCTGGCCTCGAGTCGTGCGTTGGAGCAGGCGACGGCTGCCGCCCTGGATCCCCGGGCGCGCCGAGTGGCGCTCACCTCGTGGAACGGGACGGTGATGGCGGCTGCTGCCGTGTTGCCCGGGGGTCAGGCCTACCTCGCCTCCGAGGGCCTTTCTGACCTACCCGGGTCGCGGACCTACCAGCTGTGGTCGATAGTGGACGGCCATCCCGTCTCCGCCGGAGTGCTGGGGGCCGAGCCTGGTGTCTCGTCCTTCCGGGTGGCCCCGGGGGCGTCCGTGCTGGCCATCACCGACGAGCCGGCGGGAGGCAGTCCGCAGCCAACTGGGGCTCCGGTCGCCTCGGCCCCCATCTAGGCCCCGGCGCCAGTCCCGGCCCGGACCTTCATCCAGACGAGGCGCCGGCGGCGAAGACCCCTGTGTGAGCAAGCACAAGCTTCTTCGGTCCTTGGCCGTTGGCGCCGCCGGGCTGGGCACGGTGCTCGGCGCCTCCGCCTGCGGGGCTTCGTCGGCCTCGGCGAACGCGCCGGCATCGTCCGGAGGCGGCACCGACACCATCGTGATCAAGAACTTCGCCTTCGTGCCGGCGAGCCTCACCGTGGCGGCGGGGGCAACGGTGACGGTGCACAACCAGGACGATTCGACCCACACCGTGACCGCCGATGACGGTCGGTTCGGCACCGGCAACATCAAGGCGGGACAGACGGTGACCTTCCAGGTCCCCTCGTCAGGGGCCTTCTCGTACCACTGCGCCATCCACCAGTTCATGCATGGCGCCCTCACGGTCAAGAGATGAGGCCGTTCGCCCGCCTGGGTGCCAGCCGTCTCAGCCCGGCCTTCCGACTGGTGGGCACTGCGGCACTGGGAACCACGGCAGTGGTCCATGCCTGGCTTTACGTGCACGCCGGTTATCGCCAGATCCCGACAATCGGGCCGTCGTTCGTCGCCACCGTGATCGCCGCCACGGTGCTGGGACTTCTCGTCCTCTCCTACGGCGGAGGCTTCCTGGTCGCGGCGGCCGGAGGCTTCCTCCTTTCCGTGTTCGGGGGCTATGTCCTGTCAGCCACCGTCGGCCTCTTCGGATTCACCGAGACGGGCCAGGCCATTCCCGCCGTCATCGGCGGGGTGGCCGAGGTTGGCGGAGCGCTGCTTTTCGGGGTCGGAGCCATCAGGGCGGCGGCGCCGGTGCGGCAGCAGCCGGACAGATCTTCATCCAGATTTGCTCCCGTGGCGAAGGACGTCACATGAACCCGCAAACGATCAGGAGATACGCCACGTGAGCCTTGACGATGCCTCCCTACGGGGGCTGATGGAGGAATCGGCGGACACCCACGCCGACGCCATGCGCGAATCGCGCCCTGGGCTGGCCGAGGTGGTCGAGCACCACCGAGACACCCAAACCGACCCCGACGCCAACCGGGCCTTTGCTGCCGGTCGGCGCGAGGTGCTGCGCAAGAGCCTCGTCGGAGTGGGCGGCGTCGTCGCCGCCGGCTTCGGGGCCGCCCTCCTCGCCCTGTTCGACTCGCCCGCCTTCGCCGACCAGAACACCGACATCCAGATGATGCAGACGGCGGCTTCGATCGAGGCCCTGGCTGTGGCGACCTACAAGACCGCCCTCACCCTGCCCTTCATCGGAGGCTCGTCGGCCAACTCGGTGGTCAAGGCCTTCGCAACCATGACCATGGATCAGCACAGCCAGCATCTCCAGGCCTTCAATGCGACGGCCACCCGCCTGGGCGGCAAGCCCCAGAACAATCCCGATCCGAAGTACGCCGCGGTGGTACAGGCTGCCCTGCCTGGCATCAAGGGACCGGGCGACGTGGTGGGGCTGGCCATCAAGCTCGAAACGGTGGCGGCCCAGACCTATGTGGCCGACGTCGGAGCCTTGTCCGATCAGCAGGCCCGCAAGGTGACCGCCTCGATCATGGGCGTCGAGGCCCAGCACGTCTCGATCCTGCTGGCCGTCCAGGCGTTGCTCAACGGCGGCGCCCCCCAGCTGATCGCCCTTCCTCCCAACGCCGCCGCCCTTCCTGGTGCCGCCGGTTCGGTGGGGTTCCCCGACTCGTTCTACAAGACCGACCAGGCCAGTCCGGCCGCTGAAGGAGCCGTCGCGTGAGGATCGTCCGCCGCAACAAAGAAGTCATGGCCATCTCCGAGGCCGAGCTGCTGTCCCTGACGGCGGACATGGAAGAACGCCACCGCGAGACGCTGCCCCAGATGCGGGAGTCGGTGGCCGAGTGGATCGAGACCCACGGGGCCGCGCCCTCGGCCGGGACCGTCTCCCGCCGGGGCTTTCTAGCCGGGGGTGGCCTGTTGGTGGTTGGCGGAGCGGTGCTGGCCGCCTGTGGGTCCTCGGGCTCCCCGGCGGCATCGTCGACCACGACCACGGCCGGGTCCACGGGGGCGAATCTCGATGTCCAAGTGGGGGCCATGGCCGCCAGCCTGGAGAACCTGGCCGTGTTCGCCTACGACGCCGGGATCCAGGCGGCCAAGGCCGGCAAGCTCGGCGCCGTCCCCCCGGCCGTGGTCACGTTCGCCACCACGGCCAAGGCTCAGCACCAGGACCACGCCGATGCCTGGAACGCCATCGTCACCGGCGCCGGCTACCAGAAGGTGACCGTCACCGACCCCGCCGTGACCCCGACGGTGCAGTCGGGCTTCACCCAGGTGAAAGACGTGGGAGGTCTGGCCAAGCTGGCCTTGGAGCTCGAGAACATCGCCTCGGCCACGTACTTGAACGGGATCGGGGTGGCCCAGAGCCACCAGGCCATCTCGACCGCCGCCGCCATCCAGCCCGTCGAGATGCAACACGCTGCCATCTTGAACTTCGTGCTCGGCCAGTACCCCGTGCCTGTTGCCTTCGCCAAGACCGACGGGGCCCGACCCCCCACCGATTACTCGGTCAAGAAGGCCTGAGGGAGCAACGCCGCTCCCCTCGCCCCCACCTCCTCCAGTCTCCTCAAGGTCGCATCACAACCCGGGGACGGCGGAGGTGGTCGGACGGGCTCGCCCGTCGGCTTCCCGCCAAAGCCGGCGGGCCGCCTGTCCAGCTCCTGGCCCCCCGCCACCCGACCACCAATCCATCACCACTCATGGGCCGTCCGAAGGGCGGCAGAAAGGAACCCCAATGGTTCTCGGCAACATTCTCGGACCCGACATCGCCATCGTTCTCCTCGTCCTCGTTCTGCTCTTCGGGGGCAGCCAACTGCCCAAGCTCGCTCGCTCGCTGGGCTCGGCCTCCCATGAGTTCAAGAAGGGCGTCGAGGACGGCTCTTCCGAGGCCACCGCGCCAGTCCCGGGCCCCCCGGCCTGACCGACGATATGGACCTGTTCTCGGCGAAATTCCTCCTCCTGGCCGTAGTCGTCCTCGTCGTGCTGGGCCCGGACAAGCTCCCGTCGGCGCTGCGTACGGCGGGGCGCCTCCTGTCCGAGCTCCGTGGGATCTCGGCCGGGATCCAGGCCCAGTCCCGCTCGGTCATGAGCGAGGCAGGCCTCGCCGAACCAATCGAGGAACTGCGCTCGGCGGCGCGCTCCCTGCGCCATCCCACCCTCCCCGCCGGGCCGCGGGCCGAGCCGTCCGTGGCCGTTGTGCCCCAGATTCAGGTGCCAGCCGCCGAGTCGTACCGGGTCGCTGCGTCGGATGTTCCGACAGTCGCTGAGCACCCCGGCGTCGCTTCGGTAGGCGCTGAGTCGACATGGCGCTGAGGCTGCCGCTCCGCCGCTCGGCGGTGGTGGAGTTGACTCTGGCCGGTCACCTGGCCGAGCTGCGCCGACGGGTAATCCTCTCGGTCGTGGCTGTTGGCGCCGGCGGGATAGTGGCCTTCGCGCTCTACGAGTCGATCCTGTCCTTCTTCGTCGCTCCCTACTGTCACATAGTCCCGGCCGGCCACCGCTGCGCCTTATACGTGACCGGGCCTCTCGACGGGCTCAGCATCAGGTTCCGCATCGCCGTCTGGGGCGGCATCGTCCTGGCCCTTCCCGTGCTGTTTTGGCACCTGTGGCGCTTCGTGACCCCGGGCCTGCACGGCCACGAGAAGCGCTACGCCGTTCCTTTCGTAGGCGCATCGTTGGTCTTCTTCAGCCTCGGCGGCGGTGTCGCCTGGCTCACCTTCCCACACGCCCTGCGCTGGTTGTCGTCCATAGGTGGGCCGAGCCTGCAGAGCATCTACGACCCGTCGGCTTATCTGCGCCTGATCGTCCTTCTCATCGTGGTCTTCGGGGTGGCCTTCGAGTTCCCCGTGCTCCTGGTGGCTCTCCAGGCGGCGGGGGTGGTCCGCTCGTCCACGCTGGCCGCCCGGAGGCGGTGGGCCATCGTGGCCGTGTTCGGCTTCGCCGCCATTGCCACCCCGAGCTCGGACCCGTTCTCGATGCTGGTGTTGGCCCTTCCCCTTTGCCTGTTCTACGAGTTGGCCATCCTGGTGGGCCGACTGATCCGGCGGTAGAGAGCGACTGTCATACAGGACGGCGCCGGCAACGAAGTAGAGGCATGGAGTTCGACATCACCGCCTACAAGGCCCGGACCGACCGGTTGCGTTGGGACGACCTGGACCTGAACGCGTTCCGGCGCCATCCCCTGCCTGAATGGTCACTGCGCTGCCTGCGTTACATGCACGACGTGGAGTTCCACACCGCCTGCTATCTACGCGACCTCCTGGTCACCCAGGCGCATGCAGATCCCGAAGTGACGGCATTTCTGTCCTTCTGGGTCTACGAGGAGTTCTGGCACGGCGAGGCCCTGGCCGCCGTGCTGGCCGCCCACGACGAGCCGGCCGGTTCGGCCCGGGTGGGCCCGATGCGGGCACGTCTCGGGGCCAGGGAGAAGTTCCGGCCGATGGGCATGGCGGCAGCCTCTTGGGCCCTCGGAGCCGACTTCGTGGCCGTGCACATGGCCTGGGGGGCAGTCAACGAATGGACAACCCAGGCCGGTTACTCGCAGTTGGGGCGCCGGTCCTCCCACCCGGTGCTCTCCAGCCTGGTGGGTCGGATCATGCGACAGGAGGGCCGCCATATCGACTTTTATGCCTCGCAGGCTGAGAGGCGCCTCGCCGCCAGCTCGCGGGCTCGGGGCCTGACCCGCCTCGCCCTGCGCAGGCTCTGGGCCCCGGTGGGTTCAGGGGTCATGCCTCCAGACGAGAGCGCCCATCTGGCGCAAGCGCTGTTCTCCGGACCAGACGGTCTGGGCGTCGCCCGTCGAATCGATCGCCGGGTTGACCGCCTCCCCGGGCTGGGAGGCCTCGGCTTGGTCGAAGGAGCCCTCTCCGCCTTTCACGCCAGGCAGCCGGTGGGAGGAGGCCCCCTCCTGTCCCTTTCCGCCTGAGGCGGGGTCGGTGCGACCCTGGCCGGGGCCCCGGCTGGTCGGACGGACGACCCTCCGGCGGCTCCTCGGCGCGGCCTGGGTGATCGACGCCCTCCTGCAGTCGGAGCCTGCCAAGTGGCACGCCCGGTTCCTCACCGACGGTCTGTCCCAGGCGGCCATGGGGCAGCCGCCCTGGGCCAATCACCTCGTCTTGACCGCCCTGCGACCCTTGTCCGCCCACTGGGCGGCGGCCAACGCGGCCATTGTCCTCATCGAGGCGACGGTGGGGATAGCCCTTCTGGCCGGCCGCGGCTCCCGGGCGTGGTTGGGCGCCTCCATTGCGTTCGCCGCCGTCATCTGGACCGTCGGCGAGGGATTCGGCTTCCTGGCCAGTGGGCAGGCGCTCGTACTCGGGGGGGCACCGGGGCCGGCTCTGCTCTACGCCGCCGTCGCCATCCTGGCCTGGCCCAGTGCCGGCCGGGTCGATCTCGATCGGCGGCTGTGGTCCCTCCTGTGGGCGGGGATCTGGGTCGGCGGGTCGATCCTGCAGCTGTCAGGCAGCTGGTCGCCCGCCCAGGTCATGATCGCCAACCTGACAGAGCACTCCGCCGGTCAGCCGGCGGCGTTGAGAGCGGCGGCCCGGGGAGTCGTCGATCTGACCGGCGCCCACCCCTTTGCCCTTCCCGTGGCGCTGGCGGTCGTGCAGGGATCGATCGGGGCAGGGGCAGTTCTGCTCAGGCGGTGGTCGGGAGCCTTCCTGGCCGCCGGGGCCGTTGCGGCGATGGCCTTCTGGGTGGTCGGGGAGCAGCTGGGCGGGATCCTCACCTCTGGCGCCACCGACATCGGCCTCGGCCCCCTCCTCGTCCTCTTGGCGGCGGCCGGGGCAGATCGCCCCTCGCCGGCACGGGTCGAGGGATGGGTCATCGGGATACGGCGGTTCCTCATCGTCGCCGCCCTGGGCACCCTCGTGCCCGTTGCCGCGGCGGTCGGGTCGGTTCGGCCTCGGTGGGGGCGGGCCGTGCTCCGCGTCGGCTGCCGGTCCACGGCGCGCTTGGTGGGACTCCGCGTAGAGGTTGTCGGGGCCGAGCGGCTGGCCGCCATGGACGCAGTCCTGCTCTGCGCCAACCACTCGAGCCCACTCGACATCCCGGCTCTGATCATCGCCATTCCCGATTTGCGGCTCGTCATGGCGGCCGACCTCCTGCCCGGCGCGCTCCGACGTGTGGCCCGCCGGGCCTTCGGGCTTGAGAGCGTCGACCGTCGCCACCCCATTCAGGGCGTCCGCGAGCTCGCTGCCTTAGCCGACCGGTTCGGGACGGGACCGTTGGCGATCTTCCCCGAGGGGGCGATCGCGCCGGCTGGGCAGCGGCTGGAGTTCAAGACCGGGGCCTTCAGCTTGGCTGTCGGCGCCGGCGTCGCCGTGGTACCCGTCGCCATCCACCACACTGCCGAGCGCCTCCCACCTCGGGGCGCCCTCCGGCTCACCAGCGGCGCCATCGTCGTCGAGATTCTGGAGCCCATCGAACCGGGGTGCACCGGACGTCTCGACCGTCGTCGGATGCGGGACCTGGCCGAGGCGCAGATCTTCCACGCCCTCGGGCCATCTTCGGCTCCTCAGGTGACGGTGCCCAGTGCCGTCGAAACCACCGATTCCGTGGTCAAAGCGCAGTTATGAGTGGTCGGGACCGGCGTCGATCCGGTGACCTCACGCTTTTCAGGCGCGCGCTCTGCCAACTGAGCTACCCGACCCCGCACCACCCGAGGGTGGTGGGCGGACCTGACGGGATTTGAACCCGCGACCTCCGGCTTGACAGGCCGGCGTGCACTCCAAACTGCACCACAGGTCCCAGTTGCACCCCCAACGGGATTCGAACCCGTGCTACCACCTTGAAAGGGTGGCGTCCTAGGCCGCTAGACGATGGGGGCCCGCTTCCACGCTAAGGGTGCCGACACAGTATCAGGGCCTTTCCGGAGCCCCTCCGGGCCGGGCCAGCTCCCAGGCGGTCCCCTCCGGGGTGTCCATGACCTCGACGCCCAGGCTCACCAGGGCGTCGCGCAGGGCGTCGGCCTGGGCGTAACGGCGGTCGTGGCGGGCATCGGTCCTGGCCCGAAGGACGATCTCCACGAACGGGCCCAGGCTCTGGCGCGGGTCGGCCAGGCCCCGGCGGGCCCGGTCACCCAGGGCCACCACCATCGAGCGCAGGGCCGCCCGGGCCCGGTCCATCTCGTCGGACTGCAGGGTGTCTGCCGCCCACGACACCAGCTCCTCCTCGAGGTCGAGGATCGCCCGCACGGCGGAGTCGGCGTCGCCTGCCGCCAGGGCCCGGTCGAAGTCGGTCTGGCGTTGTCGGACCGCCTCCAGCAGGGGCGAGCGGGCGGTGCCGCCGCTGGCGGGCTCATGCCGGGCGGTGGCCGGCGCCGCCGGCGGTCCGGCTCCGGCCTGCGAACCCCGGGCCAGCTCCCCCAACTGGGAGATGGCCACGCTCTGGCCCGCTTCGAGCTGCCGGCTGGCGCCCCGGTAGCGCAGGGTCATCACCCCCAGCCCGACCACCTCGGCGGTGTCGGCGTCGAGATCCATGACCACCCCGGTGTGCTCGTCGATCCCGAGCACGAAGGCATCCTCGGGCATCAGGGCCTCCATTGCTGCCAGGCGCCGCTCGCCCAGGTAGCAGAACCGGGTGTCGTGGTTGCCGCCCTCGGCGTTGTTGTAGTGGGGGATGACCGCCGCCCGGAGCCCGGCCCGGCCGAGCAGGTCGAGGCCCTCGAGCCAGTGGGGCGATGAGCCCACCTTGTAGATCTCATAGACGGGTACGGTGAGCAGTCCGAGGGTCAGGGCTGCCGCGCTGGCGAAGCTGACGCAGCCCCCGAGCTCGAGCTTGTCGCCGAGTATCGCCGGGACTTCGGACGCCGACCACTGCTCGAGGGCATAGGACGGAGACCCGGGTCCGGCGAAGACGTAGCCGGCCCGGCGGAGCGCCTCCATGCTGCGGCCGTAGGCGACGGGATCGACGCGGTCGGCCGATGACCGGTAGCGGGCCACCTCGAGGCGGACCCCGACGCTGTCTTCGAAGTAGGCCAGGGCTCGGCCGGTGATGTCGTCGGCGTTCTCCTGGAACCCGAACGGCGTGTCGAGCAGAACGGCCGGGCCCCGACCCGGGCTCAGCCGGTCGAGGACGGCCCGGTGGGTCTTGACCATGGTGGGGCTGGTCTCGCCCGATCCCATCACCACCAGCAGTCGGGGCAGGTCGACGGTCACGGCCCCGACAGCACCCCGTGGCGGCACTCCTCGTCCAGGGCGGCGGCCAGCTCGGCCGGGAACTGGGCGTGCAGGTCATGGTCGGCGCCATCGAACCAGCGAACGCCCGCCCGGGGCAGGGCGCCGAGGGCCGCCTCCACCCCGTCCCGCTTGCCCGGACGGCCGTTGCCGGCCGGCACCAGCAGGACCGTAACCTTCATCTCCGGGTAGCGCCGGCTGGGCCGGTGCTCCCACAGGGCCCGCAGCAGCTCCATGTGGTGGTCGTAGGACAGCCACGGGGCGACGGTGCCGTCGGGGCGCACCTCGAAGTTGGCCAGCGCCCCCCGGATGCCCGACTCGGGCCAGTCCCCATGGGCCTGGCGGCTGAATGCCTCTATCCGGGCCAGCGGGGTGCCGGCCAGCCGCGGCGGGGCGAGGGCCTTGGCGCAGTCCTCCCAAAGGGGGAAGTGCCCGGCCAGGTCGCTGGTGGCACCGTCGACGCACACCACTCCGCCCACCCGCTCGGGATGGCGCCAGCCGACCTCGAGGGCGACGTTGGCTCCCCACGACTGGCCAGCGACGACAGGCATGCGGCCCCGGAAGCCTTCGAGCCCGTCGAGGTGGTCGAGCACCGAAACCAGGTCGGCGCAGGCCGTGTCGAGGTCGTAGCCGGTGTCCGCCTGCTCCGAGCGACCGTGGCCCCGCTGGTCCATGGCCGCCGCCGGGTGACCGAGCCGGTGCAGCTCGTCGGCCGCCCCCCACCACAGCTGGGCGTTGGAGGCCAGGCCGTGGACGAGCAGGAACGGCACGTCCCCGCCCCCGGGCCAGAGGTCCACCGCCAGGCGGGAGCCGTCCCCGGCGGCCACGGTGACGGTGTCGACCGGCATCAGCTCATGCTGCCAGAGCGAACGGGCCTCAGAGCCCGGCGGCCAGGGCCTCGACCACCTGCTCCTGCAGCCAGCTCAGGTAGCCGTAGAGGGCATGGGCCGGCGCCCGGGGGTCGTCGGGGTCGGGAGGTTGCATGTCCTCGCTCACGTCGAGCCTGGTCCCGAGGACGAGGCGCAGGTCGTTGAGGGCACTGGCCCACGCCGCCATCTGGTCCTGGTCGAGGCGGGACGCGTCGACGGTCGCCGCCATGGTCTCCAGTGCCACCCGGTGGCGGGTGGTCAGCTCCTCCTCCATAAGGCGCCGGTACTCCCGTTCGGCCTGGTCGTCCTCGACGTAGGCCGGGGGGAAGATCCGGCGCAGGTCGGGGGATGAGGGGTCGGACAGCAGCTCCACCAGCTGTCCGGGCAGCGAGCGCAGCAGCTCCCGCTCGTCGGGCGGCAGGTTGATGAGGTACTCCCCCCGGCGGTTGCGCCGGACCCGGCGGTGGGGGCTCGGCATCAGCTCTCCTGCTCCATGGTCGCCCACAGCCCGTGCTCGTGGAGGCGGAACACGTCGAGCTCGGCCCGCTCGCGCGTGCCGCTGGAGACGATGGCCCGGCCCTCGTGGTGCACCTGCAGCATCAGCCGGGTGGCCTTCTCGTGGCTGTAGCCGAACAGCTTCTGGAACACGTAGGTCACGTAGGACATCAGGTTGATGGGGTCGTTCCAGACGATGACGATCCAGGGACGGTCGGGTCGGACGTCCTCGTCCCCGGCGGGAACGCGCTCGCGTACCGGTGCCGTCAGTGGGGCGGTCATCCCGAACCGGTCGCCCCGGCCGCCACCGTCAACTCGGGGCGCCGGCCTGGGCGGGCGCGCCGCCGAGGGCCGCCACCACCTGCTCGGCGCTGGCCACGACCGGGTCGGAGGCGGACGCCACCGACGGAGCCGGCTCGTCGCCGCCCGTCGGCGTCCGGCGGAGCGACCAGTGGAAGCGCAGGACGGCGAGCCACACCGCCAGGGCGCCGGCGACGTGGATCTCCACCAGGGCTGCCGGCACGCCGGTGAGGTACTGGGTGTAGCCGACCGCACCCTGGGCGACCATCACGTAGAGGAGAACCCGCCCCCGAGCCTCGACCGCCGCCGGCGCCCCCGCCGGCCTGAGCAGCAGCAGGACCCCCAGGGTGAGACCGACCAGCAGCACGACGGCGGTGCTGTGCAGCTCGGCGGCGTCGCGGGCCGGCAGGGGCAGCCGGGCCACGTCGACCCCGCCGGAGTGGGGCCCGGAGCCGGTCACCACCGTGCCGAGGCCGAGCACGACGGCGCTGAGGGCGACCATCGCCCGGCTGGTCATCAGAAGACGGCCGGTGACCACCGGTTGGCGCCGTCCGGCGGGACGGCGGGAGCGGTCGACCAGGGCGGCCCCCACGGCCACCACCGCCATCGAGAGGAGGAAGTGGGCCATCACCCACGGAGGCGAGAGCTTGGCCAGCACGGTGATGCCGCCGAGGACGGCCTGGGCCACCACCCCGGCCACGGTGCCCGCCGACAGCCACAGCAGGTCCGCCCGGCGGGGGACCTGCAGCCAGGCGGCGCCGAGGGCGGCCAGCACGGCCAGGGTCACCGCCACGGTCACCACCCGGTTCCCGAACTCGATGGCGGCGTGGTACTGCCACGCCGCCACCAGCCGGTGGGCGGTGCACGTCGGCCAGTCGGGACAGCCCAGACCGGACTGGGTGAGGCGCACGGCGGCGCCGGTGAGGACGATCAGGCACAGGGCGACCAGGGCCACCAGATAGGCGCGGCGGGCGGCGCGAGGCGTCAGCCGGGGCCTCTTCATGGCTGCCCATGCTACGGGTCCCCCGGCGCCGTCTTGCCAGGCGACCCGGGGGCGTCGGTAACGTGGGAAGCCCATGTCCGTCACCGTGGCCGCCGTCGACACCGCCTCCGATCGTGGGCTCATGGCCCGGGTGAAGGGCTACGTGGCCCTGACCAAGCCCCGCATCATCGAGCTCCTGCTGGTCACGACCGTGCCGACCATGGTGGTCGCCGCCCGGGGGCTGCCCTCGGGCTGGTTGGTGCTGGCGACCATGGTCGGCGGGACACTGGCCGCCGGCGGCGCCAACGCCATCAACATGTACGTCGACCGCGACATCGACCGCATCATGCGCCGCACCCGCAACCGGCCCCTGGTCACCGGGGTGGTCAGCCCGTCCGGCGCCCTCGTCTTCGCCGTGGTGCTGGAGGTGCTGGCCTTCGCCGAGCTGTGGTGGGCGGTCAACCTGTTGAGCGCGGTCCTGGCGGTGAGCGCCACCTTGTTCTACGTGTTCGTCTACACGCTCTGGCTGAAGCGGACCTCGACCCAGAACATCGTCATCGGCGGGGCGGCCGGGGCGGTGCCGGTGCTGGTGGGATGGGCGGCGGTCACCGACCACCTCGCCCTGGCCCCCCTGGTGATGTTCGGGATCATCTTCGTCTGGACCCCGCCCCACTTCTGGGCCCTGGCCGTGCGCTACCGCGAGGACTACGCCGCCGCCGAGGTGCCCATGCTGCCTGCGGTGCGCTCGCTGGCCGACACCTCCCGCCGGATCGTCGCCTACACCGCCGTGCTGGGGGCCCTGTCGCTGGTGCTGGCCCCGGTGGCCCATCTGGGCCTGCTCTACCTGGTGGCCGCCACCTTGGTGGGGGCGGTGTTCATGGTGCGGGCGGTGCAGCTGCTCCGGTCGGAGTCGGCCGCCGCCGCCATGCGGTTGTTCGGCTGGTCGATCACCTACCTCACCGTGCTGTTCGTGGCCATGGCCGGCGACGTCCTGGTCCGCCGGTTCTGGCCCTGACCGGTCCGGGGGCCGGCGCCGAGCCTGCTCCCGCCGCCCGGCGCCGGCGGCCCTACCTCTCCACCCGCCTGCGGGTGGCCATCGGCGCCGCCACGGTCGGCTTCATCGTGACCGTCGGCCTGTACTCCGGGCTCACCCGCACCCCGGCCCCGGTCGACGTGGTCAGGGTCCAGGGCCCGGCACCCGACTTCAGCCTCCCCTACGTCGGGGACACCTCGGTGAGCTTCCGGCTGAGCGGGCTGATCAGGGGCAGGCCGGCGGTGCTCAACTTCTTCGGCGCCTGGTGCCCGCCCTGCCGCCAGGAGCTTCCCCTGCTGGCGGGGGCCGCCCGGTCCTCGGGCCGGCGGGTGGCGTTCGTGGGCGTCGACCTGGAGGACCAGCTGGGCCCGGCCCGCCGGCTGCTGGCCACCGCCGGGGTCAGCTACCCGGCCGGCTTCGATCCCGACGACAAGGTGGCCAACCTGTACCGGCTGGGCGGCACCCCGACCACGGTGTTCATCGACACCCGGGGTCGCGTGGTGGGCAAGGTCGACGGGGAGCTCAGCCGGGCCAGGTTGGACTGGTGGCTGGCCCGGATCATTCCCAGCGGAAGGTGACGGCGGCGGCGACCGGCGCCGCCACCGCCCAGACCGCCAGCACCACCCAGTCGTGGATGCCCACCCGGTGCGCCGGGCCCAGGGCCCCCGACAGGGCCTGGGAGAGGGCGGCGGCCGGCAGGGCCCGGGCCACCCCGGCCAGGGCCGAGGGGAGCTTGGTCAGGGGGATGACCATTCCTCCCAGGAGAAGGAGCACAAGATAAAGGCCGTTGGCGGCGGACAGGGTCGTTTCCGCCTTGAGGGAACCGGCCATGAGCAGGCCAAGTCCGGCGAAGGCGACCGTGCCCACGACCACCGCCACCACGGCCAGGCCGGCCGCCGTTCCCGCCGGCCGCCAGCCCAGCCCCACCGCCACCGGAACCAGCACGACCAGCTGGACCGCCTCCAGCCCGACCACGGCGACGGTCTTCGCCACCAGCAGGCCCGGCCGACCGAGCGGGGTGGTCCCCAGCCGCTTGAGGACCCCGTAGCTGCGCTCGAACCCGGTGGCGATGCCCAGGCTCACCATGCCGGTGGACATCACCGCCAGGGCGATGATGCCGGGCCCGAGGAAGTTGACGGGCGCCCCCGGCCCGGTGGGCAGCACCCGCACCAGGGAGAAGAAGACCAGCAGCATCACCGGTATCCCCAGGGCCAGCAGCACCGACTCTCCCCGGCGCAGGGTCATGGCCAGCTCGGCGCGGGCCTGGGCCGCCACCCGGCGGGCGGGCGGAGCCGGCGCGCTCATAACTCCTCGCGGTCGGAGGTGAGGCGGAGGAAGACGTCCTCGAGGCGGTGGCGGCCGGCCTGCAGGTCGGCCAGGGGCAGGTTGCGCTCGGCCAGCCAGGCGGTGAGGGAGGCGATGGCGCTCGGTGTTGGGGCGGTGTCGACCGTGTACTCACCCGGGCGCTCCTCGGCCACCGGGGCGCCCAGGGTCGCCCCCAGCCCGGCCACGTCGAGGCCGGGCGGGGCACCGAAGCGGATCGGACCGCCGGCACCGGCCCGGCGCAGTTCGGTGGGCGATCCCGCCGCCACCACCCGGCCGTGGTCGACGATCACGATGCGGTCGGCCAGCCGCTCGGCCTCGTCGAGGTCGTGGGTCGTCATGAGCACGCACACCCCCTCACCCCGGAGTCCGGCGACCGTGTCGCGGATGCCGATGCGTCCGGCGGGATCGACCCCGGCGGTGGGCTCGTCGAGGAAGGCCACCTCGGGCCGGCCCACCAGCGCCAGAGCCAGCGACAGCCGCTGCTGCTCGCCCCCGGACAGGCGTCGCCACGGGATGTCGGCCACCGCCCCCAGCCCCAGCTGCTCGATCAGGGCGGCGGGGTCGGCGGGATCCTCGTAGAACGAGGCGAACAAGCCAAGCACCCGCCGGGCGCCCATCGACGGGTAGACGCCGCCCCGCTGCAGCATCACCCCCAGCCGGGGGACCAGGGCGGCCCGGTCGGCGACGGGATCGAGGCCGAGGATCCGCACCGTTCCGGCGTCGGGGCGCCGGTAGCCCTCGAGGGTCTCGACGGTGGTGGTCTTGCCCGCACCGTTGGGACCGAGCAGGACGGTGATCTCGCCCGCCTCGGCCTGGAGGTCGAGGCGGTCGACCGCGGTGAGGTCCCCGTAGCGCACCACCAGCGAGGAAACGTCGATGGCGGGCACCGGGGCGAGAGTAGTTTCGACATTTCAATGCTCGACATCCACCGACTGCGTCGCGAGCCCGAAGTCGTGCGCGCCGCCCTCGCCCGCCGGGGGATCGACGGGGCCGAGGTGGACCGTCTGGCCGAGCTCGACCGCCGCCACCGCCAGCTCAGCGGCGAGCGCGACGAGCTCCGGGCCAGGGTCAAGGTGCTCTCACGCGAGGTGGGCGAGGCGCGCCGGTCGGGGCGGGGCGCCGACGCCGAGCTGGCGGCTACGGAGAGCCGGGCCCTCGGCGAGCAGGAGCGGACGCTGGAGGCCGAGGTGGACCGGGTGGCCGCCGAGCTGCGCGACCTGCTGCTCAGGCTTCCGAACCTGCCCGACGCCGCCGCTCCGGACGGGACCACCGAGGAGGACAACGTGGTCCTGCGCCGGTGGATGCCGCCGGGGGTCGAGCTCGACGAGGAGGGCAACCCCTCCTATCCCGAGCACGCCCAGATCCCGCACTGGGACGTCGGGTCCGCCCTCGGCATCCTCGACCTCGAGCGGGGGGCCAAGCTGTCGGGCTCGATGTTCCCGATGTTCCGGGGCATGGGCGCTTCGCTGCTGCGGGCCCTCACCAGCTTCGCCCTCGACCGCCACCGGCCCGACTTCGAGGAGATCAGGCCGCCGACGTTGGTGCGGACCGACACCATGGTCGCCACCGGCCACCTGCCCAAGTTCGCCGACGACGCCTATCACATCGAGCGCGACGACCTCTGGGGCATCCCCACCGCCGAGGTGCCCCTGACATCGCTGGCCCGAAACGAGATCCTCGACGGGGCCGATCTGCCCATGCGCTTCACCGCCGCCACCCCGTGCTACCGGCGGGAAGCCGGTTCGGCCGGACGCGACACCAGGGGCCTGCTGCGGGTCCACGAGTTCGACAAGGTCGAGATCCTCGCCTACGCCACCGCCGAGCAGGCGGCCGAGGTCCACGCCGACCTTCTGGCCCGGGCGGAGCGGCTGCTGCAGGAGCTGGAGCTGGCCTACCGGGTGGTGGATCTGTGCGCAGGCGATCTGGGCCAGTCCTCGTCGCGCACCTTCGACCTCGAGGCCTACGCGCCGGGCTGCGGCATGTGGCTGGAGGTGTCGTCGGTCTCGTGGTTCACCGACTACCAGGCCCGGCGGGCCAACGTCCGGTACCGGCCGGTGGGTGGGGAGGGGACCGCCTTCGTGCATACCCTCAACGGGTCGGCCCTGGCCTGGCCGCGGGTGTGGGCCGCCCTGGTCGAGAGCCACCGGCGCCCCGACGGCACCGTCGAGCTGCCTGCCGCCCTGCGGCCCTACCTGGGCGGCGCCGAGCTGATCAGCTGACCAGCCGGGCGGCGGCCAGCGGCAGCCGGATGACGGCGGTGGTGCCCTCGCCCGGGCGGCTGTCGACCAGCACCGTCCCGCCGTGGCTGTGGGCCACGGCGCGAGCGACCGTCAGGCCCAGGCCCGCCCCGGCCGGCTCGCCGGAGCCCGCTCCCCGGTAGAACGCCTCGAACGACCGGCTGAGGTCGGGATCGTCCATGCCGGCGCCGGCGTCCCGCACCACCAGGTCGACCCGGTTTCCCACCGCCACCGAGTCGACGGTGACCGACTGGCCCGGGCCGGAGTGGTTGACGGCGTTCTCGATCAAGCGGGCCAGCGCGTCGACCAGCGACCGGCCCTCGCCGGCCACGGCGCAGCCCATGTCGGCCGGGGCCACCTCGAGGCCCACCTGGCGGCGGCGGGCCAGCGGCCGCACGGCGGCTGCCGCCTCGTCCATTACCACCGCCACCGGGGTCCGTTCGAAGCGGCGGGCCTGGTCCCGTTCCGCCCGGGCCAGCTCCACCAGGTCCTCGACGACCCCGGACAGGCGGGCGGCGTCGTCGGCCAGCCGGCGGGCCAGGTGGCTCTCCCCGCCGGGGCAGCGGCCGGGGGGCGGGACGGGGCCGGCACCCAGGCCGTCCGCCAGCACCCGGGCCAGGGCGGCCATGGCGGTCACCGGTCTCAGCAGCCGCTCCCCGGCGTTGGCGGCGAAGTCGCGGCTGACCACCTCGAGGCGCCTGGCCTCGGTGGCGTCCTCGATGAGCGCCATGGCCCCCACCGGGCGCTGGCCGTCGTCGATGGCGACCGAGCGCAGGTTGAGCACCGCCGGCGGGGGGCCGGCCAGCTCGATCGTGCGGGCCACCGGGTGGCCGGCACCGGCCGAGGCCAGCAGCCGGGCCACGGCGTCGGACAGCTCGGCCGTGCTGCGGCCGTCGCCGGCCGTCTCGAGCAGGGCGGCCGCCCGCAGGTTGTGGAACCGCACCACCCCGGCCTCGTCGGCCACCACCACCCCGACCGGCACGGCGTCGAGGGCCCCCGCCAGGCGCGACACCCGGTACTCGCCCTCGCTGGAGCGCTCCAGGGACCGCTGGGCGGCGTGCTCGAGGTGGCTCAGGGCGGCCTCCAGGCTGTGACCCTCGGCGGCGGCCGGGTCGTCGGAGAGGCGCAGGGCGAGCGACCCGATCCGCCGACGCAGGCTGCGGCGGGTGAGGAGCGAGCGCAAGAGGCTGGCCAACCCGATCAGGCCGGCGGCGACGGCACCGGCCAGGTAGGGAAGCTGGGGGTGCTGGGCGAGGAGCTGCGATGCGGACACCGCTGGTCACGGTACGCCGGTGCCCCGCCGATCGGTTGCATCTCCGGTATCACCCGCCGTAGGCGAGGGAGTAGGCGGCAGCCAGGGCCATGACCCGGTCCACGTAGGCGGCGGAGTGGTTGTAGTCCCACACCGCCAGGCGCACGGTGGCGGGATCGCCGGCGCCGTCGACGCACAGCATGCGGGCGGCGCTGAACACGGCGTCGGCCGGGTCGGTTATGTCCGCCACCCCGTCGCCATCGGCGTCGGTCCCGTAGGCGGCCCACGTCGCCGGCATGAACTGCATGGGGCCCTCGGCCCCGGCGGAGGACACCGCCACCGCCCGCCCGTGGTCGGTCTCGACCTTGCCGATGCCGGCCAGCACGACCCAGTCCAAGCCCGGGCAGGTGGCCGCCGCCCGCTCGTACAGCCCGAGCATGGGCGCCGGGATGTCCCGACCGGGTGCGACGCTGGCGCCGGCCGATCCCGCCGTTCCGACCGCTGGGGTCGGGTTGCGGGCGCCGCCGCCGGCCAGACCCGAGGCCAGCGATCCGAGGGACCCGGCCAGGGCCAGGGCCGCCCACGCCGGCACGCTGGCCAGCCCCACCACCCCGAGCACCTTCGCCGTCCCCATGCCGGCACCGTAGAACATGAAATACATTGAAACAACATAGAAGGGGCTCTAAAGTGGGGACCGGCCCGGGCCCACCGGGTCAGGAGAGGGAGGTCCGGCCCATGCCGTACTCGGGGGTGCTCTATCTGGCCAGCGACCCGGTCTACCGGCCGACGCCCAACATCGGGGCGCTGCCGGGGGGTCACCTGCTGCAGGTGCTGGCCGACGGGATATCGGGCTGGGCCCTGATGCTGGCCATCCTGGGCCTGCTGGTGGGGGCGGCCACCTGGGCCATCGGCTCCCACTCCCAGAACTACCAGCACTCCACCGCCGGCCGGCGGGCGGTGGTGGTGTCCGGGCTGGCCGCCCTGCTCATCGGGGCCGCCCCTGCCATCGTCAGCTTCTTCTTCGCCGCCGGCCACGACGTGCCCAACAACTGCGGCTCGGCCACGGCGACCGCCGCCGCCACCCCCACCACCGAGCACCTGTGCTGACCATGGCCCCGGCGGTGCTGGGCCCCCTGTCCTCGGCGGCCTCGGGAGCGGCCGGGCTCGGGATCGCCGCCCTGCTGGGGGCGCTGGCCTCGGCGGTGGCCGGGGCGGCGGGGCGGATCCTGTCCGAGCTGGCCGGGCTGCTTGGCCGGGCCGCCACCACCTCGACGACCCCGGACCTGGGAGCGGGGTGGTTCCTCCAGAACTACCGGGCCATGGTGATGGTGGCGGCCACCGTCCTCGGTCCGGTGCTGGTGCTGGCGGCGGTGCAGGCGGTCCTCCGCCAGGACGCCGGCATGCTCGCCCGGGTGCTGGTGGTGCAGGTGCCCCTGGCCGTGCTCCTCACCTACGTGGCGGTGCAGGTGGTCAGCCTGGGTCTGGGGGCCACCGACGAGCTGTGCTCGTGGTTCGTCGGCCAGGACGGCGGCGACGCCGCCGCCTTCCTGCGCCGGCTGGACTCCGACCTGGGCGCCATGGGCACCTCGCCGTCGCAGGCCGGCGCCGCCTTCCTGCTCATCTTCATGGCCGTCTTCGTCCTGGTGGGCGGGTTCCTGCTGTGGCTGGAGCTGGTGGTGCGCTCGGCCGCCATCTACGCCAGCGTCTTCTTCCTGCCCCTGGCCCTGGCCACCATGGCCTGGCCGGCCGCCACCCGCTGGGCCCGCCGCCTGGGCGAGACCCTGGGGGCCCTGGTCTTCTCCAAGCTGGTGGTGGTGGCGGTGCTGTGCCTCGCCGCCGAGGCCGTCACCTCCGACGCCGGCCTGTCGGCGGTGGTCGGGGGACTGGCCCTGCTGGTCATCGCCGTGGCCGCCCCCTACGTGCTGCTGCGGCTGGTGCCGGTGGCCGAGGTGGCCCTGGCCACCCAGCTGGAGGGCCTGGGCCGGCGGGCCGCCTCGGGCGGGATCGCCACCGGTCGGGAGCTGCTGGCCGTGGTGGCCGCCGCCGGCGGGGGCTCCGGCCTCGAGGTGGCCGGCCCGGTGGCAGGGGCCAAGCCGCTCATCGCCATGATGCCCCCTACGACCACCGAGGACCCCAGGCCGGTCATTCCGGCCTTGGCGGCGCCGGCCCCGGACACCGACCGCCGTCCTGGCGCCGGATCCGCCGAGGCCGCCGGGGCGGCCGGGGCCTGAGGTGTCCATCCCGCCGGCGGAGGGGGCCCGCTACCGCTTCGGACCACTGGAGAGGAAGGCGACGGTGGCCGGCCTGGCCCCCGGCCAGGTGGTGGCGCTGGCCGCCTCGCTGGTGGCGGCGGTGATGCTGCTTCGGGCCCTACCCCCAGTGCCCGGGGCATCGGCCGCCGCCGGGGCCGGCCTGGTCGGGGCGGCGGTTGCCTTCGTGTCGGTCCAGGGACGACGCCTGGAGGAGTGGGTGCCGGTGGTGGCGGGCTGGACGGTCCGAGGGTGGCGGCCCCGGCGCGCTCGCCGGTGGCTCTGTCCCGACCCGGCCTCGGGCCACCTGGTGGCGGCGGGGCGGCCGTCGGTGGGCGGCGCCCGGCCGGAGCGGCGCTCGGCGCCTCCCTTCCTGAGCGGCTGCCGGTTCCACGCTGCGGCGACCTCGCTGGCCCCAACCGAGGCCGGGCTGGTCGAGGACCGGGGCACCCTCTCCGTGGCTCTGGCGGTGTCGGGAGGCGGGTTCGCCCTCCTCGACCCGGTGGACAAGGAGCGGCGCCTGGCGGCGTGGGCCTCGGTCCTCACCGGCCTGGCCCGCGAGGGCGCCGTCGTCCGGCGGCTGCAGTGGATCGAGCGCTGCACCGGCCGGCCCGGCCCCTACCGATCCGAGGCCATGGACCTCGTCCCCGACGCCCCGGCCGGAGCGGCCGACTCCTACCGCCAGCTGCTGTCGGGGGCCGGGCCGCCCACCCCCCAGCACGAGACCCTGCTGGTTGTGACGGTCGGCCTGCGGGCCGGGCGGACGGCCCCGGCGGTGGCGGCCCTGGAGCGGGAGGTCGCCGCCCTGGTGCCCAACCTGCGCGCCGCCGAGCTGGAGGTGGGCGGGGCCCTCGGACCGGCCGCCCTGCGGGCGGCCCTGGCCGCCGGGTTCTGCGCCGCCGACCGCTGGGACGCCGCCGGCCCGTGGCCGGTGGCCACCGAGGTGGGCTGGGCCTGGCTGCGGGCCGACGGCTGGTGGCACGCCACCTACTGGGTGGCCGAATGGCCCCGGGCCGAGGTGGGCCCGGACTTCCTGGTCCCCCTGCTGATGCTGGGGCCGGGGGTGCGGGCGGTGGGCCTGACCATGGAGCCGGTGCCACCGGCCCGGGCCGCCCGCGAGGTGGAGGCGGCCCGGACCGCCGGGGTGGCCGACGACGAGCTGCGGCGCCGGGGTGGCTTCCTGTCCACCGCCCGCCAGCGCCGGCTGCGGGAGGGGGTGGCCCAGCGGGAGGCGGAGCTGGCCGACGGGCACGGGGAGTACCGCTTCAGCGGCTACGTCACCGTCAGCGCCACCTCGATGGCCGAGCTGGAGGCCAACTGCTCCGAGGTGGAGCACGCCGCCGGCCAGGCCCGGCTCAGCCTGCGCCGCCTGTACGGCCAGCAGGACGAGGCCTTCACCTACACCCTGCCCCTGGGGCGGGGGCTGCGCTGACAGGCGATGGGCGCACCGCCGGCCCACCGGGCCACCACCGCCAACCTGGGTGCCCTCTACCCGTTCGTGGCCGAGCCGGCCCTGGGCTGCGCCGGCCCCTACATCGGTCGGGACCTGCTCGGCGGCTCGTTCAGCTACGACCCCTTCGAGCTCTACGCCCAGGGTGTGGTCACCAGCCCCAACATGGTGGTGGTCGGCCAGATCGGGCGGGGCAAGAGCGCCCTCGTCAAGACCTACCTGTGGCGCCAGTCCCTGCGGGGCTGCCAGGCCTGGGTGGTGGACCCCAAGGGGGAGTACGGGCCGCTCGCCCGGGCGTGGGGGGTGGAGCCGTTGCGACTGCACCCCGGCGGCCCCCTGCGCCTCAACCCGCTGGAGCGGCGGGGACGCCCGGGGACCGCCTCGGAGGCGGCCGAGCGGCGCCGGTCGGGCCTGCTGGCCTCGCTGGCCGAGGCCTGCCTCGAGCGCCCGCTGGGCCCGGCGGAGGCGGCGGCGGTCGATCTGGCCCTGTCCACCGCCGAGGCCCGCACCGGGGGCAGGCCGTTGATCGGCCACGTGGTCGAGGCCCTGCTGCGGCCCGACCAGCGGCGGGCGGCCGAGGTCGCCACCGGGGCGGCGGAGCTGGCCGCCGACGGCCGCCCGGTGGCCCTGGTGCTGCGCCGGCTGGTGGCCGGCGACCTCAAGGGGATGTTCGACGCCCCCACCACCAGGGGCCTCGACCTCGAGGCGCCCCTGGTGGTGCTGGACCTGTCGGCGGTGTACGGCTCCGCCGCCCTGGGGGTGCTGATGGCCTGCGCCATGGCCTGGGTGCAGGCGGCGGTGGAGCGGCCGGGCCGGCGGCGGTTGCTGGTGGTCGACGAGGCCTGGGCGGTGCTGGCCCAGCTGGGCACCGCCCGGTGGCTGCAGGCGAGCTGGAAGCTGTCCCGCTCCTACGGTCTGTCCAACCTGGCGGTGCTGCACCGCCTGTCCGACCTGCGGGCGGCCGGCCCGGCCGGCTCCGAGCAGGCGATGCTGGCCCAGGGCCTGCTGTCGGACTCGGAGACCAGGGTGGTCTACGCCCAGCCCCCGGGTGAGGCGGCCGACAGCCGGGCCGCCCTCGGCCTGACCGGCACGGAGGTCGAGCTGCTGCCCCGCCTCGGCCGGGGGGTCGCCCTTTGGAAGGTGGGGGGCCGGGCGTTCCTGGTCGAGCACCGCCTCTCGCCGGCCGAGGCCGCCCTCATCGACACCGACGCCGTCATGCGCGGCGGCCTCGGGTGAGGCCGCCCCCGCCCCCGGGCTCCGGGCTGGGCGCCCGTATGGGGATGGTCCTGCTGGGGGCGGCCGGGTGCGCCTGGCTGGGCGCCCGCCTGGGCACGGCGGTGGCCGGCTGCCCCCCACCGGCACCGGCCGCGGCCGGGGCTCTGTTGTGGAGGCTGGCCACCCAGCCGGCCAGTCCCCTGGGCGGCACGCCCGCCTCCCCCGCCTGTCCCGCCGGCCGGCCGTGGTTCTGGGCCGGCTCGGCGCTGAGCGCCACGGTGGCGGTCGTCCTGGTCGCCGCCGTGCTCAGGCGCCGGCCCCCGCCGGGCGGGAGGGGCCGCCGGGCCGCTCCACCGACCGGGTCGAGGGGTGCCGGGGCCCGCCGTAGGGGCGGTTCGGGCCGGCGGAGCGGTCGGGGCCGCCCCCGGTCGCCGGGGCGCTGGGGGACGGCGCACCCCGGCTGGGCCCGGCCGGCCGACCTCGAACCGCTGGTGGTGCGCCGGGTTCCGCCGGGCCGGCTGGTGCTGGGCCGGGCCGGGCGGCGGCTGCTGGCGGCGGAGGCCCGCCAGTCGCTGCTGGTGGTGGGACCGACCCAGACCCTCAAGACCAGCGGCCTGGCCGTGCCCGCCCTGCTGGAGTGGCAGGGGCCGGTGCTGGCCACCAGCGTGAAGACCGACCTGGTGCGCGACACCATGGCCTGGCGCCGGCGGGCCGGGCGGGTGTCGGTGTTCGACCCCGCCGGCTGCACCGGTCTGCCGGCGGTGCCGTGGTCCCCGCTGGCCGCCGCCGGCACCTGGGCCGGCGCCCGCCGGGTGGCCAGCGCCCTGGTGGCCGGGGCCCGCTCCAGCGCCGGGGGGTTGAACGAGTCCGACTTCTGGCTGGCCACGGCGTCCAAGCTGCTGGCGCCCCTGCTCTTCGCCGCCGCCACCTCCGGGCGCACCATGGCCGACGTGGTCCGCTGGGTCGACACCCAGGAGACCGGCGAGGTGGCCGCCGCCCTGGCCGCCGCCGGGGTGGAGGAGGCACTGGTGGCGGCGGAGGCCAGCTGGGGGCGGGAGGAGCGCCAGCGCAGCTCGGTCTACACCACCGCCGAGGTGGTCCTCGACCCCTTCGCCGATCCCGCCGGCGGGAGCCTGGCGCCCCCGCTGGACACGGCCGGGCTGCTGGCCGGAGGCCACGACACCGTCTACCTGTGCGCCCCCGCCCACGAGCAGCGCCGGCTGCGGCCCCTCTTCGCCGCCCTGGTCAACGAGGTGGTGGCCGGCGTCTACGCCCGGGTGACCGCCACCGGCCGGCCGCTGGACCCCCCGCTGCTGGTCGTGCTGGACGAGGCCGCCGCCATCGCCCCGGTGGACGACCTCGACGAGCTGGCCGCCACCGGCGCCGGCCAGGGCATCCAGCTGGTGACGGTGTGGCAGGACCTGGCCCAGGTGGCCGCCCGCTACGGGCCCCGGGCCGCCTCGGTGGTGAACAACCACCGGGCCAAGCTCCTTCTCTCCGGGGTCTCCGACGGATCGACCCTGGAGGCGGTTTCGGCCCTGGTGGGCGAGGCGGCCGAGGAGGTGAGCTCGTTCACCTCGGGGGCCGGCGGAGGTCGCTCGCGCACCGACACCGTGGCCCACCGCCGGCTGGCCCCGGCCGACGCCCTGCGCCGGATCCCCCCGGGCCAGGCCGTCCTCGTCTACGGCCACCTGCCCCCGGCCCTGGTCAGCCTCCGGCCGTGGTTCGAGGAGCCCGAGCTGGGCCGGCGGGTGAGGGGGTGAGGGTGCCCTGGCTACCCTCGGAGCCGTGGACGGGGCGAGCGAGGTCCGGCGGGCCGGCTCGCTCCTGCGGACCCGCCGCCCGCTCGTCGCCATCTGCGTGCTGGCGGCGGTGGCCGAGGCCTCCGTCATCCAGCTCAGCGGGGCCACCTGGGCCACCAGGCTGGCCCCCCAGGTGGTGGCGGCCGCCCCCTGGGGGCTGTTCCACGACCTGCGCTGGCTGGTCGTCTACCACGACTCGTGGTGGGGCTTCGGCCTCGAGTTGGCCGGGCTGCTGGGGTTTCGCAGCACCCTCGACGCCCTGATCATCCGGGCCGCCTGGCCCGACGGCGAGGAGCCGCCCCGGTTCGCCACCGCCTGGCGCCGCACCTTCGGGTTCACGGTGGCCGCCGCCGTCCTGCTCGCCCCGTGGGTGACCCTGCTGTTCGGGATGGCGGTGGTCTCGCTCTCCTGGCTCTTCTTCGCCGCCGTCCCCCCGGTGGTCGTCATGGCCGTGCTCATCCACCCGGGTGCGGTGGCGCCGGGATGGTGGCGGCGGACCGTCCCCCTCCGGGCCGTGGGCTGGGTGGCGCTCACCTTCGTGGTCATGACCCTGTGCGCTGCGGTCGTGTCGGCCGACCGGGCCGTGCTCGGGGTCCCGGTGGCCGCCGCCGGGGGGCTGTTCAACGCCTGGGCCTGGCGGGGCATGGTCGGGTCGGTGGCCTCGGTCCGGCGGTCGCAGCGGTTCGTGCCTTTGGTGCCGGCCGGCATCGCCTTCATGCTGGCCGTGGTCGCGGTGGGCACCGATATCGGCTTCGGGGTGGCCAGCTCCGACGCCACCGCCGCCCGCGCCACCCAGGCCCGCCTGGCGGCCGCCGGGGGCTCGGCCCCGGCGGTCCGGGGGGGCCGGCCGGTGCTGGTGGCGGCCGGGTTCGGGACCTCCTGGGACGGGGTGAGCGGGCCATGGCTGCCGGGGCCCTTCGACGAGGCCCGCTTCTCCTACGCCGGGCTGGGGCCGGGCTCGGCGCCCCTGGCCTACCGGGCCACCGACACCTACCGGAGCCTCGGCCGGCTCGACACCCTCATGGCCGCCCAGGTCGACTCCCTGCACCGGAGCGACCACCGCCGGGTCAGCATCATCGCCGCCAGCGAGGGGGCGCTGGTGGCCGAGACCTACCTGGCCCGCCACCCGACGGCCCCCGTGGACCAGCTCATACTGCTCTCGCCCCTGGTCGAGCCGGGCCGGGTCTACTACCCGCCGGCGGGCGGGACCGGCTGGGGCATGGTGACCTCCCTCGGCCTCGACGCCCTCACCCGGACCATCGGCGACCTGTCGCCGCTGCGGCTCTCCCCTGCCACCCCCCTCCTGCGCTCGATCGTGGCTGAGGCGCCGGCCATCCGCTCCCTGGGCGGGTGCCCGCCGGCGGGCGTGCGCCAGGTGCTGGTGGTGCCGGTGGCCGACGCCGTGGCCGCCCCGGCCGACGGCACCGTCTCCCTGCCTGCGGTGGTCATCCCGGCGTTCCACAGCGGCGCCCTCGACGACCCCGGGGTTGAGCCGACCCTGCTGGCCCTCCTGGGGGACCGGGCCGTCCCCGGTACGGGCACCTGGTCGTTCCTCGACTCGGTTATCCAGGGCGCCTCGACGGCCTGGCAGGTGCCCGAGCTCGCCCTGACCGTCAACCGGGCCTGGGTGCTGCCGAGCGGCGCCAGCCCGACCGACGGGGTCCTGTCGTGCCGCGACGCCAGGCTGGATCTGAGCCAGGGCCTGGGCAGTTAGAGGCGGTGGGGCAGTTAGAGGCGGCGGGGCGGCGCCGGCTCAGCTCGGCTCAGCCCCGGTGGGGCCGGCTCAGCCCTGGTCGGCGGAGGCCCGGTAGCTGCGGTAGACGGCCAGCAGGGCCTCCTTCTGGGCATCGGAGAGGTAGGGGTCGGCCTTGATCGCGGCCTCTGTCGCCGGCACCTCCGTCGGCGTCGACGCCTCCTCCAGCAGGCCGGCCTGGGCCAGCAGAGTCTCGGCCGACACGTTGAGGGCCCGGGCGATCGAGCGCAGCACCCGCACGGAGGGCTCGTGCAGGCCGCGCTCGATCTGGCTCAGGTAGGGGTTGGAGACGTTGGTCCGCTCGGCCAGCTCCCGCAGGGAGAGGTTGGCCAGGGTGCGCTGGCTGCGGATGAAGCGTCCCAGACCCTCCAGCTGAGCCCGCCACGGGTCCTTGGGGGGCTGGCCTGCGCTCAGGCGGCCTCCGCCTTCGGGGTGTAGGCCTCTACCAGGCGGTGGGCGAACTGGCGCTGGGCGTCCAGCAGCTTCTCGGCGAAGCCGAAGGCATTGTCCACCAGGGCGACGGCCCGGGGGAGTCCCTCGGCCAGCCGGCCGCGGGGCTGCTCCGGCAGCACACCGACGACGGCTCCGCTCCAGTTGCTCACCGAGCTCACCACCATGTCCTGGCCGGCGCGGACCGCTTCGAGGATCTGCTCCTGGACGGTGTTGGCCACATCGACGATCGACATCTGATCTCCTTGTCTGCCGCCGGCCGGGGCCGGGCGGTTTAGTTGGGGGGTTCGACCTGCGGGGCCCGCTCCGCCGCAGTCACTTCTTCGGCTTCTTGGTCCGGGCGCCTCGCTAACTATATACAGCAACCGCTAGCGAAGTCAATCGAGAGGTTGGGACCTCACGACGACGGGGCGGTGGTGGACGTGGTCGATCCCGATGACGAGCCCCCCGAGGACGAGCCGCCCGAGGACGAGCCGCCCGAAGGGGAGCCGCCCGAGGAGGAGCCAGTGGTGGTGGAGGTGGTCGAGCCGGACGAGCCGCCCGAGGCCCCTCCCGAGCCCGAGGCGTTGGGCGAGGACGTGCTGGTCGTGGTGCTGGAGGTCGTGGTGGAGGTCCCTGTCTGGTCCGCCGGCGTGGCCGCCGGGCCGGGGCTGACGGCGGTGGAGGTGGTCGACGCCGGCCCGGGGACCCCGCCGGCGCCGGGCGAGGTGGCGGGGGGAAGGCTCGACCAGGTGGACCAGGTCGACCAGTAGCGGCTGGGGTCGTAGCTGCCGTCGGCCGACGGCACCGACGCGTAGGGCATCAGGGCGAGCGTGTCCGGGCTGGCGGTGGTGAGCGGGAGGGCCGGGAGGCCGGCCAGGGCGGGGCCCATCACCGAGGAGAAGATGGCCGCCGGGAAGGTCCCGCCGGTGACGGCCACGCCGTGGACGTCGGTCATGGGCCGGGCACCTTGGGTGTAGCCCACCCACACCGCCGTGGACAGCTGGGGCACGAAGCCGATGAACCAGGCGTTGGTGTAGTTGTCGGTGGTGCCGGTCTTGCCGGCGAGCGGGCGGCCGATGCCTGCGGCCACCCCGGTGCCGTGCTGGACCACGCCCTCCATGGCGCCGGTGAGCACGGCGACCTCGGCCGGGTCGAGGACCGGCCTGGCGTCGGGGGCGTGCTGGTAGACGACCCGGCCGTGGCGGTCGACGATCCGGGTGATCGAGTACGGGGCCGCCCACACCCCGCGGGCGGCGATGGTGGCGTAGGCGGTGGCCATCTGCAGCGGGCTGACCCCGTGGGTCAGCGCCCCCAGGGCGATGGAGGGGTTGCCGGCGTCGGCTTCGACGCTCGGGGGCAGCCCGGCGGCCTCGGCCGCCCGGGCCACGTTGTCGGGACCGACCTTGGCCGCCAGCTGCACGAAGACGGTGTTGATGGACTGGGCCAGGGCGTCGTCGATGCTGGCGGCGGCCGCCCCCGGCTCGTAGTTGTGCACCGTGTAGCGGCTGCCCCGGTAGGTGACGGCCATGGGCGAGTAGGCCGGCAGAACCGATCGGGGGTCGATGCCGTCCTGCAGGGCGGCCAGGTAGACGAAGGGCTTGAAGGCCGATCCGGCCTGCATGGCGCCCTCGATGGCGGGGTCGAAGCCTCCGCTGCGGTAGCCCAGCCCACCGAAGAGGATGCGCACCGCCCCGTCGCCCGGGGCCACGCTGGCGACCGCCACATCGGGGTCCGACGGCCCTCCCAGGCTGGAGCGGGCCGCCGCCACCGCCGCCCGGTAGCCGGCGGGGTCGAGGGTCGTGTCCACCGTGTACCCGCCGGTGGCGAAGGCGCGGTCGCGGGCGGCCGGATCGGGCCCCAGGGCGGGGAGGGTGGCCGCCTCGGCTCGCACGTAGTCGACGAACTCGGGGGCCACGGTGGGGGCGGCCGCCGGCGGGTGCCGGGCGGCGAGGGGGGCGGCCAGGGCCGCCCCGAGTTCACTGCGGGGGAGCCACCCGTGGGCCGCCATGGCGGTCAGAACCTGGTTGCGCCGGGCGGTGACCGCCGCCGGACGGGTGAAGGGGTCGAGGGCCTCGGGGGCCCGGATCTTCCCGGCCAGGGTGGCGGCCTGGTCCACGGTGAGCTGCTGGGGTGACTCGGCGAAGAAGGTGCGGGCGGCGGCGGAGATGCCGTAGGCGCCGTCGCCGAAGTACACCTGGTTGAGGTAGCGCTCCAGCAGCTGGTCCTTGCTGTAGCGCCGGGCCAGCTCGCCGGCGTAGAGGACCTCCTCCAGCTTGCGGCCGAGGCTGCGCCGGCTGCCGAGGTAGTTGATCTTGGCCAGCTGCTGGGTGATGGTGCTGCCGCCCTCCAGCCCTCCGCCGGTGACATCGGCCGAGGCGGCCCGCACGATGCTGATCGGGTTGACGGCGGCCTCGCGGTAGAACTCGGCGTCCTCGGCTGCCAGCACGGCCCGAGGCACGTCGGGAGGCAGGGCCCCCAGCCGGACGGGCTGGCTGTCCTCGGGGCCGTCGAGGCGGGCGAGAACCGTCCCGTCGGCCGCCCGCACCGTGGTGGTCGCCGGCAGGGCGGCGAAGCCGGCGATGGAGGGCTCGAAGGGCTGGACCAGGAACAGCAGCGCCCGGGTGAGGCCGGCGGTGACCCCCAGGCGCACCGGGGCGATCAGTGCCATGGAGGCGGCGAGGAGGACCACCCCCACCGCCAGCACCCGCCGGGCGGACAGGGCCGTGGCCGGCCACGCCAGCCGCACCTGACCGGGCCACCCGCCCTCCGGGTCGTGGCGGTTCGGGGACCGGCGCCGGCGCCCGCCCGGGCGCAGGCCGGCGGCGGCCGGGGTGGGCAGGTGGGTGGCCACGGCCGGAGTTCTGCCCCCGCCCGTCGGCCACGAACCGTGGTCGCCGTCCCGCCCCCCTCTGCGTTCAGGAGGCCGCTCCCGCCCGGGGACGCCGCGGTCCTGGCCGCGCTCCCGGAGCCGGGGGACCGGCCCCCTGCTCTCGCCCTACCGGGGACTCAGCGCCGGCGCAGGAGCCTGGTGGCCCGGCCCGGGTCGGGGCTGAAGGCGTCCGCCGCCTCCCCCAGCTCGGCGACCTGGTCGGCGGTCAGCTCCAGATCGGCCGCCTCGACGTTGGACTCCAGCTGCGACACGCTCGACGCCCCCGGGATGGCGACCACGTTCGGATGGCGCACCGCCCAGGCCAGGGCGACCTGGGCCGGCTTGGCCCCGTGGGCCGCCGCCACCCGGCGCAGGGTGTCGAAGAGGGGTTGGGCCCGCTCGAGGCTGGTCGCCGAGAACAGCGGGTTCACCGCCCGCATGCCCCCGGGGCGAGCTCCGGGGCCGTGGCGGGCGGAGAGGAACCCCTGGGCCAGCGGGCTGTAGGCGATGACCACCCGGCCGCGCTCGGCGGCGAAGGGGATCAGGTCGGCCTCAGGCTGGCGGCGGACCAGGCTGTACTGCACCTGGTTGGACAGCACCCGGCCGCCCAGGCGCTCCTCGGCCTCCTTCCACTGGGCCAGGGAGAAGTTGCTCACCCCGACGTGGTCGACCACGCCGTCGCGGCGCAGCGACCTCATCCCCTCCATGGCCATGCGAATGGGCACAACCGGGTTGGGCCAGTGCACCTGGTACAGGTCGATGGTGTCGACCCCCAGGCGGCGGGCGCTGGCCCGGCCCCGCTGCTCGACCACCGGGGCGATGGGCAGCACCGGGAACACCTTGGTGGCCACGAAGGCCTCCTTGCGCCGGCCGGCGATGCCCCTTCCCACGATCCGTTCCGACCGGCCGAAGGCGTAGATTTCGGCCGTGTCGATGAGGTTGATGCCCAGGTCAAGGGCCCGGGCGAGGATCTCACCCGCTTCCCGCTCGGCGTAGTCGGTGCCGTATCCCCACTCCCGGGAACCGAACTGCCAGGTCCCCAGGCCGATGACCGACAGCCGCACGCCGTCGATGTCGACGTAGCGCACCGGCCCACCCTAACCCGGTCGCGCCGGCCCGTCGCCGGTCCTGTCCCGCGGCCGCCCGGTTGACCAGAAACCGGCCGATCAGACAGGCAGCCGATCAGACACGCAGCACCGCCATGACCGGGCGGTGGTCGGACCGGCCGGCCCGGGGCACGGAGGAGCCGACCACCTGCACGGCCGGGTTGACCATCACGTGGTCGATCTGGCTGTGCGCCATGCGGGCCGGCCAGGTCCGCCCCACCACCGCCCGCCGCCAGCCGGGCAGCAGGGCGGTGATCACCGGGCCCCACATGTTCATGTCCCCGGCCACGGCGGTGGGGTGGTCGGGTCCGGGCAGGTGCCTGGCCAGGCGGCGCACCAGCAGCGGCGAGCCGTGGCTGAGGTGGGACAGGTGGGTGCCGAACACGGTGAAGGCCCGGCCGGCCACGACGGCATCCAGGCGCACGGCCGCCCGGCGGGGGGCCTGGTCCATCGGCAGGCTCCCGAGCTCGACGGCGGCGAAGGACGTCTCAGGCAGCCGGCACAGCACCGACACCCCCCAGCTGCCCTGGGCCGGGCCGGGCCGGTGGGCCAGCCGGGGCCGCCGCTCGACATAGCCCTGGCCCAGCTCCAGGTGCTCGACCGTGTAGCCGAGCAGCCGGGCGGCCCGGTCGGCGTCGCCCTCCCCGCCGTGGGGGCGCCACGACTCCTGCAGGACGACAACGTCGCAGTCCAGCCGCCGGCACACCTCGACCACGTCGAAGGGCCGCCCGCGCATGTCGCGCCCCCAGTGGGTGTTGTAGGACGCCACGGTGACCAGTGCCACCGGCGCACGGTAGCGGTAGGCCAGGATGGCCCCGGTGGGCGGGGATCAGCCGCGGGAGCTGGGTCGGGGCGATGCCGACTACCCCGCCGCCCTGGCCGGGCTGGGCTCACCCCCGCCCCGGCTGTGGCTGCGGGGAGCGCCCCCGGTCGAGCCGGCCGTGGCCGTGGTCGGCACCCGCCACCCCGACCACACCGGGCGGAGGTTGGCCCGGGCCATCGGCGCCGATCTGGCCGCTAGGGGGGTGGCGGTGGTCTCCGGGCTGGCCGACGGCATCGACCCTGCGCCCAGCGCGGTGCCGTCGAGGCCGGCGGGCGCACGTGGGCGGTGATCGGCGGCGGGGTCGACCTGGCTTCGTCGCCCGAGGACCCAGCCCTCGTCGAGGACCTGATCGAGGCCGGCGGCGGAATCCTGGCCGAGGTGGCCCCAGGCACCCCGGTGCGAGCGCAGTCCCTGGTCGCCCGCGACCGCCTGCAGTCGGGCCTGTCGGTGGCGGTGGTGGTGGTCCAGACCGACCTGGCCTCGGGCACGATGCACACCGTCCGCTTCACCGTGGTGCAGGGACGCCTGCTGGCGGCGGTGCGCCCGCCCACCGGTGAGCGGCGCTGGGCGGGCAACGCCGCCCTGTGCTCGCCGGAGGGGTGCCCGCCGGAGGCCGTCCACGCCGGCGGAGCGGCTGCTGCCGCGGTGGCCGCCCGCCGTCCTCTGGCCGACCTGGTGCTGGACGGATCGGATCTCTCCCCCCTCTACCGGCGCCTGGGCCTCTGAGCGCCCTCCCCCGGAGCCGAGCCCGGAGCGGAGGACGGCCGCCAGGAGCCGTCAGTGGAAGCCCGGCGGCTCAGCCGCCGTGGGTCAGGCGGAAGGCCGATTCGATCATCATCGAGTGCACGAAGGCCTGGGGCAGGTTGCCGCGCAGCTGGCTCTCGACCACGTCGAACTCCTCGGCCAGGAGGCGGGGCGGACCGCAGGCGCAGCGGTTGCGCTCGAACCAGCGGGCCGCCTCCACCGGCCTGCCGGCCTGCAGCTGGGCCATCGAGACCAGGAAGCCGCACAGCAGGAAGGCGCCCTCGGCCTCGCCCAGGGGACGCTGGTCGGGGCGGTAGCGGTAGGCGTAGCCGTCGTCGGTGAGCTCGGTCAGCACCGCCTCGAGGGTGGCGACCGAGCGGGCGTCGTCGGCGGGGACCGCCCCCCGCACCGACGCCAGCAGCAGGGCGGCGTCGACCCGCTCGTCCTCGGGGGCGCGCTGCCAGCGCCCGCTGCGATGCACCGACCTCGAGGCCACCTCCGCCAGCAGGCGGTCGGCCAGGGCGCTCCACGGGCCCACCGACGGGCGGGGGGCCCCGGCCCCGGCCATGGCCCGCAACCCGGCCGAGCAGATCAGGCGGCTGTGGGCCCACCACCGGGGCTCGAGCTCCCAGATGCCGGCGTCGGGCTCGTTCCACCGCCTCTCGATGGTGTCGGCCGCCACCTGGGCCGCCTTCCAGCCCTCACCGTCCAGGCGATTGAGGCGGGCGGCGTCGGCGAACAGCAGCAGCGCCTCGCCGAACATGTCGAGCTGGAACTGGGAGCGCACCTGGTTGCCTACGAGGTCGGTGCCGCCCGGGTAGCCGGGCAGGTCGAGGGAGCGCTGGTCCGGCACCGGGGTGCCTTCGTGGGTGTAGGCCGGCGCCGTTCCGGGCCCGTCGTCGAGCAGCCGGGCGGTCAGGAAGCTGACGGCGTCGTCGAGCAGGCCGAGCCCCCCTCCGGCGGCCGCCGCCTGGCCGATGAAGGCCTGGTCGCGCAGCCACACGTAGCGGTAGTCGTAGCTGCGGCCCTCGCGGGCCCGCTCGGGCAGGGACGTGGTGGCCGCCGCCACCGTCCCACCGCCCGGCGCGGTGAGGCCCTGCAGGACGCAGTAGGAGTGGCGCACGTCGCGCCGGGCCACCACCCCCTCGAGGGTGGGGGCGTTGGACCCCCACCAGTCCGAGGTGTGGTCCCAGGCCACCCGGGGATCGGGCGCCGGGCCGTCGAAGTTCCGCTCGGAGATCTCCAGCAGCAGGTCGCATACAGCGCCGCGGGCGATGTCGGCGGTCCACAGCAGCTCGCGACCCCGGTGGCCGTCGGGCAGGTCGACCGCCGCGGGCGCCCCCGACCACCGGATCCACAGATCCCCCGTGCGCCCGATCCAGTTGCCGTCCTCGTCGCGGTGCACCACCCGGAACGGGTGCTCCCCGAAGCCGGCCCGGGGCTGCAGGGTGGCCCCGACGCGCCCGCTGCCGGCCACGCCGGTGATCCGCCGGGCGATGACGGCGGTGTCGGGGCGCGACGGCTGGACCAGGCAGTCGCGGCACTCGATGATCCCCTCGGTCGTCACCCAGCGGTTGCGCCAGATGAGCGAGCCGTCCTCGTAGTAGCCGCCCCAGACCCAGCGCCCGTAGGGGGTGACGGTGTAGCGGCCCAGGCCCCCGATCAGGTCGCTGAAGACGGCCTCGTCGTCCCAGTGGGGGAAGCACAGCCACTGCACCGACCCGGCCGGACCGATCAGCGCCCCCCGCCGGCCGTCGGCGACCAGCGCGTAGTCGCGCAACTCGTGCGGTCCCCAGCCGCTGGGCTCCAGCCGGCGCCGGTCCTCGCTGGCCCGGCGGGCGGCAGGGTTCGAGCGCGAGGGGCGCCGTTCAGCCATCAGAGGAACGGGGTGATGCCCCAGCTGCCGGCGAACGCCTCCCCCGGCTGGAGGACGACCAGCGCCTCGCCGGTGGCGAAGGCGTTCGGCGGGCAGGTCATCGGCTCGACCGCCACCGCCCGGCGCCGGCGCTCGCCGGCGAGGGTGTCAGCGGTGAACACCATGAGGTAGTCGAAGCCGCCGTCCGCCCACAGCTCGGTGGTGCCCTGGTCGTCGCCCAGCCGGACGGTCGCCCGTCCCTGCTCGTCCCGTGAGAGGCGGGTGAAGGCGGTGTCCATGGCGAGGCTGCCGATGGGTCGGGGCGAGCGGAAGTCGAACCCCGTGCCCTCGACCGGCGCCGACCCCACCGGTATGCCGCGCTCGTCGGTCACGAGCACGGTGTCGGCGGGGACGGTGAGACGGGCCCGGTCGACGCTGCCGCCCGGCGGGATCAGGTACGGGTGGGCGCCGGCGCCGAAGGGGGCCGGGGTCGCCCCCTCGTTCAGCGCCGTCATGGTGACCGTCATGCCCGCCTCGCCCAGGCGGTACTCGACCCCGAGCTGCAGGCCGAACGGATAGCCGTCCTGGGCCATGAGCCGGCAGGACAGGCGCACGGCGTCCTCCGAGGCCGAGTCGGTCCGCCAGCTCAGCCAGCGGGCCAGGCCGTGGATGGCGTTGCCGCGCGCCGGCTCGTTGAGCGCCAGCTGGTGCGAGCTGCCGCCGAAGGAGTACCTGCCGTCTCGTATCCGGTTGGGCCAGGGCATGAGGATCTGGCCCGCGCCGGCCTCGGAGCGGTGGTCCTCGGCGAAGCCGTCGACCACCGGCCGCCCGGCCCGGCGGTAGAGGCGCAGGGTGGCGCCTGACTCGGTGATCACCGCCTCCTGGTCGCCGACGGCCAGACGATGCTGGCGGCCCGAGGGGGGCCGGGCTCCGGCTGCGGATGGATCCAGCCGATGGCCGGTCAAGGCGCCGGGTTCCTCGGGGGTGCGCCGTAGAGGGCGGTCAGCTCGGCGGCCAGCCGGCCAAGCTGGCCGCGGGCCTCGGGTGGTCCGGTTATCTCCAGCCGCCGGCCGAATCCGGCCACCTGGCTGGCCAGGCCCTCCACGCTCTGGCCCCGCACGACCACCGGCACCCGTCCGTCGTCCTCCGCTTCGCCCACCTCCACCTGGCTCTCGAACATCCACCGGAGGATCTCCACCACCGCCGGGTCCGCCCGGGCGGTTATCGACACCGGCGAGCGGAGCCGGTCCACCCGCTCGACGACGTGCTGCCAGGTTTCGGCCAGGTCGAAGCCCTCCGGGCGCTCCACCGGCTCGCCGGTCTGCTCCACCGAGCTGACGCGGTTGATGCGGAAGGTGCGCAATCCTTCCCCGGTCCCCGCCACCAGGTACCAGACGTTGCCCTTCATGGCCACCCCGAGGGGATGGACCACGCGCTCGGTCGCCTTGCCGCCCCGGTCGCGATAGCCCAGGCGGACCTGCACGCCGTCGGCCGCCGCCGCCTGCAGGGCGTCGAGGTGGACGGGCCGGTAGGGGCGACGGCCCCGTCCCCAGCCGCCCGGGTCGATCACGACCGAGGCGGCGCTGGCCTCGGCCCGCTGCCGGAACGGCTCGGGCAGGGCCCGCACCAGCTTGCGCAGGGCCGCCTTCAGCTCGGGGCTGGCCGCCGCCGGACCGGCCACCAGGAACAGGGCCCGGGTTTCGGCCTCGGTCAGGCCGGACAGGTCGGTGCGCCCGCCGCCGAGGAGCCGCCAGCCCCCGCCCCGGCCGCGCTCGGCGTAGACCGGCAGCCCGGCCACGGTCAGGGCCTCGAGATCCCGCCGCGCCGTGCGCTCGGACACCTCGAGCTCGGCCGCCACCTCGGCCGCGGTCACCCGCTGGCGCTGCTGGAGCAGCAGCAGCAGTGAGACCAGCCGGTCGGCCCGCATGGGCTCATCATCGCATCCAAAGTGGCCACCAGATGACCGGTTTGCTGGCGGAGGATGACCCACGTACGCAGATGAGCGTGCGCCGATGAGTTGCCCGGCGGCCCCCCGTCTGATCAGGCGACCGGAAAGGACCGATGCCATGACCGCCAAGCCCGACCCCCGCCGCTGGAAGGCGCTCGCCGTCCTCGGCCTCATCCAGTTCATGCTGGTGCTCGACATCACCGTCGTGAACGTCGCCCTGCCCCGGATCCAGTCCGATCTGGGCTTCACCCGTTCGGGCCTGGCCTGGGTCGTCAACGGCTACGTGCTGGCCGCCGGCGGCCTGCTGCTGCTCGGGGGCAGGATGGCCGACCTGGTCGGCCGGCGCCGCCTGTTCCTCGCCGGGGTGGGGACCTTCGCCGCCGCCTCGGCCGTCTGCGGGGTCGCTGTCGACCCCGGCATGCTGGTCGTCGCCCGCTTCGTCCAGGGCGCCGGCGAGGCCATGGCGGCCCCGGCGTCCCTGGGCCTTATCGCCCTGCTGTTCCCCGACCCCCTCGAGCGCATGAAGGCGCTCGGCATGTGGGGCGGCATCGCCGGTCTGGGCGGCACGACCGGCACGGTCATCTCCGGCGCCCTCACCGATCTGGCCTCGTGGCGCTGGATCTTCCTGATCAACCTGCCGGTGGCTGTCTTCGCCCTGGTTGCGGTTCCCCGGCTGGTGGACGAGAGCAGGATGGTGCGCGAGGAGCGCACGCCCCGGGTCGCCGGAGCGCTGGTCGGCACGGTGGGGCTGGTCTCGCTGGTCGACGGCCTGCTGGCGGCGTCGTCGCACCCGTGGGGCAGCCCGGCGGTGGCGCTGTCCCTGGCCGCCGGGCTGGCGCTGCTGGTCGCCATGGTGGCGGTGGAGGCCCGCTCGAGCGCCCCGCTGATCCCCCTCCAGTTCTTCGCCAACCGGACCAGGGTGGTCACCAACTTCGTGACGCTCTTCTTCGCTTCCGCCTTCTTCAGCTACTTCTTCCTCCTGACCCTGTTCGAGCAGCAGATCCGCGGCTTCTCCCCGCTGGCGGGAGGCCTGTCCTACCTGCCGTTCGGCCTGAGCATCGGGGCCGGCATCGGGGTGGGCACGGCGCTCATGCCCAGGGTCGGGGTGAAGGCCCTGCTGGGCCTCGGGTTCATCGGGGGCGCCGTCGGCCTCGGCCTGACCAGCGGCATCGGCCCGCACTCGTCCTATGTGGCCAGTGTCCTGCCTGGCATGGTGGTGATGGGGCTGTTCTCGGGCTTCAGCTTCCCGGCCATCGGCAACGCCGCCCTCCACCAGGTGACCGGGCAGGACTCCTCCCTGGCCTCGGGCGTGCAGAGCGCCATGCAGCAGGTCGGCGGGGCGCTGGGGCTGTCGTGCCTGGTGACCCTGGCCCTGCGCCATGCCGCGTCCCAGATCCACGCCGGGGTGGCGCCGGCCTCCGCCCTCGTCCACGGCTACGTGCTCTCCTTCCGGATCGGCACCGCCCTGCTGGCCACCGGCGGGGTCCTGGTGCTGGCCCTGCTCGAGCGAGTTCCCGTGCGGGGTTCCGAGGTGGACGTCGTCGGGGTCGAGCTTCCTGCAACCGACGCCGAGCCGGTCGCGGTGGCCGCCGCCGTCTGAGACGCAAGCTGGGGCCACAGGGGTGGGCCGGGTCCCCGCCAGGGGCCCGGCCCGCCACCGCGCCCTCAGCGCGAGCGAGGCCCGGTGGTCAGGTAGCGCCCGCCGTAGTGGACGAGCGGGCGGCCGCTGCCGGCGAACTCGACGTTGGCGACGACCCCCCGCACCAGCAGGAAGTAGCCCGCCTCCACGTAGCCGGCCAGCTCGCAGCCGGCGCGGGTTCCGACCTCGTCGAGGACGGGACCGAACCCGCCGTCGCTGGCGGCCACGCCTTCGAAGGGGTCGCCCGGGTAGCGGCCGGCGAACTGGTCGGCCAGGCGGACCTGGTGCTCGGCCATGAGATGCACGGTGAAGCGACCGCTGTCCTGCACGGCGTCCCACAGGGCCGTCTCCGGCCCGATCAGCCCGAGCACCATCGGGGGCTCCCCTTCGACCACCAGGACCGACGACACCGTCAGCCCGGAGCGGACACCTCGGCGGTCGGCAGCGGTCCAGACGGTCACCGGCGCAGGCAGCCTCCCGCGCAGCCGTCTGGTCGGGTCCCGCTCCTCCTCCGGCGTGGCGAACGGATCGTCGCCGATCCGGCGGTAGCCGTCGTCGACCAAGCCTGCCTCCCACGGCCTCGAACGGGTCGACGTTAGGAACGGGCCGGCTCGCCGGCAAGGGTCGGCCCGAAGGCGAGGGCCCTTCGGCCGAGGCGGCCGCCGGCCGAGGGGCCGCCCGAGGCAGGATGGCGCGGTGACCACCCCCGTGCCCGGCCTCGTCACCCGGTGGGGCGATCTCCCGTGACGGCGGTGGAGCGGAGCTGGCCGAGCACGGTGGAGACCGAGCGGCTGATCCTTCGCCCCTGGGAGGAGGCGGACCTCTACGACCTCGCCGCCGTCTTCGCCCGGCCCGAGGTGTGGCGGTTCCCGTTCGGGCGGGGGTTCACCCGCGACGAGGCGGCCACCTTCATGGCGGCGCGGATGGAGGAGTGGCGCGACCGGGGCTGGTCCCATTGGGCCGTGGTGGTGCGCTCGGATCAGCGCCTGATCGGCTTCCTCGGCCTAAACCCCCCCGGCTTCCTGCCCGAGGTCATGCCGGCGGTGGAGGTCGGCTGGCGCATCCATCCCGACTACTGGGGCCGGGGCCTGGCCACCGAGGGCGGGAGGGCGGCCCTGCGCTTCGGCTTCGAGGAGCTGGGCCTGCCCGCCATCGTGAGCGTCTGCCAGCCGGAGAATGTCGCCTCGTGGAAGGTGATGGAGCACCTCGGGATGGCCCGCCACCTCGAGACCGTCCATCCCACCATGGGACTGGCGCTATGGGTGTACCGGATCGGCGCCGAGCAGTGGAGGGCCGGGCGGTGAGGTGGGCCGCCAGGGTCTCGAACCCTGCACCTTGGGATTAAAAGTCCCCTGCTCTACCCGATGAGCTAGCGGCCCGGTCGATCGAGGTTAGACAGCCTCGGCCTCGATCTCCTCCCAGCCGCGGCCGACCCCGGTGCTCCACGCCCACCACACCAGCACGAACAGCAGGAAGGTCATCACGTGGACCGAGGTGCACCACAGGCAGATGGCATGCACCCGGAACAGCTCGGCGTAGAGGAGGTAGATGATCATCGCCACCCCGCTGGCCGAAAGGAGAGTGCGCACCAGGTGCACCGACCGCTTGGCGCTGTGCCAGGCGGCGGGCAGGCACAGCCCGAGCATGGGGACGAAGAAGGCCAGGCCCAGCACCGCCACCGGTATGCCGAAGATGCGCGACGAGCTGCTGGTGGTGACCTTGGCGCAGTTGATGACCCCGGTGTCGCTGCAGGCCAGCGTGCTGTTTCCGGTGTAGTGCTCGTAGGTGAGATACAGCGACACCGCCAGGCCGGCCAGGCACAGGATGAGCGAGCCGACCACGATCAGCGCCGGGACGGCAGAGTCCTCGCCGACGGGCTCGGCGGCCGTCACATCCGGCCTGGCAACGGACTCGGTGGCCTCCATGGCGGGGACTACTTGAGCTGGGCGGCGGCGGCCTTGACCCCGGCGCTGGTGCACACCGAGCCGGGCTGGCCGTTGGTGAGCTTGCAGATGGCGGCCGATATGGCGTTGGCCGTGCCGAGGATCGACTGGCCGACCTGGCCGGTCGGCTCGGAGAGGGCGCCGGAGATCTGGAACCAGCTCTGGCCCTGGAGGGTGGCGGGGTCGTAGGCCGAGCCGGACACGATGTAGCGGTTGCCGAAGTCGATGAACGGTATGCCGCCGCTGCTGTTGGTGAAGGGCGGCTTGTCGTAGGTCTGGACCAGCTTCTCCTGGGCCGCCGTGGGCGTCTCCAGCGTTGCGTAGGTGTCGCCCTGGGGCTGGTTGGTCTGCTCCTCCACCGACTGGAACGTGATGTAAGGGCTGGTGTAGGTGGCGCCGTGGAAGCTGAGGGTCTGGGTGCCCGGATCGATGTCGCTGGTGGACGACTCGGTCACCTTGAGCCCGGTGAACTGACCGAAGCGGCTGAGGGCGACCACCATCGGCCAGCGTTCGGCGGCGCAGTAGGGGCAGTACTCGGCGCCGACGTAGAGGACGAGGGGCTTGCCGGCGCTGGTGAGAGGCGAGCCCGAGCCGGGCTTGAGGCTGGCCACCAGCGACGAGGGCGCCCCGGCGGCGTCGAAGGCAGAGGTGGGCACCGAGGTCAGCCGGTCCATGACCGCCGCCGGGACCGGGTTCTCCGGGGTGGCGGCCGGAGTCTTGCTGTTGCCGGTGGTCAGCTTTACGACCACCAGACCGACGACGATGGCGATGATGACCAGCACTGGCACCAGGATCCGCGTCCAGTTGCGCCCGGGCGGCTGGCCTCTCGTGCCGGTGGGGCGCCGGCCGCCCCGGGGCGGGCCCCCGGCACTCCGGCGCTGCTGCTGTTGCTGACGGCTTCGGGCGGTCTGGGCCACGGCGCGAGCCTACAGGCGGCCCTGGAGGCCTCCGGGGTCGGCCTCCGAAGTCTCAGGGCCGCCCCAGGCGGGTCCCAACGCCTCCACAGCGGGCGGTCCGGCCTCGGCACCGGCTCCCGCCCGGGCGCCCCGCCAGCGCCGGGGCCTCCGGGCAGCGACGGCGGCGACCAGGGCGCCGACCACCGCACCGCCGCCGGCGACGGCCGCCCACCAGGCAGGTGTGGCCGCCCGCTGCGGCGGCAGGCGGTAATCCAGCAGGCCGTTGTCCGTCGCCGCCACCAGCCACCCGCTGGCGGGAACCACCCGCCACACCACCCCGCGGCCGCCCAGGTCCGACCATGGCAGCGACCAGCTGGCGCCGCCGTCGTGGCTGACGGCCGCCCCCTCGAGCATGGACCCGGCGTAAAGGGTGGGTCCGCCCGTCTCGACCGACACCACGTGGGTCCCCCGCACGGCGCCGTGGTCGTGGGCGGCGAGACCGGCCTGGCTGCGACGCCAGCCTCCACCCGGCCCGAGGACGGCGAGGCCGTCACCCATGGAGGAGGCGAACAGGCTGCGCCGGGCCGGGTCGCCGTCGAGCTGGACCACGGCCCGCTGGGCCGAGCTGCGCCGCCATGCTCCGCCGCCCCACCGGTAGACCTCGGTCTCGTCGCTTGCGTAGAGCGACCCGGCGAAGGCCGCCATCGCCCAGGCGGTGGTGGGCCGGGACAGGCCGGCGCTCGCCGGGTTCCAGGTGGTGCCGCCGTCGCCCGAACGCCACACACCTCTGTCGGAGGTCGCCCACAGGCCGCCCGCGAACCAGACCACGTCCCTGACGTCGCCGGCGGGAAGGGCGAGGCGCCGGTAGGGCCCCTGCACCGTCGGGGCCGCCCACAGGCCGTCGGTCGCGCCGACGGCGAAGCCCAGCGGGCCGACCCGACCGGGCAGCCCCAGCACCAGCCGGTGGTCGTCGAAGGGTCCGACCCTTCTCCAGCCCGTCGGGGGCGCCGGCGAGCCCCCCCCGGCCGGGCCGGACACGTAGAGGCCCGCGCCTCCGGCCACCAGGCGGTCGCCGTCGCCGACGAGTGCGTCGAGGAACACCGACGGCCCGGCCCGTTCCCAGGCCGCCCCGGCCCCGTCGTAGGCGAGCGGCGAGGCCACCCGGCCCTCGGGGGCGATCAGGACCCCGGCGGCCGCCGCCGCCAGACCCAGGCCGACCCAGCCGGCCGGGCGAGCCAGGCGCTGGCGGGCGCGGTGGCGGTGGCCCCACACGTGGGCGGTGGCGGGCACGGCCGCCCACACGGCGGCGACCAGGTGGGCATGGGCCAGGTCGGTCGCCAGTGGCTGGCGGCGGACCACCGCCGCAGCAGCGCCGGTCGCCCCCACGGCGGCGACGAGGATGCCCGTGGCCCCCGACAGCCAGCGCTGTGCCAGGGTGACCCCGGCGACGCCGGCCACCGCCGGCCTCAGCCCGAGCCGGCGGGTCTTGACCAGCACCGCCGCCAGCAGGGCGCAGCCTGAATAGGCATGGACGCCGTCGACGACGGCCAGCCGCACCGGCGAGGAGGCCCCCGCCCGCACGGCCAGGTAGGGCACCGCCGTCAGCCACGCCCCCGCCAGCAGGCCGGAGAGGACCAGGCCCATCTGCACCGGTCGGGAGGGCGGCGCCGGACCGGCCATCGAGGGAGTATGTCGGCCCCGCCGGTTGTTGACGCGTCGGGAGGTGCTGATTTCGGGGGAAGGCTTGTGGCCCAGGGCCCAGGGAGAGGGCGACTCAGGTGTCGGACCCCGGCGCCTCGGGGCATAGTCCGGGGAACGGCGCCGTCTAGGGTCAGCCCGCCTATGGTCAATTCGGGTCAACCACCAAAAATCTCCGCCAATCCCTGAAGACAACGGCGCCAGCGACCGAAGGAAAGGACATGACGAGCACCCAGGACCGGGCGAAGGAGCTGATCGAGGCCACCGAGGAGCTGCGTGGCCGTTTCGACGACGGCGTCCCCGTCAGCACCAGCCGGCTGGTCAACCCCCTCCTCGACCTGTGGGCCATCGCCGCCTCCCTGGGTGACGATGTCACCGGCCCGATCGAGCGGCTGCTCACCGTCTATGCCGGCCCCCGCGACCTCGCCATGCCCTCGGAGCTGGACGAGCTTCTGGGCGACCTTCGCTCCGTCCTCGAGCCGGCCCTCGTATAGCGGGCTCCTCCGGGAACGCCGGTGGGACGGCGTCCGGGGTGCGGTCCCCCCTCCGAATGCGAAGCGCCCGGTAACCTCGGGTTCGCGCGGGTGACGGGAGGCGATGTCCGGCTGATGTCCGGGGCCACCACCGAAGTGTCCACTGGGGCCCTACGGGTGCTGCTCATCGACGACGTCGACGAGGTCCGCACCGTGCTGCGGGTCGTCCTCGAGGGCGACCCCCGCTTCTCGGTGGTCGGCGAGGCGGCCGACGGACTGCAGGGGATCGAGGAGGCCCGCCGGCTGCACCCCGACCTGGTGCTGCTCGACCTGGTCATGCCCCGCCTCGACGGCCTGCGGGCGCTGCCTGAGATCAAGGCGGTCGCCCCCGACACCCGGGTCGTCGTGCTGTCCAGCATGGAGGGGGTCGATCTCGAGGACCAGGCCCGGTCGTTGGGAGCGGTGGGCTACCTCGACAAGGGCTTGCCCGCCGAGGAGATGGTGGAGACCCTCCACGCCCTCGCCGGCGCCCTCGAGGCGGTCGAGCAGGCGGTGGCCGAGGCCCGATCCCGCCTGGCCCCGGAGGTGTTCAGCGCCCGCTCGGCCCGCAGCTTCGTGGAGGAGACCCTCCAGGGCTGGGACTGCTCGCACCCGCTGGAGGTGGTCAAGCTCCTGGTGAGCGAGTTGGTGACCAACGCCGTCGTCCATGCCGGCTCCGAGGCCGAGGTGGTCGTGCAGCTCACCCCGACGGTGGTGAGGGTCGAGGTCCTCGACCGCAGCTCGGAGATGCCGGTCGTGCGGGAGGCGGCCCCGGAGGATCTTTCCGGCCGCGGCCTGTCCCTGGTGCAGACCTACTCCGGGGCCTGGGGGATCCGGCCCCTGCCGCACGGCAAAGCGGTGTGGTTCGAGGTGGCCCGCGAGGCCTGAATGCGTCGGCGCGCCTGACACGACGGCGCCGACGGCGGGGTCCGGGCGGGGCCCCGGGCCGCTTTCGTTAGCATTCGCAGGATGGACCACGACCTGGCGGCCCGCCGCCTCGAGGAGGAGCGCCAGCGTCTGGGTGACCTGCGTTCTTCGTTCGAGAGCGAGCATCTGCAGACCGAGTCGGAGCAGGAGAACCTGTCCGAGCTCTCGGGAGCCGATCAGCACCAGGCCGACGTGGGCACCGAAACCTTCGACCGCGAGCGGGATCTCTCGATCCTCGAGCAGATCGAAGCCGAGCTGAGCGACGTGGAGCACGCCCTCGAGCGGCTGGAGAACGGCACCTACGGGCTGTGCGAGGCGTGCGGCCGGCCGATCAACGATGCCCGGCTGGAGGCGCTGCCCGCCAGCCGCTTCTGCGTCGACGACCAGGCCGCCGCCGAGCGGGAGACGCGCCCGTCGGGCGCCTGACGGCCATGCGTCGACTGATCGCGGGAGCCTCGCTGGGGGCCATCGGCGCCGCCGGGGCGGTGGCCGGTGGAATAGCCCTGTCCGACCCCGACCGCCGCCACCGCGTCGAGCGGCAGGTCCGGGTGTGGCGCCTCACCGCCCGGAGGGGCGTGCACTGGGCGCTGGTCAAGGTGAAGGGCAGGTGGGCCGACGAAGAGGCGCGGGCCAAGCTGGAGGAGAGCTTCGCCATCCGCACGGCCGAGGACGTGGCCGAGGTCCTCGGAGGGATGAAGGGCGCCATCATGAAGGCTGGTCAGATGATCTCCTTCATCGCCGAGGGCCTGCCCCCCGAGGCCCAGGCCGCCCTGGCCACCCTGCAGGCCGACGTGCCCCCGATGGCGCCCAGCCTGGCCGAGGGGGTCGTGCGGGACGAGCTGGGCGCCGATCCGGACCGGCTGTTCCTCGACTGGGATCCGGTGCCGGTGGCGGCGGCGTCCATCGGGCAGGTGCACCGGGCGGTCATGCCCGACGGGCGGGTGGTGGCGGTCAAGGTCCAGTATCCGGGGGTCGACAAGGCCATCCGCAGCGACCTCGACAACGCCGAGCTGCTCTACGGCCTGTTCGCCTCCTTCGCCCTCAAGAACCTCGACGTCAAGGCCCTGGTCGACGAGCTGCGCAAGCGGATGGCCGACGAGCTCGACTACCGCCTGGAGGCCTCCTGCCAGGCGGCCTTCGCCCAGCGCTACCGGGGCCATCCCTTCATCAGGATCCCTGACGTGGTGCCCGAGCGCAGCGCGGCCCGGGTGCTCACCTCGGAGTGGGTCGACGGCCAGCGCTGGGACGAGTTCCTGCCCGCCGCTGACGAGGACCGGCGCCAGCGGGCGGCCGAGGTGCTCTTCCGCTTCGCCCAGGGCTCGGTCCACCGCCACCGCGTCTTCAACGGCGATCCGCACCCAGGCAACTACCGCTTCCATCCCGACGGGTCGGTGACGTTCCTGGACTTCGGTCTGGTCAAGCGCTGGGACCAGGGCGAGTTCGAGCAGCTGACCCCGATCCTCGACGCCATCCTCGCCGGCGACCCGAAGCTCACGGTGGAGCAAGCCATCAGGGCGGGGTTCCTGCCTGCCGACCACGGCTTCGACCCCGCCTTCGTCTACGAGTACGTCAGCGGCCCCTACGAGCCGTATCTGACCGACTCCTTCACCTTCAGCCGCCAGTGGGTGGGACAGGCCCTGGAGAAGGTGATCGACATCCAGGGCCGCTACGGCGAGCTGATCCGCAAGCTCAACATGCCGACGTCCTACGTGATCCTCGACCGGGTGGTCTGGGGCATGAGCGCCCTGTTCGGCCACCTCGGCGCGACCGGCAACTGGCGGGCCATGCTCGACGAGTACCGCCACGGGGCGCCCCCCTCCACCGAGCTCGGCCGCCAGGAGGCCGAGTGGGCGGCGGCCCGGACGGGATAGGGGGCCCGGTGCCGACCCTGCGGCTCTTCGCCGCCGCCCGGGTGGCGGCGGGGACGGCCAGCGCCACCGTGGCCGGCACCACCGTCGGGGAGGTGCTTGACCGGGCCGGGGACCGGTTCGGTGCCGAGTTCAAGGCGGTGCTGGCCCGCAGCCGGGTCTGGCTCAACGGATCGCCGGCATCCGGGCCGGAGCCGGTGGCCGACGGTGACGAGGTGGCCGTGCTGCCCCCCGTCTCGGGCGGATGAGCACCGTCGCCGTCCCCCGGCCGGCCCGGCCGGCCCGTCCGCCGCTGCGGGTGATGGCCTCGCCGCCACCCCACGGCCGGCTGGGCGTGGCCTGGACGGCCGTCACCGTCGGAGCCATCGCCGGGGGTCGTTGGTCCCTGGCGGCCTGGCTGGGAGTCGTCGGGTTCGTGGCCGCCGCCGGGGCGGTGAGGGCGATTCCGGTGCTGGACCGGCCCCGGCTGTGGTCGGCCGCGCTCGGCGCGGTGGCGATTCCGCTGGCCGCCGCCGCCGGTCCCCTGGCCTTCTCCGTGGCGGTGGCCGCCGCCGGGGCCGCCGCCGTCCTGGCCAACCGGCCCGCAGCCGGCGACGGGCTGCGGGGCCTTCTGCGGGCCGGGCCGGTCGAGGCCGGGTGGGTCCGGTTGAGGCCGATGGCCATGGCGGTGATGGTGTCGGTCGGCCTCGGCGTCGGCGGGGCCGGAGTGGTGCTGCTGCGCCAGCGCTCGCTGACCTCGGTCGCCCTCCTGCTGGCCCTGGTCTGCTGCCACGACGCCAGCCGCTACCTGGTCGGTTGGGGCGCGCCCGCCCCGTGGGAAGGGGTGGCCGCCGGGGTGGCCTCCGTCGGGGCCGCCACCCTCGGCGTCGCCGTCATCCAGCCCTCACCGGTGACCGGCTGGCTGGTCTGGGTGCTGGGGGCCGTCGTGGCCCTCGGTGGTGTGGCCGGGCCAGCGGTGTCGGACCTGGTCGCCCCCGGCCGGCCGGCTCCGGGTCTGCGGAGGGTCGACTCGCTCGTGGTCACCGCCCCGCTGTGGCTGGTGGTCAGCGTCCTCGCCGGCCACTGACCCGGCCGGGGGAGCGTTGGCTTCCCCGGCGGCACCGGCCGCCACCTCATCGAGGTGGCGTTCAGGCTCTGTTGCGACCCGGTGACAACCGCACCGTGGGTCGGAGCTTCCGCTCAGGTGCGAATGAACTGTCAGCCCCGTCGCAGGAACACGGCATGGTCAGGAGCGTCTATGAGGTGACGGTCCATGACCCAGCCGGAGCCGTCAACGAGCGAGCGCATCTCGCGGACGGGGATGTTGCGTTGCGACCACCACGGCGTGGCTTCCCCCTTGTAGCGGATGCGTAGGCGGACGTCGGGATCTCCGCCCGGGTCGACCGTGTCGCCGACGAGAACAGCGTCGGGGGCGGCGACTTCGGCGAGACGGGCGAGTAGGCGGCGGTTGCCTTCGAAGGAGCCGCCCAGGCCGAGGTTGCCGCACAGCAGCAGGATGAGGCGCCACGGCTTGTCGTCGGGCGGGTGGTTGAGGTCACCGAGGCGGGCGTCGCGCACACCCCGGGCGCGGCAGACCCGGACGGCGCCGGGTGACGAGTCGACAGCCGTTACCTCAGCACCACGGTCTTGCAGCCACAGGGATGCCCGCCCGGCGCCCGCGCCCAGATCGAGAGCGGGGGCGGCAATCGCCAGCGGCAGCAGCTCACGCTCCCACCAGTCCCACTCGGCGAAGCCGCGGAAGAACCAAGAAGGGGGCATGGCCTCGCCGACGTCGCCGCCGTCGACCTCCAGCTCCGGGGTCGGTGTCCACGCTCCGAGGAGATGATCTCGCAGGGCGTTGCCCCAGGCGTCTCCTTCAGGCCACTTCTCCGCCGAGATGGTCCAGTGCCATCCGAGGTGGCGCAGGCCGAGGCGCCGAGCGACCCCACGGCTGGCGTCGTTCCTCCAGTCGTGGCTGTAGATCAAGTGGCGGCCCGGCGCTGCCGCCAGCCGAGCCCACGTTGCCGTCACCGCCGAGGCGAGACGGCGGCCGCGGTGGGCGGTCGCCGTCCATACTCCGCACTCGGCCGCGGCGGCGAGGACGGGCCTGGGTGTGTGGCACAGGGAGACGACTGCGCCGCCGTCGACCGCCGCCGCCCATGGCCCCATTTCTCCTGCGATCAGCCGGGGCCATTCCTCACTCGACCAGCCCGCCGGACGAGCGTCGATGAGGAGGCCGGCGGTCGAGTCCTCCGAGGTCACGATCCGCACGCCGAACGGGACACTCAAATCGGTGTTGGGCGGGAACATGTACACGCGCTGGCCCTCCACGCGGGGCGGACGGCGGCCGTCGACTGCGGCTCGGACTGCGGCGACCGCTTCGGCCGGCGGATGGTCTGCTGGCCCCACCGCAGCCAGGGCGTCGTCGATCCCTGCGCGCAACTCCGCCGAGAGGCTTGAGCCCGGCATCACACGCCAACCCCCACTGACGGAGGCCACGAGGCCGACGCCCCGGAAGCGTTCCTCGTCAGCGGGCGGCGCGTCGAGGTCGTTGGTCCAACGGCGGGCCAGAGTCAGTAGGTCAAGGTTGTCGGCAGAGTTGAGAACGGCCACGGTATCCCCACATCCGTGGGGGCCCTCACCGGCGGCGATCAGTTCCGGCTGCAGGGGGCACCCTTGCCAGCAGATCGTTCACGGCGCCTCCTTCCCCTGTGTCGCTCCGGACGTTGTACAGCGATTATCGCCCAACACGTGGCCCCTCGAGCGCCTCGGTCCGCTGCGGGCCCCTCGGTGACGCGCTCCCTTGGAGGGCCCCGGTCCCCAAGCGCGTCCAGACGATCTGATCAGTCCGAGTCTGCGCGGTTGCGGGCGCCTCGAGCCCGGCAGGTGAGCGCTGACCTGTGTGCCGCGAAGTCGGGGCAAGGCCGTCTCCTCCACCGGCCACCAGACGGTGGTTGACAGGTCGCCTGCTCGGATGGGGTTTGGCCCGCGGCGGCCGGACCAGGCCGCCCACGGAGCCCTAACCCAGGGGCCGCGAACGGCGTGGTCCTGGGCGTCCCGCTTCGGGCAAGCCGGCAATGAGGCCGACCGCTGGCCGGCCTCCCACGGCGTAGGCGACGCGGCCAGTTCCGAGCTCAGCCGGCCGCCACCGCCTGGGCGGCTACCCCTTCTTGGTCTCCCAGAAGATCTTGTCGATCTCGCCGATGTCGTCGAGCAGGCGCTGGGCGACGGCCACCTCGGTCGTCTTCTTGGAGTCGCCGGCGGCCTTGGTGGCCCGCCAGAAGAGGTCGTGCAGCTGCGGGTACTTGGCCAGGTGGTCGGGCTTGAAGTAGTCGGTCCACAGCACCCACAGGTGGTGCTTGACCAGGTCGGCCCGCTCCTCCTTGATGGCGATGGCGCGGGTCTTGAAGTCGGCGTCGTCCGAGCCGTGGTACTTCTCCATGATCGCCTTGACCGACTCGGCCTCGATGCGGGCCTGGGCGGGGTCGTAGACGCCGCAGGGCAGGTCGCAGTGGGCCTGGGCCACCGCCGGGGCCTTCACCCGGTCGACAGCGGCGATGAGGCGGGAGGCAATGCGCATGGCGAGACTCCTTGTCGTCGGGAAACTGGTCTTTGCCGAGGGACGGGATGTCGTCGGGCTGCTGGCGGTCGTCGTCATCAGCCCGTGGTGAACCGCGATGATCTGCCCTCCATGGCCGATCGCGCCCGCAGACTAGTCCCTGGCCAATGACCCCGAATCCCCCCAGATCGACCGGTGCCGGGGCGGCGATGGGCCTCCTCGTGGCTGTTCTGGCCGCGGCGGCGGTGGCGCTGACCCGACTGCGGCGGGTGACGGTCAGCGGGGCGAGCATGGAGCCCGGCCTGACCGACGGTGACCGCCTCCTGGTGCTGGCTGGCGTCCGGACGCGGAAGGGTGACGTGGTCGCCCTTCGGGATCCGCGCCAGCACCGGCGCCTACTCATCAAGCGGGTGTCCGCGGTGCACGCCACCGGGGTCGAGGTCGCTGGGGACAACCCGGCCGCCAGCACCGACAGCCGCCAGTTCGGCCCGGTGCCGGAGGAGCTCGTCCTGGGCCGGGCGATCTACCGCTACCACCCGCCCGACCGCTCGGGGCGGCTGCGGCGCCCCCGCTGACCGGGGAGCCGATGACCGCGGCGCTCTGATCGGCGGGCTCCGGCGGGAGGTACCCGGCAGGGGCGTGCTCCGGCCGGTGGCCGCCCGACGGTACGATCGGCCCCATCATGCCCATAGAGCCGGCCGATCTCGAGCGACTGCTGGGGTCCCAGTACCTCGACGGCCTCTCGGACAGCACCACCGACGAGGTGCGGGCCAAGCGGGAGGAGCTGCAGCGGGCCGAGGTGGCGGTGTCCTACGTCCGCCGGCTGCTGCAGGGCCGGATCGACATCGTCGAGGCCGAGCGGCGCCACCGGTCCTCCGGCGCCGGCGAGTCGCTGGTGGACGAGCTGCCGTCGATCCTGGCCGAGGGTGGGCGCACCGCCGGGCCCGGCCGTCTCCCCCAGCACATCGACCCCGGCCAGGAGGCCACCGAGCTGGCCGCCGAGGTCGACCGGGTCGTCGACCCCGCCCGCCTGGCCGACGTGGCCTCGCTGAGCGAGGCCGACCTCGAGTCGATGGCGGGGGACCTGCGCCGGCTGGAGCGGGAGGTGTCCGAGCGCCGGCGGGCCCTGCACGAGCGGCTCGACGCCATCCACGCCGAGCTGGTCCGGCGCTACCGCAGCGGCGAGGCCACCGTGGATACCCTCTTGAGGTGACGCCGGCGGGGTGAGCGACGATCCCCAGCGCCGGCGGGACATAGGCGAGATCATCCGCGACCTGCGGCGCGCCTCGCGCCTTTCGGTGCGGCGGCTGTCGGAGCTGGCCGGCATCTCCAACCCCTACCTGAGCCAGGTGGAGCGGGGCCTGCGCCGGCCATCGGCCCAGACCCTGCAGCGCATAGCCAAGGGCCTGGCCATATCGGCCGAGACGCTCTACCTGCAGGTCGGCATCCTCGAGGAGTTCACCCCCGAGGAGGCCGCCACCGAGTTCGAGTCCCGCCTGCGGCGGGACCCCCTCCTGGACGAGGAGGGCCGGGCCGCCCTGGTGGAGCACTACCGCTCCCTGGTCAGCGCCCGCCACCGGTCAGAGGAGGGCGGCGCCGGAGGGCAGTAGCTTGGTGGGGCTCATGAGCAGGCGCAGCCTCGCCGTCCTCTCCATGCACACCTCCCCGCTGGCCCAGCCGGGTACGGGCGACGGCGGGGGGATGAACGTCTACGTGCGGGAGCTGTGCTCGGCCCTGGCCCGCTCGGGGACCCAGTGCGACGTGTTCGTCCGCTCGTGGTCGCCCGATCTGGATCGGGTGGTGCCGGTCGAGCCCGGCCTGCGGGTGCACCACGTCGTGGCCGGGCCCGAGCAGGTACTCCCCAAGTCGGCCCTGGGCGGGTTCATCGGCGACTTCGCCGACGCCGTGGCCGACCGCCTCGAGGCCGGTCCGTGGGGCAAGGGCCTCACCGGGGTGGAGGCCATCCACGCCAACTACTGGTTGTCGGCCGAGGCCGGTCACCTGCTCAAGCACCGCCTCGGCCTGCCGCTGGTGTGCACCTTCCACACCCTGGCCCGGGTGAAGGCGGAGGCCGGGCTGGCCGGCGACGACGACGACCCTGCCCGTGCCGGGGTCGAGGAGCGGGTCATCGGCTGTTCCGACGCCGTGCTGGCCTCCAACCCGACCGAGGCCGAGCACCTGGCCTCGCTTTACCGGGCGGCCGAGGACCGCATCGAGATCGTCCCCCTCGGGGTCGACCACGCCTTCTTCTCCCCCGGCCGGAGGTCCCAGGCCCGGCGGGCGGTGGGCCTGCCGGCCGAAGGCGCCATGCTCCTGTTCCTCGGCCGCATCCAGCCCCTCAAGGGAGCGGACCTGGCGGTGGCCGCCCTGGCCGAGTTGGGCCGACCCGACGCCTTCCTGGTGGTGGTGGGGGGCCCCAGCGGCGGGGCCGGGGTGCACGAGATGGAGCGGCTGCGCAAGCTGGCCGCCGAGCTCGGGGTGGCGCACCGGGTGTGGTTCGTCCCCCCCCAGCCCCACGAGCTGGTCTCCAGCTACTACCGGGCAGCCGACGTCTGCGTGGTGCCCAGCCGGTCGGAGTCCTTCGGCCTGGTGGCGCTGGAGTCGGCGGCCTGCGGCACCCCGGTGGTGGCCAGCGCGGTGGGGGGCCTGCGCCAGCTGGTGCGCCACGGCGAGACCGGGCTGCTGGTCGAACGCCGCTCACCGGCCGCTTTCGCCGCTGCCCTCCGGAGCGTGCTGGACGACCCCGGCCGGGCCCGGGCCATGGCCGCCGGCGCCGCCCGGATGGCCCTCGGGTACAGCTGGGCCACGGCGGCGGAGCGCCTCCGGCGCCTGTGCGACCGGCTGGCCTCCAGCCAGCTGGTCGAATGCTCCTAGGACCGGGCCGAGCGCCGGCAGAACCCTTGCCCGTCGCGGGGCGCGGCGGTAGGGTGGCCGAAGGCAGGCCCGAGGTGCGGAACGACCACTTCGTTCGGGGAAGTACGAAGTGGTCGCGAGGTTCCTCGGGCCGCCTCGCGTCCGCCCGCCGGGGCCCGGGCCGGGCCCCGTTGTGCCCTCCGCCGGCGGGGCGGTGACGGCAGCGACCGGAGCGTCCGGCTTGCTGGTGGTGGGGGGCGGGCGCATGGGCGAGGCCCTGGTCAGGGGCATGCTCGCCGCCGGCCGGCCCCCCGGCGAGGTCGTCGTGCTGGAGATCGACCCCGCCCGGAGGGAGGCCCTGGCCCGCTCCTGCCCCGACGTGGCGGTGGCAGCCAGGCCCACCCCCGCGGCCGCGGCGGTCATCGCCGTCAAGCCGGCCGACGTGGAGGCCGCCTGCCGGACCGCCGTCGATGCCGGCGCCGGGCGGATCCTGTCCATCGCCGCCGGGGTCACCACCACCAGCCTGCAGGCCTTCGCCGGGGCGGGCCCCGCCGTGCTGCGGGCCATGCCCAACACCCCGGCCCTGGTGGGCGCCGGGGTGTCGGCCCTGTGCCGGGCGGCCTCGGCGGGACCGGAGGACGAGGACTGGGCCGAGGCGGTGCTGGCCTCGGTGGGCCGGGTGGTGCGCCTGCCGGAGAAGCTGCTCGACGCCGCCACCGGCCTGTCCGGCTCCGGCCCGGCCTACATCTTCCTGGTGGCCGAGGCCCTGATCGAAGGGGGGGTGGCCGCCGGCCTGCCCCGGCCCGAGGCCACCGCCATGACCGTCGGCACCCTGCTCGGGGCGGCCCGCCTGCTGGCCGAGACGGGCGAGACCCCGGAGGCGCTGCGGGCGGCGGTCACCTCGCCCGGGGGCACCACGGCCGCCGGCCTGCGGGTGCTCGAGTCGCGCGCCGTCCGGGCCGCCTTCATCGACGCCGTGGCGGCGGCCACCGAGCGCTCCCGCCAACTCGGCCAGTAGACCGCCGCCGACACCGGGGGCGCCCCCGACAGAGGCCCCGTTCACCCGGTTCCACCTTTCCCTCACTGGCCCCACTGGCGTACAGTCGCCACAGGGCGGAGAGGGGTGGTTCCACTGACGCAATCCGGCTATGCCAAGGCCCGGTTCCTCACCGTCGCCGAGGTGGCGACGGCCCTCCGGGTGTCGAACATGACCGTCTACCGGTTGATCCAGTCCGGCGAGCTGCCGGCGGTGCGGGTGGGCAAGTCCTACCGGCTGCGGGAAGAGGACGTCGACAGCTACCTGTCCAAGCGCTACACCGAAGCTGGCTGACCCGGCGCCCCGGCGCCGCCCGGTTGTCACCTTCCTGTCGGACTTCGGCCGCCAAGACGAGTACGTCGGGGTCGTCCACTCGGTGCTGCGCCGCCTGGCGGCGGGCCCCGACGGCGACGGGGTGGAGATCGTCGACCTGGCCCACGACCTGCCCGCCGGCGACGTGCGGGCCGGCGCCGCCATGCTCGAGCGTTCCGTCGACCATCTGGCCGACGGGGTGGTGCTGGCGGTGGTGGACCCGGGGGTCGGCAGCGACCGGCGCCGGGTGGCCCTCGACTGCGGCCGGCTCGCCCTGGTTGGCCCGGACAACGGCGTGCTGGTGCCGGCGGCCGAGCGGGCCGGCCTGCGCCGGGTGGTGGAGCTGGCCGAGCCGCGCTTCTGGCTGACCCCGGACACCTCGACCTTCGACGGGCGGGACGTCTTCGCCCCGGTGGCGGCCCGGCTGTGCTCGGGGCTCGACCTGGCCGAGCTGGGCCCGGGCGTGGCACCCGCGTCGCTGGTCCGCCCGGAGCCCCCCGTACGACGCCTGGTCGGCGGGATCCTCGAGGCCGAGGTGACCTGGGTGGACCGCTTCGGCAACGTGGCCCTGGCCGCCGGGGCGGACGAGCTGGCCGCCCTGGGCCCGGGGCCCTACACCGTCAGGGTGCCGGCCGGGTTCCACACCGCCCGGCTGGTGGCCGCCTTCGCCGACCTCGGCCCCGACGAGCTGGGGGCGCTGATCGACTCGTCCGGCCAGCTGGCCCTGGTCCGGCGGCTGCGGTCGGCGGCCGAGGTGCTGGGCTCGCCCCCCGGCACCCTGGTAGTCATAGGGCCCGCTTGAACCTGGCCGCCATCATCGATCCGCACCCGGCGGAGGCACCGGCCCTCGTCGGTCCCGACCGTTCGCTGTCCTACGGCCAGCTGCGGGACCTGACCGCCTCGGCCCGCCACGGTCTGTCCGCCGCCGGGGTCGGCCGCGAGGACCGGGTGGCAATCGCCCTGGGCAACCACTGGGCCTTCGTGGTCGTGTACCTGGCCACCCTCGGCCTGGGGGCGGTGGCCGTGCCGGTGGATCCCTCCCTCCCGCTCCCCGCCCTCGAGGAGGAGCTGGGCGCGGTGGGCCCGGTGGCGGCCCTGGTCACCACCACAGGCACCGCCGGCGCCGGCGGGGTCGGCGCGGCGCGGCGGGTGCTCACCGAGCTCGACGCCCTGGTTTCCGGCCCGGCCGCACCGGCGGTCGATCTCGCTCCGGGGGAGCTGGCGGTGCTGATCTTCACCGCCGGCACCGCCGGCGCCCCCCGGGCGGCCATGCTCAGCCACGGCAACCTGCTGGCCAACCTCGAGCAGGTGCAGCACCACCCCGGCCGGGCGGTGCTGCCCGGCGACGTGAGCTACGGGGTCCTGCCGCTCTTCCACGTGTTCGGCCTCAACGTGGTGCTCGGCCTCACCCTGATGGCGGGCGGATCGGTCCTGCTGGCCGACCGCTTCGAAGCGGACCGGGCCCTCGAGGAGATCCCCCGCCACCGGGTGAGCCTGCTGGCCGGGGCCCCGCCGATGTTCGCCGCCCTGGCCGCCGCCGGCACCGGCGACGAGCTGGCCGGGGTGCGCCTGGCGGTGTCGGGGGCCTCGGCCCTGCCCCCCGAGGTTGGGGAGGAGTTCACCGAGCGCTTCGGGCTGCCGCTGTGGCAGGGCTACGGCCTCACCGAGGCGGCGCCGGTGGTCACCTCGTCGGTGATCGGCGGGGTGGCCAAGCCCGGCTCCATCGGGGTCCCCATCCCCGGAGTCGACGTCACCCTGATCGACGAGTCGGGCGAGACCGCCCTGGTCGGCGATCCGGGCGAGATATGGGTGCGGGGCCCCAACGTCTTCGCCGGCTACTGGCGGGACCCGGAGGCGACCACGGCCGTGCTCACCGCCGACGGCTGGCTGCGCACGGGCGACGTGGCGGTGGCCGACGACGACGGCTACCTGTACCTCGTCGACCGCAAGAAGGACATCGTCATCGTGTCGGGGTTCAACGTCTACCCGGCCGAGGTGGAGGCGGTGCTGGCCGCCCACCCCGGGGTGGCCGAGGTGGCGGTCGTGGGGACGCCCGAGCCCGCCACCGGCGAGGCGTTGTCGGCCTACGTGGTCGCCCGCCCCGGCGCCACGGTGACCGACGAGGAGCTGATGCGCCACTGCCGGGGCCGCCTGGCCCGCTACAAGTGCCCCAGCCGGGTGGTCCTGGTCGAGGCCCTGCCCCGCGGCGTCGCCGGCAAGCTCCTGCGCCGCTCCCTGCGCCGGCCGGGCTGAACGGGCGTTGGGCCGACGACCGGCCGTCGGGGCTCTCCGGAGGGCCGACTTTGTGAAGTTGTGCACTTGGGCGGCTGTATCTTTGGGCGATGCCTAGCGGGCGGAACCGGATACCGGAGGCCACCGTCAGCCGCCTCCCGGTCTACCTGCGGGTGCTCCTGGACCTGTCGGCGGAGCAGATGACCACGGTGTCCTCCGAGCGCCTGGCCGCCCTGGCCGGGGTCAACGCCGCCAAGGTGCGCAAGGACCTCTCTTACCTGGGCTCCTACGGCACGCGCGGCGTGGGCTACGACGTGGGCTTCCTGATCGACCAGGTGGGGCGGGAGCTCGGCATGACCCGCGACTGGCCCGTGGTGATCGTGGGGCTGGGCAACCTCGGTCGCGCCCTGGCCAACTACCGGGGCTTCCCCAGCCGGGGCTACCGCATCGTCGGCCTCATCGACGCCGACCCCGACCTGGTGGGAGAGGTCATCGGGGGCCAGCCGGTGCGCCACATCGACGACCTCGAGGCCCTGGTTGAGGCGGAGCGGGTGGCGGTCGGGATCGTGGCCACCCCGGCCCCCACTGCCCAGGACGTGGCCGACCGGCTGGTGAGGGCGGGGGTCAAGGCGATCCTCAACTTCGCCCCGGTGGTGCTGACCGTCCCGCCCGACGTGACCCTGCGCAAGGTGGATCTGTCCATCGAGCTGCAGGTGCTGACCTTCTACCAGCACCACCAGAGCCGGCTGGCCTCGGTGGAGCCCGACGGCGAGAGCGCCTGAGTTGCCCCCGCCGCCCCGGCCGGCGCCGCCTCCGTACCCGGTGAACCTGGTCATGGCCGGGCGGGCCGCCCTGGTGGTCGGGGGGGGCCGGATCGCCGCCCGCAAGATCGAGGGCCTGCTGGCCAGCGGGGCGGTGGTGCACGTGGTGGCGCCCGTCGTCGACCCGGCCATCCAGGCGCTGCCGGTGACCTGGGACGAGCGCCCCTACCGGTCCGGCGAGGTCGCCGGCTACCGGCTGGTGGTCAGCGCCACCGCCGATCCCGCCCTCAACCGCCGCATCTTCGAGGAGGCGGAGGCGGCCGGGGTCTGGGTCAACAGCGCCGACGACCCCGAGTCCTGCTCGGTGATGCTGCCCGCCGTGCTGCGCCGGGGCCCGGTGTCACTAGCCGTTTCGACCGGCGGCGCCAGCCCGGCCCTGGCCGCGTGGCTGCGCGACCGGCTGGCGGCGGTGGTGGGCCCCGAGTACGAGGTGCTGGCCGGCCTGCTGGCCGCCCGGCGGGCGGGGATCCGGGGCGGTGGGCGCTCGACCGAGGATCTCGACTGGCGCCGGGCGCTCGACTCCGACATGCTCGATCTCATCCGCGCCGGTCGAGTTGATGAAGCCAGGGAGCGGCTCGAGCAGTGTCTGTCGTAGTAGTAGGCCTCAACCACCGCACCGTCCCCCTCGGCCTGCTCGAGCTCATGGCCGTGCCCCCGGCCGGCCTGGCCAAGGCGCTGCGGGACCTGCAGGACCGGTCAAACGTGGTCGAGGCCGTGCTGCTGTCCACGTGCATGCGCACCGAGGTCTACGTGGAGGCCGAGCGCTTCCACGGCGCCATCGCCGACATCCGCAGCTTCCTGGCCGAGCACTCCGGCGTCGCCCCCGACGAGTTCAGCGACCACCTCTACTCCTACTACGACGAGGTCGCCGTCTCCCACCTGTTCGAGGTGGCGGCGGGACTCGACTCGGCGGTGGTCGGCGAGAGCGAGGTGCTGGGCCAGGTGCGGGCGGCTTGGGAGTCGGCCCAGGCCGAGGGGTCCGCCGGCCCGGCTCTGTCAAACCTCTTCCGTCACGCCGTGGAGGTGGGCAAGCGGGCCCGCACCGAGACGGCGGTGGGCCGGGGGGCGACCTCGGTCTCCCAGGCGGCGGTGGCCATGGCGGCGGGGGTGCTGGGCGGCCTGCGGGGGCGCTCGGTGCTGGTGATCGGAGCGGGGGAGATGGGTGAGGGCGTCGCCACCGCCCTGGCCGCCCGGGGGGCCTCCCCGCTGCTGGTGGCCAACAGGAGCCGGCAGCGGGCCCTGGAGGTGTCCGGACGGGTGGGGGGGACGGCGGTGGCCTTCGACGAGGCCGCCGCCCGCCTGGCCGAGGTGGACGTGGTGCTGGCCTGCACCGGCTCCCCCCACGCCCTGCTCGGCGCCGAGGAGGTGGAGGCGGCCATGGCCGTCCGGGCCGGCCGGCCGCTGCTGCTGGTGGACGCGGCCCTGCCCCGCGACATCGACCCCGCCGCCTCGGCGGTGTCCGGGGTGACCCTCCTCGACATGGACGACCTGCGGGCCTTCGCTGCCGCCGGGCTGTCCGGCCGGCGGGCCGAGGTGGACAAGGTCCGGGCGATCATCGCCGAGGAGGTGGCCCGCCACGCCGCCCTGGCCTCGGCCCGCACCGTGGCCCCTCTGGTCGCCACCCTGCACCAGCGCTTCGAGGAGCTGCGTCAGGCCGAGCTGGACCGCCTGGCGGGCCGGCTGGCCGGGCTCGACGAACGTCAGCGGGAAGCGGTGGACGCCCTGACCAAGGGCCTGATGGCCAAGCTCCTCCACGCCCCCACGGTGCAGCTCAAGGAGACGGCCGGGTCACCCCGGGGCGAGCGGCTGGCCGAGGCCCTGCGGGCCCTCTTCGAGCTCGGCTGAGCATGGCCCGGCCACTACGGGCCGCCACCCGTGGCAGCCCGCTGGCCCTCTGGCAGACCCGCCGGGTGGCGGCCCTGCTCACCGCCGCCGGCGGGCCGGGGGTGGAGGAGGTGGTGGTCGAGACGACCGGTGACCGCCGCCGCGACGCCCCCATCCACCTCATCGGGGGCCAGGGGGCCTTCGTCAAGGAGGTGCAGGCGGCGGTGCTCGAGGGACGGGCCGACTTCGCCGTGCACTCGGCCAAGGACCTCCCGCCCCGGTGCCCCGCCGGACTGGTGCTGGCCTGCGTGCCGGAGCGGGCCGATCCCCGCGACGCCCTGGTCGGCGCCGGCCTCGACGACCTGGCGGCGGGGGCGCAGGTGGCCACCGGCTCGGTGCGCCGTCGGGCCCAGCTGGCCTGGCTGCGGCCCGATCTCACCTTTGCCGGCCTCCGGGGGAACATCGACACCCGGCTGGCCGCCGCCTCCCGCCACGACGCCGTGGTGGTCGCCGTCGCCGCCCTCGACCGCCTGGGCCGGCGGGGTGAGGTGGCGGAGGTGCTGGCCCCGGCGGTGATGCTGCCCCAGGTGGCTCAGGGCGCCCTGGCCGTCGAGTGCCGCTCCGACGACACTGGGGTGGTGGAGACCCTGGCCCGGCTGGACGACCCCGTCGCCCGGGCGGCGGTGGACGCCGAACGGGGCTTCCTCGACCAGCTCGGGGGCAGCTGCGACCTGCCCGTGGGGGCACTGGCGTCGGTGTCGGGGGCGGAGTTGGAGATCGAGGCCATGGTGGCCAGCCTCGACGGCCGGGCCCTCATCCGCCGCCGCGCTGGCGGGCCGGCGGCCCAGGCGGACTCGGTCGGAAGGGAGCTCGCCCGGGCCCTGGCCGGCTCGGGCGCCGTCGGACTGCTCACCGAGGAGGCCGGGGCGTCATGGGGCGGGAGCGGGGGCGGGGCGCGGTGACGGTCTACCTGGTGGGCGCCGGGCCCGGGGACCCCGGCCTCATAACGGTGCGGGGGGCCGAGTTGCTTGCCGCCGCCGATGTGGTCGTCTACGACCGCCTGGCCGAGGCCTCCCTGCTCGAGCTGGCGCCCGCCGGGGCCGAGCTGGTCGACGTGGGCAAGCGCCCGGGCAGCCCCGTTCCCCAGGAGGAGATCAACGCCCTGCTGGTCGACCGGGCCCGGGCCGGCCACCGGGTCGTGCGCCTCAAGGGCGGGGATCCGTTCGTGTTCGGGCGGGGGGGCGAGGAGGCGGTGGCCCTGGCCGCCGCCGGCGTGGCCTTCGAGGTGGTGCCGGGGGTCACCTCGGCGGTGGCCGCCCCCGCCTACGCCGGGGTGCCGGTGACCCACCGGGGCCTTTCGCCGGCCTTCACGGTGGTGACCGGCCACGCCGGCTCCGGGCCGGACGGGACGGTGGACTGGGAGGCGCTCGCCCGCGTCGGCGGCACCATCGTCATTCTCATGGGGGTGGCCCAGCGGGCCGAGGTGGCCGAGCGCCTCATCGCCGGGGGCCTCTCCCCCCGGACCCCGGTGGTGGCGGTGGAGTGGGGCACCAGGCCCGACCAGCGCAGCCTGCGCACCGACCTGGCCGGCCTGGGCGCCGCCGCCGTCGAGCCGCCGGCCGCCATCGTGGTCGGAGCGGTGGCCGGCATGGACCTGTCCTGGTTCGAGTCGCGGCCCCTGTTCGGGCGCCGGGTGGTCGTCACCCGGGCGGCGGGGGCGGCCTCGGCCCTGACCAGGCGCCTGCTTGAGGCGGGCGCCGACGTTCTGGAGGTGCCGACCACCGACATCGTCGACCCCCCCGACGGCGGGGCCGCCCTGGCCGAGGCCGCCGGCGCCGTCGGTTCGTCCGACTGGCTGGTGGTGACCTCGGCCAATGGGGCTGAGCGCTTCATGGACTGCCTGCCCGACGCCCGCGCCCTGGGCGGGGTGAAGGTGGCGGCCGTCGGGCCCGGCACCGCCGCCGCCCTGGCCCGCCGGGGGGTGGTGGCCGACCTGGTGCCCGAGGGGGCGTCGTCGGGGTCGGCGCTGGCGGCGGCGTTCCCCGACCCCTCGGGCGGCAGGAGGGTCCTGCTGGCCCGGTCCGAGCAGGCCGCCCAGGACCTGCCGGCCGCACTGGCTGCCCGGGGTTGGGAAGTGCACGAGGTGGCCGCCTACGCCACCAGGCCGGCCAAGCCCGAGCCCGAGCTTCTGCGCCAGGCCACCTCGGCCTGGGCGGTGACCTTCGCCTCGGCCGCGGCCGTCCGCTCCTACGTGGAGGCGGCCGGCCCCGGTGCCGTGCCGGCGGTGGTGGCCTGCATCGGCCCGGTGACGGCGGCGGCGGCGCGCCAGGCCGGTCTGCACACCAGGGCGAGGCTGGTGCTGGCCGGGCGCCAGAGCCTCGACGGCCTGGTGGAGGTCCTGGTCGGCGCGGCCGGCGGGACCGGGGACCGGTCGTAGGCTTTCGGCGGTGAGCTTCCCGACCCGCCGGATGCGCCGGCTCCGCCGCACCCCCGCCCTGCGCCGGCTGGTGGCCCAGACCCGCCTCAGCCCGGCCGACCTGGTCGCCCCCCTGTTCGTGCGGGAGGGCATCGATGAGCCGGTGCCGGTGTCCAGCCTCCCCGGGGTCCACCAGCACAGCCGGGCGTCCCTGGTCAAGGAGGCCTCCCGGCTGGCCGGCCTGGGCGTCGGGGGGCTGATCGTGTTCGGCCTGCCCGCGACCAAGGACGCCGTCGGCTCGGCGGCCTGGGATCCGGACGGGATCGTGCAGGTGGCGCTGCGGGATCTGCGGGACGAGCTGGGCGGATCCACCGTGGTCATGGCCGACCTCTGCCTCGACGAGTACACCGACCACGGCCACTGCGGGGTGCTCACCCCGGCGGGCGAGGTCGACAACGACGCCACCATCGAGCTCTACGGGCTGGTGGCGGTGGCCCAGGCCGACGCCGGGGCGGACGTGGTGGCCCCCTCGGGAATGATGGACGGACAGGTGGGCGCCATCCGCTCCGCCCTCGACGGGAGCGGGCACGAGGATGTCGCCGTCCTCGCCTATGCCGCCAAGTACGCCTCCGCCCTGTACGGGCCCTTCCGCGAGGCGGTGGACGTGGAGATCGCCGGCGGGGGTGACCGCCGGGGCTACCAGCAGGACTACCGCAACGCCCGCGAGGCCCTGGAGGAGGTCCGCCTCGACCTGGCCGAGGGGGCCGACATGGTGATGGTCAAGCCGGCCCTGGCCTATCTCGACGTCATCGCCGCCGTGCGGGAGCGCTTCGACGTGCCGCTGGCCGCCTATCACGTGAGCGGGGAGTACGCCATGCTCAAGGCCGCCGCCGCCAACGGCTGGATCGACGGTGAGGCGGTCGCCCTCGAGCACGTCACCGCCATCCGCCGCGCGGGCGCCGATGTGGTGCTCACCTACCTGGCCGGCGAGCTCGCCGAGGTGCTCTGAGCCCGGCGGTGACCGGACCCAGCGGAGGCGCCACCAACGCCGGGCTCTACCGGCGGGCCGCGGCGGTGACCCCGGGCGGGGTGAACTCGCCGGTGCGGGCCTTCCGCTCGGTCGGCGGGACCCCCTATTTCGTGGACCGGGCCGAGGGGGCGGCCGTCTGGGACGTCGAGGGTCACCGCTACGTGGACTGGGTCCAGTCCTACGGGGCGGTCATCCTGGGCCACGCCCACCCGGCGGTCACCGAGGCGGTGACGGCGGCGGCCGCCCGGGGCACGACGTACGGCGCCCCCACCGAGGCGGAGGTGCGCCTGGCCGAGGCCATCGTGGCCCGGGTGCCGGGCTGTGACTCGGTGCGGCTGGTGAGCAGCGGGACCGAGGCCGCCATGAGCGCCCTGCGGGTGGCCCGGGGCTTCACCGGCCGGGCCCGGGTGGTCAAGTTCGCCGGCTGCTACCACGGCCACAGCGACGCCCTGCTGGCCGCCGGCGGCAGCGGGATCGCCACCCTCGGCCTGCCCGGCTCGGCCGGGGTCACCCCGGCGGCGGTGGCCGACACGGTGGTGGTCCCCTACAACGTCGTGCCCGAGGTGGGCGAGGACGTGGCGGCGGTGATCGTGGAGCCGGTGGCGGCCAACATGGGCCTGGTTCCTCCCGCCCCCGGGTTCCTGGAGGGGCTGCGCCGGGCCTGCGACGCCGCCGGCGCCCTGCTGGTGTTCGACGAGGTCATCACCGGGTTCCGGCTCGGGCCCGGCGGCGCCAGCGCCCTGTTGGGGGTGACCCCCGACCTGTGGTGCTTCGGCAAGGTGATCGGCGGCGGACTCCCCCTGGCCGCCTTCGGCGGCCGGGCAGACGTGATGGCCGTGCTCGCCCCCGACGGCCCCGTGTACCAGGCCGGCACTCTGTCGGGGAACCCGCTGGCCACCGCCGCCGGCCTCGCCGTCCTCGACCGGCTGGACGAGGCCGCCTACCGCCAGCTGGCGGCCACCGCCCGCCGCCTGGCCGATGCCCTGCTGGAGGCGCTGGGCCCGGACGAGGTGCAGGTGCCGGTGTTCGGGACCCTGGTGGGCCTGTTCCTCTCCGACCTCCCGGTGACCGACTACCAGAGCGCCACGGCCGCCGCCGGCAACGGCCGCTACGCCGGCTTCATGCGGGCGATGCTGGCCGGAGGGGTGGCCCTGGCCCCGGGCGCCTACGAGGTGCTCTTCCCGGGCCTGGCCCACGGCCCCGAGGAGGTCGCCCGCACCGCCGAGGCGGCGATGGCGGCCCGGTCTCAGGCCCGGGCGAGCGCCGCCACCGCCCGGTAGGCGGCCTCGGCCGGGCCTAGCTCGTCGGGCCGGAGCATGTTGGACATGATCCGCAGCACCCACTCCATGAGCGAGGCCGACCGCATGCCGGTGGAGACCAGCAGGCGCATGGCCGCCGGCCGGCCGATGATGCGCACGAAGGCGTCGGCCACCCGGTAGTACAGGCCGTAGCTGTCCTCCAGCCTGGCCTCGTAGGTGGCCGCTGGCTCGGGGTCGGCCCCGTCCAGGGCGTCGGCCAGGCACAGGGCGGCCATGCGGCCGGTCTCGTAGGCGTAGGCGATGCCTTCGCCGTTGAACGGGTTGATCGCCCCCACCACGTCGCCGGTGGCCAGCCACCCGGGCCCCGAGCGGGGCCGGGCCGACAGGCCCATCGGCAGCCTTCCGCCGGTGGGCGGGCCGCAGCAGGACGCCTCCGACAGCCCCCATGACGCCGGGGCGCCGGCCACGAAGGCCTCCATCAGGCGGGTGGTGTTCACGTCCTTCCAGTGGCTGAAGGTGGACAGCAGGCCGACCCCCACGTTCACCCGGCCGTCCCCGACCGGGAAGATCCAGCCGTAGCCCGGCAGCACGTTGCCCGAGCGGTCCCGCACGTCGAGGTGCGATTCGATCCAGGCCTCGTCGTGGCGGGGGGAGAGGTAGTAGGCGCGGATGGCCATGCCCATCGGCAGCGACCGGTCCCGCCGGATGCCGAGCGGCCGGGCCAGGCGGGAGTTGGCCCCGTCGGCCAGCACCACCCAACGGGCCCGGACCTCGACCGGCTCGGGCCGGCCCTTCCGGACCACGCTCACCCCGACCACCCGGCCTGACCCGGCGGCGGTGTCGTCGAACAGCGGGGCGGTGGCCTCCGCCTCCTGCCAGACGGTGGCACCGGCCTTCTCCGCCCGCTCGGCCACAAGCTGGTCGAGGTCGTGGCGGGTCACGACGTAACCGTGGGCGGGGAAGCCCGGGTGCTCCGGCCAGCGCAGCTCCAGCTGGCGGCCGAAGGCCACCGAGCGCAGGCCGTCGAAGCGGTGGTGGGTCGAAAGCTCGGGGGCCAGGCCCATCGCCTCCAGCTGGAGGACCGAGCGGGGGGTGAGCCCGTCGCCGCAGGTCTTCTCGCGCGGGTAGCGCTTCTTCTCGACCACCAGGACGTCCCAGCCGGCGTCGGCCAGCCAGTAGGCGCAGGCGGCTCCGGAAGGCCCGCCGCCGACCACCACCACGTCGACGAGGGGGCCGGTCATCGGGCCCGACAGTAGGCGGCGGGCGGGCGGGCTCCGAATCCGGGCCGGCAGGCCGTCTCGGGCGCCGACGGGCACCGTTCCCGTTTGGCGTCCGGGGGTGGTGGCGGCACTAGCTTGAGGGCCGAAGCGATGACCCAGTACCTCCCCATCCTCGCGCTGCTGATCCTGGCGACTCTCTTCGCCGGGCTCAGCTTCGTCGCCTCCGGGCTGCTCGCCCCCAAGCGGGAGACCGAAGCCAAGTCGGCGCCCTACGAGTGCGGCATCGTGCCCGACCGCGAGCCGGCCGAGCGCTTCCCGGTGCGCTTCTACCTGGTGGCGATGCTGTTCATCATCTTCGACATCGAGATCATCTTCCTCTACCCGTGGGCGGTGATCTTCCGCCAGCTGCGGGCCTTTGGGATGGTCGAGATGCTGGCGTTCGCGGCCGCGGTGTTCGTGGCCTTCATCTACCTCATCAGCAACGGGGCCCTCGACTGGGGCCCGGTCAAGCGGTTGCGCCCGATGGCACCGGTGTCGCCGGCGCGCACCAGCGACAGCACCGTTCGCCGGATCGGTCGTACCGACGAGGCGGCCTAGCCAGGAGCACGCCGGTGGGATTCGAGGATCTCAATCACAACTTCATCACCGGGACGTTGGAGGAGCTGGTCAAGTGGGCCCGGCGCAACAGCGTCTGGCCGGCCACCTTCGGCCTCGCCTGCTGCGCCATCGAGATGATGGCGACCGGGGCGGCGCACTTCGACATCTCGCGCTTCGGCATGGAGGTGTTCCGCGCCTCTCCCCGCCAGGCCGACCTGATGGTGGTGGCCGGGCGGGTGAGCCAGAAGATGGCCCCGGTGCTGCGGCAGGTCTACGACCAGATGATGGAGCCCAAGTGGGTCATCTCCATGGGCGTGTGCGCCTCGACCGGAGGCATGTTCAACAACTACGCCATCGTCCAGGGCGTCGACCAGGTGGTGCCGGTCGACGTCTACGCCCCCGGCTGCCCGCCCGGGCCGGAGACGCTGCTGCACGCCATCCTCACCCTGCACCAGAAGATCTCCGAGGGCGAGATCACCCGTCGCCGGCCGGGCGTGGGCGCCGGCATCCAGCTGCCGCCGCCCCCCCACCCCGGAGGCGCCGGGGTCGAGCCCGCCAACGTCCGGGTCGGGGTTCCCCGCTGATGGCCGAGGCGGCGGCGCTGGACCGCTCGTCCCCGGCCCCCGAGGAGCTGTCGGGTTACGGCGTACCGGTGTCGTGGTCGCGGGGCCAGGCGGTGCTGCACACCGACGTGGCCGGGTACCGGCGGTTGGTGGAGGCGCTGCGGGAAGACGGGTTCAACGTCTGTGTCGACGTCTGCGCCACCGACTACCTCGCCCATCCCGACCGGCCCCTGCCCGAGGGCGTCACCCGTCAGCGCTTCGAGCTGGTGGTCAACCTCCTCTCCCACGGCCGCCGCCAGCGGGTGCGCATCCGGGTGCAGGTGCCCGAGGCGGACCCCGTGGTCCAGAGCCTGTTCGACCTGTACCCGGGCACGGAGGCGATGGAGCGCGAGACCTTCGACATGATGGGCATCGTCTTCTCCGGCCACCCCGACCTCACCCGCATCCTCATGCCCGAGGACTGGGAGGGCCATCCGCTGCGCAAGGACTACGCCGTGGGGCGGGTGCCGGTGCAGTTCAAGGGGGCTCCGTCGACCCGATGAGCGACCACGACCTGATCCACGAGACCTCCGAGGGCCGCCAGGAGATGCAGCCCCGATCGGACACGGAGTCCCGCGAGCTGCTGATGGAGCAGGGTGCCGTCCTGCGCCTGCCCGAGGGCAACGTCCTCGACTCGTCCGACATCGACGTCGAGCGCGAGGGCGAGACCATGATCATCAACATGGGCCCCCAGCACCCGTCGACCCACGGGGTTCTGCGGCTCATGATGGAGCTGCAGGGCGAGACCGTCCTCCGTACCAAGCCGATCATCGGCTACCTGCACACCGGCATGGAGAAGACGGCCGAGGAGCTCACCTTCGTGCAGGGCTGCACCAACGTCACCCGCATGGACTACCTCGCCCCGCTGTTCAACGAGCTGGTCTTCTCCCTTGCGGTGGAGAAGCTGCTCGAGGTCGAGGTGCCCGAGCGGGCCACGTGGATCCGGATGCTCATGACCGAGCTCAACCGGGTGTCGTCGCACCTGCTCTGGATGGCCACCAACGGTATGGACGTCGGCGCCGTGTCCATGATGATCTACGGCTTCCGCGAGCGGGAGATGATCCTCGACTTCTTCGAGAAGACCAGCGGGCTCCGGATGAACCACAACTACATCCGCCCCGGTGGGGTGGCCGCCGACCTCCCCGACGGCTGGCAGGACGACCTCGACGTCATCCTGCGGACTGTTCCGCCCCGCCTCGACGAGTACGACGAGCTGCTGACCGGCCAGCCCATCTTCCGCGAGCGCACCCAGGGGGTCGGGGTAATCAGCGCCGAGGAGGCCCTGGCCCTGTCGGCCACGGGGCCGGTGCTGCGCTGCACCGGGGTGGCCTGGGATCTGCGCCGCGAGCTGCCCTACATGTTCTACGAGGACCTCGACTTCGACGTGGTCGTCGGCCGCTTCGGGGACGCCTTCGACCGCTATGCCATCCGCCTCAACGAGATCCGCGAGTCGCTGCGCATCCTGGCCCAGATCGCCGAGGCCATGCCCGCTGGCGACTACCGGGTGCAGGACAAGAAGGTGACCCCGCCGCCGCGGCGCCGCATCGACGAGTCGATGGAGGCGCTGATCCACCACTTCAAGATCTTCACCGAGGGCTTCAAGGTGCCCGAGGGCGAGGTCTATGTGGCGGTGGAGTCGCCCCGAGGCGAGCTGGGCTGCTACCTGGCCACCGACGGATCCTCCAAGCCCTACCGGTGCCACATCCGCGACGCCTCCTTCGTCAACCTCCAGAGCCTGCCGATCATGATGCGCGGCGGACTGGTCGCCGACGCCGTGGCCGTCATCTCCTCCGTCGACCCGGTGATGGGAGGAGTGGACCGCTAGTGGCCCGCCTCAGTGCCGACAACCTGGCCCGAGCCCGCCAGACCATCTCCCTCTACCCGCACCCCCGCTCGGCCCTGGTGCCCCTGTGCCACCTGGCCCAGGAGCAGGACGGCTGGCTCACGCCCGAGGCGGTCGGCCACATCGCCGAGCTGCTCGATCTCACCCCGGCAGAGGTCCTGGGCACGGCCTCGTTCTACGACATGCTGCACACCGAGCCGGTGGGACGGCACCTGGTGGCCGTCTGCACCAACATCGCCTGCCTGCTGGCCGGGGCCGAGGAGCTGCTCGAGCACGCCGAGGCCAGCCTGGGCGTCACCGTCGGGGGCACCACCGCTGACGGGACGATCACCCTCGAGGACAGCGAGTGCATCGCCTACTGCGACCGGGCCCCGTGCGTGCAGGTGAACTACCGCTACTTCGGCCCCCTCGACGGGCCAGCCTTCGACCGCCTGGTGGCGGACCTGCGCTCGGGGGCCCTGGCCGACACCGTGCCCGCCCACGGGGTGCTCAACCGCGTCCGGCGCGACGGTGGGCTCCGGGTGGGGACGGACGAGATCGCCGCCCAACGGGCCCGTTCCGACGCCGAGCGGGCCGAGCGGGCGGAGCAGGCCCGGCGCGACGCCGGGGCGGCGCAGGGTCCCGCCCAGGGCCAGCAGGGCCAGTCGGGCGGGCGGGGGTGAGGGCGTGACGGTCACCGAGGCGCCCAGGATCGTCACGTCGCGCCTGGGCGCAGACGGCTCCCACACCCTGCAGCGGTTCCTGGCCACCGGGGGCTACACCGCCCTGCGCAAGGCGCTGACCATGCACCCCGAGCAGGTGGCCGCCGAGGTCGACACCTCGGGGCTGCTGGGCCGGGGCGGGGCCGGTTTCGCCACCGGGCGCAAATGGTCCATGCTGCGACCGGCCCCAGTGCGCTACCTGGTGGTCAACGGCGACGAGAGCGAGCCGGCGACCTTCAAGGACCACGCCCTCGTCGTCGGCGACCCCCACCAGCTGATCGAGGGGACGGTGATCACCGCCTACGCCGTGCAGGCCACCCAGGCCTTCGTATACATAAGGGGCGAGTTCGCCCTCGGCCTCGAGCGGGTTCAGGAGGCGCTCAACGACGCCTACCGCCACGGCGCCGTGGGTGCCGACATCTTCGGTTCCGGCTTCTCCCTCGACGTGGTCGTGCACCCGGGCGCCGGCGCCTACATCTGCGGGGACGAGACCGGGCTCCTCGAGAGCCTCGAGGGCAAGCGCGGCTTCCCCCGGATCAAGCCGCCGTGGTACCCGGCGGTGATGGGGCTCTACGCCGAGCCCACCATCGTCAACAACGTGGAGACCGTCTCGACCATCCCCTGGATCGTCAACAACGGCGGGGCCGCCTACGCCGCCCTCGGGGCGCCGACCTCCACCGGCACCCGCATCTTCGCCCTGGCCGGGCATGTGCGGCGCCCGGGCAACTACGAGGTCGAGATGAACAAGCCGACCTTCCGCGACCTCATCTACGACCCCCGCCTCGGTGGCGGCGTGCGGGACGGCAACGCCATCAAGGCGGTCATCCCCGGCGGGGTGTCTGCCCCGTGGATCGGGCCGGACGAGCTCGACACGCCGCTCGACCAGCAGGCGGTGGCCGCCCTGGGCACCATGCTCGGCTCCGGATCGATCGTCGTCATGGACGAGCGCACCTGCGCAGTGCGGGCGGCGTGGCGGATCGCCCGCTTCTTCCACCGCGAGTCCTGCGGGCAGTGCACCCCTTGCCGCGAGGGATCGGGCTGGGTGGAGAAGGTGATGCGCCGCATCGAGGCCGGCCTGGGTCGCGAGGAGGACATCGACCTGCTGCTCGACGTGTGCGACAACATCTCACCCGGCCTGGTGTGGCCTCCGCAGCAGACCACCATCTGCCCGCTGGGTCCGTCGATACCGGCTTCGGTGGTGGCCGCCATCCGCATGTTCCGCGACGAGTTCCTCGTGCACATCAAGGAGGGCGGGTGCCCCCATGACTGACACCCGCAGCGCCGAGGCCAAGCCCGACACCGTGTCGATCGTCCTCGACGGCCGTACCGTCGAGGCCCGCCCGGGCGAGATGATCATCGCCTCCGCCGAGCGGGCCGGCACCTACATACCGCGCTTCTGCTACCACCCCCGGATGAAGCCGGTGGGGATGTGCCGTATGTGCCTGGTCGAGGTCAAGGGGCCCCGGGGCTACACGCTCCAGCCGGCCTGCTTCGTGCCCGCCGCCGAGGGGCTCGACATCGTCACCGACTCCGACAAGGTCAAGAAGGCCCAGGACGGGGTGCTGGAGTTCTTGCTCATCAACCACCCCCTCGACTGCCCGGTGTGCGACAAGGGTGGCGAGTGTCCCCTGCAGGACCAGACCCTCGCCTTCGGGCCCGGCGAGACCCGCTTCGTCGAGGAGAAGCGCCACTTCGAGAAGCCGATCCCCATCAGCAGCCTCGTCTACCTCGACCGCGAGCGCTGCATCCAGTGCGCCCGCTGCACCCGCTTCGCCGCCGAGCTGGCCGGCGACCCGCTGATCGACTTCGTGGGGCGGGGCGACCAGATCGAGGTCAACACGTACCCGGACGCGCCGTTCTCGTCCTACTTCTCCGGCAACACCGTGCAGATCTGCCCGGTGGGTGCCCTCACCGCCTCGCCCTACCGGTTCCGGGCCCGTCCCTGGGACCTCGAGCAGGTGGAGAGCACCTGCACCACCTGCGCCGTTGGCTGCCTGGTGGCCGTGCAGTCCTCAAGCAACCGCATCACCCGCTACCTGGGGGTGGACTCGGAGCCGGTCAACCAGTCCTGGATGTGCGACCGGGGCCGGTTCGACTTCGAGGCCGTCAACAGCCCCGAGCGCCTGACCTCGCCCATGGTGCGGCGCGACGGGGAGCTGGTGTCGGTGGGCTGGTCGGAGGCGCTGCGGGCGGTGGCCGACGGGATCAGCGAGGTTCGCCGGCTGCACGGGGCCAGGGCGGTGGCCCTCCTCGGCGGCGCCCGGCTCGCCAACGAGGACGCCTACGCCTGGGCCAAGCTGGCCAAGGCGGTCGTCGGCACCGACTCGGTGGACGCCCAGCTCGACGACGGCCTGCCGGCCGAGCTGGTGCTCGGCCTGCCGCGGGCGACCATCGCCGAGGCGTGCGAGGCCGACGCCGTGGTCCTGCTCGGCCCCGACCTCAAGGAGGAGCTGCCGGTCCTCCACCTGCGGTTGCGCCAGGCGGCGGTGGAGGCGGGCCTGCCGCTGCTCGAGATCCGCCAGGCCGCCACCGGCCTCACCGGGCACGCGGCGGTGTCGCTGGCCCACCGGCCGGGCGAGGCGGCGGCGGTGGCCTCCGCCCTGTTCGGCGAGCGGGAGCCCACCGGGGACGTCGCCGGGGTGGCGGCGGCCGATCTGACCCGGGCCCGGGCGCTTCTCGCCGGGGCCCGCCGGGTGGTGGTCGTGGTCGGGCGTGCCTCCCTCGGCGAGTCAGCCGCAGCCACGGTCGAGGCGGCAGCCATCCTGGCCGACGCCCGGCCCGACGCCCGCTTCCTCACCGCCCTGCGCCGGGGGAACGTCCACGGGGCCCTCGACATGGGTCTGGCCCCCGGGGTGCTGCCGGGCCGGGTCGGTCTCGAGGCCGGGCGGGCCTGGTTCACCGAGGCGTGGGGGTCGGTCCCCGACGAGGCCGGCATGGACGCCGCCGGCATCATGGCCGCCGCCGAGGAGGGCCGGGTCCAGGCCCTGGTGCTGGTGGGGGCCGATCCGGTCAGCGACTTCCGCGACCGCCAGAGGGCGGAGCGGGCCCTGGCCGGTGCCGGCTTCGTGGTGGCGGTGGACGCATTCCTCACCGAGTCCTCCCGCCGGGCCGACGTGGTGCTGCCTGCCGCGGTATACGGCGAGCGGCCGGGCACCACGACCAACCTCGAGGGCCGTATCACCCGCCTGGGCCAGAAGCTGGTCCCACCGGGGGTGGCGTGGCCCGACTGGGTCATCGCCGGCGAGATCGCCGCCCGACTGGGGACCGACCTCGGGTTCTCGTCGCTGGAGGACATCTGGGCCGAAGTGGAGGCGGTCGCCCCCTCCCACTCCGGGCTGACCCACCAGCGCCGGCGGGCGATATCCGCCCTCGACGGGATCGTGGTCCCCCTCGACCGGCCCCAGGCCGGCCCACCCGGGGCCTCCCGCCCCGGAGGCGCCCCCCCGGCGGTGGGACCGGGGGTGGACACCGGGGCCGGGCGCACCCAGCCCGCCCCCGCCCCCATCGACCCGATGTCCGACCCCGGCATCGGGGCGGTGGAGATACAGGGGGTCAAGGCGACCAACACCGCCCCTGCCCCCCTGCCGTCCGACCACCGGGTCGCCCGCCCCTCGGGGCCGGTGCCGCCGCCGCTGTCGCCGCCGGCGCCCAGCGCGGCGTTGTCGCTGCCGGCGCTGGACGCCTACTCGCTGCGGCTGGTGTCGTCGCGGCGCCTGTACGACGACGCCGTGGCCACCCGGATGTCGCCCTCCCTGTCCGGGCTCGCCCCCGCCGCCCGGCTGCGGGTCCACCCCCATGACCTCGAGCGGCTCGGCATCGCCTCCGGCGGCCAGGTGCGGGTCTCCTCGTCGCGGACCTCCCTGGTCATCGAGGCCGAGGCCGACCCGGGCGTGCCCCGGGGCTCGGCCTGGCTGGGCTTCAACCTGCCCGGGCTCAGCGCCTCGGCCCTGATCGACTCCGGCCAGCCGGTCACCGACGTGAGACTGGAGACCCCGTGAGCCCGTCGCTGCTCCATCCCCTGCTGGCCGAGGGCGACCCGATCTACGCCCACGGCATCGGCCTCGGGGTGGTCATCATCGTCTGCGTGAAGGTGATAGTCGCCTTCGCCGTGCTGCTGGTGTCGGTGCTGATGATGGTGTGGTTCGAGCGCAAGGTCATCTCCGACATGCAGAACCGGATCGGCCCCGACCGGGCCGGCCGGTGGGGGATCCTCCAGAGCGTCGCCGACGGCATCAAGCTGTTCTTCAAGGAAGATCTGCTGCCGGACAACGCCGACCGGCGCATCTTCCGCCTGGCCCCCTACCTGTCGGCGGTGCCGGCCTTCCTGTCCTTCGCCATCGTGCCGGTGGGGGGCACCATCACCCTGTTCCACCACACCACCGAGCTGCAGGTGGCCGACCCGCCCATGGGCATCCTGTTCCTGCTGGCCATGTCGGCCGTCGCCGTCTACGGGGTGATGCTGGCGGGGTGGTCCTCCGGCTCGAAGTACCCGCTGCTGGGGTCGGTGCGGGCGTCGGCCCAGATGGTCTCCTACGAGGCCGCCCTCGGCCTGTCCATCGCCTCGGTGGTGCTGGTGACCGGGGGGCTCACCACCCGCGAGATGGTTGACAACCAGAACGGCGTCATCTACTCCTTCATCCCGAACTGGAACGTGTTCCGGCTGGGCTTCGTCCCGTTCGTGATCTTCCTATTGGCCGCCACGGCCGAGCTGAACCGGCCGCCGTTCGACCTGGTGGAGGCGGAGCAGGAGCTGGTCGGCGGGTTCCACACCGAGTACTCCTCGATCCGCTTCGCCCTCTTCTACCTGGCCGAGTTCATGAACACCGTCACCATGTCGGCCATCGTGGTGACCCTCTTCCTGGGCGGCCCGGACGGGCCCGGGTTCCACTTCCTCCCCTGGCTGTGGCCGATCCTGTGGTTCGTCGGCAAGACGATGCTGTTCCTGTTCACCTACGTGTGGCTGCGGGCCACGCTGCCCCGCCTGCGCTACGACCAGCTCATGGACCTGGGCTGGAAGCGGCTGATACCGGTCAGCCTGGTCTGGCTGCTGGTGCTGGCGGCCATGCTGATCAACCTGCGCTGGGGCTTTGCCGTCTTCGCCGGCTGCGTCGTCTTCTTCGGGCTCCTGATCCGCTCCATGCGGGTGGGCGCCCAGCGGAGGGAGCTCGAGGAGGCGGCCTCCATGAGCGTGCCACCTCCCCCGGGCCGGACCCTGGAAGGAGCCAGCTGATGGGCTACCTCAACGGCTTCCTGGTGACCCTGCGCCAGATGCTGCCGGGCCGGCGGGTCACCACCCCCTATCCCGACCAGAAGCGGCCCAAGCCGGAACGCTTCCACGGCCGCCACGTCCTCAACCGCTACGAGGACGGGATGGAGAAGTGCATCGGCTGCGAGCTGTGTGCCGGGGTCTGCCCGGCCCGCTGCATCTACGTCCGGGGGGCCGACAACCCGCCCGACGCCCCGGTGTCGCCCGGGGAGCGCTACGGGTTCGTCTACGAGATCAACTACCTGCGCTGCATCCACTGCGACCTGTGCGTGGAGGCGTGCCCGACCGAGGCCATCACCGAGTCCAAGATCCTCGAGTTCTCCTTCACCCGCCGCTCCGACGCCATCTACACCCGCGACGAGCTGCTGGTCGACGACGAGGGCCATCCGAAGGCCCTGCCGTGGGAGGACTGGAGGCCCGGCGACGACCGCCACACCTCGGCCTGGATGCGGGCCACCTCGCCGGCCGGCTCCGCTGCCCAGGAGGGCGTCCCCCACTGGTCCCCCGAGCTCGGTTACGGCCGACGGCCGCCGGAGGCCGGCCAGACCGGCGAGCGCCGGCCGGGCCGGGTGCCGGCCCAGGCAACGGAGCAGCCTTGACCCCCTCCCTGCTCGCATCCGCATCAGGCATCGACCAGGTGGTCTTCGCCGCCTGCGCCGTCATCGTCCTGTCCGGGGCCCTGGGCGTCGTGCTGTCCCGCAACCCGGTGTACTCGGCCCTGTCCCTGGTGCTCACCCTGTTCGGGGTGGCGGTGCTCTTCGTCGAGCAGGACGCCCAGTTCCTCGCCGCCGTGCAGGTCATCGTGTACGCCGGGGCCATCGTCGTGCTGTTCCTCTTCGTGATCATGCTGATCGGGGTCGACCGCGAGGAGAACCTCCGCTCCGAGCCCCTGCGGGGCCAGCGCCCGCTCGCCGTCCTCCTGGGCCTGGCCGCCCTCGGCGAGGTGATCGCCCTGGCCCGGCTCAAGACCTGGGCCACCGGCGCCTCCTCCACCACGGCGGCGGCCAACGGGGCCGGCACCAACGTGTCCAAGCTGGCCCGCTCCATCTTCACCACCTACCTGCTGCCTTTCGAGCTCACCTCGCTCCTCCTGGTGATCGCCGTGATCGGCGCGGTGGTGCTGACCAGGCGGGCCCTGCGGGCCGACAAGCCGCCGGCGCTGCCGGCGGATGAGCCGGCCGGCGCCGTCGGTCCCGAACCCGACGACGAGGAGGGCGTCCTCGACGTGGACGAGGAGGTGTCGGCCCGATGACCCTGGGGGGCGAGTGGTACCTGGCCCTGGCCGCGGTGCTGTTCACCATCGGAGCGGTCGGACTGATGGTGCGGCGCAACGTGCTGGTCATGTTCATGTGCGTGGAGCTGATGCTCAACGCCGCCAACCTCACCTTCGTGACCTTCTCCCGCATGCTCAACGACATCGGGGGCCAGTCGCTGGTGTTCTTCGTGCTGGTGGTGGCGGCGGCCGAGGTGGTGGTCGGCCTGGGGATCATCGTGGCCATCTTCCGGCGCCGGGCCGGGGCCACCGCCGACGACATCAGGGCGCTGCGGGGTTGAGGCCTTGATCCACGCCGCACCCGTCATCCTGCTGCTGCCCGCCCTCGGCTTCGGCATCCTGGCCTTCGGGGGCCGCCGCATCGGCGACCCCCTGGCCGGCTGGATCGGCACCCTGGCGGTGGCCGGCTCCTTCGTGGCCTCGGTGCTCACCTTCCTCGCCGTCCACTCCCACCCGGCCGGGGCCCGCACCATCGTGCAGACCTACTACAGCTGGGTGCCGGTCGGCGGCCTACGGGTCAACGTCGGGGTGCTGCTCGACCCGCTGTCGATGACCATGGTGCTATTCGTCACCGGGGTAAGCGCCCTCATCCACCTCTACTCCATCGGCTACATGAAGGGCGACCCCCAGTACCGGAAGTTCTTCGTGTACCTGAACCTGTTCGTGTTCTCCATGGTGGTCCTGGTCATGGGGGCGAACTTCCTGTTCACCTTCGTGGGCTGGGAGGGGGTGGGCACCTGCTCCTACCTGCTGGTGGCCTTCTGGTTCGACCGCGAGACCGCCGCCACCGCTGGCAAGAAGGCCTTCGTGGTCAACCGCATCGGTGACTTCGGGTTCCTGCTGGCCATGTTCCTGATCTTCCAGCACACCGGCCGGCTCGACTACCTGGGCGTCTTCTCCCACCTGGGCACCATGGGGGGCACCACCCTGACGGCGGTGGCCCTGCTGCTGTTCCTGGGTGCGGTCGGCAAGTCGGCCCAGATCCCGCTCTACGTCTGGCTGCCCGACGCCATGGAGGGCCCCACCCCGGTGTCGGCCCTCATCCACGCCGCCACCATGGTCACCGCCGGGGTCTACCTCATGACCCGCATCAACCCGATCATGCACCTGACCCCGGTCAGCTCGACCGTGGTCGCCGCCATCGGGGCCGCCACCGCCCTGCTGGCCGCCACCATCGCCTGCGCCCAGGACGACATCAAGCGGGTGCTGGCCTACTCCACCGTCTCCCAGCTGGGCTACATGTTCCTGGGGGTGGGGGCGACCGGCTACGGGGTGGCCGTGTTCCACATGGTCAGCCACGCGTTCTTCAAGGCCCTGCTCTTCCTGGGCGCCGGGGCGGTCATCCACGCCATGGCCGACGAGCAGGACATGAAGGGCATGGGCGGCCTGCGCCGGTACATGCCGATCACCACGGTGACCTTCGGCATCGCCTGGCTCGCCATATCCGGCATCCCCCCGTTCAACGGTTTCTGGTCCAAGGACGGGATCCTCGCCGCCGCCTACGACAAGAACCGGCTGCTGTGGCTGATCGGGGTCGTGACGGTCGCCCTGACCGCCTACTACATGACCCGCCAGATGGTCCTCGTCTTCGCCGGCCAGGCCCGCTGGTCCGAGGCCCGGCCCGCCGTGGGCGGCGCCCACGGGGGCCACGGCGACCACCACGGCGAGCCCCACGACGGCCCGTGGGTGATGTCGCTGCCCCTGGTCGTGCTCGGCGTCGCCACCGTCGCCGGCCTGGCCCTCGACCTGCCCTTCTCCGGACTGCAGTTCCTCGACCGCTGGCTCGACCCGGTGGTCGGGCCGGCCACCAGGCCGGTGGTCGCCAACCTGCCGTTCAAGTGGAACCTGGCCGGCATCAGCGTCGCCCTGGCCCTGGTGGGCATGGCCACCGCCGCTCGGCTGTGGTCCGCCCGGGCCGACCGGCCTGAGCTGGAGCCGGCGGTGCTGCGCAACAAGTGGTACGTGGACGAGGCCTACTCCGGGCTGTTCTTCACCGCCGGTGGTGCCCTGTCTCGCTTCACCGCCTCGGTGGTGGACAACCGGATCGTCGACGGCGCCGTCAACGGGGTGGGGGCCCTGGCCCGGGGGTCGGGGTCCCTGCTGCGCCGGCTACAGACCGGCTACGTGCGCAACTACGCCCTGGCCATATCGGTGGGGGCCGTGCTGATCCTCGGGTTCATGCTCTCGAGGGCGGGAGGGTGAGCGCCGTGCTGGCCGCGGCCGTACCTGTGAGCACCGCCGGGGGCGGCTTCGGCTTCCCGATCCTGCCCGCGGTGGTGGTGGCCCCGGCCGCCTTCGCCGTGGTGGTGGCCCTGGTGCCCCGGCGCCTGACCGGCCTGGCCCGGGCGCTGGGCATCACCGGATCGCTGGTCACGCTGGGGCTCGCCCTGGCCATGGCGGTCCGCTTCCGCACCGGCGTCCCGGGCTACCAGTTCGTCACCGCCCACGAGTGGATCGGCACCCTCGGCGTGTCGTGGAAGCTGGGCGTCGACGGCATATCGGTGCTGCTGGTGCCGGTGACGGCGGTGCTATTCGGCGCCGCCCTGGTGGGGACCAGGGTGGATCAGGACCCCAAGGCCTACATGGCCTGGATGCTGGTGCTGGAGGCAGCCTGCCTCGGCAGTTTCCTCGCCCTCGACCTCCTGCTGTTTTTCCTGTTCTTCGAGCTGACCCTGCCCCCCATGTACTTCCTGATCGCCCGCTGGGGCGGGGCGCGCGGCGGCTACGCCGCCATCAAGTTCTTTTTGTACACCTTCGCCGGCTCGGCCCTGATGCTGATCGCCCTGATAGCCGTGGCCGTGCTCCACGAGCGGGACTTCGGCCGGCTCACCTTCGACGTGATCGCCCTCACCACCCAGCAGCACCTCTCCTCGGGGGTGGGGGCGGTGATCTTCCTGGGCTTCGCCGCCGCCTTCCTCGTCAAGGTCCCGGTGTTCCCCCTGCACACCTGGTTGCCCGACGCCCAGGTGGAGGCACCCACCGGGGCGTCGATGATCCTGGCCGGGGTCATGTTCATCCTCGGCACGTACGGCCTGGTGCGCTACTGCATGGAGCTGCTGCCCAAGGCGTCGGTGGACCTCGCCCCGCTCATGCTGACGCTGGGGGCGGTGAGCATCGTCTACGGCTTCGTGGTGGCGGTGGTCCAGCGCGACCTCAAGCGGATGATCGCCTACACCCTGGTGGCCGACCTTGGCGTGATCGTGGTGGGCCTGTTCGGCTTCACCAGCCAGGGACTGTCGGGCGGCGTCTACCAGATGGTCAACCACGGCATCTCCATGGGGGCCATGTTCATGATGATCGGCTGGATCATCGACCGCACCGGCACCGCCGACCTGCGGGAGATGGGAGGGCTGCAGGCCCGCACGCCGATCATGGCGGCGGTCTTCATGGTCGTCACCCTCTCCGCCGTGGGCGTGCCTGGCCTCAACGGCTTCATCGGCGAGTTCCTGCTGCTCCTCGGCACCTTCGTGACCCGGCGCTGGTGGGCCGTGGTGGCCACCACCGGGGTCATCCTGGCCGCTCTGGTGTTCCTGTGGGCCTACCAGCAGGTCTTCCACGGGAGGCTCAAGGGCCGGGCGCTGGGAGCGGTGGTGGCGGACCTGGGCTGGCGGGAGCTGCTGGCGGTGGCCCCGCTGGTCTTCCTCATCCTGCTGCTCGGGGTCTACCCCCGGCCCTTCCTCGAGCGCATCAACCCGTCGGCGGGCCGGGTGCTGGACCGGGTCACCACCGTCACCGGCCACGCCCAGCCGGCGCTGGCGGCGGGGAGGACGCCGTGACCACCCTGCTGGCGGCGGCCATCAGCGCCCCCCACATCGACTACGTCGCCATCCTCCCCGAGCTGATCCTGATCGGGGCGGCGGTGGTGATGATGGTCGGTGCGTCCCTCACGCCGTCCCGACCGCCGGCGGGCACCTGGTCGGCCTTCACCGCCCTGGCCTCGGCCGGGTCCCTGGGGGCGGCCTGGTTCCAGTGGGACAGGGTGTCCCACCACGGCTCGTTCACGACCATCGCCGGGTCGGTCGCCGTCGACGGCTACAGCGAGTTCTTCCTGATACTGATCAGCGTGGCCGTGGCCCTGGGCTCCCTGGTGGCCGACGACTACCTGCGCCGCGAGGGGCTGGACGGGCCCGAGTTCTACGTGCTCGCCCTGCTGTCTGGCTCCGGGGCCATGTTCCTGGCCGTGGCCGACGACCTGATCGTGGTGTTCCTCGGCCTCGAGGTCCTCTCCATCGCCTTGTACGTGATGGCCGGCTACCACACCCGGCGGCGGGAGTCGCAGGAGGCGGCCATGAAGTACTTCGTGCTCGGCGCTTTCTCCTCGGCCATCTTCCTCTACGGCATCGCCCTGGTCTACGGGGCCACCGGGTCGTCCAACCTGGTGCGCATCGGGCAGTTCCTGGCCACCAACGTGATCGTGTCCAACGGTGTGCTGCTGGCCGGACTGTCGATGCTGGTGATCGGGCTCGGCTTCAAGGTGGCGGCCGTGCCGTTCCACAGCTGGAGCCCCGACGTCTACCAGGGCTCGCCCACCCCGGTCACCGGTTACATGGCCGCCGCCGCCAAGGCGGCCGGCTTCGCCGGGCTCCTGCGGGTGCTGTTCTCGCCCTTCGCCCTGATGCGCAGCGACTGGCAGCCGATCGTGACCGTGCTGGCCGCCATCACCCTGGGGGTGGGGGCGGTGGTCGCCCTGGTCCAGAGCGACGTCAAGCGGCTGCTGGCCTACTCGTCCATCAACCACGCCGGCTTCGTGCTGGTCGGGGTGGCGGCCGGCACCACCAGGGGGGTGTCGGCGGCGCTGTACTACCTGTTCACCTACACCTTCATGGTGATCGGGAGCTTCGCCGTGGTCACCCTGGTCGGCCGGCGGGGCGACGCCCGCCACCGCCTCGAGGACTACCGGGGCCTGGGCCGCCAGCGCCCGGTGCTGGCGGGCGTGTTCGCCTTCCTGCTGCTGGCCCAGTCCGGCGTGCCGTTCACCACCGGGTTCCTGGCCAAGTTCTACGTGATCGCCGCCGCCATGTCGGCCAGCTCCTATCCCCTGGCCATCCTGGCGATCCTCTTCGCCGTAGTGGCCGCCTTCTACTACCTGAAGCTGGTGCTGATCATGTACTCCGCCCCCGAGGCGGCGACCGACACCGCCCCCGCCATCCCCCCGGCCGCCGGGCTGGTGCTGGCCCTCACCTCCGGCTTCACCCTGGCCTTCGGGCTAGTGCCGGGCCTGGTGGTGGACTTCGCCCACCACGCCACCCTGCTGTTCTGAGCCGTCGCCGGCCCCGTCGGCGCCAGGGCCCGCTCCGGCGCCGGCCGGCTGGTGGCGTCCTCCGTCGGGGACGAGGAAGCGGCCGATCACCGGAAGCTCCCAGATCGACTCGGCCCGGGCCATGGCCAGGGCGGTCGGGACCAGGTGCTCGGGGGAGTCGTAGGCGACGTAGCGGGCCTGCCAGGCGGGGTCGAACTTGGCGTTGAACCTCCACAGCGACTCGATCTGCATGGAGCCGGACATCCGTCTGAGCAGCCACCGCTCGGCCCGCTGGGCCAGGGAGTCGCCGGCCTCGCCCGACAGCACCGCCCTCATGGTGGCGAAGTTGAGGCCCAGACCGGTGTAGCCCTGTCGGTGCAGGTGCCTGGCCGTCTCCACCACCAGGAAGTCGATCAGGCCGTTGGGGTGCTCGCCCGGGTCCCGCCTCATCAGGTCGAGGGAGTATCCGTTGATGCCCGGCGCCGGCACGTACTGGCAGAAGGCCACCGGGGCTCCGTCGCGGTCGCTGACCACCGCCAGCAGCAGGCCGTGGTCACCGGGGTCGAAGATCCGCCCGAGGGTCATGGAGAAGCCCCGCTCGACGTCGCCCCGGCGGCTGCGGGACATGAGCTCGGTCAGCCGGGCCTTGAGCTCGTCGGACACCGAGGCGGGGTCGTGGAAGCTGATGGTGTAGCCGTACTTGGCCACCCGGTTGACCGCCTGGCGCAGGCTCTTGTGCCGGCCTCCCTCGAGGTTCATGTGGCTGACGTCGACCACCGCCTCGTCGCCCACGTACATGTCGTGCATGCCGCTGGCCCGGTAGGTGGGCAGCCACTGCTCCGACGCCCCCAGCACGGCCAGCGTCCAGCCCTGAGCGTCGACATGGCGCCGGAAGGCCTCCCAGGTCGCCTCGGCCTCGGCCGAGGGGCCGATGGGGTCGGGGGACACCAGGCACACCCCGCCGTAGACGCCGTAGGCCACCAGGCTGTCGCCATAGAAGAAGTACTGCTTGTCGGAGCGCAGGGCGAAGTAGTCGAGGGTGCCCAGACCGTGGCGGGCCACGACGGCCCGGGCCCGGTCGGCCGAGCCGTGGCCCTGGCCCAACCGGTGCACCACCGGCCGCGAGGCCAGCCAGAGTCCTCCGGCCACCAGCCCGATGGTGACGGCCACCAGGGCCGGGGTCAGGAACAGGTCGAGGCGGTGGGGCAGCGCCACCAGGTGCACCCCGAGGAAGCGCCCGCCGACGGCCTCGGCCGCCTGCACGGCGGGCAGGACCGGGCGGCCGTCGCTGTCCACCGCCAGGGTGACCTCGAGGGCGGCCACCGACACGGCGAAGGCGGCCAGGGCCCCCCCGACGATGACGGTGACTCCCCACCGCAGCGAGGGCCGATCCACCGCAGCCGAGAAGGCTCGGCGGTTGAGGACCAGGTAGCCGGCGATGGCGAGGCAGACGACAGCCTCCTCGAGGTCCACCCCCTTGACCAGATGGGCCACCGCCGCCCCGCTCAGGAGGGCCACCGCCACCGCCCACGCCTGGCGCTGGCCCCGGCGCACCCCCCGGGCCAGGAAGACCAGGGCCACCCCGGCCAGGGCGACCACGGCGTCGGCGGCCTGGGACACCGACAGGGGCACCACCGAGCGCAACTCGTGGAGCCGGCCCCGCAGCGGGGGGGTGACCGCCGACACCAGGTCGGTGAGGGCGCCGGCGGCGATGCCGGCGGAGGCCAGCCGGCGGACGCGCTTGAGCCGGCGGGCGGGGTCGATGACCGCTGGCCAGGCCTCACCCCCCGGCAGGTGGGCCACCACCTCGGGCCGGGCGCTGCGCTGCGGCCGGGGTTGGGTGACCAGCCGTTCGAAGAGGGGGGCTCCGGGCAAGTCCGACACCGCCCGGAACAGCCGGACGTGCAGGTCCGCGCCGGCCTCCAACTCCACCCACGAGGCCAGCCTCCGGCCGGTGAAGGCCGGCGGCAGCCCCAGCCAGGACCGGGCCTCGGTGACCACCTCGCCCAGGGCCCCGGTGGCGGCGAAGAAGCCCTGGCCCACCGGGGCCAGGGCGGGGGAGAGTCCGTGGCCCACCACCAGCCCGTGGTGGCCGGCGGTGACCAGGGTCCGAGCCTCGGCCCGGGCCGGGTGCTCGGTGCCGGGGAGGTCCGGCGGGGGGCCGGCCACCGCCGACCACACCCGCCGGCTCACCAGGGCGATGGCGGCGGCCAGGATCACCAGGTCCACCGCTGAGGTCAGGCCGAGCAGGACGAGCCGGCCGGACCAGCCCGGACTGCCCCAGACCCGGCCCGGATGGCGGACCAGGGCGTCGGCGACCGGGTATTTGAGCGCCAGGGCGGCGACGAACGGGACCAGCAGCCACCAGGCGTGGCGGGCCAGGCCGCGGTAGGTCAGGCGGGAGACGACGAAGCGGGGCAGCAGTGAGGGATCGGCCAGCCGGTCGACTCCGGTGGCCCACGGCCGCCCGGCCAGGCCGGGCATGATCTCGGCCACCAGGTGGTGGCCGAGGGGGGAGTCGGCCGGATCGCGCAGGTTCCGGGGGGAGAAGCGGGGGTCGAAGCGCTGGCCGGCGTCGACCCGCACCAGCCTGGTGCCCGCCCCGGTGTCGACCCGCAGGTCGGCCGCCACCGCCAGGCAGGCCCCCAGGCGGTCGGCGACCACCTGGGCGGCGGGGCCGTCCCAGGCCAGGGCGGTGTCGCGGCTGCCCGGGAGCAGGACCAGGCGCCGGCCGGCCCGGCCGGCGAAGCCAGCGAGGGCCGAGGCCAGCTCGGCGTGGGCGTCGAGGGCGGCGGCAACGGCGGCGGCCGTCGTCGCCGGCGGCTCAGCGTCGGGAGTGAGGAGGTCGAACAGGTTGCCGGCCACCACGACCACGCCCGGGCCGTCCCAGGCGGCCAGGGCGTGGACCACCTCGGCCGCCGAGGCGAGGCTCACCGGGTCGGGTCGGGGCCGGAGGAACAGGTCCGACAGGACCACCGCCCGGCCGCCCACGGGGACCGGAACCTCCAGCAGATCGGGCAGGTCAACCGGCATGGGAGCCCCGTCAGACTACTTGTAGAGTCGCCCGCGGCAGTCGAGGCAGCACCAGCTGATCGAGGGGGAGAGCCGATGGCCGATACCGAGGCGGGGACGACGGGCAAGGCCATCGAGGACTTCTACCTCGAGGACAGGACCTTCCCGCCCCCCGAGGAGTTCCGGCGCCAGGCCCTCGTCTCCGACGACCGCCTTCACCGCGAGGCGGAGGCCGACTGGCAGTCGTTCTGGGCCGCTCAGGCCAAGGAGCTGACCTGGTTCAAGGAGTGGGACCGGGTGCTGGAGTGGGACCTGCCGTTCTCCAAGTGGTTCGTCGGCGGCAAGCTCAACGTCACCTACAACTGCCTCGACCGCCACGTGGAGGCCGGCCTGGGCGACCGGGTCGCCTACCACTGGGAGGGCGAGCCCGGCGACACCCGCACCATCACCTACCGGCAGCTGCTGGAGGAGGTCGGGCGGTTCGCCAACGCCCTCAAGTCCCTGGGGGTCGGCCGGGGCGACCGGGTGGCGATCTACATGCCGATGATCCCGGAGCTGCCGGTCGCCATGCTGGCCTGCGCCCGGATCGGCGCCCCCCACTCGGTGGTCTTCGGGGGCTTCTCCGCCGATGCCCTGCGGGGCCGGATCAACGACGCCGAGGCCAAGGTGCTGGTGACCGCCGATGGCGGCTACCGCCGGGGCGCCCCGGTGGCCCTCAAGGTGGCGGCCGACGCCGCCGTCGCCGAGGCCCCGTCCGTCGAGTCGGTGGTGGTGGTCCGCCGAACCGGTGAGCCGGTTTCGATGACGGCCGGGCGTGACCAGTGGTACCACGAACTGGTCGAGAAGCAGCCGGTCGACTGCCCCCCTGAGGAGATGGACTCCGAGGACCTGCTCTACCTGCTTTACACCTCGGGGACCACCGCCAGGCCCAAGGGCATCATGCACACCACCGGCGGCTACCTAACCCACGTCGCCTTCACCCACCGGTACGTGTTCGATCTCCATCCGGAGACCGACGTCTACTGGTGCGCGGCCGACATCGGCTGGGTGACCGGTCACAGCTACATCGTCTACGGGCCGCTCGCCAACGGCGCCACCGGGGTCATGTACGAGGGGACCCCCGACCACCCCGACAAGGACCGGTGGTGGTCGATCATCGAGCGCTACGGCGTGACGATCCTCTACACCGCCCCCACGGCCATCCGCACCTTCATGAAGTGGGGCACCGACTATCCCGACAGCCACGACATGTCCAGCCTGCGCCTCCTGGGCTCGGTGGGCGAGCCGATCAACCCCGAGGCCTGGGTCTGGTACTGGCGCCACATCGGCGGCGAGCGCTGCCCGGTGGTCGACACCTGGTGGCAGACCGAGACGGGCGGGATCATGATCTCGCCCCTCCCCGGAGCCACCGTTCTCAAGCCGGGCTCGGCCACCCTCCCCCTCCCTGGCATCGGCGCCGAGGTCGTGGACGACGCCGGAAACCGGGTGGAGAAGGGCGGGGGCTACCTGACGCTCACCCGGCCCTGGCCCGGAATGCTGCGCGGCATCTACGGCGACCCCGAGCGCTACAGGGAGACCTATTGGAGCCGCTTCGACGGGCGGTACTTCGCCGGCGACGGCGCCAAGCTCGACGACGACGGCTACTTCTGGCTGCTGGGCCGGGTCGACGACGTGATGAACGTGTCCGGCCACCGGGTCTCCACCACCGAGGTGGAGTCCGCCCTCGTCGACCACCCCACGGTGGCGGAGGCGGCGGTGGTCGGGGCCAACGACGCCACCACCGGCCAGGCCATCATCGCCTACGTCACCCTCAAGTCGGGCAACCAGGCCAGCGAGGAGCACGGTCAGGCGCTGCGGTCGCATGTGGCCGGCCGCATCGGGCCCATCGCCCGGCCCAAGACCATCATCTTCACCGACGACCTGCCCAAGACCCGGAGCGGGAAGATCATGCGCCGGCTCCTGCGCGATGTCGCCGAGGGTCGCGACCTCGGCGACACCACCACCCTGGCCGACGCCGGGGTGGTCGAGGAGATCCGCCACCGGGCCCGGGTCGCTCCGACGGAGGAGTGAACCTCACCCCCGAGAACTGGCGGTGGCGCTCCGGCCCCATCGACGGCCGCTGTGTCATCTTCGACCTGGACGGGGTCCTGTCCGACGCCGCCAGCCGTCAGCACTTCCTCGAGTCCGGCCGGCGGGACTGGGACGCCTTCTTCGACGCCTGCGGCGACGACCCCCTAATCGAGGAGGTGGCCGACCTCCTGGGCCTCCTCACCCACGAGGTGGCCATCGTCCTGCTGACCGCCCGCCCCATCCGGGTCCAGCCCCAGACGCTGGCGTGGCTGGACCGCTACCAGCTGCGCTGGGACCTGCTCATAATGCGCGATCTGGGCGACTACCGGGCGGCCCGGTCCTTCAAGCAGATGACCGTGGGCGAGCTGCGCCGCTGGGGCCTGCAGCCCCAGCTGGCCTTCGAGGACGACCGGCGCAACCTGGAGATGTTCCGGGCCGAGGGCGTCCCGTGCGTCTACATCCACTCCGGCTACTACGACTGACGCCTGGCTACGACGCCACTCCCAGCCGCAGCCCAGCGTTTTCCCAGCCCGGACCGGCGAGATTGGGAAGACGTCGAGCAGCGGTAGCGTTCCTGGAGAAGCTATGAGCCGCAACACCATCAAGACCTACGTCCTCCTGGCCGCCCTGGGCGGCCTGGTGGTCCTCATCGGGGGCCTGCTCCGAGGCAGCACCGGGGCGGTGATCGGCCTGCTGATCGGGCTGGCAATGACCGGGGGTTCCTACTGGTTCGCCGACACCCTGGCCATCAAGGCCGCCCGGGCCGTGCCGGTCTCCGAGGCGGAGATGCCCGAGTACTACCGGGTGGTGAGGGAGCTGACGCAGGCCGCCGGCATGCCCATGCCCCGCCTCTACGTCACGCCCGACATGCAGCCGAACGCGTTCGCCACCGGTCGCAACCCCAACCACTCGGCGGTGGCGGTCACGCAGGGCATCCTGTCGGTGCTGGACTGGGACGAGCTGCGCGGTGTCCTTGCCCACGAGCTGAGCCATGTCCGCAATCGCGACATCCTCATCGGATCGGTGGCGGCCGCCATCGCCATGGCTATCACCTTCATCTCCCGCATGATGTTCTGGTTCGGTGGTGAGGAGGAGAACAACGGCCTGGCCGGGGTGATCGGCACCCTGGCGATGCTGATCCTGGCCCCGCTGGCCGCCTTCCTGCTCCAGATGGCCGTCACCCGCAGCCGCGAGTACGAGGCGGACCGCTCCGGAGCGCGCCTGATCGGTGACGGCGAGCCCCTGGCCAGGGCGCTGGCGAAGATCGAGGCCGGCGTGCGCACCGTCCCGATGAACGTCCAGCCTGCCGAGGCGACCCTGTTCATCGTGAACCCCCTCACCGGCCGGAATGTGAGCTTCGCCAACCTGTTCATGACCCATCCCCCGACCGCCGACCGAATCCGCCGGCTGGAGTCGGGGGAGTGGCGCAAGGAGTTCTGAGCCTCCGCTCCGGGGTCGCCAGCTGCGGAACGGCGGCGGGGTGGTGATCGGTCGAGTTGCCGCGCAACCCCGGCGGCGGCTGAGGTGTGAGACGGTGTCGTGCCATGGTCGCCTCCGGTTGGCCCAGGGTCGGAGGCGCGACCTGTCTCCCGTCATGAAAGAATTCCGGCTATGGCCAATGCAAGGTCCGCCAAACAGGCCGTCGAGCGACTGCGGCGCATCTGCTTGGCGCTACCCGAAGCCGAGGAGAAGCCGTTTGGTGGCCACGCCGCCCCTGCCTTCCGCGTGCGGGACAAGCTGTTCGTGATGACATCCGAGGACGGCACGACCATGAACTGCAAAGGCGCCCCAGGGGTTCAGCAGGCACTCGTGGCGTCCGAACCAGAGCGCTTCTTCATTCCTCGGTACACGGGCAAGAACGGCTGGATCGGTATTCGTCTGGACGTCGATCAGGACTGGGACGAGATCGCCGAGCTGGTCGAGGAGAGCTGGCGCCGGACAGCGCCAAAGGCAGTGGTGTCCCGGTTCGACGCGCCCAACTAGTCGGGATGCGGCCTCAGCGCGACGGACGACCTAGGCTCATGCGACAATTGGTGGGTGTCCCGCACGCAGACGTATGGAAGCGAGGGCGGCCATCTGGGCCTTGGTGCTCGACTGCACCGACTTGGCCCGCGCTGCGGCCTTCTGGACTGCCGCCCTTGGCTATGAGACGGTAGGTGCCCCCCATGGTCCCTATCAGGTCCTCCTGGCAGGAGAGCGGAACGGGGTCGAGCTCCTCCTGCAACGCGTCCCTGATGCCAAGGTGGCCAAGAACCGGCTGCATCTGGACTTGAGGACGAAGGACCTGGCTGGGGAGGTCGAGCGTATCCGCGGGCTCGGAGCGACCCAGATGACGTTGGAGCCGATAGTCGAGGGCGGTTGGAGCTGGCACGTACTGGCCGATCCGGACGGCAATGAGCTTTGCATCTTGGAGCCCCCTGCGAGGTACTGGCAGGGAGCGATCGGTTGAAGCATTGGGTCCCCGCCGGCGATCATCCTGATCGTTTCTGCACAGCAATCGCGGTGGGCGATCCTGCACCCTAGGGGTCACTCCGAGGCTTCCTTGCGAGCACCCGCGGGTCGCCGAAGTCACCCCGAGGTCCCAACAGTGGGCCCCGTCATCGGTGGGAAGTCTGGCACTGTGAGAGGTCATGGACGCTCGGGCGGCATTTCACCCGGGGCGGAACATCGCAGTAAAGGTGCCCTCCGCCCTGTTCGAACGAACCGTTGCCTTCTACAAGGACGTAGTCGGCCTTTCACCACTGCAGATCGGGCGAGGCTCGCAGGGCTTCGAGTTCGGTGGCATGACGCTCTGGATCGATGCGGTCAATCACGCTACCCATACCGAGGTATGGCTCGAACTGGCCACCGAGGATGTCGATGCCGGATCGGCATCGATCGTTGCTGCCGGTGGACGTGTTGCGGATGAGATCGAGCCTCTGGAAGGGAGAAGAGCCCATTGGGTGATCGATCCCGCCGGTCTCGTGGTCCTCCTGACCACGCCGGAAGGGACAACGACGAAGGCCCCATGAGCACACAAGCGAACGCCACTACAGGGTCAGTCTCGTGTCTCGGGGTGCTGTCCGAGGCATCGCGCCGGGTTGGCGTGGGCGCGACCGTTCCGAGAGAGGTGAGCGAGGATGGCGAGTTCCATCTGGTCTCGGATCCCGAGTCCACAGAGGTCCGCAGCGCCTGAGGCCATGGCACCCATCTCTTCCAGCCAGAGACGATCAACCCCCGCCTATGTCACCCGAGAGTTGTCGGCGCAGACCCTGGGGGACTTCGAAGCGCTGTTCTCGCGGGGTAACGGCTGGGACCACTGCACCTGCATGTACTTCCAGCGCGGAGGAGCGGCGCCGAACTGCCGCACGCGGGCCGAAGCCAGGGCGCGGAACCTGGCCGACAAGCGTGAGCTGGTGGCCACGGGCCACGTCCACGGCATCCTGGTCTACGCCGGGGCCGATCCGATTGGGTGGTGCCAGTTCGGCCCGGCGGATGAGCTACCTATGCCCGGCCGTCCACCACGGCCCACGGCGCAACCGGGCACGGACTGGCGCATCACCTGCTTCGTGACGGACAAGGCGCACCGGATGCAAGGTGTGGCCCGCTTGGCGCTGAGCGCAGCCCTCAAATCCATCGCAAAGGCCGGCGGCGGATCGGTTGAGGCCTACCCGGTTGTCCAGGGTAAGCCCGACGCCGAGCTCCGGGCGCTGATCCGGGTGTACGGCCGGGAGTCCCACGAAGTCAGGCGGTACCTGCGTGTGAAGAAGCTGGCGACAGTGGCGATCGACGGGGTCGGGGACGTTGCCGTTGCCCGTGGGTCGTTCGGGTTCAACTCCACGCAGGGCACAGTGTCCATGTTCTCCCGCGAGGACTTCAGGGCTGTGGGTCTCGTCACCGGAGGCTTCGCCGCGGCCGGTATCGCCCTGTCGCCGCCAGGTGCTGTTCACGTCCGGATGCGCAGACTGGTGACGCGGCTTCGCTGAAGGGGTTCGAGGAGGGTCCTAGAGGCTACGTCT